>Ga0066256_1000184_pt1 | contig 266206 bp, 254 predicted proteins | sample ThiBio_1000_biof_FD_87107 | JGI IMG/M metagenome (GOLD analysis project Ga0066256, IMG submission 87107) | Wastewater bioreactor microbial communities from Cape Town, South Africa - Thiocy_expt_1000_biof (version 2) | ecosystem: Engineered > Bioreactor > Thiocyanate-remediating >... | reverse complement strand
GGGCAGGTGAACATCGAAAACTCCCAGAAACTGGCGTGCATGAATAACCAAACTGGGAGATATTTTATCAAAAAAGAGCGAAATATTCAATCAAATCAATGGCTTATGAATAAATCAGGGGCGACTACCTCACTCAAGTAAAGCTGTGAGATACAGGCGCGATTCTGAACCTCGGAATTCCGCTTGTCAATCAACAGGGCACATCTAGACATTTTTTGTATCTCACGGCTATACTCGCAGTCTTGATTTGATTCACTGACTGTTTTCCAACTACAGGAGCATCGCCATGGCTTCGGCGTTTGGAGTACGCCTGCGACGCTTGCGTGAGGCGAAGAAGTTGACCCTGCAGCAGGTCGCCGACGCGGTCGGCTGCACCAAGGCCTACATCTGGGAACTGGAAATGAAGGACGGGCAGCGCCCGTCCGCAGAACGGATTCAGGCCATCGCTAAGGTGCTGGGCGTGACGATGGCAGACGTGATGGGCGAGCCGATCAAAGAGGTTCCCCAAGCCAGCCCCGAGGACGTGGCCTTTTTCCGCGAGTACGCGGGGATGACGGACGAGGAAAAGGATCGCTACCGGCAGGCGCTCAAGATCATGTTCCCCGACAAGGGCGAAAGCGGGGGCTGAGGATTGAGCGCAGCGCAGGCCCTCACTGGTTCCATTGCCGCCAACACCCTCCAGAAGTGGTTGCGGGCGTGGCACCGCGAAGGCGTGCCCGATGCCGTCGATCTGGATATCGTCCGGCAGATGCTGCCGTCCACGCCCTACGGCGCAGGCGTTCGGGAGATCAGGACCCCGATGGTGCTCGACATCGACAGCTGCGAAGGCATGTTGGTGCGCAACCCGAACGACACCGCCGAGTGGGGCATCTTCTACAACGGCAAGGCCAGCCCTGAGCGCCGACGCTTCACCATCGCCCACGAGCTGGGTCACTTCATTCTCCATCGCGGTCAGCGGCAAAGCTTCAACTGCGACAAGGAAAGCGTCTATTCCGGCATCGACACCATCCGCGTCATCGAGCGCGAGGCCGACGACTTCGCCAGCAACCTGCTGATGCCCGGTGATCTGCTGCGCGAGTGGATCTCGAACCAGCGCATCGACCTGCACGTCCTCAGCGCCATGGCCAAACGATTCCAGGTTTCGTTCGAGGCGCTGTGCATCCGCTTCATCAAATTCACCCCGCAGCGCGCGATCCTCGTCTATTGGGACAACGGCTACGCGAAGTACGAATGGCGCAGCAGCAGCGCCGTCAAGACGCGAGCACGCATTCGACGCAACGGTGATCCGCAGGAACCTCTGCCGGGCACGCTGGCCGCCGACGCCAGCATCGAGCAGGAGTGGGATGGCGCGGAAATGTCAGCCGCGATCTGGTGTCCAGAGGAGGCACCGCACATGAAGTTGCGCGAGTTCAAGCACAGCTACGGCGCGCGTGATCGCATCCTCACGCTGCTCCTGCTCGAAAGCGCCGAGCCGCGTGCATGGGATCGGTCCTGGCAAGACGGGGACAGCTTCGACAGTTACGACCAATTCGTGTCGAACGGTCAGTTGCCGGATCAACGATTGATTTGAAGAACGAAGAGGGAAGAACAACATGGCCCGCATCGAAAACCACAAATACAGCATCGAGGAGGCATTCAGGGAGTGCTTCTACATCGTCCCGGACTACCAGCGGGAGTACGTCTGGACGGACAAGGAAGTGCACCAGCTGCTGGAGGATATTGGTGAACAAATCGATGCGGGCACGACGCGGGAATACTTCATCGGTACCGTGCTGGTGTCGCCGACCGACCAGAAGAACCACTACGAGGTTATCGACGGCCAGCAGCGCCTGACCACGTTCTTCCTGTTGCTGTGCGCGCTGAAGCATCTGTTTCAGGGCGAGCCACAGCGGCAAACCGTCAGCGGCTTGATCTCGACCAGCTACACGGACAGCGACGGCGAGACGCGAACCAGTCTGAAGCTGGAGCCGCGCTATGAGAACGCGGGCGATGTCATGACCAAGCTGGTGGAACTCGACGCCGATCCGCTCGCCGTGCGGGCGGGCATTCAATCGTCGCCGCGCTTCACGCTCCCCAGCGCCAGCACGGATCCGCTCGCCGTGCGGGCGGGCATTCAATCGTCGGGCATCGCCAGCTTCGGATCACTGGAAAACTTGGTCAACGCCTACAGCACGTTGTACCGGTACCTGAAGGACAACTACGACAGCGCGGCCAAGCTGAAAAAGTACTGGGGCTATCTGGCCAACAACGTGGTGTTCATCCAGATTTCCACGGACGTGAGCAGCGCCCTGAAAATCTTCGAGACCATCAACGAGCGCGGCGTCGGCCTCAACCCGATGGACTTGCTGAAGAACCTGCTGTTCACGCAGGTGCAGCAGGTGCAATTCACCCAGCTCAAGGACGAATGGAAGAAGATCACCAAGCCGCTGGAGAAGGAGAAGGAAAAACCGCTGCGCTTCTTGCGCTACTTCCTGATGGCGAACTACGTCATCAAGAACGACCGTGGCGACGCCGTGGTGCGCGAGGACGAAATCTACGACTGGTTCGTGGACAAGGACAACGCGGCGCTGTGCGACTACGCCAACAAGCCCTTCGAGTTCGTCCGCAAGGTCATCCGCAACGTCGAGCACTATCTCGCGTTCTCGAACGGGCTGGGCAACGACGGCAAGCCCAGCCTTGTGATGGACAGTCTCAAGCGACTGGCAGGCGGTGCATTCAGCTTGCACTACGTCCTGCTTCTGGCGGCGGCCAGTCTCCCGAAGACGCTGTTCGACCATTTCGTGGCGCAGTTGGAGAGCTTCCTCTTCTACTACATCTTCACCAAGACGCCGACCAAAGATCTGGAGCGCAGTTTCTCCCAGTGGGCCGATGAACTGCGCGCGATCGCTGGCGCGACCGATCCTGTGAAGCAGAAGGTGCAGCTCAACGCCTTTATCGCCGAGCGCTTCGACACGAACATGGCAGGTAAGTCGCAGGAGCTGGTGGATGCGCTCCGGCGCTTCACGCTGCATTCGATGCAGCAGTACCGGACACGCTACTTGCTGGCGCGGCTGACACAGCACGTCGAGATGGCGTTCAGCGGCTTGAAAACGCCGGGCAGTCTGGAACCGTTCACCAATCTGGAAATCGAGCACATCCTGCCCAACAAGCCGGAGGACGGTCTGCGCGGCAAGTGGGCCACCGAGAACCCGGGGATGGGCTACGACGACTACAAGAATCGGCTGGGAAACCTGACCTTGCTGGAGAAGCCCATCAACATCGTCGCGGGCAATGACTTCTACACGGCGAAACAGGCCGAGTACCGCAAGAGCGGCAACTACCTGACCCGCAGCCTCGTTGAATTGACCAGTGTCGGACAGAACACATCTATTTCCCGGATCAACGAGAAGTTGAAGGCGTTCCCTGCTTGGGACGCAAAGGCCATCGAGGCTCGCCACGGGCTACTGATCACCTTGGCGCAGGATGTTTGGAAGACGTCACCCATCGATGTCTGATCCGTGATCGCGGCCGATACATACATGACGACACTGCCTGTCGACGACACACTACAGACGCTTCAGCGTGAGGTTCAGCGATTACTGGGTCGCTGCGTCTTGCGCCTGCAGCAGTACGAGAAGTTGATGAAAGCCATCGTGGCCCACCACGAAATCTCGGCCTCTGGATCACCGTTGGAGTCGAATCAGGAGCAGCGCATCGCGGATGCCGCCAGCAAAACGCTGGGCACCTTGGTCGGCACACTTCTCGGTTCGTATGTCACTACCGACGAGAGGGAGGATGCTTCCGCGCCCGATGCACGCGACGACATCATCTCGTTCAAGGTAAAGATGAGCCTGCGCATGTCGGTCGAGGACTACGACAGGACGCAAAATGACCTGAAGGAACTGGTGCTGGTGCGGAACAACCTGGTGCATCATTTCATCGACCAGCATGACCTTTGGAGCCTGGACGGATGCCGTGGCGCACACGACACCCTGAAGGCCGCCTACAGTCGCATCGATCAGCACTTCGAACAACTGCGGGGCTGGGCCGAGCACATGGATCAGGTCCGACGGCTGGCGGCGGAATTCGCCCAGTCCGATGCGTTCCACGATCTGGTGATCCACGGCATCGCGCTGGACGGTTCGGTGGATTGGCCTGCCGCAGGGATCGTGCGCGCGCTGCGGGATGCCGCCGCTGAACTGGCCGTCGATGGCTGGGCACCGGTTGCATCGGCAGGACGCTGGATCGCAGAGCGGCACCCCGAACACCTGCCCGTCAAGTACGGTTGCAGCAGTTGGCGGCAGGTCGTACACGAATCGCGCCTGTTCGAGCTTCGATATCGTGATGTGGGCGGCCAGCGCGCGGCTTGGTATCGGGCCAAACAGGCATAACACCAACCCCGCGCACTCCCGCTAAATCACGTTACGCGAAGTGCCCTCGGTTTTTAGCATGAGCAGCGTTTTCCATCGAAACGCCTGCCATGACAAAAATCGAACCCATCTCCATTTCCCCGCCGTCTGACTGCCCCCGGCACGCGCAGCAGGAAATCGCCGACCTGCTGGCCGCTGCACTCCTGCGCCTGCGCGCGCGTCCGTCGCGCGACACCATCGAAACCAGCGAGTGCGTTCGCCTTGGCTTCCCCGGCCAACAGCGCGTGAATGCGAACCCCGATCACAACAACGGAGTTCGCCCATGACGGCACACGCACAACCATCCACCACCTCGGTCGCCGCACGTGTCGCGGCGCTTCCCCATCTTTCGATGGACGACCTCTGGGCCCTCTGGGATGACCACTTTGATGAGCGCCCCGGCCATCACCATCGCACTTGGCTGGAGAGCCGACTGGCCTACCGGATTCAGGAACGTGCCTTCGGTGGCCTGAGACCTTCGCTGCGCAAGAAGCTCGAGGAAGTCGGCGAAACCGGAATCCTGCCCAAGCAACTGCGCAGCGACAGCCAGCGCCTGCTGCCCGGCACCATCCTCACGCGCATCTACGACGACGTCGAGCATCGCGTGCTGGTGCGCGGCTCGAACGATTTCGAATACCAAGGGCAACGCTTCAAGAGCCTGTCCGCGATTGCGGGCCACATCACGGGCAGCCACTGGTCGGGTCCCGTGTTCTTCGGCCTCAAGTCGCCGGCATCGAAGAAGGTGATGGCATGAGGTCGCCGCGCGCCAATCCGCTGCCCCCGGGCAGCCAGAGCATCACGCCGAAGAAGCGCTGCGCCGTCTACACCCGCAAATCCACCGACGAAGGGCTGGATCAGGAATACAACAGTCTCGAAGCCCAGCGCGACGCAGGCCTCGCCTTCATCGCCAGCCAACGGCACGAAGGCTGGATCGCCGTCGGCGACGGCTACGACGATGGCGGCTACTCTGGCGGCAACGTGGATCGTCCCGCCTTGCGCCGCCTGATGGTCGACATCGAAGCCGGGAAGATCGACACCGTGGTCGTCTACAAGATCGACCGCCTCACACGCAGCCTGCCAGATTTCGCCAAGCTGGTGGAGGTGTTCGACCGCAACGGCGTGTCCTTCGTCTCGGTCACACAGCAGTTCAACACCACGACCTCAATGGGACGGCTGACGCTCAACATCCTGCTGTCCTTCGCACAGTTCGAGCGCGAAGTCACCGGCGAGCGCATCCGCGACAAGATCGCCGCCAGCAAGGCCAAGGGCATGTGGATGGGCGGCGTGCCGCCCCTGGGCTATGACGTGGTCGAGCGCAAGCTCGTCGTCAACGAACGCGAGGCGGCATTGGTGCGCGACATATTCAGGCGCTACGGCGAGCATGGCTCGGCGGCGCGGCTCGTGCGCGAACTGGTCATCGAAGGCCACACCACCAAGACGTGGGTGACGCAGACCGGGCGCGAACGCTCGGGCCGCACCATCGACCAGCAGTACCTCTTCACGATGCTGCGCAACCGTATCTACCTCGGCGAAATTTCTCACAACGAGCAGTGGTATCCGGGTCAGCACGAGGCCATCGTCCCCCCGGCCCTATGGGACGCTGTATATGCCTTCATCGAACGACGCAAGCAAGCGCCGCGCGAGCACGCAGCCAAGCATCCGGCACTGCTGGCGGGTCTGCTGTTCGCGCCTGACGGGCAACGCATGCTGCACTCCTTCGTCAAGAAGAAGAACGGACGGCAGTACCGCTACTACGTCCCGTACCTGCACAAGCGGCGAAACGCGGGCGCGAGCCTGTCGTCCGGTACACCGGACGTGGGACATCTGCCCGCCGCCGAAATCGAGAACGCGGTGCTGGCGCAAATCCACGCGGCACTCTCGGCTCCCCAGATGCTGATCGCGGTCTGGCGAGCCTGCCAGCAGCACCCCGCAGGTAGCACGCTCGACGAAGCGCAGGTGGTGGTGGCGATGCAGCGCATCGGCGACGTGTGGGCGCAGTTATTCCCCACCGAACAGCAACGCATCACACGACTGCTGATCGAGCGGGTGCAGTTGCACGGGCATGGACTGGATATCGTCTGGCGCGAGGACGGTTGGATCGGATTCCGTGCCGACATCAGCGCGCATCCGCTGGTCGAGGAAGCCCGTGAGAACCCTGAGGAGGCACTGGCATGACCACCTCGGTGAACCCGCGCAAACGCACAGTCCACATTGAGGTCGGAGTCGATGCCCGCAGCTATGTCAGCGATGGGCAGCGCGTCACGCTGGTGCCGCTGACCATCAAGCGCCGCCAGAACCGCAAGTTGCTGATTCCGCCCACGCCCGACGCCGCCGCTGCGACGGGCGGCTTCGACGTGCCGATGATCAAGACGCTCGGCAAGGCGTTCTACTGGAAGCGGCTGATCGACGACGGCACCCATCCGACAACCTCGGATCTGGCACGTGCGCTGAAACTGGAGCCGGGCTGGGCGGCCGAGGTGCTGCGCATGACCATGCTGGCCCCGGACATCGTCGAGGCAATTTTCGAAGGTCGCCAGCCCCGGCAGCTGAACCTGCACACGTTGCGTGGCCGCGAAGACCTGCTGCCGCGCGACTGGGGCGAGCAGCGTCGGCTGCTCGGCTTCCCCGGCGCCTGATCCTTTCATCCCCTACTTCCCCAATGACGACGGCGAGCCATGTGCTCGCCGTCTGCTTTTGGGCGGGAGCTGGCGGATTGGCGAACCCGAAGTTTCCGCGTGGTTCGCCATTGCGTCCCTTAAAGGTTCGCCACCCGAAGTTTGGAATGACACCTGTTCCCCAACAACGTCACAGGAGCATTCCATGCAGACACCAACCAGCAGCATTCCCCGGTCGCCCCAGCAGGCGATCAACACCATGTCACCCGGTGATCGCCGGGTGCTCAACGAAAACGAACTGGCCCAGCGGTGGGGCGTCAGCCCCAAGACTTTGCAGCGCTGGCGCAGCGAAGGTCGCGGCCCGCGCTACCTGAAGCTGTCCAAGCGCGTCGGCTACCCCGTGGACGCGGTCATCCAGTTCGAGCGCGAGGCGCTGCACGACTCGACGTCCGAGCGCGCGGTGGGCTGAGGAGCGATGCCATGAACGACCTCACCATCTTCCCCGCTGACATCGCAGAGATGTCCGTCAGCCAGCTAGCCGCATTGCCGCCCGCGCAGAAACACGAGATCGACCAAAACCTCGATGCCGCCATCGACTGGCTGAAGAAGGCCCGCGCCAAGTTCGATGCGGCGCTGGATCAGTGCTACGGCGAGCAGGCCCGTACCGCGCTGCGTGAATCCGGCCGGGACTTCGGCACCGCCCACATCAGCGATGGCCCGTTGCACCTGAAGTTCGAGCTGCCCAAGAAGGTCAGCTGGGATCAGAAGCAACTGGCTGAAATCGCCGAACGCATCGTCGCCTCAGGCGAGAAGGTCGAGGGTTACCTCGACATCAAGTTGTCCGTCTCCGAATCCCGCTTCACGAACTGGCCGCCTGCCTTGCAGCAGCAGTTCGCCGCCGCTCGCACTGTGGATTCCGGCAAGCCGTCTTTCACCCTTTCCATCGATTCGGAGTAATGACCATGAGCACCAACCTCATCGCTTCGCTGCGTCAACAGCTGCCGTCCATCTACGGCGAACACCTTCCCGACGAAATCCGGTATCGCCGCGCGGACGGCCAGGACGTCGTCGTCCCGCTCGATGCCGCCACGGTCGACGAACTGGCCTTCGCCATCCAGACGGCCAACGCGGAATCGCTGGCGCTCGGCCGCCGCCGTACCGCGCTGGAAGAACTCCACACGGAGGTGCGCAAGCGCGCCGCGCGTGGGGCGGACCGCATCGCCGACGTGTCGTGGGAGGGCTGATCATGAGCGCGATCATTCCCTTCCAGTTCGAAGCGCACGCCGTGCGCGTCCAGGTCGATGATCAGGGGCAGCCGTGGTTCAACGCCACCGATGTCTGCGATGCCCTGGAAATGGGCAATCCGTCTCAGGCGATCAAGACGCACGTCGATGCCGAGGATCTCCAGAAACTGGAGACCCTTACGGCGGGTGGCCGTCAGCGCCAGAACCACGTCAACGAATCGGGCCTCTACGCCCTGATCCTCGGCAGTACCAAGGACGCAGCCAAGCGTTTCAAGCGCTGGGTGACCAGCGAGGTGCTGCCCGCGATCCGCAAGACCGGCGGCTACACCGTGCCCGGCGCACTGGCGACCTTGCCCGCGCCGACCCACGACCGGGTTTCCGCGATCCTGCTGATCGGTGAGGCCGTGGCGAAGGTGCCGGGCGTGAAACCGGGCATCGCGGCGGCGGCGACGCTGACCTGCATTCAGGAGAACACGGGCATCACCACCGAGGTGCTGCGCCGCGCGCTGCCATCGGCCAACGAACCGATCTGCGCCCTGAACGCCACGCAGCTCGGCAAACTGCTCAACCGCTCGGCGAAGGCCACGAACCAGATGCTGGCGGCAGGCGGCTTTCAGTTCCGCAACGAGCGCGACGAATGGGAGCTGACCGAGGCCGGTGAGGCGTGGGCCGAGGCTATGCCGTACTCGCGCAACGGCCACAGTGGCTACCAGATTCTCTGGAATCCCGCCGTCGCCGAGCAGTTGAAGGAGGCCGCGTGATGAGCCTCCCCATCATCTCCGCGAAGCAGCGCATGGCCGAGCGCAAGGGCGTCAAGCTGCTGATGCTCGGCAAGTCCGGCATCGGCAAGACCACCCGGCTCAAAGACCTCGATCCTGCCACCACGCTTTTCCTCGACATCGAGGCCGGGGACTTGGCAGTGGCCGACTGGCCGGGCGACACCATCCGACCGGCATCGTGGCCCGAGAGCCGCGACTTCTTCGTGTTCCTCGCGGGCCCGGACAAGTCGCTGCCGCCGGAGTCAGCCTTCTCGCAGGCGCACTACGACCACGTCATCGAGAAGTTCGGCGACGCGACGCAGCTCGACCGCTACCAGACCTTCTTCCTCGACTCGATCACGCAGTTGTCTCGCCAGTGCTTCGCGTGGTGCAAGACACAGCCCGGTGCAACCAGCGACCGCTCCGGCAAGCCTGACCTGCGCGGTGCCTACGGCCTGCTGGGCCAGGAAATGGTGAGTGCCTTGACCCACCTGCAGCACGCACGCGGCAAGAACGTGGTGTTCGTGGCCATCCTCGACGAACGCCTCGATGACTACAACCGCAAGGTGTTCGTGCCGCAGATCGAAGGTAGCAAGACCAGCCTGGAGCTGCCCGGCATCGTCGACGAGGTCGTGACGCTGGCCGAGATCAAGGCCGAGGACGGCAGCGCCTACCGCGCCTTCGTCACGCACACCGTCAATCCCTACGGCTTTCCGGCCAAAGACCGCAGCGGTCGCCTCGACCTGCTGGAGCCGCCGCATCTCGGCGCGCTGATCGCCAAGTGCGCGGGCGCATCCGCCGCGCCTGCCAGCGCCGCCACCCCCACACACATCGAATCCCAGGAGTAATCGCAATGACCGCATGGAATGACTTCAACGACGCCGACGCCCAGCAATCCGGCTTCGATCTGATCCCCAAGGGCACCACTGTCGCGGTGCGCATGACCATCAAGCCCGGTGGCTACGACGATCCCGCGCAAGGCTGGGGCGGCGGCTACGCCACCGAGTCCTTCGAGACCGGTTCCATCTATCTGGCCGCCGAATTCGTGGTCACCGCTGGCGACCATGCCAAACGCAAGATGTGGTCGAACATCGGCCTGCACTCCAAGAAGGGCCCGACCTGGGGCCAGATGGGGCGCAGCTTCATTCGCGCCGCGCTGAACAGCGCCCGCAACGTCCACCCGCAGGACAACGGCCCGCAGGCCGCCGCCGCGCGCCGCATCCAGGGCTTCCACGAACTGGACGGCCTGGAGTTCCTCGCCCGCGTCGATATCGAGAAGGACGGCAAGGGCCAAGACCGCAACGTGGTGAAGGTGGCGGTCGAACCGGATCACCCCGACTACGCCAAGTTGATGGGCGTGCCGCCCAAGGCGTCGGGCGGCGGCACGTCCGGCGCTCCGGCGCAGGCAGCGCCCGCGTACCAGGCACCCGCTCCGCAACGCGCACCCGTGACGGGCAAACCGTCGTGGGCGCAGTGAGGGGGCGATGAAATGCTGGGTCTGCAAACGACAGGCCCGGGGATTCGGCCACACCGACAACCGACACGGTGTCGGCAATCCCCGGCGCTACCCCATCGACTGGGTGTTCTGCTCGCAACGCTGTCAGAACGCGTTTCATGCGCTGTACGGCAATTGGCTGCGAGTCAAGGAAGGTCGCACCGATATCAAGGGGGTCGCCATGATCGATCCGTCTGATGTCGAGCTGGCCGCGATGCGCCAGTGCCTCAAGGCTTTCGGCGAGGCAGCGGGCGAGATCGGCTTCACTAAGCCGCTGGGCGACTACTCCGAAGCGGAAGCGCTGCGGGTGATCGATGCCATCGTCACCTGCTGGTCGGACGCGATGGTCGCGCACCACGAGGCCACCAAGTACCCACCGGTGCGACGCATGACGCCTGCACCCGATCCGTTGGCACCCGACGCCGCCAATCCGTTCGCGGATCTGGAGGACGACCTGCCTTGGGAAGAACCGAGGGGGAAGAAGCCATGATCGACTTCAACTCCTCATCGAGCATCTCGGGCCAGGTCACCGCCCTGGTGGACGCCGGGATACAGCAGGCCCGCGCCCGCCAGTCCGAGCGCCAGTACCTTGGTGCCTCGCGTCTGGGCGTGGCCTGCGAGCGCGCGCTGCAGTTCGAGTACGCCAAGGCTCCCATCGACCACGGGCGCGACACCCCGGGGCGGATGTTGCGCATCTTCGAACGTGGCCACGTCATGGAAGACTGCATGGTTGCGTGGCTGCGGGACGCGGGTTTCGACCTGCGCACCCGCAAGTCAGACGGTGAGCAGTTCGGCTTCTCGGTGGCCGACGGTCGCCTGCAAGGCCACGTCGACGGCGTCATCGTCGCGGGCCCCGAGGGCTTCGCCTATCCCGCGCTCTGGGAATGCAAATGTCTGGGCAACAAGTCCTGGAGCGATCTGGAAAAAAAGGGGCTGGCCATCTCCAAGCCCATCTACGCCGCGCAAGTGGCGATCTACCAAGCCTATCTCGAACTGCACGAGCACCCGGCGATCTTCACGGCCCTCAACGCCGACACGATGGAGATCTACACCGAGGCCGTTCCCTTTGATGCAGCCCTGGCCCAGCGCATGTCGGATCGGGCGGTGAAGGTCATCACGGCCACCGAGGCGGGAGATCTCCTGCCTCGTGCCTTCAATGACCCGACCCACTTCGAGTGCCGGATGTGCGCGTGGCAAGACCGGTGCTGGAGAACAAAAGCATGAACACCACGACTTTGAATCATGTGCTCGGCGAGCAACTGATCGACGTACGCCAGGCTGCACTGATGTTCAACCTGCCCTCGTACTGGCTCTCGCAAGCGAAGGAACGCAAGCAGCGTCGCATTCCCCATTACCGCGTCGGCAAGCTCGTGCGGTTCAAGCCTGCAGAGCTGGAAGCGTGGATCGTCGGGCAGCAAGCGTCTGGCGAGGAGTCTGCGGATGCTTGATTTCAACGACACGCAAAAGCCCGCTCCTCGTGACCTCGATGCCGAACGCGACGCAATCCGCGAGGCATTGCTCTCGCGGCTGGAATCGGTACTGGCAACGCTGTTCCCTGCAGGCAAGAAGCGCGGTGGCAAATTCCTGATCGGCGACGTGCTCGGTAGTCCGGGCGACAGCCTGGAAGTCGTGCTCACCGGTGACAAGACCGGCCTGTGGACGGATCGCGCCACTGGCGACGGCGGCGACATTTTCTCCCTGATCGCGGCCCACCTCGGCATCGATGCGCACACCGACTTCCCACGCGTGCTCGATACCGCGACCGAACTGGTCGGGCGTGCTCCGGCGACTCTGGCGCGCAGGAGCAAGAAGGATGCTCCCGTCGATGACCTCGGCCCGGCCACCGCGAAGTGGGACTACCTCGATGCGGCAGGCCATCTCATCGCCGTCGTCTACCGCTACGACCCGCCCGGGCAGAAGAAGCAGTTCCGGCCCTGGGATGCGAAGCGGCGCAAGATGGCACCGCCCGACCCGCGCCCGCTCTACAACCAGCCAGGGATGACCAGTGCCGCGCAGGTGGTTCTGGTCGAGGGCGAGAAATGCGCGCAGGCCCTGATCGACGCGGGCATCGTGGCCACCACGGCGATGCACGGCGCGAACGCCCCGGTCGACAAGACCGACTGGTCGCCGCTGTCCGGTAAGGCGGTGTTGATCTGGCCCGACCGTGACAAGCCGGGCTGGGAGTATGCGACGCAGGCAGCACAGGTCATCCTGTCGGCGGGAGCCAAGTCCTGCCACGTTCTCTATCCGCCCGAGGAGGCCGCCGAGGGCTGGGACGTGGCGGACGCCATCGCCGAGGGCTTCGATGTCGCCGCCTTTCTCACCCACGGCCCACGCTTGCAGATGCACGACGTGGCCGATGACGTTGATCCGGTGGTCAGCAGCGACGAGTCCGTCTGGGGTACGGAGGACGCGCTGGCGCTGTCCTTCACCCGCCGCTACCACCGCGACTGGCGTTACGTGGCTGGCTGGGGCAAATGGCTGGTGTGGGACGGGCAACGCTGGCGCACCGAGGACACGCTGGCCGCCACGGACTTGATCCGCAGCGTCTGCCGCCAGACGGCTGTGCGCGCCGACAACCCCAAGGTCGCGGCGAAGCTCGCCAGCGCCAGCACGGTCGGCGGTGTAGAGCGGCTGGCGCGCGCTGACCGCAGGCACGCGGCCACCACCGACGAGTGGGACGCCGATCCGTGGCTGCTCAACACGCCGGGCGGCGTGGTTGATCTCAAGACAGGCCGGATGCGCCCGCACGAGCGCGCCGACCGGATGACCAAGATCACCACAGCAACGCCCAGCGGCGACTGCCCGACGTGGAAGCAGTTCATCGACGAGGTCACGGGTGGCGACAAGGAACTTCAGTCCTACCTGCAACGAATGGTCGGCTACGCGCTGACTGGCTCGACGCAGGAGCACGCGCTGTTCTTCCTGTACGGAACGGGCGCGAACGGCAAGTCGGTGTTCGTGAACACCTTGGCCACCATCCTCGGCGACTACGCGACCAATGCGCCGATGGACACCTTCATGGAGACGCGCACCGACCGGCACCCGACCGATATGGCGGGGCTGCGCGGCGCACGCTTCGTGGCGGCCATCGAAACCGAACAAGGCAAGCGCTGGGCCGAATCCAAGCTCAAGAACCTGACCGGTGGCGACAAGATCTCTGCGCGCTTCATGCGCCAGGACTTCTTCGAGTTCTTCCCGCAGTTCAAGTTATTCGTGGCGGGCAACCACAGGCCCGCCATTCGCAACATCGACGAGGCGATGAAACGCAGGCTGCACCTGATCCCTTTCACGATCACCGTGCCGCCCGAGCGCCGTGACAAGAACCTGCAGCAGAAGCTCCTGGCCGAACGTGACGGCATCTTGGCGTGGGCCGTGCAGGGTTGCCTCGACTGGCAACGCCACGGACGACTCTCCCCGCCGCAGCGGGTGGTGGACGCCACCGAGGAGTATTTCGAAGCCGAGGATGCGTTGGGCCGCTGGCTCGATGAGCGTTGCGTGCGCGAGGCCAACGCCAAGTCGCTGACGGCAGAACTGTTCAACGACTGGAAGCCGTGGGCAGAGGCAGCGGGTGAGTTCACCGGTTCGCAGAAGCGCTTTGCCGATCTGCTGCTCAACCGGGGCTTGGATAAATGGCGCAACGGCATGGGCTTGCGCGGGTTTCAGGGCATTGGCCTCAAGTACCCGCCAGCACCCACCTACACCCCTTACGCCGATGACTGACACAGCCGCGTCTGACGGATCGGACGGACTACGTCGTAACTCTTACACGTGCGCGTGCGCGCGCTTCATGGAAGGTTTCGATACGACCCGTCCGATCCGTCAGACCAGCCAAAACAAGGACTGACACCATGACCACCACCATCCTCGCCCTCGATCTGGGCACCACCACCGGCTGGGCGCTGCGCGGCAGTGACGGCCACATCACCAGCGGTTCCGAGAGCTTCCGGCCGCAGCGCTTCGAAGGCGGCGGAATGCGCTTCCTGCGATTCAAACGCTGGCTCACCGAGATCAAACAGTCCTGCGACGAGATCGACTGCCTGCACTTCGAGGAGGTGCGACGCCACGTCTCCACGGATGCTGCCCACGCCTACGGCGGGTTCCTTGCCACGCTCACCGCGTGGTGCGAGCACCACCAGATCCCGTACCAGGGCGTGCCCGTGGGAACGATCAAGAAGCACGCCACCGGCAAGGGCAACGCCAGCAAGGACGAGATGGTGGCGACCGCCCGTGCCCGTGGTCACGCTCCGGCCGACGACAACGAAGCCGACGCACTGGCCCTGCTGCACTGGGCCATCGAGCAGCACGTACTGGAACGGGAGGTGTGAGATGAAGATTTCGACGCCCACCTATCGCTGCCCCTTGGGTCGCCTCCAGCCCGAGACCACAGATCTCGACGCGATGAAGCAACGCGGCTGGCGCGATCAGCACATCCTCGTGGTCAACGCTGCCGACGAACGCTTGGACTTCATCGAGCGCGAGTTCGTGCGGCGCATCGGCGAACGCCTCTACGGACAGGGAGGGGCACGTCATGGCTGATCCCCGCACTTGGACAATCGACGACGTGGCCGCACGCTTCGAGGAGGCGGCCAGCACCGGACGACGCCTGCCACCCGTGCGTGTGCAGGGCTACTTCAACACTTGGCCCATCATCGTGCGCAAGGAGTGGGAAACGTTCGCTGCCGACGAGCACGTCTACCGACCTTTCCCACCCGACCCAGAGGCTATCGACCGGATGCTGGAGACGATGAAGTGGGTGCAGTGGCTGGAGGTCGAGCAGCGCCATCTGGTGTGGATGAGGGCCAAGCGCTACGGCTGGCGCGACATCACGATCCGTTTTGCCTGCGACCGAACGACGGCGTGGCGGCGCTGGCACCGCGCCTTGCAGACCGTCGCCGACCAACTCAATGGTGTCGTCACAGCGTAGGGTTTTGGCGTGAATTGGCGCGCGTGGTTTGCAGTGCGAGCATGTCAGCGGCGATGCGCGGTTTTTGACCCTGCAACAAATCAACCCGGTCGAGCGTAGTATTCGAGCTATCTTCTGGACAGCGGTGACGGTTCGGCGAGCGGCCCGAGGCGAAAGGGGTCCTTCCTGCCGAAAGTCCCATGCAGGGGGCGCGAGCGCGACGCTTTTTTAGCGTCAGGGCGCGGGCAAGGTTACCAGTCGGCCAGGTTACCGGCCCCGGTTACCACCCCCAGGCGCGGTTACCACCCCACCAGAGTCTTCATTCACTCAACCCGCCCGGCGGCAACGCTCGGCGGGTTTTGCATTTGGGATTTCCACTTTGAACACACTCAACGTCGAGTACCGCAAGGTCGAGGCGCTGATTCCCTACGCCCGCAATCCGCGCACGCACGCCGAGGGTCAGATCGCCAAGATCGCGGCCAGCATCGTCGAGTATGGCTGGACGAATCCGATCCTGGTCGATGGCGACAACGGCATCATTGCCGGGCACGGGCGTCTGGCTGCCGCGCGCAAGCTTGGGCTGGATCAGGTGCCGGTGATCGAACTGGCCCATCTGACCGTCGCGCAGAAGCGCGCGCTGGTGATCGCCGACAACCGGCTGGCGCTCGATGCGGGCTGGGACGAGGAGATGCTGGCGTTGGAGTTGGCCGACCTGTCCGAGGCGGGGTACGACCTTGCGCTGACGGGTTTCGAGGATGCCGAGATCGAGGCGCTGCTCACGGGTGATGTGACCGACGCCGGTACCGACCCGGAGCCTGATGCCGACGAACCGGATGCGGCGGACGACGTGCCCGACGCCCCCGTCGTGGCGGTGTCCCGCCCGGGCGATATCTGGGCCATCGGCGCGCACCGCCTGATCTGCGGCGACGCCACCGACCGGGCCATGGTCGCTGCGCTGATGCAAGGCGATACCGCTCGCCTGTGCTTCACCTCGCCGCCCTACGGCAACCAGCGCGACTACACCTCGGGCGGCATCACCGATTGGGATGGCCTGATGCGCGGCGTGTTCGCGCACCTGCCGATGGCGGGCGAGGGTCAGGTGCTGGTCAACCTCGGGCTCATCCACCGCGACAACGAGGTGATCCCGTATTGGGACGCCTGGCTCGGCTGGATGCGCAGCCAGGGCTGGCGGCGCTTCGCGTGGTACGTCTGGGATCAGGGGCCGGGGATGCCCGGCGACTGGGCAGGCCGCTTCGCCCCGAGCTTCGAGTTCGTTTTCCACTTCAACCGCGAAAGCCGCAAGCCGAACAAGATCGTGCCCTGCAAGCACGCCGGGCAGGAATCGCACCTGCGCGCCGATGGCTCGTCCACGGCGATGCGGGGCAAGGACGGCGAAGTCGGCGGCTGGACGCACAAGGGCCTGCCGACGCAGGACACGCGCATCCCCGACAGCGTGATCCGCGTGATGCGCCACAAGGGCAAGATCGGTCAGGACATCGACCACCCCGCCGTGTTCCCGGTCGCGCTGCCGGAGTTCGTGATCGAGGCCTACAGCGACGCTGGCGACATCGTGTTCGAACCCTTCGGCGGCAGCGGCACCACGATGTTGGCGGCCGAGCGCACGGGCCGCGTCTGCCGCAGCGTGGAAATCGCGCCGGAGTACGTGGACGTTGCCATCAAACGCTTCCAGCAGAACCACCCCGGTGTGCCGGTCAGCTTGATCGCCACCGGTCAGTCCTTCGAGCAGGTCGCCGCCGAGCGCGCTACCACCTCTGACATCGAGGTGATGGCATGAACTGGCTGGCCGACAAGATCGAGCAGTGGCCGACCGGCAAGCTGCTGCCCTACGCCCGCAACGCGCGCACCCACTCCGAGGAGCAGGTGGCGCAGATCGCTGCCAGCATCGCGGAGTTCGGATTCACCAATCCGATCCTGGCGGGCAGCGACGGCATCATCGTCGCTGGCCACGGACGGCTGGCCGCCGCCAAGAAACTTGGGCTGAAGGTCGTGCCGGTGGTCGTACTCGATCACTTGAGCCCAACCCAACGCCGGGCCCTGGTCATCGCGGACAACCGCATCGCCGAGAACGCGGGCTGGGACGACGCGATGCTGCGCATCGAACTGGAAGCCTTGCAACTGGACGGCTTCGACCTCGACATCACCGGCTTCGACGCCGACGCGCTGGCGGAACTGATCGCGGGCGACGAGCCGGACAACGAGGGTCAGACCGATGAGGATGCGGTGCCGGAGGTTGGCGAGACGCCGATCTCGCGCCCGGGCGATGTCTGGGTGCTGGGCCCACACCGGCTGCTGTGCGGCGATGCCACCGTGGCGGCAAGCTACGAGGCCTTGCTGCAAGGCGAGCCGGTCGACATGGTCTTCACAGACCCGCCGTACAACGTGAACTACGCCAACAGCGCCAAGGACAAGATGCGCGGCAAGGACCGCGCGATCCTGAACGACAACTTGGGCGACGGGTTCTACGACTTCCTGCTGGCGGCACTGACGCCGACGGTGGCGAACTGCCGGGGCGGGATCTATGTGGCGATGTCGTCCAGCGAACTGGATGTGCTGCAGGCCGCGTTCCGCGCCGCCGGGGGCAAGTGGTCGACGTTCATCATCTGGGCCAAGAACACGTTCACGCTGGGTCGCGCCGACTACCAGCGCCAGTACGAGCCGATCCTGTACGGCTGGCCCGAGGGCGCGACACGCCATTGGTGCGGCGACCGCGATCAGGGCGACGTCTGGGCAATCAAAAAGCCGCAGAAGAACGACCTGCACCCGACGATGAAGCCGGTGGAACTGGTCGAGCGCGCGATCCGCAATTCGAGCCGCCCCGGCAACGTGGTGCTCGACCCGTTTGGTGGCTCCGGCACGACGTTGATTGCAGCCGAAAAGTCAGGCCGCGTCGCGCGGCTGATCGAACTCGATCCGAAGTACGTGGACGTGATCGTGCGCCGGTGGGAGGATTTCACCGGCAAGCAGGCCACCCGCGAGGCGGATGGCGCGGTGCTCGATCAGGCGGCCAGCGACTCGTCGAGGATCTCGCAGTGAATCACGAAGCCCGTCAGGTAAGGCAGGCCGCGCGGGATGCCGTACTGCTTGCTGGTCTGGCGGCCAATCGTCCAGCCCATCCAGCGTTGGGTGGCGGCGTTGATCGCATTCGCCAGGGCCTTGCCCTCGTAAAGCCCGTTCTGGACGTCGTCGGCAAAGTGGCGGCCGTGGCGGCTGTCGAGGAAGACCCGTACCGATTCGAGGGGCTGGCCGGTGGCGTCCGAGATGGCGCTCATCGCCAGGGGCCACGCGCCGCTGGCGTGCTCGTTCATCGTGCCCCAAAAGCCCCAGGCTTCGTTCTGGGTGGCGGGGATCGGGATGCTGGTCATGGTGCTTTCTCCTTCGGGTTGATCGTTGCGACACCCGTAGTAACGCGCTGTCCGATTGAGAAGCCAAGCTGTTCTTGGCTTCTTTCTCGATCTTTTTTCAGGCGATGCGGTAGACCCGCTCGCCGCCCTGCGGCTTGTCCGAGACGATGGTCAGGCCGAGCTTTTTCTTGAAGGCTCCGGCAAAGGTGCCGCGCACCGTGTGCGCCTGCCAGCCGGTGGCGGTGCAGATCTGGCCGATGGTTGCGCCCTCGGGGCGTTGCAGCATCCGGATCACTTCGGCCTGCTTGCTGTTGTCGCGCGTGCGCGGCTTGGCCGGTGTCGGCGCTTGCGTCCACGTCGCTTCGGCGGCGGCAACAGCCTGCTCCAGTTCGGCATCGACTTCCGGCGTCGGCTGCGGGATCGTGGGGCGTTTCATGCCCAAGGCGTCGTAGCCCTCGGCGGCGACGCACCAGCCCTCGCCATCGGGCGTGATCAGGGCGCGGTTGAACAGGCCGTCGAGCACCTTTTTGCGCGCGCCGCCTTTGATGTTGTCGGGGAACCAGTCGATCTTGCCGCCGCTGGTGTTGATGGCCTTGGCGAGGATGGCGTGCTGGGCCGGGGTGAGTTGGGTGGTGGTCATGGGCTGCTCCTTCGGGGGTGGTGGATGACGATGTGATGAACGCGCTGTTCGGGAGTGAAGCCAAGCGCTTTCCGCTTGGTTTCGTGGGTTTCCGATCAGTCCTTGGCGATCTCCGCTTCCGTGGCTTTCGGGCTCGACGCGCCGAGTTCGACGCCCGCCTTGAAGGCCGCTTCCAGCGCGTCCCGGATGCACCACACCGCCGTGTCGTGGAAGTCCAGGCTGTCGGCGTGGCGGGTTTGCAGGGTGTCGATGCCCAGATGCTTCTGGGCGATCAGGGTGAGGATGGTGTCGATCTGGCTCATGGCGTTTCCTTTCGGGGTGTGGTTGGCGTGACGTGATGAACGCGCTGTTCCCGATGGAAGCCAAGCTCAATCCGCAGGAATGACGAACAGATGATTGAAGAAGGTGACGATGGGACTCTCGATTCGCGCCTACGCGCGCCACCGTGGCGTGTCGCACGTGGCCGTGAAGAAGGCCATCGACACCGGGCGGATCACCGCACTGCCTGACGGCACGATTGATCCGGATGCGGCGGACGCCCAGTGGGCACAAAACACATTGCAGCCGCGCCGCGCCGCTGCGCAGGAGAAGGTCGGCACCACGAAGGCGCGACCCGCGCTCGCGCCCGCCGAAGCGACACCGCAGCGCGATGTCTCCGACACCAGCACAGCGCCGATGTCGGCGGGCGGTACCTCGCTCTTGCAGGCGCGCACGGTCAACGAGGTGCTCAAGGCCAAGCTCAACAACCTGGAGCTGGCGCACCGCAAGAAGGAACTGGTGGATCGGGCGCAGGCCGTGGCCCACGTTTTCAAGCTCGCACGCATCGAGCGCGACGCGTGGTTGAACTGGCCCGCGCGCATCTCGGGGCAGATGGCCTCAGCGCTTGGCATCGACGCGCACACGATGCACGTCACGCTGGAAGCCGCCGTGCGCGAGCACCTGATCGAACTGGGCGAGCTGCGCCCGCGCGTGGATTGACGATGGACGATTACGAAGGCGCTGTTGAGATCGAACGCGCGTGGCGCGACGGCTTGACGCCTGATCCGCTACTCACCGTGTCGGAATGGTCGGATCGCCATCGGATGCTCTCCAGCAAGGCCTCCGCCGAACCCGGGCGCTGGCGCACCAGCCGCACGCCGTACCTGAAGGCGATCATGGATTGCCTGTCGCCGACCTCGCCGGTTGAGCGCGTGGCGTTCATGAAGGCCGCTCAGCTCGGCGCGACCGAAATGGGATCGAACTGGATCGGCTACGTGATCCACCACGCACCGGGCCCGATGATGGCGGTCTGGCCGACGGTGGAGATGGCCAAGCGCAACTCGAAGCAGCGAATCGACCCGCTGATCGAGGAGTCGGCGGCGCTGGCGGAATTGATCGCGCCCGCGCGCAGCCGGGATTCGGGCAACACGATTCTGGCCAAGGAGTTCCGGGGCGGCGTGCTGGTGATGACCGGCGCGAACAGCGCGGTGGGCCTGCGCTCGATGCCGGTGCGCTACCTGTTCCTCGACGAAGTGGACGGCTACCCGCTGGACGTCGAGGGCGAAGGCGATGCGATCTCGCTGGCCGAGGCGCGCACGCGCACCTTCGCGCGCCGCAAGATCTTCATCGTGTCGACGCCGACGATCTCCGGGGCGAGCGCCATCGAACGCGAGTACGAGGCCAGCGACCAGCGCCGCTACTTCGTGCCGTGCCCGCACTGCAACCACCCGCAGTGGTTGCGCTTCGAGCAACTGCGCTGGGACAAGGGGCAACCGGAAACCGCCGCCTACATCTGCGAATCCTGCGACACGGCGATTGCCGAGCATCACAAGACGTGGATGCTGGAGCACGGCGAATGGCGCGCGATGGCCGAGGGCAAGACGGCGGGATTTCACCTGTCGTCGCTGTACAGCCCGGTGGGCTGGCGCTCGTGGCGCGACATCGCCGCCGCGTGGGAAGCCGCCGTCAACAAGGAATCGGGATCGGCCGCCGCGATCAAGACCTTCAAGAACACCGAGCTGGGCGAGACCTGGGTCGAGGAAGGCGAAGCGCCCGACTGGCAACGGCTGGTCGAGCGCCGCGAGGAGTACCGCATCGGCAGCGTGCCGCAAGGCGGTCTGCTGCTGGTTGGCGGCGCGGACGTGCAGAAAGATCGCATCGAGGCCTCGGTCTGGGCCTTCGGGCGCGGCAAGGAATCGTGGCTGGTCGAGCACCGCGTGCTGATGGGTGACACCGCCCGGGACGCAGTGTGGAGGGCGCTGGCCGCGATGCTGGCCGAGAACTGGACGCACGCCTCGGGCGTGGCAATGCCACTGGCGCGTTTCGCGCTGGACACCGGCTTTGCCACGCAGGAAGCCTACGCCTTCGTGCGTGCCTGCCACGATCCGCGCGTGATGGCGGTCAAGGGCGTGCCACGCGGTGCTGCCCTGATCGGCACGCCGACTGCCATCGATGTCTCGCAGGGCGGCAAGAAGCTGCGCCGGGGCATCAAGGTGTTCACGGTGGCGGTCGGCATCGCCAAGTTGGAGTTCTACAACAACCTGCGTAAGAGCGCGGACGTCGGCGAGGACGGCTTGACCCCGGTGTTTCCGGCCGGGTTCGTCCATCTGCCGAAGATCGACGCCGAGTTCATCCAGCAGCTCTGCGCGGAGCAATTGATCACCCGCCGCGACCGCAACGGCTTCCCGGTGCGCGAGTGGCAAAAGATGCGCGAGCGCAACGAGGCCCTGGACTGCTACGTCTACGCCCGCGCGGCCGCATCCAGCACGGGACTGGATCGCTTCGAGGAACGCCACTGGCGCGAACTGGAGCGGCAACTGGGGGTAGCACCCCCACCGGATGAGCCACCGCCCATCCACGACATCGAATTGAACGAGGCCACCCGACGCGGTGGCCTCGCTGCTTCTGGAACCCGCAATTCCGGTCGGCGCGTCATCCGAAGCCGTTGGCTTCGTTGACGGCGGCCGCTTCAAACCAAGGAGAACACATGAGTCTTGCCACCCGCATCGAGAGTCTGGTCATCCGCGTCGCGCAGGAGTTCAACGACGTCCGGGCCACCGCAGGCAATCTCGCCAACCTGTCCACCACCGACAAGTCGAGTCTGGTCGCGGCGGTCAACGAGCTGAAGGCGGCGGTGCTGTCCGCCACCGCCATCGACGACAGCCAGATCGCCGCCTCCAGCACTTACTCGTCGAACAAGATCGTGTCGCTGCTCGACGCGCTCAAGGCCGACATCCTGGGTGGCGCGGACGCCGCCTACGACACTCTGGTGGAAATCCAGCAGTTGCTGCAGAACGGCACGACGGGTCTGGACGCGCTCCTGGCCGCCGTCAGTCTGCGGGTGCGCTTCGACGCGGCGCAGACCTTGACGGTTGCCGAGCAACTGCAGGCCCGCACCAACATCGGCGCGGTGGCGGCCGCCGATGTCGGGAACACCGACACCGACTTCGTCGTGGTCTTCGACGGGGCGCTGGCCTGATGAGCCTCGCGTCCAGCATCGCCGCTCTTGCGGCGCGCATCGGCTTCGAGGTCAAGACCAAGATCGACGCCACACATCCTGGTCTCGCCCGGGTGTGGGTGAGCTTCGGCTACGAGGGCGGTCAGGTCGTGATCGCCAGCGCGCGCAACGTGGCCAGCGTCGTGCGCACGGCGGCGGGCCGATATCGCGTGCATTTCGCCGTGGCGATGCCGGATGCGAACTACTGCTGGACGGCGCTCGCACGCAGCAGCGTCAACAGCGGCCAGCAACGAGTGGCCGTCGTGCGCGCCAGCTCCGACCTCAAGACGGCCCAGTACGTCGACATCTCCTGTGCGACGACTGCAACGTCGTTCGACGACTCCTCCGAAATCAATCTCGTGGTGTACCGTTGATGGCCTACACAGAAATCCAACTCCAGGCCTTGGAGAGCGCGCTCGCCAAGGGCGAACGGCGCGTGACCTTTGCCGACAAGACGGTCGAGTACCGCTCGGTCGACGAACTGATGGCCGCGATCCGCGAGGTCAGGCGCGGACTGCTGCAGCAGGCGGCTGAAACCGGGCTGCTGCCCGGTGCGCCGCGCCAGATCCGGGTCACGACGTCGAAGGGGTTCTGATGGCCTGGACAACATCACGAACGCCAGCAAGCTGGCTAGGCAAACTCCGTAGCCTCTTCGGTCAGCCTCCCGTCCACGAGGCAGCGGGGCGTGGTCGTCGCTCGCTGGCGTGGATGCCCGGCAACCCCGGCGCGGTCGCCGCGATGCTGGCGACCAGCAACGAACTGCGCGGCAAGAGCCGTGACCTCGTGCGCCGCAATGCCTGGGCGCAGGCAGGCATCGAAGCCTTCGTGGCCAACGCGGTCGGCACCGGCATCAAGCCGCAGAGCCTGTCGCCCGACGAGGCGTTCAAGGCCGAAGTGCAGGCGCTGTGGCGCGACTGGACGGCGGAAGCCGACGCCGCCGGTCAGACTGACTTCTACGGTTTGCAGGCGCTGGCCTGCCGCGCAATGCTCGAAGGCGGCGAATGCCTGATCCGCTTGCGGCCGCGACGCCCGGAGGACGGGCTGGTCGTGCCGCTGCAGCTTCAGTTGCTGGAGCCCGAGCACCTGCCGATCAATCTGAACACCGATCTTCCTTCGGGCAACGTCGTGCGCTCCGGCATCGAGTTCGACAGCCTGGGGCGGCGCGTCGCCTACCACCTGTACCGCTCGCATCCCGAGGACGGGCGTCTTGCGCCGATGTCGGGCCAGGGCGGGATGGACACGGTGCGCATCCCGGCTGCGGAAATCATCCATCTGTTCCGCGTGCTGCGCCCAGGCCAGATTCGCGGCGAGCCGTGGTTGTCGCGGGCGCTCGTCAAGCTCAACGAACTCGACCAGTACGACGACGCCGAACTGGTGCGCAAGAAGACCGCCGCGATGTTCGCGGGCTTCGTCACGCGCGCCAACCCGGAAGACAACCTGATGGGCGAAGGCGCAGCCGACGCCGAAGGGATTGCGTTCGCCGGGCTGGAGCCGGGAACGCTGCAGATTCTGGAGCCCGGCGAGGACATCAAGTTCTCCGATCCCGCCGACGTGGGCGGTTCGTACTCCGAGTTCCTGCGCACGCAGTTCCGCGCGGTTGCCGCCGCCATCGGCATCACCTACGAACAACTGACCGGCGATCTGACCGGCGTGAACTACTCGTCCATCCGTGCCGGGATGCTGGAGTTCCGGCGGCGCTGCGAGATGCTGCAGCACGGCGTGCTGGTGCATCAGCTGTGCCGTCCGGTGTGGGCGGCGTGGATGAAGCAGGCCGTGCTCGCCGGGGCGCTCGAAGCGCCGGGCTTCGCGCGTGGCGGGCCCGCCCGTCGTCGTCAGTACCTCGCCGTGAAGTGGATTCCGCAGGGCTGGCAGTGGGTCGATCCGGAGAAGGAATTCAAGGCGATGTTGCTGGCCATCCGCGCGGGCTTGATGTCGCGCTCGGAAGCCATCTCGGCCAACGGCTACGACGCCGAAGACGTCGACCGCGAGATCGCCGCCGACAACCAGCGCGCCGACGACCTCGGCCTGATCTTTGATTCCGACCCTCGCTACACGTCGAAGGACGGCGGCAGCGCGGAACCCAACCGCAACGCCGTCACACCCGACGCCACCGGCAGCCAGTCGATTTCCTGACTCGTCGCCTGACCGTTTTCCAGAAGGATTCCCATGACCGTGCTGCCACATCTGGCGGCGCGCCTCTTTGGCGTGCCGCTGGCGATCCATCGCCCGAAACTCGACGTCATCCTGTCCGTGCTCGGTGCGCGCATTGGCCTGACCGACATGGTCGTGCCCGCGGACTACGCGCCGACCACACGCCCACTGTCGCCTGCGACCGGCAAGGTCGCCGTCATCCCGATCCACGGCACGCTGGTGCGCCGCACCTCCGGCCTCGAAGCCGTGTCGGGCCTCGCCAGCTACACCAGCATCGCCGCGCAACTGGACGCGGCGTTGGCCAGCCCTGAGGTCGCCGCGATCCTGCTCGATGTCGATTCGCCCGGCGGCGAATCCGGCGGCGTGTTCGACCTGGCCGACCGCATCCGCGCGGGCGTGCAAGTCAAGCCGGTCTGGGCCGTGGCCAACGACATGGCGTTCTCGGCGGCCTACGCACTGGCGTCCGCCGCGAGCCGAGTGTTCGTCGCGCGCACCGGCGGCGTCGGCTCGATTGGCGTCATCGCCATGCACATCGATCAGTCGGTGAAGGACGCGAAGGATGGCGTTCGCTATACCGCCGTGTTCGCGGGCGAGCGCAAGAACGACCTCAACCCGCACGAACCGATCTCCGACGAGGCGCATGCCGTCCTGAAGGCCGAGGTGGATCGCGTCTACGACCTCTTCGTCGAGACGGTCGCTCGCCATCGCGGCCTCGACGCCGACGCCGTGCGCGCCACCGAAGCGGGCCTGTTCTTCGGCCCGGATGCCGTCGGCGCTGGTCTGGCCGATGCGGTCGGCGGCTTCGACGACGCGCTCTCGCAGCTCACCCAATCGCTTTCCCCACTCCCGACTCAGGTGGCTTCGGCCAGCCAAGCGGGCCTTTTTCGCAACCACCAGATGGAGTCATCCATGAATGATCGAACCGACCCCGCTGCTCTTGATCGGCCTCTTGCTGATCCTGCTGGCAATCCTCCTCAACCCTCCGCCACCGCCTCCACCGCCACGGCAATGACCGTGGCCGACGCCGTCGAAATCGCCCAGACCTGCACGTTGGCTGGGCGCACCGACCTGATCGCGGGCTTCCTCGAAGCGCAGGCCTCGCCCGCCAAGGTGCGCAGCCAGCTCCTGGCCGCGCAGGCCGACGCCAGTCCCGAAATCACCAGTCGCATCACGCCCGATGCCGTTCGCCCTTCGGCCAGCAATCCGCTGATCGATGCAGCAAAGCAGATCGCGGCGCAATCCACCGCCTTCAAGAAGGAGATCTGAAATGTCCGTTCTCGCCGAACCCCTGAACCTGGGCGACCTGCTCAAGTACGAAGCACCCAACCTCTACTCGCGCGACCGCGTCACGGTCGCATCGGGTCAAAACCTGCCGCTGGGAACGGTGCTCGGCATCGTCACCGCCAGTGGCAAATACAAGCAGATCGATCCGTCCGCCGAGGACGGCACGCAGGTCGCCGCAGGCGTGCTGCTGCAAGCCTGCGATGCCACTTTGATCGACCGCGATGACGGCCTCGTCGTCGCGCGCCACGCCGTCGTCGCCCATCACGCGCTCGCGTGGCCCGATGCCATCACCACCGCCGAACAACTCACCGCCATTGCGCAGCTCAAGGCGCTGGGCGTCCTCGTCCGTCAAGGAGCCTGACCATGAACAACCCCTTCAGCAATCCCGCCTTCTCGATGGCCGCGCTGACCGCCGCCATCAACATCCTACCCAACCGCTACGGCCGTCTGGAAGAACTGAACCTGATGCCGCCCAAGCCGGTGCGCCAGCGCCAGATCGTCGTCGAGGAAATGAACGGCGTGCTCAACCTGCTGCCCACGCTGCCGCCGGGCTCGCCCGGCACGGTCGGCGTGCGCGGCAAGCGCAAGCTGCGTTCCTTCGTCGTGCCGCACATCCCGCACGACGACGTGGTGCTGCCCGAGGAAGTGCAAGGCATCCGCGCCTTCGGTTCGGAAACCGAAACCGAGACGGTCGCGGGCGTCGTCGCGCGCCATCTGGAGACGATGCGCAACAAGCACGCGATCACCTTGGAGCACCTGCGCGTCGGCGCGCTCAAGGGCGTGATCCTCGATGCCGATGGCTCGGTGCTCTACGACCTGTTCGATGCCTTCGAGATCGCCCAGCAGACCGTGGCCTTCGAGTTGGGCACGGCGGGAACCAACGTCAAAGCCAAATGCACCACGGTGCTGGCGACCATCGAGGAGAACCTCAAGGGCGAGTTCATGAACGGCGTCCATTGCCTGTGTTCGGCGGAGTTCTTCGCTGCGCTCACCGGTCACGCCAAGGTCGAGAAGGCGTTCGAGAACTGGCAGAACGGGGCCATCCTCATCAACGACGTGCGTCGCGGCTTCACCTACGGCGGAATCACCTTCGAGGAGTACCGGGGCCAGGCCACCGATGCCAGTGGCACCGCCCGCCGCTTCATCGCCGCCGGTGAGGCCCACGCTTTCCCGCTGGGCACCATCGACACCTTCGGCACCTACTTCGCACCGGCGGACTTCAACGAGACCGTCAACACGGTGGGCCAGCCGCTGTACGCCAAGCAGGAGCCGCGCAAGTTCGACCGGGGCACCGACCTGCACACGCAGTCCAACCCGCTGCCGATGTGCCATCGCCCCGGCGTGTTGGTCAAGCTGACGGTGGCGTGATGGGCATCGTGGAACAGATCTACGCCTCAGCGGGTAACGCTGGGCTGCTCAGGGAGTGCCGCTGGCAACCGTCGGATGGCAGTCTCGCCCAGCAGCATCCAGTGGGCTTCGCCGCGCCCGACGACACCGTGTTCGATGGGCTGGCCTCGACCACCGACCACCAGATGTCGTATCCGGCGTCGGTGTTTATGGGTCTGGCCCCGCGCGACACGGTGGAGATCGGCAGCGTGATCTATCAGGTGCGCGACATCCGGGCCGTGGGCGATGGCTCGGAGATGCGCGCCAAGCTCACGAGACTCTGACCCGTGTCCGGCAACTCGATCCGCGAACAGATTCTGCTCGCGGTGATGGCGGCCGTCCGCACGCCGGTGGAATCGCTTGGGGCGACCTTGCACCGCTCGCCCACGGTGGCCATCAGCCGGGAGCAATGCCCGGCGCTGGTGGTGTTCCCCGAGTCCGAATCCATCACCGAGCGCGCCAACGACCGCGTCACGCGCGAACTGATCGTGCGCCTCGTCGCGCTGGCACGCGCGGTGCCGCCCGCGATTCCGGAGACAGAAGCCGACCGGCTGCTCACCGCCGCTCACGCCGCGCTGCTGGCCGACCGGAATCTGGGCGGCTTGTGCCTTGGCATCCGCGAGCAGGAATGCGAATGGGACGTCGAGGACGCCGACGCGGTGGCCGCCGCTATTCCCGCGCGCTACGCGATCACCTACCGGACGCTCGGCACCGATCTTTCAACCAAGGGATGACACCCATGACATCACTCGTTTTGATCCGCCCACACACCCACGCGGGCATGCCGCTCCAGCCGGGCGAACGGCTTGACGTGGAAAGCGGCACCGCCGACTGGCTCATCGCCAATGGCATCGCCCGCCACGACCGCCAGCCCGCACCCGTGCCGCAGCCGGAAGGCGACGGCACCCCCATCGAACCCAAAACCACCCAACGCAAGGAATCCAAATCATGAGCACCTATGCATCGTTCCAAGGCCGCGTCTTCCTCGGCAAGCGCGATATCGACGGCCTGCCCATCGAAGTGCGCTCGCCCGGCAACGTCGCCGAGTTGAAGCTCTCGCTCAAGACCGACGTGCTGGAGCACTACGAGAGCCAGACCGGCCAGCGCTCGCTCGACCACCGGATGGTCAAGCAGAAGTCGGCCACCGTGAACCTCACCATCGAGGAGTTCACAAAAGAAAACCTCGCCCTGGCCCTCTACGGCAACCACGTCACCGGCAGCACCGGCACGGTGACCGCCGAACCCATCGGCGGTGCTGCGCCCGTGGTCGGCGACCGCTACTTCTTCGCGCACCCGAAGGTGTCGGCGCTGGTGGTGACCGACTCGGCGGGCACGCCCGCGACGCTGACCGCAGGCACGCACTACACCGCCGACACCGACTTCGGTGCCCTCCAGTTTCTGGATACCACCGGCTTCACCGCGCCGTTCAAGGCGGCCTACAGCTACGGTGTTGCCACCGAGATCGGCATCTTCACGCAGGCGCTGCCCGAACGGTTCCTGCGCCTGGAAGGCGTCAACACCGCGCAGGGCAACGCCAAGGTGCTGGTGGAGCTGTACCGCGTGGCCTTCGATCCGCTGAAGGAGATCTCCTTCATCTCGGACGAGTACAACAAGTTCGAGCTGGAAGGCTCGCTGCTGGCCGACACCACCAAACCCTATGACGCGGTGCTCGGCCAGTTCGGCCGCATCGTGCAACTGTGATGGGGGCTGCCATGAGCGATCTGGAAACCCTCATCCCGCAGGCGGTGGAACTGGTCATCGACGGCGAGCCGCTGGCCATCAAGCCGCTCAAGGTCGGCCAGATGCCCGCCTTCCTGCGCGCCATCACGCCGGTGATGCAACAGATCGGAGGCGATGGTATCGACTGGCTGGCGCTGTTCGGCGAGCGCGGCGACGACCTGCTGACGGCGGTGTCGATTGCCGTCGGCAAACCGCGCGCGTGGGTCGATGAGCTGGCCGCCGACGAGGCGATTCTGCTCGCGGCCAAGGTGATCGAGGTCAACGCCGATTTTTTTACCCGGACGGTGATGCCTCGGCTCGACGGGCTGATCGCGCAGACGGGCGCGACGGCAGCAATGGCCACGGCTGGTTCGACACCGTCCAGCACCTGATCGCCCACGGCCACCGGTTGCCGGACATCTTCGGCTACACCTTGGCGCAGGTGCGCGGCTTCGCCGCCGCCGCCGCGCGGGAGGACGCCGCACGCGATGCGCGGCTGCTCTCGCTGATCGCCATCGGCGCACGCGGCGAAGCCCGTCACCTTGACCAGACCCTCGACAGGCTCACCGATCAGGCAATCAGCCATGCGCATCTCGGTTCGCATCGATAGCAAGGCCGCGCAGGCGCAACTGCGCCGCTGGGGCGGCGAGTTCCGCGACAAGGTCAAGCAGGCGGTCGCGCGCGGCATCGCCAGCGAGGCCGCCGAGCTCAAGCAGGACGTGCGCAGCCACGTCGCGGGCCAGATGGCGGTGGTCAAGAAGTCCTTCGTCAAGGGCTTCACCGCCAAGGTGCTGGACAAGGATCGGAGTCGGCTGCCCGCGCTCTACGTCGGCTCGCGCATCCCGTGGTCTGGCATCCACGAGCGTGGCGGCGTCATCGGTGGCCGGATGCTGATCCCGCTGCACGGGCGCGTGGGCAGCAAACGCTTCAAGGCGCAGATCGCCGAGCTGATGCGCGGCGGCAATGCCTATTTCATCAAGAACGCCAAGGGGAACATCGTGCTGATGGCCGAGAACATCAAGGAACACGACCGGCCACTGTCGGGCTTCAAGCGCCGCTACCGCAAGGCCGAGGGCGTCAAGCGCCTCAAGCGCGGCGCGGACGTGCCCATCGCCGTGCTGGTGCCCAAGGTCGTGCTCAAGAAGCGCCTGAACGTCGAGCGCATCGTCGCCGCTCGCATCCCGCGCCTCTCCGCGCGCATCGAGAAGCAGTTGCGGTTGGTGGACTGAAATGGCGAACCGCATTTCCATCCTCGTCGCGCTCGAAGGGGCCGACGAGGGGCTCAAACGCGCCATCACCTCGGCCGAACGCAGCCTCGGCGGGTTCGGCTCCAGCGCCAAGACCGCAGGCGACAAGGCCGCCGCCGGGATGGCCGAGGTCAAGGCCGGAATGAACGCCTTCGGCGATCAGGTCGCCAAGGCCAAGACGCAGTTGCTGGCCTTCCTCACCCTCAACTGGGCGGCGGGCAAGGTGCAGGAGATCGTCCAGATCGCCGACGCCTGGAACATGATGTCCGCGCGCCTCAAGCTCGCCACCGCAGGCCAGCGCGAATACGCGGTCGCGCAGAAGGAGCTGTTCGCCATCGCGCAGCGCATCGGCGTGCCGATCCAGGAGACGGCCACGCTCTACGGCAAGCTCCAGCAGGCCGTGCGGATGCTGGGCGGCGAGCAGAAGGACGCGCTCTCGCTCACCGAGAGCATCTCGCAGGCGCTGCGCATCTCCGGCGCATCGGCCACCGAGGCGCAGTCGTCCCTGCTGCAGTTCGGGCAGGCCTTGGCCTCGGGCGTGCTGCGCGGCGAGGAATTCAACTCCGTCGTCGAGAACAGCCCGCGTCTGGCCAAGGCGCTCGCCGATGGCCTGAACGTTCCCATCGGACGGCTGCGCAAGCTCGCCGAGGAAGGGCGGCTCACCGCCGACGTGGTGGTCAACGCGCTGATGAGCCAGAAGGACAAGCTGGCCGCTGAGTACGCGCAACTGCCGATGACCGTCAGCCAGGCCTTCACGCGCCTGTCGAACGCCTTCGGCCAGTGGATCAGCAAACTCGACGAATCGACCGGCTTCACCAAGAGGTTCGCCGAGGCGCTGACGTGGCTGTCGGAGAATCTGGACACGGTGATGAAGTGGCTGGGGCGCATCGCCGAGGTCGGGCTCGCGGTGCTGGTCTACCGCCTGATCCCGGCGCTGATCATCGCGTGGCAGACGGCGGGCGCGGCAGCAGTGACGGCGGCCAGCACCACGGCGGCGGCGTGGGCGACGGCGAACCTGTCGCTCTCCAATGCCATCGCCCCGGTGGGCAAGCTGCGCGTGGCTTTCGGCGTCCTCGGCGCGGCCATCATCGGCTGGGAGATCGGCACGTGGCTGTCGGAGAAGTTCGAGATCGTCCGCAAGGCGGGCATCTTCATGGTCGAGGTGCTGATGAAGGGCATCGAGCACCTGCGCTTCCAGTGGGAAGTGTTCGCAGCCATCTTCAGCTCCGACACCATCGCCGAAGCCACGAAGCGCCACGAGCAGCGGCTCGCGGAGATGAATCGCATCTTCGCCGAGATGTACGCCGACGCCACCGAAGGCGCGAACGCGGCCAAGGGCGCGATGAACACCGCCGCGACCGCCGCCGAGGAGATCGCCAAGCGGCTCGAAGCCGTGCGCCAGGGCACGCAGGAAGCGGTCGGACGCGGCATCGAGGCGGTGCACGCCGCGCTGGAAAAGCTCAAGTCCCGGCTGGGCGAGGTCGAACAGGCGGTGGGCAAGGCCCAAGGCGTGGTCAACGACGCCACCGCCAAGATGGCCGAGGCCTACAAGGGGCTGACCTCCATCGTCGAGGCCAGCCTCGCGCAGCAGGTGCAGGCGGTGAAGAACCGCTACGAGCAGGAGAAGGCGGCGCTCGACCTCACCCAGCAGTCCGAAACCGCCAAGATCACCAAATCCACCCAGCTGCTCACCGAGGCGCTGACGCAGCAGGCCACCCTGCGCCGTCAGGCCACGACCGAGACGCTCGGCCTGATCGATCAGGAAACGCAGGCGCGCAAGGACGCCGCTGCCCGGCAAGGCCAGACCGAGGAAGAGCGCCGCGCCAACGTGCAGCGGGTCGAGAACGACATCCTCGCCACCAAGCGCCAGACCTTGACGCAGGCGCTCTCCGAGTACCGCCAGCACATCGACGCGCTCAACGCCGAAGCCAACCGGCATCTGGCCGAAGTGCAGCGCATCGAGGAAGCCAAGCGCCAGTTGTCGATGTCCACGGAGGAGCGCATCCGCGACATCCGCCGTCAGGGCATGACGGAGTACGAGGCCACCGAGGATCGCAAGCGCCAGATCGCCGAGATGCAGGAGCAGGCGCGCCGGGCGCTGGCCAACGGCGAGTTGGAGCTTGCCCGTCAGCTCGCGCAGAAGGCGATGGACATGGCCGCGCAGGTGGCCACCAGCCAGACCAACGAGGCCAAGCGCGGCGAGGAAGCGCGCAAGCAGTCCGAACAGGCGGTGTCACAGGTCACGCAACTGGAAGCGCAGTCGCGCGAGGCCTACCGCAGGCAGGAATACCAGCAGGCCGCCGACCTGATGCGGCAGGCCGATCAGCTGCGCGCCGAACTGGCGCAGAAGGCCAAGGACGCCGATGCGCAGGCCGCGCAAGGCAAACAGGGCGTGCGCGACGCCATCGACCGCATCCGCCAGTCCGAGGAAATCCTCAACCAGACGCTGGACGCCGAAGCGAAGGCGCACCAGACGGCGGCACGCTCGGCGATCATCGCACGCGATGAGATTCAGCGCACGCTGACCGAGACCACACGCCAGATCGACGACATCACCGCCAAGCTCAAGGACGGTCTGAAGGTCACGCTCGACGCCGACACCACGCGCTTCGACAAGGCCATCGCCGATCTGGACAAGGCCCTGGCGGAAAAGGAGTACCTGCTCCAGATCCAGGCCGACCTGCAGGAAGCGGAGAAGAAGCTCAAGGAATACGAGGCGCTCCTGAAGGAAGGCAAGACGCTGCCGGTCGATGCCGACGTGTCCAAGGCGAAGGAAGCGCTGGACAAGCTCAAGACCTACGCCGACCAGAACGCGCAATTCGAGCTGAAGGTGGCGACCGAGAAGGCGCAGGCGGCCATCACCAATGTCGAGGGGATGATCAAGGCGCTGGATCGCATTCAGACCGAATCTCAGCATCAGGTGGCCAGCAACGTCGGTGCGGTACGCGCGGAGATCGACAGCCTCAACGGGCGCAACACCTCCAGCACCCACACCATCTATGTGACCAAGGTGGAAACCAATGCCACGGGCGGTCTGGTCGGTGGCGCGGGTGGTGGTGTCCGTCACTTTGCCGACGGTGGCGCGGTGGCTCCGGCCTTTCCCCGGATGAGCGGTGGCTCGGTGCCCGGCTCCGGCCACCACGACACCGTGCCGCGCACGCTGGACGCCGGTGCCTTCGTGATCCGCAAGGCAGCCGTGCAGAAGTACGGCAGCGGCGCGCTCTCGCGGTTGGCCAGTGGTGTCGCGCGCTTTGCCACCGGTGGCTTTGTGGGTGGTGGAACGCCCAAGAAAAACCGCGAAGTCGTCCAGGCGCAAAAGATGATGGAACTGGGCATGCAGAGCATCAACACCGGCAGTTGGGGCGGTCCGATTGCCAATCAGGCCACGCGCAATCACTGGTCGAAGCTGTGGAACCTGGACAAGCCTGTGCTCGAACGCATGGAGGCACTCAAGACCTTGACGAGCCGGGAGAAGGGGGCGCTGACGACGATTGCCGAGCGCTGGCAATGGGCCATGAACAACAGCAAGCAAGACCTGGAGCGCGAGCTGATCGACTACATGGAAGAGAACCAGGGCGAGTTCTACCGGCGCGGCGGGCTGTCGAAGTCCGACACCGTGCCCGCGATGCTCACGCCGGGCGAATACGTGGTCAACCGCTCGGCGGTGGCGCGCCTGGGTGTGGGCTTTTTCGAGGCCATCAACAACCTGAGCGCCCCAGCGCGGGTGCTGGCCGGGAACGCATTGGCCAGCATCCAGGGTTTTGCCACCGGTGGCCTGGTGCAGCCTGCAGCCGCGAACCTCGCGCGCCCGCAGCTGTCCGATGCCAGCCCCGCGCGCACCGTGCGCGTGGAACTGGCCGCAGGCCACAGCACGGTCAACGTCACCGTGGACGCTCGCGACGAATCCCGCCTTCTGCAACTGCTGGCCACGGCCCGCACCCGCACGTCTTGACCGTGCATTCCTGTTTCTTCGTCTGAGATTTCCCGATGCAACTGAAGAACCTCACCACCGGGGTGTCTCTGCCATTGCCCGACGACTTGCTGTGGAGCGACGAGCACGCGTGGTCGCCCGCCGTGGCGTCCACGTCCTACCTCATCACGGGTGCCTTGTTGATCCAGTCCGCCACCCGGCAGGCCGGTCGCCCGATCACCTTGGCGGGCGCACCCGACATGGCGTGGGTGACGCGCGCCACCGTCGAGCAGTTGCGTGCGTGGGCGGCGATCCCGGTGGGCGGCACCACGGGCCGCTTCGAACTGAGCTTCACCGATGGCCGCGTCTTCACGGTCGCCTTCCGCCACGCGGAGACAGCCATCGAGGCCGAACCCGTGCTGGGCATTCCGGCGCGATCCGGCTCCGACTTCTACCGCCTGACCCTTCGATTCCTGGAGATTTGAGATGCCGATTCAATCCGGCGACGTGAAACTGCTGAAGTCCGCCGTGATGGCGGACGTGCCCGAAGGCGGCGGCGCACCCACGGGCCTCGTGATCGCCGACGGCGTCTCGAATGCCATCTTCCCCGACATCTCCGAGCTGGATCGCGCCGGAGGCCGCGTCAACCTGCGCAAGAGCTTCGTGCAGGTGGCCACCGACGACACCGACACCTACTTCGGGGCCAACGTCATCGTGGCCGAGCCGCCGCAGGACGCGCGCGTCAGCGTCACGCTGTTCTCCACCAAGAAGACCTTCGACACCCGCGAGCAGGCGCAGACCCGCATCGAGGCCTACCTCAACAAGGGCCCCGAGTGGGCGGGCTATCTGTTCGAGAACCACATCGCGGGCCAGCGCGTGGTGCAGTTGTTCCAGCGCCCGAGCGACGCCGTGCCCAACGTCGGCCAGACCCTCGTCCTGATCGAGAACGAAGGCCTGCCGACGCAGAAGGAGCAGTACATCCGCGCCACCGCCGTGTCGGTGGTCGAGCGCACCTTCACCTACAACACCGACCAGGACTACAAGGCGGCGGTCGTCACGGTGGCGATCAGCGACGCGCTGCGCTTCGATTTCACCGGCTCGCCCGCGACGCGTACCTTCACGCGCGCCAACAACGCCACCCGAACGCGCGACACGGTGGTCGCCGATGCGGGCACCTACGTCGGCGTGGTGCCGCTGACGCAAGCGGCCAATGTGGGCGACTTCACCCTCAAGGGCGCGTCCATCTACACGCAGCTCGTGCCCAGCGCCCAGACCGAGACGCCGATCTCGTTCGTGCCGCCGTATGCCGCAGCGGGCTTGCCGGTGCCGGGCGCGGCACCCGTGAGTTACACGGCCAGCCACGCCTGGAACACCACCCTCAAGTTCAATCTGCCGGGCGGCTGCCTGCCCGGATCGCTGTCCATCGTCACCGACGGCGTCACGATCTTCGACGACGCGGGCCTGCTCAAGACCGCCAGCGGCACGCTGGGCACCATCGACTACGCCAACGGCATCCTGAGCTTGAACTCGGGCTCGATGTCTTCAGCGAAGTCCATCACCTACACGCCCGCCGCGTCTTTGCAGCGCGCGCCGCAAAGCTCGGAGATCGCGGTCACGCCGGAGTCGCGCAGCCAGTCCTACGTCGGCACCGTGAACCCGGTGCCGCAGCCCGGCACGCTTTCCATCAGCTACATGGCGCAGGGCCGCTGGTACGTGCTGTCGGATGGTGGCAACGGCTCGCTCAAGGGGCTGGACGCCAGCTACGGCGCGGGCACCTTCAACAAGAACACCGGGGCCTTCGTGGTAACGCTGGGCGCGCTGCCCGACGTGGGCTCGTCCTTGATCCTGACGTGGAATGTGCCGACGCAGGAAACGCAGCAGCCGACCGCCGCCCTGAAGATCTCGCAGGCCTTGCAGCTCGCCCCGCCAGAAGGCAAGAGTGTGCAGCCGGGAACGCTCACCATCACCTGGCCGCACGAGAGCGGCACCGGCACATGCACGGCGTCCGCCGCCACCTCCGGCATGCTCAGTGGAGCCGCCACCGGCAATCTGAACGTCGCGCAGAACCTCTTGAGCTTCGCACCCAACGTGCTGCCGCCTGTCGGCGCGCTGCTGACGGTGGACTACGTCGCGGGCCCCAAGCAGGAAGACAGCTTCGCGCACCCCTCGCGCGACGGTCAGGGCAAGGTGCCGGTGACCGCGACCCTGGGCTCCATCGAGCCGGGTTCGCTGGAGATCGAATGGAACACCCTGACCGACACCGCCGTGCTCGGGGTCTACACGTTGCAGCAGATTCAGGCGATGGGGCTGGGCCTGTGGAACGGCGTCGATCCCACGCAATACGCCCGCGACGATGGTGCGGGCAACGTGCTGCGCTCCGGCGTCGTCATCGGCAGCGTCAACTACGCCACCGGGGCGGTGCAGTTCCAGCCCGACGTCACGGTCAAGATTCCGAGCCCCGTCTATGGCGCGCAACGCCTCGGCTGGGCTGCGGGCGTGGGCCAGATGTTCCGCCTCAACTACGGCGGCATCAGTTACGTGGATGCACCGTCGCTGTACCCGAACGACGAGTCCGGCTACGTCAAGCTGCGCTACAACAGCGCGGGCTCGACCAGCAACCACAGCGAGACGTTCGCGTTTAGCCCGTCGTTTCGGCTGGTGCCGGGCGTGAACGCGCAGGTGGTGACCGGCACGGTGCTGCTCGCCATCGCAGGCAGCCAGCCCTGGGGCGACAACGGTCAGGGCACGCTGCGTGAGTTCACGCCCAGCGGCTGGATCACGCGCGGCAGCATCAACTACCTCTCGGGCGCGGTGACGCTCAGCTCCTGGTCGGCGGGCGCGGCCAACAGCATCACGCGCGCCAGTTGCGTGACCACCGTTGGCGAGAACATATCCAGCGAGTACGTGTTCCGCACCGGTGCCGCGCCGCTGCGCCCGGGATCGCTGTCCATCCAGTTCGCCCGTGCCGTGGGTGGCACGCAGACCGTGACGGCAGGCATCGACGGCACGATCAGCGCGTCCGGCGTCAGCGGCAATGTCGATTACGACACCGGCCTCGTGCGCGTGCGCTTTGGCACCGTGGTCACGGCGGCGGGCAACGAGACGGAGCCGTGGTTCGATGCCGAGAACGTCCGCGCTGACGGCAAGATCTTCCGGCCCGAGCCGGTGGCGGCCTCCAGCCTGCGCTATAGCGCCGTGGCCTACAGCTATCTGCCCCTGGACGCGGCGCTGCTGGGCATCGACCCAGTGCGCCTGCCCAGCGACGGGCGGGTGCCGATCTTCCGGCCCGGTGGCTTTGCGGTGGTCGGCCACACCGGTCGCATCACGACGTCGGTCAGCAACGGCCAGACCATCGACTGCGCGCGGGTGCGCCTGTCGCGGGTGCGCGTGGTCGGCAACGACGGCGTGGTCATCCACACCGGCTACGTCACCGATCTGGAAGCGGGCACGGTTACCTTCACCAACGTGGCGGGCTACAGCCAGCCGGTGACCATTGAGCACCGCATCGAGGATATGGCCGTGGTGCGCGATGTGCAGATCAACGGCGAGATCAGCTTCACGCGGCCTCTGACGCACGCCTATCCGCTGGCCAGTCCCGGCGATCCGGTCTCCGGCAGTTTCGTCTCCAGTGCGCTGGTGGCCGGAGACCTGTTCGCCCGCGTGAACCTCGTGTTCGACCAGAGCACCTGGAACGGCGGCTGGTCGGATGAGTTGGTGGGCAGCGCCGCCACCGCCACCTTCAACCACACGCAGTACCCGATCACGGTCAGCAATCGCGGGGCGCTGACCGAGCGCTGGGTGGTGCGGATGACCAACAGCACCTCGTTCGAGGTCATCGGCGAGAACGTCGGCGTGATCGCCACCGGCAACACCAGTGCCGACTGCGCGCCCAACAACCCGGCGACCGGGGTGCCGTACTTCCGCCTGCCCGCGCTCGGCTGGGGCAACGGCTGGGCCACCGGCAACGTGCTGCGCTTCAACACCATCGGAAGCCAGTTCCCGGTGTGGGTGGTGCGCACCGTCCAGCAGGGCCCGGAGTCCGTTCCCGACGACCACTTCACGTTGCTGATTCGCGGCGACGTCGACACCCCTTGACCATAAGGAATCAATGCAATGGCTGACCTCACCGTCAAATACTTCAACAGCGGCATGACCGGCGCGCCGCAGATCTCCAACAACTGGGGCGATCTGGTGACGATGCTCGACGCCTGCCTCGTCAACGGCTTCGCCCTCAAGGCCATCGACACGCTGACCTTCGCCGATGGCATCGCTACGGCCACCATTTCCAGCGGCCACGCCTATCGGCCATTTCAGGTGGTCGAGATCGCAGGAGCCGAGCAGCCCGAGTACAACGGATCGTTCCGCGTACTGACGACGACCACGACCGCCTTCACCTACGCGGTGACGGGAGCACCGGTGTCGCCCGCGACGACGACCACGAACCTGAGTGCCAAGGTGGCTTCACTCGGCTGGGAGAAGCCGTTCGCGGGAACGAGCAAGGCCGCCTACCGCAGCAAGAACCCGCAGTCGCCGCAGAACATCCTGCTGATCGACAACAGCCTCAAGACGCCCAACTACACGACGGGCTGGGCCAAGTGGGCCAACGTCGGCATCGTCGAAGACCTGTCGGACATCGACACCATCGTTGGCGCGCAGGCCCCCTATGACCCGAACAACCCGACGCAGAACTGGAAGCAGGTCACTGCCAGCCAGTGGGGTTGGTACAAATGGTTCCACGCCCGAAGCAATCAGTACGAGAGCAACGGCGACAGCGGCGGAGGTGGCCGTAACTGGGTGCTGATCGGTGACGACCGCCTGTTCTTCCTGTTCTGCACCAATGCAGCGGGCTACGGCTGGTATGGCCGCAATTGCTACTGCTTCGGCGACATCACGAGCTTCAAGCCGGGCGACAACTACGCCACGGTGCTGGCTGCCGACGACAACTACTCGGGCATGAGCAACTACTGGAGCTATCCCGGGCAGTTCAGCGGCTACGGTCTGGTCTCGTCGCTGGACTTCACGGGCAAGGTGCTGCTGCGCAATCACACCCAGCTCGGCAACCCGGTGCGCTTCGGGCTGACCTCCCTGAACACGAATAATGGCCAGCAGATCTGCGGTCGTGGCCCGACGCCGTTCCCGAACGGGGCGGACTACAGCCTGTGGCTGCTGCCCACCTACGTGAGGCAAGAGGACGGCCATATGCGCGGCATCCTGCCGGGGATGCTGTGGATGCCCCAAGACCGCCCCTATAGCGATCAGACCATCGTCGACAACGTGGTCGGTCAGGCGGGCAAGCGCTTCCTGCTGGTCAGGACGCAGTACAGCTCGGAAACCGAAGGCGCGCAGATCGCGTTCGACATCACCGGGCCGTGGAGGTGATCCGTGGCCTACCCGTTGAGCGACACCTTCGCCGCCGCCCCTTTGAGCGGCTACACCACGGTGCTGGGCAGCATGTCCGCCAGCCACAACAGCGCCCAGCAGGCCATCGACCTCTCGGCTCCGAACGCCCAATCGATCCTGCGCTTCAACGAGACGGCGCACGGTGACTTCTGGTTCGAGGCCGATGTCGAGCTCCTGACCGACCCAAGCGCCCGCAAGCACATCGGTCTGTGGATGACCACGGGCAACGGTGCCGAGGGCTACCGATTCGCCCATCTCGACGGTGGGTGGAGTGTTTCCCGCTGGAACAGCGGCTTCGGCGACGGGGCAGCGGTGACGGGCGGCGTCAACGATGGCGCGAAGCCCATTGCCGGTCTGGGCGACGTGGCCCCGACCTTCAACGTCGGCCAACGGATGATTCTGCGCTGCGAGGTGATCGTCGGGGCCTTCGATGCCAACGGGGTGCCGTGGGCGCGCCTGATCCAGTTCAAGGCCGGTGGCGTGCTGATGTTCCAGGTCGGAGACGCTGCCTACCGGGGCAAGCTGATTCCGGGCGTCTTTCTGTACGGGGCCACGGCCCGCGTCCACGTCATTGCGGGTGACACGCCTTCGGGCTTGCCTGCGTTTCCAGCGGCGGTGGGCGTGAACGCCGCCGACGATCTGCTGCCGCTGGCCGGTGGATCGACCTCGGTGCTGCCCGATCCCGCCGCCAACATCGGCGTCAACGCCGACTGCGACCTGATGCGCTTGAACAGTCCCAACTCGGAGTTGTGGAACCGAGGTGGTGGCTACGACTGGCACTTCCATCCGATTCCGAACGGCCGCAAGGACATCCACTTCAGCGGCCACGGCTTCATCGCCGGAACGGTCAAGGAGAAGGGGCAGCCCGACCAGCCCCTGATGCGGCGGGTGCAGCTCATCAGCGAGAACACCCGCGTCCTGGTGGCCGAAACCTGGAGCGACCCCACGGGCGCTTACCGGTTCGACCTGATCGATCTGTCCCAGCGCTACACCGTGGTCAGCTACGACCACAAGCAGATGTACCGCGCCGTGATCGCGGACAACCTACGCCCGGAGTTGATGCCGTGACCGTCGCCATCACTGTCGAACACAACGAGGCGCGGCTGGCGGGCACCTTGGCCTTCCTCGACGCGGGGGCCAGCCCGGCGCGACTGCGCATCTACGGTGGCACGCGGCCTGCCACGCCGTCCACGACGCCGACCAGTGCGATGCTGGTGGAGATCAGGCTGACCAAGCCTGCGGGCACGATTGCGGGTGGGCTGCTCACACTGACGCAGCAGGAGGATGGGCTGATTGCGGCCACCGGCATCGCCACCTGGGCCCGGCTGGTCAACGGCAACGAGGTCAATGCCCTGGATCTGGATTGCAGCGGCACCGATGGCAGTGGCGACGTGAAACTGGCCAGCACCAATCTGTATCTCGGTGGAGATGCACGGATGGTGTCGGCCATCTTGGGGTAAGCCGTGCCTGCCGCTCCCGACGAGGTGACCTTGGTCGCCACGTTGCCCGTGCCCGCCGCGACCGTGTTGGTCGGCCCCCCGCTGGTCGATCTGTTGTTCGATCAACCGGCGGCCGCCGACGCCAACTTGGTGTTCGGGGCGAACTACATCGCCCCGCGCGACGATGTGACGGTGCGTGCCACGCTGCCGCTGCCGGTCGTCGTGATCAAGTTCATCCCTCCGGCCCGAGCCGAGTTGCTGGCAGAACTGCCGGGCCTGACGGTCAGCACGCTCATCCTGCGCCCGAGCGTACCGCTCAACGTCGGCGTGGCCAGCCTGCCCGGCGTGGTATTCACCAGCGAGGTGCGCTACGCCTCGCGCACGCAGCGCCCGACGGTGGGCCAAACGGCGCACGAGTGGCAACAGGCCGTGCAGCGCGAGGACGGCGCAGCGCAGCGCCAGCAGGATGCGACGGCGACGCCCGCAGGCTGGGGCGCGGCGTGGCAGCGTGGGGGTGTGTCGGTTCACGGCATCGCGCACCGCCTGCCGCCAATCTTGGTGGCCACGCCGCTGCTGCGGCGCACCGGCCAGCAGCAGGCGACGCGCTTGCACGGCGCAACCGGGTTCACCCACGAGAACGCGACGCCCATCGCGCAGATTCGGACGGGCGTGTTCCAGAACGCCACCCGTTTGCGCGACGCCACGCGCTTCGCGCATCAGGACGGTGACCGCAGCAAGCGCGCCGGTCGGCTCGCCCTCTGGCAGAACGCCCGACCGCTGACGCAGCGCCAGGGTTCAGACTTCCAGAGCGCAAGCCGCCGACAGGTCGGCTGGCGCGGGCGGTACCAGGACGCGATGCGGCCACCGCCCGGTATCAGCGTGTGGGTGATCCCCGAGCCGCCCGACCCGCCGCGTTGCTACACGCCCAGCGGCCACCTGCTGTTCGCTGCGCTGGCTCCGGCCAGTGCCCACCTGCTGTTCTTCTGCGAAAACCACATCGAGCCGCCCGATGGCGAGCCGGTGGTCGTTCCCATCCGGAGGGTCTACTTCGTGATCAACAACGTGACCCTGCACCGGCTGCCCGATGGCTTGCCCGTGCCGGTGTTCAATCTCTCGCTGTCGCTCGATGCCGCGTCCTGGACGTGGGGCTTCGAGGCACTGCTTCCCGCCGCCGCAAAAAGCCTCGTCGCGCCCGGCAGCAACGGCGGCCCGGTCGAACTGGTGGCCAGCGTCAACGGCACAGCCTTCCGGGTGCTGGCCGAGAGCATCAGCCGCGAGCGGGTGTTTGGCGACGCCAGCATCCGCATCTCGGGCCGTGGGCGCAACGCTGTGCTGGCCGCGCCTTACGCGCCGGTGATGTACTTCCAGCAACCGCAGGCGCGCACGGCGCGGCAGTTGATGGACGACGTGCTGACGCTCAACGGCATCCCGCTGGGCTGGAACATCGATTGGGGCCTGACGGACTGGAATGTCCCGGCCGGGGTGTTCACCCAGCAGGGCACGTGGATGGAAGCCTTGGTTGCGATTGCCAGCGCCGCCGGGGGCTACCTGATCCCGCATCCGTCCGACCAGAGCATCCGCGTGCGCCATCGCTATCCGGCCGCCCCGTGGGAGTGGAGCACCGTCACGCCCGACTTCGTGCTGCCCGTCGATGCCGTGGCCCGCGAGTCGCTGCGCTGGGTGGAGAAGCCCGGCTACAACCGCGTGTTCGTGTCAGGGCAGGATGTCGGTGTGCTCGGTCAGGTCACGCGCGCAGGCACGGCGGGCGATGTGCTGGCGCCGATGGTGGTCGATGCGCTCATCACCGAAGCCGCTGCGGCACGTCAGCGGGGTATCGCTGTGCTCGCCGACACGGGGCAGCAGATCGAGGTGAGCCTGCGCCTGCCGGTGCTGGCCGAGACGGGGATCATCGAGCCGGGTGCGTTCGTCGAGTACCAGGACGGCAGCGTGACGAGGCTGGGCATCGTGCGCTCGACGCAAGTCGAGGCAGGAATGCCGGAGGTCTGGCAGACCTTGGGGGTGCAGAGCCATGCATAACCTCTACGAGCAGTTCCGCCAACTTATCCCTGATCCGCCATTGCAGGCGGGCACGGTGGTGAGCGTCGGCTCCGGCGTCGTGACCGTCGCCTTGCCCGGTGGTGGCCTGATCCGCGCGCGCGGCAGCGCCGCCATCGGCCAGAAGGTGTTCGTGCGAGACGACGTCATCGAAGGCGACGCACCCAGCCTGACGCTGGAAATCATCGAAATCTGAAACCCATCTTCCTGATCACCCCTGAACCCGCCTTGGTGCCACGTGCATCAGGCGGGTTTCGCTTTTCTGGAGACCTGCAATGACTGAACCCGAACATCAACCCGCCGCACTGGTGGAAAACATGCTCTTGCTGCGCCGCGAGGACTTCGACGAACTACTCGACCGTGCCGCCGAGCGTGGAGCTGAGCGTTGCCTCGCCCACCTCGGGTTGGAGAACGACAGCGCCGCGAAGGACATCCGCGAACTGCGCGATCTGCTGGAGGCGTGGCGCGATGCCCGCCGAACGGCTTGGCAGACCACCATCAAGGTCGTGACCACCGGCATCCTGGCCGCGCTGCTGGTGGGGGCCGCCATAAAGTTGAAGTTGATGGGAGGCGTCCAATGATCGCCAAGCCGAAGATCTGCCTTCTGGACGACTGGCGGCGCGTGTTGCGACGGGCCTGGAGTATTCGCTTCTCGCTGCTGGCCGCTGCCTTCACGGCGGCGGAAGTGGTGGTGCCGCTGTTTGGCGACGTGCTGCTGGACGTTATGCCAAGGGGCGCATTCGTGCTGCTGGCCTTCGCTGCCAGCATCGGTGCGACCGTGGCACGTATCGTGGCGCAGCCGGAGATGCACCGATGATCCGGCCACCGCAAAGGCGCACCGTGGCCGCGCTGACGCTCTCCGCCGCCGCGCTGGTCGGCATCGTGCTGCACGAGGGCTACACCGACCGCGCGGTGATCCCGGTCAAGGGCGATGTGCCGACCATCGGCTTTGGCACCACCACAGGTGTGAAGCTGGGCGACACCACCACGCCGCCGAAGGCGCTGGCCCGCGCGCTCACCGACGTACAGCAATTCGAGGGTGCCCTGAAGGCTTGCGTGACCGTGCCGCTGGCCCAGCACGAGTACGACGCGCTGGTGAGCTTCTCCTACAACGTCGGCAGCCGGGCGTTCTGCCAGTCCACGCTGGTGAGGAAACTCAACGCCGATGACTACGCCGGAGCCTGTGCCGAGCTGCTGCGCTGGCGCTTCTTCCAGGGTAAGGACTGCGCGCTGCCTGCCAATGCGCGCCAGTGCGGCGGACTGGCCACGCGTCGGCAGTCCGAGTACCGCCAGTGCGTCGGAGAAGCGCCATGAACTTGATTCCGTGGCCGTACCGCTGGCTGGCTCTCGTCCTGCTCGCCGCCGCACTGATCGGCTTCGGCTGGATCAAGGGCGCGGGTCACGTTCAGGCCCGGTGGGACGCCGCCGTCCAGAAGCAAACCTTGCAGGCCGCCGAAGTCCGCGAGCGACAAGCGCAGGCCACCGTCAAGGTCGTCACCCGGTACGTCGACCGCGTCCGCATCGTCCGCGAGAACGGCGACACCATCATCAAGGAGATTCCCGTCTATGTGCCAGTACAAGCCGATGCTGCTTGCACTATCAACCGTGGCTTTGTGCGCCTGCACGACGCTGCCGCCGAAGGTCGACTGCCCGAGCCCGCCCGAGATGCTGATGCGGCCGCCGCAGGCATTGCGCTCTCTGCCGTCGCTGCAACCGTTGCCGCCAACTACCAGACCTGCCATGAGAACGCCGAGCAACTGAGGGCGTTGCAGGCGTGGGTCAGCGAGATGGCATCCACCGCCAAGTAGTCAGCGCTGGGCGACTTCGCAACACCTGATCGTTCCATCCGAATGCGCTTGGCTTCCATCTCGAACAGCGCGTTCATGACATCCGTACCCACCACGGAGCATTGACCATGAGTAACCGATTCAAGCATGCCGTCATCGACGACGTGACCTCGCGCAACATCGACGCCAGCCTGCAAGACCATCTGCTCGACCTGTTCGAATCGGCCATGAAGTCGGTGGCCACGACGTTGGTGCGCGAGGCCAAATTCGACACCACCGACTTCGCCACCGCCAAAGGGCGCGGCTGCGAGGGGTTCACGCTGCTGGTGAGCCGCACCCGCGCCGACTCGCGTGACGGCTGGTTCGGCGCGTTTCAGCGCGGCGACGAACGCCTCGACGTCGTCGGCCACCTGGAATAGGCGGTCAATCGTCCAGTTCGGGAACGTCCCAGTCCGCTGGGCGCGCCTCGCCGGTCTGGTAGAACTGCTTCACCAGCTTCACGTATTCCAGAAAATCTCGGTTCTCCGTGGCCAGCCGATTGGCCATGTCCCAATCGATCTCGTCGCGCTCGCGCGCCGGAATCAGCACCTGACTGTCGGCAGGGTTGTCCACGTCCAGCTTGATGAAGCCGATGCCGTGGGCGGCGAACAGCATCCGCAGTTCCTTCAGCGTATCGGTGCCGCCGATCTCCGCCGCGACCAAATAGCCGAAATTGGCCCACGACGAATTCGACACCGCCTGAAAAAAGCACTCACGCACGTTCGAACGGTTGATCAGCAGCTTGGCCTCGAACGACCACAGCTTGGTGCGCTTGTCGGAATACTGGTTAACGCAGTCGCGCACCTCCTGGTGCCAGTCCGCGCCCAGATCTTCCATGCCGACCACATCCGGGTACAACCAGCGGTTGCCGTTGGGGCCGCGCTTGTTCGACGAACGCTTCTCGTCGATGCGTTTGGAGAACACACCGAACTCCTCCCACAGATACTGCGACAGCAGCGGATACAAGGCGTGCTCGTCGACCTTCGATGCGCTCGCATCCGCTGCCGACGTCGTTCCTGCGCTTTCGACCGCTGCCACCTCGGCACTGTCCGTCCGCTCCGAGTAGTAGTACTTACGCGGCCGTCCTTCGGTCGTTTTCAACTCCAGGTGACGTTTTTGCAAGACGGGGCGCTGCGAGCTGATCTCGGCGACCAACTGCTGCACCAGCTCGGCATCGTTGGTGATGAACTTGCTGCTTGCCTTCTTTGCCTGACACTCGGCCGGAAACGTGGCGAACACCCACTCGGCGATCTGCCTTGCGGTGAACTTCTCCTCGGGCCGATCCTTCAAGTAGGCAATCAGAACTTTCGCCAGATTCAATGCCATTGCATCACTCCTCGGATGTCACTCACGCCGGAGCGTCGGGCTGCGGCCGCGCTGGCGGCGTTGCACCGGGGCGATAGGTGGAGTCGAACACCATGTCCGCCAGCCAGCGTTTGAAATTCTGGTTATCACTGAACTGCTTGAACAGCTCGGTGTGGTCGTCCAGCAGCTCTAGCACCACGCGGCCCAGCGCCCGGTCGTGCTCCAGCCGCGCGTTCTGCTTGCCGGAGTGGGCCTGTGCGTTCTGATACGCCTTGTCCTGCGCCACGCGCGCGGGGATTTCTTCGGTGATGACCTTTTTGATCTTGTCCGCGTCGTGCCACTCGATGTTGCCGAACAGGTCATTGAACTGTTTGATCACGTTCGAGAGCCTGTCCAAGTCCGGCTCGCCACTGCCACCGCCACCGCCGGGCGGCGGCGGTTCGACCAAGGCGTCCGCGTCGTCCAGCGCCATCTTCATCGCCGCCTGCGCCTGCGCACGGTAGCTGTCCATGTCGATGGCCTCCAGCACGCCTTTGGAGAGGTCTTCCTCCTTCGGCGCGGGTAGCTTCGGCGTCAGGAAATTCAGGAAGATCGACAGCTTCTCCCATGCCGGATGCCCGTAGGGAAGGATCGCGGAGAGGAAGCCGTAGCTGCGAACGAACGCCTTGGCCTTGCCTTTGAACTTGACCTGTTCGTCCTCGCCGAGCTTGCTGACGTACTCGGCCACGCAGACATCGAGAATGGGGTCGAGCTTTTCGCGGTCGGCTCCGGACAGATACAGCGCCACCAAGTCGTCCACTTGGCTGCCGCTGTAAACCTGCTGCGCGTCCAGCTCGCCCTTGAGGTCGTGCAACTTGTTCGGGTCGGTTTCGCCGTCCTGAATCGTCGCGCGGTAGTACTCCTGAAACGCCCCCTTCACCGCTTCGGCGTTGTCGGCGAAGTCGAGAACGAAGGTGTCCGCCTTCTGCGGGTGCGCCCGGTTCAAGCGCGACAAGGTCTGCACCGCCAGTACGCCCGCCAGCGGCTTGTCCACGTACATGGTGTGCAGCAACGGTTCGTCGAAGCCGGTGACGAACTTGTTGGCGACGATCAGGAACCGATACGGGTCGAGCTTCAGCTTGGCCGGAATGTCCTTGCTTGGAAAGCCGTTGAGGTCTGCCTCGGTCTTCTTCGATCCGCCCATCTCGACGTCACCCGAATACGCAACGATGGCCATGTACGGACTCTTGATCTCGGCAAGGTAGTCCGACACCTCGCGGAAGTAGTCGATGGCGCGCGCGATACCGTTGCAGACGATCATCGCCCGCGCCTTGCCTCCGACCTTCTTCGCGCCGATCACCTGCGCGGTGAAGTGATCGACCATGATCTCCGCCTTGCGGCGAATGGCCTTGTCGTGCGACTCGACGTAGCGCCGGATTTTCTTCAGCGCCTTCAGCTTGTCCACTTGCGGATCGTCTTCTATGGTCTTGGCGACGTGGTAAAAGCTGTCCACCGGCGTGTAGTTGGCGATCACGTCGAGGATGAAACCCTCTTGTATCGCCTGCTTGGTGGTGTAGGTCAGTTCCTCCGGCGAGCGGAACTGCACCTTGTCGCCCACCGTCACCCGTTCGCCGAACAACTCCAGCGTCCTGGTCTTCGGCGTGGCGGTGAAGGCGTAGTAGCTGGCGTTGGTCAGCAGCTTGCGCGATGCAATGCGCTTTTCGATTTCCGCATTCACCGCATCCTGCGTGGAGCCTTCCTCGAACGCTTCCTCGTCGGTCTTGCCGCCGACCGAACCACCCACTGAGCCCCCAAGGGCCTGATGCATCTTGGCCGTGGTCTTGCCGCCCTGACTGGAATGGGCCTCGTCGATCAGCAGCGCGAACTTCCGGTCGCCCAAGTCGCCCAGTTCGTCGAGGATGAAGGGGAACTTCTGCACCGTGGTGACGATGATCTTCTTGCCCCGGCGCAGGAAGTCGCGCAGTTCTTGCGCATTGTCCGAATGGCCGAGGATCGAGGCCACATGGTCGTAGCCCTTGATGGTCTTGTGGATCTGGGTGTCCAGCGCACGCCGGTCGGTGATGACGATGACCGAATCGAACTGCGCCTGCATTGCATCCGCCGCCGTCTTCAGCTCCACCAACTGGTGTGCCAGCCATGCAATGGTGTTGCTCTTGCCGCTGCCCGCAGAGTGCTGGATCAGGTAACGCTGGCCCACACCGTCGGCGCGCGAACGGCGCAGCAGGGCACGTACTGTGCGCAACTGGTGAAAGCGCGGAAACACCGGCTTGCGGGTCTTGCGCCGCCTGCCGCTGGCGTCTTCCTCCTCGTCCTCCACCACCTGTGCGTAGTTCTCGATGATGTTCGCCAGCGACTCCTTCGCCAGCACCTGCTTCCACAGGTAGTCGGTTTTGATGCCGTTGGGGTTTGGTGGATTGCCCGCACCGCTGTTCCAGCCCTGGTTGAAAGGCAGGAACCACGAGGCCTTGCCCTTCAACTCGGTGCAGAAGCGCACCTCGGCGTCGTCCACCGCCATGTGCGCAACGCAGCGACCGGACTGGAACAGCAACTCCTTCGGATCGCGCGTGGTCTGGTACTGGACGATGGCATCGGCCACCGTCTGCTTGGTCAGCGAATTTTTCAACTCGAAGGTCAACACCGGCAGGCCGTTGATGAAGACCACCAAGTCCAGCTCGTTGCCGGAGTCGTTGCTGTAGCGCACCTGCCGGGTGACGCTGAAGATGTTCTTGGCGAAGGCTTCGCTGGCAGCGGCGTTGCCCGGCGTGGGCAGCAGCTTGTAGAGATCGACCGTCACCGGCCCGTGGCTCACGCCACGGCGCAAACAGTCCACTACGCCGCGCTTGGCGATCTCGCCTTGCAGTCGGTGCAGAAACTGCGTGCGCTGGATGCCCTCGCTGGCCAGATTCAGCGTTTCTACCGCCCTGGGCTGTGTGGCTTGCAAGAACTCCAGCAGCTTCGCCACGTCCAGCGCCACGTCGCGGTTGTAGTCACTCGCCCGGCCCAGCACGTAGCCACCCGGCCCATACACCGACACCGGCTCCTGCGCCGTGTTGGGCGCAACGGGCGGATGTGCGCTGATGCCCGCCAGATGGCGCACGATCAGCCGTTCCAGGCCCAATTCGCTGGTGTCGGTGGGGCGGGTCATGCGTCACCTCTCTTTTTCGGCCTTGGCAGGGCTTTTCGGCCCTTCTCCAACTGCTTCACCGGCTGCGCGATGGCCGCCTCGAAGTCCTTTTCCACCGGTGACGGCAGGTTGCGAACCCGCGCCTGATATTCGGCATAGGCCGCTTCGGCCTTGGCCAGCGCCGACTTGGCTGGCACCTTGCCAGCGTGAGTCAGGATGTCCTTGCGGGTCAGGCGCAGGAAGTTGTCCAGCTCTGTTGCCCAATCGCGCATGGTCATGGGCTGATGCGCCTGCGCCTGCAATTCCGCCACCTCGATATAGGCCGTGACGATGCGATTGAGCGTGTCCAGTTCTTCGGCATTCAGGTAGTTCTTGGCGATGCCCACGTCCGCCTTGCGTACCGGCCCGCCCTTGCTGGCAGCGGCCCAGCTGGTCAGGCCCATGTTCTGCGCCTTGGCGTCCACACGCTGCACGATCAGCTCGGCCGCCGTGTGGCCGTGCGCCGCCCAGTGCATCTTGTTCTGCACCGTGGCAAAGAACTGCTGCGAGGTTTCGGTGTGCGGGTCGTAGTCCAGGCTGGTGGCGTAGATGTCCAGCACCTTGCGCCAGAACACCTTTTCCGACGAGCGAATGTCGCGGATGCGCGCCAGCAGCTCCTCGAAATACTCGGCGTCGTCACCGCGCTTGAAGCGCTCATCGTCCAGCAGCACGCCTTTGCGCAAATAGGTCTTGAGCTGCTCCGTGGCCCAGCGGCGGAACTGCGTGCCACGGTGCGACTTCACCCGGTAGCCGATGGCCAGCGCCACCTCCAGGTTGTAGTGCTTGAGGCTGCGGCTGACCTGCCGACCGCGCTCCTGCCGAACTTGTAAGTACGGCTTACAAGTTGCCGCCTCCTGCAATTCCCCGGTCTGGTAGATGGCGCGGATGTGCTGGGTGATGTTCTGTGGCGAGCTTTGATAAAGATCGGCCAACTGCTGCTGGGTCAGCCACACGTCACCCGCCTCAAAGCGCACCTGCACGCGGGTCTGGGCGTCCTCGGTCTGGTAGAGCAGAAACTCGCCTTGCCCGGTGGTGGGTAGAGCGGCCATTTGTCCCGCAGCTTGCAGGGCGGCAGATTGTGTCGGCGGTGTCGACACAATTTTGGTGTCAGTTTTCTTCGCCATCGGCATCCTCCTCGGTGGGTGCGGCTTCATCGTCGCCCAGCGCAGCAAGATCGTCGTCGCTGACGGCATCGTCCGGGCCGGGCCGCCAGCCGCGCAGGTCAACCTGGCCGGTGACGGCGTCAGCAATCAGGCGGTCGCGGTATTCGCGGATCAAGGCAATTTCCTTCTCTATCTCGCGGCGCACCGATAGTTCTTCATAGAGGAAATCGGAAACTTCGCGTTGCCGATGCAGCGGCGGAACCGGAATCTTCTCCTTTAACAGCGAGCGCGGATTCAGCGGGCGATTGCGTCCCGCTGCGCCGCGTGAATGATGGTTGAGAATCAGGTCGCCAGCCTTGCTCAAGAAGAACGTGTAGAGATACTCCGGCGTGACAGCATCCAGTTTGCACTTGGCAATCGGGTAGCGATGGGACGCAATGCACCCTTCATCTTCTGCACTTGCGACAGCAATAGCACCTTCCCAAGCGAACTGCCCACTGAATACCAGGTCGCCCTTTCCGATTCGGAAGAATGTCGAATCCCCAAGATGCTTTCCTTCGGTCAATGGCTTGTGGAAGATGCCGCGCCCACGGTTGAACATGCCAATCGGGGTGTAAGTCGCCTTCGGCTCCCTGGTGATTGGCGTTGCCAGAAGCGAGACGACTCGGTCTAGTCGAAGGTATTGCGTGTCCGCTGATGAAATCGCACGCTCTGCAAGGACACTTCGTTTCTCGGCCATCAGCGCGATGAGATCACGCTTGGCCTTGATGAAGCGGGCGATGTGGGCATCCTGCGCGCGCAGGTAGGCGACGATCTGGTCTTGCTCCGGGCGCGGGGGCACGAGCGAAGGCATCTGCTTGAAGGATTCCCAATACAGCCTGTTGCGGTCGGCCACGATGCCGCGCGAGAACTTGTTGACCTCGCGCATGTACGCCTGCGTGCGGAACAGGTAGCTGTAATAGGCGCTGTTGGCTTCGGCGAACGGCTTGACCACGACATAGGCCGGACTCACCAAGCCGTCGACCGGAGCAGGGCCGACCGCGCCTTGCCACATGCGCATCATGTTGTAGGCGATGTCACCCTTGACCGCGCGCTTGTAGTTCTCCTTCTGGCTCATCACCTGCTTGCGCTTGCCATGTTCCATGTCGCGCACGCGCACGCCGGTGCGCAGCGAAACTTCGAGAATCGGCAAGTCGGGATAACCGGTTTCGACGCGATGACCGAACAGGCGGCCATTGCGCAGCACCTGCCAGCCTTCTGGTACATGCGGCACCCAAGGCAGACCCGATGCGCGATAGGCTTCATAGACCGTCTTGGCCTGAGCAACCGGTGCCCGAGCAGCCACAGCCTCGACGGCGGCGGCTGTGTCCGCACCGAATAGGGAGCCTTGCTCCTGTGCTTCGACGGCCTGCGGCGTTGGCACGCCCACTGCCACTTCAATCGGCCGCCCGAACAGCAGGAACTGCGGAATGTCCGGCGGTGCGATATCGAGGGCTGCGTCGCGCCCCTGCTGCTTCACCTGCTCGCGCAACTCCATCAGCAGCCTGCCCAAGACGTTCATGCCGACCAGGGTGTCGCCGTCGTCAACGACCTTGGCTCCCCAAAATGCGTCCTTGCGCGACTCCTCGACGATGGGCCGGTCGCCGGTTTTCAGCAGCAGCGCACTGAAGGTGTTCCAGTTGTTGGCCAGCTTCATGCGCAGGCTCCAGCGCATGATGCGCACGCGCACCTGATCCCAATCCGGGCGCGAGTCCTTGCGGTAAGGCTTGCTCCGCATCTTGGCCGTCATCGGGCTGACCTGGCCGATGATCAGCTTCTGCACGTCGGGAAGATGCGGAAAGCGGCAGACCTGATACAGCGCTTCGGAGGTCAGTATCCGCACCCCGTTCACATGGATCGGGTAGCCCCCCGCCATGTTGGACAGGCCGCCGAACGGCTCGTCGGTCTTGAGGAAGACGACGCTTTCCTTGCGGCTGTAGGTGCGGGTTTGATCTCTCTCGGCCATCAGAGATCGTCTCCGGTCAGACTCGCAAACATCCTGCGCACTGCCGTTTGCGTATTCGTGGTGCGCGGGAACAGCGGATACCACGGTGCATCCACCCAGAACGCCAGTGGCGCGTTGTTGGGGCAGTTGCGGTAAGTGACGATGAGCGAGCCGAAGCCCAGCGTCTCCAACGTCATGTGGCCCAGCGGGCGCTGGGTGTCACCGAGGTTGGGGCAAATCTGGCGGATGTGGACGCCGGCCTTCAGGAACTCCTGCTCCAGCAGAATCTTGGCCGCGTCGCTGGAGAACAGACCCGCAGCGCCGGGGTTGCCAGCGGCTCTGAGCGTGGGCGGGTACCGCATGGCCGCCACATGGGCTTGCACCGCAGGATCGTTCGGGATCGCCGTCGGGCGCAACACGTCCGCCGTTGCGCTGTAGGCCCGCCTGTCCTCCAGCTCGATGGCACGCCACCAAGTGATGCCAATGGTCTTGCCCGAGGCTCTGATGGCGTCTTGAATCTTGCCGCTTGCGTAATACTGCCCGCCACTGTGCTGGGCGATGCAGATCACATGCACCTTCGCCTGCGCGGGCGCGTGATCACGAATCCAATTCTCCAGGTCGCGCCGCACGCGGTTGCCGGTGAAGATGCCGTCATCCAGATAGATGAAGACTTCGTCGCCTTGCCCGCAGTCGTCGATGCCAAATCCATGCTCTTCCTCCAGCTGCTCGGAGAACAGGGCGAGCATGTCGGTCTGGCTGCTGCCACCGCCCTGGATGTCGAGGAAGCTGGCGGATCGCCAGAACTTGTCGGGTCTGTCGCCGGTGAGTTTCTGGGTGCGCATCGCGCCACGGAGAAACTTCGCCACGTCCTCCTTCGAGAAGTAGATCTTCTTCAGGACATGGTCGATCTCTTGCAGGATGGGCAACTGCACGGCGGCGTCGAACTGCTGCACCCAACGCTCGACATGGTCGGGAATGGGCTGCGGGAGCGAGCCGCCCCGGTAGTCCTGGATCGTGTTGGCGATGGACGCCAGAAGCTCGTTGCGCTGGCTCATGCCGGAACGCCTCCCACGATCTTGTGCAGCAAGCCTTCGGTCTGCTGTTCCAGTTTCAGGATGTCGGCGCGGATTTCCGCGAGCGAACGCAAGGGCGCGGGCTGGTAGAAGTAGCGGGCGAAGGAGATTTCGTAGCCGATCTGCGTCTTCTCGCCGTCCACCCACGCATCGCTCGCGTGTGGCAGCACCTCGCGCCGGAAGAAGGCCTCGATGCCCCCCGGCTCCGTCAAAGGCACCTGCTCGGTGTCGCGCAGGTCGGTGTCTGGTTCGTACTCCACCATGAAGCGGTCGTTGCCCACCGTTTGCAGATACGCGCCGTCGAAGCCAGGCTCAAAGTAGTCGCCCTTTTTCAGCTTGCTGCGTTTGGCGATCACCGGCGGGGCCGCTTCGTCGCGCCAGCTCACGGCCTTGAGGATGGCCTTCTTGTCTGCAGCACCGAGCTTCTGGCCCTGCGCTTTCATTGCCGCGTCGAACCGTTCGCGGAACACGTTGTGGTCGTCGAACACGGCGTCGCCCAAGTCCTGCTGCGCCAACAGCGCCAGATCGAGCAGCGCCTTGTCGCGCTGCCATGTGGCAGCGTCGAGCAGCTTCTTGCGGCGCTTTTCCGGCACTGCCTTCTTCGCGGGTGCGCCGTCCTCGCCATCCTCGTCGTTGCTGTCCGCCGCATCATCACCGTCGCCGCTATCATCACCTTTCAGCCACGCCTCGATTTCAGGCTTCAGCTTGGCGAAGTCGGTGTAGAGCTTGTCGCCGTGCGTTGCGTAAATCTCCGCGCGCAGGGCTTCGTCACCCGACGCGAAGCGCAGGGTTTCGATGGCGGCGGGCTTCAGCTGGCTCTTGAGGCGCAGGGGGCGTTCGACGGTGATCTTCCAGTAGCCAAAGTCCTGGGTGTCGAACCATTTCGACTGCGCGGTTTCCTGCGCCTCGCCCAAGTAGAGGTCGACGATGCGCTGGATGTCGCCTTCCGCCAGCTCGCAGTTCTTCTTGCCGAGATTGCGGCGCAGCGGCTGGAACCATTGGCTGGCGTCGATCAACTGCACCTTGCCACGGCGCGCGGCGGCCTTGCGGTTGGCCAGCACCCAGATGTAGGTGGCGATGCCGGTGTTGTAGAAGATGTTGAGTGGCAGGGCGATGATGGCTTCGAGCCAATCGTTTTCCAGCACCCAGCGGCGGATATTGCTTTCGCCTTGTCCGGCGTCGCCGGTGAACAGCGCCGAACCGTTGTGGACTAGGGCGATGCGGCTGCCCACGCCGTCGGCGGGCGCGTTGAGCTTCATCTTGGACAGCTTGTTCACGAGAAACATGAGCTGGCCGTCGCTGGAGCGGGTGATGAGCTTCAGTTCGGGGTTGTCGCCGTGGCTGACGATGAAGCGCGGGTCGTTGAATCCCTGCTTGCCGCCCATGCGTTCCAGATCGGTCTTCCAGCTCTTGCCGTAGGGCGGGTTGGAGATCATGAAGTCGAACTCGCGGCTGCGGAACTGGTCGGCGGATAGCGTCGATTTGTCTGCGCCACCGACGATGTTCTCCGCTGCGCCGCCTTCTCCCTTCAGCAGCAGGTCGGCCTTGCAGATGGCGTAGGTTTCGTCGCTGATTTCCTGCCCGTAGAGGTGGATGGAGACTTCCTTGCCGTGGTCGTCGGCCAGCTCTTGCAAGGTTTCCTCGGCCACGGTCAACATGCCGCCGGTGCCGCAGGAACCGTCGTAGAGCAGATAGGTGCCGGACTGGATGCGCTCGGCCACGGGCAGAAACAGCAGCTTGGCCATGAGCTTGACGACGTCGCGCGGCGTGAAGTGCTCGCCCGCTTCCTCGTTGTTCTCTTCGTTGAAGCGGCGGATCAGCTCCTCGAACACGGTGCCCATGCCGTGGTTGTCCAGTGGCGGCAGCTTGACGCGACCATCCGCGTCCTTCACGGGCAACGGCGAGAGGTTGACCTCGGGATCAAGGAAGTCCTCGATCAGGTAGCCCAGGACGTGGGCATCCACGAGCTTCTGGATTTGGTTGCGGAAATTGAACTTGGTGAGGATTTCCTGCACGTTGGGCGAGAAACCGTCGAGGTAGGCGATGAAGTCGTCGCGCAGGCGCTGCCCTTGGCTGCTTCCTTTCAGCTTGGCCAGCGTGAAGTCGGAGACGTTGTAGAATGCTTGGCCCGCCGACATGCGCAGTGCGCCGTCCTGCTCGGCCACGTTGTGCGCGTCAAGGAACTGCTTTCGCTCCAGCACCGCCTGCTTGGTGGATTCCAGCACGGCGTCGAGCCGCCGCAGCACGGTGAACGGCAGGATCACGTCGCGGTATTTGCCGCGCACATAGACGTCGCGCAGACGGTCGTCGGCGATATTCCAGATGAAGTCGGCGACCCATTTGATCTGGCTTTGGTCTTGGTGTTTTGTCATGCGTTCCCCTCGCGTTGGCCGCCTGTTGTTTGCTGCGCAATCCACTGCTCCAGATCGGCCTTGCGGAACCGCCAAGTGCCGCCGAGCTTGAACGCCGGGATCTTCTTGTCCGCCGCGAGCCGGTAGACCGTGCGCTTGCCCGCCTTCAGGTAGGCCGCGACTTCATCCAGCGTGAGGATTTCGTCTTCTGCGTCTGCCATCGCCTTGCCCTTGCCGACGTTGAAATATGATTGCCAAATCCTGCCAATTCTCCCACGTTTGGGCGACGTCGGCCAGACCGAGGCTCGGTCAGTCGGTGGCGTGGCGGGAAACAGCTACGAGCGAGTCGGTGCGCTGAGCAGCGGGAAGGATCAGCTACGAATCATTGCCATGAGGCCGATGGCAACCACCACGCCGATGACGCCGGAGGCAGCAACCGCGCCCCACGTTCCCAGCTTCGGTTTGAGCCAGTAGTAGCAGCCAAAGGTAACCAGGCCGCCAACGAGGCCGAACACCTTGACGATGATGACCGCAACAATGGACGGCCACAGCCAGTCCCATGAGCCGGACTTCTTTTCGGGTGTGGCCGCTGGTGCTGCTGCAGGTGCGGCAGGCGCGCGCGTCTGGGGCTGTGACGGCGCGTTGGGGTCTTCGTATGCCATTGGTTCCTCCTGTTGTCGTTATCGATTGCCTGCCGCGTTCAAGGCACTCATCAGAATCAGTACGGCGAACACGGCGGCAGTACACATGAGCGCGCGGAACACGCCCCACTTTCTGTGAAGCACCTCCGCGCTTGTCGATGTATCCCACAGCGTCGTGCCCGTTTTCGTCAGCCGCCGATACGCGAACAACTGCGTGAACAGTGCGACGAATGGAATGCCGAACCCGACGCCCTGAACAAAGACCAGAAACGAGCGGTTCAGCGACTCCGAAAAGGACAGCAAGCCGCCTCCAGGGTGCGCGACCTTGATGCCGAACAGCCACTTGGCCGGAGTCGTCCCGAACAACGACAGCAGCACCGCCTCAGCAGGCAGCCAGATCAAATACAGCACGACGCTGGCGACAATCGGATTCTCTATTGCCTTTGCAAAGCCCGCCGCCTGTTCGGGCATCGTTGCGCTAAAAGCGAATATCAGGATCAGGAACAGCAGGAATCCTGCCGTGCAGATATCGACCGTGCGCGCGAACAATCGTCGCCACGGGTGATGTTGCCCGCCAAGAAAGCTCTTGCTTTGATCAACAGGCGACGTTGATTGTTGGGCCTGGTTGTTGGAGGCGGGCGACGGTGCGTTGGGATCTTCGTAGGCCATTGGCGGTTCCTGCTCTTCTTATCGGATCACGATGCTGTTCTTCAATCGGTTGTGTGCTGCTGTCGCTTGCGGATCGCTCTCAATGTACGAAAGCGTGATCAGCGCCTTTTCAGCGCCCAGAGGCACGTGGTACTGGGTCACTCTCATGGTCTCGGCCGGATTGGCAGTCGAGGTGCGCGCGTAGCGAATAATCAGGGCGAGCTGGCCGCCAAGTGGCTCGACGGCAACGCTGGCGCGGCCCACTTCTTTCACACCGTTCTTTGCCAAACCCGCCCACATCGTCGGGGCCTCTTCCCGCCAGGTATCAGCCAAGTCCTTCAGCACCTGCTGCTTGTTCGCTTGGACTTCCTGCCGCACATCGGCCTGAGTGATTGGTGGCTCCATCGGGATGAACGACACCCTGACCATCGTTCGTGACGGCGCGGGGTAGGACTGCGCCGCAAGTGAGGCAGTGTGCTGAGTTGGAATCCCGACGAGCTTCTCTCCAAACTCCTTGACGCGCTTTCGCTGTTCCGCATCGCTGATTGTCCAGTCGCTCGGGATTTCGAGTTGCACTCGGCCTTTGACGTTGAGCTTGGTATGGCCCGTCGTCTGCGCGGCGACTGGCAGGGCGACCACGGCCAGCAAGCAGAGGTACAGGGCGGCGAATGTTGATCTTGCTCTGTTCATCATCAGTTCTCGGTGAGGAGGCTGTTCAGCAACTCCTGCTGGATGGCCTGCAACTGGCCACGGCTCTGCTGCGAGCCGGTGCCTTCATAGACGTTGATCGACAGAGGGAGAGAGTTTAGAAGGGTGATTCCGCTGATCCCGGAAATCGGTCGGCTGGTTTCCCCAATGCTCATGTTCATTCGCATGGAAAAATAGACCGCGTTGCCGTCCCGCCCAATCGGCTCAAACTTCATGTCGGACAGGCTGATGTCGCTGTTCTCGAACGACGCCTTCAGCCGTCGATTGAGTTCGGCAGGATTCACCCGCGGACTCGACTTGGAAAGGCCGGACAGGAACGTCTCGCGCGGTACCTCGATTCGCTGGAAATTTCCCTTCGGCCCGATGAGTTGGATTTGCAGCCAGTGATCCAGCATTTCCCGCTGGCCCTGCCTGTAGTCCTTCAGTTCTGAACAAAGGACTGCGGCATGCACGAGGCGAGAACCTTCTCCGAGGGAACGCCGTGCCATGTCCATCAGTTCGATTTCCCGTGCCGACTTGCCCGGTGTGCAGTAGCCGCTTGGGTTCGAGAACACAACCTGCTGGCCGAGCACGTTCACGGATTCCGTGGCGGCGCTTCGCCGGATGACCGCCTCTTGGGTGGGCTGCTGCCTCGGCGTGACTGGCGGGGGAGGTGGCGGTTGATAGGCGGGGACAGCAGCGACCGGGGTCTGTGCGGCGGGAGCCGCAACCGGGCGGGTAGACTCGTTCTTGCTTGAGTTGACGAAGATGATGAGCAGAAGCCCGATTCCCAACCCGATGCCGACCATCCATTTGCCGGTGGTCACATCGGAAGAACTGTCGCTTTTTCCGTTGGGCGATTGAGGTGCGGTGGATGCAGCCGGGGCGTCCTCGGCCCGTGTGGGCGTAGGTTCTGGAGGCGGTGGGTTGCTCGGCGGCGGGGCGACTTCCGGCGCAGTTTTGCTGGCAGGACGGTTGTCTTCGACATCGGAGACGAGTGTCGAAAGACCGGAGAAGCCTGTGGCACCTCCCTTTTGTTTGTCGTCAGCAGCAGCCACGGTTCATCATCTCCCTCTCATAGCCGCAGCTTGGTGTAAACGGCTTCGACCATGCAGTCGTTGCCATCTTTGAAGCGCAGTCTTCCGAACCCGGAATTCGCAATGGTCAGGTAAGCCTCCTCGCCAAGGGCAAGAGACAGGCAGCTTGATGTCTTGATGTACGAGCTGGTTCCAAAAACCTCATACCAGTCGTCGTCCTCATGGCTGACTGTCACCACGTATTTCCCCGGCTTCTGCTTCGACACGCCAAAGACCGCCTTCACATCGCATTTGTCCTTGCTGTCGAAGAAAATCACCTCGCCGCCGTAGCCTGACGTCTTGAAGATCGCCTCCTCAGAGTAGGCGTAGACGTAGCAGTAGCGTGTCTGGATGATGATGTCCTTGCCGTCAATCTTGTAAACGTTACTGCCCTTGCGGGTCAGGTTCACCTCGTAGTTCTCGGCCAGGGCGGGTGCGGCCTGGAGGCCCATCAATGCGGCGAGCGTCGCGAGAAGCGGTTTCTTCATCGGCGTCACCTATTGGGATTGGAAGCTCGACAACCGGCTCTTCACGAGATCGAGCTTGGCCTTGTGAGCCAGCGGCCGATTGAAGACTCGATTCTGGATTTGGTCGGACACCTTGCTGATGGCGATGTAGGCCATGCTCAGTCCCGATTCGCGCTCGGACGCCTTCTTCTCGACGAAGTCGTAGGGAAAGTTCTCGCAAAACTTGTGGAAGCCGGAGAACTGCGCGACCTCTTTCGTGAAACGGAAACCGTCCGGGGTGAGGCGCGAGCGTCGCGGATGGTAAAGATCAACGAACAGGATGAACCACTCTGCACCGTTGAACGTCACGGCCTCGAACACGTCTACCGTGTCGATGGCACCGAGACGATGAAAAAGGATGCGCTGACCAGACTGGGTTTCGAGTTTGGACAGATACGCCAGCTGGCCGATTGGCCCGTTGACTGGAATCGGATTGGACTCGGTGAAGCCGAAAGGGCCGCTGCCGTTCGGGTCTTTGTCATAGGCGGGAGCCGACTCCAGCATCGCCTTCATTGCAGGATGGACGAGTTCCAACTGGAATGCTTCGTCATCGAGGATGCGGTGAATCTGCGCCAATGCCTCGCGCAGCGCCTTGTCCTCTTTATTGCCCCCGAACAGGTTCGACAGAAACCCCATAAAAACTCCCCAATATTTCTTGATTAAATCACTGCAGCAGCTCGCTCAAACGGCGCATCCCAGGCTTCTTGAAACCCATGCGAATGGCCTGCTCCAAAACGTGCGTGTTCGCACCGTGAATATAGGAAATCCCGGCATTCACCTTCTTGTCGTCCTTGGCTCCGATACAGAAAGAACCATCAGCACTCCATACGTGGACCTGGCCCCACGAACAACGCACCTTCTCGTTGGAGCCGAGGAACTTGCGCTTCACCAGCGTGATGCCGTCGTCGTGCAGGAGCGCATCACCGAAGTGCAGATCGCGACCATCTTTCAGGGCTTCGAGCATTTCGGTGAGCAGACGCACGCAGACCGCACGCCAGAGCTTGTCGATGAACGTGCTGTAGATGTCCTGCTTCTTCAGTTCCACAACTGCTTCGGAACTTCGATTGCCGAACGCAATCGTGTAGGTCGTTCCTGTGGGGATGCCATTGACAGAATGACTGACGCCGCCCCAACGAACGCGCGTGATCGAGTCGAGGGGAAAGTTCTGCCCCTTCCATGAGACGCCCTGGGGCGAGATGCTCAAAGTGTCCTTGAACATGACGCCAATCTCGGCACGGTAAGATATTTCGCGCGCCCACTCATCTTTGCGGGCCACAGCCTGCTGGCGCTGTTGGAAGATGTCCGCGAGCGCGTCCGCATCTTCCTCAACTCGATCTGCGATTTCCGGTACTTCAGAAAAAAGCTCCTGAATCAGACCGGTCAGTCGCTGAGACTGCGCCAACATGTCATGCTTGTTGAATAAGTCGATAGCGAGGCTACGAATCTCATAGGCCAAGTGACGGCTCGCTTCGTGGTCGATACCGCGCGCCTTCGAACTCAGTTGAATGGGCTGGGCGATCTTGTCCCAATTACGTGCAACCACATCAAGCTTGTCCACGTAAGGCTTGACGGCTGCTTCGCCGGAGTCGGCATGCTCTCTGGCCACCTTGATGAGCTTGTGGACGTTTTCCGCTTCCTTTTGCAGGATGCCTTGGGTTTCCACCTCGTAGCTGTCCACGAGATCATCGACCAGCCCCGGTGCATGATCTTCACCGCCCGAAGTCACGCCATCGACGGCTTCCGTCATCACTTGGATCAGCGTCATTGGCGGAAGTCTGTCGAGGGCGTCTTTGATGGCGATGCGGTAGTACCGCTTGCGCTCGTTCAATTCGGCTTCGATCTGGTCGAGCGCACGCACTTCCGGAAAGCCGGAGACGGCGCGATCCTCATTGAGGTCGCGCAGGACATCCTCGGGGCTTAGCTCTTCGGCAAGGTAGGCGGTCTCCATGATGAACTCAGCCAAATCGTCCGCATCGTGCTCACCATCCACAGCCTCAAATGCAGCGGCCAGCAGGTTCAGGTGTGCCAGCGTAGGCAGACCAGACTCTTCCCGAATCGCCATCGGGTTGTGAACCAGGCTGTCAAAAAGTTGAGATGCCTTGCGAGGCGAGACGCCGGGGAGCCAAGCCATTTCCACGCTCAGTCGGTTGCGTGGATTGGTCAGATCAGAACGCGCCTTCTGGCAAACCTCGTGATCCAGTTCCAGTGACTTCTCTTCCGCAAGCTCGACGATGCGTCTGCGGTCATCGCGTGTCGTCACGCCCAAGATGGCGAACGGGGACTGATGGAGGGCCGTCTTGGTGAGTCGACGCTCCGGCCTGATAGACGGTGGCGGCGGGGCTGACCGTTGCGAAGCTGCCGACGGTGCAGGTGGAGGCTGTCGGGTTGCTGCTGGGGCGGATGGTGCTGGAGCGGGAGCTGCTGCTTGCGCGCCGAGCATCGCCAGGAGCTGTGGGTCTTTCAGTGCATCCAGCGCCTGAACAAGCGCCTCACGCGGCACAGACAGTTTCTGACCGTTGCGAAGTTCGTGGCTGTACTGGGCCAGTTGATCTTTGGACGACAGATGGTCGGAGAGCGCGAGCGAAACGGCATACTCGCTGTTCGTGCGCGGCGCAGCATTACAACTCCGGCAGGCGACCAGTGCGCCGGATTTTGCAGAACCGCATTTAAAGCAGATTGCCATTGCCATATCGATGATCGCTCCTATCTGCCTAGTGCGCGAAGTTGAGTAACCACACACCTGTTGTAGCTTGCGGCCCCTTCACTGCGTTTCAGGATGCAGGCAGTTTCAATGGCATCCTTCTCGTCATAGGACAACCCTGCCAAGCTGGGTAGTCGCGGTGCATTGGCAAGAGCGCGAAGTTGAGCAACCACACACCTGTTATAACTGGCGGCTCCCTCGCTACGTTTCAGGATGCATGCAGTTTCGATGGCATCCTTTTCGTCGTAAGACAAGCCCGACAGATCAGGTTTGCGTGGAGCGTTGGAAAGGGCACTAAGTTGAGAGGCTAGACAGCGGTTGTAACTGGCGGCTCCTTCACTGCGTTTCAGAATGCACGCGGTTTCTATGGCATCTTTTTCGTCATAGGACAAACTTGATAAATCAGGTGTACGGGGTGCATTGGCGAGAGCAGCAATCTGGGCAGATATGCACCTGTTGTAGCTGGCTGCTCCCTCGCTGCGTTTCAGGATGCAGGCGGTTTCAATAGCATCCTTCTCGTCGTATGTAAGTGACTCAAGGCCGGGGACGGTGCGACTTTGAGCACTGGATACGGCTGTACTTGGATTGGATTGCACTGGTGCTGGCGTCGAAGGTGAGCCAGTGGACGGACGAGCGAATCTGCTCCGGCCTTCAGACTGAAGCTGGCCCCTGTACGGCTCGATGTCCCGTCGCGCACTTTCCAGCGCGCCGCTGCGATAGCGGAAGCTGCCGCAACGGCTGTTGTAGTCGGCCACCATCGCGTTGAACCGTTCCACGTCGGCGTCGATGTAGTTATTGACTGCGGCCTTCGCGCCATCCATACGGATGTCCTCGGCCATGCAATACCGGATCTGCGCTGTCGACAGGACGGTGTTTTGCCCAACCGGCGGCTGAGATTCAGCCGGACGAGAAGGCTCTTGCGGCTGCGCTGGCGGCGAATAGCTCGGCGCAGCGCTTTGCACCGGTGGTGAGTAGGTGGGCGCTGACGAGGTCGTGGGCTTGTCGGCCTGGCCGATCAACCAAAGGACGCCGATGACAGCCGCGATGCCGAGCACCCACTTGCCGCCAGATGATCCGGATGACGGTTGCGAAGGCTCTTGATACGTTTGCTGCTGCCTTGGCTGGGGCTGCGCCGGTGCCGTTTGCGCTGATGGAGGCGGATGTGGATGTGGACTCGAAGAAGCGCCAGACGTGCTGGTGGGCTCCCTCTTGGCAGCAGGAGGCGGCGACGTATCCACATCGGACACGAGCGACGAGAGGCCGGCGAAGCCTTTGCTTTCGTCTTTCTTGTTTTTGTCTTCCCCCTCGACCACGAGTGCCTCTCCCTAAACAAATCCGATACGTCGCTTGGTTTCACCGCCTTCACGCTCCCGCGCCGGTGACGAGCGCAGAGCGGACAAAAGGCTGGTTTGATCCAGGCGATCCTTGCCGGAGCGCGCCGCCAGCCTCGCACCTTCGCGCACCACGAAAGAGACGTCGGACAAGGGCCTGCCCGCCAGTTCTTTCGCCAGCGGCTTGGCGTCCACATCCGACTCTTTTGGCAAGGAGGCGAGCAACTTGTCCAGCAGTGCCAGCACTTCGACCTCGCTGGCGAAGTCCACCTTGATGACATGATCGAAGCGCCCCCGGCGCTGGATGGCCGGGTCGATCATCTCGATGCGGTTCGTCATGGCGATGATCAGCACGTCGTTCTTTACTGCCTCCGGAATGCGACGCAGGAACTCGGCCACTTCTTCCACACGGTGATGGCCCGAGCCCATTTCGCGGTCGGCGAGGAACGCCTCCATCTCGTCGATCACGAGCACAGACGGTGCGTTTTCCATCGCCTTGTCGAACACCTGCGCGACCTTCTTGCTGGTCTCGTGGATGTAGGGGCTGGCCACGCTGGAGGCGTCGATCTGGAAGCTCGGCCAGCCGAGGAAGTCCACCAGTCTGTCGACAGCAAAGGTCTTGCCGCAGCCCGGAGGGCCATGCAGGATCACCGCAGAGGGGAACTCGATGCCAAGTGCCTTGTAGCGCTCGCGGTGCAGGATGATGTCAACGATGTGCTCGTTGAAGAAGGCGGCCAACTCTGGTCGCCCCGCCAGTTCGAACACCTTGTTCGGTTCTGGGGCGGTGCGTTTGGCCCCGGTCTTTTCGTCAGCGGGAACAGCCTCGGTCTTCTCGGTCGGCGTGTCCGGCTGGCGTTCGAGCGGGATGATTTCGGCGACCTCGAAGCCTGCTGCCTGCACTACATCCTTCAAGTGGCTCGCGCCCAGCCAGCTCATCGACTGACGCAGGCGGCGGAATGAGCTGGCTGGAATGTTGGTGCCACCCGTCAGCCAGTAGCCGAGCACGACATCGTCGCCGGTTCTGGAACTGATGCTGTAGGTCGGCAGCAAGCGCGTGATCTTCTCGACATACAAGGCATCTTGCAGCGCCGACTCTGGGTCGATGTCGCGCGTGGCCTTCAACGCCAGCGCGAAGGCCAATGCCTCGGACTTGTTGTCTGGAGACTTGCCTTCGCTGACGGGGCAAAGCGTCTGGCTCGGCGCGCTGGAAATCGTTCGAAGTTGACGGGTACCGAACTGGAAGGCATCCAGCGTCCCTTCGTCGATCAGTCCTGCCTCGACCCAGTGTTGCGCCAGCGTGTCCTGTGCGATCAGGGCGCGGCCGCCGCCCATCGTTTCGCAGATCTGCCAGTCCGCGCCATCGAACAGTGCGATGCGCACCCGTGCGCCATCCGGCAATTGGAATCCAACAGGTAGCCACGCTTCCAAGGCCATGATCAGCTCCGAACGATGTTCGCGCCCGCCATCATGTCGTCCTCTCCTGCGGAGCCGATGCGGATGGAGTCGAGATTGGCGACGACGGCGCGCAGCTTGTCGATGTCGTTGGCTTTTAGCGCCTCGGTACCAACGGCCACCCACTGCGCGTGTTCGTGGAGGTCGGCGAAAAGGTAGGTGTCCTGGGCCAGCCACTTGAAGCGGTCGATCACGAACCAATCCTGACGCCACAGGATCATGAAGTTGCGGCCCCGCAGGTCGTCTAGGTGCGATTCGAAGTCGTTGCTGTTGTTGTCGATGGCGCGCTGCGCCGTCTTCACCAAGCTATCGAACGACGATGTCTCGGTCGGTCTGGCATGCTGACGCACAGCCTTCTCGAAGAAGCCGACCGTCCTGTCCAGTTCGAGTTGGCGGATGTCCTTCAGGTGCTCTTTGCGAGTCAGCGCCAGCAGGCGTTTGGCCTCCTGTACGTTGTCCATCGCCTGCTTCGCTGTTTCAGGGTCGGTCTCCCCGGACTCGATGGTGTTTGCCTGCTCCAGTTTCTCGCGGGCTTGCTCCAGGCGTGGATCGTCCACCTTGGAGGCCATTTCTTCGAGCCGTTCCAGCGTGTGTTCGGACTGTTCCTGAATGTTCTTGGCCTGACTGGTGTAGTCGACCTTGCCCTCCTGGCTGGAGTAGTAGTTGCGTCCGCTCTTGAACGAACCACTGATGGAAGGCACCGACACTTCCAACTGAATGTTGCCGGAGTCGAGCACTTCGTACTCGCAGATCATCTCTGCGCCAGCGGTGATGACGCCGTCATCGAAGTCCGACCCCTTGATCTCGAACATGCCGATGAAACGGTTGTCGTTGATCGGGTCAGATATCTCGCCTTCCCATAGCTTGAACTTGATCGAGCCCGCACTTCCAGCTTTGAGCGACTCGCCCGCTTTGAAGGTCTTCTTGCCCTTCTTGGGAAGTTGATCGCCTTCGCGCACGAGGTAGTCCAGCACCAAGCGACCCCCGACCTTGTCGCGCGCTTCCACGCCAATGGAATGTGACGCCGGAATCGCGTCAATACTGGCAGCGGTACGTGCAATGACGATCTTGTCCTCACCCAACGTGACGGGCGCACCGTTGGAGTCGAACACAAACACCTTGAAGGTGTTGTCGCCGGGCTTGGTCAGACTGAGTTCGATGCTCGCGCCATCCTTCAGCGCAACGCGGCCAGACGACCAGCCTGTATCAAGGCTGTCGATCTGGAACTCGATGCCCGTGGGCGCGCGGCCCAGCTTGGCGACGATCTTGGCTCTTGAGTCTGGCGTGCGCGCGATGTAGTTGAACGAGAGGTCGAGTGAGCCACCGGCGCTGATTGCGCCACGAGCACTTTTGCGCCCACGGCTTTGCGACGACCAGTCGATTGATTCGGCGAAAACGGCAGCCCCTTCAGCAACAGCCGTCATCGGGTTCACGTCGGTGGACGGGGCGATTCCCAGCTCGAAGGCGACCTTGTCGCGCAGGGGCTTGTAGTGCGTGGGGCCTCCCACGAAGACGACGCGTTCGACATCGTGCGGACTCAATCCGGCCTTTTCGAGCGTTTCGCGGGCGGACTGGATGGACTCCTCGAGCTTCGATGCAATCAGCCCGTCGTAGCGTTTGCGATCAACCGCGATGTCGATGTAGATCTCCTCGCCTGACTGGTCACGGACGCCCAGCTCAGTCTCGGGAAGGCTGACAACCGCTTCCTCCTTCTGCGAGAGTTCGATCTTGGCCTTTTCCGTCGCCCATGTGGCCATGCGCAGCAGAGACTTGAACTGTGGGTTCGCAGCCAGATCTTCGGGAAGGTCGAAGTTCTCCAGTAGCCACGGCTTGACGACGTTGTCGAACAGGATGCGGTCGAAATCGCGCCCACCACACATGGCAATGCCGCCATGGGCCAGCAGGTTCACGCGCCCCGAGATGCTCTCCGCGATGGCAATGTCGAGCGTGCCGCCACCGAGGTCGTAGACGACAAACACGCCATCGTTCTTCCGTTGGCGCATGACGCTCATCACGGCGGCGACTGGCTCTTGCATCAGCGCGACCCGCCCGAGGCCAGCCGCGTCGGCAGCAGCCATCGTCGAGTCCTTCTGCATCTGGTTGAAGGCGGCAGGCACCGTGATGACGGTGCCCGTGTCGCCATCCCCCCGAATTTCTTCCGGCAGGTAGCCGAATAAAGTGCGCAGCACCTCGGCAGAGCACTCCTCTGGCGTCATGGTTAGATTGACCGCAGGCAGTTTCACTGGCGTGCTGGTGCCCATCAGGCGCTTGAACAGCGTCGCGGCGTTGTCCGGATTGCGTGCGGCGTTCATGTAGGCGCGCGACCCGATGTACTTGTTGCTACGCCGGTCGATGAAGATCGCGGAAGGCGTAACGTCGTGCTGCTCCGGGCTCTTGTAGAGCTGAATCCTCTCCCCGTCGAAGGAGCAGATGGCACTGTTGGTCGTGCCGAGGTCAATCCCAACGTATTTCATGCTTCCACCTTCCTCAGCATTACCGTGCCTTGTTTGCGTAGGCCGTTCGCCCCCATGATGATTGGCTCGACCATCTGATCAACGAGAAGCACGTCGTCGGGGCCGAAGTCACCCACGTTCAAAGCGGAGGCCGCCATGCCCGGGTCGTAAGGCTGCCCTTCGACATTGACGAGCTTGAGACCGCTCGACTCGAGGCTTTCCTCGACTTTTTTCTGAAAGTAGCGGAGCTGATTGGCGTAACGACCTGACTCTCCAGCATCGAGTTTGCTGACGACTTTTCCGAACAGACGCGAAAAGCGCCAACTCTCGACCGCGATGTCGATCAGCGATTGCTCCATCTGTTCACTGCCTTCGGTCTGCTGAGTCATCAAGCCCTCCAGTGAGTTACGTCTTATCGGCTTTGCCGTCTATTTGCTGCCGTTGAATCCATCGATTGATCTCCGCCCTGGAGAATCGCCACGTTCCGCCGACCTTGAACGCAGGAATCTTCCCGGCTGCGGCCAACCGATAGATCGTCCGTTCCGTGACCTTCAGGAAGTCCGCGACCTGCTTGAGGGTGAGGATTTCCCCCTCGTCAGCACTGGCTGTCATGGTTGTGGCCAAACGTGAGCAAATGTGTACAGCATAGTGTAAAACTTTCAAGCCTGCACTCGTTTGGTGCCGTTCGGCGGGAATCCTTGGCAGTGAGGCTGCTCGCGGGCTTCACTATGCAGTTGATTGCTGGCACTACGACCTCACGCGAGCGCCGTGGAGACAGGGCGCTTGAGCGCCTACGGATGCGGGGAAGTGAGCGGAGGTGCCTGCACTCCCCTCGGAAGCGCCCGTGATGTACAATTCCGCCTACGGTGGCAATGCCCGTGTGGCAGGCTGGTTCCCTCTAGCGGGGAACTACACCACCACTATTCGCCGCCCAACCGTTCTCGGTTGGGCGTTTTCACTTCCAGACCCCACATGGTACGCGGGGTTCACGCGCATTCTGCGTGTGCCAGGGGGTGGTCGGAACCAGTGCCCATGGTGGCCAGTTCGACTCTTTTCTGCCCTCTGTTCTCTCAAAATCTCCGCCCATTTTTCGCCGTAGCACACGCACATCGCCTTGCGCGGCAACGACTTGTACATGTGTCGGCGTTTTTGGTTCGCCGCCCGGTCCGGGGTAGCAGACCATCAGGCCGCGGCGAAGTCCGGGGACGCGCACGGCATCCAGTACACGCCCTGGCGCCGGTTGGACTTCACGAGCGCTCGGTAGGCATGCAGCGGACCCTCGTATTCCCGCTTCCCCTTGTTCGCGGTCTTCCACTTGAACAGGTCGATCGACTTGTCGCTGACCGTGGTTCGCGCCGTCAATGCGTCGAAGTCCTGGTACGAGACGCGCCCGGCCTGAATCAGCAGGGCAGACCTTGCAAGGGACCGCCGCGCGGTTGAGGTTCAGCCTGGCACGCCGATCGCATCCAGCGCCTTGGACAGCTGCGCCACGCTGCGGTCTACATTGCCCCATTTGTCCAGGCCGAAGAGGCCCAGGCGGAATGTGGAGAAATCCGCGCCCTCGTCGCATTGCAGAGGCACGCCTGAAGCGGTCTGCAGGCCCACCTGCAGGAACTTCTTTCCGCTCTTGATGTCGGGGTCGGTGGTGTAGCTCACGACGACGCCCGGGGCCTTCCAGCCCTCGGCGGCCACGCTGGGAAAGCCGCGGCGTTCGAGCAGGGCGCGCACCTTGGCGCCGAGTTCGATTTGCTGCTCGCGCACTTTCTCGAAGCCGCGCGCGCGCGCCTCCTGCATGGCGTCGCGCAGATGCACGAGCGGATCGGTGGGCATGGTGGTGTGGTAGGCGTGCTGGCCTTTTTCATAGCCTTCCGCGATCTGCATCCATTTTTTCAGGTCGCACGAGAAGCTGGAGCTCTTCGTGGACTCGATGGCGGTGCGTGCGCGTTCGGAGAGCATCACCATGGCGCAGCAGGGCGAGCTGCTCCAGCCTTTTTGCGGCGCGGAGATCAGGACATCCACGCCCGTGGCCTGCATGTCGACCCACACCGCGCCCGAGGCCACGCAGTCGAGTACGAAGAGCGCGCCCACTTCGTGCGCGGCGCTGCTCACCGCGCGGATGTAGTCGTCGCTCAGCATGATGCCGCTCGCCGTCTCCACGTGCGGTGCGAAAACAACCTTGGGTTTTTCCTTGCGGATCGCTTCGATGACTTCTTCGGCAGGGCAGGGTGCCCACGGCGCCTGGCTGCCCGCGCCCTGGCGGCGCGCCTTGCAGACCACGGCGCCGCCGCCCAGACCCCCTTCCTCGAAGATCTGGGTCCAGCGGTAGCTGAACCAGCCGTTGCGCACGATCAGCACCTTTTCGCGGTTGGCGAACTGGCGCGCCACGGCTTCCATGCCGAAGGTGCCGCTGCCCGGCAGCACGACGGCCGTGTGCGCGTGATAGACCTCCTTGAGTGTGGCGAGGATGTCCTGCATCACGCGCACGAAGCGCTGCGACATGTGGTTGAGCGAGCGGTCGGTATAGACCACGGAAAACTCGAGCAGGCCTTCCGGGTCTACATCGGGCAAGAGTCCTGGCATCTTCAATCTCCTTGAATGACTGTGGCGCGGCCTGCCGGGCACGCGCCACCGGGGGCGATTCAGCTTAGCATTTTCATCGCGCGGGCGAATGCATCGGGGCTATGTCTGCTGGACCGCGTAGTGGCGTGCGCCAAAGATGCCGCTGCCCACGCGCACCATGGTGCTGCCCGCGTGGATCGCCGCCTCGAGATCGGCGGTCATGCCGAGCGAGAGCGTATCGAATTCGCCGCAGCCTGCTGGCAAACGTGCGGCGATGGCGTCGAACACCTCGCGCACGCGCCGGTGGGCGGCGCATTGCGCATCGAAGTCCGGCAGCGGATCGGGGATGCTCATCACGCCGCGCAGGCGCAGTCGTGGCAGTTTCGCCACGGACAGGGCCAGCTCCACGGCGTCCTCGGGAGAGGCGCCGGACTTGGTTGCGCCGCCGTCCGCGTTCACCTGAATGCAGACGTTCAGCGGAGCCAGGTCCGGGGGCCGCTGGTCATTCAGGCGCTGGGCGATCTTGAGCCGGTCTATCGTCTGCGCCCAGTGAAAGTGCCGGGCCACGAGCTGCGTCTTGTTGCTCTGGATGGGGCCGATGCAGTGCCACTGCAGGGGCGGTGCGTCCGGTCGAGTGAGGGCGGCGATCTTTTCGACGGCCTCCTGGATGTAGTTCTCTCCGAAAGCGCGCTGACCCGCGCGTGCGGCATCCCGCACGGCTTCGGTGCCGAAGGTCTTGGAAACCGCGAGCAGGCTCACCTCGTCAGGGCGGCGTCCGCAGGCGGCGCAGGCACGTGCAATGCGGGCCTGCACGGCTTGTAGGTTGTCGCTGATCATCGTCATAATGCCTGCCAGAGCGTACTGCAAACCCATTCCAAGAGGGACACACGTGGATATCACCCAGCTTCTGGCCTTCAGTGTGAAAAACAATGCGTCGGACCTGCACCTGTCGGCGGGGCTGCCGCCCATGATCCGCGTGCACGGCGACGTGCGCCGCATCAATGTCGATGCGCTCGATCACAAGACCGTCCATGCCATGGTGTACGACATCATGAGCGATGCGCAGCGCAAGATCTATGAAGAGTTCCTCGAAGTGGACTTTTCCTTCGAGATCGAGGGCCTGGCGCGCTTCCGGGTCAATGCGTTCAACCAGAATCGCGGCGCGGCGGCGGTGTTCCGCACGATTCCGAGCAAGATTCTCACGCTCGAGCAGCTCAACGCGCCGAAGATTTTTGCCGATCTGGCGCTCAAGCCGCGCGGCCTGGTGCTGGTCACGGGGCCGACGGGTTCGGGCAAGTCCACCACGCTCGCGGCGATGGTCAATCACCTCAACGAAACCGAGTACGGGCACATCCTCACGATCGAGGACCCGATCGAGTTCGTGCACGAATCGCGCAAATGCCTGGTGAATCAGCGCGAGGTCGGGCCGATGACCCTGTCGTTCGCCGCCGCCCTGCGCTCGGCCCTGCGCGAGGACCCGGATGCGATCCTGGTGGGTGAAATGCGCGATCTCGAAACCATTCGCCTGGCGATGACGGCGGCCGAGACCGGCCACCTGGTCTTCGGTACCTTGCACACCTCGTCGGCGGCCAAGACCATAGACCGCATCATCGACGTCTTCCCGGCGGAGGAAAAGGACATGGTGCGGGCCATGCTCTCCGAGTCGCTGCAGGCGGTGATCTCGCAGACGCTGTGCAAGCTCAAGGACGGCTCGGGGCGCGTGGCTGCGCACGAGATCATGCTGGGCACGAGCGCGATTCGCAACCTCATCCGCGAGGCCAAGGTGGCGCAGATGTATTCCACCATCCAGACCGGCAACAGCGTGGGCATGCAGACGCTCGATCAGAACCTCACGGATCTCGTGCGGCGCAACGTGATCAGCCCGGCCGAGGCGCGCGGCAAGGCCAAGATACCGGAAAATTTCCCCGGGTGATGTGATGGGGTGGCGCACACGCGCGCCGCCGGCTTGTCCCCCGCGGGGGCATAACAAAGGGAGTGGTTGCCATGAAAGGCATACTCGGCCTGCTCAAGGCGAAGTACGGCAAATCTCCGGAAGAAGCTCCGGAGTCGGCATTTTTCACGACGGCATTCATGGGTCAGGGGGTGGATGACGCGCTCCTGATCCCCTGGGAGGCACGGGCCACCGAGATTGGCGCCAAGCGCCTGCCCAAGAGCCGCGGCGGCAAGCTGCTGGAGGCGCTGTGGTCCAAGGACAAATACATGTCGCATCTCGATCAGGACGCGGTCGAGCGCATGGAGCGCTTCTTCCAGTTCGCTTCGGTGCCACCCAATCGCGATGTCATCCGCCAGGGCGAGTACGGCAACTTCATGGTGGTGCTGCTCAACGGCACGATCGCGGTCGACCGCCTGCAACCCTGGGGCGAGCAGCTGCGCCTGGCCGAGACGCGCCCCGGCGATATCCTGGGCGAGATGTCGCTGCTCGATAGCGGCATCCGCTTTTCCTCGTGCACCACGTTGACGGACTGCGAATTGGCGGCTTTGAACGCCGAGGCCATGGACGAAATGATGACCAAGGACCCGCAACTGGCCGCCAGCCTGGTGGCGCTGCTGGCGCGCAAGCTCTCCCAGCGCTTGCGCGTGGTCAGCGCGCGTTTGAGCGACCATCAGAATTGACGGAATACACAAGGCAGGCACGCAGCTTACGGAGGAGCCACGATGGAACGCGATCAGGCCAGCAAATTCATCAATGATCTGCTCAAGTTGATGGTCAGCCGCGGTGGCAGCGACTTGTTCATCACGGCGGATTTTCCACCGGCGATCAAGGTGGACGGCAAGATGACCAAGGTGTCGCCGCAGCCGCTCACGGCCATGCACACGCTCACGCTGGCGCGCTCGATCATGAGCGACAAGCAGGTGGCCGACTTCGAGCGCACCAAGGAGTGCAACTTCGCGATTTCCCCGGTCGGCATAGGGCGCTTTCGCGTCAACGCTTTCATTCAGCAGGGCAACGTGGGCATGGTGCTGCGCACGATTCCGCTGAGCCTGCCGACGATAGACGGCCTGGGGCTGCCCCAGGTGCTCAAGGAAGTGGTGATGACCAAGCGCGGCCTGTGCATCATGGTGGGTGCGACAGGTTCGGGCAAATCGACATCGCTGGCAGCCATGGTGGACTGGCGCAACGAAAACTCCTACGGTCACATCGTCACGGTGGAAGACCCGATCGAGTTCGTGCATGCGCACAAGAACTGCGTGGTGACGCAGCGTGAGGTCGGGCTGGACACGGAGAGCTGGGGGGCGGCGCTCAAGAACACGCTGCGTCAGGCGCCCGACGTCATCCTGATGGGTGAAATCCGCGATCGCGAGACCATGGAGCACGCTGTCGTGTTCGCCGAAACCGGCCACCTGTGCCTCGCGACGTTGCACGCCAACAGCGCCAACCAGGCGCTCGACCGCATCATCAATTTCTTCCCCGAGGAGCGGCGCGCGCAGCTGCTCATGGATCTTTCGCTCAATCTGAGGGCGCTGATCTCGCAGCGGCTCGTGCCCAAGCAGGATGGCAAAGGGCGCATCGCGGCGGTCGAGATCATGCTCAATTCGCCGCTGATCGCCGACTTCATCTTCAAGGGTGAGGTGGCGGAGATCAAGGACGTGATGAAGAAGAGCCGCAACATGGGCATGCAGACCTTCGACCAGGCGCTGTTCGACCTCTTCGAGGCCAACCTCATCAGCTACGAGGATGCGCTGCGCAATGCCGATTCGCTCAACGACCTGCGCCTGCAGATCAAGCTCTCGAGCCAGCGCGCCAAGTCGGGCGATCTGGCGGCGGGGACGGAACAGTTCGCGATTGTGTGAAAGGCGGTTGGTGATGGCAAGTGGTATCGAGGCGCGCAGCTACGCGCAGGTGGCGCCGCGCAAGGTGGCGTTTCTGGGCTTGGGCGTGATGGGCTATCCGATGGCGGCGCATCTGCTGCGGTCGGGCCATGCGGTCACGGTGTACAACCGGACAGCTTCGAAATCAGAAGCATGGTGCGCTGAATTCGCAGGCGATGGAGCCGCCAAACGTGCCGCAACGCCGCGCGAGGCGGCGCAGGGCGCCGACCTGGTGTTCTGCTGCGTCGGCAACGACGACGATCTGCGTTCGGTGGTGCTGGGCGGTGATGGCGCCTTTGCGGGCATGAAGCCGGGTGCCATTTTTGTGGATCACACGACGGCCTCGGCCCAGGTGGCGCGGGAGTTGCACGCCAGCGCGCTTGCATCGGGTCTGCAGTTCGTCGATGCGCCGGTATCGGGGGGGCAGGCGGGCGCGCAAAAGGGTGTGCTCACGGTGATGTGCGGGGGGGACCAGGCAGCGTTCGACGTGATCCAGCCCGTGGCCATGGCATTTGCGCGCGCGTGCACGCGCATCGGCGGCAGCGGCGCCGGGCAGCTTGCCAAGATGGTCAACCAGACCTGCATCGCGGGCATGGTGCAGGGCCTGGCGGAGGCGATTGCGTTCGGCGCGCGCGCGGGCCTGGACATGCCGCTGGTGCTCGACGTGATCGGCAAGGGCGCGGCGCAGAGCTGGCAGATGGACAACCGCGGCCGCACCATGGTCGAGGGCAAGTTCGATTTCGGCTTTGCCGTGGACTGGATGCGCAAGGACCTGGGCCTGGTGCTCGACGAGGCCAAGCGCAATGGCGCGCTGCTGCCCGTGACGGCGCTCGTGGACCAGTTCTACGCCGAAGTGCAGCGCGAGGGTGGCAATCGCTGGGACACCTCCAGCTTGATCGCCCGGTTGACGCGAAGCCCGAAGGTTTGAGCGCGCGCTTATTGATGCGCCGCGGCAGCGGGTGCGCTGGGTGAGGGGGCCGGCGTCCCGCCCGGGATGATCTCGAACACGCGCACCACCTTGCGCACGCCATCGATGCTGCGTGCGGCATCGGTCAGCTGGCTGGACTGGTAGGGCGTGACGCGGCCCAGAAGGAAGACCTCGCCGCGCTCGGTCACGACCTTGAAGGCGTTGGTGGCCACGAGATCGTTGTAGTCCACGAGCTTGGCGCGCACCTTGCCGGTGATGTAGGCATCGTTGGAGCGCTCGGACATCGTTGAATTGGGCATGACGCCCAGCGCATTCACGACCGATTTCACGTTTTGCACGCCCTGCACGATCTCCTGCACGCGTCGGCTGTCTTCGGCGGTGGGCACTTCGCCGGTGATCAGCGCCTGGCGGTTGTAGCTCGTGACATTCACGTGCACCCGTTCGCCGAGCGCCTCGGTGATGCGGCTTGCGGCGCGCAGCTCGATGCCTTCATCCTCCACCTGCGTGCCCGTGGTGCGCGGGTCGGTGGCGACGATGGCACCCATCGCGGCGCCCGTGCCGACGACGATCGGCACGCAGGCGCTCAGGCCCGAGGCCAGCAGCGACGCAGCAAGCACGGTGCGCAAGACAGGAGCGGAATGAAAGGTCATGACGAAGGGCTTCCCAGGAAAATCGGACGCGACAAACGCGAAAAAGCGATCATACCGAGCCGCACGGTGAGCACTGTTGCAAAACGGTTCAGAAGTCCAGCAGGCTCAGGCCGATGCTCAGCACCGTGCGTCGGCGGTTGTAGTCGATCAGGCTGTCGCCGTAGCCGGAAAACACGGCGGTGTGCAGGCGCAGGTTGGATCTGTCACCCAGCCGGTGCAGCCATTCCAGGCGCAGCGAACCGCGGGCGTGGGCGCGCAGCGTGTGCCGCAGGGTGAGAGCCAGGGTGTTGTCCGAGGAGGGGTTCCAGCCCAGCGTCATCTCGGCGCGGCCGATGTAGTCGCTGATGTGCGGGTTGTCGTCGTTGGCCGCGCTCTCGTGCAGGCGCTGCCAGATGCGGGCGGTGACGAGCCAGTCGTTGCCGCGTTCCAGTCCGGCCATCAGGTAGACGCGGTTCCAGCTGCGCGACAACGGCAGGCTCTGCCCGTTGGATTGGTGCACGAGGCCGATGCCGCTGTAGCGCCAGCGCCAGCCCCAGGGCAGATCGGCCGTGGTCGGATGGATGTAGACCAGTTCGGGTTCGTGGTCGGTGTTGCGAAACGGTCGCGAGATGGCGGGTGAGAAGAGCTGCCAGTACGACTGCTGGGTGTAGCCGAACCAGAGCGAATCGCGCGCCGGCCCCTCGCCCGTGGTGAGCAGGTTCCTGGCCAGCTTGGTGCGCACCGAGAGCTGCAGGCGCATCTCGGTGCGTTTGTACGGGGTGAGGCCGCCGGCGTTGTTCAGCGGGTTGTCCGAGGTGGGTTGCTGGTTGACGGTGTCGGCGGTGACGACGGAAACGCTCAGGGGCCGGTAGCCGCGAAATTGCAGCGTGCCGCAGTCGCTGCCCGCCTCCAGCTCCCAGAAGCGCGAGAGCGTGGTGTAGGGGCCGTTGCGGCAGCCGTCACCGGGTGGCGCGGGCAGGTCGGGCAGGCTGGTTGTGACCGCTGTGGTGCGAGGCGCGTCGCCCCGGGCGTCGCTTCGGCGATCCGCGGCAGCCGCGGCGTCTGCCTGCTGATCGAGCGCCCATTGGTCGAAACAGGCCAGTCGCTCGGCGCTGGCGGCAATGGCGGTGCAGCGCTGCCATGGGCTTTGCGGTGTATCCGCGGCCAGCCCGGGCGAGGCGAACGCGGCCGCCGAGCAGGCAAGGAAGAGGGACGTCAGAGCATGATGCATGGGCGCAGGATCGATGGTCAGGTTGTGGGGAGCTGTGCCTTGAGCGCAAATTCAGCGCGCAGCTGGCGCAGTTTTTCGCGCGGGTCTTCGCGGCTCGTGGCGGCATCGAGCTGCATTTCGGCAATGAAACGGCTGGGTTGGCAGCTCACCAGCTCGCGGCCCTTTTTGCGCTTTTTGGTCCAGCTCACCACCAGCGTGCGCCTGGCCCGCGTGATGCCCACGTACATCAGGCGCCGCTCTTCTTCCAGCCGGATCTGAATCTGCTCTGGCGCGTCGCTGTCGTCCACCCTGAAGGGCAGCATGCCTTCGGTCACGCCCGCGAGCATCACGTGAGTCCACTCCAGGCCCTTGGCCGCGTGCAGCGTGGAGAGCGTGATCACGTCCTGCTCCTGCTCGCGCTCGGAGATGGTGGAAAGCAGGGCGATGTTGCGCGCCACGTCCAGCAGGGTGCGCGTTTGCGTGCTCGCGGTGGTGTCTGCCGCGTCGGCGATCTGGCCGCCCGCACGCTGCGCCATCCAGTCGCAGAATTCAAGCACATTGCTCCAGCGCGCGGCGGCCACCTTGTCGCTGTCTTCCGCATCGTGCAGGTAGCGTTCGTAGCCGATTCCGGTGAGCCAGTCGGTGAGGAAACCCCGGGCGGCTTCGGCGCCGAGCGTGTGGCGCGCACGGTATTCCTGCTCGTTGATGCAGCGGCCGAATTCCGTGAGGCCGTCGATGGCCTTGCGCGGCAGCGCGGCGGCGAGCGTGGGGCTGAACAGGCTCTCGAAGAGGCTGCTCTTGCGCTGGCTGGCGAATTCGCCCAGCCGGGCCAGCGTGGTGTGGCCGATGCCGCGCCGGGGCGTGGCGATGGCGCGCAGGAAGGCGGGGTCGTCGTCCGGGTTGGCCCAGAGGCGAAACCAGGCGCACAGGTCGCGGATTTCGGCGCGGTCGAAAAAACTCGTGCCGCCCGAGACCTTGTAGGGAATGTTCGCCCTGCGCAGTGCCTTCTCCAGCGGCCTGGCCTGGTGGTTGGCGCGGTAGAGGATGGCGAAGTCCTTCCACGCGGGCGGCGGGTTGCTCGCCGCGCGCAGGCTCTGAATGCGCGCGACGGCGCGCTCGGCCTCGTGCTCCTCGTGGTCGCAGGACTGCACGCGCACCGGTTCGCCTTCGCCCAGTTCGCTGAACAAGGTCTTGGGAAAGAGCTTGGGATTGGGCGTGATCACGTGATTGGCTGCGCGCAGGATGGCCGTGGTGGAGCGGTAGTTCTGCTCGAGTTTGACGACCTTGAGCCGGGGAAAATCCCGGGGCAGTCGCTTGAGATTGTCCAGCGTCGCGCCGCGCCAGCCATAGATGCTCTGGTCATCGTCACCCACGGCGGTGAAGCGGCCGTTGTCGCCCACGAGCAGTTTGAGCAGTTCGTACTGCGTGGCGTTCGTGTCCTGGTATTCGTCGATGAGCACGTGGCCGAGCTGATGCTGCCATTTTTCGCGCACTGCGGAGTGCTCGCGCAGCAGGCGCATGGGTAGGCCGATCAGATCATCGAAATCCACGCTCTGATAGGCCGCCAGGCGCTCCTCGTAACGTAGCATCAGGGCAGCCAGTTGGCGCTCGGTATCGTCTTTGGCCTGCGCCAGAGCCTGCTGCGCGCCCAGTCCCGCGTTCTTCAGCGCGCTGATGCCCCATTGCCACTGCCGCGCCGTGGCCAGGTCAGTGGTGGCGCCGGCGCAATCCTTGAGGATGGAGGTCACATCGCCCGTGTCCAGAATGCTGAAGTGCGGTTTCAGGCCGAGCACCTGTCCGTCTTCGCGCAGCAGCTGCACGCCGAGTGCGTGGAAGGTACAGATCAGCACCTCGCGCGCGGCGCGCCCTATGAGCCCGCCGGCGCGCTCGCGCATTTCGGCGGCCGCCTTGTTGGTGAAGGTGATCGCGGCGATCTGCCGTGGCGCCAGGCCCTGCGAGATCAGGTGCGCGATCTTGTGCGTGATGACCCGCGTCTTGCCCGAACCCGCGCCCGCCAGGACCAGGCAGGGGTGGTCCGTGACGTGCACCGCCTGCAACTGAGCGAGATTGAGACCGGACATGCGCTGGGCGGAAAACCATTGATCATACGAGCCTTGCGGCCTGCGATAATCGCCTCCCGTGCCGTCCTCCGCCCTCGTCATTCCCCTTCTGTTTCCTGCCTTCGCGCCAGTCGCGCGGGCGTTCCTTGCATCTCCTGCAGCCGCCAGGCCGCAGCCCTGACTCCGCCATGTACCCCTTTGCTGCGCCTTCGACGCGCCGGGTTCTGGGCTGGCTGGCCGGTGCGTGCGTTGTCTGGGCGTTCGCCACGTGGTTGGGCAACGCCAACCTGGACGGCTACCACGACATGCTCGAGAACTATGCGTGGTCGCAGCCGCTGCGCTGGGGCACGCACAAGCACCCGCCCTTTTTCAGCTGGGTCGTGGGATTGTGGTTCGGGGTGTTTGCGCAGAACGATTTCAACTACCGGCTGCTCTCGTATGCCAACGTGTTCGTGGGGTTGGCGGGGGTCTGGGTGCTCGGGCGGCGGCTCAAGCTCGGGGCTCTTGCTCCGTGGGGCGCGCTGCTGCTGCTCTGGAGCTTCCCCTACACCAACCTGGCGGGCAAGTTCAACGCCAACAGCCAATTGCTGTCGCTCTGGCCCTGGGCTGCGACGCTGCTGCTGGCGAGCTGGCAGCAGCGCGGCTGGCGCGGCGCCGGGGCCAGCGTGGCGCTGGGCCTGGTGTCGGCTGCCTGCATGCTGAGCAAGTACTTCAGCGGCTTGTTCCTTGCGGGGTTCCTGCTGCCGGTGTTTCTGCACGCCGAGGGTCGGCGCTGGCTCGCGACGCCGCGGCCCTACCTTGCGCTGGCGGTGTTCGGCCTGGTGCTGTGGCCGCATCTGGCCTGGGTCGCCTCCCACGATTGGGCGCCGCTGCACTACGCCATGGAGCAGGGCGGGGGTGCCACCTCGTGGGGCTACGTCGCGCGCTTTACCTTCGCGCCGGTGTTCTACTGGCTGCCCGCGTGGCTCGCGCTGTGCCTCGTCTGGGCGCGCGCGCAGGCGCGCATGGACGGCACGCCATGGGCGCGCGAGGCGGCACGCCTGTTGTTGCGCAGTTGGCTGCCGCAAGGCCGGGACGACGTGCTGTTCTGGCTCGCGTGCATGCCCTGGGTGCTGGCGTTGGGCTTTGGCGTGGCGGGCGTCGCGGAGCTTTCCGTCCCCTGGGCCATTCCGATCGGTTACGCCTTTTCCCTGCTGTGGCTGCGCAATCTGCGGCGGCTCGCGCCTGCGGCCGAGGCGGCTGCGCTGCATCATCTGGCGCGCGCATGGTGGCCGGTGCTGGCGCTGATATTGGCGCTGAGCGTGGTGTTTGCGCTGTTCAACGCGCTGCGCGGCAATGAAGGCTACTACCGGCCGACGCAGGAGGCCGCGCGCGCCATCGTGGGCGACTGGCAGCAGCGCCACCCGGGCCAGCGCCTCGGGTGGGTGGGTGGCGACTGGGCCGGCAATGCGATGCTCGCCTTCTACGCCCAGCCGCATCTGCTGACCGTGCCGGGTCTGCCCGACAGCAAGGAAGCACGGATGTTGGGGGTCGGCCCCTGGCAGGCGCGCGATGGTGTGCTGCTGTGTCTGCGCGGGCCGCTGTCGACGGCGCAGGACGCAACCGATTGCGACCGCCAGGCCCGGCAGTGGCTGGCCGCGCGCGGACGGTCCACGCAGCCGCACGTGTTGCAGGTGGCGCGCAGCGGCTGGCGCTTTCCCCGGGCACAGCCGTGGGTTTATGCGGTGTACGACGTGGATGCCGACGCGCGCCCGTAAGGCCTGGGAACCCTGCTGGCGCGCCGTCATCCCGGTAGCGCCGCCCTGACCTTCGGGAGTTTTTCAGTGCTGGCGGCCCTGCCCGCCTGAGGCCACCACGCGGTTGCGTCCCTGCTGTTTGGCGGCGTAGAGATGGCGGTCCACCTGCGAGACGGCGCTGTGCACGCCTTCGATTGCCGCCGGATGCACGGTGAGCACGCCGATACTGACCGTGACGTACCGGGCCACCGGGGAGCTTGTGTGCGCGATGGCCAGGTCCGCGATGCTCTGGCGCAGGCGCTCGGCGAGCGTCAGCGCGCCCGCAGCGTCCGTCTCGGGCAGCACGATGAGGAATTCCTCGCCACCGAAGCGCGCCGCCAGGTCGGGGGTGCGGTTGGCCATGCGCGCGAGCAGGTGCCCCACGGTGCGCAGGCATTCGTCGCCCATCACGTGGCCGTAGGTGTCGTTGAATTGCTTGAAATAGTCGATGTCGATCATGATCAGCGACAGCGGCGCGCCCGAGCGTCCGAGCCGGGCGAACTCGGTTTCGAGGACCAGGTCCAGATGGCGGCGGTTGGCCAGTCCGGTGAGCTTGTCGGTGCGGCTCAGGTGCGCCAGCTGGGTGTTGGCCGCTTCCAGGGCGCGTGTGCGTTCGGCCACGTGCTGCTCCAGCAGCGAGCGCTCCCGATCGAGCTCGGACAGCGCCTTGCGCCGCCCGCGCGACTGGCGCAGCAGCAGGGCGATCAAGGCGCCCTGCAGCGCCAGCAGCGCCGAGATGCCGATGATCTGCCCGCGGTAGGTGGTCCACGCCGAGGTGTCTTGCCCGATGATCCGGGCGCTTGCCGGGAGTTGGTCGGCGGAGACGCCGAAGCGGCGCATCACGCGCGCATCGAAAATGTCTTCGGTCGGCGCCTGCATGACCACGGGGATGCGGTCCGCCGGTGTGCCGTCCAGGATGCGCAGGGCCATGCGGGCGGCGGTCTCTCCTTGCTGGTGCGCGGTGACGAAATGGCCGCCGAGCACGCCATGCCCGAGGTCCGAGTCCCAGAACGCGTAGACCGGAAACGGACTGGCGGCAGTGATGAGGCTGGCGCTTTCATCGGGGCTGATCGCCCGGCCGTTGGTGTGCTCGTTCGTCTGGCCGGCCAGGAACACCAGGGTTGAAGAAGGCAGTTCGGCCAGCCGCTGGCGGATGCGCGCCATCGGGGCGTCCCTGATTTCCACGACGTCGAAGCGCTGGCGCAGTTGCGGGAAGATGGCGAACTCCGCCGCCTCGGCGATGCGCGCATTGGTGGAATTGGCGGTGGACGTGATGAAGGCGAGCGTGTGGGTGCCGGGGTGCACCTTGAGCGCCATTGCCACGGAATCCTCGATCGATGTGGCCTCGGTCACGCCGGTGGCGTTGTTCAGCCAGCGTGCGGTTTCCGGCGGGAAGTCGTTGTAGCCGCAAAACACCAGCGGCACACCGGGGAAGAGCTGCTCGCGGTACTGCATCGCGAACTCGAACGCCGGGTTGTCGCAGACCACCAGCACTTCGGGGCGATAGGCCCGGTACTTGGCCGCGAGGGTGCGCGCGATCAGCGGGATCTGGTCGCCGTAGCCGAAACGCCGGCTGTCCAGGTACTCGAACGAGAGCTCGATGGGGCGGCCCGAGCGCGCCAGCTCATCCCGCAGGGCCCGTTCGATGGCGTCGCTCCAGGAATAGCCCCGGTGGTAGGAATTGATGAAGACGATGCGCGCGGCGGCGGTGGGTTCGCTTGCGGCGCTCTGTGCGATGGCGTGCACGGCGACGAGGGCCGCGACAGACAGCAGCAACAACATGACCAGCGGGCCAAGGCGGTGCAGGGCCGCTCGGAGGCATATCGAACGGCGGTCGCGCAAGATGCTTCCTTGTGGTTATCGCAGGCAACCGAGGTGGCTGCCGCGATTGATGCATTATGTAACCATCTGCGTGGCGTGGTCATCCGATTCAGATGGCCTGCGGATCGACGTCGATCAGCCAGCGCACCACGGCGCGGTGGCGGGTGCGCTCGGCATGCAGCAAGGGCTGCCACGCGGCGAGCAGGTGTTGCAGCGCGCCGCGATGGGGGCTTTCCAGCAGCATCTGCGCGCGCTCCACGTTGGCGACGCGTTGCACGGCGAGCGGCACCGGAGGGTAGAGGAAGACCTGGTCCATCCCGGGCAGTTGCGCCGTCCGCGCCGCTTCGCTGGCGGCGCGCAGGAAGTCTTGCGCGGCCTCTTGCGTGCGGGCGTCGGCGCGCAGCAGCGCCTGGTGCGAAAAGGGCGGCATGCCGGCTGCTTCACGCTCGGCCAGTTGCCGGGTGGCGAATGCGGGGTAGTCGTGCCCGCGCAGCGCGGCAAACAGCGGGTGTTCGGGGTGCCAGGTCTGTACCCACAGCTCCGGGGCGGATTGCTGCGCCTGCATGTACCGCGCGTCGCGCCCGGCCCGCCCCCCCGCCTGCATCAGCAGGGCGAAGAGGCGCTCGGGCGCGCGGAAGTCGCTGGAAAAGAGCGCGCCGTCGGGCTGCACGGCCGCGACGAGCGTGACGCGGCGAAAGTCGTGTCCCTTGGCCACCATCTGCGTGCCCACGAGCACGTCCACGTCGCCCGCGTGCATCTGCGCCAGCTGTGCCTTGAGCGCTCCCCGGGCGCGTGTGGTGTCCGCATCGATGCGCGCCACGCGCGCGGCGCGCCGCTCGCGAGTGATGACGTTGCGCAGCAGCTGCGCGAGCTGCTCCTCCAGCTGCTCGGTGCCGCGGCCTATGGTCAGGATGTCGGGATTGCCGCAGTCCGGGCAGGCGCGCGGCACGGGGCTGGCGCAGCCGCAGTGATGGCAGCGCAGCGTGCGGTCGCTCTTGTGGAACACCTGCGTGGCCGAGCAGTGGGGGCAATCGCTCTTCCAGCCGCAGGCGCCGCAGTGCAGCACGGGCGCGAAGCCGCGGCGGTTCAGCAGCACGAGGCACTGCTCTCCGCGCTGCACCCGCTCGGTGATGGCCGCGATCAGCGGCGGCGCGAACACGGCCTTGCGCGGCTGCTGCGACATGTCGATGAGGCGCAGGCGCGGCAGCTCGCCCGCGCCGATGCGCGCGGGCATGTGCAGGCGCTGGTAGCGCCCCACCGCCGGGTCGCTGGCGTGCCAGCTCTCCAGCGACGGCGTGGCGCTGCCCAGGATCACCTTGGCCCCCACGTCACGCGCGCGCCAGACGGCGAGGTCACGCGCCGAGTAGCGCGCGCCCTCCTGCTGCTTGTAGCTGGCGTCGTGCTCTTCATCGACCACGATGAGCGCGAGCCGCGGCAGGCTGGCAAGGATCGCCATGCGGGTGCCGAGCACGATGCGCGCCTGCCCGGTGTGCGCGGCGAGCCAGCTTTTGAGGCGCTGCGCCGGCGTCATGGCACTGTGCAGGCTGACGATGGCGCTCGCGCCCCACAGGGCGTCAAAGCGCTCGCGAAAGCGCGCTTCCAGCTGGGGGGTGAGGTTGATCTCGGGCACCAGCACCAGCGCCTGGGCGCCGGGGTCTCGCGTCAGTGCTGCCTGGACGGCGTGCAGGTAGACCTCGGTCTTGCCGCTGCCGGTGCTGCCGAACAGCAGGAAGGGGCCTGGATGGGCATCGATTTCGGCTGCAGCGCTTTGCTGGTCAGTGCTGAGCACTACGATTTTTGATGTCTCGGTCTGGACTGTGGCCGCACCGGCGTCCGGTGCGGGCGTGCCCGGGGGCATCCGGCGCAGCCGCCGCGTGAGCTGGTCGGCGGTCAGTTCGCGCAGCGATGGAGGAAGCGCGGACAACGCCACTTCGCCCAGGCTGCGCTGGTAGTAGCGCGCCGCAAAGGCCACCAGACGGCGCCAGGGGGCGGGCAGCGGCGCGAGTCCTTCCAGGACGGCGCCGACGCGGCGCAGCTGCGGGAGCTCTGACCCGGTGCCCTGCGGCTCATCCCACGTGATGCCCAGCACTTCGCGGGCGCCCAGGGGCACGCGCACCAGGGTGCCGGCAGGCAGCGGCACGTCATGGGCGTAGCTGAGGATGGGTGCCGCGCTGCTGTGCGCGGGGGTTGGCACGACGATGTGCAGCGGGACGGTGGGGGTGGACAAGCTGCGATCAATGCTGTTGATTCACGACTTCGAACATTGCGCCAAGTTCATGAATTTGTGGACATTTTCAAGCTATCCACGAGGGCTGTGGATAACTTTGTGGGTATCTTGGGTTCAAGCCAGCGCAAGCCGCGCAGTTGCTGGATTTGACCGGTTTGCGCACAAAAATGGCAAGGACAAAAAAGCCTTGTAAATCAAGGATGTGCATGGCGCGCGTGCGTCATCGTCATCGTGCGCTGCAACATGACGGGCGCCGCGTGCGCTACGTTTTTGTTGTGCATAAGTCAGTCCGGGCCTCCTGTCAATACCACGAACGCCGCGGGGCGCGGCGTCTCACTGGCGCATCAGGCGTCCGTGGCCGTGCACCGTCTCCACGAGCGCGCTGACGCGCTCCGGGGGCGTGTGCTGACTGATGCCATGCCCCAGATTGAAAATCTGCGTCGGGCCTGCCGTGCCAGGGTCGGTGTGCGGTCGGCCGAAGCTGTCCATGACCGTGCGCACCTGCCCGGCGATGACCTCGGGCGGGGCAAACAGCACGTTTGGGTCGAGGTTGCCCTGCAGTGCCTTGATGTCTCCCACCTGCATGCGCGCATGGCCGAGGTTGACCGTCCAGTCCAGACCCAGCACTTCGCAATCGAGCGCTCGCATGTCCTGCAGCCACAGACCGCCGCCCTTGGTGAAGACGATGCGCGGCACGGGGCTGCCGTCCGGCGCGTGGCGGTCGAGCAGCGAGAGCACCTGCTGCGTGTACGCCAGGCTGAATTGCTGAAACGCCCCATCGGCCAGGACCCCGCCCCAGCTGTCGAAGATCATCACCGCCTGCGCGCCGGCCGCGATCTGCGCGTTCAGGTACTGCGCCACGGCCTTGGCGTTGATGGCGAGCACCTGGTGCATGAGGTCGGGGCGCGCGTACATCAGGGTCTTGACGTGGCGGTAGTCCTGCGAGCCGCGTCCTTCCACCATGTAGCAGGCCAGCGTCCAGGGGCTGCCCGAGAAGCCGATCAGCGGCACGCGCCCGGCCAGCGCCTTGCGGATACTGGTGACGGCGTCGAAGACGTAGCGCAGCTTGTCCAGATCGGGGGTGGCCAGCCGCGCCACGTCGGCCTCGCTGCGGATGGCGTGGTCAAAGCGCGGGCCTTCGCCTTCGGCAAAGGTGAGGCCCAGGCCCATGGCGTCGGGCACCGTGAGGATGTCCGAGAACAGGATGGCGGCATCCAGCGCGTAGCGGTCTATGGGCTGCAGCGTCACTTCGGTGGCGTAGTCCACGTTCGTCGCCAGACCCATGAAGCTGCCGGCCCGCGCGCGCGTGGCGCGGTACTCGGGCAGGTAGCGGCCGGCCTGGCGCATCAGCCAGACCGGGGTGGTGTCGGTGGCCTGGCGCCAGCAGGCGCGCAGGAAGCGGTCGTTCTTCAGGGGAGCAAAGGCGCTGGTCATCCGGGGATTGTCGCAGGCCCGGTGGGCCGGACGCACGCGGGCGAGTCAACAGCCTTTCAGTGGTCCAGCGTGACCGTGCCTTGCAGGCTCACCTGCGTGAATTCGTCGATCAGGATCGTGACGCGCACCGTCCAGCGCCCGGCGGTGGGGATCAGCACTCCATCCGCGCGCCACACCCCGGGGCTGACCTGGCTGGCCTGCGCGTGCAGGGCCTCGATGCCGACCGTGCTGTTGGCGAGGGTGTAGCTCACTTGCCTGGCATCCAGCGCGGCGGATGCGCCGCCGCGGATCGATGCCGTGATCGACACCGGCCCGGCGCGGCCGGGCGTGAGCTGCAGATTCACCATCGCCCGGGCGTCGTGCAACTGCAGCTGCCGACTCTCCTGCGCTGCAGCCGTGTGATCGGCATGTGCCAGCGAGCGTGGCGGCACGGTGAAGCGCCACAGCGCCACCACCGCGAGGATGGCCAGCAGCATGACGGTCTCCACGGCGATGGAGCGCCGCAGGCGCCCTGCACCGCCGGGTTCGCCCCGCACCGCCGCTCCCGTGAGACGCCAGCGGTTGGCCGCGGCCAACAGCAGCACGAGGGTCACCAGCGCCAGCTTGAGCACCAGCACGCGGCCGTAGTCGGTGCCCGGCAGAGCGGAGAAATCCCCGAGCTGAATCACCGCGAGCGTGAGCCCGGTCAGCACCAGCGCGGCCAGCGGGTAGACGACGAGCCGCGAAAAGCGCGTCAGCACGCGCGGGCCGAGGAGGCTCCCCGCGCGCAGCGTGCCCGCCAGCGGAAGCAGCGCGCCCACCCAGAGTGCGACGCCCGTCGCATGCAGGAACACGGCCGCCCGCGTGGCCCACTGGGGCGGCGCGGTGCTCGCATGGCCGCTGGCCGCCAGCGCCAGCCCCACGCCGATGAGCGCCAGCAGACTCGCGGGGCGCGCCGCCCCGGGCCTGCGGACAGGGCGGGCGACGAGCGCCAGTCCCATGGCGCATGCGGCGATGCCCAGCGTGATGCCGTAGGGGCTGCCCGCGCCCGTGCGCCAGGTGTGCCATTGCATGCCCGACGCTGCGCCCAGGCCCAGCATGTCCGCGCCCTGCAGGCCGGGCGATGCCGCTGCGCTCAGCAGGCCCAGGAGCAGCGCGGCGTCGATGATGCGCGCCCCGGCCATGCGATCCGGATCGACACCCCGCCGTGCGCCACCCGCGATGACCCAGGCGGCGAAGAAGGCACCCCCGACGCCAACGAACAGGCCGATGTACAGCGCGATCCTGGCAAGCCAGATCGCCGCCGCGAGCGAGCCGGGCATCCGGACCGACGCCGACGTGGGCCGGGCCGCTGCCGCGCCGACCGAAAACGTCACGACCCCGGCGACCGGATGGCCGTCGGCCGAGACCACGTGCCAGCTCAAGGCGTGGACGCCCTCGCCCAGCGGCGGCAGTTGCACGGTGAGCGTGGCCCCGCCCGCGTGGACGGCGCGCGGCGCGACCTTGCTCCCGTCGGCCTCGACGAGTTCGATGCGCGTGGGCGTGACGTCCTCGTTGAAGCGCAGCGTGAGCGCGCCGGGAGCCTGCGCGAGCGCGCTGGCGTTCGCGGGCTCGGACTGCACCAGCGACGCATGGGCTCGTGCCCTGGGGCTGGCCAGCATCAGCGCCAGCAACGCGGCCAGGAGCAGAAGGCCGGCCGGCCAGGCGCGCAGGCTGCGCGCGCCGGGCGCCGCTGGCGCGTGCTTCACGGCGTTTCCTTCGGCGTCAGATGCAGAGAGGGCGCCGGCATCTCCAGGTGCCCGGTCTGGCCCGCCGCCGGGATCTCGATCCAGCGCTGCACCGCCTGACCGCAGGTCTGCACCACCGGGAAGTACAGCGGCGTGCCCGGCGCCAGCGTCGAGGCGATCTGGCTGCTGAAGACGAATTCGTCGTAGTAGGCATCGGGCAGCGGGCCGCCCGACCAGGTGATGGTGCGTACCCCTTCGGTCAACTGCGCGCCATGGTAGGCGTAGGCCTGCGCATATTTGCCGTGGGTCATCGTGATCTCCCAGCCGGGCTTGGGCTGGGGCTTGACGGCGATGACCCCGGCGGGTATCTGCACGCTCAACTGCGTCGTGGCCGCGCCCTTGCAGCCGTGCGGCACGCGCAGCACCGCCTTGTAGCCGCTTCCTGCCTGCGCCTGCGCGGTCTGCAGCGTCACGTGCGCCAGCGCCGCGCCGCTGCACAGGCTCGCGGCGGCCAGCAGGAGAGGGGTGGTGAAGATCCTCATTCCGGTGAATGTGCTTGCGTTCATGATGTTTCCTTTTCTTAAAATTGATAGCGCATACCGGCGTGGATGCTACGTCCTAGGCCGGGGTAGAAAGTGTTGACGGGTGCGGCCGCGGCATTCAGCACCGGTGCGAAATCGGCCACGTAGCGCCGGTTCGTGAGGTTGCGCAGGTCCACGTAGAAGCTCAGGCCATCCCTGAGCGTGGCGCCGAATTTGAGGCCCAGCAGCGCGTAGCCCGGCGTCTTGGTGGTGTTGGCGTAGTCCACCCAGGCGCCGCCGGGCACCCAGTCCAGCGTCGGCGTGACGTAGAAGCCGTCGGCGCGCGTGTAGCTCAGCGCGGTGCGCAGCACGTGGCGCGGCAGTCCGGGGATGGCGTTGTCGCCATGCTGCGGATCGCCCTGGAATCGGAAATCGCTCCAGTTCCACATCTGGCTGAGCTCAAGACGATCGCCCGCGTTCTCCGCCGCGAGGTTGCGCGCCAGCGTGAGCGAGGCGCCCAACTCGATGCCCTGGTGCAGCGTGCGGTCGGCGTTGAAGGTGGTGGCGGGCACCGTCGGATCGAGCGTGTACTGCAGCATCTCGCCGCGCACCCGCGAGCGGTAGTAGGTGGCGTCCCAGCGCAGCAGGCCATGCTGGCCGCGCGTGCCGATCTCGGCCGTCCAGGCGCGTTGCGAGGCCAGCGGCACGAAGCGGCTGGTGGCGCCGAAGGTCTGCGTCAGATCGGTGAAATCGGGCACGTCCTGGCTGCGGGTGAGGTTGGCGAACACCTGCACGTGCTCGCGCGGTTCCCAGAGCAGGCCGATCTTCGGGTTCAGGCCGCTGTACGTCACACGGTCGGTCGCCGCATCCGGGTTGCCGGGCCGCACGCCGTGGTTGATGTAGTCCCGGTCGTGGCGCAGCGCCTTCACGCCCGCGACGAAGGCCAGACGTGGCGTGACGAAAGTGCGGTTCTCCAGATACGCCTCGACGTTCAGCGCCTTCTGCCGCGCGTCCAGCGTGGGCGCGCCCGCCGCGCCGCCCTGGTTGACGAAGCGCTGCGCCTCGTAGCTGCCGCCGAACACGCGCGCGCCCAGCGTCATCTCGTTGCGGTGGCTGCCCGCTTGCCACGCCCGGGCATAACGTGGCGCGACGCCCCAGGTGTCCCCGTTCGTCGTCAGCACCTGGAAGATCGGGTGGAACATGTCGGTGTGGATCAGCCAGCTGTTCACGTCGAGCCGGCCGCCGCCCAGCGCCACGCTGGTGCGGTTGGCCAGCCGCTGCACGCGCATGTCGCGCGCCTGGTTCTGCGCGACGACGCCGGCTCCGGCCTTGCGCGGATCGCCCAGCGCGTCGGCCAGGCTGAGCGTGCCCGGCAGCAGCTGGTTGGTGGCGTACACGCCGAGGTAAAAGCGCGTCTCGGCCGACGGTCCGAGCCGGTAGCCCAGGTTGCCGTTGAACTGCCCGTAGTTGCCGGTTTCGTGCGCGCGCCAGCCGTCGGCGTGCGAGGCGGTGAGGTTGGCCAGCCAATCGAGGTCGCCTGCCACGCGTGAGACCTGGCCGCTCGTCTGCACACTGCCAAAGCTGCCGCCAGAGACCTGCACGATGTTGGGCGCGATCGCGGTATACGCCGTCGGCGTGATGAAGTTGATCGCGCCGCCGAGCGTGGACGCGCCCAGGCCCAGCGCGTTGCCGCCCTTGTAGATCTCGGTCGTGCGCAGGCCCATGGGGTCGATCTCGTAGAGGTCGCCGCTGCCGTCGGCCAGGTTGGTCGGGATGCCGTCCTGCAGCAGCTCGATGCCGCGCACGTGGTAGCCGCGCGCGATGCCCGAGCCGCGGATCGACAGGCGCAGCTCCTGTCCGTAGCGGTTTTGCGTGACCACGCCGGGCGCGTCCTGCAGCACATCGTGCAGGTTGGCCTGGTAGCGGTCCAGCAGCGTGGCGTTGTCGATGAAGCCGACCGAGCCGGCAGTCTGCTCGATGGCCTCGCGCTGGCGCGCGACGCTGGGCACGGTGGGTGAGCCCGGTTCGGTATCGGTCACGGTGACCGTGGGCAGCGCGGGCGCCTCGGGAGCCGGGGTAGGTGGCTGTGCGTGCGCCCCGACGCAGCACGATGCGGTGAGCAGTGCCCGCCACGCGGCTCGCGCGTACGAGGCCGGGAAGGGGATGAACATGGAAATTCCTTGATCGGCCCGGGCGCGCCGATGCGATCGTGCGCAAGGCCCGTGGCATGAAAACACGTGAGACACCACCGCGTCCGCGCGGCGCCATGGCGCCCTGCGGCAGTGGTGGAATGCGTGGCGAAGCAGCGGCTTCGCGGGTCAGGCGGCGAAGGCGGGAGGGCCGCGCGGGCCGTGCAGGAGGGCGAGGTCGGTTTCCGGAACATGGGCTGGTCCGGTCCGCATGAACCGGGGCGCCTCGGCCGCCGCCACCGCCGACGGCACGGGTGCGCAGGGCGCCGCGGCCACGCCATGGTGCGTGGCGCAACCCAGCAGGCAGCACAGGGCATGCGGACAGACCGGCTGCTCGGGCGTGGCGGGTGCCTGGGAAGAGGCGTGGCCTTGCGAGCAGATGTCGCTGGCCCACAGCGGCGTGTTCGCGGACGCGAGCGCAGGCAGGGGCGCGAGCGCGGCGGCCATGGCGTACAGCAGCCATGCACAGGCGCAGACGACGGCGATCCATCGCCGCCGGATGGCGCTGAACGACTTCCCTGCCCTCAATGTGCCTCCGATTCGTCCGTGGTGGCGGGGCTTCCCGCGCCGTCGCGGACCTTGCACCAGGGTGTCGCCATTGTGCGGGAAAAAACGCATGCGGTTCGGGATTTGCGCTAAGGTGCGCCGATGCAGCCTGACCTTCCCCGCCCCGAACATCTGCAGCCCACTGCCGCGATCGACAGCAACCACCCCGCCGTGGTCGCCTTCGCGCGCGAACACGCACGAGGCAGCGACGAGCGCGAACGCGCCGTGGCGCTCAACCTCGCGGTGCGCGACGGCTTTCGCTACGACCCCTATCGCATCGACCTGAGTCTCGCGGGCATGCGCGCGAGCTCGGTGCTGGCCCATGGCTACGGCTGGTGCGTGCCCAAGGCGGCGCTGCTCGCGGCCGCGGCGCGCGCCTCGGGCATTGCGGCGCGCCTGGGCTTTGCCGACGTGCGCAACCACCTCTCGACCGAGCGCATGCGCCGCAGCATGAAGAGCGACATCTTCTACTGGCATGGCTACACCGAGCTGTGGCTGGACGGCGCCTGGCGCAAGGCCACGCCCGCGTTCAACATCGAGCTGTGCGAGCGCTTCGGCCTGCTGCCGCTGGAGTTCGATGGCGTGCACGATTCGCTCTACCACGCATTCGATCGGGCCGGCCATCGCCACATGGAATACGTGAGCCAGCGCGGCAGCTTCGACGACCTGCCGCTGGCCGAGATTCATGCGGATTTCGAGCGCCTGTACCCGGGCTGGGCCGGGTGGCAAAGCGCGGACTTCCAGGCCGAGGTACGGCAGGAGACGCCATCATGACGGCAGGCGCCGCGCCGCCCATTCCCGCCGGGTTCGAGGCCTTTGAAATGGGTGGCCCGTTCATGGCCGTCAACGGGCCCCTGTTCAAGCGTCGCCGCGGCGGGGAATTTGCGCTCGGCCTGCGCATCGAGCCGCGCCATGTGAACCCCATGGCCAACCTGCATGGCGGCATGATGGCGAGCTTCTGTGACATGCTGCTGGTGCTGGTGGCGCACCACCAGAGCGAGACGCTGCGCGCGCATTTCATGCCGACGGTGAGCCTGCAGCTGGACTACCTCGCGCCGGCGCCGCTGGGTTGCTGGATCGAGGGCGGTGGCCAGTTGCTGCGAACCACGCGCTCGCTGGCCTTCGTGCAGGCGCTGGTCACGGCCGATGGCCAGCCCTGCGTGCGCGCCAGCGGCGTGCTCAAGATCGGGCCGCTGATCGACGAGGTCGTGGCGCGCGGGCGCGCGCCGTCGTCCTGAGGGCGCGGCCTTGCCCCAGGCAGGATGCGGCGCACGCGAGGGACTTGTGCAGTGTTGCCCTAAGATGGATACCGTTTCTCATGTCCTTCGGGAGCCTTAGATGTCCGATCTGAACACCCTGTTCGAAGCCGCCGTTGCCAACTCCAAACTGCTCACCGAGCGCCCCGACAACGCGACTCTGCTCAAGATCTACGCGCTCTACAAGCAGGCGACCGCGGGCGACAACGTCGAGAAGAAACCCAGCCTCACCGACCTCGTGGCGCGCGCCAAATGGGACGCGTGGACCAAGCTCAAGGGCACGGCCGGCGACGCGGCCAGGCAGCAGTACATCGACCTCATCGCGTCGCTGCGCGAGTAGCGAGGGATTTGTTCAGCGTTGCCCCAGCGCGGCCAGCCTGGCCTCGCGTTCGTCGCGCGGCAGATCGGCCAGTTGCTGCACCGCGGCGTGAAAGCGCGGCCAGTCGCGTCCCTGCTGGTCAAAGAGCGCGATGAAGGCGGGCACCAGATCGTCGTAGGCACCTTGGGCACCGAAACTGGCGTTGTTGGCGTCGCGCACCCAGCGGTCCGTTGTCGCCAGCTGCTGGGCGCTGCTGCCCTGCGCCACCCAGTGTTCGCGCAGCCGGGTGTAATCGGTGCGAAAGTCTTCCATCGCTTTACTTTTCATAGCTATCAGCGCTTTTGAGGCGGGCGTTGAGCCACGGTTTTGTTCGTAAATCTCTGCCAGGCGCGTGCGCGTCGCGCGGGTGAGCGTGCGCCACTCGCCGCGCCGCACTTCGCTGGCCCGATAGGCGGCCAGGGCCGCAGGCGTCGCGTGTTCGGTGAGCCAGCGCTCGGTGCCCAGCCGCCCGACGGCCGTGGCGTAGGACTCGTTGAACGTAGTGTCCCCGGTGGCGTAGACCTTCTGGTGCGCCAATTCATGCAGCATGAGGCGCGCGAAGTCGCCCTCGGGCCAGGCGATCCAGGTGGAGAGCAGCGGGTCGCCGCCGAGCCAGTTGCTGTAGCCCAGCGTCGAGTAGGCGGGCACGCCATAGACGCTCACTTCCAGCCCGGTGGCCGCCAGCGCGGCCGCTTCGGCGCGTGCATCGGCCTCGTGAAAGTAGCCGCGGTAGCCCACGCACCCGGTGATGGGGAAGCACCAGGTGTGCAGTTGCAGGGAATAGGGCGGCGCCGCCACGACGTTCCACACGGCGGCGCTGCGGTGCAGCCGGGTGTAGCGCGTGTAGCTGGCGTTGTCCGGCAGCGCCAGCTCCTCGATGGCGAAATGGCGCAGTTGCCGGGCCAGCTCCAGGCGTTCACGCAGGGGTTCGGGTGTCTGGGGGTTGGCAATCCAGTCGGAAATCGGCTCGGCCGCCTTCAGCAGTGCCCAATGTCCGCGCAGCGATTGCCAGTAGTAGCCGGTGCTCGTGCAACCGCCAAGCAGCAGGCAGCACGGCAGCAGGATCATCAGGAGCAGGCGTTTCATCGGGAGGGTGCAGGGTCGCGCACAATGGCGCCATGCCTGAGATACAAGACGCTGCGGGTCTGTTCCGCGATGACCTGGGGTGCGCGCGCTGCGCCTGGTGCGCGGCCACGCCGCTGTACCGACGCTATCACGACGAGGAATGGGGCTACCCCGTCGCCGATGAGCGGCGCCTCTTCGAAAAGCTCTGCCTCGAAGGCTTCCAGGCGGGGCTGAGCTGGCTCACCATCCTGAACAAGCGCGAGGCCTTCCGCGCCGCCATGGCGAATTTCGAGGCCGAGGAGCTGGCGCGCTTTGGCGCGGCCGAGGTGCGCGCGCTCCTGGCCAACGCGGCCATCGTGCGCCATCGCGGCAAGATCGAATCGGCCATCCACAACGCGCGCCAGGTCCTTCTGCTGCGGGCCGAGTTCGGCTCGTTCGCGGCTTACGTCTGGCGCCATGCCGGGCAGGCGGCGCAGGCGCGGCCCGAACGCATCACGGCCGCGCTGCTGCGCGCCATGACCACGTCGCCCGCGTCTCAGGCACTGTCGCGCGATCTGAAAAAGCGCGGTTTCACCTTCGTCGGCCCGACGACGATGTACGCCTTCATGCAGGCCATGGGCCTGGTGAACGATCACGTCGAAGGCTGCGCCGCGCGCGCGCGTGCCGACGCAGCGCGCGCCGCGTTTGTTCTTCCCCTGTCGGGATGAGGGGTGCGGCGGGGCGCCGCAGGGGGCGATCAGCCGCCCGCGTGCGTGCGCTTGCCGGGGTTCTTCTTGTAGTGGGTGTGCGAGCCGCGCTCCAGGCTGGAGCGCTGGCCGCCGCCGTTCCTGACTCGCGGCATGCCGGGCATGGGAGTGGGGCGGGGCGTGCGTTGACGGTCGGCTTCGGTGACGATTTTGTTGCCCATGGTGAATTTCTCGTAGAAAAAGGTGCGACGAAACCCTCTATTAGGCCATAGTTCGCAAGCCGCACCCGAGTCGACCGGGAGGGTGGCTCGCGGTAAGCTGGGCATTTCTTCTCTGTGACCGCCATGCTGTACAAATTCAAATCCCGCGCCACGTCCGACCTCATCATGCTCGAGCCCGTGGGGCGCCGGGTGCTGCAGATCGTCGGCAAGGCGCCCGACGACGCCCACGGCATCATCACGGTCGAGCAGATCCCCGCGGCCATTGCCGCGCTGCAGAAGGCCGTGGACGAGGAAGAGGCGGGTCAGGCGGCACCCGGGGACCAGGCCGCCGATGGCACGGCGGAAGAACCACGGGAGCCCAGTGAGCGCATCTGGCTGCGCCAGCGTGTGGCGCCGTTCATCGACATGCTGCAGACCAGCGTTGCTCAAGGTCGCGAGGTGACCTGGTGACGCACGGGCACCAACGGGAAAACCCTGAGGGCGAATCCCGCCAAATCGTAACGCGGTGTGTCTCCGAATATCCGTGGATAACCCCGGTGGTGATCTGGTGACCGGATGCCCGGCGCTACAGGTTTGTGAAACCCGGGAATGCGCTACAAGTGTCAAAATCACAATTTGCCGCTGCTCTGATTGAAGGCGCAGCTGGAACAGATAACCGTCCTGCTGGATGCGCGGGACGAACCCCGGGGCGCGGGGTCGGCTTCTCCAAGGGATCGAGGAGAAAGGCGACCGGCGCACGCCTGATCGGGGTTCGGGGCGCATCCAGTGTTCTCTTTTGTGGAGCCCCCTCGCCATGCAACGTGAAACCACCGATCTCGCCCCCAACCTGAGCGCCCAGCCCATCAGCCTGGATGTGCTCGGCGAAAAATATTTCAAGAATGGCGAGCAGACGGTGGATGAGCTCTACGCGCGCGTGGCGCGTGCGCTCGCATCCGTGGAAAAACCCGAACTGCGCGAGACGCTGGAGGCGCGCTTTCGCGAAAACCTGCAGGCCGGTGCGATCGGTGCCGGCCGCATCATGAGCGCGGCCGGCACGGACATCCAGGCCACGCTCATCAACTGCTTCGTGCAGCCCGTGGGCGACTGCATCCAGGGTGTGGACGACGAAGGCTTTCCGGGCATCTACGAGGCCTTGCGCGAGGCGGCCGAGACCATGCGCCGCGGCGGCGGCGTGGGCTACGACTTTTCGCGCATCCGCCCGCGCGGCGCCGAGGTCAAGGGCACGCACTCGATGGCCTCGGGCCCGTGCTCGTACATCAACGTGTTCGACCAGTCGTGCTCGACGGTGGAGAGCGCGGGCGCGCGCCGCGGCGCGCAGATGGGGGTGCTGCGCATCGACCACCCGGACGTGCTCGACTTCATCACCGCCAAGCGCACGCCGGGGCGCTGGAACAACTTCAACGTTTCGGTGGGCGTGCCCGATGCCTTCATGCAGGCCGTCGAGAGCGACGGCCCCTGGGATCTCGTGCACAAGGCCCGGCCGGGCGCCGAAGTGATGCGCCAGGGCGGCCACCAGCGCGCCGACGGGCAATGGGTGTACCGCACGGTGCGCGCGCGCGAGCTCTGGGACACGATCATGCAGTCGGCCTACGACTTTGCTGAGCCGGGGATCCTGTTCCTGGACCACATCAACACCGACAACAACCTGAGCTACACCGAGCGCATCAACGCCACCAACCCCTGCGGCGAGCAGCCGCTGCCTTCCTACGGCTGCTGCGATCTCGGGCCCATCATCCTCACGCGCTTCGTGCGTCACCCCTTTGGTTTTTCGGGCGAGGCTGGCTTCGACTTCGAGCGCTTCGCCCAGGTCGTCGCCACGCAAGTGCGGGCGCTGGACAACGTGCTGGACGTGACCTACTGGCCGCTGGAACAGCAAAAGGCCGAGGCGGCGGCCAAGCGGCGCATCGGCGTGGGTTTCACCGGCATGGGCAATACGCTGGCGATGCTGGGACTGCGCTACGACCGCCAGGAAGGGCGCGACATGGCGGTGCGCATCGCCGAGTGCATGCGCAACAGCGCCTATCGCGCGTCGATCGAGCTGGCCAAGGAAAAGGGCGCCTTCCCCAGATTCGAGGCGGACGGCTACCTGGCCCATGGCACCTTCGCCAGCCGCCTGCCGCAGGACATCCAGCACGACATCCGCCAGCACGGCATCCGCAACAGCCATCTGCTGTCGATCGCGCCCACCGGCACGGTGAGCCTGGCGTTCGCCGACAACGCCTCCAACGGCATCGAGCCGCCGTTCTCCTGGACCTACACGCGCAGGAAGCGCGAGGGCGACGGCACGATGAGCGAGTACACCGTCGAGGATTACGCCTGGCGCCTGTACAAGACCCTGGGCGGCGATGTGAACCATCTGCCGGCCTACTTCGTCAATGCGCTGGAGATGTCGGCCTCGGACCACGTTGCGATGATGGAGGCGGTGCAACCCTACATCGACACCGCCATCTCCAAGACGGTGAACATCCCGGCGGACTATCCCTACGATGATTTCAAGGGCCTGTACCTGCAGGCCTGGCACTCCAGGCTCAAGGGCCTGGCCACCTACCGGCCCAATGCCATCCTGGGCGCGGTGCTTGAAGTGCCCGCGAAGAAGGAAGCCGAGCCCGGCGCACCGGTCGTGGCGCAGGAGCCGACGGCCCCGGCCGACCCCATGCGGTCCGTGATCGAGAGCCGTCCCAAGGGCGGTCTGCCCGCGGTGGCCGAGAAGGTCGAATACTGGACGCAGGAGGGCCACAAGACGCTGTACCTCATCGTCTCCTTCCTGCCGATCGATGACGGCCATGGCGGCCTGGTGGATCGCGCGATCGAGTTCTTCATGCCGGTGGGCCAGAGCAACGAATCGCAGCAGTGGATCACGTCCAGCATGCGTCTGCTCTCGCTGGCCGCGCGCGGCGGCTTTCTGGAGCGGGCGCTGTCGGACATGCGCAAGGTCGCGTGGGACCGTGGCCCGGTGCGCCTGGGCAGCTACGCCAAGGCCGATGGCACGCTGGTGCCGCTGTGGCACGACTCGGAAGTGGCGGCGCTCGCTTACGCCATCCAGAACATCCTGGCGCGGCGCGTGAGCTCGCCGCAGCAGCAGGAATTGCCGCTGGAGGAAATGGAGGCTCCGCGCAGCCTGCCGCCCGCGATGGCCGGCAAGAAGTGCTGGGAGTGCGGCGCGCATGCGGTCATCCGCAAGGATGGCTGCGATTACTGCACGCAGTGCGGCGCGCTCGGCAGTTGCGGCTGAAATCGGGTGGGCGCGCCCCTGATCGAGGTGGGGGCGCTCAAGCTGCGCTATCGTCGCGCGATTCACATGACGAACGGATTTTCATGATTTCGTGTAATTTGCCGGCTGCGCAGCGTGCGGCCGCGGGGCTGCGCCATGAGTGATGCCGCACCTTCCCGGACCGAACCCGACCCCCATTGGCGCTTGCGCTACACCGTTCTGGCGCCGCACCGGCTCGGGTTTTCGCTCGCGGTTGTCGTGCTGCTGGCCGCCAGTCTGTGGTGGATGCTGGTGCAGATCGACCGCTCTACCGGCGCGCTGGGGCTGCCCGCGGCCGCACCGGCATTTCTCACCCATGCGGCGGTGATGAGCTTTGGCTTCATGCCCTTGTTCTTCTCGGGCTTCCTGTTCACCGCCGGGCCGAAATGGCTGAACGTGCCGCCGCTGTCCGTGGCGCAAATCCAGAAGCCGCTCATTTTGCAGTGCGTGGGCTGGCTGGTCTGGCTGCTGGGTGGGCTCGCCAGCCAGGGCGTGGCGCTCGTGGGCCTGGCCGTGGCCTGGCTGGGGCTGGTCTGGATGTCGCTGCTCTACGCCGGTCTGGTGCGGGCCAGCAAGGCGCCCAATCAACTGCACGGCAAGATGGTGCGCGCCGCATTTTTCGTGGGCTGCATCAGCGTGGCGGCGGTCGGGCTGAGCATGGCAGCGGGGCGCGATGACCTCGCGCGGGCCTGGGTTCTGACGGGGCTGTGGGGCTTTGTCGGCGTGGTTTTCATGACGGTGGCGCACCGCATGATTCCCTTCTTCACGCACGGCAAGATTCCGGGAGTCGAGGCTTGGCGCCCCGCCGGAGTCATGGCGCTGCTGGCGGTGGCCGTGGGTGCGCAGGCGCTGTTCGTCTGGCTCGGCATCCTCTCGTGGCCGCCCGAACTGGCCACCACCGGCCTGTGGGTGCGCGGCGCGTATGAATGGGTGATGGGCTTCGTCTTGCTCTGGCTCGTGGTGCGCTGGGGATTGATTCCGGCACTCAAGATTCCGCTGCTCGGCATGCTGCACATCGGTTTTCTCTGGCTGGGCCTGGCCAACCTGATCGCGGGCGCCGCCGATTGGTGGAGCGCCGTGGCGCAGGCGCCGATGTGGCACCTGGCCTCGCTGCACGCCTTCACCATGGGTTGCCTGGGTTCGCTGATCCTGGCGATGGTCTCGCGCGTGGCGGCGGGACACAGTGGCCGTCCGCTCGAAGCCGGGCCGTTGGTCTGGGGACTGTTCCTGCTGCTTCAGGTCACCGTGGTGGTGCGTGTCGTCGCGGCCTTGCCGATCTCTGCAACAGCCACGTTGCTGACGCTGGCGGCTGTGCTGTGGCTGGCGATCATGGGCATCTGGGGCCTGAGGCTGCTCGGCTGGTGGGGGCGCGTCCGCATCGACGGCAATCCGGGGTGATAGCGCTCCTTGATTGAGAGCATTTAGCGCCCTGTAAAAGGGCGCTACAGCCCTAAAACACCTGAATTTCAGTGCAGCACGACGGGGTTCTGTGCGAGCCCCGCGTAACCGTCCAGCGTGGCTTCCACCTCGTCCTGCGAAGGGGTGTTCTGCTGCCAGGCCATGATCTGCTGCTGGAACAGCTCGGCCCAGGAGCCGTCCAGGTAGACCTCCTTACCCGAGCGCTTGTCCACGATTTCAAAGCCGTGGCGCAGCAGCTGCGGCACGGGCGCCTTGTCCGGCGCGCCTCCGGACGCATCGGGTGCATCGGGCAGTGGCAGCATGTGGACCACCACGAAGGATTCCGAGTCGTAGAGCATGTGCATGGTGTTCCTCCTGTCACTACGGCTTGAGATGGCGGTGATTCGCAAGGCTTCAAGACCATGACAGTATTCCATGAATCCGGCCGGGCCGAACCCTGTCACGGCGTTTCGTGGTCTCTGAGTTGCAAATCGACCCAATCGCCTCCGCCTTGAGACAGGCGGATGCGCACCGGCAGATAGCTGAGTCCGGTGCCCAGCCACAGCTCGTCGGTCTGGTCGTCGCCATCCTGCGGCAAGCGTTGCAGCTTGAGCGCGGGGGTGTCGCCGGCCGGCAGGTGCAGCACCTCCGGCCCCTGCACCTCGAAAGTCCAGGGGTCGACGTGGCGCACCCCCACGGTCTCGAAGCGGATCCGGGTGCCCCGCGGATAGTCTTGCGGCGCTGCCGCGATCAGCGCGCCGAGCTGCACGAAGACGCTCAGCCGATCCTGGGCATCGTCACCGATGTCGGCCGTGGCCGTGGCGCCGTCGCTGAACCGTACGCGGTGCGTTGCAAAATCCAACTGTGCGGTGCGCTCCTTGCGTGCTTCGTCGGTAAAGCGCTCGGGCCGCAGCCCGCGTGCGGTCACCAGCCCCTGGCTTTGCTGCGCGCGCGAGCCGAGAAACAGCATGCTGATGCTTTGGCGGAGCTGGTAGTGCGTGCCGTCGGTTTTCCAGACCAGTTCGCCACGGGCGTGGTAGTCAAACCCTTTGACGTGTCCCGAGACTTCAAATGCAAGCCGTGTGGGTGGCGGGAGGCGCAGGGGCGGTGGCGTGGACGTAGGCGTGGGTGTGGTCCCACTGTCGGCCTGTGTCGCAGCGGGCGGCCTGGGCGCCTTCTCCTGCGCGCGGGGGGCAGCCTCGCTCGCAGGTGTGGGGGCAGGCGCAGGCGCTGGTGCCGGTGGGGAATCGGCACTGCGCGCAGCCATGTCGGCCAGCCAGCGTTCGTAATTGTCGAGCGTGAGGTCCGCCTGGGTTTGCGAAGACCCCTGTGGCGCGGGCGCGATGGCGCCGGTTCGTGCGGTGGCTGTGCTCGTGCGTGCGGCAGGTGCCCGCGCGCGCGCCGGTGCCGCGCGGTGTCGCGCGGAGGGTTTCGCGGAATGTGGCGCCGCGGGGATCTGCGCATTCGCAGCCGGTTCTTCCCTGGGCGATGGGGTGCGAGCGGCCGGCAGTACGCGGGTATGCAGAACGCGGTCGGCCGCGGCGGGGCCGTGCGCCACGGGCAGCGACAGGGACCGAAGCGCCCACAGATGCAGGGCCAGGACGGCGGCGGCCAGCAACCAGAGGGTGCGGTGCGGCATGGCGGGCGCTACGATGCCTGATGGATTCATGAACACACGAGGCAGGCCGGCCGCTCGCGCAGGCCCTGCCCGCATGGGGAGCAACAATGAAACTGGCGACGATGCGAGACGGCTCGCGTGACGGACAATTGGTGGTGGTCTCGCGCGACCTCACGCAGGCCCATTATGCAAGCGGGGTGGCCAACAGCTTGCAACAGGTGCTGGAAGACTGGAATTTTCTCGCGCCTGAGCTGCAGGGTCTCTATGCCGAGCTCAACGCCGGCCGCGCGCGCCATGCGTTCGCGCTGGATACGGCGCAGTGCCTGTCGCCACTGCCGCGCACCCATGGCTGGTTCGCCGGCTGCCCCTATCCCAGCCACCTGGAGCGTTGTGCACGGGAGAAGGCGCCGACCTGGCGCCAGGAACCCGGCGGGGCGTTTCTGGCACCCACCGCGACATGGGCCTGCGCCGGTGTGACGGACCTTGATTTTTCGGCCGGTCTTGCGGTGATCACCGGGGACGTGCCCCGCGGCTGCGCACCCGAGCAGGCCGTGGAGAGGGTGCGCCTGCTCACCTTGGCGCTCACGCTGATGCAGGCGCAGGCGCAGGCAGATGGCGGCCGCTCGTGCGCCAGCGCGTTTGCGCCCGTGGCGGTCACTCCCGATGAACTGGGCGAGGCGTGGCACGCCGCCAAGGCCCACCTGACCGTACAGGTGCAGCTCAATGGCCGCAAATTCGGTCTGTGCGACGCCGGCGCCGACATGGCGCAGGACTTCGGCGCATGCGTCGCGCGCAACGCACAGGCGCAGGGCATGGCCGCGGGCAGCATCGTCGGTGCCCTGCCGGTGAGCCATGCCGACGCGGCGCGCGGCTTTTGCTCGCTGCGCGAGCGCCGCTGCGTCGAGGCCGCGCAGGATGGCGAGGCAACCACGCCCTGGCTGCAGGCCGGTGACGAACTGCGTGTGCAGGCGCGGTCGTCCGCGGGCGACACGCCTCTTTTTGGCGCGATTCATCTGCAATTGAGCTGACGCCGCGCCGCGCATGCGCAGCAGCCGACGAAGGGAATGAGACGGTGCATGAGGTGCTCCTGCGGGATGCAATCGGGGACCATCATCCACCCTCAAGGTCAAGCGCGCGGGTGATTTGAGTTTCGGCAAGCGCTCATACTGTGTGCAAATGCTGGTGCATCCCGCTGCCGACAGCCCCCGCCTGGATTGCTGCCGAGCGGGCGCGGACTTGGCGGCGCGGTGTTCACGGCCTGCGCGCAGGATCGGACGCGGTTGTCCGCCAGTCAGGCGCCCGAGGCCTTGCGCGCTGCCAGTTCCGCCAGATAGCGCTCGGTAGCGTCACGCGCCAGTGCCACCGATCCCAGCGCCGTGCCCTGATCGTCGGTCACGATGGCAAAACTCATGTCCACGTAGAGCTTGCGCCCGCTCTTGTGCACGCCGCGCGTGGTGCGCACCTCCCGGCTGGTTGTATGGCCATGGGCCATGGCGCGGTTGAAGCCGCGCCAGTGCGCTTCGCGCAGATGCTCGGGAATAATCAGGTCGACGCTGCGGCCCAGTGCCTCTTCAGCGCTGAAGCCGAAGAGCGCGGCGGCCATGGCGTTCCAGACGCGGATCACGCCGTGCGCGTCGATGAAGATGAGCGCGTCGCCCGCGTTCAGGACGATGCGCTCCCACGGGGGGGTGGCGGCGTGCTCGGTACTCATGCCCGGCATTGTCATCGAACGGCGGTGACCGCGTGCCACCCGGGGTTGCGACGTCCCCTGTCGCGCGCGGGCGGACGCGGCGGGGCCCTCAGGCCATGTCCGGTCAAACGCCGCGTGCGCGATCGGCCTTGAAGCATTGGCGCCACGCGCCGAACGTGCCCTGATCGAGCGCGTCGCGCATCTCCCGCATGAGGTTGAGGTAGTAGTGCAGGTTGTGGATGCTCGCAAGCATGGGGCCGAGCATTTCGCCGCAGCGGTCCAGGTGGTGCAGGTAGGCGCGCGAGAAGCCGCCGCGCCCGCCCTCGGCCCAGCTCACACCGTCGGCGCCCGCGCAGGTGTGGCAGGTGCAGCTGGGGTCGATCGGCCGGTGATCGAGCTTGTGGCGGGCGTTGCGGATCTTCAGGTCGCCGTGGCGGGTGAACAGGGTGCCGTTTCTGGCGTTGCGCGTGGGCATGACGCAGTCGAACATGTCCACGCCGCAGGCCACGCCTTCGACCAGGTCCTCGGGCGTTCCCACGCCCATGAGGTAGCGCGGCTTGTTCTGGGGCAGGCGGTGCGGCGTGTGCGCCATGATGCGCAGCATGTCCTCCTTGGGCTCGCCCACCGAGACGCCCCCGACCGCGTAGCCGGGGAAGTCCATGGCCACGAGCGCGGCCAGGGACTCCTCGCGCAGGGCCTCGTACATGCCGCCCTGTACGATGCCGAAGAGCGCGTTGGGGTTTTCAAGGCGCGCGAATTCCTCCTGCGAGCGCCGGGCCCAGCGCAGGCTCATCTCCATGCTTTGGCGGGCATCGGCCTCGCTCGTCGGGATGCCGTTCGTTTCGTAGGGCGTGCACTCGTCGAGCTGCATCACGATGTCCGAGTTGAGCGTGGTCTGGATCCGCATGCTCACCTCGGGCGAGAGAAAGAGCTTGTCGCCATTGACGGGCGACGCGAAGTGCACGCCGTCTTCGGTGATCTTGCGCATGGCGCCCAGGCTCCAGACCTGAAAGCCGCCGGAGTCGGTGAGGATGGGCCTGTCCCATTGCTCGAAGGCGTGCAGGCCGCCGAAGCTCTCCACCACGTCCAGCCCCGGGCGCATCCACAGGTGGAAGGTGTTGCCCAGGATGATCTGCGCCTGCATCTCGTGCAGGCTGCGCGGCATCACGCCCTTGACGGTGCCGTAGGTGCCCACGGGCATGAAGATCGGGGTTTGCACCACCCCATGGTTGAGTGTGAGGCGGCCGCGCCGGGCGTGGCTGTGCGCGTCGGTGGCGAGCAGTTCAAAGTGCAGCATAGGGCCGTGATTGTCCCTGAGAGCGTAAACAACCTCTGAGCCGCGCTGCGCTGGCCTACACTGGCATGCATGCGTTCATCACGGAGGCGATCATGCTGAGAATACTGGTGGCGGTCGATGGCTCGGAGCTGGCGCTGGACGCCGTGCGCTACGCGCTCAGGCTGGTTCAGGAGGGCAACCTGCGGGCCACGCTCGTGCTCGGCCACGTGCAGGAGGAAGCCTCGCTGCTGGAGCTGGCCACGCGCGATGCCGACGCGATCGCGCGCGCCAGCGTGGAGGCCGGGCAGGACCTGCTGGCCGGCGCCGTGGCGCTGGTTCAGGCGGCGGGCGTTCCCTTCGAGACGGAAATCGCCCTGGGCTCGCCCGCGGCGACGCTGGCCGACCTGGCCGAGACCTGCGGCTGCGAGCTGATCATGGTGGGCGCGCGCGGCCTGAGCGGGTTGCGCGGCAGCCTGCTCGGGTCGGTGTCGCAAGCGCTGGTGCGCGATGCGACCATGCCGGTGACCGTGGTCAAGCACGCCCAGCCCGAAGAGGCCGATGAGCCTGACGAGACCGCGGCTCAGTGAGTGCCGGCGAGCAGTGGAGCGGCCGTCTGCCTGAGCTTGAACTGCTGCACGGCCCGCGTGAGATGGCCGGCCTGATCGCGCAGCGACTCTGACGCGGCCGCGGATTCTTCCACCAGCGCGGCGTTCTGCTGCGTCATCTGGTCCAGGTCGCGCACGGATTCGTGCGCCTGCTGGATGCTGTCGCGCTGCTCGTTGGCCGAAGCGGTGATCTCGGTGATCGTGTCCGAGACCCGGCGCACGCTCGCGACCAGTTCGTTCATGGTTGCGCCGGCCTGCGCCACCAGCCGCGTTCCGTCTTCCACGCGCGCGGTGGAGCCGCTGATCAAGTCCTTGATTTCCCTGGCGGCCGCCGCGCTGCGCTGCGCGAGGCTGCGCACCTCGCTGGCGACCACGGCAAAGCCGCGGCCCTGCTCGCCCGCGCGTGCGGCCTCAACGGCCGCGTTGAGCGCGAGGATATTGGTCTGAAAGGCGATGCCGTCAATGACGCCGGTGATGTCGCCAATCTTGTGCGAGCTGCGGGAGATCTCGTTCATCGTGCTCACCACCTGCGCCACCACGGCGCCGCCGCGTTCGGCCATCTCGGCCGCCGAGATGGCCGAGGTGCTTGCGTGGTGCGAGGTCGCCGCGCTGTTTTGCAGCGCCGCGGCCAGCGTGTCCATGAGCGAGGCCGCCTCCTGCAGTCGGGTTGCGGTCTGCTCGGTGCGCAGGCTCAGGTCCTGGTTGCCCGTGGCGATTTCGCCGCTCGCGGTGTCGATGCTGCCCGAGGCGTCCTGCACCTGGTGCACCAGCTGGCGCAGCGCCTCCTGCATGCGTCCCATCGCCTGCACGAGCAGGCCGACTTCATCGTCGTGCAGGGCCTTCACGTCCAGGGTGAGGTCGCCGGCGGCGATGTGCTGGGCCAGGTCTCGCGCCCTGGACAGCGACTGCGTGATGGAGCGCACGCTCGCCAGCGTGAGCGGGATCAGCACGATGAGCGCGAGCAGCAGCAGCACGCCGATGAGCGCGGACATGAGCGAGGTGCGCGCATCGATGTCCTGGCGCGCGTCATTCATGTTGGTGCGCGCCTGCTGTGCCAGGGCGGACAGCAGCTTGTCGCTGGCGGCCATGTGCGCCTTGAACTCGTCGGCGTAGGCCGCGGCGGCGGCGCCGTCGATCTGCGCGTCCTGCACGCGCTGGAACACCGGGTCCAGCCCCTCGGCGTAATCCTTGATCTCGGCGAGGGTCTTGTCGATGGCCTGCGTGAAGGCCTCGTTGTCGGCCTGGGTGGAGCGCACCTTGCCCAGATTGGTGCGCAGCGCCGCCAGGGTCTTGCTCCACTGCTCGCGCAACTCGCCCACCTGCAGCACGTTGTTGTAGTTGATGATGATATCTTTTTCCGCACGCTGCAGGTTGCCCAGCGTGGTGCGCAGATCCGAGACCTCGGTCAGGGTCTGAACCTGGTTGTCGAACAGCACCTTCAGCGTGGAGCGGGTCTGATCCAGCGCCACGTAGCCCAGGGCGCCGATAAGCACCAGCAGCACCAGGGAGAACACTGTCCCGAAATAGAGTCGGGTCCGAATGGAAAATCGGCCAAGCAAGCTCATGATCCTTGCCACTCAAGTGCGCAGCTGGGCTGCAGATGGCGCAAGGGTAACGTAAGTTACAAGGTCTCAGGCCGCGGCCTTGTATGTCGAGTTGTTGCGCTGGAGTTTGCCGTGAGGCAGGGTGGGCAGTCGTTTGAGCAGGCGCCTGCAGTAACCGCGGATGCCCAGGCATTTGTTGAGTTCGTCCACGGGCAAGGGGCCGGAGACGACCACGATGTCGTTGGCCTGCATCAGGGCACCGGCGGCACGCAGGCGCCGGCGCTGGTGCCTGGCCCACGACTGGATGCGCATGGGGCTGCCATGCTGGTGTACTTCGCCCGTGTGCAGATCGAAGGCGATCGCCACCATGTCCGTCTTGAGCTTGAAGCGGCGCTCGCCCGTGACCTTGCTGGGCGCATCGCGCATGTCGTAGAGGTAGTAGCTGCCCGCCTTGAGCTCGTAGTGCAGATGCATGGTCGTGAATCTCCTTGCCTTGATTGTCCGAACGATGGCGCACGCTGAAAGCCGATGAAGTGCGAATAAAAGCGCACTTTCTCCGCGATTACGTCAAGTTTCCGACATCTTGGTTAGAGTAGGGCGATTGCGGCCCCGACAAACGTATTCAAACGTATCGACTGCGTTCGCGTGGCTGTGGCGGGACACGCGCCATGTCCGCGCGCTGCAGCGGTGGCTACGGGTCCTCTGTCCATGGCTCAGCGAGCGGTTTGTCGTCAAACACCCGAGGTAGGGGTCCAGTGCGTGGATTGCATCTGTGTGGGAGCACCCAGCAACGGATGCTCCTGCCGCGATCGGTCCCCCGCGAACGAGAGGCCCCACCCTCTACCGCGGGAGGGGCACTGTCGGGCTTCAGATGCGGTTGAAATCGCCGCCGCGCCCCAGCCCTGCGGCAAAGCGCCCGGCGCCGGTCGCACCCTCCTGGAAATGCGCATCAACGCCGTTGTGCCACTCCCGACGCATGGCCTCGCGCAGTGGCAGGCCGTAGGCTTCGTGCACGGTGCGTCTGTCGGCACGCACGGCAGCCTGGGGAAAGCGCGCGATCTCGTGCGCCATGGCTTGCGCGGCCGGCAGAGCCGAGCCCTCCTCGACCACCTTCTCGCACATACCGATGGCCAACGCCTCCTCGGCCGGCACCTTGCGCCCGGTCAGGATGATCTCCATCGCCCGCCCCTGGCCCACCAGGCGCGGCAGGCGCACCGAGCCGCCATCGAGCAGCGGGATACCCCAGCGACGGCAGTACACGCCAAAGTAGGCGCTGTGCGCCATCACCCGGATGTCGCACCACAGCGCCAGCTCCATCCCGCCAGCCACGGCCGGGCCCTCGACAGCGGCAATCACCGGCTTGGACAACTCCAGCCTGGTCGGCCCCAGTGGTCCTCGAGGAGCGGCATTGGCGCCCATGGGAAAAGCCAGGCCCTGGACCATGTCGCGCTGGAAGGCATCGCGGTCGGTCAGGGTGCTGGCGTATTTCAGGTCCCAGCCGGCACAAAACGCGCCGCCCTCACCCCAGAGAACCGCCGCCGATGAATCCGGGTCGCGGTCAAATTCCTGGAATGCGCCTACCAGCGCGTCCGCGCTTTCGGGATCCATTGCATTGCGTGCCTCTGCGTAGCGGCTGTGGATGATGGTCCACACAGCGCCGTTTTTTTCAATTCGTATGGTCATGGTTTTTGTCTCCTGGGGTGGGGGGATGGCAGTTGTCGGTCGGGCAGGTGCTGGTGCGCCAGCGCATGCTCGATGAGCTGCCGGGGGGAAAACTGGGCTACTCGCAGGCGCCCTGCCTGGTGCAGCACCAGCGTGCCGATGAGCTGGGCGAAAACCGCCATGCTGCATATATCGATACCGGCCTCATCGGTCCGGGCGTTGGCAGGCGACAGTAGGGCCAGCGTACGGGCCAGCGCCTGGTTCAGATCGCGGTCGTGCTGTTTGCCAACGCCACGCGCCTTCAGGCCCTGGAATGCATACAGACCCAGGTTCACTTCATTGGGCCGTGCCAGGTAGTAGTCGAGAAAGGCCAGCGCCGCGCGTTCGTGCGCCGGGCCCTTGCTACGCCGGGCTGCGGCGCTGGCCACATGGGTGTACAGCTGCGCCAGCGATGTGTTCAGCAGCTCGGCGTACAAGTCCTCCTTGCTGGCAAACAGCGGATAAATGGCTCCGGTGGTGCAGCCTGCCCGTTGGGCGATCATGCGCATCGAGGCGCCATCGAGACCGTGCTCGCCAAACACGGCGGCGGCGGCGGCGATGATGGCTGCGCGGCGCATGTCACGCACGTCACAGGGGCTGGGCCATGATGGAGTGGCAGCATTGCTGGGCATGGGCGACGTTCTGGCGGTGGTGGATGTGTGCGTGGCCATTGTGACATAACACTGTTATTTATTGAAATTCACGTTATGTCCTTGCCGGAGTGCTCATGTGACCTTTCCTTGTGCCGCCGCGTATCCCGTTTTCTTCCCGGACCGGGTTTGTTGCCTCTTGCGGGCTGCTGAATTGCCGGCTTGCGTTCTGGTGACCAGGTCCATGCCTCTGGTGGTCAGGAATGATCCCTTGCACCAGACAAAAGAATGAATTAGCATTCATCCATTCGTGAATCAAAATTCATTCCTTTCATGGCCTACCGTCAAACCGCTGCCGTAGAGGCGCGCCTCAAGGACAACCGAAGTCGAATCCTCGATGCTGCGCGAACTCTCGTGAGTGAAGGTGGCTGGCAGGAGGCACAGGTAGCCAGCGTTGCGGCTGCTGCGGGCATCGCCACAGGCACCGTGTACCGCTACTTTCCGTCCAAGGCGGCATTGTTCGCCGAAGTCTTGTCCGCAGTTTCTCAGCGTGAAGTGGACGTACTGACGGCGATTGCGGAAACGGATGACACGGCCACAGGCCGTCTGCACACTGCGGTGGCAACCTTTGTGTTACGGGCCATGCGCGACCCACGCTTGGCCTATGCCTTGATCGCAGAACCTTGCGAAAAGGAAATCGACGAAGCCCGGTTGACGTACAGGGCAGCCATCAGCGAAGTGATTCGATCGATCATTGCATCGGGGCAGTCGGCGAAGGAAATGCGTTCCGACATTCAACCCGACATCGCTGCGTCTGTCATCGTTGGGGGCTTCATGGAAGGCCTGATCGGCCCCCTTTCGCCGCTGAGCCGCCATCAGCATCCGGACAACGAAAACTACCAGCGTGAAGTGGCCATGCTGGCTGACCAGATCGCCAGGCTGGCCTGTGCCAGCGTGGCGATTCCCTCTGCCACCATCCGTCAAATCTCCAGGAGACGCTCATGAACAAGCCTATTTCTCCCGACCTCCTCCGAGAGGCCACTGATCGCTACGGCACGCACAAAGTCTTCAATCAAGCGCAACCCGCCAGCGGGTTCAATGCGTTCACCGGAGACACGGTGGTTCGCGAGGCGATCGAACGCGATGCCCCTTGGGCCGCGTCCCGTTGCGAAGCACTGGGCGCCCTCGCGGGCGACGAGGATGTGCAGGAGTTGGCACGGCTGGCCAACCGCAACCTGCCGGAACTCAAAACCCACGATCGTTTCGGCAATCGCATCGATTGGGTCGATTTCCATCCAAGCTGGCACCAGTTGATGTCTCTCGCCTGGAAGCACGAGGTGCCGAACCTCGCCTGGCGCACTGAAGAGAAGAACGGTCATCTGGCGCGTGCGGTGCTTTCCTATCTCTGGAATCAGGTTGAGCACGGCACAGGATGTCCGACGGGCATGGCCTATGCGGCTTACGCCGGCTTTGAGGCCGAGCCGGCGTTGGCGATCTGGAAGGAAAAATCCAAGGGCACGGTCTATGAGTTCAGTCGTCGCGAAGTGGCGGACAAGCCCTCCGTGGTGATCGGCTACGGCATGACCGAGAAGCAGGGCGGCTCCGACCTGAGGCAGACGCAGACAACGGCGCGCTACTCGCATGCAGGCAACTACCACGGCGCGACAGCGCACTGGTACGAGTTGACCGGTCACAAGTGGTTCTGCTCGGTGCCACAGTCCGACGGATTCTTCACCTTGGCCAAGGTCAATGGCGGGGTCACCTGCTTCTTCTTGCCTCGTACGCTGCCCGATGGCAGCTACAACCACTTTTTCATTCAGCGGCTCAAGGACAAGTCCGGAAACAGGTCCAACGCATCCAGTGAGGTGGAATATTCGGGGACGATGGCGATCCGCGTCGGCGAAGAAGGCCGCGGACTGCGTGAGATCCTGTCGCACTCGCACCTCACCCGCCTGGACTTTGCGATCGGCTCCGCAGGTCTCATGCGCCAGTCGCTCACCTTGGCGCTGCGCCATACCACGACGCGTACGGCCTTCGGCTCCTCCATCGCCGACCGCCCGATGATGACCAACGTGCTCGCCGACATGGCATTGGAGGTCGAAGCCGCCACTCTGATGGCCTTGCGCGTTGCCAGAGCCACCGACCTGATGGGAACAAGCGAACATGAGCGGTTGCTGGCACGTGTAGCGACACCTGCCGCAAAGTTCTTCAACTGCTCGCGGGCACCGGCCATCGCCAACGAGGCGTTGCAATGTCACGGCGGCAACGGTTTCATCGAGGAAAACCCGATGGCCCGCCTATATCGGGAGGCCCCGCTCAACAGCGTGTGGGAAGGCACGGCCAACATGATGTGCATGGATGTGCGCCGCGCGATGATCAAGGAGCCCGGCACGATCGAGGCGCTGTTCGACGAGTTGAAGCCGCTCGCCGGTCAAGATGCCCATTTTGACGCGCTGGTTCAGCACACCAGGCGCCTGATCCGCGAGGCCGTGAACGACGAGTTCCTGGCCCGCCCCATGACAGAGGCTGTGGCGCGAGTGTTGCAGGCAGCAGAGGTGGTGCGTTATAGCCCGAGTGAAGTGGCCGATGCCTTCCTGAGCACGCGCTTCCCGAGCGTTTCGGGCTCGTGGGGTTCGCACTTCGGCACGCTGGCCGTCACGGTTTCGCAGGTGGCTGCACAGAAAATCATGCGGCGCGCCATGGTGACGGCTTGATTCGCGGAGGGGGCGCACGCGTTTGCCTGCGAGTGCGCCTTCAACGTTGCCTTATTAGGTGTTCGCTGTCGTCGATCTTTGGCCGGCCGCTGTCATAGCCGCTTTGCCACTTCTTCCAGCATCACCTCGGTGGCACCGCCGCCGATGGCTTGCACGCGCGCATCGCGCGCCATGCGCTCGATGGCGGTCTCGCGGATATAGCCCATGCCGCCGTGCAGTTGCAGGCAGTCGTACATCACCTCGTTGACCAGCGTGCCGGCCAGTGCCTTGATCATGGACACCTCCTTGCTCACCTGCTGGCCCTGGGTGTCGCGCCAGGCGGTGTTGAAGATGAAGGCGCGCATGGATTCGACTTGCGCCGCGCGCCAGGCGAGCTTGTGGCGCACGGTCTGCTGGTCCCAAAGCGTGGCGCCGAAGGCCTTGCGCTGGCGCACCCAGTCCAGCGCCAGCTCGATGGCGCGCGCCGCCTCGCCCATGGATTGCGCGCCCAGCACGATGCGCTCGTTCTGCAGGTTCTTGACGAGCGCGTAAAAGCCCTTGTGCTCCTGGCCCAGCAGTGCGTCGGCGTTCAGGCGGCAGTCGTCGAAATGCAACTCGGCCGTGTCGCTGCACAGCCAGCCCTGCTTGGGCAGGGGGCGCGCCACGGTGAAGCCCGGCGTGCCCTTCTCGACGATGAACATCGAGATGTCGCGCCCGCGCCCGCTGGCTTCGCCCGTCTTGGCAGCGACGAAGTACAGGTCGCCGTGCACGCCGTTGGTGATGAACATCTTGCTGCCGTTGAGCACCCAGCCGCCATCGGCCGTGCGCCGCGCCGTGGTGCGCATGCCCTGCAGGTCCGAGCCCGCGTCGGCTTCGGTCATGGCGACGGCGCAGATCTTGCGCCCGGCGATCACATCGGGCAGGTAGCGCTGTTTCTGCTCAGGCGAGCCGGCGTGCCACAGGTGAGGGCTGGCCATGTCGGTGTGCACGAGCACGGTGACGGCGAAGCCGCCAAAGCTGGAGCGGCCCAGTTCCTCGGCCAGCACGGCGGTGGCCAGCGTATCGAGCTCGGCGCCGCCGTACTGGGAGGCGTAGCGCATGCCCAGAAACCCCAGCTCGCCCATCTCGCGCAGGACCTCGCGCGGCACGAAGCCGGCGTGCTCCCACTGCTCGGCCACGGGCTCGACCCGTTCGCGGATGAAGCGGCGCAGCGAGGTGCGCAGCATCTCGTGCTCTTCGGTGAAAAAGGGGAAGGCGGTGGTCAGCGGGGTGGTGTCCATTGAGGTTTCCTTGACTAACGATCGTTAGGTACAATTTATTCGAGAAATACAGTTTCGTCAATGGCGATTCTGTTTATTAGAGAAGTTGCAAAGCTAACGATCGTTAGGTAACATGCGTGCATGGCCGATACGCAACGCTCTTCCACGGGGACGACGGATACCAACGAGGTGTCCGCCGGGCGTCAGCTCGTGCTCGATACTGCAGCGCGGCTTTTCAGGGCGGAAGGCTATGCGGGCACGTCGCTGCGCGACATTGCGGGCGAGGCGGGCATGAGGGCCGCGAGCCTGTACCACTATTTCGACTCCAAGGACGCCATCGTCGGCGAGGTGCTGCGCATCGGTGTCGAACAGGTGTTCGACAAAGTGCGCGCCGCCGTCGAGGCCCTGCCGCCCGAGGCCGACGCCCAGGTCTTGCTGCAAACCGCCGTGCATACCCACCTGCAGGGCATGCACGGGCTGCAGGACTACACCTGCGCCAACCTGCGCATCTTTGGCCAGGTGCCCGCCCATGTGCGCGAGGCGCACCTGCCCACCCGCGACGCCTACGAACGCTACTGGGTGCAAGTGCTGGCCCGCTGCGCGCGCCAGGGCGGGTTCGACCACCAGCGCGACCTGCGCCTGGCCCGCCTGTTTTTGTTCGCCGCCATGAACGGCACGCTGGACTGGTTCCAGGGCGGTGCCGTCTCGCTCAAGGCCGTGGCCGATGAAATGACCGAGCTGGTGCTGCAAGGCCTGCGCCAGCGCCCATCCAAGGAGAACCCCGCACCATGAATGCAGCCCTTGAATCTGCCCCCGCGCAGCGCCAGGCGCACTACGACAAAGCCCTGGCCGTGCTGCGCAGCCGCATGCGCTGGGCCGTGGCCGGCGGCGGCGAAAAGCTGCATGCGCGCCACCGCGCGCGCGGCAAGATCGCCGTGCGCGAGCGCATCGAGCTGCTGCTTGACCCTGGCAGCCCTTTTCTGGAGCTTTCGCCGCTGGCCTGCTGGGGCCTGCACGGCGGCGCGGTGCCGGCGGCGGGCATCGTCACCGGCATTGGCCGCGTGAGTGGCGTCAACTGCATGGTGATCGCCAACGACGCCACGGTAAAGGGCGGCAGCTTCTTCCCCGAAACCACGCGCAAGCACGTGCGTGCCCAGGAAATCGCCTGGGAAAACCGCCTGCCCTGCCTGTACCTGGTGGACTGCGGCGGCGCCTTCTTGCCGCAGCAGGACCGGGTGTTCCCGGATTGGGGGCATTTCGGCACCACCTTCTACCACCAGTGCCGCATGAGCGCCGACGGCCTGCCCCAGCTCTCGGCCGTGTTCGGCGGCTGTACGGCGGGCGGTGCCTACATCCCGGCGCTGTCGGATGAATCCGTGATGGTCGAGGGCACAGGCCGCATCCACCTGGGCGGCCCGCCCATCGTCAAGGCGGCGATCGCCGAGGTGGTCGATGGGGAAACGCTGGGCGGCGCGCGCATGCACGCACAGGTCTCGGGCGTGACGGACTATCTGGCGCTGGATGAGCGCCAGGCGCTGCACAAGCTGCGCGAGATCGTCGCCGGCCTGAACTGGAAGGCAGTAGGCGCGGCCCAGCGCATCGCCACGCGTGCGCCGCTGCTGGATGCAGCGGAGATCCCCTCCATCATCGGCACCGACCTGCGCCAGCCCTACGACGTGCGCGAGGTCATCAAGCGCCTGGTGGACTCGAGCGAGATGCAGGAGTTCAAGCCCGAATACGGCAGTACCCTGGTGTGCGCCACTGCGCACCTGCACGGTTACCCGGTGGGGATCCTGGCGAACAACGGTGTGCTGTTCTCCGAGTCCTCGCTCAAGGGCGCACACTTCATCGAACTGTGCAACCAGCGGCGCATTCCCCTGCTGTTCCTGCAGAACATCACCGGCTTCATGGTTGGCACCGAGGCCGAGCGCGGCGGCATCGCCAAGAACTCGGCCAAACTGGTCTATGCCATGGCCACGGCGCGCGTGCCACGCCTGACGGTGCTGATCGGCGGCAGCTACGGCGCGGGCAACTACGGCATGTGCGGGCGTGGCTTCGGCCCGCGCTTCGTTTTCGCCTGGCCGGGCAGCCGCATTGCCACCATGAGCCCCGACGTGGCCAGCACGGTGCTGACCGAGCTGCGCCGCAGCTCGCTCAAGGGCCCGGTGGACGAGGCCGAGATCGCCGCGCTGGAGCAACAGACGCGCCAGCAATTCGAGGAGCAGAGTGACCCCTACTACGCCACGGCGCGGCTGTGGGACGACGGCATCATTGAGCCCGCGCAGACGCGTGACGTGCTGGGTATCTGCCTGCAATTGGCCGACGAGAGCACGCCGCGTTTCGAAGGACAGAGCCCGGTGTACCGGATGTGAGAGGCGCCGCCATGTTTGAAAAAATCCTCATTGCCAACCGGGGGGAGATCGCCTGCCGGGTCATCCGCACCTGCCGTCGTCTGGGCATCTGGACGGTGGCGGTGTATTCCGAGGCCGACGCCGGCGCACGCCACGTGCGCGAGGCCGACGAGGCCGTGTGCATCGGCGCGGCTCCGGCGGCGCAGTCTTACCTGGATGCCGATGCCGTGATCCGCGCTGCGCTGCAGACGGGCGCGCAGGCCATCCACCCCGGCTATGGCTTTCTGTCCGAGCGGCTGGCGCTGGTCGAAGCCTGCACCCGTGCGGGCCTCGCCTTCGTCGGCCCGCATGCGCAGGCCATTGCCTCCATGGGCTCGAAGATCGAGAGCAAGCGCATCGCCCGCGCGGCGGGCGTGCCCTGCATTCCCGGCTACGACGGCGATGACCAGAGCGTGCAGCGGCTGCAGGAGGAGGCGGCGCGCATCGGCTTTCCACTCCTCATCAAGGCCAGCGCGGGCGGTGGCGGCAAGGGCATGCGCCGGGTGGAGCGGGCCGAGGACGTGGCCGCCCAGCTGTCCACCGCCCAGGCCGAGGCGCAGGCCGCGTTTGGCGACGCCAGGGTGCTGCTGGAACGCTTCATCGAGCGCCCGCGCCATGTAGAGGTGCAACTGTTGGGCGACCGCCACGGCCACCTGGTGCATGTGTTCGAGCGCGAATGCTCGATTCAGCGCAACTACCAGAAGCTCATCGAGGAAGCGCCGGCCCACCACCTGGCGCCCGCCGTGCGCCAGCGCCTGTTCGATGCGGCACTGGCGCTGGGGTGCGCGATAGGCTACGACTCGGCGGGCACGGTGGAATTCGTGCTCGACGCGGACCGGGGGGACGAGCCCTATTTCCTGGAGGTCAACACCCGGTTGCAGGTCGAGCATCCGGTGACGGAGCTGACCACGGGGCTGGACCTGGTGGAGTGGCAGATCCGCGTGGCCGCTGGCGAGCCGCTCGGCTTTGCGCAGGGCGACATCCGCCAGACCGGCTGGGCCATCGAGGCGCGCGTCAACGCCGAGGACCCGGCCGAGCGCTTTGCACCCTCGTTCGGCCCGGTCACCGGCTACGCCGAGCCAGAGGCCGAGGGGCTGCGCATCGACAGCGGCATCGACGCGCACAGCACCATCACGCCGCACTACGATTCGCTGCTGGCCAAGGTCATCGCCCATGGCGCTAGCCGCGAGGTGGTGCGCCTGCGCCTGGTGCGCGGGTTGCAGCAACTGCGCGTACAAGGCCTGCGCACCACCCAGCCGCTCTTGATCGACGTGCTGCAGCACCCGGCCTTTCAGGACACGCTGGTCACCGGCTTTCTACCCACGCACTGGCCTGCGGGTTGGCAGCCGCAGCCCGCGCTGGTGCAGGAGGCGCAGGCCGTGGCCGTGGCCGCCTGGCAGCAGGCGCAGGCCGCCTGCGACGACCGCCCCATGGCCTGCCTGCAGGCCTGGCGCCTGACTGCGCCCGTCGATGGGCCGGGGCGCAGTCACCTGGTGGTGGGCGAGGGCGCGCAGTGCGCAAACCGCGTGCTGCGCGTGACGGCCGAGGGCGCCCGCGTGGAAGCCGACGCCACCGAAGAGTTTGAGGCCGCGCAGTGGCTGCTGCGCCGCCTGCCCGAGGGGCAGTGGCAGGCACAGGGCAGCGGCCGCGTGTGGCACACCCGCGCGCAGGGCCATGCCATGCAGGTCTGGCATGGCGGCTGGTCGGCGCAATGGCCCGTGGGCCTGCGTGTGGCGCAATCGGCGGCGGCCGATGCCGGCGGCCACAGCGGCGACAGCGTGTGCGCCGATCTGCCGGGCGTGCTCAGCCAGTTGCTGGTGGGCGTGGGAGAGCAGGTGGCCGAAGGCGCTCCGGTGGCCGTGGTAGAGGCCATGAAGCTGCTGCACACCCTGCACGCGCCCCGTGACGGTGTGGTGCGTGCCTTGCCACAGGTGCTGGGCGCCACCGTGCCCAAGGGGGCCGTACTGGTGGAGCTGGCGCCCGCCGATTGATGCCTGATTTCAACGACAACTCCAGGAGACACCATGCCCGGCTTGTATTACGAAGAATTTGCAGTGGGACAGCGCTTCGTCCATGAATGGACGCGCACCATCACCGAAATGGACAACGTGCTGTTCTCCACGCTGACCATGAACGTGCAGCCACTGCACATCGACCGGCATTTCTCGGCCCAGACCGAGTTCGGCCAGCCGCTGGTCAACAGCCTGTTCACGCTGGGGCTGGTGATCGGCATGTCGGTCAACGACACGACCTTTCGTACCACGGTGGCCAACCTGGGCATGCACGACATCACCTTTCCCGCGCCCGTGTTCGCGGGCGACACCCTCCATGTGCGCACCACGGTGCTGTCCAAGCGCGAAAGCCGCTCGCGCCCGCAGGCGGGCATTGTCGAGTTCGAGCACCTGGGCCTGAACCACAGGGACGAGGTGGTGTGCCGCTGCCAGCGCGCGGCGCTGATGCACAAGCGGCCCGTGCAGGGGGGAGCGGCATGAAGGCCCCTTCGCTGCTGTTCGTCCCGGGCAACCGGCCCGAGCGCTACCTCAAGGCGCAGGCCAGCGGCGCGGGCGCGTTGATCCTCGACCTGGAAGACTCGGTGCCCCCCGCCGCCAAGGCGCAGGCGCGCGAAGCCGTCGGGCAGATGCTGCAGGCGCAGCCCGCGCACCAGGCGGTCTGGGTGCGCGTCAACCCGGCGGCATCGGGCCTGCTGCTGCAGGATCTGGCGGCGGTGGTGCCAGGCCGGCCGTTCGGCATCGTGCTGCCCAAGTGCTGCGGCCGCGCGGCGCTGGAACCGGTGAGCCTGCAGCTCGACGCGCTGGAGGTGGCCTTCGGCGTGCCGCAGGGCAGCATCAAAATTCTGGCCATTGCCACGGAAACCGGCGCCTCGATGTTCCACCTGGGCGAACTGGCGGGCGTGACCAGCCGTCTGTGGGGCATCACCTGGGGTGCGGAAGACCTGGCCGCCGACATCGGCGCACTGGCCAACCGCGCATCGGGGCGCGTGACCGAGCCCTACCGGCTCGCGCGCTCGCTGTGCCTGTATGCGGCCGCGGCAGCGGGCGTGCACGCCATCGACACGGTGAGTGTGGCCATCAACGCCCCCGAGGCCGTGCGTGACGAGGCTCAGGAGGCGCTGCGCGACGGCTTCGTCGCCAAGATGGCGATCCACCCAAGCCAGCTCGCGCCCATTCATGAAGCCATGACCTACAGCGCCGAGCAGCGCCAGTGGGCCGAGCGCGTGGTCGCCGCCTTTGCCGCCCAGCCCGGTGTGGGGGCGCTACAGCTCGACGGGCAGATGATCGACATGCCGCACCTGCGCCTGGCGCGGCGCATGCTGAAAGCCTGACGCATGGACCCCATGGCGCCCCCGTCCACGATGGACGTCGGCCAAGCCCTGCTGGCGCGCCGCTCGGTGCGCGCCTTTCGACCCGAGCCGCCACCGGCGGCGCTGGTGCGCTCGCTACTGGAGCAGGCTGCCCGTGCCGCGTCGGGGGGCAACCTGCAGCCCTGGCGCGTGGTCGCCCTGACAGGCGAGCCGCTGCGCGCGCTGGTGAACGCGGTCACCGGCTCCGAGGCGCAGGAGGCGGCCCACTACCCGCCCGGGCTGTGGGAGCCCTACCGCACGCGGCGCTTTCAGAACGCCGAGGATTTGTACCGGACCCTGGGTATTGCCCGCGAGGACAAGGCGGGCCGGCTTGCGCAGTTCGCGCGCAACGGTGCCTTCTTCGGCGCCCCGGTGGGCGTGCTGGTGTGCATGGATGAGCGCATGGGCCTGCCGCAGTGGATGGACTTGGGCATCTACCTGCAGTCGCTGATGCTGCTGGCGGTGCAGCACGGTCTGGCGAGCTGCCCGCAGGGCTTCTGGCTGCGCCATGTGCAGGCCCTGAAGCGGGAACTGGCGCTGCCGCCGCACTATGCGGTTGCCGTCGGCCTGGCGTTGGGCTACGAGGATGGCAATGCGCCCGTCAACGCGCTACGCACGCCGCGCGCGGCGTGGCGGGAATGGGGCGAGCTGCGCGGCTGGAAATGAAGTGCGCGCCGCACCTTCCGGTGTGGTCTGCTGTTCGGCGCAGGCGGCTTCAGATTGTGAATCCATCCTCAGGTGTAGCTGCGCGCGTCTTCGATGACCTTGCCGTCGTTGGGCAGGCTCGCGGGCGCCACCATCGCGACCTCGCCACGCAGCTTGGTGACTTCGCGCAGACAGGCGGCGAGCTGGTCGGCCAGACCCGATGCCGTTTCGCGCGTTTCCACCTGCAGCGTCATCACGTCGGCGCCCATTTCGCCGCTCACGACGAGCCGTGCCTTGAGCACCTGCGGAAAGCGCTTGGCGACCTGCGCCACCTGCTCGGGGTGCACGAACATGCCGCGCACCTTGGTGGTCTGGTCCGCGCGCCCCATCCAGCCCCTGATGCGCGTGGCGGTGCGCCCCGTGGGGCAGGGGCCGGGCAGCACGGCCGAAAGGTCGCCGGTGGCGAAGCGGATCAAGGGGTAATCGGGGTTGAGCGTGGTGACGACGAGTTCGCCCACCTCGCCCTCGGGCACCGGGTCGCCCGTGCCGGGGCGCACGATCTCGACGATCACGCCCTCGTCGAGCACCAGGCCTTCGCGCGCCGCGGTTTCATAGGCGATGAGCCCGAGGTCGGCCGTGCCGTAGCTCTGGTAGCCGTGCACGCCGCGTTCGCCGAGCCACTGGCGCAGCGAGGGCGGAAAGGCCTCGGCCGAGACCATGGCCTTGGTGAGGCTGGGGAGCTTGACGCCCATCTCGGCGGCCTTCTCCAGGATGATTTTCAGGAAGCTTGGCGTGCCGATGTAGCCGGCGGGCCTGAGGTCGGCCATGGCCTGCACCTGCTGCTCGGTCTGGCCGGTGCCGCCGGGAAAGACCGTGCAGCCCAGCGCGTGCGCGGCCGTTTCCATCATCGAGCCCGCGGGCACGAAGTGGTAGGAAAAGCAGTTGTGCACCAGCTCGCCCTGGCGAAAGCCGGCCGCGAACAGCGCGCGCGCCATGCGCCAGTAGTCGCGCGCCGTGCCCTCGGGTTCGTAGATGGGGCCGGGGCTGGCGAAGACGCGCGGCATCCGCGCGCCCCAGCCCTGCGTGGCAAAGCCGCCGAAGGCGCCCGCTCCCGCCGCGCGGGCGACGTGCTGGCGTTCATGCAGCTCGGACTTGCGCGTGACGGGCAGCGCGGCCAGCGCCTCGCGGCTGGTGATGCGGCTGGCGTCCACGCCCTGCAAAATGTGCGCGAAGGCGCTGGCGTGCTGCTGCGCGTGCGCCACCTGACGGGCCAGCGCCGCCATGTGCGCGGCTTCGCGCTCCTCTGGCGGGCGGGTTTCTAGCGCGTCGTAAAACTCGGTCATGGCGCTGGTCTTTCTGTGTGAATATTCAAATCAAATCAGTATCTATCGCCCGTTAGGCTGGCGCGAGGTGCTATCAAATGTCAGGCAAGCCAACGCTTGCGACGCTTGTAGCTCTTGATGTCACGAAAGCTCTTGCGCTCCGCGCCGCCCATGCCGAGGTAGAACTCCTTGACGTCTTCGTTGCTCGACAGGTACTCGGCGCTGCCATCCATGACGATGCGCCCGCTTTCCATGATGTAGCCATAGTCGGCGTATTTGAGCGCCATGTTGGTGTTCTGTTCGGCCAGCAGGAAGGTGGTGCGTTCCTTGTGGTTCAGATCCTTGACGATGTTGAACACCTCTTCGACGATCTGCGGTGCGAGGCCCATGGACGGCTCATCGAGCAGGACCATCGTGGGGCTGCTCATGAGCGCACGACCGATGGCGCACATCTGCTGTTCACCGCCCGAGGTGTAGGCGGCCTGGCTCTTGCAGCGCTCTTTCAGGCGCGGGAAATAGGCGTAGACCTTCTCCAGGTTGGCCGCTATCTCGGCGCGGCTGCTCAGCGTGTATGCGCCCGTCAGCAGGTTTTCTTCAATGGTCAGGTGGGCGAAGCAGTGGCGGCCTTCCATCACCTGCACCACGCCGCGCTTGACGAGGTCGGCGGGGGTGAGGTTTTCGATGCGTTGGCCGCGCAGCTCGATCGTGCCTTTCGTCACTTCGCCGCGCTCGCCCTTGAGCAGGTTGGAGATGGCACGCAGGGTGGTGGTCTTGCCCGCGCCGTTGCCGCCCAGGATGGCGACGATGCCGCTCTCAGGCACGGTGAGCGAGACGCCCTTGAGCACCAGGATCACGTGGTTGTAGATGACCTCGATGCCGTTGACGTTGAGGATGGTCTGGGGGGTGTTCATGGCGGTGTCCGGTGAGCCCATCGGCAGGACAGGCGCGCTGCCCTGGCGATGGGCGGCTCATGCCGGGGCACGAGCCGTCCGTGTGAATGGGGAAAGAGGATCAGGAATCGCAGTCGGTGCCCGTGCGTGGGGTGATCTTCTGCTCCTGCGCGTACTTGGCGGCTGCCGCCTTGATCATCGGCTTGATGATCTGCTCGTCACCCTGCATCCAGTCGCTGGAGATCTTCCACTCCTTGCCGTCCCACGTCTCGATGCGCGCCCAGTACGAACCCATGTGGTCCTGGCAGTTGGTGGCGAGGGGGCGGATCACGTTCTCGAAGCCGATCTCCTTGATGCGCTCGGCCGTCAGGTTGAGGTTCTCCAGCCCCCAGCGCACCTGCTCGCCGTTCATGACCTTGCCCTTGCCGAAGCGTTCCTGCGCGCGGCGGATGCCTTCGACCACGACCATCGAACTCATGGCGCCGCGCAGCCAGAGCACACTGCCCACCTCGTCCTTGGTGGAGGCCGTGCCCTTGCCCTGCGCATAGAGCTTGCTCAGCGTCTCCTTGACCACGGCCGCGTTCTTGTCGGCGCTGTTCTGCAGCGCCACGGCGTTGTAGCCCTTGGCGGCTTCGCCCGCGTCACGCGTGTCCGGCTCGGCGCCGGCCCACCACGAGCCGTACATCTTGTCGCGCGGATAGCCTGTGGCCTGGGCCTCCTTCAGCGCGGTCGAATTCATCACGCCGAACCCCCACATGATCACGTAGTCCGGGCGCTCCTTGCGGATCTGCAGCCAGGTGGCTTTTTGTTCGACGCCGGGGTGGGCCACTGGCAGCTCCATGACCGAGAAGCCCAGCATCTTCGCGCGCTCGCGAACCATGGGGATGGATTCCTTGCCATAGGGGCTGTCGTGGTAGATCAGCGCGATCTTCTTGCCCTTGAGCTTGTCCATGCCCCCTTCACGCTTGCCAATCGCCTGGATGATGACGTCGGCGCCCACCCAGTAGTTGCCCGCCAGCGGGAAATTCCACTTGAACACCGAGCCGTCGGCGCTCTCGCTGCGGCCATAGCCGAGGGTAACCAGGGAAATCTTGTCGATCGGCGCCTTTTCGGTCAGCGCGAAGGTGGCGCCCGTGGACCAGGGCTGAATGGCGACGGCGCCGCCGTTCTTGGCCTTGGTGCGCTCGTAGCACTCGACGCTGCGTGCCGTGTCGTAGGCGGTTTCGCACTCCTCGATCAAGAGCTTGACGCCGTTGATGCCGCCGCGTTCGTTGACCAGTTTCATGTAGTCCACGATGCCGTCGGCGATCGGCACGCCGTTGGGCGCGTAGGGGCCGGTGCGGTAGGACAGAACCGGCATGTACTGCTCGGCTGCCATGGCGCCCGTGCTGCCCAGGGTGGCCAGTACTGTGGCTGCCGCGATCGCGGCGATTTTCCATTGCTTCATGTTGTCTCCTTCAAGTGGGTTGGAACGACGGAAGTGAAACACGCGGCCATCAGTGCGGGAAGGGCCAGACGCGCATTTTTTGCTTGCCGGTGGACCAGAGCCTGGCGAGGCCATGGGGTTCGACAATCAAAAACCAGCAGATCAACACACCAAAGATCATCAGCTCGGTGTGCGAAGCGGCCGTGGTGGTGATCATGAAGCCGAACAGGCTGGCGACCCAGGGCAGGAACTGGTTCAACGCGATCGGCAGGACCACGATGAAGGCCGCGCCGAAGAAGCTGCCCATGATGGAACCCAGGCCTCCGATGATCACCATGAACAGCAGCTTGAGCGACAGATCGAGCGAAAACGCCGCGGGCTCCCAGGCACCGAGATAGAAGAAGCCCCACAGGCCGCCTGCGATGCCGAGCACGAAGCTGCTGACCGCGAAGGCACTGAGCTTGGCGTACATCGGGCGAATGCCGATGACGGCGGCCGCCACGTCCATGTCGCGCATCGCCATCCATTCGCGGCCGATGGCGCTGCGCACCAGGTTCTTGGACAGCAGCGCCAAGATGACGAGCACCGTCAGGCAGAACAGATAGCGCGGCACGTCACCCTGGATGGACTGGCCCAGCAGCTCCAGGTGCGGCGCGGCGGCTGAACCCGAGGCGTTGTCCAGCGTGAACCACTTGATGCGCAGGAACACCCAGTCGGCGAAAAACTGCGCCGCCAGCGTCGCCACCGCCAGATAGAGGCCGCGCACGCGCAGGCTGGGCAGGCCGAAGAACACGCCGAACACCGTCGCGCAGACGCCGCCCAGCAGCAGCGCCAACGGCAGCGGCATGCCCGGCACGCGCATGATGAAGTTGTACGCGCCATAGGCTCCGACCGCCATGAAGGCCGCGCCTCCCAGCGAGATCTGGCCGCAGTAGCCCGACAGCAGATTGAGCCCCAGTGCCGCCAGCGACATGACGAGGAACGGGATCAGGATGGCGTTGAAGAGGTATTCACTGGCCAGCAGTGGCACGCCGATGAAGGCGAAGGCAAGGATCGCCAGCACCGCGATGCGGTCTTGCGAGATCGGGAAGATCTGCTGGTCGGCCCGGTAGCTGGTCTTGAATTGGCCGTTTTCGCGGTAGAACATGGTTTATGAGCCTTTTTGGACTCTAGCGCCTGTCAGTCAAGCGCTTCAAGCTATGAAAACAGGGGTCAGACACGGTCAATGATTTTTTCGCCGAAGAGTCCCTGGGGCCGGAACAGCAGGAACACCAGCGACAGCACGTAGGCGAACCAGATCTCGATGCCGCCGCCGACGAACGGGCCCAGGTAAACCTCGGAGAGCTTCTCCCCCACGCCGATGATGAGTCCGCCGACGATGGCGCCCGGCACCGAGGTGAGCCCACCCAGGATGACCACGGGCAGCGCCCGCAGCGCCAGCGTGGCCAGCGAAAATTGCACGCCCAGCTTGCTGCCCCAGATCATGCCGGCCACGAGCGCCACCACCCCGGCCACGCACCAGACGATGAACCAGATGCGCGACAGCGGGATGCCCACCGACTGCGCCGCCTGGTGATCGTCGGCCACCGCGCGCAGCGCGCGGCCCGTGGTGGTCTTCTGGAAAAAAATCGCCAATGCCGCGACCAGCACCGCGCCGATGGCCGCGGCAATAAGGTCTTCGGGGTTGACCATCACGCCGCCCTCGAAGGTTTTTTCAAGGATGAGGACCGGGTCCTTGGGCATGCCGATGTCGATGCGGTAGATCTCGCTGCCGAAGAAACTCTGTCCCAGACCTTCCATGAAATAGGCGATGCCCAGGGTGGCCATCAGCAGCGTCGTGCCTTCCTGGTTGACGAGGTAGCGCAGCACCAGGCGCTCGATCAGCCAGGCGGCCATGAACATGATGACGGCGGCGATGGCGAAGGCGGCCAGGTTGGCGACGATCTGGTTTTCGATACCGGTCCATTGCGGAATCCACTCCGCGAAGCGCGCCATCGCCAGCGCAGCGAACAGCACCATGGCCCCTTGCGCGAAGTTGAACACGCCCGAGGCCTTGAAGATCAGCACGAAGCCCAGCGCCACCAGCGCATACAACATGCCGGCCATGAGGCCGCCAATCAATGTTTCAAGAAAGAATCCCATGTGCCCGCCTGCTTCAATGTCCGGCGCCCAGATAGGCGCGGATCACGTCCTCGTTGGCACGCACCTCGTCGGGTGTGCCGTCGCCGATCTTCCTGCCGTAGTCCAGCACCACGACGCGGTCGGAAATGTCCATCACCACGCCCATGTCGTGCTCGATCAGCACGATGGTGGTGCCGAACTCGTCGTTCACGTCCATGATGAAGCGGCTCATGTCCTGCTTTTCCTCGACATTCATGCCGGCCATGGGCTCGTCGAGCAGCAACACCTGCGGCTCCATCGCCAGCGCCCGGCCCAGGTCCACGCGCTTTTGCAGGCCGTAGGGGAGCTGCCCGACCGGGGTCTTGCGGTGGGCCTGGATCTCGAGGAAGTCGATGATGTGCTCGACGAACTCGCGGTGCGCCAGCTCCTCGCGTTCAGCCGGACCCCAGCGCAGCGCCTGCATCAGGATGCCGCTTTTGATCTTCAGGTTGCGCCCGGTCATGATGTTGTCGATCACGCTCATGCCCTTGAACAGCGCCAGGTTCTGGAAGGTGCGCGCCACGCCCATCTCGGCCACCTGGCGGCTGTTCATGTGGCTGAAGGTTTTGCCGCGGAAGGTGATCGAGCCTTCGGTCGGCGTGTACACGCCGTTGATGCAGTTGAGCATCGAACTCTTGCCGGCGCCGTTGGGGCCGATGATGGAGCGGATTTCATGCTCGCGCACGTCGAACGAAATGTCGGTGAGCGCATTCACGCCGCCAAAGCGCAGGCTGATGTTCTGCACGCGCAGGATCACGTCGCCGATGGACCGGGAGCCGGCGGCGCCCTTCGGGTCGGTTGCGTCAGCGGTCACGGATGTAGCCATATCGGTCATGCGGCCTTCCTTGCGGCGGGCCAGGTTTTCGCTTCGAGGATCTTGAGCGTGGCCAAGACGGTGCCGGTGCGCCCATCCTCGAACTTCACCTTGGTCTCGATGAACTGCTCGCTCTTGCCCGTGTAAAGCGCATCGATCAGCACCGCGTATTTCTCGGCGACGAAATTGCGCCGCACCTTGCGCGTGCGTGTGAGCTCGTCGTCGTCCGGATCCAGTTCCTTGTGCAGCACGAGAAAGCGCGCGATCTGCGTGCCGGCCATGCCTTCTTCGGCGGCCAGATCGGCGTTCACCTGCGCGATGCACTCGCGCATCATCTCCAGCACGGGCAGCTTGCCCGCCAGATCGACGTAGCCGGCGTAGGGCAGGCTCTGGCGCTCGGCCCAGTTGCCCACGGCGTCGAAGTCGATGTTGATGAAGGCGCAGACCTTGTCGCGGTCGTGGCCGAAGCACACCGCCTCCTTGATCTGCGGGAAGAACTTGAGCTTGTTCTCGATGTAGTTGGGCGCGAACATCGCGCCGCTGGTGAGCTTGCCGACGTCTTTGGCACGGTCGATGATGCGCAGCTGCCCGGCCGCATCGATCAGGCCCGCGTCACCGGTGTGAAACCAGCCGTCGGCATCGAGTACCTCGGCGGTGGCGTCGGGGCGCTTGTAGTACTCCTTGAGCAGCGCGGCGCTTTTCACCATCACCTCGCCGCTGTCGGCGATGCGCACCTGCACGCCCGGCGCGGGCTGGCCCACGGCGGAAAGCTCCACCTGCCCGTCGCGCTGGATGCAGACGTAGGCCGAGGTCTCGGTGGAGCCGTAGAGCTGCTTGAGGTTCACGCCAATCGAGCGGAAGAAGCGGAACAGATCGGGCCCGATGGCCGCGCCCGCGGTGTAGGCCACGCGGATGCGCGACAGGCCCATGACGTTCTTCAGCGGCCCGTAGATCAGCAGATCGGCCATGCGGTACTTGAGCCTGTCCCAGGCACCCACGGATTTGCCGTCCAGAATGTCCGCACCCACGCGCCGGGCCAGACGCATGCAGCGCTCGAACAGCCACTGTTTGGGGCGCGCCGCGTCTTCCATGCGGATCGAGACCGAGGTGAGCAGTCCTTCGAAGATGCGCGGCGGCGCGAAGTAGTATGTCGGCCCGATCTCGCGCATGTCGATCGCTACCGTGCTCGCGTCCTCGGGGCAGTTGATCGTGAAGCCCACGACGATCCACTGCGCGAAGGAGAAAAGATGGTCGCCCGCCCAGGCCGGAGGCAGGTAGGAGACGACGTTTTCCCCGGGCGCGAGGTGATCCACCTCCTGCCCGCCGCGCGCCGCGACGATGAAGCCCTCGTGCGTGAGGCACACCCCCTTGGGCTTGCCGGTCGTGCCGGAGGTGTAGAGGATGATCGAGGTGTCCTGCCCGTCGAGCCTGGACAGTTCCTGCTGCCAGACGCCGGGGTGCTGCGCATCCCAGGCGCGGCCTTTTTCCAGCAGCGCCTGGATGCTGATGAGCCCCGGCTGCTCGTAGTGGCGCAGACCGCGCGGATCTTCGTAGATGATCACTTCCAGGGCCGGGTGGCTCTCGCGGATCTCCAGCAGCTTGTCGACCTGCTCCTGGTCTTCGGCATAGGCGAAGCGCACTTGCGCGTCCGTCATCACGAAGATCATCTCGGCGGCCACGGCGTCCTGGTACAGCGGGATGGGGATAGCGCGCAGGCTCTGCACGGCGGCGAAGCCCAGATAGCAATAGGGCCGGTTGCCGCTGACGAAAACCAGGTTCTCGCCTGCCCGCAAACCCAGCGCGGTCAGGCCGCAGGCCATGAGGCGCACGTCGTCGGCCGCCTTTTGCCAGCTCCACGTCTGCCAGATGCCATATTCCTTCTCGCGCAGCGCGGGGGCGTCGGGACGCGCCTTGGCTTGCTGCAGCAAGAGGTGGGGGAAAGTACTCGTCATGCCGATGGTCGATTGGATTAGCACGTGCAGATGACCATGGTGCCCAAGGGTTTGACGGATCTTTGTCTTTGTGACGACAATTTACGGGTTAATACCCCTTGGGTAAAACCCTTGGATGCGGCGTGACGCCGCACGGGTGCCCAACGCTATCCTCAGCCGCATGTACGCCGCCTTCTTCGGTCTGGAACACCTGCCGTTTTCGATCGCGCCCGATCCGCGCTATCTTTTCATGAGCGAGCGCCATCGCGAGGCGCTCGCTCACCTGCTGTACGGCCTTTCCGGCGGCGGCTTCGTGCTGCTCACGGGCGAGGTGGGCACGGGCAAGACCACGGTCTGTCGCTGCTTTCTGCAGCAGATTCCCGAGGACTGCACGGCCGCCTACATCTTCAACCCCAAGCTCAGCGCGCAGGAGCTGCTGGCCACCATTTGCGACGAATTCGGCGTGGCGCATCCGGCCAGCGACCCCGTGCACCCGAGCATCAAGGAGTGCGTGGACCCGCTCAACGCCTGGCTGCTCGCGCAGCACGCGGCGGGCCGCAACTGCGTGCTCATCATCGACGAGGCGCAAAGCCTCTCGGGCGACGTGCTGGAGCAGCTGCGCCTGCTCACCAATCTGGAGACGGACGAGAAGAAGCTGCTGCAGATCGTCCTGATCGGCCAGCCCGAGCTGCGCACCGTGGTGGCGCGACCCGAACTCACGCAGCTGGCGCAGCGCGTGGTGGCGCGCTACCACCTCGGGCCGCTGACCGCGCAGGAGACGGCGCAATACATCGCGCACCGCATGGGCGTGGCGGGCTGGCAGGGGCCGCTGCCGTTTGCGTCCAGGGCGCTGGCGCGCATCCACGCGCTCTCGGGCGGCGTGCCGCGGCGCATCAACCTGCTGTGCGACCGCGCCCTGCTCGCCGCCTACGCGGCGGGGCGGCGCGAGATGGACACGGCCATGGTGAACGGCGCCGCGCGCGAGGTCTTTGGCGCCGATGGCCCGCGTGCATCGGCGCGCCCGCGCTGGCCCGTGGCGCTGGCGGGGGCAGCGGCCGGCGCGGCGCTGGTCGTGGCGGCCATGGCCCTGACGGGCAGGCTGCCGGTTCAGACGATGCCCCGCGGGGCATCGGCGTCGCCCCAGGCTCTGGCGCCTGAACCGGCCACGCTGGCCGAGCTGCTGGCGCGCCAGCCGCCTGACGAGGGCGGCGCCTGGCAGCGCCTGGCGCGCCTGTGGGGTGCGGATGTGGCGGCCGGGAGCACGCCCTGCGAGTCGCCATTGCCCGCGGGCCTGCAATGCTGGAGCGCCCGGGACGCGACCGAGGCGCTGCTGCGCCAGATCGATCGCCCCGTGCTGCTGCGCCTGCGCGTGCCCGACCAGGCCCCCGCGGCCGTGCTGCTGCTGGCGCTTGGCGGCTCGCATGCACAGGTGCAGGGCGCGCAGGGCGGGCCGATCCGCGTGCCGTGGCCGGAGGTGGCGCGGCTGTGGACGGGCACGCTGGCCACGCTCTGGCGCGCACCCGAAGGCCTGGTGGTGCAGGCCGATGTGGCGGCGAGCGACGCGGGCAGCGCGTGGCTCGCGCAGCAGCTCGATCGCGCGGGCATCGCGCCGGCCGCCACCTTGCGCGCGCGCGTGCAGCAGCTGCAGCGCGAACAGGGGCTGGCGGCCGATGGGCAGGCGGGGCCGCTCACGCTCATGCGCCTGAACCGCCTGCTCCAGAGCGATGAGCCGCATCTGCTGGCGCAACCCGATGCCGATGCATCCCGATCCCCCGCTCGGTCCACACCCTGATGTCCGGAACCCACGCCCATGTCCACCATCCTTGAAGCCCTGCGCCGCGCGGAACAGGAACGCAAGCGCGGCACCGTGCCCACCGTGCACAGTCCGGCCGCGGTGCTGGCCCCGGCCGCCTCTGGCGCCGCCGGCGCGCGCAGAGCCCGTGCGCCATGGGTGATCGCGGGCGCGCTGGCGCTGGTGATGGGCGCCGCCGCGCTGCTGTGGTGGTGGGGGGCGGGCAGACCACAGGCTCCCTTGCCGCCGTCCGTCCCTGCGGCTGCGGCCGCGAAGCCGGCGCCGCCTGCAGTGGTCGGTGCCGAGCCGGCGCATGAAGCGCCGCCAGCCAAGGCGCCTGCGCGCCCGGCCCTTGCGCCCGCGGCGCGCCGGCCGCCCACGGTGGCCGCGGGCTCTGCGCCGCCCGCGGGTCAAGCACGGCAGGAGCCTGCGGCGCCCGCCAGGACCACGGGCACCGGTCCCGTCTTTGCCCCGGCGGATCTGCCCGCCTCGGTGCGCGCAGAACTGCCCGGGCTGCACGTGGCCGGCATCACCTGGTCGGCCAGCGCCCGCCTGCGCATGGCCATCGTCAACGGGCAGGTGTTGCACGAAGGCGACTCGGCCGCACCCGGCATGGTGCTGCAGGCCATCGAGCCTGCGCGCACCGTCTGGCTGTTTCGCGGCTACCGCGTCGCGCTGGCGTCTGAATAAGGAGAGCGTGCCCCATGTCCGGTGATTCGCCCATCTACCAGCGCAGGCGCTCCCCCACGGCGCGCGAGCTGGCGGACATCCCCTGGCTCGGACCCCTGGCGCCGGCCGAGCGCGAGCGCGCGCGGGCTGCCGTCGTGGTGGGTGATGCCTATCCCGGGGACTATGTGTGCCGCACCGGCCGGCCCGCCACCTACTGGTTCGGCGTCATCGATGGCCTGCTCAAGATGACCATCGACAACGTGCAGGGCGACGCCGTCACCATCATCGGCATGCCGCCCGGCGGCTGGTTCGGCGAGGGCACGGTGCTCAAGCACGAGCCCTACCGCTACAACATCCAGGCGCTCAGGCGCAGTGTGGTGGCAGGCCTGCCCATAGACACTTTCGACTGGCTGCTCGATCACTCCATCGGCTTTAACCGCTTCATCATGAATCAGCTCAACGAACGCGTGGGCCAGTTCATCACCGCGCGCGAGACCGACCTGCTGCACAGCCCCGACGCGCGCGTGGCGCTGAGCCTGTCCGCGCTGTTCAACCCGGTGCTCTACCCCGGCGTGCACCAGGTGCTGCGGATCACGCAACAGGAGTTGGCCTATCTCGTGGGCCTGTCGCGCCAGCGCGTGAACGAGGCGCTGGCGCGCCTGCAGGAGCGGGGCATGATCCGCATCGAATACGGCGGCCTGCGCGTGCTCGACGTGCAGGCGCTGCGCACGCACCTGCTGGCCGAAGGGCGTGGGCGCGGGCGCGGCGATGCACGCTGAATCCGTTTCGCAATTTCAAGCAAAATATGGCTCTTGCACATGTAAGACAAGTGCTTGCAGCTATTGTTTTGTTATTCTTGGCGCGGCCTGTATCCTGCGTGCCGCGTGCGGTTGAAAACGCGCGGCACGCCCCTATCTGACTCTCGCCGCGCGCATCGGGGGCTCACGTCGCCCCTTGCGCGCCATCCTGTTCCCCTTGTTCCGTTTCGACTTCCATGAGCAAACAACACCATCCCTTCCAGGCGGAAGTGGCCCAGCTGCTGCACCTGGTCACGCATTCGCTGTATTCCAACAAGGAAATCTTCCTGCGCGAGCTCGTCTCCAACGCCTCGGACGCGTGCGACAAGCTGCGTTTCGAGGCCCTGGCCGACAGCACGCTGTATGAAGACGCGCCCAACCTGGAGGTGCGCGTCTCGTTCGACAAGGACCAGCGCACGCTCACGATCACCGACAACGGCATCGGCATGAGCGCCGAGGAGGCCATCGCCAACCTCGGCACCATCGCCAAGAGCGGCACGCGCGACTTCCTGAGCCGCCTCAGCGCCGAGCAGAAATCCGACGCCACCGAGCAGGGCCAGCTCATCGGCCAGTTCGGCGTGGGCTTCTACTCGGGCTTCATCGTTGCCGACCGGATCACGGTGGAGAGCCGCCGCGCCGGGCTCAAGCCCGAGGAGGGCGTGCGCTGGAGCAGCACCGGCGCGGGCGACTTCGACGTCGAGACCATCGAGCGCAAGGCGCGCGGCACCGCCGTCACGCTGCACCTGCGCGAGGACGCGGGCGAATACCTCAACGCCTGGAAGCTCAAGGAGATCATCGGCAAGTACTCGGACCACATCAGCCTGCCCATCCTCATGGAAAAAGAGGAATGGAAGGAGAGCGGGAAAGAGGGCGAGCCCGGCGCCATGGTCAAGACCGGCGAATGGGAGACGGTCAACCAGGCCAGCGCCCTGTGGACGCGACCCAGGAAGGACATCACCGCCGAGCAGTATGAAGCGTTCTACCAGACCATCAGCCACGATTTCGAGAAACCCCTGACCTGGAGCCACAACCGCGTCGAGGGCAACACCGAGTACACGCAGCTGCTGTACATCCCGGCGAAGGCGCCGTTCGATCTGTACACGCGCGACAAGCACGCGGGCATCAAGCTCTATGTCAAGCGCGTTTTCATCATGGACGACGCCGAGGCGCTGATGCCCGGCTACCTGCGCTTCGTCAAGGGCGTGATCGATTCGAGCGACCTGCCGCTGAACGTCTCGCGCGAGCTGCTGCAGGAAAGCCGCGATGTGCGCCTGATCCGCGACGGCTCGGTCAAGCGTGTCCTCTCGATGCTCGAAGACCTGGCCAAGCACGACAAGCACGACGCAGGCGAGTCCAAGGACGACGGCGTGACCGACGTCGTGAGCGACGAAGACAAGGCCAAGGAGGGCAAGTACACGCAGTTCTACGCCGAGTTCGGCCCCGTGCTCAAGGAAGGCCTGGGCGAGGACTTCGCCAACCGCGAGCGCATCGCCCGGCTGCTGCGTTTTGCCTCCACCACGACGGACAGCGTGAGCGTCGGTTTTGCCGACTACAAGGCGCGCATGAAGGAAGGCCAGGCGGCCATCTACTACGTCACCGCCGACACGCTCGCCGCCGCGCGCAACAGCCCGCAGCTCGAAGTGTTCAAGAAGAAGGGCATCGAGGTGCTCCTGATGGCCGACCGCGTGGACGAATGGGCGCTGGGCTACCTGCAGGACTTCGACGGCACGCCGCTGCAGTCCGTGGCCAAGGGCGCGGTGGATCTGGGCACGCTGCAGGACGAAGCCGAGAAGAAGGCCGCGCAAGAGGCGGCCGAGCAATTCAAGCCGCTGCTGGCCAAGCTCAAGGAAGCCTTGAAGGACCAGGCCGAGGACGTGCGCGTGACCACGCGCCTCGTCGATTCACCCGCCTGCCTGGTGGTGAAGGACGGCGACATGAGCAACCAGCTCGCGCGCCTGCTCAAGCAGGCGGGCCAGAAGGCGCCCGACGTCAAGCCTGTGCTCGAAGTGAACCCCGAGCACCCGCTCGTGAAAAAGCTTGACGGCAGCGTGCACTTCAACGACCTGGCGCACATCCTGTTCGATCAGGCGCTGCTGGCCGAAGGTGGCATGCCGCAGGACCCGGCGGCCTATGTCAGGCGGGTGAACGCGCTGCTGGCCTGAGCACGGCCCGCATCCGCGATGGCCGAGAGCGCAATCGGACAAGCGCTGCGGGCCGATCCGGATTGAAAATCACTGCGGTGGCGCCAGTACATGCAGCACCGTGGGGTGCTCGCCGTCGCTGTCCACGCTCTCGATCTTCACGCCGAAGCCCCACAGCCGCGCCACGTGCTTGAGCACCTCCAGCGCATCGTCGGCGAGCGGCCGGCCCTGCACCTGCGTGTGGCGCAGCGTCAGCGTGCGATCACCGCGCCGGTCCACGTCCCAGACCTGGATGTTGGGCTCGCGCACGCCGATGTCGTACTGGCGCGAAAGCGTCTGGCGCAGTTCGTGGTACCCGTCCTCGTCATGGATGGCGCTCACCCGCAGATGGCGCTCGGCCGCGTCGTCGTGGATGGCGAACAGGCGCAGCTCGCGCATCAGGTGCGGGCTCAGGTACTGGCCGATGAAGCTCTCGTCCTTGAAGTTGCGCATCGCGTGGTGCAGCGCCGGCAGCCACGGCGTGCCCGCGAGATCGGGGAACCAGCGGCGGTCTTCCTCGGTCGGCTGCTCGCAGATACGGCGGATGTCGCGGTACATTGAAAACCCCAGCGTGTAGGGGTTGATGCCGTTGTACGCGGGGTGATCGATCGGCGGCTGATAGATCACGTTGGTGTGTGAGGCGAGCCACTCCATCATCACCGCGTCGGTGAGCCAGCCGTCGTCGTAGAGCTGGTTCATCAGCGTGTAGTGCCAGAAGGTGGCCCAGCCCTCGTTCATCACCTGCGTCTGGCGCTGCGGGTAGAAGTACTGCGCGATCTTGCGCACGATGCGGATGATCTCGCGCTGCCAGGGTTCGAGCAGCGGCGCGTGCTTTTCGATGAAGTAAAGGATGTTTTCCTCGGGCTCGCGCGGAAAGCGTTGCTGCGCCTCTTCGCTGCTTTCCTTGCCTGGCGCCGTGGGCAGCGTGCGCCAGAGCTCGTTGACCTGCTGCTGCGCGTGCTCCTGGCGCTCGCGCTGCTCCAGGCGCTCGCGCGCCAGCGACTTGCGGGAAGGCCGGCGGTAGCGGTCCACGCCGTGCGTGGAGAGGGCATGGCACGAGTCGAGCAGCTGCTCCACCGCGTCCAGGCCGTGGCGCTCCTCGCACTGCCCGATGTAGTCGCGCGCATAGACGAGGTAGTCGATGATGGAGCCCGCATCCGTCCACATGCGAAACAGGTAGTTGCCCTTGAAGAAGCTGTTGTGCCCGTAGGCCGCGTGCGCGATCACCAGCGCCTGCATGGCCGTGGTGTTCTCCTCCATCAGATAGGCGATGCACGGGTTGGCGTTGATCACGATCTCGTAGGCCAGGCCCATCTGCCCCCGCCGGTAACGCCGCTCGGTCGCGAGAAAGGCCTTGCCGTAGCTCCAGTGGCGGTAGTTCACCGGCATGCCGACGCTGGCGTAGGCGTCCATCATCTGCTCGGCGGTGATCACTTCGAGCTGGTTGGGGTAGGTGTCGAGGCCGAAACGCCGGGCGGTCTCGGCAATCACCGCGTGGTAGCGCTCGATCAGCTCGAAGGTCCAGTCGCTCGGGTCGGGCAGCGGGTGCGCGGGGCGCTCGGTGAGCGGCAGCGGCATGTCCGGCACCAGCGGGTGGCGCCGTTCGCCGCTCGCGACGAGCTTCCAGGCGTTGTCGCCGTGGCGGCGCTCCAGCACCGGGTAGTGCGTCGATACCTGGGACGGGTGCTCGGGCGGGAAGGCGACCGGGGTGTTCATGTCTGTACCCCTTCCTTGCGAAACAGCTCGCGAAACACCGGGTAGATGTCGCTCGCCTGCGCCACCTTGCGCATCGCGAAGTGCGCGAAAGCGGCCTGCAGTTGCGCGTACTCCTGCCACAGGTTCTGCTCTTCCTCGGCCACCTGCAGATAGGCGTAATAGCGCGCCAGCGGCAGGATCTGCTCGGCCAGCAGCGCGCGGCAGTTGCCGCTGTCGTTGCTGAAGTTGTCGCCATCGCTCGCCTGCGCCACGTAGATGTTCCAGTCGGCCACGGGGTAGCGCGTGTGGATGATGTCGGCCAGCAGCACCAGCGCGCTGCTCACCACCGTGCCGCCGCTCTCCTGCGAGTAGAAGAACTCGTGCTCGTCCACTTCCGAAGCCTGCGTGTGATGCCTGATGAAGACGATCTCCACCTGGCGGTAGTGGCGCGTGAGAAACAGGTGCAGCAGGATGAAGAAGCGCTTGGCCAGGTCCTTGCGCTCCTCGTCCATCGAGCCCGAAACATCCATCACGCAGAACATCACCGCGCGGCTGTTGGGCACAGGCACTTTCTGGTGCGCGCGAAAGCGCAGGTCGATCGGGTCGAGCCACGGTGTCCTGGCGATGCGCCGCTCGAGCTGCTCGATGCGCGCGCGCAGGTCGCTCGCCTCGGCTTCGGCATGGTCGGGATCGAGCAGCACGGTCTGCAGCCGCTGCTCCAGCGTCTCGCGCTCGCGTTCGGCCGCCTTGGTGAGCGCGATGCGCCGCCCCAGCGCGCCGCGCATGGTGCGCACGATGGCCAGGTTGTTCGGCGTGCCGTCCTGGCTGTAGCCCGCGCGGCGTGTCCTGTACTGCGGGTTCTCGCCGATGTGCGTGCGCATGAGACGAGGCAGCGCCAGATCCTCGAAGAAGATCTGCATGAACTCCTCGCGGCTGAGCGTGAAGCTGAAGTCGTCCTGCCCCTCGCCGCTGTCGCTCGCCTGCGAGCCCCCGCCCGAGCCGCCGCCTTCGGGGCGCTCGATGCGGTCGCCCGTCACGTACTCGCGGTTGCCCGGGTGCACGGTGTCGCGCACGCCGCCGGGGCCATGGTGGAAGCTCGGCTCGCTGATGTCGCGTTTGGGGATGGTGACGTTCTCGGCCTGCTCGATTTCGCGGATGCCGCGCCTGGACACCGCGCGGCGCACGGCGTCGGCGATCTGCTGCTTGTAGCGGCGGATGAAGCGCTCGCGGTTGCCCACCGACTTGTTCTTGCCGGAGAGCCTGCGGTCGATGATCTGCAGTGCCATGGGAGTGCCCTGCGGTTCGGTGGCGTCAACTGCTCTTGCGCACGCGCAAGTACCACTCGCACAGCAGGCGCACCTGCTTTTGCGTGTAGCCCTTGGCCACCATGCGGGTGACGAAATCCTCGTGCTTGCGCGCGTCCTCGGTGCTGGCCTTGGCGTTGAAGCTGATCACCGGCAAGAGCTCCTCGGTGTTGGAGAACATCTTCTTCTCGATCACCAGGCGCAGCTTCTCGTAGCTCGTCCACACCGGATTGCGGCCCTGGTTGTTGGCGCGCGCGCGCAGCACGAAGTTGACGATCTCGTTGCGAAAGTCCTTGGGATTGGCGATGCCCGCGGGCTTCTCGATCTTCTCCAGTTCGGCGTTGAGCGCGTTGCGGTCAAAGACTTCGCCGGTGTCGGTGTCGCGGTACTCGCTGTCCTGGATCCAGTAGTCGGCGTAGGTCACGTAGCGGTCGAAGATGTTCTGGCCGTACTCGCTGTAGCTCTCCAGGTACGCGGTCTGGATCTCCTTGCCGATGAACTCGGCGTAGCGCGGCGAGAGATATTCCTTGATGAAACCGGTGTATTTGGTCTCGAGCTCGGCGGGAAACTGTTCGCGCTGGATCTGCTGCTCCAGCACGTACATCAGGTGCACCGGGTTGGCCGCGACCTCGGTGCTGTCGTAGTTGAAGACCTTGGAGAGGATCTTGAAGGCGAAGCGCGTGGAGATGCCGCTCATGCCCTCGTCCACGCCCGCGTAGTCGCGGTATTCCTGATAGCTCTTGGCGCGCGGGTCGGTGTCCTTGAGGTTCTGCCCGTCGTAGACCTTCATCTTGCTGTAGAGGCTGGAGTTCTCCGGCTCCTTCAGGCGCGTGAGCACCGAGAACTGCGCCATCATCTTGAGCGTGCCGGGCGCGCAGACGGCATCGGCCAGCGAGGATTCGCGGATCAGCTTCTCGTAGATCTTCACTTCTTCGGAAACGCGAAGGCAATAAGGCACCTTGACGATGTAGATGCGATCCAGGAAAGCCTCGTTGTTCTTGTTGTTGCGAAACGCCTTCCACTCGCTCTCGTTGCTGTGCGCGAGCACGATGCCGTCGAACGGTATCGCACCAAAGCCTTCGGTGCCCTTGTAGTTGCCCTCCTGCGTGGCGGTGAGCAGCGGGTGCAGCACCTTGATCGGCGCCTTGAACATCTCGACGAATTCGAGCAGCCCCTGGTTGGCCAGGCACAGGCCGCCCGAGTAGCTGTAGGCGTCGGTGTCGTCCTGCGCGAAATTCTCCAGCTGGCGAATGTCCACCTTGCCCACCAGGCTGGAGATGTCCTGGTTGTTCTCGTCGCCCGGTTCGGTCTTGGCGATCGCGATCTGCTTGAGGATGCTGGGATAGCGCTTGACGACGCGGAACTTGCGGATGTCGCCGCCGTATTCATCCAGGCGCTTCACGGCCCAGGGCGAGAGCACGTGCGCCAGATGGCGGCGCGCGATGCCGAACTGCTCTTCGAGGAGGGGGCCGTCCTCCGCCGGGTCGAACAGGCCCAGCGGCGATTCGTTCACCGGAGAGCCCTTGAGCGCGTAGAACGGCACCTTCTGCATCAGCGCCTTCAGGCGCTCGGCGATCGAACTCTTGCCGCCGCCCACGGGCCCGAGCAGATAGAGAATCTGCTTGCGCTCTTCCAGCCCCTGCGCCGCGTGGCGAAAGAAGCTCACCACCTGCTCGATCGCATCTTCCATGCCGTAGAACTCGGCGAAGGCCGGGTAGCGGCGTATCACCTTGTTGGCGAACAGGCGCGAGAGGGCGGGGTCGTCGCGCGTATCGACCATCTGCGCTTCTCCGATGGCGGCCAGCATGCGCTCGGCCGCCGTGGCGTAGGCAGCGCTCTCGCGCTTGCACAGCGCAAGATATTCGTCGATCGACATCTCCTCTTCACGTTCACGTGCATAGCGTGCAGCGAAGTTGCTGATGGCGTCCATGTCTGACCTCCTGTGACAAGCGCTGTCCGTGGGACACGAACCGCGCTGCAAAGTTGCAAGCCGATGTGCTCTCCACGTCCGTAGTTGTAGCACCAAGCGTGGCCGTGCGACAGCGTGATAATCCGGTGCTGAACGGTCTTATCCATGCGCCGCGCGTGGGGGTGCCCGTCATGTTAGGGTGCGCGCCTCGCGATCGCCTCAGCACGCACCATGCCGTCCGCCATGCCCACCTTTCTGGCCCGAATGACACCGCATCACTGGTTGAAGGTTTCCATCGTCGTGGCCTTGCTCACCATCGTGCTCAAGACCCTGGCCTGGTGGATCACCGATTCCGTGGGGCTGCTCTCCGATGCCCTCGAATCCTTTGTGAACCTGGCGGGCGCCATGTTCGCGCTGGTCATGGTCACGGTGGCCGCGCGCCCGGCCGACAAGGACCACCCGTTCGGGCATCACAAGGCCGAATATTTTTCCTCGGGTTTCGAAGGCATCCTCGTCGTGGGCGCGGCCGCCGCCATCTTCTGGGCGGCCGTGCTGCGCCTCATGCACCCGCAGCCGCTGCAGCAGCTCACCTGGGGCCTGGGCCTGGCGATGCTCAGCGCCGTCTTCAACGGCGTGCTCGCCTGGGGGATGTTCCGCGCGGCGCGCACACACCGTTCGGTGGCGCTCGAAGGCGATGCGATGCACCTGTTCACCGACGTCTGGACGTCGGTGGGCGTGGTCCTCGGGCTGGTTGCGGCGGGGGTCACCGGATGGCATTGGCTCGATCCGGTCGTGGCGCTCGTGGTGGCGATCAACATCTTCAAGGAGGGCAGCGTGCTCGTCTGGAAGTCCTCGCAGGGGCTGATGGACGGCGCCCTCGCGCCCGAGCCGCTGGCGCGCATCAATGCGCTGCTCGAACGCTACGCCCGGGCGAGCGAAGGCGCGGTGCGTTTCGACAGCCTCACCTCGCGCCGTGCGGGCGCGCGCAGCTTCGTGCAGCTGCACATGCATGTGCCCGAGGGCTGGACGCTGGGCCGCGCGGCCACCGAGCGCGCCACGGTGGAGGCCGAACTCATGGCCACCGTGCCGGGGCTCGTGGCCACCATCGAACTGCTGCCCGTGGGCGCGAGCACGATCTTCGAGCAGACCGAGGCCCAGGCGCAGGAACTCCTCAATACCGAGGTGGCTCCCTGAGCCGGCGCGGGTTGGCGTTCAGTGGAGAAACTGGGGCTGCCCGTTGACGAGCAGATGATCGAACTGTGCGAGCCAGGGCTCGGCCAGGATGCGGATTTGCGCATCGTTGTGCAGGATGCGCTGCATGATGCGCGCCTTTTCCCTGCGATGTTCGGCAGCCAGTTGCTTGCGTTTGGCCGAATAGCGCAGCTGCTCGATGAGCACGGCGCAGGTGCTTTCGTGTTGCACCACGCTGTTCCAGTCTTGCGATTTGGCAGCTTCCAGCATCTTGCTGCTGCTGTCCTCGATGGCGCGGTACAGATCCATGAGCGCGGGCACAACAAGGTCCCTTGAGGCGGTATTCGTCTCGCTCATCGCGGCACCTTCGCGGCAATTTCCTTCCAGCCGGTGGCCACGGGGCGGATGACCCTGTCCACGTCGTCCAGGGCTACCTTGTCGTTGTGCAGGTTGGCTTGTGTCAATCGCCTGACGCAAAAATCGTAGAGATCGTGCAGGTTGCGGGCGAGGTCTCCGCCCTGTTCCAGATTCAGGGCGGGCTTGAGGCCTTCATCAAGAATGCGGACCGCCTTGGTGATCTGCTGCCCCTTGCGGGCAATGTCGTTGGCCGCCAATGCGCTTGTCGCTTGCGTGATGGCCTGCAGCAAGGCATCGAACAAAAGGTCGATGAGCTTGTGCGCGGAAGCGCCATCCACGCTGGTTTCCAGGCCTACGCGTTGGTAGGTGGCCGCTGACCGGGAGTTGACGGAGGTGTACATGTCAGGCTCGTGCATCGGATTGTCTATTCTTGATATCGGCGTAACCGTTGCAAACTGTACCCGTCATGAATCTCTGAATTGACGCGACAAATGACCACAAATCCAGCGCTGGCGCGTCGCATGAGCCGGAGCATGCGTGGGTACGGCCGTAATCTTCACCCGTTCTTGTTTTGGTTCCAGAGCGTGACTTGCTGGCTGACGTAGGCGTTCAGCGCGTTGAGCTGCCCCATCTGCGCATCGAGTGCGCTGTACTGTTTGCGCAGCCGGTCTTCGACCGTTGAGGCGTTTTTATTGACCTTGTCCTGCTGCTTCGAGTTGGCTGTCAGCTGGTTCTGCAGGGCTTGCGCTTCATTCGTGAGCGTGCCCGTGCTTTGCAGCGCGCCCGACGTGAAGCTTGCGAAGTTGACGGCAAAGCCGCTGCCGGTGGCAGTGAACATCTTCTGCAGTTCGCTGCCGTTGTTGATGGCTGCACTGAGCTTGACGCTGTCGATCGAGAGCGAGCCATCGCGCTGCATCGAGACGCCGATGTCCGACAGGTGCTGGTAGGCGCTGCCCGAGCTGTTGCTGGCGCCGATGATGCGGCGCGTCATGTTCTGCAGGCCGACGATGACCGCATCGCCCTGAAACGGGCCTGCCGTTTGCGAGCTGGCATCGTATTTGGTCATGTCGCTCAGGGTCTGGTTCAGGGCGTTGTAGGCCTGAACGAAATCCTGCACATTCTTGGTGGCAAGACTGGTGTCCGTCTTCACCGCCATCGTGACGGGGGCTTTGGTCTCGCCTGGCGTGCCGTAGCCGGTGGTGGTGGTCGCCAGCAGATTGATGGTGACCCCGGGGATGTTGTTGTCCAGTGTGTTGGTGTGCGAGGTGATCGCAATCCCGTTGATGCGCGCCTTCGCGTCCTGGCCGTATTGCATGGGCAGGCCGCTGGCGGCCATGCCAAAGCGTGCGTTGGTGACCGGATTGAGCGTCGCCGGATCGAAGGCCAGACGCGAGAGCCCGGTGTCGTCCGTGTTGGTGCCGTCACCGTCGGTCGCCTGGATGCGAAAGCCGCCGGTGCTGCCCGTGGCGTTGGAGGTGATCACCAGCCTGTCCTGCGCGCCATCGTTGAGTGCCGTGGCCGTTACTCCCGCGTTGGCGGCATTGATTTTGGCGGCGATGTCGGAGACCGTGTCGGTGGCCGTGACCGCGATGGCGATGTCGGACGAACCACTCGCGGGCGTGAATGTGTTGCCGCCGCTGTCCCAGCTGCCCATGCGCAGGGTAAGCGTACCACTGCCCACGGCCGAGTCCTTGGCGATGCCGCCCGAGACGACGGACTGCGCCTGCGCGAGCTGGTCCACATCCAGACTGAACGAGGTCGGCGGGGTGGTGCTGGTGGCCGTGATCGTGGCGGCATTCGTATTGGAAGAACTGGCGGTGGTGCCCTTCCACACGGCAGGCGCCGAGATGCGTTGCAGCACGTCGTTCAGCGCCGAGAATTGCGACTGTATGGTGCCAAACGATGAAATCCGCGCCTGGATCGACGTCGCCTTGGCCTGCAGCTGCTGCAGGGGCTGCTTTTCAATGTCGACGAGCTTGGAGATGATGTCGTTGACGTTGAGACCGCTGCCTATGCCGATGGAAGAAATGGTTGCCATGATGGCCTCCGTGGGGTGTTGTTCCGACCCTGTACCAGCCTGTCATTGTGAACGATCGAATGGCAGAGTAAACCGCGAACAGGCGGGTATTTCCCAAGCGCCAGACGGCGCCAGGCCTGTGCCTGTCGCCGTCCGGGAGCCGGGCGGGGCTGCCCTTTTCAGGCAAGCCCCTGCAAACCGCTTACCTCAGCAGTGCCAGCACCCCTTGCGGCAGCTGGTTGGCCTGCGCCACCATCGCGGTGCCTGCCTGCTGCAGGATCTGTGCCCGCGAGAGATTGGCCGTCTCGGAGGCGAAGTCGGCATCCTGCACGCGAGAGCGCGCCGCGCTGCTGTTTTCAATCGCCGTCTGCAGGTTGGCGATCGTCGTCTCGAAGCGCGATTGCAGGGCGCCATAGCGGGCGCGCTGGCCATCGACCACCGACATCGCCGAATCCACCATCGCCAGCGTGCGGTTGGCCGCATCGACCGATGACACGTCCAGATTGTTCACCGCCTGCAGTTGGCTGGAGGCATTGGCAACCTTGAAGAAGCTGACGCCCGCAGTGGTGGTGGCACCCGTGGTCAGGCCGAAGGTCTTGTCCGAGTCCAGGACCAACTCACCCGTGACATAGGCTGACGCACCACCTGCGGTTGCCTGCGTGCCGACGGTTACGGAGCCGCCGGCTGCGGCATTGTTGTTGCTGATGGCGATGTCGTTGCCCGAGGCATTGGTGAGTGTGATGCCGTTGCCTGCGTCGTTCAGCCGGGCAGTCACGCCGGTCTGTGAACTCTTGTCGTTGAAGGCGTTGATGGCGGCCGCCAGCCCGTCCGCATCGTTGGCCGCTCCCATCTGAAACGAGATCGTCACGGCGGAGGCGTTGTCCGACGTCACGTTCAGCGTATAGCCCGCGTTGGCCGTGAAGGCGGTCAGGTCGATTTCGGTGCGCGCGGTGGCGCTGACCCCGGTTTCACCCGTCTTGGCGTTGATGTTGGCCGCCACCTTCTTGGCGCTGTCGCCTGCGGTGACGCCAATGGTTGCGCTGCCGAGGGAGCCATTGACCGCGAAAGTGGCGTCGGCCGCGATCGTGCTGGCCGAACCCGCCACCGCCGTGGATACGTTCGTGCCCGCCGACGAGCCCACGACCAGATTGCCCGTACCGCCCTGGGTGGCCGCGACGCTCGAACCAATACGGTTGTTGCCGTATTTGTTGGTGCTGAAGTTGGAAGAAGTGGCGGTGATGGTCTGGTTGGCGTTCGCCCCGACCTGGAACTGCGAGGAGGTGAAGCTGCCGTCGAGCAGGTTTTGTCCGTTGAAGGCCGTGGTCTTGGCGATGCGGTCGAGTTCCGAGGTGAGCTGGGTCACTTCGGAGTTCAGCGCGGCGCGGTCGGACGCGCTGTTGGTGGCGTTGGCCGACTGCACGGCCAGTTCGCGGATACGCTGCAGGATGCCGCCGGCCGCGCCGAGTGCCCCTTCCGCCGTCTGCGCCAGCGAGATGCCGTCGTTGGCATTGCGCGCCGCCTGCGTCATGCCGCGGATTTGCGACGTGAACCGGTCGGCAATTGCCAGGCCGGCGGCGTCATCCTTGGCGCTGTTGATGCGCAGGCCCGATGACAGGCGCTGCATCGCGGTCGAGAGGGCGTTCTGGGTGTTGCTCAGGTTGCGCTGGGCATTGAGCGAATTGATGTTCGTATTGATGATGGCGGCCATGTTGCACTCCTGAAAAAACCATCCAAATCCGGCACGACGCCGGTATCAAGACCCCCTGCAGCCAGGCTGGTCACCAGAGCCGGGGCACCGGGTGCCTGCCGGATCACGAGCTGTCTTGAGACTCGTTGTGATGGTTTTCGGGTTTACATATCGAAACTTTAGGGCGCCGCTCGAAATTTGTTGGCTTGCGCAGGGAGGCCGAGTCTTCCCGCCAGGGCGCCGGGCCGTGCGGCGCTGCACGGTTCCGGTGGGATATGAGGGGTGTTTGGCGTGTTTTTCGCTCTTATGCCCTTGGGTGGATTCTCCAGAATCGCTCCCATCGTTACTGAAGATGCCCATCGCGTCAGCACGCCCGGCAGATCGGCGACGAGGCCGATCACCTCATCAGGAGTACCGTCATGGCAGCTACGATCAACACGAACATCAATTCGCTCAATGCCCAGCGCAACCTGAGCAACACCCAGAACGCCCTCTCGACCGCGATGGAACGCCTGTCGTCGGGCCTGCGCATCAACAGCGCCAAGGACGATGCCGCCGGTCTGGCGATTTCGGACCGCTTCACCGCCCAGATTCGAGGCATGACGCAGGCGGCGCGCAATGCCAACGACGGCATTTCGCTGGCGCAGACGGCGGAAGGGGCGCTTGCGGCGGCTACCAGCGTGTTGCAGCGCATTCGTGAGCTGGCCGTGCAGTCGGCCAACGCCACCAACAGCGCGTCCGACCGCTCCGCGCTGAACGCCGAGGTGAGTCAACTCACGGCGGAACTCGACCGCATTGCCAAGACCACGCAGTTCAATGGCCAGAACCTGCTCGACGGCAGCTTCACCTCCTCGCAGTTCCAGGTGGGCGCCAACGCCAACCAGACCATCATCGCGACGTCGGCCAACTTCAGCACCAACAAATACGGCAACAACCGTATTGGTTCGAGCGTGGCAGCCACTCAGGGGGGGGCCGGCAATCTGGTCGCGGGGTCGACAGCGGGTACGAACGTATCCACGGCGGTGGCGGGTTCGGCCAGCACGATCGCGGCCGACGCCGCCTTTGCCGTCAACGGCTCGCTGGGCAGTGCCGTGGTCGGCATCACCGCAGGCGACAGCGCCAAGAAGGTGGCGGCCAACATCAACGCCAAGGCGGGCGAAACCGGGGTCAGTGCCACCGCGCGCACCGAAATCGATCTTGGAACGTTCACCAACAATACGAGCTATACGCTGAAGGTCCTTTCGGACAACCAGGCGCCCATCACCGTTGCCTTTACGGTAGGCGCCGCCAATGACGCCGATGGTCTGGCCGCCGCCATCAATGCGTTCAACGACAAGAGCTCCCAAACGGGCGTGACCGCGCGGCTCAATGATGCGGGGACCGGCATCACCATCACCAACGCCTCGGGCAACGACATCCGTATCGACAATACCGCGTCGAGCGGCGGCCCTGTCACCGTGGGCACGCAGGCCGCCACGGCCGGCAACTCCGCCTATGTCACGGGCGAACTGGTTTTCGATTCCGACAAGACCTTCGGCCTGACCAATACCACGGGGGCGGGGGGGGTGAGCTACTTTGCGGTAGCCAACGCGGCCAGCCAGCTGCAATCCGTCAACAACCTGGACGTCTCGACGGTCGATGCGTCCAACCGCACGCTGGCGATGGTGGATTCGGCACTGTCGGTGGTCAGTGGCCAGCGCGCGCGCTATGGCGCCCTGCAGGCACGCTTCGAGACCACGATCAGCAACCTGAACATCACTTCCGAGAACATGAGCGCGGCGCGTTCGCGGATCCAGGATGCGGACTTCGCGGCGGAAACGGCGAATCTTTCACGCGCGCAGATTCTGCAGCAGGCCGGCACCGCGATGGTGGCGCAGGCCAACCAGATACCGCAGGGTGTGCTGCAGTTGCTGAAGTAGCAGTGCCCTCTCCGGCCGTTGGCGTCGGCGCTTGATCAAAACAGGGCTTCCTGTCAAGCTGGTCGCGGCCAATGGTTTCCCCACCGTCTGGTTTTCCTTCGGAGTGTGCACAGGCGGTCGACAACGAGAAAAGGGACAACTATGGTGGCGGATGGTTCCACAGCGCGGCGCGTTGCTGCTTACGAGGCGTTTGCCGAAGGGCGGCTGCAGGAGGCCCAGGGTCTGCTCGATGCGGAACTGGAGGCCAGCGGGTCGGACTTCCAGCTTCTGAACGATTTGGCGGTGGTGGCGTTCAGGCTCGGTCGTACCGACCTGTCCCAAGCGTATTTCCAGCAGGCGCAACAGCTGCGTATGGCGCAGGACGGGCTGCTGATCGGCAACCTGATCGATGCCTTGGCGGGGGTAAAGCCGCAGGCGGCGGTGGGTGAGGCGGCCCGGCAGCCGGTTTCAGGCGAAGCGAGCGACGGCCACTTTGCGCGGTGGCTGGCTGACAGCGCGTCAGCATTGCACACGAAAGCCCGGCAATCGAGTGACGAGGTGTGGGCGGCAGCCTTGTACGCCAGTGTGGACGGTGAGGCTTTTCACGACCATCTGTTGCCCGCCTTCATTGATTGCGAGACGCAGCGCGTGTTCGTGGGCTCCTCTGGTGTCCCCGCGTTGCAGGAGGCGGATCGCTTCATCAGGGTGCTGCTGGGACAGTTGAACAAGCACGGACTGGCGCTGACCGACGCGAGTGTCGCTGTCGATTTTGGTAGCGGCTGGGGTCGTTACACGCGCTTCATGCTCAAGTATGTGCATCCGGACAATCTGTATGGCCTGGAAGTGAGCCCGCAGATGGTGGAACATTGCCGCAAGGCTTTTGGCATGGCGAACTTTCTCAAGGTCGATTCCATGCCGCCTTGTCCGTTGCGCAGCGGCATGGTCGACTTGATCTTTGGGTACTCGGTGTTCTCGCACCTGGCGCCGCACTGCGCCGATGCGTGGGTGGATGAATTCGCCCGCATCACCCAAGCTGGCGGCTTGGTGCTGATGACGACCCAGGGGCGCAGTTTCATCGAGTTCTGCCGCCAGGTACGCGAATCGGGAGACCGCTCGCATCCGTGGTTCGTGTCATTGGCCAAGGCCTTTGTGGACACGGATCAGGCGTACAGGGACTACGATGCGGGGCAGATGCTTCATTTTGGTGAAGGTCAGTACGGTGGCACCTATGGCGAATCGCTGATCCCGCATGGCTATATCGAGAGCCATTGGGGAAAGTATTTTGACCTGGTCGATTTCATTGATGATCGTGGCGTCTTGCCACAGGCGCTGTTTGTGCTGAGGCGTAAAGATGTGCCGTATGTTTAAGGAAGATCGGCGATCTCAAATCCGAAACGCAGGACATTTGAGTTATGGACGAACCGATCTATGTCACTCGACCGTTCTTGCCTCCGCTGGAGGAATTCCTCCCGTATCTCAGACAAATTTGGGATAGCAGGCGGCTGACGAACAACGGCCCTTTTCATGGCCAGCTTGAGGGTGCGCTGCGCGCGTATTTGGGCGTTCCTCAACTAGCCCTCTTCACGAATGCTACCATTGGGCTGGTAACCGCCCTGCAGACCCTGCGTATATCCGGTGAAGTCATTACCACGCCCTACTCGTTTGTTGCAACGGCGCATGCGCTCGTATGGAACAATATCGAGCCCGTGTTTGTTGACATAGACCCCAAAACATGCAATCTTGATCCGGCGCGCATCGAGGCTGCCATCACACCTCGCACTACGGCAATTCTGCCTGTGCATTGCTATGGCAATCCATGCGATGTGGCCGGGATACAGCGTATCGCGGATACCTATGGTCTGAAGGTCATCTACGATGCTGCACATGCATTTGGCGTGCGCTATAAAGGGGAGAGTCTGCTGTCGCATGGAGATTTGTCTGTCGTCAGTTTCCACGCGACCAAGGTCTTCAATACTTTTGAGGGGGGCGCCATTGCTTGCCCGGATTCCAAGACAAAACAGCGTATTGATTATCTTAAGAATTTTGGTTTTGCCGATGAAGTCACGGTGATGGCACCGGGCATCAATGGCAAGATGAATGAATTCCAGGCGGCTCTTGGGTTGCTGCAGCTGGACCATATCAACCAGGCCATTTCCTTACGCAAGAAGATCGAGGTACATTACCGCAAATCACTTGCGGGGATGGACGGTATTACACTTCTGGAACCGATGGAGAATACCGACGGTAACTCTGCATATTTCCCGATCTTCATCGGTAATAATTATCCATTGAATCGGGATCGGCTCTATGAGCGATTGCGCGTCGCAGGTGTTTATGCGCGGCGATATTTCTATCCCTTGATAAGTGATATGCCCATGTACCGTGGGCTAGCTTCAGCGGCATCAAAAAATCTGCCGTATGCGCGGGAGGCCTCCGAGCGGGTTTTGTGTCTGCCTATTTATCCGGATCTTTCTGAAGAAGAACAGAATTTCATCATTGATCTGTTGCTAAATATTTAAGTGATCAAATCATCGACCAGAAAAAAACCGGATCCTGGAAATATTCCGGGGTTGCTTGTCCTGAGTGGCTCGAATGATCGTGCGATCTATGCAATTTGCCGCGTGGCAAGACGTCTGAAGATTGAGTTCTATATTATCGCGGCCGGGCCTGGCGATAAAATCTTCCAGGGTAGATACAAGGATCGAATATGCTATTCAAGAAAGAATATGGTACTCGATCTTGAAAATTTCACGGAATGGGTGATGGCAGCCCGTGAGCGGAGTGATTCTAAGGATGCGGAATTCGTTATTGTACCATCATCCGAATTTCTTAATTTATTTCTTCTGAATCTGGAGCGGGTGGGTGAGCTGGAGTCACTTGGTGTGCGACTGCCTCTCGTGAATGCGGATTTGTATGCACGTTTGAGTAATAAGAGCAGTGCAACCCTTTGGGCTGAATCCATTGGCGTGTATGTCCCAGGGAGACGGGCGAGGTTTTCTCCTAAAAATTTGCCCTTGGTGGCCAAACCGTTGATGAACATCCATCAGGATGGATTGCTCCGCTATCCCCAACTAATCTGCAATAGAGAGGATTTAGATAAATTCCTGATGCGCGATGATTGTGACTCATATTTCGCACAGGAAATGATTAGAGGGAACAGTTGGTATTTGATGGGCTATCTGTCACGTGATGGGCGTGCTTGGTTGCATGCGCAAAGAAATATTGCACAACAACCCGAAGGCAAATCTATACTGCTTGCCTGGAGCGATAATTTTGAGAGTTCGAAAACCGGTCAAAAAATAGTGTTGGCTCTTCGGGATATCGGGTTCTTTGGATTGTTCATGATTGAATTCAAGGGGACGATGGATCGTCCCGTATTCATTGAAATGAATCCGCGTCCTTGGGGGCCTTTGCAATTGAGCATTGATGCGGACAGCGGTATTGTTGAGGCATTTTTGGGAGAGAGTATTTACGGCGACCCTGCTCGATTCGTTCCGACCTCGGTACCTGCGCGAAGAGCCTGCTATTTATGGCTTGGCGGGTTTTTCTCCAGCTGGCGCATGGGGAAAATGATACATTGGCACAACTGCGCCGGCATTCTCCGCTGGTTCTATATCTTGCGTGCACTTCCCTGTGAGGTGTATCTTCGCCCCGATAGTTGGCGCGTTTTCTGGAGAGAACTCTGTGGACCTGGGCACTGAACGCAGACAGCTAGTGCGTGAACTTCAGGCACTCTATGCCGATAAGTCCAAGCATTCTGTATATCAGAGTCTGCCTGGATTCATTGCCGATGAGTTGAAACTGCAATTCAATATCGACGGAAAATGGCGTGGTGATGCAATCCGGTTGCGATATATTTTGCGGCATGCTGAGCGAATGGGCTGGATGCGGGATGGCGCTTGGTGTGATTTTGGTGCAAATACTGGGTTTTTTAGCCTGTCGCTGGCACACGAGATGCCTCGCGCAGATGTTTTGGCTATAGAAGCCAATGTCAATCATGCAAGATTTATTGAAAAACTGGCTCGTGCTTTCAAACTGCAGGGGCTGCGTATTCTTGACCGGGGTATTGGCCTAAATCAACTCGATAGCATCGGGCAGCATGATTTTTTATTGCATCTGAATGTGCTGCATCATGCGGGGGGTGATTTTGATTCTGATCAAGTCAAGAATGTGACGGATTTTCCGGCTTATGCGAAGAACTATCTTTCTGCTCTGCGTTTACAGACAAATCACCTTGTATTCCAAATGGGTTGGAATTTGTGGGGGAACAAGAAACAGCCGATCTTTTCTGCGATTGATGATGTGGTGAAGTTAAAAATTCTTGCATCATGGTTTGTTGACACAGGGTGGGAGATTAAGGATGTAGCTTATGCAACCCACACTAATCATGATGGCAAATGTCTTTCCGATTTGGATTACAAGTCTGTTTCAGCGACTGCTATTGCCGGGCTGTTTGATGAACATTTTAAATATGCACTATGCGAAGAAATAGCGAATTTCAGATTGTATGAGCACCCGGGTGAATTCTATCGGAGACCATTAATTATCTGTAAGGTTGTATAGAATTTTAGGTATTCCCATGAGAATTTGTCCTGTATGTTCTGGCCGTTTCGGGAGTTTTTTTCCACTTCCTTCTTCTTATATTGAGAGTCAAAATCTTGCAAACTCGGAGTGTTCGATAGAAGATTTTGAGACGATTAATATCGGACAGTATCAATGCCCCGGTTGCGGGGCGTCGGATCGGGATCGTCTGTATGCTCTCTATATTCAGCATGTCCTGAGTCGCCGCAATCCAGGCAAGCTTCGTTTGTTGGATATTGCTCCAACACCATCCCTTTCGAGATATCTGCAAAGATTGGAATGGATTGAATACCGTAGCGCGGATCTTGTGTCAGATATCGCGATGGATAAAATTGATATCACGGACATGCGATCCAGCTACGCGGACGGCAGCTTCGATTTTATCATCTGCTCACACGTATTGGAGCATGTCCAGGACGATCGTGCTGCAATGCGCGAACTTTGTCGAGTGCTGGCTCCTGAAGGCAGAGCTATATTGATGGTGCCAATATTGTTGACACAGGCACATACGGATGAAGACCCATTTCTTGACGATATCAAAGAGCGTGTGCGCCGCTTTGGCCAGGAGGATCATGTCAGACGTTATGCAAAAGGGGATTTTCTGAAGAGACTTCGTGATTCGGGTTTCTTGGTCGAGATGTTGGATGAGGGGGAATTTAAGAAATTAACCCGAATTCCTCGTGTTTTCAAGGATCATGGCATCAGTAGTAGTTCCTCGCTTTATATCGGGAAAAAAAATAACAACCTGGGGAATTTGAAAGAAGATGATATCGCTGACAATCGGAGATGGGATGGAACGAATCTGAATCAAGAGTGCCGAGTTACGATTGCCATTCCAGCCTATAAGGCGGTATTTTTCGCTGAGGCTCTGGATAGTGCGCTCAGCCAGCGATTTGACTCTTTTGAAGTTCTGGTGTGCGATGATAGCGACGGGCGGGAAATAGAGGATATTGTCATCAGCCGTCGGACCGGCTTGGTGCCGTTGCGATATATTCGTAATGAAACCTGTTTGGGTGAACGCGGAAATGTCCGGCGTTGTATTGATGAGGCTCGTGGGCATTACATCAAATTGCTTTATGACGACGATTTGATTGCGCCCGATTGCATAGCGAGACTGTCAGAGGTCCTGAGTATTCTTCCAGAGGTTTCGCTGGTCAGTTCACGACGGGGTGTAATCAATGAAAGAGGGGAAATTATTTCTTCAGTATCCTCTCGGGCATACCGTTGGCCACTCCTGAAAGATGTAAGGCTCAAGGGCGCCAGCGTTTGTAGTTTCCTTGGCTCGAATCCGATAAATTTTATTGGTGAACCCAGTTCGGTCATGTTTCGGAAGGAGGATGTACGGTGTGGGATTCAAGGGGATGTATTTTCTCTTGCGGGGCTGCCTATATCTTGGGTTGGAGATTTGGCGTTTTATGTCAATCTTCTCAGGAATGGGGATCTCGTAATGCTTGCGGAGACTCTATCGAGCTTCAGGGTATCCTCGTATCAAGTAAGCCAAAAATACAGAGATGATGTGACGATTGTTCATGAACACGTCATGCAATTCAAAACCTTGGTTCAAGGTCTTGAGGAATTCGATAGAAATCAAAAACTTTTATGCGCTCCTTTATCGTCTAAGGAGCAATTTACTGAATTGGATCTGATGCATTATTGGGATGGCCGTATTCAGCAGGCTCAGTTGCGTGTTTTGGCCTTCTACCTGCCCCAGTTCCACGAAATCCCGGAGAACAATGCATGGTGGGGCGAGGGCTTCACCGAGTGGACCAATGTACGGCAGGCGAAGCCGCTGTTTGAAGGGCATGAGCAGCCGCTCGTGCCGGGTGAACTGGGCTACTACGACCTGAGCTCGGTGGACGTGCTGGAACGCCAGGCCAGGCTGGCCAAAGAGCACGGCATCCACGGATTCTGTTTCCATTACTACTGGTTCGACGGCAAGCGCCTGCTGGAGAAACCGGTGGATCGGTTGTTGCGGGCGCCGCAGATCGACTTGCCCTTTTGCCTGTGCTGGGCGAACGAGAATTGGACCCGTCGATGGGATGGCGGTGAGCAGGAAGTGCTGATGCCGCAGAGTTATTCGCCCGAGTTGCACGAGCGGTTCGCACGGGATCTGCTGCCCTATTTTTTGGATCGGCGCTATATCAGGGTGCAGGGCAAGCCTGTATTGCTGATTTATCGCACGGACATCATCCCCGACCTCAAGGATACCGTGGCGTCGTGGCGCGACGCGTGGCGCGCGCTGGGGCTGGGGGAGGTTTATCTCGTTGCGGTGGAGAGTTTCCGTGCCGTGGATCCTCACGAATGGGGTTTCGATGCCTGCTGCGATTTTCCGCCCCACCAAGTCAATCCTCAGGCCATCGCACCGCAGAGCCCCGTCAATCTGGTGGCCGACACGCAAGCCCACGTGGGCGACTATGGCCGCCTGCGCGATTTCTGGCTGGGGCGGCCACCCCCCGGTTACAAGCGTTTTTGTGGTTTGGTCCCGGGTTGGGACAACAGCGCTCGCCGACGCAAGGGGGGCGCGACGCTGTTCGTGGATGCGACGCCCGAGCGCTACCGGACTTGGCTGCGTGAAGCCGTCGCGCGCACGGTGAATGAGTTCGAGGGGGATGAGCGCCTGGTCTTCATCAATGCCTGGAACGAATGGGCCGAGGGCTGCGTGCTGGAGCCTACGCAGCGTTGGGGGAGGGCCTATCTGGAGGCGACGCGGGACGTGCTGCGCTTGCCGGAGAAGGAGTTTCTGCAGCCTGCCTCGTCCCCTTACCAGCGCTGGCTCGATGGCCGCCTCGACTGCATCAAGGAGATGCCGCAGGACCTTGCCGCGGGGGCGTGCATCCAGGTGCTGATCGTCGGGGGCGATGTTGGTGCTCTGGCCGCTACTCGCGCCGCATTGGCCGCCCAGCGGCGTGCGCCTGATCGGGTGCTGACGCTTGCGGAGGATGGCCTGGCGGCCTTGGGCGAGGGGGGCTGGACGCTGCTTCTGCATGCGGGCGATACGCTGGAGGTGGATGCGCTGGCCAGGCTGCATCTGCTGCTGGATGAACCCGACGCGGAGGGCGCCTGCGTCGTGTACTTCGACCATGACGAGCTCGATGCGCAGGGGCGGCTGGCGACGCCTTATTTCAAGCCGGACTTCAATCACGACCTGCTGCTGAGCTACCCCTACGTGGGCCGCGCCCTGGCGGTGCGCAATGACTGGGCACTGCCGCTGCTGGCCGGGCAGGGGGACGGGCCGTTCGATCTGGCGTTGGCGTACCGTCTGGCCCTGAAGGCGGCGCGCGGGCGCTGCGTCATATCGCGGCGCCGCTGTTGCACCTGACATCGGGGCAGCCCACCGTCTTTTGCACCACCAGCGAAGCCTGGCAGGCGCTGGCCGGGGTGCTCGCGGAGCATCTGGCGCAGGCCGAGCCGGGGAGCGAGGTGGCGGAAGGCCCGGCGCCGGGCACCTTTCACGTCATTCCCCCGCTGCCTCGCATGCCCCTGGTGAGCATCGTGATCCCCACGCGCGATCAACTGCCGTTTCTGAGCCGCTGCATTGAATCCCTGCTGGAGAAGACGAATTACCCGAATTTCGAGGTGCTGGTGGTCGACAACGGCAGCCAGACGCCCGAGGCGCGCGAGTTTCTCGCGGGACTGGCGCAGGTGGACCCTGCGCGCATCCGCGTGCTGGCGGCACCCGGCGCGTTCAATTTCTCGCGCATGAACAACCGTGCGGTGAAGCAGGCACGTGGCGAGTACGTGCTGCTGCTCAACAACGATACGGCCGCGCTGCAGGCGGACTGGCTGACACTGATGATGCGGCACGCGCTGCGTCCGGGGGTTGGCATTGTGGGTGCACGGTTGTTGTACCCGGATGGCGGGTTGCAGCATGCCGGGGTCGTCATGGGCTTGCGCGGACCTGCGGAGCACCCGGCGCTGGGTGCGTCGGCCGGGCAGGCGGGGTATCTTTTTCGCACTCAGGTTCAGCAGAATTTTTCCGCGGTGACCGCGGCGTGCCTGCTGGTGAGCAAGGCTGTGTATGAAGAGGTGGGCGGGCTGGACGAGCAGGCGTTGGCCGTGAGCTACAACGATGTGGATTTTTGCCTGAAGGTGGGCGCCACCGGAAAACGCATCGTCTGGACGCCGCTGGCCACCTTGCTGCACGAAGGCAGCGCCAGCCAGAAGCGCAGCATAGAAAGCCTGGGGCAGGCGGACAAGCGGGCGCGTTTCACGCGTGAGCAAGGAGTCATGTACGAGCGCTGGCCTGATGCCATTGCCCATGACCCGGCGTACAACCCAAACCTGTCATTGACGGGACATGGCTACGAGATTGAATTCAACCCGCTGCTGCGCGCAGGACCGCCACCCGTTCCGGGGCGGCCGCATTGTCTGGTTTTTCCGGGGGATACGTCTGGCTGCGGGCATTATCGGTTGATCCAGCCTCTGGATGCCATGGTGGGCGCGCAAGTGGCCACGGGCCGTGTGAGCCTTGGGGGCATGCGGGCCAATCTGGTGCTGGCCAGCGAGGCGGATGTGCTGGTGTTCCAGCGCTTTTTCACCGATGCGGGTCTGCAGGCCATGCAGGAGGCGAAGTCGCTCAAAGGGGTGCGCAAAATTTACGACGCCGACGACCTCGATTCGCATATCCGGATCACGAATTCGTCGTATCGGCAGGCGCTCAAGGATGCTCGTGGGCGCATGGCGAAGGCCATTGGCCTGTGCGACCGTCTAGTGGTTTCCACGCAGCCGCTGGCGCATGCGCTTGCCGCCACCCACGAAGACATCCGCGTGATTCCGAACCGCCTGTCGCCTGGCATGTGGGGGGACGCGCCACCACGCCGCCTGATCGATCGCCCACAACGGTCCGGCAAGCCGCGTGTGGGGTGGGCCGGCAGCGCCAGCCATTACGGTGATCTGAAAATGGTGGCCGACGTGATTCGTGATCTGGCCGATGAAGTGGACTGGATTTTCATGGGCATGTGCCCGGATGAGATACGGCCTTACGTCAAGGAGTTTTATGCAGGAGTGCCGACACTCGATTGGCCGGAACGGTTGATGGCGCAGGACTGGGACGTGGCCATAGCACCGCTTGAGAGCCATGCCTTCAACGAGTGCAAGTCGAACCTGAAGTTGCTCGAGTACGGCTGGTGCGCGATGCCGGTGGTGTGTTCGGATGTGTTGCCCTATCAAGGGGACTGGCCGGTTGTCCGGGTGAAGAACCGCCACAGGGATTGGTGCGATGCCATACGTGGGCTTCTGTCCGACAGCGCGGGCGCCCGCGCGCAGGGCCTTGCTCTGCAGCGCAAGGTGCAGTCAGAGTGGATGCTGGTGGGGGAGCATGTGCTGCAGTGGCATGCCGCCTGGACATCGTGACGCGGGCAGGCCATCGGCTATCGATGCGAGTGTTATGGTTGCTTCAAGTGAAAGTAATCGGCGAGGAAAACCCTCTTTTATCCTTCCTGATCACTGATTTGAAGCTGGAACAACCCTGACACAATCAGCGCACTATGTTCGTCATCATCGGCTACGTCGTCGTCTTCGCAAGCGTCTTTGGCGTTTTCGTGGCCCATGGCGGCAACATCCATGTGCTGATGGAGGCCTTGCCGTTCGAGATGGCGACCATCGGCGGCGCGGCTTTCGGGTCGTTCGTGGTGAACAACCAGCCCAAGGTGCTCAAGGCCACGGTGCGCGAGGTGCCCAAGCTGCTCAAGGGCAGTCGGTACACCAAGGCGCGTTATCTGGAGCTGCTGGCGATGCTCTACGAGATCCTGCAGAAGGCGCGCAAGGAAGGCCTGATGGCGATCGAAAACGATGTCGAATCGCCGCATGAATCCGAGCTGTTCAAGAAATATCCGGCGGTCGGTTCGGACCATCACGTACTGGAATTCACCACCGATTACCTGCGCATGATGGTGTCGGGCAACCTGAACGCGCACGAAATCGAGGCGCTGATGGAGAGCGAGATCGAAACGCACCACCAGGAAGCGTACGGGCCGGTGGCGGCGCTCACGCGCCTGGCGGGAGCGCTGCCGGCCTTCGGCATCGTGGCCGCCGTGCTGGGCGTGGTCAACACCATGGGCAACGTGGGGCAGCCGCCGGCGGTGCTCGGCGGCATGATTGCCTCCGCGCTGGTTGGCACCTTCCTGGGCATCTTTCTGGCTTACGCGGTGGCGGAGCCGCTGGCGGGGTTGCTCGAGCAGCGCAATGAAGACGCGAGCAAGGAGCTGCTGTGCATCAAATCCACCCTGCTGGCGAGCATGCAGGGCTATAACCCCGCCACGGCCATCGAGTTTGGCCGCAAGGTGCTTTTCTCCGACGTGCGTCCGGGCTTCATCGAGCTGGAAAACCACGTCAAGGGCAAGAAATAAGGCCGGCATCTGGCTGAAAGCCGAACCATGGCTGACAACAAGCTGCAACCCATCATCATCAAGCGCGTCAAGAAGGCTGCTCACGGCGCGCATGGGGGAGCCTGGAAGATCGCCTACGCAGACTTCGTGACGGCCATGATGGCCTTCTTCCTGCTGATGTGGCTGCTGGGCTCGACCAGCAAGGGCGATTTGCAGGGCATCGCCGAGTATTTCGCGTCGCCGATGAAGGTGGCGATGCAAGGGGGCGATGGCGCGGGCAACAGCTCCAGCGTGATCCAGGGCGGGGGCACGGATCTGGCCCGCGTGTACGGCCAGATGAAGCGCAGCCAGGACAGCGATGCCGAAAAGGGGCACGCCAGCCAGCAGGCCAGGCCCCAGAGCATCGAGGCGCAGCGGGCCGAGCGCGCGCGCATCGATGCGCAGCGCATCAAGGCGCTGCAGGGCAAGCTCGAATCGGTGATCACGCAGGACATGACGCTCAACGAATACCGCTCGCAGATTCGCATCGACGTGACACCCGATGGCCTGCAGGTGCAGATCGTGGACGAGCAGAACCGGCCGATGTTCGACAGCGGCAGCGCGCTGGTCAAGCCCTACATGCGCAACATCCTGCGGGCCATAGGCGGGGCGCTGGGCGGCGTGGAAAACCGCATCAGCATTGCCGGGCACACCGACGCCACGCCCTATGGCAATGGCGACAAGGGTTACAGCAACTGGGAGCTGTCGGCCGACCGGGGCAATGCCTCGCGCCGCGAGCTGGTGGCCGGCGGCATGCCCGACGACAAGCTCATCCGCGTGGTGGGCCTGGCGGCGAGCGATCCGCTAGAGCCCAAGGAGCCGCGCGCCGCGGTGAACCGGCGCATCACCATCACCGTGCTCACCAAGGAGGCCGAAGAGCGCCTGATGAGCCACGATCTGCCCACTTTGTCCCTGCCCGCCGGGCCCGCCGACAAAAAACCGGACAATGCGCCTTCCGCCGCTCCGGTCAGTGCGCCTGTCAGTGCGCCTGTCGATGCGGCCGCCAAGGCAGCCGGGTAAGCGCGCATGGCATTTGACCGTTGTAGCCGTAATAATCCATTACATGTTTTCGACCGAAAGGGTCCTTTGTGTCTTCAGCCCTTCGTTTTCTGATCGTTGACGATTTTTCGACCATGCGCCGCATCGTGCGCAACCTGCTCAAGGAGAGCGGGTTCGCCGAGGCCGACGAGGCGGAAGACGGCGTGGTGGCGCTGCAGAAACTGCGCGCCAGCAAGTTCGACTTCATCGTCACCGACATCAACATGCCGAACATGAACGGCTTTCAGCTTCTGGCCGAGGTCAAGAAGGACGAGAGCCTCAAGCACCTGCCCGTGCTCATGGTGACGGCCGAGGCGCGCAAGGAAGACATCGTGGCCGCCGCGCAGGGCGGGGCGGCGGGCTACATCGTCAAGCCCTTCACCAAGGCCACGCTCGAAGAAAAAGTCATGCTGATCCTCAAGAAGCTGGGGCTGTGAGCATGGCGGATGGGGAAGCGAAGGCGCTCGCGGCGCCGGCCGATGCGGACGTGCACACGCGTATCGGGCAGCTCACACGCCAGTTGCACACGGCGCTCACCGAGCTCGGGTTTGCCAATCAGCTGCGCAGCACCATGGGCGAACTGCCCGATGCGCAAAGCCGCCTGTCCTACATCTCGCGCCTGACGGGAGAGGCGGCCGAGAAGGTGCTGGGCCGCGTGGAGATGTCCAAGGCCATCCGCGACCGCGTGAGCGACGAGGGCGCGCGTGTGCTCAAGTCGCTCGTGGCCGATCCGGTGGCGGCCGTCGCCAGGGGCGAGATCTACAACTTTCTGACCGATCTGCGCAGCGCGGGCAATGAACTGGACAGCCACCTGACCGAAATCATGATGGCCCAGGATTTCCACGATCTCACCGGGCAGGTGATCGCGCGCGTGGTCATGCTCGCGGCGACGATCGAGGAGCAACTGGTGCATCTGGTGATCCAGACCGCGCCGCCCGGCAGCGTCGTGGCGTCCGAGGCGCCGCCGGAGCAGACCGCGAAGCTGCAGGGGCCGGTGGTGAATCCCGAAAAGAGCGCCGAAGAGGTCGTGACCGACCAGTCGCAGGTCGATGACCTGCTGGCCAGCCTGGGGTTCTGAAAAACCTGAAATCTTGCTCGAATATGGCTTTGGCGCTTGCTGGGCGGGCGCTGACAGCTATGTTTTCGTGATTTTGGCAGACGTTTTGAATAACGGCGTTTGCGCCTCGTTGTTCATGCTTTAGCGCTTCGCTCTTGTTCCGACAATGGCCGGACCATGGATTCGAGCGAAGACAAACAGCTCCCGGCCACGGAGCGCAAGCTCCAGAAGGCGCGCGAGGACGGGCAGGCGCCGCGTTCGCAGGAGCTCTCGCATCTGGCGGTTCTCGGTGTGCTCGGGCTGGTGCTGTGGAACTTCTTTCCCGCGCTCGTCGATGTGCTCCTGCGCGAGATGGGGCGCCAGCTCACGTTCGATGCGCAAACCGTGCACGTGCCCGCAAGCATGCTCGCGCGCCTGCAGCCCATGCTGCTGGTGGGGCTGGCCGTCAGCCTGATCCTGGCGCTGCTGGCGGCCGTGTCGGCCGTGGCGGCCAGCCTGGGTTCGGGCGGCTGGATCTGGAGCCTGAAGGCGCTGCAGCCGCAGTTCAACCGGCTCAATCCGCTGCAGGGCGTGAAGAACCTGTTTTCCAAGGACAAGCTCTCCAACCTCGGCAAGATGCTGCTGCTGGCCACCGCGCTCATCTATGTGGCGTGGAAGTACATGGTCACGAGCACCGAGAAGATGGCGCAGCTGGTGCTGCAGCCCAGCAGCCCTTCGCTGCGTGACGCGGGCGAGTGGATCGCCACGGGCATTGCGCTGCTGCTGCTGGTGGTGTTCATCTTCACGCTGGTGGACGTGCCGCTGCAGCAGTACCTGCACAGGTCGCGCCTGAAGATGAGCCATGAAGAGGTCAAGCAGGAGCACAAGGACGCCGATGGCAACCCCGAGATCAAGCGCCGCCTGCGCCAGAAGCAGCGCGAGGTGGCCGAGCGCGCGAGCGTGAATGCCGTGCCCAGGGCCGACTTCGTGGTGATGAACCCCACGCACTATGCCGTGGCGCTGCGCTATGACGAAGCCTCGATGAGCGCGCCGCAGGTGATCTCCAAGGGCACGGACCTTGTGGCCTTCCGCATCCGCGACGTGGCCACCGAGCATGCGATTCCCGTGCTGCGTTCGCCCATGCTGGCGCGGGCGCTTTACGCCCACGCCGACCTGGACCAGCCGATTCCGGCGCAGCTGTACACCGCGGTGGCGCAGGTGCTGGCCTACGTCTACCGCCTGAAGGCGGCACTGCGCGGCGAGGGCGGCATGCCCGATGCGCAGCCCGTTCCCGATGAATACATCCCGCCGGAGCTCGATCCGCATTCGCCGCAGGCCAAGACACGATGACGCCGTCGATTCAATCCGCGAAAACCTGGGTGGGAACCAACCGCTCGCTGCTGCAGGGGCTGTCCATCCCGGTGCTGGTGGTGGTGATCCTGGCGCTGATGGTGCTGCCTTTCCCGCCCTGGCTGCTCGATACCTTCTTCACCTTCAACATCGCCGTGGCGCTGATGGTGATGATGGTGGCCGCCTACATGATCAAGCCGCTGGATTTCGCGGCGTTTCCGGCGGTGCTGCTGCTCACCACCCTGATGCGGCTGTCGCTGAACGTCGCGTCCACCCGCGTGGTGCTGCTCGAGGGCCATACCGGGCCGGGCGCGGCGGGCGCGGTGATCGAGGCCTTCGGGCACTTCCTGATCGGCGGCAACTTCGCCGTCGGCCTCATCGTGTTCGCCATTCTGGTGGTGATCAACTTCGTCGTGGTGACCAAGGGCGCGGAGCGCATCGCCGAGGTGTCGGCGCGTTTCACGCTGGATGCGATGCCCGGCAAGCAGATGGCCGTCGATGCCGACCTGAACAGCGGCCTCATCGACGAGGCGGCCGCCAAGCAGCGGCGCGTGGAAATCCAGGACGAGGCCAACTTCTTCGGCGCGATGGACGGCGCGAGCAAGTTCGTGCGCGGCGACGCGATCGCCGGCATCCTGATCCTCATCATCAACATCATCGGCGGCTTTTCCATCGGCATGCTCTCGCACGGCCTGTCGGCGGCGGAGGCGGCCAACAGCTACATCCTGCTGGCCGTGGGCGATGCACTGGTGGCGCAGATTCCCGGCCTGCTCATCTCGGTGGCGGCGGCCATGGTGGTTTCGCGCGTGGGCGCGCGCGACGTGGACGTGGGCCGGCAGATCATGCAGCAGGTGTTCATGTCGCCACGCGTGCTGGGCATGGCGGCAGGCATTCTGGTGCTGCTCGGCGTGATCCCGGGCATGCCGCACACGGTCTTTCTCGTCATGGGCAGCGCGCTGGGCTGGATCGCCTGGATGCTCATGGAGGTGCAGCGCCGGCCCAAGCCTGAGGACGCGGTGGCGCCCGCCCCGGTGAGCGATGGCGAGGCGAGCTGGGACGACCTGCAGCCCGTGGACCTGCTGGGGCTGGAGCTTGGTTACCGCCTGATCGCGCTCGTGGACAAGAACCGCCAGGGCGACCTGCTCACGCGCATCAAGGGTGTGCGGCGCAAGTTCGCGCAGGAGGTGGGCTTTCTGCCGCCGGCCGTGCACGTGAGGGACAACCTGGAACTCAAGCCCAGCGGCTATCGCATCCTGCTGCGCGGTGTGGTCGTGGGCGAGGGCGAGGCCTTTCCGGGCATGTTCCTGGCCATCAACCCCGGCGGCATCTCCACGCCACTCATCGGCACGCCGACGACCGACCCGGCCTTCGGCCTGCCCGCGCACTGGATCGACGCGGCGCAAAGGGAAGCAGCGCAAATGGCGGGCTTTACCGTCGTTGATTCGGAAACCGTCATGGCCACCCATTTGTCACACTTGATGCAGGTGCAGGCGGCGCGGCTCCTGAGCCGCACCGAGACGCAGCAGCTCGTGGAGCACGTGATGCGTCTGGCGCCCAAGTTGATAGAGGAAGTGGTGCCCAAGTTGGTCTCGATCACGACGTTCCAGAAAGTGCTTCAGCTCTTGCTGGAAGAGGCCGTGCACATCCGCGACATCCGCACCATCATTGAAACGCTGGCCGAATACGCGGGCGGCACGCAAGACCCAGCCGAGCTGCTCAAGCAGGTGCGCATCGCGCTGGCGCCCGCCATCGTGCAGCAGATCTACGGGCCGACACAGGAGCTCAACGTGATCGCCATCGAGCCCGACCTCGAACGCCTGCTGGTGCAGGCGCTGGCGGGCAGCAATGGCCCGGCGCTGGACCCCGGCGTGGCCGACCTGCTCACGCACAGGGCGGCCGAGGTGGCCAACCGGCAGGAGGAGATGGGCATCCCGGCCTGCCTGCTGGTGCCCGACGCCATCCGAAGCACCATCGCGCGGCTGGTGCGCCGCATGGCGCCGCGCCTGCAAGTGCTCTCGCACAGTGAAATTCCAGAAACCCACACGATACGCATCGGTCCCGTCTTGAAAGGTGCAACGCCATGAACATCCAGCGTTTTCACGCCCCCACCGCGCGGGAGGCCTTGGCCAAGGCGCGCATGACCTTTGGCGACGGCACGCTCATCCTCTCCAACCGCCCGGTCGATGGCGGCGTCGAGGTGGTCGCAACGGCCGAGGATTCGCTGCCGCCCGCGCAGTCCGCCCCCCGCTTGCAGCCCCTGGTCGAACCGCGCCGCGGCCGCTTGCAGGAGCGTGCGGACGACCTCGCGGCCAGCCCCGTGCGCAGCGAGCAGGTGCACGCGGGCCTGGCGCGCAGCTCGGTCGCCAAGGACACGGAAAAGCTGGCGATGAGCACGCTCTCGTTTCAGGACTACGTGCGCGAGCGCATGCTGCGCCGCCGCCAGGAGGCCCTGCACGGCAGCGCCGCGCCCGCGCCGTCCGAGCCGGCCGCGCGTGTGAGCGCACCGGCGCGCCGCAGTGCCCCGGTGGACGCCGGTGCGGACAGGGTGCCGGCACCCGCGCGGCGCAGTGCGCCGGCCGCGGCCGCGCCCACGCCCGCCGCCGCGGTGGGGCAGCAGCACCTGATGCAGGAGCTGCAGGCGATGAAGGATCTGATCGAAGACCGCTTCAACACGCTCGCGTGGCTCGGCCAGGCGCGGCAGAACCCGGTGCAGTCCAGCCTCATGCTCAAGCTCATTCGCGCCGGCTATTCGCCCGCGCTCGCTCGTGCGGTGCTCGAGCACCTGGCCGAGAACCTGCCTGCGCCCAATGCGCTGCAATGGCTCATGGAGGTGCTCCAGCGCAACCTCAAGACCGACGCGCTTTCGCTGCCGCTGCATGAAGAGGGCGGCATTTATGCGCTCGTGGGCGCCACGGGCGTGGGCAAGACCACCACCGCGGCCAAGCTGGCGGCGATGTGCGCGCGCGTGCATGGCCCGGGCAGCGTCGGGCTGATCACGCTCGACACCTACCGCGTGGGCGCGCATGAGCAGCTGCGCGCCTACGGCCGCATGCTGGGCGTGGTCGCGCATCTGGCGCACGACCGCGCCGCGCTGCAGGATCTGCTGGGGCTGCTGTCGTCCAAGAAGATGGTGCTGATCGACACCACCGGCGTGGCCCCGCGCGACCCGCGCCGCGAGGAGATGCTGCAGGTGCTCGATCTGCCCGACATCAAGCGCCTGCTGGTGCTCAACGCCTGCAACCATGGCGATACGTTCGACGATGTGCTCACCGGGTTCAAGATCACGGGCGTGCAGCAGGCGGTGCTGTCCAAGACGGACGAGGCGGTGAAGCTCGGTCCCTCGATCGATGCGCTGATTCGTCACCAGGTGCTGCTGCGCGGCGTGACCAGCGGCCAGCGCGTGCCCGAGGATTGGGAGGCGGCTGACGCGCGCAAGCTCGTGGCCGCGTCCATGCGCAGCGCGGTCAAGTCCGCGTTTGATCCCAAGGAGATCGAGCTCAACTACTTCTTCACCCAGGCGCCCGTGGCCGCCACCGTGGGCGAGGCGGAGCTGGCGGATGTGGCCTGACGCGCATCAGGGGGCGGGCCTGCTCGGCTTCGTGCCGGGGCAGGGCCCGCGCCTGCTGCCCGTGCTCAGCCACCCCGGGGCGACGCTGGAGCTGGAGGTGTTGTGGCAACTGGCGCGCACGCTGCAGGACGCAGGCCATGGTGGCACTCTGGTGCTCGACGCCGGTGCGACCGAGCGCGCGGCCGAGCCCGGGCTGGCACAGTGGCTGCAGGCGCAAACCGGCGCCTGGCCCGAGGGGGTGCGGGAATTCGCCGTTGTGCCCGCCGCGCAAGGCATGGCCGATCTGGTGGCGCGCGGCGGTGCGCGGGCGCTCGAGCATCTGGCCGACGCGGTGCGGCACTTCAGCTTGGTGCTGCTGTATGCGCCGCCGGTACAGGTTGCGGCCTTGTTCGCCGGTCGGTGTGTTTCGCCGCTGGTGCTCAATGTGCCGGGTGACGCCGCACTGCTGCGCAGCTACGCCCTGCTCAAGCGCACGATGAGCCTTGCGCCGCTGCGCTGCACGGTGGCGGGCGTGGCATGGCGTCCGGATGATCTGCCCGTGCTGCGAAACACCCTGCAGGTGCTGCGCCAGCGCTGCCAGCAGTGGCTGGGCGAGAGCCCGCGGACCGTGGCCGTGGATGGCAGCGATGAAGAGGCCCTGGGCACGCTGGCACTGCAGCTGATGGAAGGGGCCTGCATGGTGCAGGTCGCGCCCGCGCCGCTCGCGCATGAGCCGCAGCGCGCCACAACACGCTACCATGAGTGTTCCATGGTTTGACTTTGCATGATGTACACCGCCAAGGGCCAGCTCGACCGCGACGCGCTGTTTCACCAGCATGTGGGGCTGGTGCAGCGCATTGCGCACCACATGATCGCCAAGCTGCCGCCCAACGTCGAGGTGGACGACCTCATCCAAGTAGGCCTGATCGGGCTGAGCGACGCGCTCACGCGCTATGAGGTGACGCAGGGCGTGCAGTTCGAGACCTTCGCCACCCAGCGCATCCGCGGCGCGATGCTCGACGAATTGCGCGAGAACGACTGGATGAGCCGCAGCTCGCGCAAGAGCCAGAAGGACATCGAGCACGCGGTGCGCCGCGCCGAGCAGAGGCTGGGGCGCGCGCCGCTCGAATCGGAAATCGCCGACGAGCTCAGGATGAGCCTGCAGGACTACCAGGCGCTGCTGGGCAAGGTGCGTGGCGCGCAGCTCGTGTACCTGGAGGACATGGGCCGCGGCGGCGATGACGAGGGTGGCGAGGGGTTTCTCGATCGCAACGTCGCCGACGAAGGGGCCGACCCGGTGGCACTGCTGCGCGACCAGGGCATACGCAGCGCGCTGGTGGCGGCCATCAAGCAGCTGCCCGAGCGTGAGCAGTTCGTGATGGGCATGTACTACGAAGAGGACATGAACCTCAGGGAAATCGCCGCGGTGCTGGGCGTGACCGAATCGCGCGTGTGCCAGCTGCACAGCCAGGCGATCGCGCGGCTGCGCGCCAAGATGCGCGAGCATTGAGGCGACTCAACGCTATCAAAATAAATTGTTTTACGCTTGCCTGGCAAGCGCTGCAGCCCGATTTGCCTTGATTTATCCCGGGGCCCGGTAGATCCGGGCCTTGCTGGTTGCGGCGGGGCCGTAGGTCACGAGATCGGCGGGGGGCAGAAGGGACGCGGCCTGCTGGCTGGTGAGGCTCATGACGCGCGCCAACTGGTCGCGCGTGCTGCTCAGTTGTGTGCCCAGGGCCCGAATGCGCTGGCGGATTTCCTCCGGGTGCTGGGCGAAGGGGGTCCGGTCGAGCCAGTCGGCCAGCGCCGCGGTGGCGCTGCGCACGGCCAGTGCCTGCTGCTGCACCGCCGCGGGGTTGGCTGAAACCAGGGCGGCCTGCAGCTCCCTCACCTGCGTTTCGAGCACCTCTAGGGGCGACGGCGGCGGGGGCATGCGCCAGACAGCGTTCAGTGGCTGCGCTGCTGGCTCGCGCGCGCCAGCGTTTCGGCGGCGTTGTCCAGCAACTTGTCGGCCACGGCCTCGGCGTTGACGCGGTAGGTGCCCTGATCGATGGCGTTCTTGACCTCGGTGACCTTTTGCGCGTTGAAACCGGCGCTGCTGCGCCCCAGCGCGGCCGTGCGCACGTTCTCCGACAGCGTGACCGGCACACCGGCACTGGCCACGTGAGAGGCCGAACGCGAGGCGGTTTCCGACGCGGGCGCGGCACCTTTGGCCTGCTGGCGTGCGGTGGCCGTGCGGGAAAGCGCGTTGGCTGAATCTGCGTGGTTGTCGATTTTCATGTCACTCTCCACCACCCCTGAGCAAGGTATGGGGCCTGTAGGCTGATTAACGGCAGCTCAGGCCCGATCTTGAGGGTTCATGCGACACAAAGGGGTGTGCCATCATAAAGCAGCCTCTACTGTCCCGTCTGCGTTGACAATACCTGCGATGATTTTCCCATTGGCCATGCGGATGCGAACACTCTGACCGGCAGAGCCCGCCACCAGGGCCTGGCCCGATGAGGTGACGGCGTAGCCCGGCCCCTGCGCTTTCACCTGCACCGCCGCGCCCGCCTTGAACAGATAGGGCGCGCGCATCATGTTCTGCCGCAGTGCCTGCCCGGCCACGAGCGTGCGGGCGGCCACCTGGCCCACCCAGGCCTGCGGGTTGGTCACGACGGCCGCGGGTTCGGCCGCCCAGTCCACCTCCGCCTGCATGGCGTCCTGCTCGGTCAGGGTGGCGCCGGTGGCCACATTGCCGGTGAGCACCCATGCCGGGCCAAAGGCCTGCACCGTGATCGGCAGGAAGACGTTCCAGCGCGTCTGTCCTTCCAGGCAGCGCAGCCCCAGGCGGGTGCGGCCCCACAGGCGCGCGCCGGGCGGCAGATAGGGCTCGACGCGGGCGCAGGGCGCGAGGTTCAGGCGCGGGTCCAGCTGGCCCACGCTGACCTGCATGCGCAGCGGCGAGGCGTCGGCGGGCAGCTGCGTCAGCGCCTGGTCCACCCATTGCTGGGTGAGGGCCGCGAGCTCTTGCGGCGTGGTCACCTGCTGGGCGTGCGCGGGCCATGCGAACACGCCGGCAAGGGCCGCGGCCGCGAGAACATGCACGAGGCGAAAGAGATTCATGGCAAGGCTCCTGTGCCGTCCGGTGGCCGTGGCGCACGGATGCGCGATCTTTGGGCACGGGCTTTGGGACGCCTGTGACTGTAGGCCGTCGCCGCAGGAGAGAAGCGGGGAACAGCAGGCGGTGCGCGGTACTTTTCCCGCTTTAGAAATCAGGCGCGGTTTCCATAATCGACGCACGCCATCCCAGCGAGGCCCCACATGCTCGACAAACTCACGTCACCTCTGAACCTGCAAGGCAATGCGCTGATGCTTCGTGCCGAGCGTCAGCGCGTGATCGCGAGCAACATCGCCAATGCCGACACGCCGGGCTACAAGGCGCGCGACTTCAATTTCGCCCAGGCGCTGCAGCAGGCGGGCGAGGCGCAAGGGAGCGGCGCACCGGGCGCGCAGGGCACGAGCAACCCGCGCCACATTCCCCTGCAGGGGGCGGGTTCGGGCGCGGGCCAGCCCGGCTACGCGTTGCAGAGCGAGCCGGCCCTGGACAACAACAGCGTGGACATGGACCGCGAGCGCGCGGCCTTCATGGACAACGCGGTGCGCTACGAGGCGACGCTGCGGTTCATCAACTACCAGTCGCGCACGCTGCAGAGCGCGATCACGGGCCAGTGAGCCGCGTCACCGAGGAGCCGCCATGTCGATGTTTTCCATCTTCAACATTTCCGCCAGCGCCATCGGCGCGCAGGCGCAGCGCCTGAACGTGGTGGCCAGCAACCTGGCCAACGTGGATGCCGTGGCCGGCCCCGACGGGCAGGCCTACAAGGCGCGTCAGGTGGTGTTCGAGACCACGCCCATGGGCGAGCCAGGCAATGCCGGCGTGCGCGTCTCCAACATTCAGGAAAGCGAGACCCCGGGGCGGCGCGTGCTCGACCCGGGCAACCCGCTGGCCGATGGCCAGGGCTACGTGACGCACTCCAACGTGAACGCGGTCGAGGAGATGGTGAACATGATCTCCGCCTCGCGCGCCTACCAGAACAACGTCGAGGTGATGAACACGGCCAAGGGGCTGCTGCTCAAGACCTTGCAGATGGGCCAGTGAGCCCGGGAGACAGGCGATGGCTTTCACGCCCATAGATACCAGCGCGCTCGACGCGGGCGCCGCCAGCACGTCCAGCGTGACGCAGCGCAACACCGATCCGAACGCCATGCAGGACCGGTTCCTGAAGCTGCTCGTGGCGCAGCTGCAGAACCAGGACCCGATGAATCCGATGGACAACGCGCAGATGACCACGCAGATGGCGCAGATCAACACCGTCACCGGGCTGCAACAGCTCAACCAGACGGTGCAGTCCATGTCCCAGCAATTTGCCAGCATGCAGCAGCTGACCGGGGTGTCTCTGATCGGGCATGCGGTGCTGACCGATGGCGACAGTCTCACCACGTCCAACGGCCAGGCGCAGGGCCTGTTCGATCTGGCCCAGGCGGCCACGGACGTGAAGGTGGAGATCGTCACACCCGGAGGCAACGTGGTGGACACGGTGCCGTTGGGCGCTCTCGACGGCGGACGCCACGCCTTCACGTGGGATGCGAGCAGCTACGGCGGCGACCTGAGCGCGCTGCACTACCGCGTGGTGGCCAGCAGCGGCAAGACGAGCGTGCAGGCCACGCCCCTCATGCAGCAGACGGTGCTGGCCACGGGCAGCGGCGACAAGGGGCTCATGCTGACCCTGGGCAACGGCGCCACCGTCGCCTATTCCGACATTCACGGCGTGGTCTGACACCCGCCAGCAACTCACCAGGAGCGCACCATGGGATTTCAGCAAGGCCTCACGGGTTTGAATGCCGCAAGCAAGAACCTGGACGTGATCGGTCACAACATCGCCAACTCGCAGACCGTGGGCTTCAAGGCCTCGCGCACCGAATTCTCGGAAATGGTGGCCACGGCCATCGGCTCCGCGGGGGGGAGCAATGCGGGCATCGGCGTGCAGGTGGATGCGATCGCGCAGCAGTTCACGCAGGGCAATATTTCGATCACCGGCAACAACCTGGACGTGGCCATCAATGGCAACGGGTTCTTTCAGGTGAAACAGCCCGACGGCAGCATGGCCTACACACGCGCCGGCGATTTCAAGCTCGATGTCGACGGCAACGTGGTCACCAACGGCAATGCGCAGCTCATGGGCTACCCGATGGACCCCGTCACGCACGTGCGCACGGCGAGCACGCCGGTGCCGCTGGTGTTCCCCTCGGGCGCGCCGATTCCGGCCAAGAAAACCGCGAACGTCGCGGTCGAGATGAATCTGGACGCGCGCGCCACCGACGCGGCGGGCAGTGCCGGCCCACCCCCGGTTCCCGCCACGCCCCGTTCCGCGTACGGCACCTCGATCAATGTCTACGACAGCCAGGGCGTGGCCATTCCCGTGAGCCTGTATTTTCAGAAGACGGCAACGGCCAACACCTGGGATGTCTATGACAAGCTCGACGATCCGACCGCGACGCCGCCCGTCGTGGCCACGCCGATCGGAACGATCGCCTTCAGTGGCACGGGGGTGCTCACGAGCGGCTCGCCGCTGACGGTCACGGTGGACCCGGCGGTGGCCAATCCGAACAACCCGCCGGCGCCTTTCCCGGTCACGATCGACCTGAGCAAGGCCACGCAGTTCGGCGCCAAATTCTCCGTCTCCAACCTGACGCAGGACGGCTATGCCGCCGGGCAGCTGACGGGCATCAACATCGGCCCCGACGGCTCCATCCTCACGCGTTATTCCAACGGCATCAGCCGCCCCGAAGGGCAGATCGCGCTGGCGACGTTTCGCAACACGCAGGGCCTGGCGGACGTGGGCAACAACCTGTGGGTGGAGACCTTCGGCTCTGGCCAGCCGGTGATGGGCACGCCCACGGAGGGAAACTTCGGCGCCCTGCGCGCGGGCGCGCTGGAGGATTCCAACGTGGACCTGACGGGCGAGCTCGTGGCCATGATGACCGCGCAGCGCGCCTACCAGGCCAATGCGCAGACCATCAAGACGCAGGACCAGGTGCTCTCGACGCTGGTCAACATGCGCTGAACCCACCTGAGGCACGGAGCACGCCATGGATCGCATCATCTACACCTCGATGACCGGCGCCAACGCCGCGATGCAGCGCCAGGCGGTGCTCGCCAACAACCTGGCCAATGCCTCGACCACGGGGTTCCGCGCCGAGATGGCCAGCTTCCGTTCGGTGCCCGTGCAGGGCGACGGCGCCAAGACCCGGGTGTTCGCGCTCGAAGCCACGTCGGGGCACAACACGACGGCCGGGCCGGCGCAGACCACCGACCGTCCGCTGGACGCCATGGCCGTGGGCAATGCCTGGTTTGCCGTGCAGGGGCTCGATGGCACCGAGGCCTACACGCGCGCGGGGGGCTTTCAGGTAACGGCGCAGGGTCAGCTCGTGACCGGCAACGGCCTTCCCGTGCTCTCGGACGGCGGCGCACCCATCGACATTCCCCAGGGCGCTGACGTCGTGCTCGGCGGCGACGGCACGGTCACCGCGCAGGTGCAGGGCCAGCCGGCGCAGGCCATCGCCCGGCTGAAGCTGGCCACGGAAACCGCCGATACGCCGCTCAGGCGCGGCGACGACGGCCTGTTTCGCACCGCCAGCGGCGATCCGCTGGCGCAGGACCCGAACGCGCAGATGCGCGCGGGCATGCTCGAAGGCTCCAACGTGAACGCGGTCGAGTGCATGGTCGGAATGATCGCGGTGGCACGCCAGTTCGAGCAGCAGATGAAGCTCCTGCAGACGGCCGAGAGCGACGACAAAAGTGCCGGGCGCCTGCTCAGCATGAACGCATAAGGAAACCACGCCATGATGAATTCCCTGTGGATCGCCAAGACCGGCATGACCGCGCAGCAGACGCAGCTGGACGTCATTTCGCACAACCTGGCCAACACCTCGACCACCGGTTTCAAGCGCAACAACGCGGTGTTCGAGGATCTGGTCTACCAGAACCTGCGCCAGGTGGGCGCGCAGGCCGATGAGCAGAACCAGCTGCCCACGGGCCTGCACGTGGGCCTGGGGGTGAACGTGGTGGCCACCAGCCGCAAGTTCACGCAGGGCAGCCTGCAGCAGACCGACAACAACCTGGACGTGGCGATCGACGGCAAGGGCTTTCTCGAAATCACCCAGCCCGACGGCACCACGGCCTACACGCGCGACGGCTCGTTCCAGGTGGACTCGCAGGGACGCATGGTCACCGCCAACGGCCTGCCGGTGGCGCCGGGCATCACCGTGCCGCCGGGCACCACCAGCATCAGCATCGCGCAGGACGGCACGGTCTCGGCCATTGTCTCGGGCAACACCGCGCCGCAGCAGCTCGGCCAGCTCATGATGGCCAGCTTCATCAATCCGGCCGGCCTGGAGCCGGTGGGGCAGAACCTGTTCAAGGAATCCGCCGCGTCGGGCCCGCCCCAGGAGGGGCAGCCGGGCACCAATGGCCTGGGCATCATCAAGCAGGGCTTTCTGGAGAACTCCAACGTCAACGTGGTCGAGGAGCTCATCAACATGATCCAGACGCAGCGCGCCTACGACCTCAATTCCAAGGCGGTGCAGACCAGCGATCAGATGCTGGCGCGCCTGTCGCAGTTGTGAACGTGGGTGGGGGCTTCATCATGCGTGCACTTGCTTCTCTGCTCGGCGCGGCGCTGGCCCTCCTGGCCGCGGGCTGCGCCGGCATCAATCCGCCGCCGCCCATCGACGTGCTGCCCACCGAGCCGCCGCACCTGGCGCCACCGCCGCAGGCGCGTGGCCCGGCCACCGGCAGCCTGTTCAACGTGGCCAGCTATCGCCCGCCGATGGAAGACCAGCGCGCGCGCTTCGTGGGCGATCTGGTGACGATCGAGATCCTGGAGACGATAGATGCCAAGCAGAACAGCCAGTCCAACGTCGGCAAGACCTCCAAGAACGGCGGCGGCATCACGGCCCTGCCCCTGCTGCCCGCGAGCATCCTGGGCCGGACCGGGATTCAGGCGGGCTACGACAGCAGCTTCGCGGGCAAGGGCAATACCAGCAGCACCAACCAGTTCAAGAGCAGCGTGACGGCCATCGTCTCGGACGTCCTGCCCAACGGCAACCTCGTGATCACCGGGGAGAAGCAGGTGGGCGTGAACCGCAGCGTGGACGTGCTGCGCTTTTCCGGCATCGTCGATCCGCGCCATCTGCGCCGGGGCACCGGCGGGTACACGGGCAGCGTGATCAGTTCGCAGTACGTGGCCAATGTGCGCGTGATCTCGCGCGGGCTGGGCGAGCAGGCCGAGGCGCAGGCCATGGGGTGGCTGGCACGCGCCTTCAATTCCGTCACGCCGTTCTGAGGCAGGCATGGCGGCATCGGGCTTGCTCATGCGGCGCCTGCGGCTGGCGCTGGGCTGCGCCCTGATGTTGTGCGCCGGCGCCGCTGCGGCGCAGGACTTTCGCGACCCGGCGGCGCAGCGCTTCGTCGTCTGGCCCAACATTCCGGTGATCCGCGCGGCCGATCTGGCCGACTATGCGCAGGACCGCCAGGCCTTTGCCGATCTGCACTCGGGCAAAGGTGACCCTGCCAAGGTCGAGGCCGCGCTGCAGGCGGTGGACAACCTGCAGGCGCATCACCAGCAGGCGGCGCTAGGGGAACTGGGGCGCAGCCTGAACGTGCAGTTCATCGCCGAGCTCGATGCGCTGGCGCGCCAGCGCGGCGTGGCCCATCCCAGGCTGCGCTTTGACTTCGCCGACATCACGCCGCAGCAATTGCAGCGCCCCATCGTGCTCGACGAACTCAAGAAGCAGGCCGATCACGTGCAGCTCGCGGCCTACATCACCTACACGCGGCTGGACGGCACGCTGGTGCAGGCCACCGTCACCCTGGTCAAGCTCGGGAGCGGGGCCTCGCAGAGCTTTTCGGCCACCGTGCCCGTCAATGCGCTGGCGCAGGCGCTGGCGCGCGAGGTGTTCGACTACTTCGAAGGTGCGCGATTTGCACCGCACCGCAGGCCGGCGATGGCGGGCGAGTGGATCGCACCCGCGCCCGGGCACGCCGACCGCCTGGTCTCGCGCGACGTGGCCCTGCGCTACTGCGCCTCGCAGGGCGCCGAACTGCCGACGGCGCAAGAGCTTGAAGCAGGCGAGGCGGCGGGTTTCTATGGCGGCGGCGTGGCGCTGCGCAGCGGCGGCATCTATCACGTGCAGGGGGGTCTGTACGACACCGCGCTGGCGCAGGATGGCGACTCGCGCATGCGGCCCAATTTCATCGCCAGCGTGCCCAACGGCCTGTATTACTGCGTGCGCCACGCCGCGTCCGCGCAGGCGGCCAGGGCGGCAGCACGTGCCAAGGCCCGGCGTTGAATTAAAAACATAGCTTGAAACGCTTGCCAGATAAGCGTCTGGATGGGTTTTATCTAAAACCAGGAAACGATTCCCGCCGCCGGTGCAAGTCGCCAACAATCGCCTGAATACCCGACTTATCGCCCTTTAGAAATCGCCGTGGCTGGCCACAATGAACGCATGAAACCCGCGTTCTTGCCCTGTTGCCTGCGTTGGCTGCTGCCCTTGCTGCTGGCTCTGGCATGGGCGCTGCCCGCGCAGGCCGCGCGGATCAAGGAAATTGCAGCCGTGCAGGGTGTGCGCAGCAACCAGCTCTCGGGTTACGGCCTGGTGGTCGGGCTCGACGGAACGGGCGATCAATCCACGCAAATGCCGTTCACGGCACAGGCCATGGCCAATTACCTGCAGCAGATGGGCATTTCGCTGCCGCCGGGCACGACCGCGCCGCAGCTCAAGAATGTGGCGACGGTGGTGGTTACGGCCGAGCTGCCGGCCTTTGCCAAGCCGGGGCAGGCCATTGACGTCGTGGTGTCTTCCGTCGGCAATGCCAAGTCGCTCAGGGGCGGTACGCTGATCGCGACGCCGCTGCGCGGGGCCGACGGACAGATCTATGCGCTGGCGCAGGGCAACCTCGTGGTGGGCGGCGCGGGCGCATCGGCCGGCGGCTCCAAGGTGCAGATCAATCACCTGAGCGCGGGCCGCATCCCCGACGGCGCGCAGGTCGAGCGCAGCGTGCCCACGCCCCTCGATGAGGGCGACACCATCACCCTTGGGCTTGATGCCTCGGATTTCCAGCTTGCGCGCAAGGTGGCGCTGGCCATCAATGCCCGCTCCGGCCCGGGCACGGCGACGGCGCTGGACGGGCGCACTGTGCAGGTGCGCGCGCCGCGTGATCCGGGCTCGCGCGTGTCCTTCATCGCGGAACTTGAAGAGTTGCAGCTGCCCGACTCCACGCCCGCGGCCAAGGTTGTCATCAACGCCCGCACCGGCTCGGTGGTGCTCAACCAGGCGGTGACGCTCGGGCCCTGCGCCATCGCGCACGGCAACCTCTCGGTCACGATCAGCAGCACGCCCGTGATCAGCCAGCCCAATGCGTTCTCGCAGGGACAGACCGTGGTGGCGCAGCAAAGCGCCATCACCATCCAGCAGCAGGGCGGTCAGGTGCAGCAGATGCCCGCGTCGCCACAGCTCGCCGACGTGGTGCGCTCGCTGAACGCGCTGGGCGCGACGCCGCAGGATCTGCTGGCCATCTTGCAGGCCATCAAGGCCGCGGGCGCGCTCAATGCGGAGCTGGAGGTGATCTGACATGGCCGCGCCGATCTCCGCCGCCAGCACGACGGGCCTCGCCGCCGATGGCCGGGGTGTGAACGCGCTCAAGCTGCAGGCGAACAACGACGACCCCTCGGCCCGGCGGGCTGCGCTGGCGCAGGCTTCGCGCCAGCTCGAGTCGCTGTTCATGCGTGAGCTGCTCAAGAGCATGCGCGAATCGAGCAAGCAGCTCAACGCGGACAGCGGCGGCGAAGGCGGCCTGGCGACCGATCTGTTCGATCAGCAGATGTCGGTGCAGATGGCCGGCCAGCCCGGGGGTCTTGCCTCGATGATCGAGCGCGAACTCTCGCGCCAGGTGGGCGCGAGCCGCGCGGCCAGCGTGCCGGCGAGCGCGACCGCGGGCCTCGCCAAGAGCACCTTCAGCTTTGCCGGCGCCGCGCCGATCGCGCCCTCCAGGGGGCGCGACGACTTCGTGCAGCAGCACCGCGCCGCGGCCGAGCGCGTGGCGCGGGCCAGCGGCATTCCGGCCGCCTTCATGCTCGGCCAGGCCGGGCACGAGACCGGCTGGGGCAAGAGCGCGATACGCACCGCCGACGGCGGCAATTCCTACAACCTGTTCGGCATCAAGGCCACCGGCGGATGGGATGGCAAGGTGGCCGCCGTCACGACCACCGAATACGTGGACGGCGCGCCGCGCACGGTCGTGGCGAAGTTCCGCGCCTACGATTCCTACGAAGAGTCGTTTCGCGACTACGCGCGTCTCATCACCGAAAACCCGCGCTACGAAAAGGCGCTGGCCAAGGTCAATTCGGTGCAGGGCTGGGCCGCGGAGTTGCAGCGCGCGGGCTACGCCACCGACCCGAACTACGCGAGCAAGCTCAGCCGCGCGATCCAGAGCACCATGGCGGTGGCTGGCACGTCGGCGGGCACGCAGGCATGAAGGAGGGTGACTCATGAGCGGCTTGCTTGACGTCGGCGCGCGCGCCCTGATGGCCAATCAGGTGGCCTTGCAGACGGCCGGCCACAACATTTCCAACGTCAACGTGGCCGGCTATTCGCGCCAGAGCGTCGTGCTCGAGCCGGTGCAGGGCCAGTTCACCGGCGGGGGCTACATCGGCAAGGGCGTGAACGTGGCCACGGTGCTGCGCGAGCACGATGAACTGCTCACGCGCCAGGCAGCGGCGGCACAGGCCGTGCAGGCCGGCGACAGCGTGCGCGCGCAGCGCCTGATGCAGTTGCAGAACATCTTCACCGGTGGCACGCAGGGCCTGGGCGCCTCGATCAACGACATGCTCAATTCGCTTGGCGACGTGGTGTCCTCGCCCACGGATATGACGGCGCGCACCGTCACGCTCACGCGCATGGACGAAATGGCGGCGCGCATGCGCTCGGCCTCGGCGCAGTTGCAGGAACTGGGTTACGCCGTTGATCAGCAGCTCTCCAGCGACATGGACCGCGTGAACACGCTGGCGAAAAACATCGCCGACGTGAACGAACAGATCGCCAGCGCCAAGGGCAACGGCCAGACTCCCAACGACCTGCTGGACAAGCGCGACCAGCTGATCCGCGACCTCAATCAGTACGTCCAGACCACGCAGATTCCGGCGGATGACGGGACCATGGGCGTGTTCGTCGGCGGCAGCCAGGCGCTGGTGCTGGGCAACACGGCCGCCAGCCTGTCGGTGCGGGAGTCGCAGCTGTTTCCGGGCAGTGCGCAGCGCGCGCTTTATTTCACGCCGCCCAATGGCAGTCCCATCGAGCTGACGAGCGATCTGCTCGGCGGCGGCGAAGTGACGGGCCTGATGCACTTTGCCAATACCGACCTGACCGATGCCGGCAATCTGCTGGGCCGCATGGCGCTCGGTATCGGCACCACGCTCAATGCGCAGCAGGCGCAGGGCCTGACGCTCGATGGCGCGGCGGGCGGCCCGCTGTTCTCCCTGCCGACGAGCATGCCCGGCTACAGCAGCAATCCGGCGACGGCGGGCACCGTCACGTTCACCAACGCGGCGGCGTTTGCCGCGTCCGACTATGAAGTGCGCTTCACCACGCCGCCCGGTGGCGTGGTGGTGCGCCTGTCGGACGGGCAGACGACCAACGTGGCCAATTTCACGACCGGGCAGGTGGTCGATGGGCTCAATTTCCAGTTCACCAGCGTCGGCGTGGCGGGCGAGCGCGTGCTGTTCAAGCCGTTTTCGAGCGCGGCCGGCAGCATCCAGGCGCTCGTGAAATCGCCGCGCGACCTCGCGGCGGCCAATCCGATCAACGCGCAGATGGGCACGTCCAACGCGGGGACGCTGCAGCTGGCCGAACTCAAGGCGAGCGGGCCGGGGTTCGTCGCGCCGCCCATGGGCGACAGCGCCAGCCCGCCCACCTATCCCGGCGGCATTCAGCTGAGCTTCACGGCGGCGGGCACTTATGACGTGATCAACCGAGGCAGCGCGCCGCCCACCACGGTGCTCACCGGCCAGAGCTACGTGCCGGGCCAGCCCATCACCATCGATGGCTGGTCCATCACGCTGCAGGGCACGCCGCATGCGGGTGATACGGTCAGCGTCGGCAATGCGCTCGATCCGCAGTACGGTGACTGGTACACGCGCGATGCCGGCAACGCCAAGGCGCTCATGAATTTGCGTGACACCAAGCTGTTCGACGATTCGAGCATGGCCGACGGTTATGCCAGCCTCATGGCGCAGGTGGGCACGCGCACGCAAAGCGCGCAGTATGCGGCGCAGATTTCGGGCTCGATCGCGGACAACCTGGAGGCCAGCCGCACGGCGGTGTCGGGGGTCAATCTGGACGAGGAAGCCGCCAAGCTGATCCAGTACCAGCAGGCCTACCAGGCCTCGGCCAAGGTGCTGCAGGTCGCACAGAACATCTTCGACAACCTGATTTCCGTGATGGGCCGATAAGGGAGAAGGTCATGGCAGACAATTTTTTCCGTGTCGGCACGGCCAACATGTACGACAGCGCCATGCAGAACCTGAGCGCCCGCCAGAAGAGCCTCGTCGATCTGCAGGAAAACCTCACCAGCGGCAAGCGCGTGGTGCGCCCCAGCGACGATCCGGTCGCGGCCGCGCAGGCCGAAAGGGCGATGACGCGCATCGCGCGCATCCAGGCCGAGCAGCGCCAGCTCGAGATCCAGAAGGGCAACGTCACGCAGGCGGAGTCGACGCTCGGGGATGCGGTGGGCCTGGTGCAGGAAATCCGGCAGGCCGTCGTGGCGGCGGGAGGCGGGACGCTGACGCCCGCGGACCGCAGGACCTACGCCATGCAGATTCAAAGCCTGCAGGATCAGCTCAAGGACGTCATCAACCGCAAGGACGTCAACGGCATGCCGCTGCTGGGGTCCCTGGGCAGCGCGCTCGCGCCCTTTGTCGGACCTCTGCCCGGGGCGCCGGACTATCTGTTCAGCGGCCTGCCCGGACAGGACGCCAGCCAGGGCACGGCGGTCGCGTCGCAGATGGATGGCCATGCCGCGCTGATGTTCGATCCGCAGCGCGACGGCATTTACGGCGCCGCGGTCTCCAATGCCAATCCGCTGTATCCCCTGAACGGCCGCCAGTTCAACACCAGTGCGGTCAGCGTCGATCATCCCGAGAAAATCGCGCCCAATACCGCGCCGGGCGGGCAGCCCTACACCTATCGGGTGGTGTTTGGCGCCACCACGGTCAATACCGACGGCAGCTACAGCATCGCCTACCAGGTCACGAGCACGAACCCCGCATTCACGGCCGTCAACGGCACCACCGCGACGCTCACGCCGGACAGAACGGCCGACATTCCGATCAATTTCACCGATCCGGGGGGCGCCAATTTGAGTTTCGACGTCAAGGCCACGCCCACGCGCGACTCCAGCGGCACGGTGGTGCTCTCGCCCGCGCCGGGCGACACCGTGGACATCTCGGCGACGGCCAGCCTGATGAGCAGCATCGACGATGCCATTGCAGGCATCGGCAGCGCGAGCAACAGCAGCAATGCCAACCAGTACGTCGGGCAGGCGTTGTCGCAGATCGATGCGGGCCTGCAGCGCCTGCAGAACGTGCGCAGCTACGCCGGGGAGTTGCTGAACCGGGCCGATCGCATTTCCGGAGACCAGGACAACCGCTCCCTGCAACTGGAGGCGGATCGCTCGCGCGCCGAGGACCTGGACATGGTCAAGGGCATTTCCGATTTTCAGAACGCCAATGTCGGCTACGACGCGGCGCTCAAGTCCTATGCCCAGGTACAGCGCCTGTCGCTCTTCAACTACATCAACTGAGGTCGCGGCGGCGCCGGGTGGGCGCCATCGCTGACAATAGGTCCGGCATCCGTTTGCAAAGCCCATGGTTCAATCGGTTCTCGGCAGTCTGGTTCTCGGCTATCGTCCGCTGTGGAACGCTGCGCGGCGCATGGCGGGCGTGCAGCTTTTCGTTGCGGGAGATACCGACGTGCGCGTCGACGCGCTGCACCTGCTGCGCACCATCGAAGAGCTGTGGGATGCCAGCTCTCCGCCCCTGCTGCTGGCGCCGCGCACGCCGCAGATCCTGGCCGAATGGCTGGAGCACGCGCCTGCCGGTTCGCCGTCGATCGAGGTGTCCGACACCTGGCTTGCCGACCCGGCCTTGTTCGAGCGGGCACGCAGCGCACAGCGCCGGGGGCTCAAGCTCGTCTGGCGCGGGCCGCTGGCGCGCCTGCCCGAGCCCGATGTGGCCGCATTGTTCTACACCAGCATGCTGACGATGGATGCCGACACCGCGGTCGCTGTCCTGCGCGCGGGCAAGGGGGCGGGGACGAGGCCCGCCGCGTCCCAGGCCAGCCCCATCATCGCCGGGCAGATGTATGAAGAGGTCGCCAGCCGCGCACTGATGCAGCAGTGCCTGGACGGCGGCAACGCGCTGGCCCTGGCGGGCTGGCCGGTGGAAGACGTGCTGCACAGCCTGCGCCATCAGCCCGCGGCGGCCGCGCATGAGGTGGTGCACAAGCTGATGAAGGCCATCGACGACGAGCAGTCGCTGGATGGACAGGAGCAGATCCTCGGCGAAGACCCGTTGCTCGCCTACCGCTTCATGACATATACGAACTCGGCGGCGCTGGGCCTGCGCACCGGGGTCGATTCCCTGCGCCGGGGGCTCGTGATGATGGGCTACGGATCGATCCAGCGCTGGCTCGGCGATCAGCTGCCCGGTGCCAGTACCGAGCCCGACCTGCGGCCCGTGCGCGAATCCATGGTGCTGCGCGCGCGTCTGGCCGAGCAGCTCATCGAAGCGGGCGTCGGCAAGGAGCTGCGCGCCGAAATGTATCTGTGCGCGCTGTTTTCCCAGCTCGACCTGTTGTTGGGCGAGCCCTTGGGCGCCATCCTGCGGCGTCTGCCGCTTTCGGAGCGCGTCTATGATGCCGCCGTGCTGCGCAGCGGCCCTTACGCGCCCAGCCTGGACATGGCGAGCGCGCTCGAGAGCGACGATGCCCCGCTGGTGCGCGATCTGTGCGAGCAGCACGAACTCGATCGCGAGCAGGTCAATCGCTCGCTGCTGCACGTGCTGCGCTCCTGGGTCGTGCCGCGCCCGCGCGCGGCATGATCGGGTCTGCGAAACAGGCACTTCGAAAGGACATTGCCATGGCGCGCACGCATGCGCTCGCGGCCACGCCGCTGTGTGAACTTCTCGGTTGCTGCCATCCGCTGATTCTGGCCGGCATGGGCGGCGTGGCGCGCGCCGAGCTGGTGGCCGCTGTCAGCGCCTTCGGCGGTTTTGGCATCCTGGGCATGGTGCGCGAGCCGCTGGCGCTGATCGAGCGCGAAGTGGCGCGGGTGCGCGAACTCACTGATCGGCCCTTTGGCGTGAACCTGATTCCTTCGGGTACGGCGCGCTCGCTGCTGCGCTCGCAGGTGGATCTGTGCATCGCCCTGCGCGTGCCGGTGGTCGAACTCTTCTGGGAAATCGACGAGGAGGTGATCGACCGGTTGCGCGCGGCGGGCATCACCGTGGTGCATCAGGTGGGCACGGTGCACGAAGCCCTGCACGCCCAGGCGGCCGGGGCGCACGCCATCATCGCCCAGGGCGTGGAGGCGGGCGGGCATGTGCGCGGCCGCGAGCCTTTGCTGCGGCTGCTTCCCGAGGTGCTCGGGTGCGTGGACGTGCCGGTGGCCGCCGCCGGCGGGCTGGCCGATGGCCGTGACGTGGGCCGCGTGCTGGCCGCAGGCGCGCAGGCAGCGGTGCTGGGCACGGCGCTGATGATGACCACCGAATCCTTCGCGCACGAGGCGCACAAGCAGCGCCTCGTGCAGGCCGCATCGCGCGATGTGCTGCTCACGGAAGACTTTCACATCAACTGGCCGCCGCTGGCGGCGGTGCATGTGCTGCCCAACGCCGTCACGCGTGGCGAGCGTGGCGATCCCTTCACGAGTGAGCGGCAGGTGATCGGCGAGGAAGAGGGGCGGCCCATCTATTGCTTCAGCACCGATTCGCCGCTGCGCTCGATGACGGGCGAGCTGGACGTGATGGCGCTGTACGCGGGCCTGGGCGTGGGCCGCATCGACGACATCGTGCCCGCCGCCGTGCGCCTGCAACGCATTGCGGAGGGTGCGGCCGCGCAGCTGCGGCTGGTGGCCGAGACGCCTGGGGCGCTCGCGTCGCCCGTGTGCTACGCGGCCGAAGTGCAGCAGGGCGAGCAGGCGGCGCTCGCCAGCGAGGCGCACGCCCTGCTGCTTCTGGAGCGCGCCGCGGTGCTGGGTGTTTTTGGCGCCTGGCGCCATGCCGCGCAGGTGCAGCGGCGCCAGTGCCTGCAGCGTCTGCTCGATGCCCAGGCCCGGGGCTGCGCGGTGCTGGTGCGCGCCCTGCGGTCGGCCGACGCGTCGCTGCCCGAGGGTGGGCGGCATGAGGACGCCTGCGCATCCAGCGGCTTCGAGTCCGCGCAGGCGCTGCAGCGCCTGCGCGGCGACCTGGATGAGCGGTGGGACGCGCTGCTGCCCCGGCTCGATGCCGCGCTGGCGGCCGAGGCGCGCCAGGCGCTCGAGGCCCGCACCTCGGCCTGGGATGGGCTGGCGCAGCAGCTGCAGCGCGTCTGAGGGGCGGCCGTGATGCCCTGGGCCGAATTCACCGCCCTGTTTCTGCTGGCGACGGCGATGAGCTTCACGCCTGGCCCCAATACCTCGCTGGCGACGGCCATCGCGGCCAATCGGGGGCTCAAGCCCGCCATGCGTTTCGTGCTCGCGGTGCCCGTGGGCTGGTGCCTGATGCTGGTGCTGTGCGCGGCGGGACTGGGCGCGGCCGTGCTGGCCGTGCCGCCGCTGCGCTGGGGCATCAAGGCGCTGGGCATTGCCTACCTGCTGTGGCTGGCGTGGCGCCTGTCGCAATCGACACGCATGGCGCAGGCGGACGGCTCGCACCTCACGGTCGGCTTCTGGGAGGGCGTGGCGCTGCAGTTCGTGAACATCAAGGCGTGGCTGATGCTGCTGGCCATCGTCGCCAGCTGGATCATCGGGCGCGACGATGGCGCGCGGCGCATGCTGCTCGTCGTGCCGGTGATGGCGGGTTTTGCATTCACCAGCAACTTTGCCTACGCGGCCGTGGGGGCGCTGCTGCGCGGCTGGCTCGCCCAGGGTGCCCGCCTGCTCTGGTTCAACCGCGCGATGGGGCTGGTGCTGGCGTTCACGGCGCTGTGGATGATTGCCGCGTAGGCGACAGTTGTGCCCTTGCGCGTCGCGGCCGGGACAAGGGCGCGCGGGGCACTTCGTGACAATCGCGCGCCATGGGCACCCTTTATCTCGTGCGTCACGGCCAGGCTTCGTATGGCGCCGCCGACTATGACCAGCTCAGCCCCCGGGGCGCGCTGCAGGCGCGGCGCCTGGGGTCGTTCTGGCGCGCGCACGGGCAGCGCTTCGATGCGGTGCTCACGGGCACGCTGCGCCGTCATGCGCAGACGCTGCGGGAGATGGCGGGCGAACTCGCCGAAATGCCCGAGGCGGTTCAGTTGCCCGCGTTCGATGAGTACGACGGCCTCGCGCTCGTTCGTGCCATCGACCCCATTTTCGCGGGGCAGGTCGACACGCCGGAGGGCTTTCGTGCGTACTTCCGGTTGTTGTGCGATGCGCTCGCGCAATGGATGGCCGGCACGATCAGTCCCCGAGGCATGCCCGACTGGCAGGATTTTTCAGGCGCGATCCGCGCCGCTCTGGATGAACTGCAGCGCACGCACCAGGGCCACCAGGTGCTGGTGGTCTCCAGCGGAGGGCCGATCGCGACGGCGATCGCGCAGGTGCTGGGTGTGACGCCCGAGGTGGGCATTGCCCTGAACATGCGGTTGCGCAACAGCTCGGTCTCGGAGCTGGACATGGGCAAACGCCGGCTGGCGCTGCAGACCTTCAACACGGTGGCGCATCTGGCGGCACCCGAGGACGGGGGGCTGCTGACCTACGCCTAGGGGCAACGCTGAACAAGTCCCTCGCGCGCGTCGCATCCCTGCCTGGGACGATCTGCGGCGTTGCAAATGCTCGCCATGGCTCTGGCCATGTCTGCGCTTTGCGCCTTGCATCCCATCCCCATGCAGGGCGCGCCGCATCGCGTGGACTTATTCCGCGTCGCCCTATGCGTCCGGCGCGGGCAGCGACTGCAGTTCGACGATGAGGCGCGCGAGCGCTTCTCCAGCTGCGGCCACGAGCCGGGCGCCCTTTTCCGCGCTGGCGGCCGTGGCGTCGCCGACGGCGCCGCTGGCGTTGTAGTCCTCGATCGCCCAGCCAAGCCTGGCGCTCTTGCCGTTGCCCGCGATGGCGCAGTGCTCGGCCCGGTCCTGCGAGCTCGAGCGCCAGTGGCGGGCGTGCTCCATGCGCACGCTGGCGGGCGCCAGGTGCAGCATCATCGAAGTTTCGATGGCGCCGCCGTGAATGCCGAAACGGTGCTCTTCGGGGGTGAAAAGTGCCTGCACCTCGTCCGGCAGGGGCAGGTCGGACCAGTTGCAGCGCCACACCTGCAGGCCGCAGCGCTGACGCAGCGTGCGCGCCACGATGTCCATGGGCGCCACATTGCCGCCGTGGCTGTTGAGCAGCATCAGCGTGTGTATGCCCGTGCGCGCCACCGCTTCCCCGAGCTCGCGCCAGAGCGCGAGCAAGGTCTCGGGCGAGAGGCTGAGGGTGCCGGCGAAGGCCAGGTGCTCGGTCGAGAGGCCGATGTTCTGCGGCGGCAGCAGCAGCAGCGGCAGCTCGTCGGGCAGCAGCGGCAGCGCCGCGTCGATCACGCCTTGCAGCAGCCGCGCGTCCACGCCCAGCGGCAGATGCGGGCCATGCTGCTCCACCGCCGCCACCGGCAGGATGGCGAGGGTGCGTGCGGCCAGGCCGCTCGCGCGCGCGGCATCGAAGTCGCGGGTGCTCAGTTCCTGCCAGTGGCGTGAGGCGTAGTGCATGGCGTGATCGTGCTTCAGGAGCCGTGCGCGCCGCCGTGCATGGCGCCGCCGTGGCCAGCTCCTCCAGAGGCATTTTGCCGCACGGGTACGTCCACCGTCTGCGTGAGCGTCTTGCCGGTGGCGTCCTGCAGCTTCAGCTCGACCTGGATGGTGCTGCCGGCGGCGAGCGCCTGTTTCAGGTCCATCAGCATGATGTGGTTGCCGCCGGGGGTCAGGGCCACGCTCTGGTGCGCAGGCAGTGCCAGTGCCTTCATCTGGCGCATGCGCATGGTGTCGCCTTCGAGCTTCATCTCGTGGATTTGCGCCACGCCGGCGGCGGTGCTGGAGGCGCCCACGAGTTGCAGATCCTGCTGCGATTGCAGGGTCATGAAGGCCCCGGTGCCGACCTGGCCCGGTACCGTGGCGCGGGCCCAGGCGCCGCTCACCTGCAGCGGAGCGTTCTGGGCAAAAGCGCCCGTGGCCGCGCAGATCAGCGAGGCCGCGAAAAAATGGGTCAAGGAAAAACGCATGATGAAAATTCCGAAATCCTGTGGGATGAGACACGTGCCGCGGGCTTGGCCGGCGCGGCGTGCGGATGGGGTTCTGACCGCGAAGATTTCAGAGCGCAGGGGGGCCGCGCACCGGTGGCGCACGGCCTTCGTGCCCGGCAGCGCGCGCCAGCATCGTCCACCGGGGAGGGCTGGAAGGCGCGGGCTGCGTCGCGGGCAGTGCCTGGTAGGGCGGCGGTGGTGGCGCGGTCGGCACGCACAGCGGGCAGTCGAGATGGGAAGGGGTCGAGGGTCCTGCGCCGCCCGCGCCGGCAGACACGGCGGCGACGCCCGCGCTGGTGCAGACATCCTGCAGCGTGCCCGAATGGGCCACGGACGCCGCCACGGCCGCTGCGATCGTGAGCGCGAACCACGCGAGCAGCGCGCGACCGGGCAGACGGGTCGCGCAGCGGCGAAGGCGGGCGAAGAGCGGCATGGCGTGGGGGTGACCATGATAACGGCATGGGTGGGCCGCCCCGAGACGCCCTACCATTGCCCCTCGCCGCCTCGGACGTGCCTGGAACCAAAGCCGGGGCTGCCCCTCCAAGTAACGCCATGTTTTTCCGATTCCGACAGCACCTCCATAGCCTCCTGTTTTTGATAGCTGCCAGCGCAATATGCACGGGCGCTGCAGCCCAATTTCATCTAAAAACATCGACCGCTCCCGCAGGCAGCAGCGTGGTGACCACGGAGCGCGTGCGTGCCGAGCTCGTCGCCCAGGCGCCCGAGGGCGTGGCCGTGGGCAAGCCGCTCACGCTCGGTCTGCTGCTCACGCATCAGCCGGGCTGGCACACCTACTGGCTCAATCCCGGCGATTCCGGCCTGCCGACGCAGTTGCAGTGGACCCTGCCGCCGGGCGTGGACGCGGGTGAGATCGCCTGGCCCGTGCCGCGCAGGATCCCGATCGGCACGCTGGCCAATTACGGCTACGAGGGCCAGGTGCTGCTGCCGGTGCCCATGACGGTGTCGCGCCTGTTTGCGCCTGCTCCGGGAGAGACGCAGGCGACTTTCCGACTGCATGCCTCCTGGCTGATCTGCCGCATGGAGTGCGTGCCCGAGGAAGGCATGTTCACCCTGCAGGTGCCGCTGGACGGCACGACCGCGCTGAACGCGGCGGCGTTTGCGGCGGCCGAGCGGGCGCATCCCCGCGAGCTGCCCGCCACGGACAGCAGCGCGCACGTCGATGGCGAGGCGCTGGCGCTGCAGGTGCATGGGCTGCCCGCCTCGTGGCAGGGGCAGCGGCTCGACGTTTTTCCGGAAACACCCGAGGTGGTGCACAACGCCCGCGAACCGACGCAGCGCTGGGAGGGCGCGGTCTGGAAGGCGAGCGTGCCGCTCTCGCCCGACCGCGCGGCCAGCCCCGAGGTGATGCCGGTGGTGCTGGCCCTGGGCGGCGCGGGTGAGCGCGTCAGCCTGCCGGTGAGCGGTGAGTGGCCGCCCCTGCGGGAACTGCCGGTGTCGTTCGGCGGGCCGCAGGCCGCGGCGAGCCCGCCATCAGCCGCGCCCGTGGCTGCGACGGCGGCGGCGCCGATGGGCGTGTGGTTGCTGGCCCTGGGCGGCGCCTTGCTCGGCGGCATGCTGCTCAATCTCATGCCGTGCGTGTTTCCCATCCTCGCGGTCAAGGTCGTGGGGTTTGCGCGCCACGGTGGCCACCGGCGCGCGCAGCGCATCGGCGGGCTGGCCTACACGGCGGGGGTGGTGCTGTCGTTCGTGGCGCTCGGCGCCCTGATGCTGGCGCTGCGCGCGGCCGGTCAGGCCGTGGGCTGGGGCTTTCAACTGCAGTCGCCGCTGGTGGTGGCGCTGCTGGCGACGCTGTTCACGCTGATCGGCCTCAACCTCGCTGGCCTGTTCGAGGTCGGCCTGCTGCTGCCTTCGCGCTGGCTGACGGCGCAGGCGCGCCACCCGGTCACCGACGCCTTCCTCACGGGCATGCTCACCGTCGCGGTGGCCTCGCCCTGCACCGCGCCCTTCATGGGCGCCTCGCTCGGGCTCACGCTGTCCCTGCCGGGTTGGCAGGCGCTGGGCATCTTCGCGGCGCTCGGTCTGGGCCTGGCCGCACCCTATCTGCTCGCAAGCTGGTGGCCCGCCGTGGCGGGCCTGCTGCCCAAGCCGGGCGCGTGGATGCAGACGCTCAGGCATCTGCTGGCCTTCCCCATGTTCGCCACCGTGGTCTGGCTGGTCTGGGTGCTGGGCCAGCAAAGCGGCATCGATGGCGCGGCGGCCTTGCTGGCGCTGCTGGTGGTGCTCGCGTTCACGGTCTGGAGCCTGGGCCTGCGCGGGCGCACGCGCCAGGTGATTGCCCCTTTATCCATAGCTGCCGGCGCATGGCTGTTGTTTGCCTTGGGGCCAAAAGTCATTGAATTTCATGAACCGGTGCTGGCGCAGGCGCGTCAGGCCGGGGGCTGGCAGCCGTGGCGGGCCGATTTGCCGGATCAACTTCTGGCCCAGGGCCGGCCGGTTTTCGTCGATTACACGGCGGCGTGGTGCGTCACCTGCCAGTACAACAAGAAGACGACCCTCGCGGATGCCGATGTCCGGCAGGACTTCGCGGCCAAGAACATCGCGCTGCTGGTGGCCGACTGGACGCGCCAGGACCCGGCGATCACCGCCTCGCTGGCGTCGCTGGGGCGCAGCGGCGTGCCGTTGTACGTGCTCTATGCCCCGGGCAGCAAGCCCGTGATCTTCAGTGAAATCCTGGGCGTGCGCGAACTGCGCGAGGCGCTCGCGCGCCTGTAATTCCGATCAATCTTCCGCCTGGCCTCGCAGCGCGAGGGCCTGCTGGTAGAGCGCGTTGCGGCTGGCGCCAGTGAGGCTGGCGGCGATGCGCACCGCGCTCTTGACGGGCAGCTCGGGCAGCAGCAGGCGCAGTGCCTGTTCACCGGCCTGGTCGGGTTCAGGGGCATGGCTCGGCAGGGGATGCAGCACGATGGCAAATTCCCCGCGACTGCGTTGCGGCTCGGCGTCCAGCCAGTCCCGGCAGTCCCTTGCGGGCAGGGTGGCCACTTCCTCGAATTGCTTGGTCAGCTCGCGCGCCAGCGTCACCGGGCGTGCGCCGAAGGCCGCCAGTTCGCCCGCCAGCTGCGCGATGCGGTGCGGCGCCTCCAGCAGCACCACGGCACGCGGCTCGTGCATGAGCTGCTGCAGCGCCGCCTTGCGCTCGCCCGCTCGCGTGGGCAGAAAGCCGAAAAACACGAAGCCCTGGGCTTCATCGGCGGGCGCCACCGCGCCGGCCACGCTCAGGCTGGCCGTCACGCTGCTGGCGCCGGGCAGGGGAATGCAGCGCACGCCTGCCGCCTGCGCGGCGGCCACCAGCCGCGCCCCCGGGTCGCTCACCGCCGGCGTGCCGGCGTCGCTCATGTAGGCCACGCGCTGGCCCTGGGCGAGGCGCGCCAGCACCGTCTGCGCTGCCTGCAGCTCGTTGTGCTGGTGCAGCGCCAGCCACTGGTCGGAGCGCTTGTCGATGCCGTAGGCGCGCAGCAGCTGCTGCGAGTGGCGCGTGTCCTCGCAGGCGAGCAGGTCGGCGAGCCCCAGCACGTGCAGCGCACGCAGCGTGATGTCGGCAAGATTACCGATCGGCGTGGCGACGATGTAGAGCGCGCCCTTTGGATAATCCTGGGTGGCGGCCGCGTCGCGCGCGGCAGTGAGGGCGGATGCGTAGGAGGCGCTCAATGGGAATCCTTGGCGGTAAAAACGCAGGCGGGCCGGTGGCCACCACGCGTGTGCGCGGCCAGCAGGCGGAAGATGCCGCGCTCGCGCACCTGCTGAGCGCGGGTCTGGTGCTGGTGCAGCGCAATTATCGAACGCCCGGGCGCGGCGGCGGCGAGATCGACCTCATCGTGCGCGAGCGCGATGGCACGCTGGTGTTCGTCGAGGTGCGCAGCCGCGCCGGTGCGGGCTTTGGCGGCGCGGCGGGCAGCGTGGGGGCGATCAAGCAGCGGCGCATCGTCTTTGCCGCGCGCCATTATTTGATGCGCTGGCCTTCGCCGCCGCCATGTCGCTTCGATGTGGTGACGCTCGGCCCCGAGGGCCTGCAGTGGCTGCGCGCCGCCTTCGATGCCGGCTGACGCGCGCCCATCAGACCTGCATGTTCATGATGTCGGTGTACGCCTGCACCAGGCGGTTTCTGACCTGCAGCGTGGCCTGAAAGCTCACCTGTGCTTTCTGGATCGCCACCATGGTCTCTTCGAGACTGACCTTGGGGTTGTCCAGCTGCACCTGCTTTTGCAACTCGTCCGCCTGGTTCTGCGCCTTGCTCACGGCGTTCAAGGCGCCCTTGAGGGCACCTGAAAAACCCGCTTCCTGCGTGCCGCCCTGGGGAGTGGCCGTGCGCCGCGCCGCCAGCGCGCTGGTGAGCGGCAGTGGGGTGCTGGAGATGCGCAGATCCATGGCGTCGGCTCGGGTGGGAAGATGCGTTGATCGTAAGTCGGGGGCCCGCCTTCGGACGGGCGAATAAACGGCCAAACCGGCGCCTTATTGCCTGAACGTCACAGGGGGTGGCGTGAATAATCATTGCACCGCCCGTGTCCGCACCGGGCGCAAGTACCTCTCGGAAATACCACGATGCCCACTGCCGCTGTTGCTGAAATGCCTGTTGCCCCGCCGGTTGCAACGCCCGGGTGGCTGCAGCGCTTTTCATCGCTCGATCGCCCGGCGCGCATCCGGCTCGGGATCGGCCTGGCCCTGTTCGCCCTCATGGTGGCGGCAGCCGCCTGGTTTGCCGGCCGGCCCGACTACCGCGTGCTGTTCGCCAACCTGAGCGACAAGGACGGCGGCGCCGTCGTGGCGCAGCTGGCGCAGATGAACGTGCCCTACAAGTACACCGAGGGTGGCGGCGCCATCATGGTGCCCGCCGATCGCATCTACGACGTGCGCCTGCGCCTGGCCTCGCAGGGTCTTCCCAAGGGGTCGGTCGCCGGGTTTGAGAGCACCGAGGCCAGCCGCTTCGGCGTGACGCAGTTCCAGGAGCGGCTCAATTTCCAGCGTGGGCTGGAGGGGGAGCTCACGCGCTCCATTCAGTCGCTGGAGCCGGTGCAAAGTGCCCGCGTGCACCTGGCACTGCCCAATCAGAACGGCTTTTTTCGCGAGCAGCAAAAGCCCTCTGCCTCGGTGCTCGTGAGCCTATACCCGGGGCGCTTCCTGGACCGCACGCAGCTGGCGGGCATCGTGCATCTGGTGGCTTCGAGCGTGCCGGACATGGCACCATCGGCCGTGAGCGTGCTCGACGAGACGGGCAAGCTCCTGTCGCAGACGGCTGACGCCGTGGGCGGCGCTCCCTCGGGCGAGCAACTGGCCTACGCGCAGAAGATCGAGCAGCAATATGCCAGGCGCATCGTCGACATCCTGGAGCCCATCGTGGGGCGCGACAACGTCAAGGCGACGGTGACGGCCGACATCGACTTCAACCAGACCGAGTCGACGACCGAGCAGCACCGACCGAACCTGGCCACGGATGCGAGCGCCGTGCGCAGCCAGCAACTGATCGAGAGCGCGGCCAAGCCGGGCGACAAGCTTCCCGCGGGCATTCCCGGCGCCGTGAGCAATCAGCCGCCGCAAAACGCCAATGCCCCGGTCAACGGCGCGAATCCCGCGCCCGACGCGGGCGGCCAGGGCGCGGGCGGCAGCGTCGGGCGGCGTGAGCTCACCACCAACTACGAGGTGGACAAGACCACCAGCGTCACGCGCGCGGCGCAGGGCATGGTCAGGCGCGTGAACGCGGCCGTGGTGGTCAACTACCAGTCGGTGCCCGAGGGTGCGGGCAAGTCGCTCGTGGCCAAGCCCCTGTCGCCCGAACAGATCGAGCAGATGACCGCCCTGGTGCGCGAAGCCGTCGGCTACAACAAGGAGCGCGGCGACTCGGTGAACCTGATGAACGCCCCCTTCAGGAGCGAGGCGGTTGCGCAGGCCGAGCTTCCACTGTACAAGCAGCCTGAGGTGCTGGAGCTGGCGCGCAGCCTGGGCCTGCCCATCGGCCTGTCGCTCGCCGCCGTGCTGCTGCTCATGGGCGTGGTGCGACCCGTGCTCAAGGCGGGCAGGCTGCCTGCCAAGGCGGTGGCGATACCGCTGCGCAAGGTCGATGCCCTGGCGGCCGAGCCCATCGAGCGCCCGGCGCTGCCGGCTCCTGCGAAGGCGGAGGATCAGGCACCGAGCGAAGAGCAGCTGCGCCTGGAGGAGGCGCGTTCGCTGGCCAAGGAAAATCCGGTGGCCGTGGCCAATATCGTGAAAACCTGGGTCAACGGCGACTGACGTTGCACGAGAGGAAGTAGAACACCATGGACGAGCAAGGCCTCAACGACGCCGCCGTCTTGCTGATGTCCCTCGGCGAGGAGGAGGCGGCCGAAGTCTTCAAGCACCTCTCGCCCAAGGAGGTGCAGAAACTCGGCGAGACGATCGCGCGCATGCGCACCGTGTCGCACGAGCGTGTGACCGAGGTGGTCTCCCGCTTCTCCAACGAGGCGGCGGCGCAGAGCCTGCTGGTATCGGACACCAGCAACTACGTGCGCGCGGTGCTCAGGCGGGCGCTGGGCGACGACAAGGCGGCGCTGCTGATCGACCGTATCCTGCAGGGCGGCGACGTCTCGGGCATCGAGAGCCTCAAGTGGATGGACCCGCTGGCCGTGGCCGAGCTGCTGCGCAACGAACATCCGCAAATCATCGCGGCCATCCTGGTGCATCTGGATCCGGACCACGCCGCCGATATCCTCATGCAGCTCACCGACCGCCAGCGCGGCGAGATCATGCTGCGCATCGCGACACTGGAGGGCATCCAGCCCACGGCCCTCAGGGACCTGAACGAAGTGCTGTTCAAGGTGCTCGCCGGTGGTGACAAGGTGCGCAAGAGCTCGCTGGGCGGTGTCAAGGCCGCGGCGGAAATCGTCAATCTGTTTCGCGGAGGCGTGGACGGCGTGGTGCTGGAGAGCATTCGCGAGCAGGACGCCGAGCTCGCGCAGAAGATCATGGACAAGATGTTCGTGTTCGACGATGTGCTCAAGCTCGACGACCGCGCCATCCAGACCGTGCTGCGCGAGGTGGCTTCCGAAACCCTGGTGGTGGCCCTCAAGGGTGCCCAGCCCGAGTTGCGCGAAAAATTCCTCAAGAACATGTCCACGCGCGCCGCCGAGGCGATGCGCGAGGATCTCGAGTCGCGCGGGCCGATCCGCCTGTCCGAGGTGGAAGCGCAGCAAAAGGAAATTCTCAAGACCGTGAGGCGCCTGTCCGACGAAGGGCAGATCGCCATTTCCAGTGGCCCGGACGACGCTTTCGTCTGATGGGCGGCGAGCAACCATGTCCAACTCCAGCACCCGCAACTACGCCCGCTTCATTCCCGGCGAGGAAATCGCCGAGGCGGTGCAGTGGCAGTTCGGCGAGGTGGGCGACGACGATGTGGCGCTGTTGCCTTTGACGAGCGCGGCAGCGCAGGGGGCACCCGAGCCCGAGGCGGCGCACGATGCAGAGGAGCAGCTGCGGCAGGTGCGCGACGCCGCCCTGGCCGAGGGGATGCGCCAGGGGCACGCGCAGGCAACGCAGGAATGGCAGCAGCGTCTGGATGATTACGTGGCGGGCCAGGGTCGGCAGGCGGGTGCGCAGCTGGCCGCCGTGGTCCAGGCGCTGGACAAGAGTTTTTCCGGCCTGCAGCAGAAGATGGCCGATGAGCTGCTGCAGCTCGGCTGTGACATCGCACGCCAGGTGGTGCGTCAGGAGCTGCAGTCGAATCCGCGTGCCCTGCTGCCGGTGGTGCGAGAGGCGCTGGCTACCTTCGTGCAGGAGAGCCGCCCGGCGACGGTGCGCCTGAACCCGGCGGACTGGAAGCAGCTCGAATCGGCCCTGCGTGAAGAATTTGGCGGTGCACGCGTGCAGTGGCAGGCCGATCCGGCAGTGGCGCCCGGCGATTGCATGCTGGAGTGCGCCGGTGCCACGATCGATGGGTCGCTCGATACCCGCTGGCGCCGGGCCATTGCGGCGCTCGGGCTGGTGTCGGCGTGGCGGGAGGCGGGCGATGCCGATTGAAACCAGCCAGGCCTGGGAGGATTTCATGTGCCGGGCACGTGCTCGGGCCGGGGCCGACGTGGCGCTGGCCGCGCAAGGCACGCTCACGCGCCTGACGGGGCTGGTGCTGGAGGCCGCGGGCCTGCGCGTGCCCGTCGGTGCCCAGTGCCTGGTGCGCCAGGGCGCGCAGGAGCCGGTGCTCGCCGAGGTGGTGGGTTTTGCCGCCGACAAGGCCTTTCTGATGCCGGCGGGCGACATCCACGGTCTCTCCAGTGGCGCGAGCGTGGTGCCGGCGCAGGCCTATGTGCCTCCCTTGCGCCTGGGCGCCGCGGCGGCGCAGGAGCCGCAGCCGAGCGGCGTGGGTGTGCTGCGTCTGCCGCTGGGAGATGGCTTGCTGGGGCGCGTGGTCGACGCGCAGGGCGAGCCGCTCGACCACCTGGGGGCACTAGAGCACGTGGCCGCGCGGCCGCTGGCGCGTGAACCGATCAATGCGATGGAGCGCGCCCCGGTGCGCGAGCCGCTCGATACCGGCGTGCGCGCCATCAACGCCCTGCTCACCGTCGGGCGCGGCCAGCGCCTGGGTCTGTTCGCCGGCTCCGGGGTGGGTAAGAGCGTGCTGCTGGGCATGATGGCGCGCTACACCCGCGCCGACGTGATCGTTGTCGGATTGATCGGTGAGCGCGGGCGCGAGGTCAAGGAATTCGTCGAGGACATCCTCGGGCCGCAGGATCGGGGCCGCGCCGTGGTCGTCGCCGCGCCCGCCGATGCGCCGCCGCTCCTGCGCATGCAGGGGGCGGCCTACGCGACGGCGGTGGCCGAATATTTCCGCGACCAGGGCAAGCACGTGCTGCTGCTCATGGATTCGCTCACCCGCTACGCCATGGCGCAGCGCGAGATCGCGCTGGCCATCGGCGAGGCGCCCGCCACCAAGGGCTACCCGCCAAGCTGCTTTGCCAAGCTGCCCAGGCTTGTGGAGCGCAGCGGCAACGGTTTGGGTGGCGTGGGGTCGATCACCGCGTTCTACACCGTGCTGACGGAAGGCGATGATCAGCAGGACCCGATCGCTGACGCTTCGCGCGCCATTCTCGATGGCCACATCGTGCTCTCGCGCGCGCTGGCCGAAGGCGGGCACTACCCCGCGATAGACATCGAGCAATCGGCCTCGCGCGTGATGGTCAACGTCGTCTCGCCGGAGCACTTCGAGCTGGCGCGCGACTTTCGGGCCACCTGGTCGCTCTACCAGAAAAGCAGTGATCTCATCCAGGTGGGCGCGTACGTGAGTGGCTCCGATGCGCAGCTGGACGAGGCCATCCGACTCTACCCCGGCATGCGCGGCTTCCTGCAGCAGGACATGCGCACGCCCGCGCTCATGAACGAGAGCCTCGCCGCCATGGCGGCGGCGCTTGCACGTCATTGAGGCATCGGCTCATGGCAGCGCACCAGGCTTTCGAGATCGCGATCGATCTGGCAAGGCGCCAGCGCGATGCGGCGCGCCATGCCCTCGTGCAGTTGCACGGCCAGCGCGGCAATGCGCAGATGCAGCTCGACCAGCTCACCGGCTATGCCGCGGAGACCCGCCAGCGCTGGAGCGCGCGCGAGGGTGCGGTGCTGCAGCCCGAGGTGGTGCGCCATCAAAGACAGTTCCTGCAGCGGCTGGAGCAGACCGTGGAAATGCAGCGTGGCGTGGTGCATGAATTCGGGCTGCGCATCGACCGAGCGACGGGGGTTCTCGCTGCGGCCGAGGCACGCCTGATGAGTCTGTGCCACGTGCTGGAACGGCGCTTGCGCGAAGCCGCGCTCAGGCAGCAGCGGCTCGAGCAGAAGGAGACGGACGACCTGGCCACGCAGCGCCATGGGCGTGGCAGGGGCCGCCAGTTGACACAGGGGATTTGAGCCATGGAACAAGTACGCATGCCATCCGCGCAGCCCCAGGCTGCCTCCAAGGCGTCTGGCGCGAGCGCGTCGGCGGGGGACGACAAGCCCGAAGCAGGCGATGCGGCCAGCGCGCGCAAGGATGGCTTTGCACTGCTTCTGGCGGCGCTCGATGGCGCCGCGTCCGCGCAGCCGCTGGCAGCGGCTGGCGACGCGGTGGTGCCCGGGACGTCGACCCCCGGAGCGCAAATCCCGCTGGATGATGCCGCCGCGGACGACGCGATCCTGGCGCTCCAACAGCCTGGCAAGTCCCGTTTGGGTGTGAAAGACACGACAGGCAGGGCAGGCGCCAGGCACGCCGCCGCAGCCGAGGGTGAGGCGAAGCCCGCCAGTGCGCCGGCGGATGCGCTGGCGCACGCTTCGCTGCAGGATCACTTGACCATGCTCCTGGATCAGGGGCGCCACACGCTGGTGGGGCAAGGGCTGGGGCCGGATTCCATGATTCATGAAACCGCGCGCCTTGATGCCACTGTGCAGCCGGCGGTGGGGGCGGGCGCGCGCCGGGCTGGGCCTGCCATGGCACGGTCGGCCGGACGGGCATCGGGGATGTTGCCGCAGGCCGTGGCGACATTGACCGGTGCCGACGGCGAGGGTGCGGCGGCGGCAACCGCGACAGCGACTGTCGGCGCCTCCGGTGTCGCACACGCGGCAGCGGCAGATCAGGAGCTGCTCAAATCCGTTCTGGAGAAGATGCCCGTGGGCGACCCTCGCGTCTCATTGCAGCAGGCGGGCACCACGGGTGCGCCGGCGACCGCGGCCCATGTCTGGGCATCCTCGGCGCCAGTGGCGGTGGATGCGGCCGTGGGGCATGCGCCACGCACCGATTCGGGAGGCGGGGCGCAGACGCAGGGCGGTGCCGGTTCCGGCGGGGGGGCGGCACCCGTGCCGCCGCAGGGTGTCAGCGCGGGCGATCTTGCCGGTGGCGCAGGGCAGGATGGGGCGCTGCCTGGCAGCTTCATGGAACAGCTCGGGGAACAGGTGGCCTTCTGGGTACACCAGAAGAGCCAGCGCGCCGAATTCACGCTCGATCGCGATGGTCAGCCCGTGCAGGTGCAGTTGAGCCTCACCGGCGACGTGGCCAAGGTGACCTTCCTGACCGACCACGCAGCGGCGCGGCAGGCGCTGGATGCGGGCATCGATGATCTGAGGCAGCGCTTGCATGAGCAGGGGCTGGCGCTTGCGGACGTCAATGTCGGCGTGGCGGGCGGGCAGGGCGGAAGCACCCCGGGTCAGGGGAGCGCGCATCACCCGCGCCACGATGCGGCGGCGGGCACGGCGCGGGTCGAAGCGGCTGAACCGGTTACGGGGGCCGGCCCGCGTGCCACGGGCCTCCGGGCGCTCGATGTCTTCGTCTGATCCGTGTCCGACGCCTCGGGATGAAGCGGCGTAAGCGCCCTGTTTGCCGCGCTATTCTGGCTATCATCGCGCGGCACCCCGCCCAATAATTCCACCCAAGGTCCGGTGGTGCCCGCCAGAGGCACTGCCGCGCCGACCGACCCTTGGCGCCCAGCTGGCGCGAGAAAGTTCGCACGTGGCCGAAGAAACTGCTGCACCTGCACCGGCGCCTGTCAAAGGCAAGAAGAAATGGCTCGTGATCATCATCGCGCTGGTCGTGGTGCTTGCGATCGCGGCCGCCGGCGTGCTGTGGTTCCTGGCCAAGCAGCGCAGCGCGTCTCTGGAGGGCGAGGGCGGCGACGAGTCCGCGGCCCAGATCGAGGAGCCCAAGACGCCGCCGACCTTTCTTCCCATGGACAATATGGTGGTCAATCTTGCCGATCCCGGGGGCGAGCGCTTCGCGCAGGTGGGCATCACGTTCGAGCTGAGCGACGGCAAGACGGCCGAGAAGGTCAAGTCGCTGATGCCGACGATACGCAGCAGGGTGCTGCTGCTGCTCTCGCAGCGCTCGGCCGACGATCTGCTCTCGCGCGAGGGCAAGGAAAAGCTCGCGGCCGACATCCGCGGCGAAGCGCTTGGCGCGCTGGGCTACGTGTCGCCCAAGGTGAAGACGGCCAAACCGCGCGCCGCCGATGGCGAGGAGGCCGCGAAGCCGCGCAAGCCCGAGGTGGATCGCGATGCACCGGTGCGCGCGGTGCTGTTCTCCAGCTTCATCGTCCAGTAGGCCGTTTGCGACCAGGAGAAAAACATGGCCGATTCATTCTTGTCCCAGGAAGAAGTGGATGCCCTGCTGGAAGGGGTGACGGGTGAGAGCCAGAAGAACGTCGAGGAAGAAGTCGACGCCAGCGCCATCCGCAATTACGACATTTCCAGCCAGGAGCGCATCGTTCGTGGGCGCATGCCCACGATGGAAATCGTCAATGAGCGCTTTGCGCGCAACCTGCGCGTGGGCCTTTTCAATTTCGTTCGCCGCAGCCCGGAAATCTCGGTGGGAACGGTGTCGGTGCAGCGCTACAACGCGTTCCTGCGGGAAATCGTCGTCCCGACCAATTTCAATCTGGTTGCGATCCGCCCGCTGCGCGGCAGTGGCCTCGTGGTGTGCGAACCCTCGCTCGTCTTCGGCATCGTCGACACGCTCTATGGCGGTGTCGGCAAGTACCAGACACGCATCGAAGGGCGGGATTTTTCGGCGACCGAGCAACGCGTGATCCAGCGCATCGTGGGCGTGGTCACCACCGAATACAAGAAGGCGTGGCAGGGCATCTATCCGCTGGAGCTTTCCTACCAGCGCTCGGAGATGCAGCCGCAGTTCGCGAACATCGCCACGCCCAGCGAGATCGTGGTCTCCACGGCCTTTCATCTCGAGATCGGCGATCTGGCGGGGTCGATCCACATCTGCATGCCCTATGCGTCGCTCGAACCGATCCGCGACGTGCTCTATTCCTCCGTGCAGGGCGATGCGATCGAGGTGGACCGGCGCTGGGTCAAGGTGCTCTCGCGCGAGGTGCAGGCGGCCGAGGTCACGCTGGTGGCCGAGCTGGCGCGCGCCGATGCCACGGTGGAGCAACTGCTCGCGATGCGCCCGGGCGACTTCATCGAACTCGAGCGCCAGCCGCGCATCCGCGCGTCGGTGGGCGGCATCGATCTGTTCGCGTGCCAGTACGGCACGCACAACGCGAAATACGCGATCCGCATCGAAGAACGTTTACACACCGGCGAAACAGGCTGGACGGGGAACGACCATGGCCACTGATACCCATACCACCGAAGACGTTGCCGCCGAAGGCGGTCAGGCCGCGGCCGACGATGCCTTTGCCGACTGGGCCGAGGCGCTCAACGAGCAGAAATCGGCCGATGCACAGGCGTCCGACGCCGAGCAGGGCGGGCCTCTGGCGGGCGAGCCCGCGTCATCTTTCGCGGGCGGCGCCGACCCTTCGGTGCAGGACATCAACATGGTGCTCGACATCCCGGTGCAGCTCTCGGTGGAGCTCGGGCGCACCAAGGTGCCGATCAAGTACATCCTGCAGCTGGCACAGGGCTCGGTGGTGGAGCTCGATGCGCTGGCGGGGGAACCCATGGACGTGCTGGTCAATGGCTACCTGATCGCACAGGGCGAGGTGGTGGTGGTCAACGACAAATTCGGCATCCGCCTCACCGATGTCGTGACGCCCTCGGAGCGGCTGCGCCGTGTCAGCCGGGGCTAGTGCATCGTCGCTCGTCTGGGTGGTGGTGTTCATCGGCGCCATCGCCATGCTGCCATGGCTCGTGCGGCGCTGGCAGCGTGGTCGCTCGGCGCTGCCGGGCGCCGCAGGCGCGGGTTCGCGCGTTCTTTCGTCGGTGGCCGTGGGTCCGCAGCAACGTGTGGTGACCGTGGAGGCCGGCAGCGCCGAGCAGCGTGTGGTGCTGGTGCTGGGGGTTACCGCCGCGCAGATCAATTGTCTTCATGTGCTGCCTGCCTCGCCCACGTTCGCCGGCGAGGTCGCGGCGGCGCGAGGCGCGCAAAAGCATGACTGAGCGGCGTCTGCCCCGATCGTGGCTCGTGGCTGCGGCACTGCTGGCCGCGCTGCCCGCGGGCAGCGCACTGGCCCAGCAGGCGGCGGGCACGCTGCCCATCGTGATCGGCTCCGGGCCAGGAGGCAACAGCTACTCCGTGCCGATACAGACGCTGCTGTTCTTTACGGCGCTGTCCTTCCTGCCGGCGCTGCTGCTCCTGATGACCGGCTTCACGCGCATCGTCATCGTGCTTTCGCTGCTGCGTCAGGCGCTGGGCACGCAGGCGGCGCCGCCCAACATGGTGATCATCGGCCTGTCGCTGTTTCTCACGTTTTTCGTGATGGGTCCGACGCTGGACAAGGTCTACCAGGAGGCTTACCTGCCCTATACGCAGAACACGCTCACCTTCGAGCAGGCGCTGCCCAAGGCCGAAGCACCCATGCGGGCCTTCATGCTCAAGCAGACGCGCCAGAGCGACTTTGCGCTGTTCGCGCGCCTGGCCAAGTTACCGGCCGACGTCACGGCGGAAACCGCGCCGCTGCGCGTTCTGGTCCCGGCCTTCGTCACGAGCGAACTCAAATCGGCCTTCCAGATCGCCTTCATGATCTTCATTCCTTTCCTCATCATCGACATGGTGGTCGCCAGCGTGCTGATGTCGCTTGGGATGATGATGCTCTCGCCCGTGCTCGTGGCGCTGCCGTTCAAGCTCATGCTGTTCGTGCTGGCCGATGGCTGGAACCTGCTCATGGGCTCGCTTGCCGCGAGCTTCGCCACCTGATGGAGAACCGCCCATGACGGCCCAGTACGTCCTCACCTTTGGCCATCAGGCCCTGATGCTGCTGCTCATGATCGCGCTGCCCGCGCTCGGGGCCGTGATGGTGGTGGGCCTCATCGTCAGCATCTTCCAGGCCGTGACGCAGGTGCACGAGGCCACGCTCTCCTTCGTGCCCAAGCTCGTGGCGGCGGTGCTCGTTTTTGCGCTGGCGGGGCCGTGGATGGTGACGACGCTGGTGGACTACCTGCGCACGACGATAGAGACCATCCCGTCCATCGTCGGATAGACCGACTGTGCTGACCTTCAACGAGACGCAGCTGATGGCGTGGGTATCGCCGTTGCTGTGGCCCTTTTTGCGCGTGCTGGCGATGTTCACGGCCGCGCCCATTTTTTCCATGCGCGCCATTCCCTTGCGCCTGAAGATCGCGCTGGCTTTCCTCGTGGCGGTGTGCGCCCAGGCCGCGTTGCCGGATCAACCGGTGGTGGCGATCGATTCTTCCGCCGCCTGGGGTGCCATCGTGCAGCAGGTGGGCGTGGGCCTGTCCATCGGCTTTGCGGTGCGGCTGGTGTTCGTGGCCATCGAGCTGGCTGGCGAGGTGATCGGCCTGCAGATGGGGTTGAACTACGCCTCGTTCTTCGATCCTTCGAGCAATTCACAGCGCGGGGCGCTCACGAGCTTCTACAGCAACATCGCGCTGTGGCTGTTCGTCGTCGTCAACGGCCATCTCATGGTGCTCATGGCGGTGCTCAAGAGCTTCCAGGCCTTTCCCGTTGATGGGAATTTCATGCAGGCGGTGGCCCGGATGCGCCTGCAGGATCTGGGCGCGGGCCTGTTTTCCAGCGCGCTCTGGATTGCGCTCCCGCTGGTGGCGCTGCTGCTCTTCGTCAACCTGACCATGGGCATCATCTCGCGCGTGGCGCCGCAGACCAACATCTACGCCGTGGGCTTTCCGGTCACGATCACCGTGGGTCTGCTGGGAATCACGGCGACGCTTCCCATGCTGGAGCAGCCGCTGCTGACCTTGTTGCAGCAGTCCATCGATCTGTTTGGCGGGCGCTGAGGCTGGCGGGCCACCGGCCACCAGAAAAGCTCACAAGTTCCGGTACTCGTGTAATGCGACGTAACCGCCACGCAACACAACATCCCTGAATTGGCGTGCGTCTTCGCCGCCAACGCAAGACCGCTGCGGTCCGCATCGAGCGTGAACGTTGCAGGCGCCCATGACGGGATCGGCGTTTCCTCTGGCGTGACGCCATGTTCCAACAGCGAGCCGCCGCAATTGGTGTTTCTACTCAGTCGATCAAAAAATAAATTTCCTATCGATCTTCTGAAATTCAAAGGAAGGATGTATATTTGATAAAAGTCAACATATAACAAATTTTTTCAACTGCCAAAGCGCACACGCCCTTCGGGCGCTGGGGACAACATGCCATTCTTACTTCCGGCCCTGCCGTCAAGACGTCCGCTGCGTGCCACCAGGCGGCGAACGGCGCAAACCGGCTTCACCCTGGTCGAACTCGCGGTGGTGCTGGCCGTCATCGGTCTGATCATCGGCGCGGTCGCCATCGGCAAGGATGTGCAGCGCAACGCCGAGTACACCAAGATCAAGAACAAGTTCATCGATCAGTGGGAGCAGGCCTACAACCAGTACTACCAGCGCACCGGCGTTGTGGTGGGCGACAGCCAGGTCGAGCCGCGCATCATGGTCAACGGGGAGAATTACACGGCCCCGGCCGGCAGCCCCGTGTCGGGCGGCGATATGGCGGCCACCGTGGCGGCAGGAACCGAACCGCTGCCGATCTGCCAGCGCGATCCTGCCGCCGGCGCGATGCGCGTCGCGGCGGCGCGCAACGAGTTGCGCAATCTGATGACCCGCACCGGCATTCGCATGCCGCCTGGCCGTGCCGAAGGGCAGGAAGACCTCTACGTCTATACCGATACCAACGGGGCTCCGCAGGAGGTGCAGGTGTGCTTCCAGTGGAACCGCCCCACGACGCCCGAGGGCGCGGGCAACGTGATGGTGATCTCCGGCCTGACGCCGGACCTTGCCCGCATGCTGGACCAGATGATCGACGGCAAGCCCGATGCGCGCGAGGGGCGCTTTCGCCAGCGAGGGGTGGACAACTCCACGAGCAACGCGCCGGGCACGCAGTGGGCCGCGAACAACACCTACGGCCAGGGCGCGGGAGGGACGACCGCGGAAGGCGCGGGCAAGACGCGTGACGAGGAGCAGGTGCTCACGCTGACCGCCATCTACAAGATGAACCAGTGACGCGAGGCGAAGGAACCATCATCATGACAACTTCACTCAAGCACCGCGGTCGCTTTCATGGCGCTTCACGTCAGGTGGGCTTCACCCTGGTCGAACTCGCGGTGGTGCTGGCCGTCATCGGTCTGATCATCGGCGCGGTCGCCATCGGCAAGGACGTGCAGCGCAACGCCGAGTACACCAAGATCAAGAACAAGTTCATCGATCAGTGGGAGCAGGCCTACAACCAGTACTACCAGCGCACCGGCGTGGTGCTGGGCGACAGCCAGACGCAGCCGCAGAACATGGTCAATGGCGAACGCTATCTGGCCGGCGGAGGCGTGCGTTCCGGGCGCGACATGACCGGTGTGACGCCGCCGAACGCGATTTGCCGTGGTGCCGCAGGTCAGGGCATGGCCCGGACGTTCGATCCTGCGGCCGATCCCAATTTGCGCGATCTGATGACCCGCACCGGCATCCGCATGCCGCCAGGGCGCGCGGAGGGGCTGGAAGACCGCTACGTGTATCTGGACAGCAACGGCAACCCCCAGGAGGTTCAGGTCTGCTTTCAGTGGAATCCGCCTTTGGGTGACGCCTCAGCGGCCAATGCCGTGGGCGACGGGATGGGCAACGTCATGGTCATCACCGGTCTCACGCCTGACCTGGCGCGCGCACTGGACCAGATGATCGACGGCAAGCCCGACGAGCGTGAAGGCCGTTTCCGGCGCCAGGGGGTGCTCAACAACGCGGGCGGAAATCCCGTCAACGGCCCCGGGCAGGAGTGGCAGGCCACCAACCGCGACCAGATCGGCACCAACAACGATCGCAACCTCGACGAAGACCAGGTGGCCATCGTCACGGCCATCTATCGCATGAACCAGTAGGCGGCGGCTTCTTTCCCGTCATTTTTCGTTCACCAGAGACGCATCGCGGAGACATCGATGAAAAGAACGCATTCATTTTCAAGCAGGCCCCAGCAGGGTTTCACCTTGGTGGAGCTCGCCGTGGTTCTCGCGGTCATCGGCCTGATCCTTGGCGCCATTGCCATTGCCAAGGACGTGCAGCGCAACGCCGAGTACGAGAAGGCCGTCAACAAATTCGCCTACCAGTGGAAGATGGCCTACGACCAGTATTACCAGCGCACCGGCACCGTGCTGGGGGATTGCCAGCAGGCGCCCACCTACATGGTCAACGGCTCGGAGACCGAGATTCCCGCGGGCACCAGTGCATGCAGCCGTGCCGGTTCGATGAATGTGGCCGGCATTCCCGAGAATTTCGAGAATCGCGGCCGCAAGATCTGCAGCGGCCAGGGTTATGCAGCCAACACCGTGGGCTTGGGCGATGCCGCGCTGGCCACGCAGAACCTGCGCACCCTCATGACGCGCGCCGGCGTGCGCATGCCGCCCGGACGCGGCGAGGGGCATGAGGACCGCTTCCTCTACATCGACTCCAACGGCAATGCCGCCGAACTGCAGGTGTGCTTTCAGTGGAACACGTCGGGCACCGCCAGCGGCGCGGGCAACGTGATGGTGATCCGTGGGCTGACGCCGGACCTGGCGCGTTTCATGGATCAGGCCATCGATGGCAAGCCCGACTCGCGCGAGGGGCGCTTCCGCATCCAGGGGCGTCCCGCGCACGCAGGCACCGCCGAGGCCAATGCGCCTGGTACGCAATGGGAGGCCAACAACACCGAAGGCGTGAACATTGCCGACAGCGCGTCCAACAGCGCGATGACGAGCAGCGACGGGCGCCCCGCCATCAACAACGCCAGTGGCAGCGCCGGCGGTACCGCGACGGGCCGCACCCTGGACGAGGACCGCGTGATTCTGCTGACGGCCCATTGGATCATGGAGCAGTAATTGAACGCCGCCCGCACGCTCAAGCTCGTGCCCCTGGTTCTGGCCACGTGCCTGCTCGCGAGCGGGGCGTGGCTGGTGCAAGGCGCGCTCAAGCAGCTCGCGTTGGAGCGAGCAGACGCCGCGCAGCTGCGCCAGCGCCTGGACAGCGCGCGCCAGATGATGCCCGAAGTGCAGCGGCGCGAGCAGTTGGTGCGGTCTCTCCAGAACGTGCAGTCTCAGGTCGATCGAATGGGGTTTGATCCGGCGCGCTGGGGTGAACGCCGCCTGCGTCGCCCGGCCGGGCCGGCCACGCGCGTCGAGGCGTCGCAGTTTCTGGCTGATCTGGACCGTGGGGGCGACCGCACGATTTTCGTCGCCGATGAATTCGATCTTGCCGTGGTGTCCGCCGATGCCGGCCTGTTCCAGTCGCCCGGGCTTGATGACAAGGGGCTGACGCTGGGCGCCAGCGGCACCCTGTATTTCCCGGCCACCGACGCCGCGGCTCCACCGTCGAGGAAGTTGCCATGAGCGTAGCCACCGAGCATGTTTACCGCGTCTCGAGTACCGGCTGGGTGCATTGCCATGGCAATGATGCACAGGACGTTCCGGCCTGGCCCACGCTGCAGCACAGCGCCCTCGTGGTCCTGGATCTGGACGACATATTCACCGACGTATGGCGCTTCGAGGGGAAATCCGAATACGCCGCTGCCCTGATCGAAAAGCGAGCGCGCACCCAGGGTCTGGTGGAAGGGGCCGCGCATATCGTGATGCATCGGCTGCTGAAGGTGCCTGGAGGGTTCCAAGCCTTTTTTTCAGCCATTCCGCTGGAACTGTGGCAGCGCTGCACGCAGTGGGCGCGCGAGCAGGGCGACCATTGCCTGTTGCTGACGGCGGCGGGCCTGTTGAGCCACGGCGTCGGCACCGATGGTGGGCGAATTCTTCTGTCGCAGCGGCGGCTGATGTATTTCGCGCAGACCGAGGAAGGCCTGTCCTTTGGCTCGATGCAGGCCCTGGGGGGGCGGGAGTCGGCCATGGCTGACGCAGCGCAGGCGCTGCTCGGCAGACAGCAGGGGTTGTGGACGCGACTTGGCGCCGACGCTGTGGAGTACGGCGTCTTGTGGAGCGTGCAGCCCGAGGATGTCGAAGCCAGCCTGCATGCCATCCAGGCGGTGTTGGGCAATGCTCCCGTGGTGCTGTTCGCTGCGGAGCTCGATGCTGCCGGCGCGCGGGTACTGACCGCGCTGCCGAAGCTCGCGCACGAGGGTGCAGGACGCCACGCGCTGAATCCGCTGGGCGAGCGTATTGCCTGGCGTGCAGAGCGTTGGGTTGCGCCTGTGACCGTGGTCACCGCCCTGGCGGGTCTGGTGCTGATCGCCGCGGGCGCGCTGATCACGCAGCAGACGGACGGTTACCGCAGCGCGGGACAAGGAGAACGCGCGCAGTTGGAAACCTTGCAAAGCCGGATTCAGGCGGTCTCCGCCGTCGAGACCCCGCGCAAGCTGTTGCCGGCCACCGAGCTTGCGCGCCAGCTCGACCAAGGCATCCGCTACAACCCCATGACGTTTCTCCTCGATCTGAAGGAAGCGACCGGCAACGACATGCGGATCCAGCGCGTGCGCCTGGAAACCGAGGCGCAGAACCGCACGCGGACATTCCGTGTCGATGGGCTTGCCGCGTCAGGGGCTTCGTATGCCGTGATGCGATGGGTGAGCCACATGACAGCCGCCGGATGGACGCTCAAGGCACTGGATCCCGTGGGTGCCGCGCCTGGCGCGTTTTCCTATCAGCTCATCGCAGCCGGCGCTGCACCCCGGAGCGAGAAGCCATGAAGTATGCCGCGTTGATTCTGAACGTCGTTGCCCTTGCCTTGCTGGGCTGGGCGTTGTACGCCGTGACGCAGCTGACCCAGGCGCGTGCTTCAAACAGGCCCTTGCCTGCGCTGGAGATGTCCCCGCTGCCCGAGGCGCTGCGCTCCGACAAACTCCGTGTCAACGAGACATTCGACGCCATCGCGCGCATACAGGCCCGTGCGCCCGTTCAGGTGGCCAGCGCGCAGACGCTGATCGCGCTGCCCGCGCCGGGCCAGCCTCTCGAAGGCAGCGTGCGCATGCCCGAGCGCTCTCTGTCTCTGCATCTGGACGACCTGGCGGCGGAGACGCAGTCGGTGGTGATCGACGGCCGATTGCTGCGCCAGGGTGCGAGGCTTGAAGGGGGTGGCAAGGTGGTGCGTGTCGAGCCCAACGAGGTGCTGGTGGCCGAGCGCCTTGGACGGCAGAAGCTGACCTTGCCAACCGACCAGTTGCGTGTCGGGACGCTGCGCTGGTCCGATGGCTCGCTGGCCAGCACCAGCACGCAGGTGTTCAAGGCCGGCGTGCCCGGAGCGCCGCCGGGGCCGATCAGGGTCCTGCCATGAACGAATGCCCAATAACACCAAGGACAGCGATATGAACTATGCCCCGTTTTCCAAGTCAGCGGCCCTGCTGTCTGCCGCGCTGGTGCTGGGTGGATGCGCCAATGAGCCGCCACGCAGCGCGGCCAGCCTTCCGGCGCCGGATACGGTGACGTCCGACCGCATGCGAGAAAACGCGGTGCTCGAGGCGCAGCGCCTGCTCGAGCATCAGCAGAAGCTCCTGACCGAGCTGAACAAGGCGGCGCCCGCGCCCGTCATCGCGCCGGTTGAGCCGGTGTTCGATCCGCTGGAAGGCAAGCTGATCAACGTGGCGATGTCCAAGGCAAGCATAGGGCAGATCCTGAGCGCGTTCGCCGATGCCGGGCAGCTCAACCTGATCGTCGATCCGAATGTGCTCAGAGGCGGGCAGCTGGCGGACATGTACCTGCGCCAGGTGACGCTGCGCGAAGGGTTCAATGAGGTCATGCGCACCTTCGATGTGGCCGGTGAGTTCAAAGGCAATACCTTGAGGGTCAGCCTGACGGAGGAGAAATTCTTTTCCCTGAATTTCCTCAATTCCAAGTCCAGCATCCAGATGGGCTCGGGCGGCAACGTCTTCGGCAGCACCAATTCCGGTGGTGGCAGCAGCAGCGGGAGTGGCGGCAGCAGCGGGACAAGCGGCACGGGCGCGCAGCAGGGCAGCCTGACGTTTTCGGGGTCCGGCGGCAGCAGTACCGATCCCTATACCGATTTGGCGGCTGCGCTCAAATCGGTGCTCGGCGAAAGCCGCCGCAACGGCTCCGGGCAGCAGGAAGCGCACGCCGGGCAGGAGCGCGGCGCGGTTGCGGTCACTCCGTCTTCATCCGTCTGGGCCGGCGGCGTGCCCGTCGGGCGCACTCCCGCGCCTGCGCCAGCGCCACTGGCGACGATGGAGGACGACAGTGGCTTCACCCTGGACAAGGCCACGGGCACGCTGTACGTCAAGGCACGGCCTTCCAAGATGCGCGCCGTCGAAAAAATGCTGGCGATGATGCACAAGGTGCTCGACAAGCAGGTGTACATCGAGGCGCAGTTGATCGACGTGCAGCTGTCCGACAATTTCGAATTCGGCGTGGACTGGATGATCCTGCGCAGCCGCCTGGCGGCGGGCTTCGGATCCTCGCCCTTGCAGCTGGGGGGGAGTTCCGCGCTGTTGCCCAATAACGGCTCGGGCTATCCCGCCAGGGCAATTTCGATTCCTTCCGCCTTGCTCGGAAGCAATACCGGGCCGGCGCTGGGGATGACGTACCAGGGCAGCAACTATGGCGTGGTGATCAACGCTCTGCGCTCCTTCGGCAATCTGAAGGTGCTCTCCAACCCGAACGTGCAGGTGCGCAACGGCACGCCGGCGCTGCTCTCGGTGGGGACCAGTTCACGCTATGTGTCGCAATCATCGTCCACGCAGACCGTGCCGGGCGGCGGCGCCAGCACGACGTCTTCCAGCGTGCAGACGGACACGGTGTTCTCGGGGGTCATGGTCGGTGTTCTGCCCATGGTGCGCGACGACGGGCGCATCGAGATCCTGCTCAATCCGATGCAAAGCGACGTGGATCCGGCCAGCCTTCAGCTGGTGCAAACCGGCGGCGGCAATCTCATATCCCTGCCCAAGGTCAGCTACAAGGGCCTGACCACCACGTTGAATGTGGGCAATGGGGACGTGGCGGTGGTGGGGGGCTTGATCGACCAGCGCACGTCCAGCAATGATCGTGGCGTGCCCGGTGTGTCCGACATTCCCGTGTTCGGCAAGCTGTTCGATAATGAAAACAAGGTGCACGGCAGTCGCGAGCTGGTCATCGTCTTGCGGGCGCGTGTACTATGAGCCTGATCCACGATGCGCTGAAGTCCATGGACGCGGACGCGCCGCAACCGTCCAGGCCGGGTTCGTCCGTGCGCGTGTCTGCCGCCGGGCAGCGAGGGCGCCCGGCGTGGCTCGATGGCCTGCTGGCGTTTGGTGTCGTGGTGGGGGCCGGCGTCGTGGGTTGGTACGTGTGGCAGGGACGCGTGCTGCCGGAGCGCGCGCCGATGCCGGATGCCGTGGCGGTGGCGAACGTCGAGCCACACACGGCGCCGCAGGCACCGGTACAGGAGGCGGTGCAGGGGTCTGATTCGGGAAGCACGGATGTCGCGCTGGCCGGTGCGCCTGCGGCCGCGCCTGCAGCGCCGCCGCAAGCGGCGCCCATCGACGATGTGCCGGCGCCGGCTGGCGCCGCGCCGCGCGAAGCTGGGTCCGCGGTTTCCGGTTCGCCCGCCGCGGCTGCCGATTCAGCCGCCGTGGCCGCCGCGGCACCTGCCCGTCCGGCCGCCCGGCCGCAAGCCACTTCGCAGCACCGCCGGGCGCACACCAGCGTGCGGCGTGCCGCCGTGCCCGCCGCACCGGCGTCACCTCCGGTGCCCAAGGCAGACGACACCCCGGTGCAGGTGCGTTTCACGCGATTCGTTGCCGCGATGCGCAGTGGACAGACATCGGATGCGGAGCGCGAGTTGAGCGCGCTCAAGGCCGTGCTTCCGGCGGATGCGCTGGGTCTGCAGCGTGCGCAGGCGTGGTTCGATCTGCGCACGGGCAATGAAGCCAGAGCCGCGAAGGCGTATCGCGGAATACTGGAGCGCCTGCCGGGCGACGCGGAGGCGGCCATCAATCTCGCGAGCATCCAGGCCCAAGAGGCCGACCAGGACGGCGCGCGGGCCACGCTGGACGCTGCTGCCCGGTTGAACCCGGATTCCGCAGCGTTGCGGGCTGCCTTGGCGCAGTACACGCCGAATGTGCGCCAATGACGCTCAACCCTGTCTACGCCACGCTGGGGCTGTCGCGCAATCCATTTCCGCCGACGCCTGACGCGGGATCGTATTTTTTTACGCCACGGCTCGAAGAGGATTTTGCCGAGATCGCCCATTGCATCGAGGCGCGCAAGGGGTTTGCGTTGCTGACGGGAGAAGTCGGCCTCGGCAAGAGCACCATGGTGCGGCGCCTGCTGGACATGTTGCAGGACAAGAATTGCCGGTCGGCGCTGGTGTTGAACACGTTTTTGCAGGACGGAGCGCTGCTGTCCGCCATCCAGTCGGATTTTGGCCTGCCGCCGAACGATTCCGTGGAGCAGGGGCTGGCACGCCTGAACGAGTTTCTCATCGCCCGCCACCACGCCGGCGAAACCTGCCTGCTGGTGATTGACGATGCGCAGAACCTGAGCGTGCAGTCGCTCGAACTGATCCGTCTGCTGTGCAACCTGGAGACGGGGCAGGAGAAGCTGCTGCAAATCCTGCTGGTGGGTCAGCCCGAGCTGGAACAGACCCTGGCGCGCCCCGAACTGCGCCAGCTCCAGAGCCGGATTACCAAGCATGCGCGCCTTGCGGGCCTGCAAAGCAGCGAGGTTGCGCGCTACTTCGACTTTCGCGTCAATGCCGCCCAAGCCGAGGGGCGGTTGTCCATCGATCCAGCGGCCGCGCAGCAACTGTATCGAGTGACGCGGGGCAATCTGCGGCAAATCCATCTCGTGCTCGACCGCTGCCTGTACGGATTGGCCGGCAGCCGTCAGACGGTGGTGACGGCGGACCTGGTGCGGCGCGCGCTGGCGGATCTGCCTTCGGTGGGTAAAGACAAGCCGACCTTTCATTGGGGGCGGCGTGGGGGCTGGGTCGTCGCGGGGCTGCTTGCGGGGACGACGGCCACGGTGGCGATCGCGGGCTTCGGGCTCATCCCCTGGCAGCCGACGTCTCGCCCCTCGGCACCGGAGCCTTCGGCAGGATCGTCTTCCGCTGCCACTGCCGTGGAGACGCCCGCCGCGCAGGCGAAGGTGTCGCCGGATGCGTCGCCGGCGTCCGCAGCGGCGCCGGCTCCGCGCGAGTTGCCGTCTCCGGCGGCGGCACCGGCTGCTGCAGCCGACACGCCCGCCGCTGCATCCGCGCAGTCTCCCTTGGTACGAAGTGATTGCGAATCGAGATTGGTCGCGGCGGCCGCCGCGGACGATGTCCTGCACGTGCAGCGCTTGCCGAACGTGACCGCGTCCGGTGCAACGGCGTTCAAGCCCGCGGACCGGATGTGCCAGTTCATGAGGAACAACCAACCCTGGGTGGCCTGGCTGGGGCGCAGCGACTCACGCCAGCGCATGCCGACACAGCAGGCCACGCGCGACGCGCAGGTCAAGCTCAAATCCATCGGTCTCATGGAATCGGACGAACGCAGCGATGGCTTGTTCGGGCCGAGGACCCGCGAGGCGTTTGCCCGCTTTCAACTGCAGCAAGGCCTGGCACCGACAGGGCAGCCGGATGACTTGACCTTTTATCTACTGGAGCATCAGGATGTGCCCGCCCACTGAATCATTGCCTGAATCCGCGGGCCGGGTGCCGGCGTCCGGCGATGGAGTGCCCGAGCGCCTTGGTACGCTCAACGAAAAGAGCCCTGTCCTGGGCGCATCGCTGGTTGAGGCGGGTCTGGTGTCCCCCGTGGCCATCGACTATGTGCTGCAAAAGCAGAAGATCGAAAAAGTGCCCATGGGCAGCCTCCTGGTGGAGCTGGGGTTTGCCAGTGCCAATGACGTGGCGCGTCAGTTGGCGTTGCAGCGTGGCCTGCCTTTCGTGGCTTCCGACCATTTGCCCGAGCCCGATGCCGCCGTGGCAGCCGTGTTCAATCGGGCGCTGTGCCTGACGCATGGGTTCCTGCCTGTGCGCGAGGCGGATGGGCTGATTGAGGTCGTGCTGGGCGATGCGCGCCCCGAGGTCGTCAGCGAACTGGTGCAGCGCCGCCTGGGCAAGACGTGCCGATTCATGCAGGGCGAATTCGGCAGCGTCGCGCAGGCCATACAGCAGCACTATTACTTTTCCGAAAATCCGCCCGCCAAGCTGATCGCCAGCGAAATCCGCAAGCTCGAAGCGGATGTCGACCGGGCCTACAGCCCGGCCCTGTTGCTCGAACATGTCCTGCACCTGGCCGTGCGCGAGCGAGCCACCGACATCCACCTGGCGCCGACGGCGCGCAGCCGCTCCGTGTTGTTGCGCGTCGATGGCGTGTTGCGGCCGGTCTTCGCGCTGTCGCCGGCACTCGACCGGCTGGTGGTGTATGTCAAGCTGCAGGCGGACATGGATGCCAGCGAGCAGCGCCTGCCGCAGGACGGCAGCTTCACCGCGCAGATCATGGAGCACAGCTACACCATTCGTGTCTCCACGCTCATTTCGGAGTTTGGCGAGCGCATGGTGCTGCGGCTCCTGCCCGAGCGCAGCGACCTGGACAAACTGTGCGACCTGGGATTTCGCGAGGAAGATGTCTCGGTCATGGTCAGGGCGTTTTCCAGGCCCCATGGCTTGATTCTGATCACAGGCCCCACGGGTTCGGGCAAGAGCACCACCCTGCATGCGGCGCTGCGCATGCAGCCGCTGATAGAGCGCAACGTGCTGACGGTGGAAGACCCGGTCGAATACCGCGTGCCTGTCGCCTGCCAGACGGAAGTCAATCGCCGGGCCGGCTACGAATTCGCCAATGCCATGCGCTATCTTCTGCGGCACGACCCCGACATCATTCTGGTCGGGGAAATCCGTGACGCGGAAACGGCACGCGCCGCGCTTGATGCGGCGTCCACCGGGCACCTCGTGCTGTCCACCCTGCATGTCGGCAGCATCTTTGGCGTGATGCCGCGCCTGAAGTTGCTGGGTGTCGATGCCGACACCATCGCCGAGAACCTCGTGGCGGTGATCAATCAGCGCCTGGTGCGCCGGATCTGTCCGCACTGTGCAACCTCGCGCGCGGCCACCGAGGCGGAGCGCCGCTGGCTGGGCCGTGCGGAGACGGACGGCGAGGTGCAGGTCCATCACGGCGCGGGATGCCACCACTGCCGGGAAACCGGTTATCTGGGGCGCCTGCCGGTCTATGAAATCCTGTCTGTCAACCGGGACATGGCCGATGCGATCGCGGCCGACGCCAGCCGTGCCGAGTTGCGCAGCGGCGCCGCGGCGGCCGGGATGACATCCATCTACAGCCAGGCGCGCGGCCGGGTGCTGGCCGGCGAGACCACGATGGAAGAAATCCTGCGTGCCGTGGGTGAAGACTGATGCCCTTGTGAAAGCACGCCATGGCCAGCCTTAATACCTATTACTACCGCGTGCTGCTCCCCCATGGGGCCGTCAAGTCGGGGCTGATCCGTTTGGCGGTGAAACGCGAGCTGTCGGTACGCATGCGCCTGGAGACCGATACCGACGGCACGGTCATCCGTCTCTGGCGTTTTCCCGATTGGCTTGGCGTCTTTTCCGACGTGCTGCTGCGGCTGTTCCGGATTCAGGTGCGCAGCGAAGACCTCGCCGGATTCCTGCGTGATCTCGGGTTGATGGTGCGCGCGGGCGTGCCCGCCATGGAGGCGCTCGCCACCTTGGTGGATGAGAGCGAAAACGGAGGAAGCCGGGCCATGGGGGCGGTGGCCCACAGCATGCTCGAAGACCTGAAGGCTGGTGTCGGCATGACCGAAGCCTTCAATCGTCACCCGGGGGTGTTCCCCGAGACCGTGCGCAACCTGGTCGCCATCGGGGATCAGTCCGGCACGCTCGACCGCATGCTGGGCGAGTCCGCCGAACACGTCGAGCGCATGATCGCCATCAAGCGCGACATCAGAACGGCGCTGATTTACCCGGCCTTCGTCTTCGCGTCCATCATCGGCGTCGCCATCTTCTGGATCTACTACGTCGTGCCCAGCATGGCGCGCCTGTTCAAGCAGCTGCAGGCCAAGCTGCCGCCCATCACCGAAGGCCTGGTGGCGTTCGCCGATGCGCTGTCCACCCATCTGCCGTGGATCCTGCTGGGGCTCGCCGTGCTGGTCATCACCGGGGTGACGCTGTTCAGGCGGTCGGAGTGGTTCCAATCCCGCACGTATGCCGTATTGCACCGCACGCCCATCATCCGCACCCTGCTGGTGTCGTCGGGCATGGCGCACATGACGGAGCATCTGTCCATCCTGGTGCGCGCGGGAGTGGACATGGTCAACAGCCTGCAGATTCTCGCCCGCGCCACGAAGAACCGCTACTACCGCAGCCGGTTGACGCAGGTCTCGCAGCTCGTCATGCGGGGAGAGTCGATGTCGTCGTCCATGCGGCGCGTCGGGGGCTTCCCGGCCATGGCGGTGCGCATGATCTCGGTCGGCGAAGAGTCCGGCAGCCTGGACCAGCAGCTGGAGCACCTGGCCAACGATTACCGCAAGCGCCAGGAGGTGCTGATCAAGTCGCTGGCGGAAATCCTCAAGCCCGTGATCATTCTGGTAGCGGGGGGGCTCTTCCTGTTCCTGATCGTGGCTTTGCTGCTGCCCGTGTACGACCTGGTGCGCCAGTCGGTGGCGCACACCATGGGCGGGTGATGTGTTGACCACGCTGGTGGCTCATGTGTGGCGTGGATTGTCTGTGAATGAGGGGGCCCGCGTGCGCGGGCCGGGAATCGATGGCAAGACCTGTGTTGATCGGTGCTGGACTCGGATTGTTGCTACTGGCGGCGGTGGCTGGCGTCTCTCTGTGGTTTGCGCAGCCTGAGCGTCAGCCTGCCGCGTCCGTGACCTCTCCGGCGATATTGCAACCCCGGATGGCGCCTCAGCCCCAGTTGTCGGCGCCTTCTCCGGCGTCGCCGCGCGTCGGGTCTGCGGCATCGACGCGTGAAGAAAGGCGCGAGCACCATCAACGCCTGGCCGAGCTCAGGGAGCAATTCAACGCCTTGCGCGCGCAGGGCGCCGCGGCCTCGCCGGAAAAGATGCGCGCGGTGATCGATGAGCTGGAGGCGCTGTCTCCGGAAGGCCTGGACAAGCGTTACTTCCAGACACTGCGCGAACTGCTGGACATCAGTGCCCAGGTACAGAAGCACAGCCAGGAGTTGCAGGCATTGTCGAGCAGCAAGGCGCCTGAAGATGTGGCGCGGCGCGAAGCCATACTGAAGGAAATCCAGGCGCTGAGCAAGCGTGCCGTGGCGCAGGCGCAGAGCCTGCAGGCCTACGTTCCGGCGGCTCCGCCAACGGCGAAAACGCCATGAGCCGCAGCCTGGACCAACAACGGTGGCGGGTCTGCGCGCGGCAGGCGGGATTTACCTTGCTTGAGCTTGCGGTGGTGCTGGTCGTCGCTGGCCTGATGTCCTGGGCGGCGTTCAGCGGGTATGCGACGGTGTCGCAGGAGCAGGAAGTGGAACGCGGGCGCGCCCAGGCGCAGGAACTGCAATCCGTGCTGCGCGCCTTTGCCTTGCGCAATGGTCGGCTGCCATGCCCTGCCGCCAACCCCGATGGCTACGAAACCGTCACGGCGGGAAGCTGTTCCGCAGGCAACCAGCTGGGCTGGTTTCCCTACATCAGCGTGGGCCTGGAGTTGCCAACGGATCGTTTGCGCGCCCGCTACTCGGTGTTTCGCGCGGCCAACGCGGTGGCTGCGCTGGACGCCGATCTGGCGGTGGCGCTGGAGCGCACGGGGGATACGGTGGGCGATACCACTTATCTCGATACGACGGATCTCATCGTTGCACTGAACAACGCCTCGGCGCTGGCATTCTCTTCCGCCAGAACCTATCTCACGGGGGATGCCGGAGCCGCCGGGGCGATTGATTGCGCAAGCAATCAGGTCATGGCGGCAGCCTATTGGGTGGTTGTGCCGCTGCAAGACAGGAGTGGCGATGGCGAGCGCCTGGACCCGCCGCACGCCATGAGCAGCCTGTGCGCGGCCAGCCCATCGGCTCCGTTGCGCTGGAACTCGGACGATGTCGTGGTGGCGGAGTCTCCGGCGCAGCTGGCGGGTTGGCTGCGTCAAAGCATGCCGTAGGGGTGTTTATGCCGTTGGACAAAATTCCCCTCCCCATTGTTTGCAGCGTGCGGCGTCGCGCGTCCGGCTTCGGCCTGCTGCAGGTGCTGCTGCTGATCGCGGTCATGGCCGGACTGGCCACCATAGGCTATCTGCAATGGCGTGAACGATCCGCCGTCGATTCGTCGCGCCAGGAGCGCCAGGTTCTGGCGCAGGCAGATCGGGCGATCATCGCTTTTGCCACGGTGATGCGGCGGCTGCCGTGCCCGGACGTTGATCGTGACGGTACCGAGGATTGCGGGGCGGCGGACCAGAAGGGCTGGCTGCCTTCGGCCACTCTGCGGCTGGCCGGAGCCGATCCCGGGGTGGATGTCGGCCAGTTGCGCTATCTGGTGCAACGGCAGGGAGGGGCGTACGACTTGACGGTGCTGAGCGACTCATGGCAGCCGCTGGAATACGACGATACCCACACGACCTTCTTTGCCGGACGCGGCAGCGGGTACCCGACAGACATCATGACCTTGACCGACCTGTGCCAGCGCCTGGATACCGGGCGCGCCACACCCCTGGGTCCGACCATGGCACGTGTCAACGCTGTGCCGGTACGCACCACGGCGTACGCGTTGGCGCACCCGGGCGATAACGATGCCGACGGCGATGGCGACCTTTTTGATGGAGCCAACTCGAATGCCGCCGCCAACGCCAATTTGATGGAAGACCCGATCCGCCGCCCCGTGTTGGCACGTTACAACGATGTGGTGCTTGAGCGCTCATATGCCAGCCTGCTGTCGGCGTTTCATTGCCACCCATTGATCGATTCAATCAACACGGTGGCCCTGGGGCACGATGTTGCGGCAGCGGTGGAGAGCATGCAGTCGGACAACATCGCAGAGGCCAAGCGTGCGGTTGCGTTCAACGCGCTCGATGCTGCCATGACGGCTCTTGATATTGCCCTGACCATTGCGGAAGGGGCTTCGGACGCCGGCAATGCTGCGGTGGATTGGGCGATTTGCGCGGCTTCTTTGGGTTTGGCGGTGAACGCCTGTGCGGCAGCACCCCAGCATACGGCGGCCGTTGCACTGGCCGGTGGCGTGGTCTACGCCAATGGGGTTGCCGCAGGCCTGTTTGCCACCGCGGCGGTAATCGCAGGCACTGCCCTGAAATACGCCGATGCCGGCGCCGCGCCCGATCAGGTGTGCCCACCGCTGGACCCCTCGCTCAACAACAGAATGCTTGCGGCGGCGCAGCAGGAAGTGACGGATGCCAACAACGAACTCGCCAAGGTGAACCAGGACATTGCCGACAAACAGGCGGAATTGGCGGCGGCCAATATTGCGCGAACCGATGCGGTGAACTACCTCTGGAGCGTGGTTCGCAACGGTAACTCTTCATCGCAAATCGATCAGTACGTTGTTAATTTGCTGCAGGCGGCTGCGACATGGGGATCGACGTCGTATACCAAGGACCAAACGAATTCCAAGGTGCAGCAGTTGCAGAACGAGGTTGACCGGCTGCAGGCGGAAGTGAATAAATACAACAACATGTTGTCTGACCCCCAGGGCGCGACCGCTACGCTCAACAGCGAGATTGCCGTACTGAATGCGCAAATAGCGGCTGCCACCGATCCAACCGTTAAGAAAAATTTGCAGGATCAGCTGGACGGGAAAAAAGCAGAGCTTGCGTTGGTTGGCAACACAGCTGGGTTGACAGCGGTGCGTGATAAGGCTGCGACCCAATTGAGCGCGGCTCAAATCGAACTCAGCAATGCCATCGATGCGCGCAATACCGCGAACACGGCATTCACCGCGGCGCAGACGGCCTACCAACAGGCCTATGGCAATCTGATCGGGGCAGGCCGATATAACTTTTATGACAGCAATGGCAATTCGACAGGTGTTGGTTGCACATCTGGGTGTGCGGTGGGTGATGTCAACGTATCGGGAGCGCTGAATGCTGCGTTGGGTGATCTTTTTGGTGGTGTGCCATGGATGCCATCGATTGCCCCGAGTGTGGATGCCAAATATCTGAAACCCTTCAAGATTCAGAAGGAATTGGACGCCTTGGCGCAGCGCAAAACGGCTGCTGAAGATCGGGTCACCAATGCAAATGCCAGACTGGCCGAGGTGCAGCAGCGCATCAACAACCCCGCAGCATGCAATGTCCCGGGTTCTTCCGTGGTGCCCATGACGCCAGCGCAGGCCGAGAACATCTTGATCGAGGTCGATCGCAAGGGGGGGACACGATGATGCACTTGCCTTCCATGCGCCGCGGCCAGCGAGGCCTGTCCCTGATCGAGCTGGGGGTGGTGCTGCTCATCATGGGCATTCTGGGCATCATCGTCTGGCGTTGGGTGGCTGCCACGCGAGAGCCCATGAACCGGACCGCAATCATGGGGCAACTGGCGCAGGCGCAGGCGGCCGTTGAAGGTTTTGTGCTCGCCAAACACCGTTTGCCGTGCGCCGCATCCAGCACCAACGGCAACGAAGACTGCGGCAACACCAGCGCGGCGGCCGTGTTGCTGCCATGGCGTACCCTGGGTTTGAGTAGCCGCCTTGGGCAGTTGCATTACGGGGTCAATCGGGGTGGCGGGGTGGATTTGGCTGCCGTGCCGGCCGCTTCGCCGTTGGTGACGCCTGATTTGAATCGGGATTACTCTGCCATACCGGTGCTTTCGACCTCCAGCGACGTGACCACTGACGCTGCGGCAACTGCGACTGTGACCGATGCCGCAGCCAATGCCAGCGCCGCGATTGCCGCGGCGCTGGCGCGTCGACCGATAGCCAATGGTTTGGATTGGTGCCGTGGCTTGCGTCAGTTGGCGGCAAATACCGGTGCCGCAGGAGTGCTGACGGCGGGCAACTTGTCGGCCAATATGCCGGTGGCTTTTGTCCTGGCGCATCCTGGCGTGAACGGCGTGTTCGAGGGCAACAACGTTGTCGGTGGCGCGGGTGGGTGGCGTTTCGATTTTCCCGACAGAGCGCAGGACCACGGCTACGACGACATGGAGCTGGCTGTGGGGCCCGGTGACCTTGCATCCCGCATTGGTTGCGTCAGCCACCTGAGTGCCATGCAGGCCGAAGCGCAAGGCGCATACACCGCTTACGACAACGCCCGGGTGGCGCAGGAATACTGGTCATTGCGCGTGTTTGATATTGCGCAGAATCTGTCTGGGGTGGAGAGCGCCAACACCGCGGTCATTCTCGCCGCCATGAATCTTGCACTGGCCGCGGCCAACGTTGCCTTGTCCGTGGCTTCGGCGGCGGATACCGAAGGCATCACCATTTTCGGAATTGCTCTGGCTGCCGCAGATGCGGTCGCAGCCGGTGTTGAAGTTGGTTTTGCGGCTGCCGAACTGGCCAAGGTCAAGCAGGAACTCATTGATTCCAGGGCCAAGGAACTCGCGTTTCGTGCGTATATGGCGCATCTCTACGAAACGTTCTCCCAGTCCTTGAATGCGGCCGTGCTGCTCGACCAGAAAGGGCTCAACCCATGAAACGCCGCATGTTGGGGTTCACGCTGGTCGAGTTGTCCGTGATCTTGCTCGCCCTGGGCATCATCTTGCCGGGCGCGGTGATTTTCTGGCAACTGGCAGAGCGTCATCGTGTGGCCGGTGTGCAGATGGATGTGCAGCAGCAATCGCGTGATGCGCTCGTGGGGTTCCTGCACTCCAATTACCGCCTGCCATGCCCGGCAGTCGATACCATGGGGGTGGAATCGTGCATGGATGGTGGCACGTTGCGGCAAGTGGGGTATTTGCCCTGGCGCACGCTGGATCTGCCGCGCCCGGAGGCGGGCGCACTGCGCTACGGCGTGTATCGGGAGCCTTCGGGCGCGGCCATTGCCGATGCTCCGGCTGACAGGGATCTGGCGGTGGCGCGTGACCGCATGAACCCGCTGCGTGTGCGAACGCCAAGCCCTATCCCGAAAAATTACGTCGATGACGATACGACCAAGGATGCGTTCTTCACGGGGTATCAGCACACGCCCAACAGCAACGCGCCCCCCATACCGGAGGTGCAGTCCAGCTTGACCAGCGTGCTGGGGATGACCCAGTCGGGCGATGATGCTGCGCCGCTGAACTCGCTGTGCGACGCATCCGGCAACCCGCCTTGTCCGCTGGGCGTGCAGCGCGCCGTGAACCTGATCGATATCTGTCTTGCGCTGAACACGGCCAGCGATGCCTTGGTTGCACCGGCCGGCCGTTTGGCCACCCAGGCGGGGGCCACTCGGCGCACGGCAGCGTTTGTCCTGGCAGCACCGGGTCTGCTTGACGCCGACGGTGATGGTCGCGCATTCGACGGAGCCAACGCCACGGCTAGCGATGCCGACCCTACTTTTGCCTCGCCGCAGCAGGCCGTGACCAACCATTACGACGATATCGTGCTGGCGGCCAGTCACACCGAGTTGTTCACGGAACTCCATTGCGGCGCGGCGTTGTCTGCCATCGTGCACGGCCATTTCAATGCGGCCACCGGCGCTTTCGTGATGGAGCGGGCCATGTATGACTACCGTGACCAGCTCTATATCGCGCTGGTGATGGCCAGGGCCGATGTTGTTTCCGCTGCCGCGGGTATAGCGGGTGCGGCTGCGCAATCGCTCGATGCGGCCAAGGAAATGGTTTCCGCCGTGGCCGACACGACGTTGTCTGCCGGTGCGCGCTCGTTTCAGATTGCCCTTGCGGCTGTGGGTATTGGTCTGGCGGTGGCCAGCGACGCGGCGGCGATTGCCGCACAGATCGATGCGGTGCAGTCCCTGGACCAGGCGCAGCAGGTCTATGACGATTTTGCTGCCCGCACCACGGCCATGACGAATCTTTCACGATCCGTGAACGTGAATGCGTTGACCGCTGACGCCATCGATCACTGAACTCACGCTTACCAGGTGACGCATCATGCCATTCATTTATCTGCCTTTCTCCCGAAGTGCTGTGCGCGACCAGCGCGGGTTCTCGCTGCTGGAACTCAGTGTCGTGCTGGTCGTGATCGGTGTATTGATCGGTGCGGTGGCAGTGGGGCGCGACCTGCAGCGCTCGGCCGCGAACCAGCGCCTGTCCACCGACTTCATCCAGGGGTGGCAACTGGCGTACGAGGCCTTTTTCAATGGCGTGGGTTACCCGCCCGGCGACAACCCGGTCTCGCCAACCGGGCAAATCAACGGCAATGTGGCGCCTGCCGGCTCCGAGTTGTGCGGCGACGCCATGATCAACACGTTTCTTGCGGCGGGCATCCGCCTGCCGACCGGGCGCTCCGAGGGCAAGCAGGATCGCTACGTCTACCTGGACAGCAACGGCAACCCGCAGGAGGTGCAGGTCTGTTTTCAGAGCGTGGACTGGGCCGAGCCGGCCGCGGTCGTCAACACGTATGAGACCCGCAAGCGCAACGTGATGGTGCTCAAGAAGGTGACGTTCTCCCTGGCCGGGGCGCTGGATCAGCAGATCGACGGCCGCAGCGATGCGCGGTTTGGCAGGCTGAGGGATGTGTCGCTCGCCAACTCCATGCTTGCAACGGGGCAGCCATGGCCGATCGACGACACCATGGCTTTTGGCAGCACGACCTCGACGAAGCTCGATGAATCGCAGGTGGCGGTCACCACGGCCTTTTTCCAGATGATGCGTTGACGCGGCTGCGTGGCGCGCCGCATCACGGGAGTCGGCAGGTTTGATTGAAAAAAGAGCTGCTCACGCTTTGTTGGCAAGGGTTTTGGATATGGATGTATCTGAAATCCTTTTCTGATATGCGCTGACAGCTATCTATTTTCATACGAGCTTGTTGCGTATCGCATAGACCGTGAGCTCGGCGTTGTTGCTCAGGTTCAGCTTGGCCAGGACACGCGCGCGGTAGACGCTCACCGTCTTGGGGCTCAGGACCAGTTCCTGCGCGATGTCAGACAGACGCTTGCCCGATGCGATCTTCACCAGCGTCTGCAGTTCGCGCTCCGACAGTGCCTCGTGCGGCAGTTCGCGCTCGGGTTGCGAGAGGCTGTCGGCCAGCAGCTGGGCCACTTCCGGCGTCAGGTATTTGCGCCCCTGCACCACGGTATGCACCGCATCGATCAGGGCCAGCGGATCGCTTGCCTTGTTGGCGTAGCCGTGCGCTCCCGCCTTGATGGCGCGCAGCGCGTATTGATCCTCGGGGTACATGGAGACGATCAGCACCTTGATCGACGGATGGCTTTCCTGGAGGCTGGAGAGGATCTCCAGGCCGCTTCGCCCTGGAAGATTGACGTCCAGCAGCAGCACGTCGCATGGCGCATGCCGCAGCAGCTCCTTGAGCTCGGTGTAGCTGCCCGCCTCGCCCGTGACCCGCATGTCCGCCGATTCGGCCAGGGTGTCGCGGATGCCCCGGCGGACCAGGGCGTGATCGTCGCACAGAATCACGTGAATCATGGTGTGGGGTCTCCGCCAGCGCCATCGTGGCCTGAATTCATCGGCAGGGTCAGGATGATGGACGTCCCGCGGCCGCTCTCGCTGCTGATGTCCAGCCAGCCGCCGGCGCGACGTGCGCGCTCGCGCAGACCGCGCAGGCCGAACGAACGCGCCTTGGCCAGGGCTTGCGGGGCCATGCCCACCCCGTCGTCGACGACTTCGAGCAGCATGTGGTCGTCGTGGGCCGACAGTTCGACCCGGACGTTGTGCGCCTGCGCGTATTTCTGGATGTTGGTCAGGGCCTCCTGCACCGTGCGGTAGGCCACCAGTTGCAGCGCCTTCGCGATGCTGGGCTCCTGCGGGTCGGCGAGCACGCGCGTCGGGGTGCCGGTGCGCCGCTCGAAGGTCTGCGCGAGCCATTGCACGGCGGCGATCAGTCCCTGGTCGAGCACGGGCGGGCGCAGGTTCATCATGATGCGCTGGCTGGCGCCCAGGGCGTGCTGCAGCATGTCGTTCGCGCTGCGGGCATGCGCGGTAATGGCGGTGTCGGTGGCGTGGCGGGTGATCCATGCGAGATCGAAGCGCGCGGCCGTCAGCGCCCCACCCACGTCATCATGGATCTCGCGGGCGATGGCCGCGCGTTCTTCCTCGATGGTGGCCTGCAAGTGGTCGGCCAGTTCCGCGAGGCGCTTTTCCGATGCGGCCAGCTCGATGCCCGCTTGTTTGCGCGCGCGCCGTGCCTGCGCCATTTCGATCGCCCGGGCGATGACCCGCGGCAGGCGTGCGATATCGTCCTTGAGCAGGTAGTCGGCAAACCCCATGCGCATGGCATTCACGGCGGCGGCCTCGCCGATGGCGCCGGAGAGCAGGATGAACGGAGGGTGCGCGGGGATATCCTGCGCCTGGTTCCAGGCGTCGATCGCGGTAAAGCCCCGCAGCTGGTAATCGGCCAGCACGACATCGAATGAACTGTCCAGCAAGCACGCACGCAGCGCCTGCAGGGTGTCCACGCGCGTGAGCGTGTATTTGGAGGAGGCGTGCCGCAGCGCCAGACAGGCCAGTTCATGGTCGGTGGCCGAGTCCTCCAGATGCAGCACTTGCACGGGTTTGCCAGCGCTGTCAATTTCTTCGGGAGTAGCTATCATGTTTGCCAGATCAGACCGTGAAGAGTCGTTAGCGGCGCGGTACGCCACGCATTGCAACTGTCATGCCGTCGGGATGGTAGCTGTTCACGCAGGGAGGCACCGGGCCTGGTTTTCTGCAATGCTGGAGAAATGATGCCGTCAACACCTGATGCTCCTTCGGAGCCCATGGTTGCAATACCGGTGATGGTGGCCGCAGATTTGCAGGACGCGCTGCTGACCTCGCTGCATGATTTGCACCGCCTGCGGGGCTTGCTGGACCATGCGGCGGGCAACCTCATTCAGCGTTTTGGCGACGCGGATGCCGCACTGTCGCCGGACGTGGTGGAGGCGCACCCCGAACTGGAAGCGCTTCGGGATGCCTTGCGCAATGCCATCACCGAGTTGCAATTTCACGACATGGCGATCCAGCTCATTGCACACACGGGCAAGGTCTTGCAGGCCTGTTCGTCGCGGCTGAGCGTGGAGGCCATGGGGTCGGATGACGGGGAAGAAGCAGCCGTCATCGAGATCGTGCCGCCCGAAAAACCCAATCCCGTGACGCAAAGCGAGATGGATGCCGGTTCCATCGAGCTCTTTTGACTGTTACAGGATCGTTACCGGTTAATCTACGTACTTCGGAGAGATTGGAGTCCTGCATGCAGTCGATACTGGCCGTCGATGATTCGCCTTCCATGCGCAAGATGGTTTCGTTCACGCTGACCAGCGCGGGTTACAACGTGGTTGAGGCGGTGGATGGCGAGGATGCGTTCGAGAAGGCCATGGTGCACGACGTCGATCTGATCCTGGCCGACCAGAACATGCCGCGCCTCGATGGCATCGGCCTCACGCGGCGTTTGCGCGAGCATCCGCGCTTCAAGGACAAGCCCATTCTGATTCTCACGACCGAATCGAGCGACCAGATGAAGCAGGCCGGACGCAGCGCCGGGGCCACCGGCTGGCTGGTCAAGCCTTTTGATCCGACACGGCTGGTCGAGGTCATTCGCAAGGTCATTCGCTGAAACGATCGGGATCGGACCCACGGCGCACATACGGAAGAAGGAAGTCACACCATGGCAGAAACCCAGGCGGCAGGCGGTGGTTCGGATTTCGATCTGAGCCAGTTCTATGGCGTCTTTTTCGAGGAGGCAGCCGAGAACCTGGATCAGATGGAGCAGATGCTGCTGGCGCTGGACGTGAATGCGCCCGATGATGAAGAACTCAATGGCATCTTCCGCTGTGCCCACTCCATCAAGGGCGGTTCGGCCACTTTTGGTTTTGCGGACGTCGCCGAACTCACGCACAAGATGGAGTCGCTGCTGGACAAGCTGCGCCGGCATGAGCTGCAGCTGACGCCGCCGATGGTGGACGCGCTGCTGGAGTCGGCCGATGTCTCGCGCAGCCTGCTCGCGCGCCATCAAAGTGGCGGACAGGATGAGGCCGTTCCCACCGCCGAGCTGGTGGCGCGTATCCGGGCATTGGCCGAGGGTGGCGCACCTGCAGGGGGCGTTGCCGCCGCCGCGCCTGTGGTGCCTGCTCCCGCTCCAGTCGTGGCGCCGGTGCTGGTGCCGACTGGCGCGGCGCAGGCGACGGGCGAGCGTTTTCTGGAAATCAGCATCGGGCCATTGGCGCAGCCCGAGCTGGCCGACGCCATCAAGGATCTGTTTCACGACATCGAAGGCCTGGGCACCATCAGCGATCTGCCGGACGAGCGCCCTGGCATGCGTGCGTTTGCCGTCCGCACGACTTCTTCCGACTCCGAATTGCTGGACTTGTTCGTCTTTCATGTCGCGAAAGAGCAGGTGGCGATCAAGGAGCTCGGCGCCGTTGCCGCGCAAGGCGGCGGTGGCGCGGCTGCGTCACCGGCCGAGGCGTACGGCTTTTTCAACGGGGCGCCCGGGGCACCCCAGGCTGCGGATCACCAGGAAGCGGCAGCGACTGCAGCCGCACCCCAGACCGCCGCAGTGCCGCCGGGCGCAGCGGGCGCGCACCCCGCGCAGCACAAGGCGGCGGCGCATGCCTCGATCGAATCGAGCACCATCCGCGTTGCGGTCAACAAGGTGGACCAGCTCATCAACCTGGTGGGTGAACTCGTGATCACGCAGGCCATGCTGGCGCAGAACAGCCGCGATCTGGATGCGGGCCTGCATCAGCAGCTGCTGGCAGGCCTGGCGGATCTCGATCGCAATACGCGCGATCTGCAGGAATCGGTCATGTCCATCCGCATGATCCCGATGTCCACCGTGTTCAGCCGTTTTCCGCGCATGCTGCGCGACCTCGCCAACAAGCTCGGCAAGAAGGTTGAATTCGTCACCAACGGCGAAGCCACGGAGCTGGACAAGAGTCTGGTGGAGAAAATCACGGACCCGCTCACGCACCTGGTGCGCAACAGCTGCGACCATGGCATCGAAACCCCCGCCGAACGCCTGGCGGCGGACAAGACCGAGCACGGCACGCTCACGCTTTCCGCGTCGCATCAAGGGGGCTCGATTGTCATCGAGGTGCGCGATGACGGCCGCGGGTTGTCGCGCGAAAAAATTCTCGCCAAGGCGCGTGAGCGCGGCATGGATGCGCCCGACTCCATGGCGGACGCGGACGTCTGGAACCTCATCATGCTCCCGGGCTTCTCGACGGCGGAAGTGGTCACGGACGTTTCAGGCCGTGGCGTGGGCATGGATGTCGTCAAGAAGAATATCGCGGCACTCAACGGCACGGTCGAACTCGAATCGATGGAAGGGGTGGGTACGCGTGTCTCGGTGCGCCTGCCGCTGACCCTGGCCATCATGGACGGCATGTCCGTGGGCGTCGCCGACGAGGTCTACATCCTGCCCCTGTCCTCGGTGGTCGAGTCGTTCCAGGTCAACCAGGAAGGCATCAACACGGTGGCGCAGGGTTCCCAGCTCGTGAAGGTGCGCGACGAATTCATGCCCGTCATCTCGCTGGAGAAAATTTTCCAGGTGCCGCGTGCCAATCCCGGGCATGGCAACGAGATCATGGTGGTGGTCGAAGCCGACGGCTCCCGGGTTGCCGTGCTCGTCGATGAGTTGCTCGGTCAGCAGCAGGTGGTCGTCAAGAACCTGGAAACCAACTATCGCAAGGTGGCGAACGTCTCGGGCGCCACGATCATGGGTGATGGCAGCGTGGCCCTGATACTCGACACGGGCGCCCTGGTGCGTCGTGCGCGCCACTGAAAGCGACAGGCAAGGAGGTATGAGATGAGTGCAGTCCTGGAAAAGACCAATGAAGCAACCGTGCCTGGTGCCAGTGAATACCTCACGTTCAGGCTCGGCAACGAGGAATACGGCATCGACATCCTCAAGGTGCAGGAAATACGTGGTTATGAACCGCCGACACGGGTGGCCAATGCGCCTGCCTTCATCAAGGGGGTTTCCAATCTGCGCGGCACCATTGTTCCCATCATCGACATGCGCTTGCGCTTTGCCTGTCCGAGCGCCGAATACAACCAGCTCACCGTGGCGATCATTCTCAACCTGCACGATCGGGTGGTCGGGATGGTGGTGGATTCGGTCAGCGACGTGATCGAACTCGCCGACGAACAGGTGCGCCCCGCTCCCGAAGTGGAAAGCGCGATCGATGCACGCTGCATCCGCGGCCTGGGCGCGGTCGGGGAACGCATGCTGATCCTGCTGGACATCGAAAGGCTGATGAGCGGCCCGGACATGGGCCTGGTCCTGTCGGCCGGCTGATGCGCTGCGGGCAGGCTGCGCGCTTGCCTGGCAACGACACGAATCTTCTGCCCATGGCCGTATCCATGCGTTCTGGTCGCTCGGCTGCGGTGGCTGGTGGCCAAGAGATCGGCGTGGGTGAAGCTCGCGAGTTTGTCTGGACGGACGCCGATTTCAAACGGGTGCAGAAACTCATCTATCAGCGTGCCGGCATCAGCCTGCATGACGGCAAGCACGCCATGGTCTACAGCCGTCTGTCCAGGCGGCTGCGGGACACCGGGTACGGGAGTTTTGATGCATACCTGAACTGGCTCGAAGGGCAGGATGGGCCGGAGTGGCAGGAGTTCATCAACGCGCTGACGACCAATCTCACGGCGTTCTTTCGTGAGCAGCATCATTTCGAGAGTCTCTCCGGGCTCCTCAGGAAGCGACCGGGCGGACCGTGGAAGATGTGGTGCAGCGCGGCCTCCACCGGCGAAGAACCGTATTCCATCGTCATGACCGTACTGCAGACGCTGGGCGGCGGCGTGCCGTTCGAATTGGTGGCAAGCGACATCGACTCTCGCGTGCTCGAGACGGCGGGGCGTGGCGTCTACCGTGCTCAGGGCCTCAAGGGGCTGACGCACGAGCAGTTGCAGCGGTTCTTCATGCGGGGGAAAGGGGACAATGACGGCCTGGTTCGGGTGCGCCCCGAGCTGCGCAAGCCGATCACGTTCCTGAGTGTCAATCTGATTCGCGATGATTGGCCATTTCGCGAGCCATTCGATATCGTTTTTTGCCGTAATGTGATGATTTATTTTGATGCGCAGACGCAGCGGCGCGTGCTCGAGCGCATCCATCGCGTGCTCAAGCCCGGTGGCACGCTGTTTGTCGGCCATGCGGAGAATTTCAGCGAATCGCGCGACTTGTTCGTGCTTCGCGGGAAGACGGTCTATGAACGGGTTTGATGCCGCCGTGACGGCCGCCAGCAACGCGGAACGCCGCCGTGCGCCGCGCATCGGCCCCATCCCGAAAGATGCCGGGCGCCTGCCCGCATACACGCCCACGATACAGGAGCTCCGGGGTGCGCCGCGGCGTACCGGCGAGGCGTCGTTCTTTTTCTTTGATCAGCGCTTTCAGTTCAACGCGGTGAAGGTGCTGCCCGGCGAGTATTTCGTTTCCGACGAAAACATGGTCATCCAGACCGTGTTGGGCTCGTGCATCGCCGCCTGCCTGTGGGACAGCCGCACCCATGTGGGCGGCATGAACCATTTCATGCTGCCCGAAGGGGACGGTGCCGACCAGTCCGGCCGTTATGGTTCGTACGCGATGGAAGTGCTGATCAACGAAATGATGAAGCTGGGCGCGCGCCGCGAGACCTTGCAGGCCAAGGTTTTCGGCGGCGGACAGGTCATGGCCAATTTTTCCACGCTCAACGTGGGTGAGCGCAATACCGAGTTCGTGCAAAGCTACCTCGCCACCGAACGCATTCCGGTGATTGCCGAGGACGTGCTCGACATCTACCCGCGCAAGGTGGTCTTTTTCCCGGTGACGGGCAAGGCCATGGTCAAGCGCCTGGCCCACGTCCATCCCGATCTGCTCGCCGATGAAAAGGCACGCGGCAGTGCTGCCGTGGTGGTCCGGACCCATCACGGCGGCTCGGTCGATCTGTTCTGAGCAAGGAGTGAATCTGGCCATGGGACGCAAGACCCGAGTGATCGTGGTGGACGATTCCGCGTTGGTGCGCAGTCTGCTCACGGAGATCATCAACCGTCAGCCGGACATGGAATGCATAGGTGCGGCCCATGATCCGCTGCAGGCGCGCGAGATGATTCGCAGCCTCAACCCCGACGTCATCACGCTGGATGTGGAAATGCCGCGCATGGATGGCATTGATTTTCTCGGGCGTCTGATGCGCCTGCGGCCCACGCCTGTCGTGATGATCTCCACGCTCACCGAGCGCGGGGCCGAGGTGACCATGCGCGCGCTCGAACTGGGGGCTGTGGATTTCGTGGCCAAACCGCGCATCGGATTGGCCACGGGCATCAACCAGCTGGCGGCGCAGATCACCGACAAGATCCGCATTGCCGCGCAGGCCAAGGTGCACCGCGTGGCGGCACCCGTGGCAGACGGATCAGCGGCCGCAGGTACCGGCGCGCCGGCGCGTACCAGCCTCCTGGGTCGGCTCTCGACCGAGAAAATCATTGCCATCGGCGCTTCCACGGGGGGAACCGAGGCCATCCGCGAAGTTCTGACACGGCTTCCCGCGGACTGCCCGGCGATCGTCATCACCCAGCATATGCCCGCGGGTTTCACGACGAGCTTTGCCGCTCGCCTCAATGGGCTGTGCCAGATCACGGTGAAGGAAGCGCAGGATGGCGAGCGCATTCTGCCGGGCCACGCCTACATTGCGCCGGGCGGCATGCAGTTCCACCTCGGTCGCAGCGGAGCCAACTACGTGGCGGCGGTAGACGATGGCCCGCCGGTGAATCGCCACAAACCTTCGGTGGAGGTGCTGTTCAAATCGGTGGCGGCCTGCGTGGGACGCAATGCCTACGGCATCATGCTCACCGGCATGGGCGACGATGGTGCGGCTGCGATGCGCGCCATGAAGGATGCGGGCAGCTACAACTACGTGCAGGATGAAGCCAGCTGCGTGGTGTTCGGCATGCCGCGTGAAGCCATCGCCCATGGGGCGGCCGATGAGGTGCTGCCGCTCACCGAGATCGCCGCTGCCCTGGTGGCGCGCCTGCGCGGCTCGACGGATCGGCTGCTCAACCGCATCTGAGCGGTCGGATCCCTGCCTGATTTAGCCAGGCAGTTCGTCGCGAGCAGCGATGTCGAGATGGCCGGTGTCCGCCCAGCCCACCAGGGTCAGGCCGCTGCCCGGGCTCCACAGCAGCCGATTGATGGCTGCGTTCGGCAGTTGCCAGGTGCGGGCCGCCTGCAGGTGCTGGCGCGTTGCGAGGCGGTAGAGGACATCCATCACGCCCCCGTGCGCAACGAGGATCACCAGTTCTCCCGCATGGCGCGCCGCCAGGTCGTCGATGGTTCCTGCGATGCGATCGCGCAGACTGTTCAATGATTCGCCTCCGGGCGGCGCGTACTCGGGGTCGCGCCGACGCCAGCGCAACGCATGCTCGGGGGACTCCTGTTCCACCTGCGCGAAGGTGCGGCCTTCGTAGCGGCCGAAGCAGCGCTCGCGAAGGCGGGGATCGGCCACGGCGGAAAGGTGGGTGCGGTGCGCTATCTCCGCGGCTGTTTCTATGGCGCGCCTGAGGTCGCTACTGTACACGGCGGCGGGCGGTTCAGACGCAAGTGCCATGGCAAGCTGCCGTGCCTGCCACCGCCCTGTGCCGTTGAGGGCGATATCCCGGTGGCCCTGGATGCGGCCGTCGACGTTCCAGGAGGTTTCACCGTGGCGGACGGCGATGATGCGCGTGGGTTCTTGCATGTGCGGCGAGAGGCTTCAGCGGCTTGCGTGGTGGGATGCAGGCCGCATGGAAAGCGTCACGTCATCCGGCCGCCGATGATGCGGTCGAAGTGGTATGGATGAACCGCGCCGAGGTCCATGGCATGCCGCATCTCGACCGGGATGTGTTCGATCGCCAGAAAATTTCCTCATAGGCGGGTTGTAATCGAGAATCGCACTCATTATCATATTGCCCTTTGAGCAATCGTCCGAATTGAGCGGTCGCGCATTTCCGGGGGTTGTATTGCGTTGCGGCGAAGGATGGTGTTGATGAATGTAGATCATTTGGCTGGTGTTGCATCGCGGCGCCAATGGCTGGTTGGCGCGGCAGCCGTGGCCGGGCTGGGGGCGATGGGGTTCACTCAGGCGCACGCCAGCGACGCGGTCCGCCGACCCAAGCTGACGCTGGCCGGACCCTTTGCCCTGGTGTCCTATCCGCTCATGCGCATCGTCGACAGTGGCGCGCTGTCGGACGTGGCCGACCAAGTTGAGTTCACCACGTGGAAGAGTCCGGACCAGTTGCGCGCCATGGCCATCGGCCAGTCTGCCGATTTCATTGCCGTTCCGAGCAATGTGGGGGCGAATCTCTACAACCGCGGCGTGCCTTTGAAGCTGCTCGACATCAGCACCTGGGGCCTGCTGTGGATGGTTTCCCGCGACAAGGGCCTGCGTACCCTGGCCGACTTTCGTGGCAGGGAAGTGGTCATGCCTTTTCGGGGTGACATGCCCGATATCCTGTTTCAGCTTCTGGCTGAAAAACAGGGCATCAAGGTCGGGACGGACATCAAATTGCGCTATGTGGCTTCTCCCATCGATGCCATGCAGTTGCTGATCACGCGCCGTGCCGATCATGCGCTGCTGGCCGAGCCTGCGGTGTCCATGGGCTTGCGCAAGAGCCAATCGTTTCCGGTCAAGGTCATTGCCCCCGATCTTTATCGCAGCGTCGATCTGCAGCAGGAGTGGGGTCGTGTTTTCCAGCGCGCGCCGCGCATCCCGCAGGCGGGGGTGGCCGCGCTCAAGAGCGTGCACACGGACGCGAAGCTGCTGGCTCGTTTCGAGCAGGAGCACGCCAAGGCGCTGCTGTGGTGCCAGGCGCACCCTGAAGAATGCGGCCAGATGGCCGCGCGCCATGTGAGCATGCTCACGCCGGAAGGCGTGGCCGATGCATTGGCGGCCACGCGCTCCACCATGACGCTCGTTTCCGCGGCCCAGGCCAGGCCGGATCTCGAATTTTTCTACCAGCAGCTTCTGGACCGGCAGCCGGGCCTGGTCGGCGGCAAATTGCCTGCGGGCGACTATTACGGCTGACCGATCATTTCCATGACTTTGCTGCGACGTTGGCTGGCGGGCATTCCAGGCTATCTCTGGAGCGGCTGGGGCGCTGTCGCCAGCCTGTTCTTGATGGTGGCGCTCTGGGAGGAGCTGGCCGCTGTCTACGGGCCACTGGTGCTGCCTGCACCGCTGGATGCGGCACATACGCTGCTCGGTTGGGCGCGGCGCGGCGGCGAGCTCTGGCCGACCCTGGAAATAACCGGGCGCCGAGCGTTTCTGGGGCTCGGCCTGGCCGTGGGCGCGGGCAGTCTCCTGGGGGTGGTCGCAGGGGTTTCGATGACGGCCTCGATGATGGCGCGCCCCTGGGTCACGGTGCTGCTGGGAACGCCCCCCATCGCCTGGCTGGTGCTGGCCATGCTCTGGTTCGGCACGGGTGACGGCACGCCCGTTTTCACCGTTTTCATCGCATGTTTCCCGATTGTCTTCGTGGGGGGCATGCAGGGCGCGCGCACACTCGAGCGCCATTGGCGCGATCTCGCCACGGTCTTCGAGCTGCCCTGGTACATGCGCGTGCTCGATGTCTATCTGCCGCACGTGATTTCCTACCTCTTTCCGGCATGGATCGTGGCTCTGGGCAGTAGCTGGAAGGTGGTGGTCATGGCAGAGCTTCTGGCGTCGGATACGGGCGTGGGAGCGCAGTTGGCCACCACGCGCGCGCAACTGGACATGGCGGGTACGCTCGCCTGGATCGCGGCGATCGTGCTGGTTCTGCTGGCCCTCGAATATCTGCTGCTCGAGCCCATCAAGCGCGAGATCGAACGCTGGCGCGAAGGCGGTGGGGCCGCCGTGGAAGGAGGCGGGCGATGAGCGTGCAACCCCTGCTTCGGGTGAGCCGGCTCTCGCACGCCTTTGGCCCGCGCGAGGTCTTGCAGGATGTCTCGCTGCAATTGCAGGCGGGGAACACGCTGGCCCTGGTGGGCCCGTCGGGTAGCGGCAAGAGCACGCTGCTGCATCTGTGCGGCGGACTGCTCGCGGTGCGCGACGGGGAGGTGGAAAACGGGTTTGCCCGCACTGCCATGTTGTTTCAGCAGCCCAGTCTCCTGCCGTGGAAGACGGTGATCGACAACATTGCGCTGGGGCTGAAGGCCCGTGGCGTGGCAAAAGCCGGGCGCATGGCGCGCGCCCGGTCCATGGCGCTGGCCGTCGGGCTGGACGAGCTGGCGCTCGCGCAATTTCCTTCCCAGCTCTCGGGGGGCATGCAAAGCCGCGCCGCGCTGGCACGCGCGCTGGTGCTGGAGCCTGACTTGCTGCTGCTCGACGAGCCGTTTTCGGCGCTGGACATCGGGTTGAGAGAGCAGATGCACCGGCTCTTGCTGGCCGAGCAGGAGCGTCGTCAGCTCGCCGTGTTGATGATCACCCACGATCTGATGGAAGCCGTGGCGCTGGCCGACAGCGTGCTGGTGCTGGCAGGTTCGCCCGCACAGTTGCGCTGGCGGCTGGATCTTCCGGTGCCCGCTCGGGAGCGGGGTGATGACTGGGTGCATCGCCAGACGGCACTTCTGCTGGCGCAAGCTCCCGTGCGTGAGGCGTTTGAGCTGCCGCGGACACGAGGCGTTTCTTCGGCTGTGCCAGACGCCACCTTGCAGGCCGGAGCCCCGGTGCTCCAGCGCGGGGATGCGCCGAGCGAGCGCTGCGAGGTGTTGTTGTGACGGCTGTCGTTTCATTGCCAGCGGTCTCGCCCCGCGCCATCTGGGATTTGCGCCACCCCCTGTGGCTGTGTCCGTTTCGCCCGTTTTTCGGCCTGGTCCTGGTGACGGCGTGGAGCATGATGCTCGCCTGGGGAGCATTCCTGTTCCTTGGCTGGCCGTTGCCGGCAGTGCCGGGTGGGCCGTTCGTCTGGCATGCGCACGAATTGCTCGTGGGCATGGGTTCGGCGGCGGTCGCCGGTTTCGTGCTCACGTCCGTGCCCGAGTTCACGGATACGCCCTCGTTCGATGCGCGCGCGGTGCGTGTCCTGGTGATTTTCTGGCTGGTGGGGCGCCTGGCCTTCTGGTGCAGCGGCTGGTGGCCTGTGTTCGGGCTTGGGCTCAGCGGTCTGGCCCACCTGGGGCTGATCGTGGGGCTCGTCGGGCTGCTGGCGCCGCGTTTGTGGCGCGACCCCGAGCGGCGCCATCTTTCCTTCATCTGGATTCTGCTGGCGCTGGCGGTGGTTCTGGGCGGCTTTTATATCGATGCGCTCAGGGGGCTGGCTCCGATGCGCTGGCTGCATGCGCTATTGGGGGTGCTCATGGCGCTGATCGTTGTGTCCATGAGCCGGATTTCGATGAGCATCGTCAATGCCAGCATCGATGCGCGGATGGCCCTGGACGGGGTCGATCGGCCGCCTTATCTGGCGCGTCCGCCCAGACGCAACCTGGCCTTGCTCGCGATTGCGCTCTATACCCTGGTGGAGTTCTGGCAGCCCGGGAGGCGTGCCAGCGCATGGCTGGCGCTGGCGGCCATGTGCGCGGTTTTCAACCTGCTCAACGACTGGCACGTCGGGCGGGCGCTGCTGCAGCGCTGGTCGCTCATGCTGTACGCCGTGTACGTGTGCATGGCGGCGGGTTATGGCGCTGTCGGCGCGGCCTTGCTGACGGGGGCGTTCGGTGCGAACGCCGGCGTGCATCTTCTGACCGTGGGCGCGTTCGGGCTCAACATCTACCTCGTGATCTGCATTGCCGGCTATACCCATGCCGGGCTGGACAAGAACGGACGCGCCTGGGTGCTCTGGGGAGCGGCTGCATTGATGGCGGCCGCAATTCTTCGCGCGGGCGCCTATGCGGGGCTGGCGGCCAGCACCCTCATGGCCGTCGCGGCCGGACTCTGGTGTCTGGGCTTTGTGCTGCAGAGCATCCATATGCTGCCCGTGTTTCTGCGCCCTCGCGCCGATGGCCGAGAGGGCTGCGCCGGGGTGCTCGGCGTGCCGGGGTAGGTCGGCGTGTCTTGCGACCTTGATGCGTTTGTGGGCTAAGCGGTTTCTGAATAATCGAGCTTTCCGATTGGATGCGGGTTGAATGCCCGCATGGGTCAACTTGACAGGAGCATGAAGTGAACGCACCCTCGCGCGACCAGGATTTCCCAGCCTTTTTTGCGGACGTGCCAACCATCACGGTGCGCGACAAGCTGGCTCAGTTTCTCGGAGCCACCGTGCACAACGGCACGATGACCTACCACTATGCCGACGCCGTGCGGCTGGCGGGGCACTCCTGCCCGACGGTGGCCGGCACCTATCTCATGGTTCTCAATGGCCTGCACGCGCTCTACGGCGAGGAGCTGCCCGTGCGCGGCGAGATCGAGGTCTTCATGGGCGATTCGCGCGATAGCGGCGCCACGGGAGTGATTGCGACCGTCGTGCAACTGCTCACAGGTGCTGCCGCGGAGACTGGTTTTCACGGAATTGGCGGCCAGTTCTCGCGCCTGGACCTGCTCAAGTTCGATCAGCCCGTGCAAGGCGTGTTTGGCTTGCGCCGGATGGACACGGGCCGCGCCGTGCAGGTGTCTCTGGATGCGTCCGTGGTGCCGTGGACGGAGGAGATGCGCGAGGTGATGCCCAAGGCCGTGGGTGGTTACGCCAGCGATGAAGAACTGGCGAGATTTGGCGAACTGTGGCAGGGGCGGGTGCGCACGATGCTGACACAGCACGCGACCGATCCGCGCATGGTCCAGGTCAGTGAATGGCAGCCGGCAGCCTGATGGCCTTTCCTGAGGGCGTTTGAGGCGGTTGGGCAGGGCTCTTCTGCATAAAAAACGGCGGTGCCAAACACCGCCGTTTTTTTTGGCTGGCTGGCAGCGCCCGTTCAGTGCACGATCTGTGCAAGAGAGCCGGCGGTGTAGCGTTTGGCCATTTCAGCCAGGGTGTGCCCCTTGATCTTGCTGCCCTGGCCCTCGCAGCCGAATTCCAGGTAACGCGCCTTGCAGATCGCCTTGGCGGCCTCGCGCGCGGGCTTCATCCATTCGCGCATGTCGAACTTGTCGGGGTTTTCGGCCTGGAACTTGCGCACCGCGCCGGTCATGGCCATGCGGATGTCGGTGTCGATGTTGACCTTGCGCACGCCGAACTTGATGGCTTCCTGGATTTCCTTGACCGGAACCCCCCACGTCTGCTTCATCTTGCCGCCGTACTGGTTGATGATGGCGAGCAAGTCCTGGGGCACGCTCGACGAGCCATGCATGACGAGGTGGGTGTTGGGCAGGCGGGCGTGGATTTCCTTCACGCGCTGGATCGACAGCACATCGCCTGTGGGCGGGCGTGTGAACTTGTAGGCGCCGTGGCTGGTGCCGATGGCGATGGCCAGGGCATCGAGCTGTGTCGCCTTGACGAACTGGGCTGCTTCTTCCGGGTCGGTCAGCAACTGGCTGTGGTCGAGCTTGCCCACGGCGCCGATGCCATCTTCTTCGCCTGCTTCACCGGTTTCAAGGGAGCCGAGGCACCCGAGCTCGCCTTCCACCGTGACACCTACTCTGTGTGCCATGGCCACCACTTCCTGGGTGACGCGCACGTTGTAGTCGAACGAGGAGGGGGTCTTGCCGTCTTCCTCGAGCGAGCCGTCCATCATCACCGAGCCGAAGCCCAGTGCGATCGCGCCTTCGCAGACCTTGGGGGTCGTGCCATGGTCCTGGTGCATGACCATGGGGATATGCGGGTAAGCCTCGCTGGCGGCAATGATGAGTTGCTTGATGAAGGGCTCGCCCGCGTATTTGCGGGCGCCCGCGCTCGCTTGCAGGATCACGGGAGCACCGACTTCGTCGGCGGCGGCCATCACCGCCTGCACCTGTTCGAGGTTGTTCACGTTGAAGGCCGGAATGCCGTAGCTGTTTTCCGCGGCATGGTCCAGCAGTTCGCGCATCGATACGAGAGGCATGGGTAGAGTCCGTTCGCGAGTTGAAGAATGGGGTGGGTATGGTCGATTCTAGTCAGCCGACCTTGCAGATTTTCAGCATGTTGGTGCCGCCAGGCTTGCCCATGGGCTCACCACAGGTGATGGCGTAGAGGTCGCCCGTGCGAACGATGTTCCTCTCCTTGAGCTGCACCTCGGCCTGCGCGAGGGCCGTGTCGCGGTCCGCGCTGGTGTCCATGAGCAGCGGGCGCACGTTGCGGTAGATCGCCATCCTGCGCTGGGTCGTGATCTTGGGCGTGAGCGCATAGATCGGGATGTGGATGCGCCGGCGGCTCATCCACAGCGCCGTGGAGCCGCTGTCGGTCATGGCCACGATGGCCTTGGCACCGACGTGCAGCGCGGTGAACAGCGCGCCCATGGCGATCGACTGGTCCACGCGCCCGAGCGTCTTGCCGCCGAAATCCGAGTCGCGCTCCAGATCCTCTGCGGCTTCGGCGGCGGCGCAGATGCGCGCCATCTGCTCCACCGTCTCCAGCGGGTACTTGCCGACTGCGGTTTCGGCGCTGAGCATGACGGCGTCGGTGCCATCGAGCACGGCGTTGGCCACGTCGCTGACTTCCGCCCGGGTCGGCACGGGATTGGTGATCATGCTCTCCATCATCTGCGTCGCGGTGATGACCACCTTGTCCATCTCGCGCGCCATGCGGATCATTTTTTTCTGCAACGCAGGCACGGCGGCGTTGCCCACTTCCACCGCGAGGTCGCCGCGCGCCACCATGATGCCGTCGGATACGGCGAGAATTTCCTCCAGTCGGGGAACGGCTTCGGCGCGCTCGATCTTGGCGATCAGGCCCGGCTTGTGGTGCCACTGCGCGCCCGCCACATTGCACAGCTGACGCGCCATTTCCATGTCGGTCGCACTCTTGGGAAAGCTCACTGCCACGTAGTCGGCCTGCAGGCGCATGGCGATCTTGATGTCCTCCATGTCCTTGGCGGTCAGTGCCGGCGCGGTCAGGCCGCCGCCCTGGCGGTTGATGCCCTTGTGGTTCGACAGCTCACCACCGAGGATGACCTGCGTGTGAACGGCGCTGCCAGCGATTGCCTCCACGCGCAGGACGATGAGACCGTCGTTCAGAAGCAGCATGTCCCCGGGGTGCACGTCGTGCGGCAGTTCCCTGTAATCCAGTCCGACGACGTCGATGTCTCCGGGTGTTTCACGTTCTGCATCGAGAGTGAATGCCTGGCCTGTCCGCAGCATCACCTTCCCCTGGGCGAATGTGCCGACGCGTATCTTCGGGCCTTGCAGGTCGGCCATGATGGCCACCTCCCGCTGGGCGCGTCTGGAGGCCTCACGCACCTTGGCCGCGCGTTCTTCGTGGTCGTGAACCTGGCCATGGCTGAAGTTCAAGCGCACCACGTTGACGCCCGTGGCGATCATTTTTTCCAGTAACGAAATATCGCTCGAAGCCGGCCCGAGCGTGGCGACGATTTTGGTGGCGCGGCGGATGTGCGAGGGCATGGCGACGGGTTGCTTTCAAGGGGCGCGAATCGGTCCATTGTGCCCATGTTCCCTGCAGAGCCATCATGTCCGCATGACGGTCGAATAGCGTGAGGGGAAGCGTCCCGTTGTACTCATGCTACGGTCATGAGCCGAGGTCTTTTATATTGAATGACAACGATTATCATTTACGTTCTAATAATATCATCGTGTGCAGGGGTACACGATGATGCGCGTGGTCAGGACCTGAAAGCGCCGACGAGGTGGACGGGCCGTGCGCATGCGGCCAGACTTCTAAATCAGATCAGATGATGACTTTTGACATGTTGTCCCGATTTTCAAGCTGCGCGCTGACCGCCTCATTGCTGGTGGCGTCCGTGTCTGCGCAGGCTGCCCATCCCTTGCTCACGGACGATACGGGTACGCAGGGGGAAGGGAATTGGCAGCTTGAAGTCAATACCGACCACACACGCGTACGCGACGAGGTGAATACCTCCTGGGCGCGCACCGCCAGCGTGGCCCTCACGCGGGGCGTGACGGGCGCGCTGGACCTTGCCTTCAGCGTGCCCTGGATGCAGGTCAGCGAACCCGGCGAGGAGCATCGGCAGGGTGTGGGTGACACGACGCTGCAGGCGAAGTGGCGCTTTCATGAGGATGAAAACGGGTGGAGCCTGGCACTGCGGCCCGCCGTGCTGCTGCCGGCTGGCAGCGTATCCAAGGGTCTGGGCAATGGCCGTATGTCGGCCGGGGTTGCGTTGATTTCGGCGCTGGAGCGAGGGGCATGGACCTGGCTGGCAAACGCGGGCTACACATGGAATGACAACAAGATCGGGGATCGCAAGCAACTGTGGTCGCTGTCCACGGCCCTGCTCCATTCGTTCACCCCACGATGGTCGCTGGCCATGGATGTGGGAATCTCGCGCAGCGCCGATCCAAGGGTGAACCACAACAAATACGGGCTGATTGGGGTGATCCACCACGCTGGCAAGAACCTGGACCTGGACATCGGCTGGCGCCGCAGCCTGGGTGCGGCCCCGGCGGCGAACACCTTGGGCGCGGGCATGACGCTGCGCTGGTAGCCCGGGCGGGAGCCAGGGCGTCAAATTCCGGCTACCACCACCAGAACAGCCAGCCCCAGGCACTGTCCACCCACAGCAGGGCCGCCAGCATGAATCCCATGCCGGGCAGCGCCCGCACGGCACCCAGCCCCCAGTGGCGCAGGATGCGCCAGGCCAGCCACAGCGACCAGCCATTGGCAGCCGCGAGCAGCGCCAGGCGCGCCTGGTTGATCCAAGGCAGGAAGATGCCTTCACCGCGCAGCAGCGACACGGTGATCGCGCTCAGGCCAAGAAACACTCCGATGCCCGCAAGCGGAATCATGGCCTGCGCGAGATGATGCATCCGCTGGGTTTTCCATGTGCCGGCCGAGCGCGTGGCCAGGGCGGTCAGCGCCAGCGTGATGCCGCCCCAAACCAGCGCCGTGGCGCCGATATAGGCCAGAAGCAGCGCGCCATCCAGCCAGGTGAGCACGTCATTGCGCTCGGGGTAATTGGTCAGTATCCACCATGGTGCGTTGTCCGCGAGCGGCCAATAAATGTCGTGGTCGATCAGCCATGTGGCGGCCCACTGCCGGATGGCCACGAACCAGGGGCTGGCGCTCCAGTGAAAGGCGCCGATGGCCACGCCCTGCAGCCCGAAAATGATCAGCCAGGTCTGCCAGTGCGTGGCTTCGGCGGCGGCGACGTCCACGACCTCCTGCGCGGGTGAACGCCATTGCAGGGCCATTGCTTCATGATGCCCGCTGCAGCGCCCGCACATGTGGCAGTTGCTGCCGCCCTTCATATGCCGCAGATCCAGCATCGGGGCGCAATCGACGGCAGGCGGCCTTCTCTTCGTGATCGTGATGGGTTTGCCCGCTTGAGCCAGCGAACGCCGCCATGCTTCTTCGCTGACCTTGTAGTGCATGGGCGCGAGCTTCGCCAGCAGGCCGAACACGCCATTGACCGGGCAGAGGTAACGGCACCATGCGCGCTTGCCTCTGGTATAGAAGTAGCCCACCACCATCGCGGCAGCCGTGCTGCCGCCCAGCACCACCAGCGCCGCGAGGGGGTATTGATAGACGCTCACCATCTGCCCGTAGACCGTGGTGAGCACGAAGGCGGTGAAGGGCCAGCCGCCCCAGCGCATCCAGCGCGGCACGCCCAGCCCGCGCCCGTGTTTCGACGCCCATTCGGTGAGCGTGCCCTCGGGGCAGAGCACGCCGCACCACAGGCGTCCGAACAGGATGATGCTCAGCAGCACGAAGGGCCACCAGATACCCCAGAAGGCGAATTCCGCCACGATGGTGAAACTGTTCCACACGCGGGACGCGTTGTCGGGCAGGGGCAGCAGCGCGGGCACGACAAGCAGCACCGCGTACACGGCCACCACCACCCATTGCAATCGGCGCACCAGCGAGCCGTGGGCGCGCAGCCACTCACCCGCCGCCGCCAGGCCTTTTTGCCATCGCCCTTCGATCCAGGGAGCGTTGGTGAGTGTGTTCACGCATGCCTCGCGCTGCGGGCGGAGGACATGCGAGTGCCAGCGCGGCTGCGGCGCAGCAGGATGGCCATGAGCACCCAATAGCCGACGTAGACCAGCACCGTCATCAAGGAAGGCTGTGCGCGGTAGCCCGTGATGCCGGCGACCAGACCGCCCAGGCGGCCCATGTCCGGCAGTAGCCAGGAGGTATTCCAGAGGCCATCCATCAAGGGCGGTAGCCACTCCATGGCCTGCATCTTTTCCGCGCCCGTGGTCACCAGGGAGGCGGCCAGCAGCAGCAGCAGGATCTCGGTGATGCGGAAAAACCGTGGCCAGGTCAGTATCTTGCCACCCAATTGCAACAGCCAGAAGGTGGCGAAAGCGGCCAGTAGTCCGCCGCCGGCCGCCAGACCCATCAGGGGCAGATCATTCGTGGAGGTGGCTGCCAGCGTTCCATAAAGAAAGACCACGGCCTCGCTGCCTTCGCGTGCGATGGCCAGCGCCGACAGCACGGCCACGCCCCACCAGTTGCGCTGCTTCAGCTTGAGGGACAGCCCCTGTTCGAGCTCGCGCTTGAGCGTGCGGCCGTGCACCCGCATCCACAGCACCATCTGTACGATCAGTGCGGCAGCGACAAGCACCATGAGGGTCTGGAACTGGTCCTGCCAGTTCACCAGCAGTTCCTGCGCGCTGTAGATGCCCAGGCCCAGCAGGGCGGCGAGTGACAGGCCCGCCACCACGCCGCCCCAGAGCCAGCGTCGGCCCGATTCGGCCCCCGGCGTGAGCGACAGCCAGCTGTACAGGATGCCCACCACGAGGAGCGCCTCGACGCTCTCGCGCCACATGACGAAGATGACCTGTTCCATGTTGGGCCTGTTTACTTGATGACGAATTCGCCGCGTGTCGTTTCCATGTGGAATTCGTCGTAGTAGGGATAGGTTCCGGCGGATTTGCCGGGCAGTGCCCGGGTGCGTGTGCCTCCCGGCGCCACGACCAGCTCCAGGCCCAGCGGCAGGCTCTCGAATTCGGCAGGCGTCTTGCCCTGGTTGACCACCTCCACGCGAAAACGCTGACGTGCGGGCAGTTCGATGCGGCGCACGTTGATGTGCCCGTCGTTGAGTTCAATGCGCACGGTGGGGATGTCTTCGGCGTGCACTGGCAGCGCGGTGGCGATCGCCAGTTGCACCAGCATGAACGAGACCGCAAGAGCGCGTGCAACCACGGTCGCGAGTGGCTTGTGAGGGGAGGGCAAATTCATGGCGTTCGAACCCTGGCGAGAGCGAGGCGGCGGCTCAGTACCCGCCCTTCTTTCCGGTGCCGGCGTAGGTGAATTCATAACGCGCCTCAAATGGCTTGAACCACGGCGCCACGCCGGTTTCCTTGTCGACATGGCGACCGAAATGGCTGCCCTTGGCGGCGCTGGGTGGCTCGATGGTGAGCACCAGCGTGTACTTGCCCGGACCCATCAGCTTGATGTTGTCCCCGTAGTGCGGACCGTCGCTGGCGACCATGGGGATGAGCTCGCCCTGCAGGGTTTTGGCGTCGCCCTTTTTGGCGAGCTGATAGCGCACCACCAGACTGGGCATCCAGACCCCTTCGCCGAAACCATTGGGGTTGTTCCTGACGGCGTGGATGTCGGCTTCGAGGTGGATGTCCGACGCCTTGGCGTCGCGCATCATGCCGGCGGGTTCCATCTCTATGGGCTGCAGATAGACCGCCGCCACTTCCATGCCGCCTTCGACGTGGGGTTCGCCTATGGGCACTTCAGCCGCCATGGCGGCCGTGCCAGCCAGCAGTGTCATCGCGCCGATCCACGACCAGGGATGTTTCATCGTCAGCCCTTCATTTGTCAAATGAAAATGATTCTCGATTGCCATTGTAGGCCTTGTGGATTCTCCGAGAAGATCCGGCCGGAAAATTTTGATGGTCTCTGAAGGGGCGGGCGTCGCAAGCATCGTGCGCCAGCCGCCTTGCGGGAGGGACGTGCCGTGCCTTGACGCTACTTGACGATGATGTGGCCCTGGGTCGTTTCCATGTGGAAATCATCAAAAAAGGGGTACTTGCCAGCCAGTTTCGGGGGTATCGCCCGTGTGCGGGTGGCGCCTGGCGGAATCACGATTTCCACGCCGAGCGAGCGTGCTTCGAATTCGGCCGGTGTCTTTCCCGTGTTCACCATCTCCAGCCGGAAACGCGTGCGCGCAGGCACTTCGATCAACCGGGTGTTGACCGCGCCGTCGTTGAATTCGATGCGTGCCACCGGCATGTCGTCCTGCGCGTGGACCTGGCCCAGTGTGCTGCATGCCAGCAGCGGCGCCACGAGGCCCTGGAGCATCCAGGTATTGAGCAAGCGACGGCGCATCATCAATCCATTCCTTGTTGCGTGATCGTGTGGCGCGAATGGCCATCAGGTATTGAACGTGAATGCGACAGATTCGCGTTGTCAGATTGTAGTTCCACACGCGGCCATGGCCGCGCCCCCCGTTTCGGGTGTGCGCAAGCATCTTCGCGCGAGTGGCTGCCGGCGCGGGGCGTCAAGCGTTCATCAATGCCTCGATGGCATCAGGCTCGACGGGCACGTCACGCGTGACGAGCTCGCAGCCATCGGCCGTCACGATGGCATCGTCTTCGATGCGAATGCCGATGTGATGAAAACGCTCGGGTACGCCTTCGGTAGGGCGCACATAAATGCCGGGCTCGATCGTCAGGACCATCCCGGGGTGCAGGATGCGGCTGGGACGGCGCAGCACGGTCTGCCCGGTCAATGCATCCACGTGTTCGCTGACCTGATCGGCCTGCGCCGGCTCCACGTAGTTGCCGCAGTCATGCACATCCATTCCCATCCAGTGGCTGGTGCGGTGCATGTAAAACGGGAAGTACGCCCGTTGGCCGATGACGTCCTGGGCGCTGCCCACCTTGTTGCCGTCGAGCAGACCCACATCGAGCATCCCTTGCGCGAGGACGGCGATGGCGGCATCGTGGGGCGCATCGAAACGCGCGCCGGCATGCGTGGCCGCGATGGCGGCCTTCTGGCTGGCCAGCACCAGTTCATAGAGTGCCCGTTGCGGCCCGCTGAATCGGCCGTTGGCGGGAAAGGTGCGGGTGATGTCGCTGGCATAGCCATCGAGCTCGCAGGCCGCATCGATCAGCACGAGTTCACCGGCGCGTATCGCCGCGTCGCCGGCGCGGTAGTGCAGCACGCAGGCATTGGCGCCGGCCGCGACGATGGAGGTGTAGGCGGGAAACTGCGAGCCCGCTTCGCGAAACGCGTGCAGCAGCTCGGCGTCCAGATGGTATTCGCGCACGTCTTCGCCGGCGCGCAGCATGCGGGCGCTGCGCTGCATCGCGCGCACGTGCCCGCGCGCGCTGATCGCTCCGGCGCGGCGGATGATGTCCTGCTCGTGCGCGTCCTTGACGAGGCGCATCTCGTCGAGCAACTGGCATACGTCGCTCTGGCTCGCGGGGCAGAGCACGCCCGTGCGGGCCCGCGTGCGCACCTGGCCGAGCCAGCCGTCGACGCGTGCGGCGAGGCCGGCATGCGTGGCAAACGGAAACCACACGGTGGTGCGGTTTTCCAGCAGATGGGGCAGGCGGCTGTCGGTCTCGGCACTCGAATACGCCTCGTCCACGCCCAGTGCCTGCACCGCGGCCTGCGGCCCCAGGCGGTAGCCGTCCCAGATTTCGCGTTCCGGATCCTTGGGCTGGCACAGCAGCGTGGCATGGCCCTCGTTCGTCAGCACCAGGCAGGCACCGGGCTCCGCGAAGCCGGTCAGGTAGTAGAAATAGCTGTCGTGCCGGTACGGAAAATCGCTGTCGCGGTTGCGTGCGACGACGGGAGCGGTGGGGATGATGGCGATGCCGCCGGGCCCGAGGAGGGCAGCGAGGTGGGCGCGGCGCTGCGCGTGGATGGACGTCATGCACGCATCGTACTGCGGCTGCGCCCGCCCCGCGGCCGCCCTACACTTGCCCGCGATGGCGACTGAATCTTGTGCACAAGTCCCCGCGATGCTGCTCGCCGCCGGGCGCGGCGAGCGCATGCGCCCGCTGACCGACACCTGCCCCAAGCCCCTGCTGCAGGTGCATGGGCGCCCGCTGCTGGCCTGGCATCTGCGGGCGCTGGCGCGCGCGGGTGTGCGCCAGGTGTGCGTCAACACCGCCTGGCTGGGTGAGCGGATTCGTCAGGAATTTGGTAATGTTTTTGTGCCTGAGCCATTGTGTAACAAGCGCGAGCAGCTCTCTATTTCATACTCGAACGAGGGCGAGGATTTCGGCGGCGCGCTGGAGACCGCGGGCGGCATCGCCCGGGCCTTGCCGGGGCTCGGACCCATGTTCTGGCTCGTCGCGGGCGACGTGTTCGCGCCGGACTTCGGCTTCGATGCGCGGGCCGTGCGGCGTTTTGCCGCGGGCAACGCGCTGGCGCACCTGTGGCTGGTGCCCAACCCGCCGCAGCATCCGCAGGGCGACTTTGGCCTGTCGGATGGGGGGCTGGCGCTCGACCTGCCGGCGGGCGATCCGCGACCGCGCTACACCTACAGCACCATCGCCCTGCTGCGCGCGGCCTTGTTTTCCCCCCCGTGGTGCGAGATTCCCGTCGGCAATCCGCAGGGCGTGCGTGCGCCGCTGGCGCCGCTGCTGCGCCGGGCGATGACGGCGGGCCGCGTGAGCGCCGAGTTCTACCCTGGGCTTTGGGTGGACGTGGGCACGCCCGAGCGCCTCGCCGCGCTGAACGCGCAGCCGTCTCCGGTCGGCTGAAGCTGCCGCGTCGGCGACTGGCAGGACGGACCGTCGCGCGGTAGGCTTGGCAGCCGCTGGCCGCATCGCCAACGCATTCGTGAACGACAGGAGACACCTTCATGAACGCCCCCTTGCCCGACCACGTGCGCCATGCGCTCGAAACCGTCACCCTGGACGACAAGTACACGCTGGCGCAAGGCCGCGCCTTCATGAGCGGCACGCAGGCGCTGGTGCGCCTGCCGATGCTGCAGCGCCAGCGCGATGCGGCGGCGGGCCTGGATACCGCAGGCTTCATCAGCGGCTACCGCGGCAGCCCGCTGGGCGGCTACGACCAGGCGCTGTGGGCGGCGCGCAAATACCTGGCGGAACAGCACATCGTGTTCCAGCCCGGCGTGAACGAGGAGCTTGCGGCTACCGCGGTCTGGGGCACGCAGCAGCTGGACATCTACCCCGAGAGCAAGAAGCACGACGGCGTCTTCGGCATCTGGTACGGCAAGGGGCCGGGCGTGGACCGAAGCGGCGACGTGTTCAAGCACGCCAACATGGCCGGCACCGCGCGCCACGGCGGCGTGATCGCGGTGGCGGGCGACGACCACCTCAGCAAGAGCAGCACGGCGGCGCATCAGAGCGACCACATCTTCAAGGCCTGCGGCACGCCGGTGTTCTTTCCGGCCAGCGTGCAGGAGATCCTCGACCTGGGCCTGCATGCGTTTGCCATGAGCCGCTTCGCCGGGTTGTGGTCGGGCATGAAGACCATCCAGGAGGTGGTCGAATCGAGCAGCAGCGTGCACGTCGATCCGGACCGCGTGCGCATCGTGCTGCCCGAGGACTTCACGATGCCCGAGGGCGGGCTGCACATCCGCTGGCCCGATGCGCCGCTGGTGCAGGAGGCACGGCTGATGGACCACAAGTGGTATGCGGCGCTGGCCTACATCCGCGCCAACCGGCTCAACCACAACGCGATCGAGGGCCCGCACGACCGCTTCGGGCTGATCGCCAGCGGCAAGGCGTACAACGACATGCGCCAGGCGCTGGTCGATCTGGGGCTCGATGACGCCACCTGCCGCCAGCTCGGCATCCGCGTGCACAAGGTGGGCGTGGTCTGGCCGCTGGAGGCGACGATCACGCGCGATTTCGCCCGTGGCCTGCAGGAGATCCTGGTGGTCGAGGAAAAGCGCCAGATGATCGAGTACCAGCTCAAGGAAGAGCTGTACAACTGGCGCGACGACGTGCGCCCGCGCGTGCTCGGCAAGTTCGACGAGGAGGGTGGCGAGTGGAGTTCGCCCAACCCCGGCGCGCACTGGCTGTTGCGCCCCAAGGCCGATCTTTCGCCCGCGCTCATCGCCAGGGCGATCGCGCGGCGCCTCAAGCATCTGGGCGTGGGCGCCGACATCGTCGCGCGCATGGACCGGCGCCTGGCGCAGCTCGACGCGCGCGAACAGGCGCTGGCGCATCAGCAGGCGCAGACCGGCGAGCGCACACCCTGGTTTTGCAGCGGCTGCCCGCACAACACCAGCACCCGCGTGCCCGAGGGCTCGCGCGCGGTGGCGGGCATCGGCTGCCACTACATGGCCACCTGGATGCCCGACCGCGCCACCTCCACCTTCACGCAGATGGGCGGCGAGGGCGTGAGCTGGGTCGGGCAGGCGCCGTTCACCACCGACACGCACGTCTTTGCCAACCTGGGCGACGGCACCTACTTTCACAGCGGGCTGCTGGCGATTCGCCAGAGCGTGACCGCGGGCGTGAACATCACCTACAAGATCCTCTACAACGACGCGGTGGCGATGACCGGCGGCCAGCCCGTGGGCGAGCGCCCCGAGGGACACTCGGTGGCGCAGATCGCGCACAGCCTGCGCGCCGAGGGCGTGGTGAAAACCGTGGTGGTGACCGACGAGCCCGAGAAATACCATGGCCGCACCCACCCGGCGGACGGCGCGCGCGCCAACCACCCGGAGCTGCTCAACGACCTGCCGCCGGGCGTGCAGGTGTTTCACCGCGACGAGCTCGACCGCATCCAGCGCGAGCTGCGCGACGTCAAGGGCTGCACCGCGCTGATCTACGACCAGACCTGCGCCACCGAAAAGCGCCGCCGCAGAAAGCGCGGCACGATGGCGACGCCGGCCAAAACGGTCATCATCAACGAGCTGGTGTGCGAGGGCTGTGGGGATTGCTCGGTGCAATCGAACTGCCTCTCGGTCGAGCCGGTGGAGACCGAGTTCGGCCGCAAGCGCCAGATCAACCAGAACACCTGCAACAAGGATTTCTCCTGCGTCAAGGGCTTTTGCCCGAGCTTCGTGACGGTGGAAGGCGGCCAGCGCAAGAAGCCGCAGCGCGAGAAAAAAGGCGACCTCGCCAACATGCCCGAGCTGCCCGAGCCGCCATTGCCCGCGTGCGACGCCGCCTGGGGCATCGTCGTCGCCGGCGTGGGCGGCACCGGCGTCATCACCATCGGCCAGTTGCTCGGCATGGCGGCGCACCTGGAAGGCAAGGGCGTGGTCACGCAGGATGCGGCGGGCCTGGCGCAGAAGGGCGGCGCCACCTGGAGCTACGTGCAACTGGCCGAGCGCCCCGAGGCGATCCACACCACGCGCGTGGACATCGCGCAGGCCGATCTGGTCATCGGCTGCGAGGGCATGGTGACGGCGAGCAGGACGACGCTCGCGGTGATGCAGCCCGGGCGCACCTTCGTCGCGCTCAACGTGCACCGCACGCCGGCCGCCGCCTTCGTGCACGACCCCGACTGGCAGTTTCCGCTCGGCGGCTGCGAGGCGGCGATCGAGGGCGCGGTCGGCAAGGAACGCTTGCACCTGCTCGACGCCGAGCGCGCCGCCGCCGCGCTGCTGGGCGACAGCATCTATACCAACCCGCTGATGCTGGGCTTTGCCTGGCAAAAGGGCTGGGTCCCGCTTTCGCGCGTGGCGCTGCGCCGCGCAATCGAGCTCAACGGCGTGCAGGTGCCAAACAACCTCGCGGCGTTCGAATGGGGCCGCCAGTGCGCGCACGATCTCGCGGCCGTGCAGGCGCTGTTTGCCGCGCGCAAGGCGATCGACGCGGCCCGGGCGCCGACGCTTGATGAACTGGTCGAGCGCCGGGCCGGCTTTCTCGCCGCCTACCAGAACGCCGCATACGCCGCCGCCTACCGGGCCTTCGTCGAAAAGGTGCGCGGGGTCGAGAGCGCCCAGGGCCAGGGCACGCCGTTGGCCGAGGCGGTGGCGCGCAACCTGTTCAAGCTCATGGCGTACAAGGACGAATACGAAGTGGCGCGACTGCACACCGATGCGGGTTTTCTGAAAAAAATCGCCGAGGGCTTCGAGGGCGACTACAGGCTGGTGCACCACCTCGCGCCGCCGCTGTGGTCGAAGAAGAATGCCAAGGGCGAGCTTGTCAAACGTGCCTATGGCCCCTGGGTGCGCCGCGCCTTTGGCGTGCTCGCGCGCATGAAGGGACTGCGTGGCACGCCGCTCGATCCGTTCGGCCTGACGGCCGAGCGGCGCATGGAGCGGGCGCTGATCGCGCAATACCGCGAGTGCATCGAGGAACTGCTCACGGGCCTGGCCCCGGATCGGCGCGAGCTGGCGCTGCACATTGCCCGCATTCCCGAGGACATCCGCGGCTATGGCCACGTGAAGGCGCGCTACCTGCACGGCGCTCGCGTTCGTTGGGAGGCGCTGATGGCGCAGTGGCGCGATGTCATGGGAATGCAAAAACAAGAGCGTATAGCGCGCACCAGCTAAGGTTTTCAACCGGGTTTTATTAGAAACCCGGATTCCATCGCCGCGCGGCCGACCTCGTCGTGGCGGTCCGTGGGCGGGCGCCGAATACAATTACCAGTTCACCGCCACGCGCCGTGCCCGCCCGGCAAGGCCCGTGTGTCGGCGCCCCATTGCCCATTCTGGAGCTTTCCCGTGCTGATTTCTTCCGCTTACGCCCAAACCGCCCCCGCCGCCGCAGCCGGTGGCGGCGATCTCATGTCCTCGCTCGGAGGCATGCTGCCCCTGGTGCTGATGTTCGTGGTGCTTTACTTCATCATGATCCGCCCGCAGATGAAGAAGCAGAAAGAGCATCGCGCGATGATCGAGGCGCTCGCCAAGGGCGATGAGGTGGCGACGGCCGGTGGTGTGCTGGGCAAGGTCACGCGCATCAACGAGAGCACCCTGCATGTGGAGATCGCCGAGGGCGTCGAGGTGCAGGTGCAGCGCAGTGCCGTTTCGCAGGTCCTGCCCAAGGGCACGATCAAGTAAGCCGCGCCCCATGGCGCTGCGTGGCCCGGCCACGCTTTGAGAGCACGAAATGAACCGTTATCCGGCTTGGAAGTACGTGATCATCGTGGTCGCGCTGCTCGTTGCGGCGTTGTACACGTTGCCCAATTTTTATGGCGAAGCGCCTGCGGTGCAGGTTTCTTCCGGCAAGGCGACGATCAAGGTCGACACGGCCGTGCTCGAACGCGTGCAGCAGGTGGTCAAGGCGGCGGGGCTGACGTCGGACTCGGTAGTGCTCGAAGGCACCTCGGTGCGGGCGCGTTTCGACACGCCCGACGACCAGCTCAAGGCCAAGGATGCGATCGAGAAGGCGCTGATTCCCGATCCATCCGATCCGCCCTATATCGTGGCGCTCAACCTGGTCTCGCGCTCGCCCGACTGGTTGACGGCCATCAACGCGCGGCCGATGTACCTGGGTCTGGACTTGCGCGGCGGCGTGCATTTCATGCTGCAGGTGGACATGCAGGCCGCGCTCACCAAGAAGGCCGAGTCCTACGCGGGAGACTTGCGCACCTCGCTGCGCGAGAAGAACCTGCGCCACGGCGGCATCACGCGCGAGGGCCAGACGATACGTATCCGCCTGCGCGATGAAGCGACCGTGACGGCCGCGCGCAACCTGATTGCCGACCAGTTCCCCGATCTGCAGGTCACCAGCAGCCCCGATGGCGATGGTCAGCTGCTGACCGCGATGATCAAGCCGGAATCGCTGCGCAAGGTGCAGGAGCAGGCGCTCAAGCAGAATATCGTCACCCTGCACAACCGCATCAACGAGCTGGGCGTGGCCGAGCCGGTGATCCAGCAGCAGGGGCTGGACCGCATCGTGGTGCAGCTGCCCGGCGTGCAGGACACGGCCAAGGCCAAGGAAATCCTCGGGCGCACGGCGACGCTGGAAATCCGCATGGTCGATGAAAGCACCGAGGGGCGCGCCGCCGAACTCGGCAGCGGCCCGGTGCCGTTCGGCGACGAGAAATACCTGGACCGCAACCAGCAGCCCGTGGTGGTCAAGAAACAGGTGATTCTGACGGGCGAGAACCTGACCGATGCGCAGCCCGGTTTCGACAACCAGACGCAGGAGCCCACGGTCAACCTGACGCTCGATGCCAAGGGATCGCGCATCTTCAAGGACGTCACGCGTGACAACGTCGGCAAGCGCATGGCCATCATCCTGTTTGAAAAGGGCAAGGGCGAGGTTGTGACGGCGCCGGTGATCCGCACCGAAATCGGCGGCGGGCGCGTGCAGATCTCGGGCCGCATGACGACGATGGAGGCCAACGACACCGCGCTGCTGCTGCGCGCCGGCTCGCTGGCCGCGCCGATGGAGATCATCGAGGAATACACCATAGGCCCGAGCCTGGGCGCCGACAACATCCAGCGCGGCATTCACTCCGTGGTCTGGGGCATGGCGGTGATTGCGATCTTCATGTGCGTGTATTATCTGCTGTTCGGTCTCTTTTCCACGCTGGCGCTGTCGGTGAACGTGCTGCTCCTCATCGCCATTCTGTCCATGCTGCAGGCCACGCTCACCCTGCCGGGCATTGCCGCCATGGCGCTGGCCCTGGGTGTTGCCATCGACTCGAACGTGCTCATCAACGAGCGTATTCGCGAGGAGTTGCGCGCGGGTGTCTCTCCGCAGACGGCCATTCATGCCGGTTATGAAAATGCGTGGGCCACGATCCTGGACTCCAACGTCACCACCTTGATCGCGGGTCTGGCGCTGCTGGCGTTCGGTTCCGGCCCGGTGCGCGGTTTCGCCGTGGTGCACTGCATCGGCATCCTGACGAGCATGTTTTCGGCCGTGTTCTTCTCGCGCGGGATCGTCAATCTCTGGTATGGGCGACGCAAGAAGCTCAAGAGCATCTCGATCGGCCAGATCTGGAAGCCGGAAGATGGCTCGGAACTGCGTTCCGTGGCCGGCCGCGGCTACAACAATTGAGCTGAGGTAGACGCACCATGGAATTTTTCCGCATCCGCAAGGACATCCCGTTCATGAAGTACGCGTTGATTTTCAACGTGATTTCCTTCGTGACCTTTGCCCTGGCCGTTTTCTTCCTGCTCACCCGTGGGCTGCACCTGTCGGTGGAATTCACGGGCGGCACCGTCATGGAGGTGGCCTATGAACAGACCGCCGACATCGGCAAGGTACGCGATGCGGTTTCCTCGCTCGGCTATCAGGACGTCATCGTGCAGAACTTCGGCACCTCGCGCGACGTGATGATCCGTCTGCCGGTGCAAAAGGGCGTGACGTCGGCGCAGCAGAGCGAGAGCGTCATGACGGCCCTGCGCGCGCAGGAGCCGAAGGTGCAGCTCAGGCGCACCGAGTTCGTCGGACCGCAGGTGGGCGATGAACTGGTGCACGGAGGGCTGATGGCGCTGGGCATGGTGGTGCTGGGCATCGTCATCTACCTGTCCATCCGCTTCGAATGGAAGTTCGGTGTGGCCGGCATCATCGCGAACCTGCATGACGTGGTCATCATTCTCGGATTCTTTGCATTCTTTCAGTGGGAGTTTTCACTTTCGGTGCTGGCCGGGGTGCTCGCGGTGCTGGGCTATTCGGTCAACGAATCGGTCGTGATTTTCGACCGGATCCGCGAAGCCTTCCGCAAATTCCGCAAGCTCACGCCACATGAGGTGATCGACCACGGCATCACCAGCACGATGAGCCGCACCGTGATCACTCACGCCTCCACCGAGGCCATGGTGCTCTCCATGTTCTTCTTCGGGGGACAGAGCCTGCACTACTTCGCCCTGGCGCTCACCATCGGCATTCTGTTCGGTATCTACTCGTCCGTGTTCGTTGCGGCGGCCATTGCCATGTGGCTGGGCGTCAAGCGCGAAGACCTCGCCAAGGTGCATGTGCGCAAGGATGGCGATTCCAACGATCCGAATGCCGGTGCCGTGGTCTGATGCCTGATTGGTGGGTGTCATCTGCGCGACTTGGCAGCCGGAGCCGGTTTCCCCGCTGAGCGGCTAACATGTGAGTCCCATGGTTCCAATTCAGACGCACCATCATTCCCGGGAACTTGCGGCCACCGCACGTCAGCGCTTCGTGCAGAGCCTGTGCGAAAGCCTTCCGGGAATCGACAAGTCGCTGTATGGCGCATTGACCGAACTGGTCAGCGAGGTGGCCACGCACCAGGTCATGCAACGCCGGCGCGACACCTGGCTGCATTACCGCACGTACCGGCAGGCATGGATCGATGGGGTGACGAAAGCGTGGCGCTCCAGCGAAGCGGCAGCGCTCCGGGGCGATGCGGCCCGGCCAAGCCGGCTGGCCGATGCGGAGCTGGATGGCCTTCAGCTCGTCAGCGAGGAGGCCGTGGAGAATCGGCTCCTCGGCGCGCGCCTGGCGCGGGCCATTACCGCCAAGGCAAATAACACGCTGGAGGCGGTTCGCCAGCGCACCAAGTATCTTCAGGGGCAGGAACTTGAAGCGGGCGACATTCTGTTGCCCGAGGTGGCGTGCCTGGCCCTCGTCGACCAGTGGTTTGAGGCGGGCTTGACCCGTGATGAGCTCGATCTGGTGTTCGATAAGCTTGAAGGCGTGCTGATTGCCGCGATCGTCCCTGCTTTTGAAGAGGTGGGCCGCCTTTATGACGATCACCAGGTGCCTGACCTTGCAGCGCTGCGTACCCGGGTGGTGCGTCCTTCCGGTGGTGGCCAGCGTGGGTTGACCGGTGCGGCATCGGGCACGCAGCAGGCGGCATCCGGCTATGGTGCCTTGACCAGCGGGCTGCAGGGGATGCACGGCGGGCCTGGTATGTACATGCCTTCTGCCATGGCGCAGGGGGTGGGCGGTGCCGTGGACTCCGCGCCGAGCCAGGCCTATGGCTGGTCTCAGCTGGACATGACGCGACAGCGCGCGGAAGAGGTCATGCTGCAGCTGCAGCATCTTCTGGTTCAGACATCCACCGGGTTCAATCCGGTGCAGGCGCCACCGGCGACCATGGCGCTGACTCAGGCATTGGGCACGATGCAGGTGCAGGCCAATGCCTTCTATGGCGGCGGACCGCGCGTGCTGGTTTCCGCCTATGCCCCCATTGCCGTGTCCCAGGCGGCCACGGAGGTGCGCCAGCGCGCAACGGAACTCAAGGAAAAGGCTGCGACCGCCAGCGAAAAGGCGATCATCGAGATCGTTGCCTTGATGTTCCAGAGCATTCTGGATGAAGATCGCATACCGCCCTCGGTGCGCGTCTGGTTTGCGCGATTGCAGGTGCCGGTGCTGCGTGTGGCGCTGGCGGAGCCGGAGTTCTTCCACAAGGCCGACCATCCGGCGCGCAAGCTGATCGACCGCATGGGTTCATGCGTCCTGGGCTTTGACGCCAATGCCATCAACGGCAGCACGCTGGAAAAGGAAATCCGCCGCGTGGTCCAGGTGGTGGAGCAGTACCCGGAGACCGGCAGCAAGGTGTTTCAGATCGTCTACGACGAGTTCGAGAAATTCCTGGCGTCATTTTTTTTTTTCAAGCAGAAGACGGCATACGAGATCGTCGGCGTCGCCCAGCAGATGGAGCAGAAGGAGACGCTGACCGTCCAGTTCACGATCGAGCTGCGCACCATGCTGCGGGACATGCCGGTACGCGATGAAATACGTGACTTCCTGTTCAAGTCATGGGCCGAGGTGCTGGCGATGGCGGCCGTGAAGTATGGGGCGCAGGACAAGGAAACGGCCCAGTACAAACGGGTGGCGGCAGACCTGGTGTGGGCCTCCGGCGCCAAGCCCAATCGTACCGAGCGCAACCAGGTGATTCAGATGCTTCCGGGTATTCTCGAGCGCCTGCGTCGTGGTCTTGCGCTGATCGGGATCGACGGAGGGAAACAGGATAGCCAGATCAAGGTGCTGACCGATACCCTGGCGGAAGCGTTCATCTCGAAAACCGCGACCATCGAACAGTCACGCATCGACGACATGGCCAAGCGTCTGGCCAATCTGGAAGAGTTCATCAGCGATGAAAGCCTGGGAGACATTCCGCTGAACGCTGAAAACATCGAACTGCTGCTGGGCATCGATGCCTCGGCCATTGACGTGATACCGGATACGGATGCTCCGGTGCAAAGCGAGGCGCTCAAGCGCGCGCACGAGCTGCCTCTGGGCACGTGGTACACGCTGGATCACAATGGAGGCACTGCCCGCGTGCAGTACGTGTGGCACAGCCAGCGCAAGCAGCTTCATCTGCTGATAGCGCCCAGCGGCCAGAATTATCTGTTTCAGGTGCGGCGCCTGGCCGCCTACATGCAGGCGCGGCTGCTTACGCCGCAGGATGTCGAAGGCATCACGGTGCGTGCGACACGCAATGTGGTAGCCAAGCTCAACGCCAATCCGGAGCGCCTGTTGAGCTGAAAATCCAGGGTGCCACGCACTATGATGCGCGCCGTTTCTGCCCGTAGCTCAACTGGATAGAGCAATTGCCTTCTAAGCAATAGGTCGGGGGTTCAAGTCCCTCCGGGCAGGCCATCGATGGCCTGGGATGGCCACGCACTTGCGGCGTGGGTTTGAGGGTGCTAGATTGGCTGCGGGTGGCTTTCCACCCCCCGCTTTTCCTCCCTGAGCGGGGCCTTCGTGTGCAGCGATGCGACGAAAGGCTTGTCCGCCCGGCAGCATGCCGGGCTTTTTTTGATGGATCACGCCGACCATGCTCTGGGTGAAGTCTTTTCATATCGTCTTTGTCGTGAGCTGGTTTGCGGGCCTGTTCTATCTGCCGCGGATCTTCGTGAATCTGGCCATGGTCGCGCCGGGTTCCGTGGCCGAGCGGGAGCGGCTGGTGCTGATGGGGCGCAAGCTTTTGCGCTTCATGACCATGCTGGCGGTTCCGGCGGTGGTTCTGGGGTTCTGGCTGTGGCTGGGTTACGGTATCGGACAGGGGCCGGGCAACGGTTGGTTGCACGCCAAACTGCTGGTGGTGGTTTTGATCATTGGCTATCACGCGGTGTGCGCGCTGGAACTGCACCGGCTTGCGATGGGTCATGTTCCTCACGGGCATCGCTGGTACCGCTGGTTCAACGAACTCCCCGTGCTCATGTTGGTGGTCGTGGTCATTCTTGTCGTGGTCAAACCGTTCTGAGCACACTTCCTACAATTCATGATCATGAGCGAAACCCCGCAGCCGTACTATCAACGGCACATCTTTTTTTGTCTGAACCAGCGTGACAACGGCGAATATTGCTGCGCACAGCATGGCGCGCAGCAAGCGTATGAGCACTGCAAGAGGCGGGTCAAGGAAGAAGGCCTGGCGGGCGTGGGCAAAGTGCGGGTGAACAAGGCCGGGTGCATGAATCGATGCGCCGGCGCGCCGGTGGCGGTGGTCTACCCGGAGGGAGTCTGGTACACCTACGTCGATCAGACGGATATCGACGAGATTGTCGAGTCGCATCTGAAGCGTGGAGTCGCCGTAGAACGCTTGCTGCTTGCTCCAGATATAGGAAGATGATGAATTTGTATCTCTTTCTTTGTGTGACGGGCGCGAGAAGCTCATCTTTTGAGAGTGGAAACAGTGCAATTGCAACGCCTTGATCTGAAGGGAAGCGCAGGTTCCATCGAGGCCGTCCGCGGCCTGCCCGATGCCGGCGTGCCGCAGCGCGGGGTGGCCGTGATTGCACACCCCCACCCCTTGTTTGGCGGCACGATGGACAACAAGGTGGTGCAAACGCTTGCGCGCGCTTTCGTCGCCTGCGGCTTTGTGGCTGTGCGGTTCAATTTCCGCGGGGTTGGAGCCTCGGGCGGCACATACGATGCGGGGCAAGGGGAGTTGCAGGACATGCTCGACGTGGTGCGGCAGGTCGCTCCGGACGGCCCGCTGGCCCTGGCGGGTTTTTCCTTTGGCGCGTTCGTGACCAGCCATGCGCTTCGGACCCTCTGGGCGGCGCGTGAACCCACGCATGCGGTGCTGGTCGGAACGGCGGCGAGCAACTTCGAGGTTGCGCAGGTGCCTGAGGCGGCGCGCATGCGCACGCTCGTCATCCACGGCGAAAGCGATGATGTGGTGCCGCTCGCCGCCGTGCTCGATTGGGCGAGGCCGCAGCTACTGCCTGTAACCGTTGTCCCCGGCGGCGAACATTTCTTTCACGGACAATTGCCCCTGCTCAAGGGCCTGGTGGCGCGCCATCTGCATGCTGCATGTTGATGTTCCCGCCGACGCGGGCGCAAGGCGCCTTCCTTCAACTCATCAATGCACCCGGTGGTGGCATCGGGCGTTGCTTCTCATGACATGTTTCCCTGCTTCTTTGCGCAAGCTGCTGATCGGACTTGTGCTCGTACCGGTATTGGCATCGGCACAGTTGCCGGCGCCGCCCGAAATCGCGGCACGCAACTATCTGTTGATGGATTTGACCTCGGGGCAGGTGCTGGCTTCCAGGGACGTGGATGCGCAGATCGAGCCCGCGTCGCTCACCAAATTGATGACCAGCTACCTGGTCTTCGAGGCCTTGCGCGCCAAGAAGATCACGCTCGAGCAGCGCTTGCCCGTGAGTGAACTCGCGTGGAAGATGCCCGGCTCGCGCATGTTCATCGACCCCAAGATGCAGGTTCCCGTGGAGGATCTGCTCAAGGGCATGATCGTGCAATCGGGCAATGACGCGTCGATGGCTCTGGCGGAAGGCGTCGGTGGGAGTGCCGACAACTTCGTCCGGATGATGAACGAGCAGGCCAAGGCCCTGGGCATGAAGGGGACGGCCTACAAAAATCCCGAAGGGCTGACGGAGCCGGGGCATTACACGACGGCGCGGGACCTGGCGACGCTGTCGCAACGCCTGATGCATGATTTCCCTGAGTACATGCATTACTTTGCCATCAAACAGTACCGTTACGAGGGCACCCCGAAGTCCAATGCGAACAATCGCAATGTGCTGCTGTTCCGGGATCCGACGGTCGATGGCCTGAAGACGGGGCACACGGCCGCGGCAGGGTACTGCCTGGTGGCTACGGCCAAACGCAATTTCCCGCAGGTGGGCGATCGCCAGATGATCGCCGTCGTGCTCGGCGCGGCCTCCGACAATGCGCGAAGCAATGAAACCCAAAAGCTCCTCAATTGGGGTTACACCGCGTTTGATGATGTCAAGCTGTTTGATGCGGGACAGCCGGTGGCGACGCCGAAGCTGTGGAAGGGCTCGCAGGACTCTCTCAAGGTGGGGCGTGACGTGGCCATCGTGGTGTCGGCCCCCTCGGGCAGTTCGGACAAGATCACGACGCAGGTGGTGCGCCCCGATCCGTTGATCGCGCCCTACGCCAAGGGCCAGGAGGTGGGTGTTCTGCAAGTCAAGCTGGGAGAGCAGAAGATTGCAGAAATTCCTCTGGTGGCTCTGGAGGGGGTCGAACAGGCCGGTTTTCTTGGCCGGGCATGGGACGCGATCCGGCTCTGGATCAAATAGGAACTTCGCAAGAGGATCGGCTCGCTTGAGCCAGTGGGCGCAGGCGCTCCTGGCGCCCGCGTGCTGCGGTTACTCGACGGAGATGCGCAGCGCCCATGCGGTGGCCCACGGGCCGAGGAAGAGCGCCAGCGCCAGGATGGCTCCCATGAGGGAGAAATGGGCGGATACGCCCAGGCTGGATGCGCCGGCCTGAACCGCGGCAGCGCCAAAGACCAGCACGGGGATGTACAGCGGCAGCACCAGCAGCGCCAGCAGTACGCCGCCGCCGCGCGCGCCCAGGGTCAGCGCGGACATGATGGCTCCGATCAGGCTGAGCGTCGGCGTGCCCAGCAGAAGTGACACGAGCAGAATCCCCATCGCATTGCCGGGAAGGTCGAATTGCAGCGCCAGCAACGGCGACAGCAGCGTGAGCAGCAGGCCGGAGCTGAGCCAGTGCGCAAAGACCTTGGAAGTGACCAGCAGCGGAAGCGGCGTGGCGGCCAGCAACAGCTGTTCGAGCGTGCCGTCCTCGTGATCGTCGCTGAACATCCTGGGCAGGGAAAGCATGGCCGCGAGCAGGGCAGCCACCCAGATGACGCCCGGGGCGATGGTTCTCAACAGTTCCGGCTCGCCACCGACACCCAGCGGAAACAGGCTGACGACGATGAAGAAAAACACAATGGCGGCCGCGGAGTCCGATTGCCTGCGCAGCGCGATGTGCAGATCGCGCACGAGAAGATGCCACATGCCGCTGAGAGAGCCGGCGACAGCGGGCGTGGGCATGGTGTCCGGGCGGTTCATAGCGCCAGGTCCAGTTGAGCCGTGGTGGGGTCAAGGGCCACGCTCTGGTGGCTGGTGAGGACGACGATGCCGCCGCGCGCGGCCTGTGCGGTGATCAACCCCAGCAGCCATTGGATGGCTGTCTGATCCAGTGCATTGAAAGGCTCGTCCAGCACCCAGAGCGGGCTGGCCACCAGCATCAGTCGCGCCAGGGCCGCACGGCGACGCTGGCCTTGCGAGAGAGTGCGCACCAGCGCATGTTCATGCCCGGCGAGCCCCGCATTCTGCAAGGCCAGCAAAGCGGCCGCCGTGTCGGGCTTGAAGCCGCTGAGCGCCATCAGTACCTGGAGATTTTCCAGGGCCGTCAGCTCAGGCTTCACACCGATGGCGTGCCCGAAGAACGTCAGTTGCCGACCGTACTCTTCGCGCAGCGTGTTGATGGGACGTCCATGCCACAGCACCTGCCCCTCGTGCGGAGAAAGCAGGCCGCAGATCATGCGCAGCAGGCTGGTCTTGCCGGCACCATTGGCGCCCTGGACGCGCAATACGTGCCCGCCGGGGATGCTGAGGCTCAGATCGGAAAACAGCACGCGCTTGGCGCGAACACAGCGCAGGCCAACGAGTTGCAGCGCCGCCGCGCCGCTGGCCGTCCGCCCATCGACCGTGGCGCCGGCCTCCGCTGTCGGCAGTGGCGCCATCAGTGCTCGATGACCCGATCGAGGACGATGCGCACGCCGTTGCTGCCCGTGGCGACGTTGTCGACACGGCCCTCGATGTCGCCCGGTTGGGGCGTGGCGCTGCCGCTCTTGGACACGCGTGCCACCAGGGTGACTTTCGGGAACCTGGACAGGCGCATACCGGGAGCCATGGAACTGCTGTCGTCGAGCTTGAAGGAGACGGGCCACGTCGACGCGGAGGTGCGCACCGCGGCAAGCGGCATGGGAGGACCGTCGGGTGCACGAGCATAAACGAACAGGGTGTCCGTTGTCGCAACCTTGCCAGTCAGCTCCGCGGCGAGCGTGACCGTCCCGGCTATGGCTGCCTTGGCCTGGGGTGCTGCGGCCGGGGTGGTCTCCGATGGGCTCGGGGCACGGGCGCCGCCGGCGCGCGCAATCAGATCGTCGATGGCCTTCGCATCCTCGCCGCCCTGCGGAAGCAGGGTCTTGAGATGCTGCCAGTGCCTGAGGGCTGCTGCCTGGTCTCCCCGCTGGAAGGCCGCGAGGCCCGCAAACGCCAGGGCGTTGAAATTGTTGGGGTCGAGCTTCAGCGCGCGCTCGACCATGGCAGTGGGTTCTCCGGAAAGATCGCGGTCGTGCGCAATGGCCAGCGTGTTGGCGTACTCCACCCAGAGGTTGGGGTTGTCGGTCACGAGGCCGGTCACCTTGGCGTAGGCCGCGATGGCATCGTCCATGTGCCCGAGCTGGAAGCTTGCCCGGGCAAGCAACACCCAGCCTTCGGCGTCCTTCGCGTCCTTCGCGACGCGTGCCTTCAGCGCCGCAACGGTGGCCTCGTCCGGTGCTTGTGGTGCGTCGCCCCCCGCTTGCGCGAGCGCGGCGCCACCACCGCCGAGCGCCGCGGGCTGGCCCACCGTCAGGTACAGCGTTGCAACCAGCAGCGGCAGTGCGATCGCCGTGGCCAGTGCCACGGCCCAGTTGGCGCGTTGGCTCGATTGCGCCTGTGCCTGCGCAGCCTGCTCCGAGCGCAGTGCCTGCCGTTCCAGCTCCGTGCGGGCGCGGTCGTATTCGGCCTGGCTCACGTCTCCGGCCGCGAGTTCGGCGTCGAGCTCGTGCATGCCGTCGGCCAGGACGGTGAGGTCCTCGCCCAGGCGGGTGGTTCTCCGGGTGCGCCGCACCAGCGGAATGATCACGATCGCCAGCGCAGCCAGAACCATGCCCGCTGCAAGCGCCATGAATGGCATCATCACCTCTTCTCCTTGGCTATGCCGAGGAGTTCCCGGGCACGTTCTTCATCCTGTGTGGACATGGGGGTTTCGGGCTCGGGCGGTGGTTTGCGGATGGTGCGCCACAGCACCGCGAAGCCGATGAGCAGCAGGATGAATGGTCCGCCCCAAAGCAGCATCGTCCGGCTGCTCAGGCGCGGCTTGTACAGCACGAATTCGCCGTACCGATCGACCATGAACTTGCGGATCTCGGCAGGTGTTTCGCCCTGCTGCAGCTTTTCGCGAATCTGCTCGCGCAAATCAACGGCGAGGTCCGCCTGCGATGCGGCGATGGTCTCGTTCTGGCAGACGAGGCAGCGAAGTTCGTGCGCGATGCTCATCATCTGTGCTTCGAGAACCGGGTCCTTTGCCAGCGTCGGAGCCTCTTTCGCCGCGAGATGGCCCATGTTGAGGGCGGCGCAGCACAGCACGATCCAGAAGAGAGACTTACGCACCGAGTTTCCTCATGAGCGGCAGGATGGTGTCCTGCAACACCTCGGGCGTGATCGGACCGATCTGCTTGTGGCGAATCACGCCCTGCTTGTCAATGATGAAAGTCTCCGGCACCCCGTAGACCCCCAGATCGATGCCGACGAGGCCCTGGGTGTCCGAGAGTGATGCCCGGTAGGGATTGCCTCCGCGAGCCAGCCACTTCAGTGCATCGTCGCGCTTGTCCTTGTAATTGAGGCCATAGATCAGGAGGGAAGGGTCGGTCCTGGACAATTCGACAAGCACCGGGTGCTCGATTCGGCACGCCACGCACCAGGAAGCCCAGACGTTGAGCATCCACACCTTGCCCAGCATGTCCTGGGCCGAAAGCGTCTTCTGCGGCTCGCTCAATTGCGGCAGTGTGAAGGTTGGCAACGGCTTGTTGATCAGCGGCGACGGCAGCTCCCGCGGATTGAGTGTCAGACCTATCCCGAGAAACGCCACCAGGATGATGAAAACCGCAAGCGGAACGATTCCCTTCCTCATGAGGCAAGCACCTTTGCTGCAACCGGCATGGCCGGGCCGGTGGGCTGGAGGGGCGGGGTCTTGGCGGTTTGAACCTGGCGACGCTTGATGCGGTAACGGCGATCCATCACGGCCAGTGCCCCGCCGAAAGCCATGATCAGGCAGCCAAACCAGATCCAGTCCACAAAGGGTTTGAAGTACACGCGCACGATCCAGCGCTTGTCGGTGAGTCGATCCCCCAGGGCCGCATACAGGTCGCGTGTGAGGCCGGGATTGATGGACGCCTCCGTCATCGGTGTCGGGTTGGAGCCCGCGGTGTAGACGCGGCGTTCGGGCCTGAGCGTGGTCACCGGCCGGCCGCTCCTGGTGACGGTTAGCACGCCGACATCCGCCGTGTAGTTGGGGCCCTGCTTCTGGCTGGTGCCATCGAACCGGAACGTGTAGTCGGCGAGCGTGACCGTCTCCCCGGGTTCCATGGTGACGTCCTTCTCGATTTGATAGCCATTGACGATCGTGACGCCCACGATGAACACGGCGACTCCCAGGTGTGCGAGCAGCATGCCGTAGTAGCTTCCGGGCTGCATGCGGATGCGCCGGGCCCAGCTTGGAGACGGGTGATTCTTCAACCGCTCATACAGGTTGTGGAATGTCGTGGTGGCGATCCAGAAGGCAAGAAACAGACCGAAGCCCACGAGCGGCTTCCAGTTGCCCAGCAGCCATGGCGCGATCAGGGCTGCAATCAGGCTGACGCCCAGCGCCCAGCGCAGCTTGCGCGCCAGGCTCATGACCTTGTCTTCGCGCCAGCGCGTCACCGGCCCCACGCCCATGAGAAACAGCGCGGGAGCCATCAGCGGGACGAAGACGGCTTCGAAGTACGGCGGGCCAACCGATAGTTTGCCAAGGCCCAGGGCATCGATGAGCAGGGGGTACAGCGTGCCCAGCAGCACCGCCGCGAAAGCCACGAGCAGCACGACGTTGTTGACCAGCAGCATCGATTCACGCGATATGGTGCCAAAGCCCGCGCCCAGGCCCACGCGCGGAGCGCGCCAGGCAAACAGCAGCAGCGACCCTCCCACCACCACGACAAGGAAACCGAGGATGTAGATGCCGCGCGATGGGTCGGTGGCAAAGGCGTGCACCGAGGTGAGCACGCCCGAGCGCACCAGGAAGGTGCCCAGCAGCGAGAGCGAGAAGGCAATGATCGCGAGGAGGGCGGTCCACAGCTTGAAGGTGTTGCGTTTTTCGGTGACCGCCAGCGAGTGCAGCAGGGCGGTGCTCACCAGCCATGGCATCAGCGAGGCGTTTTCCACCGGATCCCAGAACCACCACCCGCCCCAACCCAGCTCGTAATAGGCCCAGGCACTGCCGATGGCGATGCCCAGCGTGAGGAAACCCCAGGACACGGTGGCCCAGGGCCGGGACCAGCGCGCCCAGGCTGCATCCAGCCGCCCGGCGAGCAGCGCGGCAATGGCGAACGCGAAGGCGACCACCGTGCCCACATAGCCCATGTACAGCAGCGGGGGGTGGGCGATCAGACCCGGGTCCTGCAGCTGCGGGTTCAAGTCCTGCCCGTTGGCGGCCGCGGGCAGCAGGCGCTCGAAGGGATTGGAGGTGAAGAGGATGAAAAGCAGCAGCCCGATGGTGATCAGCCCCATGATCCCGAGGATGCGCGCCGTCGTCTGATCGTCCAGATTGCGCGAAAAGAGGGAGACGGCCAGCGTCCAGCCCGCCAGGATCAGCACCCACAGGAGGATGGAGCCCTCGTGCCCGCCCCAGACGGCGCAGATGCGATAGATCAGGGGCAGCGCGGTATTGGAGTGCTGCGCCACGTACAACACGGAGAAATCGTTGTTCACGAACAGAAGCGTGAGGCAGGCGAAGGCGCTGGCGACGAATACGAATTGACCCCAGGCGGCGGGCCTGGCCAGCGCCATCCAGTCCGCGTTGTCTTTCGCGGCACCCACCAGGGGCACTACGCTTTGCACGATCGCCAGGCACAGGGCGAGAATGAGTGCCAGCTGTCCGAGTTCGGCGATCATTGGCGGGCTCCGGCCATGGGCGCAGCGGGTTCCTTGTACGCAGTGGTTTTCAGCGTGTCAGCCACTTCCTTCGGAGTGTAGTTTTCGTCGTGCTTCGCCAGCACCTGGTCCGCGCGGAATACGCCATCCTTGTCGAGCTTGCCCTGTGCCACCACGCCCTTGCCTTCACGGAACATGTCGGGCAGCAGGCCGTTGTAGACCACCGGGATGGTTTGGGCTCCGTCGGTCACGACGAAATGCACGGCCAGACTGTCGCTGGAGCGCTTGACGCTGCCTTCTTCCACCAGTCCGCCGAGGCGGAAACTGCGGTTCACGGGCGCCTCATGCGTCGTGACCTGCGACGGACTGAAGAAAAACACCAGGTTGTCCTGGAAGGCATTCAGCACCAAGGCGCTGGCGACGCCGAGAGCAGCCAGTCCGCCAAGGATGATCAGACCGCGTTTCGTTCTGGTTTTCATGAATTACCCCAACCGCCGACGGCGTGTGCGTATCTGCCAAACCTCGGCCACCATGACCAGGGCCATGATGCCGAGCGAGCCCCATACGTAGCCGCCGTAACCACCCATGTGAATGAATTCGGACCAGCTGTGCCAGTAGATCATGACGACCCTCCGGAGACCAGTGATGTGGGATCGCTGGGTGGAGTCGTGCGCGGCGTCCGCAGTTCCCGCTCCACCCATGAGGTATGTCGTTCGCGCTCCAGAATGATCAGGCGTACCCTGGCCAGTACGACGGCGATGCAATAACACCAGACGGCGGCCGACATCACCAGCATCCCCGCAAGCATGGGCGTGGCAATGCTGGGGGCACTGGAGAGACTGACCGATGCGCCCTGATGCAGGGTATTCCACCATTGCACCGAGAAGTAGATGATGGGGACATTCACCACGCCGACCAGGGCCAGTACGGCCGTGGCGCGATCGGCGCGGCGTTCATCGTCAATGGCGGCGTGCAGCGACAGAAATCCCAGATACAGGAAAAGCAGGATCAATTCCGACGTCAGGCGTGCATCCCACACCCACCACGTGCCCCAGGTGGGTTTGCCCCAGAGCGCGCCTGTCCATAGCGCAATGAAGGTCATCAGAGCCCCGGTGGGAGCGAGTGCCTGAGCCAGCATCGACGCGAGCCGCGTATTGAATACCAGCCCCACGCCCGACCAGAATGCCATGGCGAGGTAGATGACCATGGACAACCAGGCTGTCGGTACATGCAGGAAGATGATGCGGTAGGCATCGCCCTGCTGCGCGTCCGTCGGAGCGATGCCAAAACCGATGAGCATGCCGACCGCCCCCAGCACCGCGGCGAGCACGGAAAACCAGATGATCGCCCCTCCGGCGAGAGGGTAGAAACGAGCGGGTGCAGCGTACTTGAACCAGTTGATCGCCGTGCGCCGTGCAGGTGTTGCCGTCATGTGACTGGCTTTGTATCGTGTTAGGGGTAACCCCGTATTGTCTGCGGTTGTATTGGACAGCCGAAAATTCCCTACAACTCAGTGTACTATTCCAGATCCCCCCCCCCCGGCCTGTCGTAGCGTGGCCCGTGATCGACTCCCGAAGAAAGGTTGTCGATCGCCAGATAATGCAATACACTAGAAGGCTTTTCTGGCTGTTTCAGAAAATTTGGCCCTGCGCGTCTGCCGCGGGTCATGAATTTCACGTTTTAGGGACGTCTAACTGCATGCCGACCATTAGCCAACTCGTGCGCCAGGGCCGCACGGTCGAAGTTGTCAAATCCAAGAGCCCTGCCATGGAGAACTGCCCGCAGCGCCGTGGCGTGTGCACGCGCGTGTACACGACAACGCCCAAGAAGCCGAACTCCGCTCTGCGCAAGGTCGCCAAGGTGCGTTTGACCAACGGGTTCGAAGTCATTTCGTACATCGGTGGCGAGGGTCACAACCTGCAGGAGCACAGTGTGGTGCTCGTGCGCGGTGGCCGCGTGAAGGACTTGCCTGGTGTGCGTTACCACATCGTGCGTGGTTCGCTGGATCTGCAGGGCGTCAAGGATCGCAAGCAGGCTCGTTCCAAGTACGGCGCCAAGCGCCCGAAGGCCAAGTAATCAGGTGTGTTTCTGGTGCTGGTCGTCGCGTGGCGCGATGACGCAGCGTAGTGACCTTCCACGCACATGGTGTGCGCAGGTCGAGTAAGTGAGAGTCGTGTATGGCTCTCGCGGTGTCTGAAATGACGCCAGCTGAAGCAAGGATAGAGGTGAAAAATGCCACGTCGTCGTGAAGTCCCCAAACGTGAAATCCTGCCGGATCCGAAGTTCGGCAATGTCGAGCTGTCCAAATTCATGAACGTGATCATGGAAGGCGGCAAAAAAGCGGTTGCCGAGCGCATCATCTATGGCGCGCTCGAACTGATCGAAAAGAAACAGCCCGAGAAGAACGCCCTCGAGGTGTTCACTACGGCGATCAACAACGTCAAGCCCATGGTCGAGGTGAAATCCCGCCGCGTGGGCGGTGCCAACTACCAGGTGCCCGTGGAAGTGCGTCCGATCCGCCGTTTGGCCCTGTCCATGCGCTGGATCAAGGAGGCGGCGCGCAAGCGCGGCGAAAAATCCATGGCGCAGCGCCTGGCCAATGAATTGATGGAAGCCACCGAAGGCCGCGGTGGTGCCATGAAGCGTCGCGATGAGGTGCATCGCATGGCGGAGGCAAACAAGGCCTTCAGCCACTTCCGCTTCTGAATTTCATCCCCATTTTCCTCGAAGGCCGGGAGCCCGACGTGCCGATGTTCGGCAGCCGGGCTTTTGGCCGTTAACGAAAGATCATCATGGCTCGCACTACTCCCCTCGAGCGTTACCGCAACATCGGCATTTCCGCGCACATCGACGCGGGCAAGACCACGACGTCCGAGCGCATTCTGTTTTACACCGGGCTGACCCACAAGATTGGCGAAGTGCATGACGGAGCCGCGACGACCGACTGGATGGAGCAGGAGCAGGAGCGTGGGATCACGATCACCTCTTCGGCCGTGACGTGCTTCTGGCGTGGCATGGACATGCAGCGCCAGCCGCACCGCATCAACATCATCGACACCCCCGGGCACGTGGACTTCACCATCGAGGTGGAGCGCTCCATGCGTGTGCTCGACGGCGCCGTGATGGTGTACTGCGCCGTGGGCGGCGTGCAGCCCCAGTCCGAGACCGTCTGGCGTCAGGCGAACAAGCACAAGGTGCCGCGCATCGCGTTCGTCAACAAGATGGATCGTACGGGCGCCAACTTCTTCAAGGTCTACGATCAGATGAAGGTGCGCCTGAACGGCCATCCGGTGCCGGTGGTGATCCCGATCGGGAGCGAAGACAGCTTCCAGGGGGTGGTGGATCTGATCAAGATGAAGGCCATCATCTGGGACGAAGCTTCCCAGGGCATGAAGTTCGAATACAAGGACATTCCTGCGGACCTCGTGGACTCGGCCAACGAGTGGCGCGAGAAGATGATCGAGTCGGCCGCGGAAGCCAGCGAAGAGCTGATGAACAAGTACCTCGAAGAGGGAACGCTCAGCGAGCAGGACATCATCGCCGGCTTGCGCCAGCGCACCATTGCCACTGAAATCCAGCCCATGCTGTGCGGCTCTGCGTTCAAGAACAAGGGCGTGCAACGCATGCTGGACGCGGTGCTCGACTTTCTGCCGGCGCCGACGGACATTCCGGACGTGGTCGGGACGGACCCTGATGACCATGAAACGCATTTGACACGCAAGGCCAGCGATGATGAAAAATTCTCGGCCCTGGCGTTCAAGTTGATGACGGACCCGTTTGTGGGCCAGCTCACCTTCGTGCGCGTTTACTCTGGCGTGCTCTCCAAGGGGGATACCGTCTACAACGCCGTCAAGGGCAAGAAGGAGCGCATCGGCCGTATCGTGCAGATGCATGCGAACGAACGCCAGGAGATCGAAGAAATTCGCGCTGGCGACATCGCTGCCTGCGTCGGTCTGAAGGAAGTGACGACCGGCGACACGCTGTGCGATCTTGACGCGCACATCATGCTCGAGCGCATGGTGTTCCCCGAGCCCGTGATTGCGCAGGCTGTCGAGCCCAAGTCCAAGGCCGACCAGGAAAAAATGGGCATCGCCCTGTCGCGCCTGGCGTCCGAAGACCCGAGTTTCCGTGTGCGCACCGATGAAGAATCGGGGCAGACCATCATCGCCGGCATGGGCGAGCTGCATCTGGACATCATCGTCGACCGGATGAAGCGCGAGTTCGGTGTCGAGGCGAATGTGGGCAAACCGCAAGTGGCCTATCGCGAAACCGTGCGCAAGAAGGTCACCGATGTGGAAGGCAAGTTCGTGCGTCAGTCGGGCGGCAAGGGCCAGTATGGCCACGTCGTATTCCGCCTGGAGCCGAACGAGCCGGGCAAGGGCTTCGAGTTCCTGGACGAAATCAAGGGCGGCGTGGTGCCGCGCGAGTACATTCCCGCCGTGCAAAAGGGCGTTGAAGAAGCGCTGCAAAGCGGTGTGCTCGCAGGCTACCCGGTGGTCGACGTCAAGGTGGCGCTCACCTTCGGTTCCTACCACGACGTGGACTCGAGCGAGCAGGCGTTCAAGATGGCGGCCATCTTCGGTTTCAAGGAAGCGGCCCGCAAGGCGGACCCGGTCATCCTCGAACCCATGATGGCGGTCGAGGTGGAGACGCCTGAAGATTACGCCGGCACCGTGATGGGCGACCTTTCCAGCCGCCGCGGCATGGTGCAGGGCATGGACGACATGGCGGGTGGTGGCAAGGCCATCAAGGCCGAAGTGCCGCTGTCTGAAATGTTTGGCTATGCCACGCAGCTGCGCTCGATGACACAAGGCCGTGCCACCTATGTGATGGAGTTCAAGCACTACGCCGAAGCACCCCGCAACGTGGCCGAGGCCATCATGGCTTCTCGTGCGAAGTAATGAATGAAATCGGGCTCAAGCGCTTGTACATCAAGCGCTGACAGCTCTTTTTTCGATAGTTTGTCGGTCTGCGATCCGGTGCCGTCCCGTTGTCCTGTGCGGGGCGAATGAGCAACCGGGTGCAGACCTTAAACCCCACACAGGCATTGCTCTTTCGGAGTTTGAAAATGGCAAAAGGAAAATTCGAGCGTACCAAGCCGCACGTGAACGTGGGCACGATCGGTCACGTGGACCACGGCAAGACGACGCTGACGGCGGCCATCGCCACGGTGCTGTCCAAGAAGTTCGGCGGTGAAGCCAAGGGCTACGACCAGATCGACAATGCCCCCGAAGAGAAGGCGCGCGGCA
>Ga0066256_1000183_pt1 | contig 268947 bp, 257 predicted proteins | sample ThiBio_1000_biof_FD_87107 | JGI IMG/M metagenome (GOLD analysis project Ga0066256, IMG submission 87107) | Wastewater bioreactor microbial communities from Cape Town, South Africa - Thiocy_expt_1000_biof (version 2) | ecosystem: Engineered > Bioreactor > Thiocyanate-remediating >... | reverse complement strand
GTAAATTGATCCCGATGCTTTTGATATGGAGCTTTATCCAGCTTCTCAAAGTTATACCGTTGCAAGGTTTCTTTCAAGATGTGTCGTTGCTGTCCGGTGATGTGTGTTCCGGTTCGTGTTTCCATATCGCGGACATAGTCTTTGACCAACAAGGTGAAGGTAGTTGGGTAGGCAGCCTCGACTTTATGGATCACCTTTGAGGGGAGGATGCGGTTTAGGCCACCCAGGATGGGTTTGGCACCAAGGATGGTGGCCGAGCTGATGGCACCAATGCCATAAAGGCCCGCGATGGCATCCTGGGCCATGGTTCGATCGTGGAGGTAACTTTCAGCCCAATCGATGAGGCGATCATGATAGTGAGCTTTAACAACATCATGGACATGGCCTAAGGCTTTTTCACCCGCATAGACGACGGAGGCAGCGCCGATTCCGCCAACGACAGCACCTCGAACGGAGCCGATGAGTCCTCCGCCGATAATGCCCTCCAATCCACCGATGGGTGCGGTGAGCACTCCGCCCACAAGTGCGCCTTGAACGGCACCTCGCCCAGCTCCCAAGCTTGCGCCTGCGGCAAAGGCTTTGACATAGATGACGGCCTTTGCGGTCGCGCCAGCTAAGGTCAATGTGACGGCCGTGGCCTTTGGGTATTCTTGCATGACAGAAGTGGCTTGTCTTTTGACTGATGCAGCCTGTTCCAGGAAGGCCTTCATGAAGGCGCGGGAAGAAGGGTCCGGCGCATCGAAGATGGACGGGATGGTATAGGTGACGGAGGCTCTTGTGGCGGAGGTGGAGCGGCCACCATCTGTTGACCTGCGGCCATTGCTTGAACCTGTGCCACCCCCGCCGCTACTTCTGCCACTGCCACTGCCATCACCTCGGCTGCCTGTTCCTGAGGGGCTGCCCTCACGGCTACGAGAGCCAGGATTGCTATTTCCGCCTGAGCTTGAGTCCGCTGAGCCCGGCTCAAGGGGGGTGGGGGCCAGAGGGGCGCTGGGGCCGCCCCGGCCCAGTCCACCTGATCTAGCGTTCCCATCGTGGCGGGTAGGTCTTACCCGTTGCTCATCTACCCGCTCAGTGGCCCAGGGGCGATAGACGTGGGCCAACTGTGAGGCCCGCTGAGCATGGGTCAAGAGCCATTCTTGCGCCATGAAGCGGACCATGTTTTCCGGGGCTGTCTGCCCATTCGAGCGCAGCTGCGAGGTGACAGCTCCATAGGCCCCCGCATAACTGCCTTGGCCACCAAGGCCAGCCCAAGAGCCTGTGTGGCTGTTGTAGTGCACTTCAACATTCCCAGCCGTTTGACCCCTTCCCGCAAAAGACAGGCTTGCCTTGCCATCGCGGTAAACGGTGATCGGCACCCCCAAGGCTTCCGAGAGGATTTGAAGGTCTTTGATCGAGCCGGCATCCGTCAACACACCATCGGCTAACTGACGCACTCGTGATCTTTCATATGAGGTGAGGGTGCTTTGCTCAAAGGCCTCAAGGGGCGTGATTTTGGAAGCCTCTCCCCCATCGCCCTTAGCCGCCGCGCTCTGGCCCTCAGCCCCCTCATCATCGCTCACGGGCTTTTCGCGCAAAACAGATTCCCCCACGCCAGAGCCCGCCGCAGTCGCACGCCCAGCCTTCAAGACAGCCTCCTTCGAGGCCCGACTCGCCAACTCCAGCTTCTCATAAATCTCATGGGCTAATAGGCTGGATCCAAGGCCTGTGATGGGCCCCACAACTTCATGGCGCACCATCTGAATGATGCGCTTTGTGAGCAGGTTGGTGAGACTATCTTGCCAATGGGTCACGGAAGGTCCATGATCTTGCCCCATGGCTTTGCTAAGAGCGTTGCAAAGGGTGACGATATGCCCCTCATTGGCCTCATGAAACTCAAAATCAATGGCTGGTATTTGCCCACATTGGTTGCCGTTCAGGGCCGATGGGGTGATGATACCGGCTGCTTCCAGCTTGAGCATGATGGTGGCTGCATCGGCCTCAGGAAATCCCTTGCTAACAAGCTGGTTGTGAAACAGTTCTCGGCTTGTGCCAACTTGGGCCGCTATTGCACGCACACCCGATGCAAATTCAGAGCAAAAATCATCGGTGGCTTCGTTTACCTTGACTAATCCTTCGCCCACGCTCACCCCGGTGGATAGGACAGCCCCGATGGGATGAATCCGAGAGGCTACACCTTTGGCAATCGATTTGGCCGGGGAATGGAACCTTCCAGCGTAACGGGCCATGATTTCTTGGGCCAGTTGTGATAGTTTACTTTGAATAGCAGGACGCCCAGCGAATGAATCAAACACGAGAATCTTTTCAAGATCCGATTTAACCATCGCGAGCATATGAACCACACGTTCCCGAACGCCGCCCTCAAAGTCCTCCTGACGATCACGCAGGACTTTTCCGGTGATGGCATCGGCTGTAACCCCAATCAGTTTTGCCGTGCCCTGGACGATAAACTGATTTTTGACCTCTTCCCTGAAGAAGGTGGACGTTCCTTTCTCAAGAATGCTCTGGGAGCCTTTTTCAGCAGCTTTTGTGGCGCTCTTTGTGGCGGTGGCGCCTTTGGAGGCGGTGCTGAAAGCCGATGTTATGCCAGATGAGATCAGGTTGACAGCATAGCTGATGCCTTTTTCCTGCAGGAAGTTTTTAAACTCAATGGCTTTGCCTGTGACAAATGATTTGACGGAAGTAAAAATATCGCTCACACCCTCGATGATCATACCGACACCAAAAGACGCTGCAAAAGGCCCTGTTATGGCAGCTACGGCAACACCCATAAAGATTTGGGCGACACCAATAACCATGGAGAAGATGCTTCCAAACCAATTACCGTCATTCTTCGGCTCTGGGATGAATGCTTCCAAGGTATAGGCTTCATCCAATTTCATTCGAGAGAGCTCATCCAGTTCATCTTTCCATTTTTGAGCATCAAAGGACGGGTCGTCGGCTTTGATCAGGCTGGCGATGGATTGACCACCGGAAACACGAATGTGCATTTCAGCCGAAGAAGTGGTGATCACATCTATGTTTTTGTGGATCTGCTCAAGGTGTTTCTTGAAAACATTAATTTGCAATTGCTTCTGCTGAGCAATATCTTGTTGATTCACCATCACATTCTGCATGCCCAAAAGAAGAAGATCCCGCTCCAAACTTGGGATAATCTCACCGGCAATAAGCGCTTCGGCTTTCACAAGATCATCCAGGATAGTTTGTTTGGCTTCATGGGAATGCCCAGCATAAAGCTTTGCCCTTAACAAGTGAGCGGGGGCGGCATAGATCCCAGCTGTTTCGATGGCTTTGTTAACGGCTGACTCATCTTGGTTCATGTCTGCGATTTTAAGCAAGTAGCTTGGGTTTTGGATAATGGTTCCGCTTAAGTATTTCTCTTCCGTTTTTTTCTTAAAATCTTCCAGCTTGGCACGAATTTGTGCCCTAACTTCCTGGTTCTTTGCGGCAACTTGAGCCAACTCCTCATCAGAAGCGTTGTCAGGCGCATTTTGTTCCATGATGTCTTCTTGCTCATGGAGCCACAAACCCCAATCCTCGTTTAGCTGATTCAATTCTGTTTCAGAAGCGAAGCAGGATAAATCTCTTGGAAGACATAAGTAATTTCCTGATTCATCAAATTTGTTTTGCTTGATTGATTTCAGCTTTTTGAAATGCTGAATATATTCTTGATAAAGTTCATCTTTAAAGGCCACTTGCTCCACCCGAAAAGCGCGATCCTTTTTGAGGCGAATCGCTTCATTCTGGTCTCTTATTTGGAGCAGTTCCTCAATGCTGGAGACGCCGTATTGATTAGGGATGATCATTTGCGCAGTCCCTCGGTTTTTAAGACGTGCCGTTCGCCCAAAGGCTTGCCTTTGAACCCTCAAATTGCTTGGCAGGAACGTTACACAAACATGAAGCCCGCCATTGGCCTCCACCTCCTTGGTGGTTAACACATTGGTTCCTCGGCCAGCTAAGTTGGTGGCAAGAATAATTTCACCTGGTTTTATCTTGTTAGCGACGGCCGATTTATCATTCGATTCACTGCGGGTATAAAGTTTGATTTTTTGAGGTGGAAAGCCAGCTTCTAAAAAGGCTTTACTAACTACTTTTTCGGCCGAATCAATGGAGTCACAAATAACCAATACACTACGGCCTTTACTGGTTTCATGTTGGGCACTTGCAACAATACTGGGCAGCCATATGTGATCTGGTACCAGCAGAGGGGGAAGTTCACGGTATTGTTTTTGGGTGAGTGTTGGCATGGTGACAAAATCGACACCATAAATGCTGCTTAAAAATTGTTGCTCAGCTGGGCCTCCAAGGGTTCCCGTCATGCCATATATCCGGCCAGTGTATCTTTTAAAGAGGGCCATATTGGACATGAATGATTTAGCCAAGGATTCGGGAGATAATCGAAGGCCGTGCTTGATGAGGATGAACTGATGCAGACCATTTTGCCAAGAGGTGCTCACCTGAGTGACACCCGTATTCTGCCGATCATTCGGCACAATGGTTATTCTTCCTTTGTTGTTATAAATCACATAGTCCTTATTTTCTTCCCGATTATAGGCGCTTATAGCACTTTGAGCCCAATGAGGAATTTGTTGCTTAACAAAGGGTTTTAAGTGTCGGGGGATGGAAATCTGGTTTTCTTCAAAAATCTTATTCCCATAGGAAATTAGCTGATCGATGAAAAATTGATAGGGATTATCAACTTTAACAAAAGCCCCCTCTTCCTTATTTTCTTCCGTTGAAGGCATCCGCCAATGAAGCTCTCCATCTAGCCTTTCAAATTGTTGGTTTATGAACTGCAGTTGATGCCACATGGCGATAAAATAGGGCTCCAAAAATTCATAAGATGGATCATTGCTCGAGAGCCGAACAATGTTTGAGCTTTCATCAATAAGCATGTTATCGACTTCGTCCACAACAATGACACTAAACCCTCTGTCACCCCGATACCCTGAAGAATGCTGCTCATCTTGAATGATATCTGCCGCAAATTTTAAAACCGTTCCATAGACAATATCTTTTTGATAAATAGCTTTTTTGTTTTGGATAAATTGTTGAAGTTCAGATGGATCCTTTGACGTATTTTCTCTTGTGTTGTGATCACAGCTAAACCCAAGGACACGATAAAACCCACTGATTTCATGGGCGTCTCGTTCAGCAAGCTCTGATGAGCTGGTGATAATGTCAACTTTATGCCCTTCAAGAGCTTTTATGGCAGCAAATGCAGCGACGATCAGAGATTTGCCTTGCCCTGTAGCAATCTCCGCAAGCCTTCCATTTCCTGAAAAATTGAGCATGAGTGCTGAAATAATTTGGACTGGATAGGGCGTTTTTCCTAAAGCCAAATGCATCGCTCGCTTAATCACGGCCAATGCTTCAGCCATTCTCTCACCCAGAGGCTTGCCAACAACCTGAGCTTTCCAGGTTTGGATGGTGTCTGGCATCCACGAAGAAATGGGTCCATGGTCTTTCAATAGGGAGGAAGGTTGATCTTCAGCTTGGGCTATTTCGCCAAGCATTTTATCAATTCTTCCAGAATTCACTAAATCTTGAACAGAAAGATTATTAGGATTTAATTGTAATATGCTTTGAAAAATCTCCTCTTTCGTTTTTTCAGTAACCTCGCTCGAAAATGTATTGGCTAGCGCCAATCGATTAACCTCGGCCACCCATTGTTCTGGTTTGTAAGTCTTTAAAATTCGTAGAATCGTTTCACCTGACCGGTTCTTCATTTGATCGGTTAGGGCATAATCTTGAATGATCTTGAGAACTTGTTCAAATACGACATTCGTGTCAGTATTCTGAGCCTTTGCAAGTTGCAAAATGGATTCAAAACCCCACCCCTTTTGAGCTAATTCAGAAAGTGCTTTGACCAGTGTTGATTGAGCAAAAGCTCTCAATATGCTTAAAATATTTAAGGGCTCACTAGCTGATAGCAAAGCAGTGAGCGAGTGAGTCAGTAGTGCATGCTTCAGTTCAATTTTGTTTGCTGTTTTAAAATCGACAACCCCTGTCTTTTTGGTGTGGCGTTCGACAAGGTACAGCGTCGATATAAGTTCTTGCGCATGTTCAAACCCAGACAATTGTGATAAAAATGCATACCTTTTCTCGATAGGAGATGGGCTCAAATTTCTTGCAACCTTCCGAACGGTTGAATCAGAAATAATGCATTCTGGAAATTTTTCCTCAAGCCATAACTCAATCCATTTCTCTTCTATCTCATTATGCGACTGAGTTGTTGCATCAAACAGGCTTAAGGGTTTGCTTGAATAAGCGCACAGTTGCAAAATTGAGGAAATTTGGTTTAAATTCCATCCATGCTTTTGGGAAAGGTGCGCAAGGGATTTTAAGAGTCCTCCGAGCTCAATCAGGGTGAAGGTGGCACTTTGCCTTGAAACCAGATTGTTTAATACGCTTTGAAATCCTTGACTTTCATAAGAACCTCTTGCTTTAGAAGAAAAATGCGCGGACAATGCTGCAATTGGCCAGTTTTCGAGTGGCAGCAATAAGAGTTCTTCAAAATCATAGTCTGCTGGTAAAGGATGCTCTCCAAGTATATTCACGGCAAAGGCTAATGTTTGATTTTCTTTGCCTTTAAGGAGCTCAAATTTTTCTTGTGCGGCTGGGTGCTCAAAAAAGGCTGGTAGCTTTGATAGTAACAAAGTCCAAACTAATTCTATGGGTTCATAAAGGCCTTTAATGACGAGAAAACTTAAGACTTTTAAGGCTGCATCACCCCATGCGGTATCAATGAGCAAAGGCTCCAATTTGAGTGTGGCATCGGATACTGAGATGCCAGAAGCTAGTCCCAAATATTCAAACATTGACGACTCAGGCTCTTCAAGCGTTAAAGATGCCGGGCCGATTTGGAATGTTGTTATTTGGGGTCGATTTTTATTGAATGCAATGGGAGAAGAGAAAAGGTATGGACCAACGTTTGTGGAATTAAGAGTTGAGCTGCCGCCGCCATTGATCCAATGGGATTGGTGGCCATTAGGTTCTATAGTGGTCAGTTGAGGCAAAGTGCCGTCAAATAAGCGCTGGGATGGTGGGTCTTCTTGTTTACGGATTATTTCCAAAAGATCGGTTGAATCCTTTTTAAGTTTTGCTACTTCTGTGGCTTTAACAAGGACAGAAAGTTCATCATTGTTAAGCATAAGGGTGGTATGTTTGGAAGCCTCTCTCAACCCCTTAAAGCAGATGCTCAATAAATTATAGTGACCAATTAACAACGCTCTTTTGTACGCTTGAACGACGAGTGCTGCATTATGTGAAGAAATATCACGAGATAATTCTTGCGCTGCAGATATTTTTGATGAAATCGTCTCGGTAGTTTCAAGGTCTGTTAGCAACTTGTAAGTTCTAACTGTGGATTTTTGCTCCTCAGTTAGCATAGCATGGGCCTGGTGAGCATCAATAATTTCTAAGATCATTTGACGGTCTTGAAGCGTGGCAAGCTCAATCCAGGAAAATACCTTTAAAGTTAAATCATCTGGCAGTGCATCACCCTTTGCCATGGTAAGATATAGTTTCAAATTCTCACTGGTGCAGGGTGAAAACGATTGGGCCACCCCTTTTGGGAGAGCCATTTTCTTTTGCGCCATTAAGTTGGCTATTTCCCTCAGTATCGGTAAAGAAACACCCAGCTTCTTGGCTGCTTGATAAAGTGAATCTAATGTATCAGAGGGGACCTGTTGCTCCTCTTGGATAAGGTGTTTGATCAATAAACCAACCTCTTCTATCTCTCGCGGATTTTGACTCCATGTGTTTACCCTCACATTAAGCAAATCGCGGATTTCTTGTCTAAAACCTGTAGATTTAAAAGCGAGGGCCTCGAGAAGAGATAGGGTTCCTTGGCCATTTTTAGGTTGTCTCTTCAACAAAAATTCAAGGAGGGCTTTGGGAGGCATCTGCCCATTTTCAATAGTGTTTGCGATTAAGTTCGTTGCCAGTTCAATATGTTCGTCGCTTAGATTGCTCTCGAGTACAATTTGTAGATTTACTAAGGCGTTCCAAGACAATCGTTGACCTTCTTTAGCCATTTGATTAAGGGTTAACAGATCCTTATGAAGGGAATGTAATAAGGAAAAGCCATATGATTTTTCACTAAACCGGGTGGCAATTTCTTCTTGCTGTAAGAGTTCCAGCATGGGCTTTGTTAGGCTAGAAAGATTTGCCCTAAAAATACTAACAATAGCTCTTCTAGCTTCAGGTTTTAAAATCTCTAACGTTAAATGATGGGCTAATTCATCGAGTGCTTTGTGTGCGCTGGATGGGTTTTGCAAAATAAATTGTTGCATAAAAGGTAGGGTAGTTGAAAGGTCGCCATTGTTAAAAATGCTTTCAAGAAAACCTAAAGTTAATTGACCACCATTGGCAACGTGAGCTTCCACCATTTCTAAAGCTTCATGACTAAATGGGCTGCTCAAGCCTATGAGAGAAATGAGCCGATTTAGGGTATCGGCATCCAATTGCCAGTTAAATTTTTTAAGATTTTCAGCTTGTTTTTTCAGGGCCTCTCGATAATCGATAATGCTTGGGTCAGTTTGATGACTTTTGTTCTTTTTTTTCTGAGATAAAATTCTAATGGCAAGATTATTAGCACTCGAGCTCAAGCTGGCTGAAGATAAAATGTTCTCCAAGACCTTGTGATTCAAACCATAGGGGTGATAGGCTTCATGTAACTTTAATATTTCTAAAACCTTATGGGTTGACTCCAAAATGTGATTCACATCCGCGGCAATTTGCGAAAGAGCCTCCATATCCGCATTGGTTAGCTTTACGCCGTGAAACTTGATTTGGTTCTCAAGTATTTGAACTATTAACCGGGACTCATCAAGGTCAGAATTTGGAAGCATTTGGATCAGTGAACTTAAGCCACCAGTATGAAATGCGTATTTTTCTCCAAGAATATCGTAAAGAGCGAGCAAATATATATCCAATTTTTGGCCCTGAGCTGAGGCCGTTGACAAGGCAGTAAAAACCCGTCTCTTGCCTTCTTCAGATAACTGCCCTGGTGACGCGATGTTTTGCAAGGCAGAAGAGCAAGCGATTGTTGATGTGGCGGGCTGCAGATCTGGGAAGCATTTTTCAACCTCCTGGATCAATGGCTCTGGCAACTGAGTGCCAAGCAGGGCTTGATTTGAGACTGCGTACAAAGCTTCGTCTCGAGCAGCTTGGGGAAGATTTTGATTGTGAATCATAGTTCCTAGCTGGAACGTAACATTTTCCGAGAGCTTTACTTTGTGGTTAGCCGTTTGGTATCTTAAGCCCGCCGCCGAAAGATGTTCAAACGGAGATTGTGAGAGCATTGCCTCAAAACACGTTTGAACCTTATTGCTAAAAGGCTTATTCTGTCTGCGGGCTTGTATATTTTGGACATGAAGGATACTCAATGTCAGCTTATCATAAGCGCATGCTAAGCTTTCTTCTAAGGCCTTTTGTACAAAGCTTGTTAGGATGTGCCCTTTTTGAAGGCCATCATACATTTGTTTGATCGCTGCAAGCTTTGCGTTTTCTGTTGAAGCAGGGCTTTGAATAACTTCAGCCCAAGCTGGTGCATTTTCAGAAAAATAATCCTGATGAATCATCTTTTGCCTCTACTGCCAAATAATTATTTATTATTATATAAATTTTTATTGTTTAATCTTAAAAAGATCTGAAGTGATTCCGTCATTGCAGAAACAGAAATTGCAATCATAACAATAATTTTTATGGTAATATTCAATTTTTCATTTCTAAATTTATTCATTATATTGCTATAAAAAGCCTAATACTTATATATTTTCGAACACCACGTAAGTCAATTGTGCATTAGGAATGCTGGATTGCATTTTTGTAATAATAAAAAATTTTACTAAATTTTTACAGTAAACCGAGAAGGCCGAGAGGGCTTTATGAGAATCATTTTTATATGCGGATAGAACCGCACATGAAGCAAAACAGGCTGCTAGCGCTCCAAATAAGTGGGGATCCAATCGTGCATGTATGACGAATTCCCCGTCTAAACTTTGGATCTTTGGACAATGGGGGGATTCTTCTTTTAAGCGGTAAATGTTTTTGATTTTCTCAAAAACGACCCCTAAAGAACATTATTAGGGTCAGCCTCTTTATTATTGTTTAATTCCTGCTTTCAGTAATGTAACACAAACACGCCTGTTTTTAGGAGAATAAGGGTTATCGGGAATAAGTAGCTCATTGCTTTCTTTGCCAACGACTGACGTAATCCTCGCAGAAGGAAATCCTGCAGACAAGAAAACCCTTCGACTAGCATTTGCGCGATCTACGGAAAGCTCCCAGTTGCCATAGTTATTGCCTTTTGAAAATGATGAGGCATCGGTGTGTCCTGAAATAGAAATATTATTTGGAATCTTTTTTACGACCTGCGCTACGAGCATTATGATTTTTTTCGTGTGTTCGAGCATATCAGCACTGCCGCTATTAAATAATGGACGATTTTCGTGATCGATAATTTGAATTTTTAAGCCCTCATCTGTTTGCTCCATGATTAACTGGTCAGCAAATGCTCGAATCTCATTGTTTTCCCTGACGGCTTTGATGAGAGCTTCTTCTGTGGCTTTAAAAAGCTCAGCTTCATGGTTTTTATTGGTTTGAGATTGAACATTTCCCGTATACGTGTTGCCACCTTGCAAAGATGAAGAGAGGCTCTCGCCTTGGTTCAAAGTTGGTTGTTCGGGGTTTTCGTAAGGGCTTTCGTAAGGACTTTCATCAGTTTGTGTCACTTGATCAGGTACCTTTAGATTTTCATGCTGTTGGTCCATGAACTTTGGAGCTTCGGTGAGATTAACAACGCCTTGGAAATAATCACTTATGCCTTTCCGTTGATCCGCCGTTGTGACACTTAGAAGCCATAAGAGTAGGAAAAAAGCCATCATGGTCGTGATAAAATCTGCGTAGGCTATTTTCCATCCTCCGCCATGATGGGCGTGTCCTTCGTTCCTTTTTTTTCGTCTCATTTAAATTGTTCCAGGATATTACATATCATTTTGAACAGCTGATTCAAGTTCAAGAAATGTTGGGCGCTCATGATCTGGAATGATTTTGCGTGCCATTTCAATAGCAATAGTGGGTTGGGTCCCAGAAGCAAAAGCTACAAGTGTCTCTTTGATGCAATCATAGTAGATCATTTCATCATGCTGAATAAGGCCTACCTTGCGAGCAATTGGGCCAATAAAACCATAGGATAAGAATACGCCCAAGAATGTTCCAACAAGTGCTGCAGCAATCATTTTGCCCAAAACGGCTGGAGGCTCAGACATAGCGCCCATGGTTTTAATAACGCCTAAAACGGCTGCCACGATGCCAATAGCTGGAAGCGCATCTGCGACATTGATGATCGCATTGACCGCTTCGTGTTTTTCTTTTTTAAGAACGTTAAGCTCTTCATCCATAGCCGTATAAATTGGTTCTGCTTTGTCTACTCCCATCATCATCAGGCGCAAATAATCGCATACGAAAATGACAGCATGCTTTTTTTTGAGGACCCTTTTATAACGCTTAAAAGTTTCGCTTTGAAAGGGGTTTTCAATATCTTTTTCAAGGGTAATGATACCCTTTGTTCGAGCAATTTTCATGATTTTATGAAGGAAAGTCAGAAGTTCAATATAATCATTCTTACTAATCTGCGTAGATGAAAATGTTGCTTTAAAGTAGCCGACAGCATTTTTAAATACGGTTGTTGTGTTGCTAACAATCATTGCTCCAAAGGCCGCACCAGCGATGATGACGAACTCCATCGGCTGCCATAAGACAACCATCTTGCCACCCATGGCAAGATATCCACCAAAGACGCATCCAAGTATGATAACCAAGCCAAGGAGTGCCTGCATTAGAATTTACCCCAAAAAATCACTTGATAACTTTTCACAGTGTGCGCATTTTTTATTAATAACTAATAAATTTTGACCAAAGAGATATAAAATGGATGAAATAATGTTACCAGCAGATAAGAATAACTATCGCAATGCTATGAGTTGTTTTCCTACTGGGGTGGCTATCGCAACAATTCTTGGTGAGCAAAAAATACCAATAGGAGTGACAATTAATAGCATCACGTCTGTGTCATTAAGCCCGGTCTTACTTTTATTTTGTCTAGGAAATCAAAGCCAAGTTCATGATGAATTCCTAAGCGTAGCTAAAGAGCAAGGACATTGGTGGATAAGCATTTTGGCATCCAATCAGGCCCAAATCTCTCAACGTTTTACTGTTTTAGATCAGCACAATTGGCAGCTAACGCCTCATGATACGGATCTTGATACAAGATTACCTATCATTAAAGGTGCGGTAGCTCATCTTACTGGCGTTTTTGAGAAAGTTATCGAGGCTGGCGATCATACAATATTTATGGCAAATGCGTCCTATGTTTTCAGCCGTAAGGAAGCTAAGCCTCTTATTTATTATCATAGCTCATATCGTCTATGAGAAACTACTTTGCTAGTTTGTCTTTTGTGAAAAGAGAATAGAGAATTGATACCCCTAAAATGATCACAGTAACCCCTAGAAAGATAAGGGATGAGATCTTAATCCAAGACTCAATAAGCATTTTGGCACCAATGAAAATCAGAATGATGGCCAGCCCATATTTTAAGTAACGGAACTTATCAATGATATCGGCCAAAGCAAAATACAATGACCTTAAGCCCATAATTGCAAAAGCGTTGGATGTATAAATAATAAACGGATCCGTCGTGATAGCAAAAATCGCAGGGATTGAGTCGACAGCAAAAATCAGATCTGTGAACTCAATCAAAAGCAGGACGAGGAAAAGGGGAGTAAAAACCCTTTTCCCATTTTCCATAATATGAAATCTGTTTTCTTGATAGTTGTCAGTAAAAGGAAAAAACTTGCGAGCAAGGCGTACAATAATATTTTCTCGCAAATCTTGAGGTGGAGCATCCATGACCAAGAGCATTTTTATTCCCGTGATAAACAAGAAAGCGCCAAAAATATACAAAATCCAGTGGTATTTTTCAATTAATGAAGATCCAATTAGGATAAGGGACAAGCGCATAAGAAGGGCGCCAATAACTCCCCAGAAGAGCACGCGATGTTGATATTGTTTGGGAACTTGGAAGTTACGGAAAATCAAGACAAATAAGAATATATTATCAATGCTTAAGCTTTTTTCAATGATATAGCCGGTTAAGAATTGAGAGCCGGCATTAACACCTTTGAAGAAGAACATACCTAAGCTAAAGAGCAAAGCCAGGCTAATCCAAATCCCTGACCAGGTTAACGATTCTGTAACCGTGACTTTATGCGGATTCTTGTGAGCAATCCCAAGATCGATAAAGAGTATTATGGCTAAGAACAAATTGAATAGGATGAATGTCAGCGTCATATTTTTTTATTTTCCACCCAAGAGGCTACATGTTTCAAAAATATCACAGCAATAAGGGTGCCTGCAAGCCACCAAGATTGCCAGATGGAAAAACTAAATAGCTCGATGCTGATGTAGGTTGATACAAAAGCAAAAGCCATGGGTTTTGAGGTGGTAAGTTTTTTTAGCTGGTAATAAAGTATGATCATAAGGCTTGAGAACAGGATTGGCCCTATGATTCCAAAATCTAGCCATAGCTGCAAAAATATGTTGTGAGGATGCATGGGGATTTTGGCCATGCCAACCTCAAAATCTTCTCCGCCACCTGGAAAATATCGAGCGCTGAAATACCCCCAGCCGAGCCATGGTTTCTCAAAAATTTTTTCAGATACAAAGTGCCATATGTAGAGACGGTGTCGCCAAGAGAAAGGTAATTTAGTAAAAAAATCTCCTAAAAAGGATGGCGTCATGAAAAAATAAGCTATGTAAGGCGAAACCCAGGCCAATGCGATGATTTTAAAGCTTACCCATGCCGACATAATCTTGGGGAACTTTTGAATGAGAATGTATGTTGCAACAGCGGCAATGAATGCAACGATGGCCGCAGCCATAGCCTGAAGGCATAGAACGCCCATAAAGATGCTTATAGCCAGCGCTGACCAATACCCATTCCAGCGAGGAACGCTTTGTTTGGCTAGCTCCAAAGTGGGCCAAAAAAGCAGGCACCATAAAGCGGCTGCAGGGGAAAAGCGATCAATGGCTTTAAGGTCGTAAATAGTTGTTAATGATTCTTTGGCCCAAGGAAACAGCAAAAGGCTCATTGTAAAGAGAAGTAAGGAGACAAGGATGATTTTGAGGGGCATTTGCGGCGTTATTGTGGGTGTAAAGACAGAATGTTTTTTTAGGGCTGGCGTTAGCAATAAGCTGCCACATACTAGGATGGGGCAAACATGACTTAAGGATTGCCAAACATATTGCGGCTCATAATGCCAAAAACAAGAAATTGCCGCCCATGCTACCCAGCTAATGGCGAGGACTTTGAGTGGGGGCCAATGTCTCATCCAAGATGCTAAGGTGGTAGGAGCGGTAATGAGTTGCCATAGCGCTGCAATACTTAAAATTATGGGTGCTGCATAAGGCGTCCACGTTAGTATAAATACTAATGAAATGGTCAAAATGAAGAATGGGTTTATGTGATCAGCTCTCATTTGATGTTATCACTTTCAGAACAGAGTTGAGTGCTATTTCTTGCCTGGCGGCAATATCAACTCGCGTGTTTCTTGGATCGCCGCTATGACCTTTGACCCAGTGCCATTGCACCTTGTGTGTTGTGTTGAGGGCATCCAGCTGCTGCCAAAGATCAATATTTTTAACATCCTGGCGATCAGCTTTTTTCCAGTTATTGGCTTTCCAAGCATGAATCCAAGTTTGAATGCCACCCTTGACATACTGGCTGTCAGTAAAAAGATCCACACAACAGGGTGTCGTTAAAGCTGACAGTCCTTCAATAGCCGCTTTCAATTCCATCCGGTTGTTAGTGGTTTGATCATCATAACCTGAGATCATTTTTTCCTGATTGTTGCAAATAAGCAATGCAGCCCACCCGCCTGGGCCGGGATTACCTGAGCAGGCCCCGTCAGTGTAAATTGTGACAGATGGAAAGGTATCAGCGGTTTGAGTCTGCATAAAGTTGATCGTTGAGCACACGTGGTAAGTTAAAATTAACATTTTCTTCGGCAACTTTAACGGTTTCAATAGAAACGTCAAAGCGTGACCGGCAAGCTTCTATCAGGCCTTCTACCAGCTCTTCAGGAGCGGAGGCTCCAGCAGTAAGTCCGAGTGATCGACTGCCTTTCAACCAATCCCAATCTACCTGATCCACATGACTGCAAAGCCGTGATTCAGGGCAGCCATAGGCTTTTGAAACTTCCACAAGGCGAACAGAGTTAGAAGAATTGGGAGCGCCAATGACAATCATACGCTCAACCAGTGGAGCAATCTTTTTAACCGCTGTTTGGCGATTGGTAGTTGCATAACAAATGTCTTCCCTTTTGGGCTCTGAAATGTGTGGGAAGCGGGCTCTTAGAGCTTGCGAGACCTGGAAAGTCTCATCTACTGAAAGGGTTGTTTGTGTGACAAACGCACATTTTTCGGGGTTAATATTAACGAGGTTTTCCACATCTTCGAGGGTTTGGATTAGAATCACTGCGCCTTCGGGTAATTGGCCCATTGTGCCCACAACTTCCGGGTGCCCTTTATGGCCGATGAGGAATATAAGATGTCCGCTTTGGAATAGGTGCTCAGCTTCACGATGAACCTTACTCACAAGTGGGCATGTTGCATCTAAATAAAATAGTTCGCGACGTTTCGCTTCTGCTGGCACAGATTTAGGAACGCCATGCGCTGAAAAAATAACCCGAGAATTTTCGGGAACTTGATCTAGTTCTTCCACAAAAACAGCGCCCAAGGCTTCGAGTTTCTCAACGACATGGCGATTGTGGACAATTTCATGGCGCACATAGATAGGGCGGCCAAATTTCTCAATGGCCTTCTCCACAATTTGGATGGCACGATCAACACCCGCACAAAAACCGCGGGGCTCTGCAAGAATAATTGTGATTGCTGGTTTCATCATGATGAATTTATAACAAATTAGCTGTGTGAAAGAAACATCAAATTATGAGATGTTATCTTGAAGATCAATGGGCGCTCGTGATAGTCTACTTTACCTTGCGTGAAATTTTGAGTATAGAGATTACCATCTGCACGCACTGTTTATGAGGGAACTTATGACTTTACCACATTGCCCACAAAAGTCACCTTATGCCGTAGAGGTTGAGGAGGGGAAGACATACTTTTGGTGCACATGTGGGCTAAGCGAAAAACAGCCATTTTGTGATGGTAAGCATAAAGGAACAGGCATGAAATCGCTTCCCTTTACTGCTGATAAAACACAGACAATTTGGCTATGTGGCTGCAAAGCAACGGGTAAACAGCCATTTTGCGATGGCACGCACAACAAAAAATAAAGGACAGATCATGAAGCAAGGACTCATTCATCGACAAACTATGGTCATTATATCGTGTGTTTTAGGTATCATGATGTTGGAAGGGTGTGCTGGCAAGCCTAAGCCAGATGGGGGCGCTAATATTGCGGCTGATCAAAAATCTGAGGCTGAGAAGCTTAAAGAAATGGAAAAAGCGTCTCTAGAGGAAGATTCTTTCGGATGTCCTAGGCCTGTTATTTTGAGAGATTTATCTCGTCAAGTAGTGGTTGCAGATTACAACAATCCTTTTGCAACAAAGAATGTTGTTGCTCGCATTGAATTGGAAAGAGTGGCGCATTCTAACTGTGTGGTTAAGCTGAAAAATCGTCACGCTTCACTTGAAGGTATCGTTCGTATTTCTGCTACGAAAGGCCCCGATTTTCCTGAGAAAGAAAACAGTATCTCAGCGACTTACTTCATAATAGCGCGCATGCCTTCTGGAGAAGTTGTCGGTAAAACTGAAAAAGAAATCATCCTCAAATTCGATAGCGAAAATGATACCTATGTTGGAAAGATTGATCTGATCGAATTGAGCCATGTTGAGGTCAATACGGATGAAGAGTTTGATCAGCTTAAGTTTTTTGTAGGCTTACAGTTTTCTCCAGAGTCCTGGGCCTTTCATCAAAAATTTGGTGCCCAGATTTTTGGCTCACACCTCTAACTGGCTAAAAGCCCAGGAGGGTGGGTGGATGGTAAGGCTTGTTTTAGCCTCATCACAGATGGAGAGTTTTTGAGCAAGGGCTTTTTGGTATTCCTCAAGGCGAATCAAGGCAAAACCATCTACGCTGTAAGTTGAGGTAATAGTCCCAATTTCCTCATCTGCCGCAAATATTTTTGTGCCAGCTATTGGTTTCCCGCTATCAGATACAATGCGCATGAGCCGCTTGCGAATAAGGCCACGATGTTTTGTGCGTGACATCAGCTCTTGCCCCATGTAGCAGCCTTTTTCCCAGTCAAAAGCATGTAACTCATCTAAGTTATATTCCAGTGGGATGGCTTTTTCAGGCTGTATATCATAAGCGCCCTCGGGAATAAAATGCTCAAGGCGCCTGCGTAAATAGGTTGTCAGGCTAGGCTCCAGAGGAAGCTGGTTTAAAGCCTGAACAGGCACAAGAGCGCGAAAGCCCATTTGTGGGTCACGTGGGTCTAGAAAGCAATACTCTCCCACCTCAGTCGCATTCTCCAACGAGCTGACAACAGCTAAATCAGGTCTTTCAGTAATATTAATTTTTCGTCGTAAAATGTAAGTTTTAAGCTTAGTTTTTAGAAGGTCCAAGCGTTCACCACCGTCACTTTCAAGGAAAAAATGCTCAGAAGAAATTTTGTATATCATTAGGTCAAAGAGAAACTTTCCTTGAGGTGTTAGCAAGCATCCATAACGTAAGGACATGGGGGGTTGTTTTTCCACATCTTGTGTTAATAAGCCCTGGAGAAACTTGTCGCAATCCACTCCTTTGGCTTCCAAAACACATCGTTGGGGTGATAAATTGCTGATTGTCATTTCCTTATCCCGTTTCTTGATTTATGGTTGACTCGAGTATTTCACAGTAGGATTTTTAAATGAAGGTACTGTTTATTGGCTGCCGCTATATTGGTGACGCTGTCTTATCCTTTGGGGTTATCAATTGGTTAGTTGAAACTATTCCAAATTTGGATTTGACTGTGGCTACTCCAACAGCTCCACAAGAACTTTATAACGGGATCCCCGGATTAAGCAAGGTTTTCATCGAAGAGCGAAAGAAACGAGGCCTGCATTGGTGGGACTTATGGCGCCAAGTGGCTAGGAAACGTTGGGATTTAGTTATAGATATGCGCGGCTCTGCAATTGGGTTTATGCTTATGACTAAACGGCGTCTGATTTGGTCGGCAAAGCCTTCATCTAAGCACCGTGTCGAAGATTTGGCGAATATGGTTGGTGCGAAAGAGGCTTTAAAGCCAAAGATTTGGGTTGAACCTCAAGATGTGGATGCCATTCAAGATTTACCAGAAAACATGATCCTATTTGCGCCTGCCGCCAATTGGGTTGGTAAACAATGGCCACAAGAATGTTTTGCGGCGTTGTTTGAAAAATTAAGTCAGCAAGAAACATTCAAAAATTCTAAAGTTGGTATCATTGCGGCTTTGAATGAGCGTGAAGCTTGCCAATCATTATGTGATGCTTTACCTAAAGGAAAATTTGTTGATTTGATCGGACGCTTTACACTAAAACAACTTTTTTCTGTCATGACATACAAAGGTCTTTTGTTTGTAGGTAATGACTCTGGATTGATGCACATGGCGTCCGCGTCTGGTATACCTGTTGTGGGCTTATTCGGTCCTAGCCGAGAAGAAAATTTTGCTCCAGTTGGCCCTAGGGCTACGTATGTTCGAACGGATGAGTCATATGATGAGCTGGTTCATCGCATTCATCATTTCAAACACGAAGGATCGCTGATGACAAATTTATCCGTTGAAAAAGTATTTCAAGCTTGTATGAGCCATTTTAGTCCTGAGATAATTTAGGAAACAACGCTAACCATAGGGAGCTAGCACAACGTGTGTGGTATTGCTGGAATTAGTTATCGAGAGGGGAATAGCCCCACGCTGAAAGCGCTAAAACCTCTTACGGCAGCTTTGGCTCATCGTGGTCCAGATGGAGATGGATACTTCATGGATGAAACAGTGGGTCTCATCCACACCCGACTCTCCATTATTGATTTAGGTACTGGTGGGCAGCCACTTTACGGTGAAAATGGGAGCGTGTTGGTAGCTAATGGTGAGATCTATAATCACCTTGAACTTAAAGAATTGTTTGGCCAATATCCATACAAAACGCATTCAGATTCAGAGGTGATCTTAAGCTATTGGCAGCGATATGGCGCAGAGAGTCTTAAATATTTGCGAGGGATGTATGCTTTCGCGCTTTATGAGCCGAAAACCAAAGATTTATTTTTGGCTCGAGATCCGTTTGGCATTAAGCCACTTTATTACACGCTCACTAAGGACTACCTTGCTTTTGCTTCAGAGCCAATGGCTTTGGTCAAAGCGGAATTGGCCTCTAATGAGCTATGCCCGCAGGCAGTTCATGAGCTTCTGCAATTGAGGTTCTCCACATGTGAAAATACGCCATTTTTGGATATTAAAAGATTGCTCCCTGGAGAGGTTTTGCAAGTGAGAGAAGGGTCGATTGTTAAGCGATGTTGCCATGAAGCATTAAAGCCTATGCATATGGGTGAGGCAGAAACTGATCATATTGAGGATTTAGATGTTGTGCTCTCTTCAAGTGTTCAATGCCATCTAAGGTCAGATGTACCATATGGGCTCTTTTTATCGGGAGGCATTGATTCTTCTGCCATGCTTGCCCTCATGCATCGTCATCATGGGCCTGGCCTTAAAACATATAGCATTGGTTTTCCAGGTACGCAGCAGCACGATGAACGAGGGCTTGCGGCTAAGATGGCCCATTCTGTGGAGGCGAATCATCATGATGTGGATTTTACTCAAGATGATTTCTGGAATCTTTTGCCAAAGGTAGTTGCCGCTCATGACGATCCGGTAATTGATTTTGCTGCTCTGCCCACATTCAAGTTGGCTATGGTAGCAAGTGAGGATGTGAAAGTTGTGGTTTCTGGGGAGGGAGGCGATGAAGTTTTTGCGGGTTATCGTCGTTATCAAAGAGCATTGCGGCCTAAAATTTTAGGTGGACGTATTTGGCGAGGCAAAGGGGTATTGGATGCTATTCCCAATAAAATCATAGACCTTGATGGTTGGGATGATGCGATCCAAGATACTATCTTGGATTTGAAAAAACGAAAATTTACAGCGCTGCAAAAAGCTCAATACATTGACTTTAAACATTGGCTTCCCAACGATTTATTGACGAAATTGGACCGATGCTTAATGGCTCATGGGGTGGAAGGAAGAACGCCTTTTGTTGATAAAGAGGTGGCCGCATTTGGCTTCTTTTTGCCGGATCACCACAAAGCAGGGTGGAGCCAGGGCAAGAAGCTGCTGCGCGATTGGTTGGCTAAATATTTTCCCATCAGTGCGCCTTATGCGAAAAAGCGAGGGTTTAATGTCCCGGTGGGGGAGTGGATGGCAGCCGCTTCGGGGCAAATTGCACGATGGGTTGGATCACAAGAAAGCACCCAAACCCTCCTATCCAATGAGCAATGTCAGCGGTTATTTTGCCGTATGCAGCATGATAAAAAAAGTGTGATTCCGGCTTGGGTGATATTCTATTACACTCTTTGGCATCGCACCCATATCCAAGGTAAGCCCGCCGATGCTAAGGAAATTTTGGGGTAGAGTCAGCTCTTTTGCAACAATGCCCTCTTTTCCCTGCCATCCAGAGGAGCGACAGGGACGCAGGGAGCCAGCTCTTTTAGAAATTGTAAAATTAAAAAACCCTCAGTTGCAAGAACCGAGGGTTTTTTCTGTGGTATATTGATGCCCCTTAAGGGGTCTACATCAGTCCAATCTGATGATTTGTGTATAATAAAAAACACACCCCCGAGAAATAAACTTGTTACTATAGTCATTATACCTGAATATTAAGCATGGTATTCATTTTTTCATGCGGCAATAATGATGACATGATGGCTGCAAGGTAAGTATGGTTTGCTCTTACTTGTCAAAAATGATGGGGTGGTTTAGTATTTGAACATGTCATAGTTGCGAGGGTGTAATGATTTGTCCTGATTAACGAATAAGGTACAAAGTAAGGTGGAATTCCCCATTAAGAAGAGAGATATGATGTACTGGCCTGATTAACAAGCAATGCTTTTAAGAAGAATCTGAGTTTCCCCAAATATTAATTACAGCTTTCGTATCCATTTCGGTTGCTTTTTTGATAAAGTCAATAAAAGCTCTGACGCGCCTGTTAGACTTCAAGTTTGGCTTGATGACATAATTGACATTATTAATAATCCCAAAAGATGGATCATAGACCCCGATAAACAATGGCATTAGACCGCTTCCTTGGGCTAAAAAGGGCGGTAACATTCCGATTCCCTGTCCATTTTCAATGAATACTCGGCACGCATCAATATCATCGGTCAGTACATAAGGTTCACGAGGGTTATCCACATCCCGCCCCAAAAACAATAATGGGTTGCTTTCTTTAAACTGAAGATAGGAAAATGGCTCACTCCATTGATACCCAATGAGATGATGGCTATCTAAATCTTCCCAAGTTTTTGGCAGGCCAAAACGCTGCATATAACTAGCATGGGCATAGGGATAAAACCCGTAGCTAGCAAATTTTTGCCATATGAGGGACGTTGAATTGAGAGGGGATCGCGTGGTAATACCTACGTATACTCCTGAAATTTCATTGCCACGCACCAAATTTGCATAGTTATCGTAACCAACATGCAATTTTATATCTGGGTAAACATTTCTAAACTCCTCTAAATGCCGCGCCAAAGTATAGACTCCAAAACGTGCCGTGATAACCGTCAAATCCCCTTCCAGCAAATTACGGCTGTCTTTGATATCTCGTCGGATAGTATCCGAGAGCTGCAGTGATTGGCGAGCATAGTCGAGAAATTTTGCCCCCTCTTCCGTGAGGGTGGCCCCTTTGGGGCTTGTCAAAAACAAAGTGCTGCCAACCCAATGTTCAAGCGCCCGAATATGTTTGGAAACAGTCGGCTGACTAACATTCAGCTTCTCAGCAGCTTTGCTGATGTTCTGACATTCTGCCACAATAACAAATGTTTTCAGATGTTCATGATTAATGTGTGTCAATGTTTTGGCCTGCCTTCATTTTCATCCATATGCCTGCCTCAGTCTGACCAAAAATGTATCCCCCTCGAACAGAACCATCAAAGCATACTTATTATGCAATGTTATTATGAATAAAGGTTTAATAAGCTTTTCCAATCGCCGTGAGAATCACGTTTTTTAAAGACATTTATTTTATACTTTGTTAAATTTTATTAAGTGGATTAGGGAAAATGGTTAAAATGGTTGATAATGTTCTTGAAAATCATTGGGATTTTAAGCTCCCAGTTGATCCCATAAAAATTGCAGAGCGCATGGGTGTTATAGTTATATGCGATGAAAATTTGGCCAGTAACATTAGTGGCCAGTTTTTCTATGAGGGGGACTTACCAACTATACGTTATAACCCAAAAGAACACCCTTTAAGACAGAGGTTTACGATTGCTCACGAGCTAGGTCATTTTTCATTGGGTCATCCTGGTGGATATAGAGACAATGCAAGAAGCTTTTTTTTGCAGCCACAAGGGCTTGATGCTCATGAAAGAGCAGCCAACCGGTTTGCAGCTTCATTACTTATGCCAGAAATAGCTATATATAAACTTATAGAAAAGCTGCCCAAATTGGATGTGTCGACCCTTGCAAACGCTTTCCAAGTATCCGAAATGGCCTTGCATTATAGACTGAAGAACTTAGGCATCGTTTAGAATTATTTTTAAGGTTAAAAAATGAACCATAACGCCAACGAATTTAAAGAAGAAAAGCTCAACCCTGCAGATGCAGATAAAGACACACTCCTTTTAGATGAATTAAGGGATCAAGTTAAATTCAAAAAATGGACTTTTTATACAACATATGTGATAGCAGTTTGCTTTACAGGGATTTTTATTGGCTACATGTGCTGGTTTATTTTTTGTAATGAGGTAGAATCATACGGTAAAGTTGTCCTACTCGGTCTTTTAGGATCTTTTACGGCCCTTCTTTTTCTAGCATTGAATAGGCTTTATGGAACATCATCTCAAAAAACAGCTAATTCAGTAATTCACGGACTTCTTCAGGAAATTATTGATCTATTAATTCGTAAAAATTAACGCCATATCCACATAAGACATTTTAATTTTTGCATTAAATACGATCATTCTGGCATAGTGTGGCCAGAATAACAAAAAATGCAAAGAGGCTCACATGGAATACAAACACTATCAGCTTGATCAGCGCTCTATCCAAAAAGAAGGTGTATTTGATGGATACGCCAGCGTGTTTAACAAGTTAGATTATCATCACGATGTTGTTATGCGTGGCGCATTTATGAAATCCCTCAAGGAATGGAATCAGAAGCTTCAGACCCCTTTGTTGCTCTGGCAACATAACCCAAACGAACCTATAGGCTATTGTTTGAATTTAAAGGAAGACAGCCACGGCTTAGCAATTCGTGGCCAGCTGCTGACATCTATTCAACGTGGCGCTCAGGCATATACATTAGTAAAAAGCCGCCGAATCACAGGTCTTTCCATAGGATACATCCCGACCCGATCACAGATGCTTCCCAGGTCAGGAGGCGCACGAGTTCTTATGGAAATTGATTTGCGAGAGGTGTCCTTGGTAACCATGCCTGCAAACCCACATGCCGAGATCATGTCAGTAAAACAAAAATAAGAGAGCGATATGTCGCTTAATTTAGTGCATATGAGTTATTAAGTTCGCTCTTTTGTTGCTGAGAATTTCCCATTAAAGTCATGCCATTCAGCTTAGGCGAAATGGAGAGGACTGATGGGAAAAAACGGACAATGGGTAAAGGATTCACAAGCAAAATTGTGGGTAAGCCGATGGATGTGGCTGCTTGCAGTGATGGTAATGATCCTCGTAGTCATCGGCGGATTAACCCGCCTAACCGGATCTGGTTTGTCCATCGTGGAATGGAAGCCTGTCACCGGCACTCTGCCACCTTTGTCTGATGCGGCTTGGGAGATGGAGTTTGAAAAATACCAGGGCCACTCTGAGTTTCAAGAACACAACACATGGATGAAGCTTTCGGACTTCAAATGGATTTATGCCTTGGAATACATCCACCGCCTTTGGGCGCGTTTGATTGGTTTAGTTCTCGCGATCCCCTTTGCCATATTTTTGACAAAAAGATGGCTGACGCGAAAAAGCTGCTTTGCCATTGCGGGAGTTTTTCTTCTGGGTGGGATGCAAGGCGCATTGGGCTGGGTGATGGTCAAAAGCGGCCTTGGGAATGATCCGCATGTCAGCCCCATCAAACTAGTGTTACACCTAACTTTAGCTATCGTAATCCTATGGCAAATGACCTTGCTTGGCATTCGTATCCGGCTCAACAGGCAACTTAAGATGGACCAATTCTCGAGCTGGACTATTTTGGTAGTGGTTATAGGATTGACCTTTATTTACGGAGGTCTTGTGGCAGGCCATAAAGCGGGTTTGATTTACAACACATACCCGCTCATGGGGGGTCAATTCATCCCTGATGAGGTAGGAAGCTTGGAGCCATTTTGGAGAGATTGGTTTTGGAGCCCTGTAACCGTTCATTTTATCCATCGCTGGTTAGCAACGGCCTTGGCCATTTGGATAATCGGGATACTGGCCTTTAGAGCTTATCAGCCCCAGGATCGCAGATGGGTTTTAAGCCTGGCGCATGCGGTCTTGATACAAGCTGTTTTAGGCATTGCAACGTTACTGCTAAACGTACCCATTTGGCTGGCAGCCCTTCATCAAGGATGGGGCGTGTTGACACTGGTGTTGGCCCTCACAAGCCTTTACCGATCTTCTTTAGTGGATTCGAAGTGAAAATAGGAACATTTGCGACCCGCCTGAAGAGCTTTAGCTTCATAACGCGTTTGAGGCCAATCAGGCAGCCCAGGCCGCTCTGGTGATGTGACTTTCCATAACTGCCTAAATCCAATGGCTGGCTTAGTGATAATGGACTCCACCTTCTCGACATACCGTTCGGCATCGGAAGCAAAGCGAAAAATTCCCTTGGGTTTAAGAACCCTCTTAAGTGTCATAACGAAGTTCGTGCTAAACATTTGACGCTTCTCATGTCGTGTTTTTGGCCATGGGTCAGGGAAAAGAAGCGACACACCGTCCAAGCTATTTTCAGGCAAATGATCCAGAATACGGCGAGCATCAATTGTGGTAATGTGAACATTTTCGATGGCCTGTTCTACCAGGCTTTGCGCACAAGATGTCAAACCACTTAAAAAAACTTCCGCACCGAGAAACGTCCAATCCGGGTGAGCTTGAGCCATAGCACACAGATGTTCCCCATGTCCAAACCCAATCTCAAGCCATCGTTGTCCAGATGAATCATTAGAAGGAAAGAAGCAGGGTAAAATGTCCTCTTTAAAATCAGTGTCTAAATGGCAAAAAGGCTGAGTTAAAAGCGCATCATCTTCTGTTGACCAGCCCCGGCTTTTACGCCGACCATACGTTTGATACACGCTCTTGTTCTCTTTAAGATTTGCTTGAGTCGCCATGGTTTTTTTCGTTTGTGGCACCAAGAATGTCAATCTTTGGGTCAGATAAAGTCTTCATCAGTTCAATCACTTTTTTCCGAACAGAAAGATCTTTGATTTGATAGTAGGCCCTAATGAGTTCTAGCGTTTCCTTTTGAGACATTTTCAAAGTATCTTCGCCTTTGAAAAGCTTATGATCTTCTGCAATACTTAATGGGTTTGCTGATACCTCATCATAACCTTCAAAGAAAAAGGTAATCGATACAGACAATATATAACTTAAGGCATAAAGACGACTGGCGCTAATCCGGTTAGATCCTCGCTCATATTTTTGGATTTGCTGGAACGAAACTCCAAGAGCAGCCGCAACCGCTTCTTGACTCATACTCATCGCCATGCGTCTTAACCGAATACGGCTTCCGACATACGTATCTAGTTGGTGCATATTTGAGCTAAAGTTGGGCGTAATGGTTTCTGTTGGCATGACGCAATATAATGTGAATCAATGCTAAAATCCTAGGTGCTCTCAAATTAAAAGTCAACGTGTTTAAGATTTAACCTGCAAAAATCGCTGCCAACAATTTAAGCGGTATTCCAAAAATGCAACACGACATTCCGAAAGCGCGGTTGACAAATCAGGTCAATGTTTTAAGTTAAATGTCAAATTGAAATAATTTATATTTAAAGATACATCTACTTCCTGTATTCGCAATTCGGAGCATGGTATTTTGTTAATAAATTTTTTTAAATATATTAAAAATTATCTCACAAAACTTGCAATTATACTGGCTCATTTGTTAAACGCCGCAAACACAAGCGCAATCATTATAACCCCACGAAAGCAGTCGGCATAGGTTCAACTGGGCGGGGCGATATTAACATTGCTTATTATGATTTTGTGCAAAGAACCATAACAAATCTCTTAATTGAAGAGAATGGAGATCTGGCTATGGAAATAAAACCTGGAGTATAACATGTTTAGATACATAAAAACAATCTTAGTGATGGCCTTATGTCTAACGGTATCCATGCCTGTCTATGGCATGGCGCCTGCAGGGCGGCCAGGCGCAATTCCACAAGACATTGAAAAACAAAAGGGGCTGAAGTAGCTAAGGCCTAAAAAAGGCGTAAGATAGCTACTGATATATGAGAGAAGAAGTCGGTTAACGCCCCGACAACAAAGCAAACTTATAGAGCATTTTGTAGCTGGAACAACCGCACGAGCGGCAAGTGAACTCATAGGCATTCAGGCCAACGCAGCTATTAAATTCTACCTTCGCTTACGTCAACTTATAGCCAGCAAACTGCTCAGTTATGAACTTTCAGGCGAGGTTGAAGCTGATGAGAGTTATTTTGGGGGTGTTAGAAAAGGCAAACGAGGTCGTGGTGTTGGTGGTAAAGTAGCTGTTTTTGGCCTGTTAAAGCGTGGTGGCAAGGCTTATACAGCGATCATAGCTGATGCTAAAACTGATACGTTATTACCGATTATTGAAGAGAAAGTTCAGCCTGATAGTATTGTTTATACAGACACTTTTAGATCCTACAATGCTCTATATATCAGCGCCTTTCACCATAGGCGTATCAATCACAGCAAGCTTTTTGCTGACAGACAGAATCATATCAATGGCATTGAGAATTTTTGGAACCAAGCTAAGCGGCATTTAAGAAAGTTTAACGGTATTAAAAAGGAGAATTTTTACTGGTTTTAGAAAGAGTGTGAGCGGCGCTTCATTGGGGGTAGCCACAAATCCCTTCTAACTCAGCTTAAACTCTGGTACAAATCTATTAAACATTAACTCTTAAATACTTCAGCCCCTAAAATTTTATTTCAGATTCATGGACTAAAACCCTCATACCTTATCGATTCATACCTACTACTTATTAACTTTTTGGTTACGATTTTTTAAATCTTTACCTTCATACTTAAACTATGAAAATAGATTCTGTAAGATTTAAAACAATCACAAGTAAGAAGCGTACCAGAAAGGTAGCCAGCGGTGATAATTTTTCGCTTTTTGATCTTGCCCCTATCGCAACACAAACATCTGTTTCAACTATCCAACCCACTACTCATGTCGGCAACGTGTTACCTGTTCAAACAAGCCCTGAACACAAAGAGCATGCCCTTATTGATTATGCCGAATCAGTATTAGATAACCTGCATCTTCTCAATTTAGCCATCTTAGGCTATGGCGACTCCGTTAAAACACTCATGGAGCTTCACCAAAAACTACTCAACATTCCTAATGCAGAAAGATCAATAAAACTCAATCACTTGATTGAGATGATTGAATTGCGTGGGCACGTTGAGCTTGCCAAGAGAGGCATGGCCAAATAACCATAAAATAAACGTAACCACCCTTGAGAAAATTTTTTAAAGGCTGTTGATAAAAGCTTGCATCTGCTCACAACTGTCTATATGTTTTCATAACTCATTGCTAAGTAGGTTCTCGTTGGAGGTGCTGATGTCCGAAATTCTTCCAGAAAATTATTGCCCGAGTGATAATGAGGAGTTTATGAACCCATTGCAGCTCGAATACTTTCGTCAAAAACTTTTGAAATGGCGGCAAGAACTTTTAGTTGAATCCAATGAAACACTGCATCATTTGCAAACCGATAGCCATAACGAACCAGACATCACCGATCGTGCATCAAATGAAATTGATTTTTCCATTGAACTACGCACCCGTGATCGCGGCCGGAAGCTCATCAATAAAATTGATGAAGCTTTAGAACGCATCTCAAATGGCACCTATGGTTATTGCGAAGAAACAGGTGAGCCCATCACCATTGGGCGTTTAGAAGCTAGGCCCATTGCTACATTGAGTGTAGAAGCCCAAGAACGGCATGAGCGTCAGGAAAAGCTCCACCGAGACGACTAACCTCAAGAAGCTTTAGCGTTTAACAAACCCCGTCTAATCCAAAAGTCAGGATATTTAGCAGTCACTTTATCGGCAGCATCCGCAGCTGACTTCACAGAATCATAAATCCCAAAGCAGGTTGCCCCACTGCCAGATAATCTTGCCAAAAGGTTTCCAGACGTATTTTCCAAAGTGTGGATAACGTGAGCCACTATCGGGCACATCTGAATAGCGGATGAGTACAATGCATTACGAGCGCTCTTAAGCCAGTCTACCCATTCTTCTGGATGCCTTAGGTTAACAGGCTCCAAAGGCACATCAAATGGAGCATTTGATTCCTTATAACACTTAAACACTTGCGGTGTAGATAATGGCATCAATGGATTAACTAAAAGGATTGGAAACTCTGGAAAGCTAGCGCAGAAAGCGATCACTTCGCCAATACCCGAGATCCATTTTGGTTGTGCATCAAGACACATGGGAACATCCGCCCCTAATGTAAGGGCTAGCTCAGCCAACTCTTCTGGCAAACAGGGCTTTTTCAAACCTCTATTCAATAGATTCAGCATCGCCGCCGCGTCAGTCGACCCGCCACCTATACCTGAAGCCAAGGGAAGGTTTTTGGATAAAGTCACATCCACGCTAAAGGTTTCTTTGGTTTTCTGTCGTAAAAGGCAAACTGCTTTTACAATCAAATTTGATTCCATTGGCTCTTGAGATAACAACTGACCAAATGGTCCTTCTATGTGGTACCTATCTTTTCCTAACGACTCATTAAACTTTACTGAAAGCTCATCCGCAATATCACAAAATGCCACTAACGAGGAAAGTTGATGATATCCATTACTCGTGCGCCCAACCACATGCAAAGCCAAGTTAATTTTGGAACGCGCATGAGCGACATAACCATTAACATCCCGCCAAACCACCTCACATTTCACTATAATGAGGACCTCCACCACCTTCTGGCGCCGTCCAAGTAATATTTTGAGTAGGATCCTTGATGTCACATGTTTTGCAATGAATACAGTTTTGGGCATTAATCTGCAACCTGAGCCCTTGCTCATCATTCAAAAACTCATAGACACCAGCTGGGCAATATCGCTGCTCTAATCCACCATAAACAACATAATTAATATCAACGGCCTTTTGCTTATCTTGCAGCTGCAAATGGCAGAGCTCATCCTCTTTATGCATAACTCCCGTCAACGACACAGAAGACATACGATCAAATGATATCTTTCCATCAGGTTTTGGATAATCTATAGGCCGCACTGACTGAGCTGGCTTTGTAGCCAAATGGTCCGTTTCATGGGACAATGTTCTAATGGCCATTCCTTTTAGGATATAGGTCTCCAATGCAGCATTAATGAGCCCCCGCATCAACCCTTTGCGAAAGCCAGGTCGAATGTTGCGAACCTTAAACAATTCACTTATCACAGACGATGTTTTTATGGCCTCAGCATATCCAAATTTTTGAAGCTCATGTTGGCCTGAAAGCAACGACTCACAGATGGTTTGGCCAGCTATCATACCCGACTTCATTGCTAAATGAATGCCTTTGATGCGCGCGACATTCAAGAATCCCGCAGCACAACCCACGATCACACCACCTGGAAATTCTAGAGAGGGGAGCGCTTGATACCCACCTTCATTAATCGCTCTTGCACCATAAGCTAACCGTTCTCCGCCTTCCAACAAAGGCCGGATGCTCGGATGATGCTTAAAGCGCTGAAACTCCATATAAGGATCCAAATATGGGTTTGCATAATCTAATCCAACGACAAATCCGATTGCCACCCTTTGGTCAAACAGATGATACACGAATGATCCTCCGTATACGTCCTTATCCAATGGCCAACCAATAGTGTGGGTAACCTTGCCAAGCTTGTGAAGTGATGACGGAGTGCGCCATATTTCTTTAAGACCCAACCCATAGGTTTGCGGGCTATGTTGAAGATTATAACGTTTCTTAACCGCCTGCGTGACTGAGCCCCTTGTCCCTTCTGCCAAAACAACACATGACGCCCGTATAAAAACCCCTGGCTCAAAATTTGGCCCCTGAGAACCATCTTTCAAGCGCCCCTGATCCACTGTTTTAACACCCACCACTCGGTTATTTTCCACCACCACATCGGCTACGGGAAACCCGACAAAGATATCCACCCCAACGGCTTGCGCCTGTACAGCCAGCCATCGGGCTAACTGGGAAAGGCTGATGATTATGTTACCCTGGTTTTTAAGTGGTGCAGGTGTAGGCAACTTAAAAGATCGAGTTTGGGTGAGGTATAAAAATTCGTCAGAAGTTACCGGTTGATACTTTGGAAACGCAGGATCATCCTGCCAATGAGGAAACATTTCATTCAGCGTACTGGGATCGAGAACAGCCCCAGATAAACAATGATCACCAACCTGCGCTGCCTTTTCTAAAACACACACAGATAGATCTTGGTTCTTAAGTTTTGCTTGCGTCTTTATCTGTATTGCCGTCGAAAGGCCCGCAGGCCCGGCACCCACAATGACTACATCAAATGCCAGCTCTTCCGTCATCTTTGATAAAACTTTCTGAAAATTTTTTCTTTTGAGTAGTATGCGCGAACACCACTTCCGAGTCATCCATTTTTTGTTTGGGACACATGAAATCATTAAAGATACCACACTTCTTCTTGAAGATTCAACGAAACCTAAAAAAGTTAACTATTTATTAACTTTTGGCGAAAGAAACTTGTATAACTTTCAATTTTTTGGTTACACAAATGCTCTATGTCATCATCGTTCTTGCGCTGCTTTTGGATGCATCACTTTTTGCAATCGTCCAACCCTTGTTAGGAAAAATTTTGCTTCCCATTTTTGGCGGAACACCCACTGTCTGGAATGGCACCCTCCTCTTCTTCCAAGGAGCGTTTTTTCTAGGCGCTGTGTATGCATACATCAAGCAAAAGCTGTTTTCTCCGCGAAAACAATTATTGAGCCACCTTGTTTTGCTCGGACTATCTTTCCTATTTTTGCCATTAACCATCGTACTATATGGTAACGCAACTCACTCACCTGTATTCAGCTTATTTGTCACATTGATCGCTTGCGCTGGCTTACCCATATTCCTAATTGCTTGCAACAGCGTGTTATTGCAAACATGGTGCGCCATTTCTGACCTAAAAGCTTTCAATAAAGACCCATATGCTCTCTTTAGCATTAGCCATTTGGGCATTATATTAGGATTCATTGCATACGCTATCCTTGAGCCACATTTTGGACTCAAAGCTTTCAAGGCTGGATGGTCAATTTTATTCATCGCATTTACCGTTGCGCTATCCCTTGTCTTGTTGGGCTTTCGGAAACATTTACCAGACAGGAAAAATGTCATCACATCTTCCTATAAACCAGCATCTTTATCAGACAAAATCTGGTGGTTTTTCTACCCACTTATTTCCATGGGATTGCTGATTAGCTATACCAACTATATCGCCATTGATTTGTCCTCATTCCCCTTGCTTTGGGTAGCTCCTATGGTGTTCTACTCATTAAGCTTTGTGATCACTTTTGCTCGCAAATATTTCCACTGGATTAGTGACCGTGTTGTACTAGCATTGCAGTTGATATTTTTGGTAGCCATCATGGGACTCACCCTCTTTGGTAAAACTGTTGGCACTACTATCAACTTCATTATCCACTCTGGGTTCTTCACCACCTCAATGATACTCATCCACGGCCATTTGGCATCCTTAAGGCCATCTAGCGATCACTTACCTTCTTTCTATATCACCATGGGCGCTGGCAATCTTATTGGAGCTTCGTTGACAGCCGTTATTGCACCACTCTTCTTAAAAATCCCGATTGAATACAATATCTTTATCATTGCCGCATGCTTAGTCGGTGTACGAGTTAATTGTAACATTACACGCCAGATTCTACCCTGGGTAGTTAGCATCGTCGCCATTACCGCTGGCACCCTAACGCTAAATTCCTTAAATGTAGCCAGCCAAACACCGATCGTTGTCCTGCTTGCCAGTGGCGCAGCCTTAACATTGGCATACTTACGCAACTTTCCACCACAAATGGCTTTGTTCTTATGTGCCATCTTGGCTTTTACTCAGTGGCAAAAATTGACCGATGGCCTTGTTTGCGTCGATCGTAGCTTTTTTGGCCCATCCCATGTCATGCAAAGCGGTGACTATCGTTATTACACAAATGGCAATACCTTGCATGGTATTCAGTCCACGCATCCAGATTACGTGCGAGCACCCATTTCATATTTTCACCCTGAAGGACCGTTCGCCGAATTCATCCATATTTTCAATCAAACCCCCAGACCTATTGCTGTTATGGGGCTCGGTGTTGGTACTATTGCCGCTTTTGCGAAACCCCATCAGAAAATTGATTTTTTAGAAATTGACCCATTGGTCAAGAAAATTGCTTACAAGCATTTCACTTATTTATCCTCATCTGAAGGTGATATCTCGGTACTCATAGGTGATGGCAGAGCTTTGTTACAAGAAGCCCCAAAGAAAAGCTATGGCCTCATTGTGATGGATGCCTTTAGCTCGGACGTTGTTCCGGCTCATCTTTTAACCTTAGAGGCAGTTCAGGCATACAGCAACGCTCTTCAAGACGATGGCGCGATCATCATTCAAACCACAAGCCGTTATTATGACTTTAGGCCATTAATGGTTGGCCTAGCTGAAGCATTAAACATGAAAATTATGACTGGAACTGACTATGAAATTAACAGTGGTCGTGAAAAAGATCTGCTATATATTTCAAGATGGTTTGTATTAACCCATAATACCAAGCTGGTTAACTCGCTTAAAAAAACCCGTTTCTGGCATGAAGTTAAAGTTAAAGAAGAAGCCTCACGCGTTTTATGGACAGATGATTACGCCAATCAAACCGTTTTACTATCCACACCAAATTGAAAAAAACGGCTTAAGCTGCAGACAAAACTTCTTCAATCTTGAGGGCAGCAGCAGCTTCATCGATATCCTCAATGACAGCAAGTTCTCTGGTAAAACGGTCCAAAGCAGCTTTATAAATCTGCCGCTCACTATAAGATTGGTCTTGCTGGCTACTGTTACGGTGAAGATCACGAATCACTTCAGCAATGGATGTCGGGTCCCCCGAGTTAATTTTGTTTTCATATTCTTGCGCACGACGGCTCCACATAGTGCGACGAATACGGGTCCGGGTCTTTAAAACTTTTAACGCTTGTTCCATTTGTTTTTGAGAGCTTAAGGACCTTAATCCTGCAGCATGTGACTTAGCGATAGGAAGACGCAAAGTCATACGATCTTTATCAAAAGCAATGACATATACCTGCAACTCTGTCCCAGCAACTTGCTGCGTCTCTACGCCAGTAATCCTCCCCACACCGTGGGCTGGATAAACAACGTAATCACCATTTGAAAAAGATCTAAAAACTGTCATTTTTTTACCCTTGATTTAACTTTAAGGGTCAAATTCAATTTGATTGACCAAAAAAGTGTTCGTGCCTATACCCTTAACTATATAAGTATGTTAACACTTTTTTAACCAAATTCAAAGCGCTGTTTTTTCTAGCAATCCTGCGCTTTTAAGCTAAGAGCCTGGCTTTTTACTAAAATGATCTGGAAACTTGTTGGGAACACCTTTCCACTCATCGGCATCCGCAGGGGGTGCCTTCTTGCGGGTTATGTTTGGCCAAGAAGCAGAAAATTCTCGGTTATGCTCCAACCATTGTGCTGCACCATCAGCGGTATCTGGAATAATTGCTTCAGCAGGACACTCAGGCTCGCACACACCGCAATCTATGCATTCATCAGGATGGATCACCAGCATATTCTCGCCCTCATAAAAACAATCGACCGGGCATACCTCTACGCAGTCCATGTACTTACACCGGATACAAGCGTCGGTTACTACGTATGTCATATCATCCTCATTTAGCCATCATCGACGGGCACTTACACACCACAATCACAACTCATGGCCCACCTTATAATGATAAAATGAAAAATTCAACTTAAAGCTTTGCAAGTCTCTTTTTGATTAAGAGCTCTGTTTCAAACGATAAAATAAGTACCCCTATGAAAAAAGCAACATAGGCTAAAGACATACAAAACAATGGGCCCAAAAATACAGAATGAATGGCTGGCCTACCTATCCTCATGATACTGGCCGGCTGATGCAATGTGTTCCACCAGTAGACTGACCATTTAATAATGGGCAAATTAATAGCACCAACTATAGATGCAATGGCCATAATTTTATCGCCCTTGGTTTGCCCACCAAAAGCATCTTTCATACCGATAAGCCCCAGATAAATAAACCATAATATAAGCATTGAAGTTAGCCTAGCATCCCATGCCCACCAAGTACCCCACATCGGCTTACCCCATATTGCGCCAGTCAACAAGCTAATGGTAGCAAATGAAAAACCAAAACGCAGAGAAAGCTTCATCAAGATAATGGCCACTTGATGCCGCCAGATGAGGAACACTGCTGAAAGGCTCGCCTGCATAGCGTAGACAAACAGAGCCATCCACGAAGCTGGAACATGGACATACATAATCCGCACAGCATCACCTTGTTGATAATCAGCCGGCGAAAAAAACCATCCCCATACAAACCCTACTCCCAATAACACGCCAGAGAGCAACACGAATGGCAAACCAAAGGGCTTTACAAGCCTCAATAATCTGGAAGGATGAGCTAAAGATAGCTTTTTTTCATACACCATTTAATGTCCTACACATCTTGAACCTGCGCCCTAAGAAGCTTCTGCCCACCTATGAGCACGACTGGCAAAGTCAAACAAATCGCGATACCCATAAAAGTCCAGGCGATGAATGGCTCATGAGCATTGATCCCTATCAAAAAGGGCACATACAAAGGCAACGCCAACGCTAAACTTAGCAATTGGTTTTTGCGTATAGCCAACATCAAACATGAAACAAAAACAACCACCATGGATATATGAAATGTAAAAGCAAAAAAGCGCAAAACCATTTCACCAGTAACATGCTCTGGTAAATGAAAAAATATCATCAAGATGGGAAAAGCAATCACACTTGGAGCCGCAAAAAATAACCAAAACACAAGGATTTTAGACACTAAGTAAAAGTACACAGGCGCATCATAAATCACTAAATCTTCAATGAAATTTTCTCTGTAATCCACTTCCATAGCCCGTGGCGCTTGGAGAATAGACACAATGTAGAATAACGCCATCACAATGCCAAACCCCACCCGCTGCAAAATAGACGCTTCGCTGCCAATCGCCAAAACCACCACTAAGCAAGCAAGAATGATGACCGTTTGATCCATCAAAAAATCATCTATCTTCTGCCAAGCAATAGCTATCTCACGAAACAAAAACCCGGTCATGATTGCCCCAACCATATTGTTTGGCGTTGAATATCACCTAGCATATGGTCATTATGGCTCGCAGCAATCACACTCCCACCTTGCGCCATATATGCTGCAAGCTTCGTTACAAGCAATTGTTGCCCTTCACCATCTAAGAAGTTAAACGGCTCATCCAAAAGCCAGAGATCGCGTTGTATAAGCCACAGCTTAGCCAGCTGAAGACGTTTGGCTTGCCCAGAAGACAAAGCTGTCACCACGTGTTCTTGAAGGGATTGTAGCCCAAACTCATTTAAGGCCTGTTCCACCCTATCGATAGAAACACCCAATACCAAGGCAAATGACTTAAGCCATAATCCCACTTTAATGGGGGCCGCAAATACAGGTTCTGATGGGATATAGCCGCAAGTATATGCCGCTTGCCAGTTAATACCTTCAGCTGTTAACAGGCCACATATGGCTTTGAGCAATGTTGTTTTTCCAGAACCATTTTTCCCTTTAACCATGATCAGTTCACCAGGTTTAAGAGAAAAACTAACGTCCTTAACTATGGCCAGGTTGTTTCGATAGCAAATTGCGTTGGTAAGACTAAGCACCCTTAAAAATCCGTACAACGCCCTTTTTGCTCCCAATCCCCATAGCGCGTTGGTTCTAACCCTTTAGGGCCATTCAGCTCTATCTCTTTTTTAACAGGCTCTGGCTTTGACTCACTTGTCTGACAGTGGCTAAGCGGATTTTTGGAAGAAGGCACTCGTTCCATTTTATTTAAAATCCTATCATCTATAAAACAACTACACTAAAAGACACAAATTTTGTATAGTTAGGTGTTTTTAGCATGAATAAAGAAAGACCACAACTCTTGGGCCCTAGAATACTACCTTCATTGTTATCGGCTAATCCTTTACGCCTTGAAAGCGAGCTTACACCTTTAAGCGCGGGAGGCATTACGGGATTGCATGTCGACGTAATGGATGGGCATTTTGTCCCTAACCTAACTTTCGGCCCTCATATGATCAAGGCTTTGCGGACCCAAACTTCCTTTTGGATTGACGCACATCTGATGATTACTTTGGAAAGTAGGCTTTTTGAAGCATTTGTCCACGCAGGCGCACACCACATCACGCTCCATGTGGAAACCTCAGTTTCTTTAAAAGATAAGCTTGAACTGATAAAAGCAAATGGCTGTGGTGTTGGTCTATCCTTAAGGCCATCTACCCCACCTGAATCCATTCTCCCATTTTTAGATATATTGGACATGATTTTAGTGATGACTGTTGAACCAGGGTTTGGCGGGCAAGCATTTATGCCAGACCAACTTAACAAGATAGAATTCTTAAGAAAAGCAATCGATACCTCAGGCCATACCTCAGGCCATAAGATCCGCTTGGAAGTTGACGGTGGCATTAATCAACAGACCATTCAGTTGTGCGCTGAATCTGGCGCAGATACATTTGTTGCTGGCGCTTCAATTTTTGAATACAATAACCGTGACATTTCTGGAAATCTTAAATCCCTCCAACAATCCTTAGGGATACCTTGCCATTGAGAAGTTTTATCAAAGCAGCTCAAACCCATTTTTTATTTGCTGTTAGCTCACTTGGTAAAACGCACAAGTGGAGCGGAAGCCTTTTTCAAGATGCTTGGCCAGGAAATTACAAAGAAGGGCAACAGCTTTATAACGGTCGCTTTGCCTATTGGGGCGAAGAAATCGAATTTAACAGCCACAATTTTTGGCGGCATCAGGGCCTTACTCAGCCGTTCATGGGGATCTTGCATAGCTTCGAGTGGTTAAGGGCTCTTAGGTCATTGACTTTTCCTGAAGCCAGAGGCATAGCTAGAACTTACATCAAAGATTGGATTCATAATAACCATGGGTGGCATCCTATCGTTTGGTCGCCCGATATTGTTGGCCAAAGATTATCATCATGGGCATCTCTTTTTGATTTCTTTGGTTCAAGTGCAGATGATGATTTTCTTGAACTATTTCAAACTAGCTTCAGCCGGCAATTACGTTACCTAGATCTAATTTGTTTATTTCGACCGCCCCACATGCTTGATATTCAAGTCTTTAAGGGACTTATTATCTCCAAGATTGCTTTAGGGCAGCCTATCTTTGTAACGTTGCGCAGTCTTGAAACATATTTGAGTTTAAACTTATATGCTGATGGATCTCATAAGAATCGCTCTCCCATGGCGCAACTCATGATTTTGAGAGACTTAATAGACATTCGCATGTGCTTAAAAGCGAGAGGGATTGTTCCTTCCAACAAACTCTCTCAAGCCCTTTCTCAACTAGCCGATATTGTCAGGTTTTTTAGGCTGGGCGATGGAGGCCTAGCTGTTTTTCAAAATAGTTTCGAAGGATCTCCAAGCCTCATTGATCTCATTTTGTCGCAATCTGATTTCTCAAAACAGACTATCGAGCACCTGGATGAAGGTGGTTTCTTTAAGATTAACCAAGGCAAAACTATGCTTGTCTTTGATATTGGCTCCCCTCTAGTGCAACCCAAACTGATGGATGATCGCCTGAGTTTTGAGTTCAGCTATGGTGATAAGCGTATCATCACAAACGGTACAAAGCCGTTTCAGGTCACAAGCCAAATGTCGCAGCCCATTGCAACAACTTCTTTGTCCTCCACTGTTCTTTTCTTTGACGCTCGCAATCGGATCATTCAAGATTTACAAGCGCCATCCACCATTGATTCGTCGCTATGGACACTTGTTGAGGATAAGCAGGCGGTTCTTTCGTCAGAGTGGAGTCAAAAAATTGGAAGCAATAGATTAAGACACCAGCGAGCCTTGACTCTCATTAATAATGGCACTGAAATCCGATGTGAAGAGCACCTGCGTGGGGCTGAAAATGGATCAGCTCTTATCCGGTTGAACTTCCACCCTTCATTAAAAGGCTCTCTAAATAAGGATAGTTCCACTATCATACTATGCCAAGATGACGGTCGCAAATGGCGTTTAAATTCAGGCAAAGGCTATGAATTAGGGCTTCACAGAGGCTATTACTATGGTATAGATAATCAGGAACTTTTTTGCCCACAAGCCGTCATCAAAGTCCGGTTTAAAGAAACCCAAATGGTTGTTAAATGGACACTGCGCCTCCTCGACTAGCATCAGAAACGACCCTTGACCCTAACGAATCCATGCACTTTCAGCAGTATGCTCACGCCTGGTGGGAAGAGTCTGGCCCATTTTCTATCCTTCATAAGATTAATCCAACGCGCCTTTCTTTTATTTTAGAGGCCATCAGATCTGAGCATGAGCTGAATGATTTGCTTCCCCTTAAAGGATTCCGTATTCTGGATGTTGGATGCGGAGGCGGACTTCTTTGTGAACCATTAGCGCGTTTAGGAGCCACAGTTGTTGGCATCGATGCGGTCTCAGAAAATATTACAACCGCACAAAAACATGCTTTAGACAATGGCTTAAGCATTGACTATCAAACAAGCACGATAGAGTCATTTCAAAAAGATCCTTTTGATGTGGTCATTGCCATGGAGATCATTGAACATGTCGATAACCCTGCATTGTTTCTGGAGCATTGCGACCGCCTAACGCAACCGGATGGGTGCTTAATTTTGTCCACCCTTAACCAAACCATATTTTCAGCCGCACTTGGCATTTTTGCGGCAGAAAATATTTTGGGTTGGGTACCAAAGGGCACACACTCATGGTCAAAGTTTATACGCCCTCGCCATCTGCAACAACTGTTGTTTAAGCATAAATTTGAACAGCAAGTTTATAAAGGCTTAAGCTTTAAGCCGCTCTCTAGACAATGGATTTTAAGTGACAATCTTGATATCAATTACTTGGTAGCAGCATTTCGGCACAAAAACGAAAGACCTAAGAAGCATTTTTTTGGTGATCTTTCTTCTTGGGGATAAAGCCCCCAAACATTTTGCCTGGACACCCATCCTTTGATGCCCTTAATTTCAACCTCACACCAGCTTTCAGTATATGATTTAAGACGAGCAGTCACATCGCCTTCTGCATATGCTTTAATTTGGGCGCCTTCTCTTGGTTTATCATAGACTGGATGACGTCCACTTAGAAAAATAACATGACGCACACCTGTGAGCATACTTTTGTGTACCCAGCCTTCAGCGCCTTCATAATCACGGATTTTACGCCAACTGTCATACTCCAGAATGATCTCAACTGGGATTGACTCCCTCTTGAACTCCCAGGCAACACGATATGTTTTGTCTGGCCCAACACGAACATAAACCTTTGACGAGGCCAGACTGACAAATCTCGGAAGCGGCTGCGCATCTTGTGCATGACATAGCGCACTTGTCAGCATGATAACCAACAACCCAAACGTTTTTTTCCATGATCTTAACAAAACAAACATCTATTTCTTTTGCAAACTATTTGCTTTGTTCTGCATATATTGTCGGTAAATGTCAAGCTGGGCGAGAGTGCTTCGAATATCATTAACGGTAGCAAAATGTTTTTTAGACTCAGGAACAGTGAGAAGATTAAATTCATCCCGCAAGGATGAGCTTTTCATTTTTTCTTGAAACTTATCTTTTAAGCTTAAAATCTTATCGCTCTGTTCTGTCAAATTATAGGCTGTGGCTAACATAACAAGCAGCTCTTCAAGCTTAATAGTTTTGTTTTCTTCTAGCTTCTCAGGATGCTCAACAATATCTTCAAGGATCTTTGAGGCATTCATCCAGTCATTCATATGCCAGTAAACCATCACTCTTTTAATAGACGTATCCAAAGTATCTCTTCCTTCTAGCAACCTTAATGCATCTGAAAACTTTTGTTCCAAAACGAAAGCTCTAAATTTCAAACTTTCATATTCGTCATTCAAAGGTGGCATCAAATCTTGAAGCTCAATCTTATCTAATTGAGCTTGAGCCTTATCAGTTTTCTCATCATTGATGTAAAAACGTACCAGATGCAATTCATCTTTCAGCTTATCTTCTTTGGATTTGTAATTATGAACTTTTAACCGTTGTTCCAATATTTCAACAGCTGGAGCAAACAGATCAAATTTTTCAAGCCTACCCAATAGCGGATATAAAACCTTTTGGAAATCTGTTGCTGGAGCAATAAAAGATTTATATTCAGCAAAAATAGCAAGCGCAGACAAGACAGGTATTTTGGCAAAGGCTTCTGTTGTAAAGGCTTCAACCACAGTATTGGCAATTTTTTGCCCATAATGTTCTTTGTCCGCCTCTATGTTAGATTTGCTATAAGCTTGCCTTAAAATGCTCAACGCGCGAGTGTAGTTGCCTTGTTTAATTAGCAGCTGTGAGATCATACTGATGATTTCACGGTACTCAGCACCATGACGCCATTCTAGCCTTAAACGATCCAACTTTGCTAAGGCTTCTTCATCAGTTATCTTGCGACCTTCCCATTCTGCCACCATTTTTATAAAGCGCGCTTTAACTCTAATCCGTGGGTTTTGAGAGTCCTCCAAAGACTCTATTATTTTACGACCATCAACTGTCAATTTTTGTGCTATATACAAGTGTCCTTGGTAATACGTTATTTTTTCTCTTAAGTATTGATTTGGAATTTTTGTTTGCTGAAGAAGCTCTAGGATTTTACTGGCCATTTCAAGCTCATTGATATGGATGAAAGTTCTTAAAATCACCAACCCAAGATAGGCGCGTATATTATCTGGATACTGTTTAAGAAAATGCACAGCCTGTGCTAGGCCCTTTCGTGCCCGCTCCTCATTCCAAAACTCCGCATCAATAATCCCCATTAAGAAAATTGACTCTGGCATCCGTCTTAACTTCGACTGCAAGAGAGCCTTTCGAGCGGTGATATAATCTCTTGCCAAAATAGAGGCTAGCGCATAATGGGCCTGAATCTTCCACTCTCTGTCATAGGCTTCATTGCTAATCAATGCAGACTTAAAAGCCCCTTGAGCCTCTTTATAGTAGCCACTCATAATTAAAGCTCGACCATAGTTATAGTATAACATGGCCCTCTCTTCTTCAGATCGCAAAAGCTTTGACTGAATCTCAGCCTTTAACTCTGCAAGCGTTTGATTCTGGAGCACTTTCAGTTCATCTAGTTGAAAGATTGATTTATCGACAAGCTCTACCTTTTTGTGGAATTCATCCTTTTCTTGGCTCGTGATCCTTAGTCCACCAGGTCTGGAGACCATTACGCCATCGTCTTCGATTTTCACAACCAAATCATCCACGTTTTTCTTAATGACGAGCCCTTGTTCGCTTGGCAAAATATCAAGGTCAACCCACTTTGCTAGATGGTCAAAACCTAAACTTCTTTCAGTGGTTGGCGCAATAAATAGAGCGTCACCCACATCTGGGTCACTCCAAGTCAGCACCCTTTTTGAACCAACGCTGAATTTGTATTGCGTCCCACCCTCAGTAGTATTTTTTTCGTAACGAATGATTTTGTCTGGAAACACAGGCAATTCCTGAAGTGTATAGATGGTTTCGTCATAAATTTTGGATAAATTAATCGCATAAGAACCATCTATGCGGATTCCCAACAAGCCATCTTGCGTTCTAACATCCACTCTGGGAGCATCTTTAGGACTTGGTGCAACAACAAGTTGGATAGGCCTATCCGTTACATCCAAAAACAGCCATGATGCCCCACCTCGTTGTATCATCGCTAACGGAAATTGATGCACCGTGGATAAAACCATAACATCTTTCCCATGCTGCTTAGTAATTTTGAGGATCACTTTTTCAGGGGGCACAGACGATACACCGTCAGATTTACCTGCTTGATTTTTCCCTGTCACAGGCAGTTTATGCCCTTCTAAATAATCTAACACATCTTTCAAAGTTTCGATGTTATCTTTATTACCAACTTCTTTAAAACTGGCATCAATATGAACCTCGCCAGATTTTTTAGGAATATCAGACCTTCCTTCTTCAACTGCTGCCAGTTTTGCAAGAGGATTTTTTTGTGCGCCATTTGGATTTGATTCGGGAGAGCTTTCCTTTTCAGAGTGACTGGATGGCTGTTTAGCTAACTTGCCATACACATCTACAATAACCATACCCCGACTTTTAGACGTTTTAATCTCAACATTGTTTTGAACAAGAATAGACATCGTTTGCCCTTGCTCTTGCGCAACAATCTCGATGTGAGGTTTGACTTTGGTTTTGTTTCCAATTTGGCTTAGATCAATTGTATCTTTTGTTTTAAGATGTAAATGAATCTGACCATTGGAAAATGTATGGCTCATATCAAATGGAGTTTTAGTTTGGAAAACAAACCGTGTAAAATCTTTATGATCTCCTGCCTTGACAACAATTGTTTCAGCACAGAGCAACGCATTAAAAAAGAATAGCAAGCTTACCCAAAAAATGGCGAATAACCACTTTGTACCACCAAAGATTAGCCTTTGTTTAATAGGCGAATCAAACTTTAAAACACATAGTCTCATTGGCCTTGAGCCGCCCTCTCATTAGCATTCGTATTGTTCAGCTGCTGTTGAGCTTCGTCTTTCTTTTGGCGCTCTTTAGCTAAGGCTAATGTGAGATCACGAGCCCGCTTCGTTTCCATGTAAGAGATAATTTGAGATGCCTTAACGTCCTTAATATAGGTAATAACATTTAGTAGGATGGGCATATCCAGCTCGGAAAAAATTCTTGCAGCTTCTTTAGGCTTCATTTTTTCATAAATTTTTGCCAATGTTTTAAAGTTTTCTTTTTCTTGTGAATCGTATTTCTTTAATAGCCCTTCAATTACCAATCGAAGGTTTTGAAGCACTTCAATTTTTTGATCCATCCTTTGTTCGGACGCCTGCAAAAGAGCCATTCTCAATCCAATTTTTTTATCTTTTTCATCAATTTCTTGGCGTCTTTCAGATAAAGTTTCGAGAACCTTAATCTCATTTGATGTGAGTTTCATTGGATTAAAAGTTGTATTGACCTTACTCTCTTCTGCCTGAGTCGATTTTTCAGACTCTACTTTCTTATCCTTTGTTTCATCTTTTGATTTGTCATTTGCAACTTTAACATCTTGAGGTTTATCCTCAAGTTTAACTTGGCCCATGTCCTCAGGGCCATAGGGATTTTTTTCCGGCACAGATGTTGGAGTGTCTCTAGACTGTGATTTTGAACTTACCATACCACTTTCTCCAGCCCCCTTTTCCTGAGCAACAGCCACATTCCCTTGGCCAAACATCAAGATTTTGCAAAACACAACAGCCATGCAAAGAAGACTCAGAACCGTAAATAATGACGTCATACCTACAGAGCGTAAGACAAAAAAATGAACAAAACGCCTTTCGAAGTCTTCAACGTATATTTTGAAGCATCTTAAAAATTTTAAGCTCATCGTGAATATCATCTATCGTTGCTTTAAGTTCAGGTTTGAGTTTTTCTTCCTTATGAGGCGCTAATTCTTTTTTTATAGTTTTTTTGGCACTGGATATTTGTGTTTGCACAGGCTCGATAGAGGGCTTTTTCTGGGATATGCTTGGCGTTTTTTGTGATATTTTTTCCATTTCAGAAACCAACGTTTCAGAGCGCCCAATCAAAAATTCTAACTCCTCACACATACTCAATGCTCTATCGATTTTCTCTGTCATTTGAGTTTGCTCTTTTTGAGCGACATTTTTTAATTCTTGAATGGTTTGTGAGGCTTGATTAACTGCCTGATTGAAAGTCCCCATCACAGTTTTAAAATCATCTTTCCCAGATTTTAAAACCATTAAATGTTTACGTAAGACAATTGCATAAGCCATCATCACCACAAGAAGGATGCATAACAATACTTCAAATATAGTGCTTACGGCCATCATGGAATAATCTCCTCGATACTCACAGCAATCCTTGGGCCCCTATGCCCTATTTTAGCCGTAAACATAGATTTACCCTCACAAGAAATGGTCACAAGGCTTTCTGGGCTTTTCAACAACGTGATTTCCGATCCTTTTTTCCAGCTCATCACATCGCTTAAGAACTTATCGGTTTGATCAAGAACCACCTCCAGGGTGAAGCTTGTTTCTTCAAGCTCTGACAACAAAGTTTTCTGCCAAAATGGATCCTGCTCAAGAAGCTGATAGGGTATAATATTGGCGAAAACATGCTCAATAGTTCCAAAAGGTAGGACAATATCGAAAAAACCAGAACGATCTTCTAGCTCAACTTTCACTTTAATATGAAACACTGAAGCTGTGGGCTTGTCGATCATGGCAAAACGTGTGTTGACTTCAAGCCGCTCAAAAACAAACTCTACCGGCTTATCAACGTCAAATACTTCACTAAAGTCAGCAAACATAACTTTAAAAACACGCTCAATCAAATTTCTTTCAATTGAGGTATATCCTCTATTTTCATCAATCGCATTCAAAGAAGCGTGCCGCCCCCCGAGAAGCATATCCACAAATAAATACACCAACTTCTGGTCAAGACACATCATCCCAAGACCACCTTGAGGATCCAAACGAAATATGCCTGTTAAAGACGTATTAGAAAGGCTTGGTATAACTTCATCAAGACGCTCAGAAGTAATCATTTCCACGGTCACAACGGCAAAATCATTTGCCAAGCCTCGAAAACTACTAGCCAATTTCCTCACAAAACGATCACTGATAATTTCCAAATACGGAAGCCTTCGTAAGGCGATTGCCGTATTGCTATAAAGATCCTCAATTCGTTTTACAGATTTGATATTAAGCGAGTGCGCTTCGCTTTCAGTCCAAACATGAGCATTTGTTTCAATAACTTTCATGGGCATTGCCTTATTATTGAATCAGAACATCTTTAAACAGCATATCTTTAACCACCAATGGCTTGGTTATACCATTAATACGGATAAGCAGTTCTTCGCGTAGACGCTGCAAACCACCCTCTGAAGCTGACAAGTCTTCTACTGTTAACTCTCTTAGATACACTTGAAATTGGTCAACAATTTTTGGTTTTATTGCTGCAAGAGCATCTAGCTCATTTTGCGTTTCAACCTCAATCATGACACTTAACTTAAAATAGACTGGTTTTTTATTTTTCTGAGTTTGTCTTAAGTTAACAACGATATTAGCTAATTCAAAATATAGTGCTTTGCTTGAATGAATTTCTTTTTTTGATGATTTTTCTGCTTCACTAGATTTTACCAAAAAGTGTATCCACATATTTTTTGTGAAAAACAAGCCCACACCAACAGCCACGATACTGCTGCCAATTATAATTAGAAGAACAATTCTCTTATAAAGCGGCTTTCTTTTAGACGTGGGATTTTTACTACCTTCTTCAGCCTCTGGCTCTGTAGCTGGCTCTAACTCGCCACTTTCATTCTGCTCATCAACCATTGTTTTAACCTTAAAAACAACCTTAACTTTTTTCACACTAATCCCATGATTACTAACAAGTCGTTAAGCAGAGAATTTTTTACCTACAAAAATGGAAATTATTTCCCATTCATTTTTTTTAGGTTTTTAACGAAGTATTTATTAACTTCCGCAAACCTAATAATCATTGAAGGCTCTCACTTGGCACAGTTCATGCAGTGAGAAATCTGAAAGGATAATTTAAGGGTTAAGGCATGAAAAGCGCATCGATGGTTTCCCTATCTCAGCAACAAGCTCTTCGTAAACAAATGGAAGTTTGTTCTAATAACTTGGTTAACGGCTCAACCGCAGGCTTTCAAAAGGAAGTGTTACGCACAGCTGAGGAACCTCATAAAAAACGCATGACGCATACACTTTCCTTGGTAAAAATCTTAGAGGTTGATCGCATATCAAACCCAGGCCCACTCACAAAAACAGGCAACCCTTTGGATGTGGCAAGCCCCAGCCACGGCTACTTTTCAGTCCAAGCCCCTGATAGCACCGCTTATTCGCGCAGCGGCCAATTCACTCTCAATAGTGATGGTCAACTTGCAACCGCAACGGGCTACCCAGTTTTGGGCGATGGTTCCCCCATACAAGTTCCTGTTACCGCCAAGGAAATTCATATTGATCCTCAAGGAAATGTTTACGGCGACAATGAGCGTATCGGGCGTATTACACTTTCGACCTTTGAAAACGAAAAAGCCCTTCAACGAATTGGTGATGGTTTATTCATAGCGGAACAAGCACCACAAGCTGTAGAAACCCCAAACTTCCAGCAAGGTACTATCATGGGATCTAACGTCAACATGATCGAAGAATCTCTACATATGATTGAGATTTTGCGCAGCTATCAAGCTAGCCAAGAGTTAATTGATTCTGAAAATGAGCGGCGACGCAACTCAATTGATCGAATCGTTAAAGTCACATAAGAAATAGCAAAAAGGAAATGCCACAATGAGATCTTTGAATATTTCCGCAAGCGGCATGTTAGCACAACAGCTCAATATAGCGGTCATCAGCGATAATTTATCAAAACTTCAAGTGTCAGCATTTAAGCGTCAGCGACTCGAGTTTGCTGAAATGGCGCCACAAAATCTCCGCACTGCGGGTGCTAGTACATCTGGATCTGGGAACGTTTTGCCAACTGGTGCACAAATTGGCTTAGGTGTAAAACCTGTCGCTATTTCACGTATAATGCTTCAAGGCGAGATGAAGCCAACAGGTAACCCTCTTGATTTGGGAATCGAAGGAAAAGGATATTTTCGCGTTGAACTACCAAACGGTGGCACAGCTTATACACGTGCAGGCAGTTTTCAACTGAGCCCCAATGGTGCCCTTGTGACCAATGAAGGGTATTTTTTGCAACCACAAATCACCGTACCACCAGAGGCTGTGGAGATTTCCATTAGTAACACAGGAGAAGTTATGGCTAAACTTGCCAATAACCCTACTCCGCAATCTCTTGGTCAGCTTGAGTTAACAAATTTTGCCAACCCAGCTGGTCTCCAAGCACTCGGTGATAACCTTTCCCAAGAAACGGCAGCATCTGGTTCACCCACGGCAGGAGCACCAGGCAACCCAGGGTTTGGAATGGTAAAGCAGGGCGTTCTGGAAAGTTCAAACGTTGACCCTGTGGTCGAAATGACAACCATGGTTGAATGTCAAAGGCATTATGAAATGTGCGCTGAGAGCGTTAAAGCTTCCAGTGAAATGATGGCCACAGCGAATCGCTTGAGGAGTTAGTTTTTTATGGACTTGGTAAGGGTAGTGTTAGGCTTGTTCTTGATGGTTTCTGCAGCCCATGCAGCGGTCCTAAAGCCATACTTAATAACAGAAAATGACACACTACGTCTGTCAGATATCTTTCAAGGGTTGGAAAAATATGGGGATGTCATTATCGCCCCCACGCCTGGCCCTGGCCAAAAGAAAATTTTTGATTCCATATGGCTAAAAAATATTGCTCGGCAATATCAGGTCGACTGGCCCTCAAGTTCTGGGCTTGAAACTTTTACAGTTGAACGCAAGGGAACGGCTATTGACTTGACCTGGCTGGAAGAGCAGCTAACGCCCTTGGTTCGAGAAAAGCTATCCTTGCACAATGGCGACCTTAAACTAGACCCTTACATAAACCCTATCGTCGTCTCTGATCTGTCTTTAGCGCAAATTCAACTGACACACTGCACTTTAGATCCCAACTTTGAAAAAGTTCATATCGCATTTCGGATCAATACCAACACTTCAAATTCAGGACAAAACTTTTCGATGACAGGCAAGATTATCCGCAAAGTGGATGTGCCGGTTCTAACCAGAGATATTCGCATGGGTGAAGTCATTCAAGAATCAGACGTTGCTTTTCAAGGCCTATTTTCACACCAAGTCACACCTCAAGCTATCACTCAAAAGGAAGACCTGGTTGGACATGAACCTAAATACAGAACTTTGAAAGCTGGCCTCCCCATCCTACAGAGCGACTTAAAAGTACAATATGCCATCAAGAACGGTGACATTGTTACAATGGTTTTGCGTCATAAAAACATCACTGTAACCTCGAAGGGAAAAGCTCAAAATAACGCCAAGTCTGGCGAGAATGTGAGTGTTATGAACTTGGAGAGCAAAAAAATCGTCACCGGTATCGCGGAAAAAAATGGATCCGTTCGCGTTCAGTTAGTGACGGGAGGATAAAATGACTATTAAAAATCACGGTATACCATCCTTAATTGCCTTGATCACTTGCCATGCACTCACAGGGTGTGGCCCATTTGCAAAATTGCAGGACGTTGGCGCACCCCCACGCATGACAGCATTACAAAATCCAACGGAAGAAAGAGACTATAGACCTGTCACGACTCCAACACCAGAACCAGAACCACATATCCAAAAACCCAACTCTTTATGGCAATCTGGAGCAAGAGCCTTTTTCAAAGATCAACGAGCCCATAAGGCAGGTGATATCGTCACCGTTTTGATTAGCATTCAAGACAAAGGCAAGCTAAATAACAAAACCATTCGGACGCGCTCAAGTGGCATGAATATTCAAACACCTTCTATGATGGGCTATCTAAACCGCTTTGCGGTTAGACCAAATGTTAATGAGACCAACCCGTTAAATGTGACCAGCAACCCCACGCATACAGGGCAAGGTGATGTAGATCGTAAGGAAGAAATCGAACTGAAAATGGCGGCCATGGTGACACAGGTCCTACCAAACGGGAATTTGGTCATTAAAGGGCGTCAAGAAATTCGGGTGAATTATGAAGTAAGAGAAGTTTTAGTCTCAGGAATCGTTCGCAAAGAAGATATTCTCTCAAACAATACAATCCGTTATGAGAAAATTGCCGAAGCACGCATCTCTTATGGCGGCCGAGGGCAGTTAAGCGATGTTCAACAGCCACCTTATGGCCAACAAATTTTGGATACCCTATGGCCATTCTAAATCTTGGAGCGGGTGAAGGGAATCGAACCCTCGTCGTAAGCTTGGGAAGCTTCTGCTCTACCATTGAGCTACACCCGCTTGGCTTATATTTATAAAAGGGTTATAGAATAGTCTTGTTGGAACTTCAAGAGTCCAAAATGAAGGAAAACTCAAATGACATTCTCATCCCCTCAAGCTGGCTTAATTATCAAAGCAACAGTTGAATACGTCTTATAACGATTATCTGCATCTTTTCTCTAAACGTTCGCACAAAAATGATATTGCAATTTTAAACCAAAATCCTATGGTTAAATGATTTATATTGATAAAGGCCATGGTATGACGTTGGACTATAAAAGCACAATTTTTCTTCCACAAACTACTTTCCAAATGAAAGCGAATTTGCTTGAGCGTGAGCCACAAATTTTGGCCCAATGGAAGCAGATGAATCTGTATCAAAAGCTTCGCCAGCACTCAAAAGGAAAGCCCCTTTTCATTGTTCACGATGGCCCCCCTTATGCCAATGGTCATCTTCACATGGGAACAGCCCTGAATAAGGTTTTAAAAGACATTGTGTGCAAATCAAAATTTATGCTTGGATTTGACACACCTTTTATTCCTGGGTGGGACTGCCATGGGTTGCCAATTGAAGCTAAGGTTGAAGAAAACTATAGGCAAAAAGGGCTATCCAAAGATCAAGTTCCCGTCATTGCTTTTAGGCAGGAATGTCGTGATTATGCCTCTAAGTGGATCAAAATTCAATCAGAAGAGTTCCAGCGTTTAGGTTGTTTTGGAGAGTGGAACGCTCCTTATGCAACCATGGATTTCAGTTCTGAGGCGGCCATTGTCCGAGAGTTAGGGAAATTCTTGTTCAATGGCGGATTATTTTTAGGGACCAAGCCCATCATGTGGTCAGTGGTTGAAAAAACGGCCTTAGCTGAAGCCGAAATTGAATACCATGACAAAACATCTCGCTCAATTTATTTAGGCTTCAAGGTTGCCTCTTCATCCCATGAGGCCCTTCAAAACGCCATTGTCGTCATATGGACGACCACACCCTGGACCATCCCCGGAAACCGGGCTATCGCATTTCATGACGATGTCACCTATAGCCTTGTTGAACTAGGTGACCAAAGGTATCTGCTTGCGCAATCTTTGGTTGAAGCATTTTCTCACAAAACTAAGATGGAAACATTAACTGAGATCGCAACATTCAGGGGTAATGAATTAGCTGGCACGATTTGTGCCCATCCTTTGCGCGGGCAAGGATATGATTTTGATGTTCCTCTTTTTGCTGGGACACATGTTACCACTGATGCAGGCACGGGCTTTGTACATACCGCTCCAGGTCACGGCGTGGAAGACTTTGCTATGGGTAAAAAATATCACATAGAAATTCCATATACCGTAGAAAACGATGGTCTTTATGCTCCAGGCGTTCCTCTTTTTGCTGGGACACATGTTTTTAAAGCCAACGATCATGTGCTTCCAAAATTACGCGAAACAGGGTTGTTACTGTTTGAAGAAGACATTATTCACAGCTACCCCCATTCCTGGCGATCCAAAGCACCTCTCATTTTCCGAACCACACCACAGTGGTTTATCAGTATGGATGCCACTGAGCTGCGCCAAAAATCCCTTCAGGCCATTCAGAAAGTGCAGTGGTTCCCTAAAAACAGCATCAATCGCATCCATTCTATGGTCGAAAGTCGGCCAGATTGGTGCATTTCCCGTCAACGAGCTTGGGGAACACCCATCACGCTCTTTATTCACAAAAAATCCCGTGAAATACTTAAAGATCCAGAACTTTTTGAGCGTATTGCCCAAGCCATTGAAACAGAAGGTAGCGATATCTGGTTTAATGACCCAGGCTCTCGCTTCCTCCCACCTAAGTATAACCCTGAGGACTATGAGCAAGTTCCAGATATCCTAGATGTTTGGTTCGATGCCGGCTCTACCCATAGCTTTGTATTGGAACAAAGGGAGGGACTTAAGTGGCCTGCTTCTCTTTATCTTGAGGGAACTGATCAACATCGTGGCTGGTTTCAGTCTTCCTTGCTCATTGCATGCGGAACCAGAGGCCAAGCCCCCTATGAAAATGTCATCACTCACGGCTTTGTTGTGGATGAACATGGGAAAAAGATGTCCAAATCCTTAGGTAATACAATTAACCTTGAGGACTTGGTAAAAAGCCACGGTGTGGATTTGATAAGGCTATGGATCGCCTCTAGCGACTATATGGACGATATCCGTATTGGCAAAAGCATCATCAAACAACAAGAAGACGTCTACCGTCGCTTCCGAAATACCTTCCGATACCTTTTGGGAAGCTTGAATGATAATCCAAACCAACCTACAGTTGCCTATGATGAGCTACCGGATTTGGAAAAATGGGTTTTGCATAGACTGGCCTGCCTTGACGAGTTGCTCAAGGAATGCCTCGCATCCTTTGAATATAATCGCCTGATTGGGGAGCTGAATGCTTTTTGCTCGAGCGATTTATCGGCCTTTTATTTTGATATCCGCAAAGACAGCCTTTATTGCGATCACTCTAATAATATCAAGCGTAAAAGCACCTTATATGTGATGAACCAAGTTTTTGATTGCTTAGTCAAATGGCTGGCTCCATTTTTATGCTTTACAGCTGAAGAAGCCTGGATGGCTTTGCACGGACAACACTCATCTGTCCACGAGCAACTATTCCTCAATGTTCCAGGATCATGGAAGAATTCCTCCATTGCCGAAGTGGTGAACCGCATGCGTAATTTGCGGCGAGTCATGACAGGCGCTCTTGAAGTGGCCCGCGCAAATCATCTCATCGGCTCCAGCCTGCAAGCGGCATTAGTTGTTGGTTGCAACCCCCTGCTTTTGGAAGGACTTGAGAACGTGGATTGGGCTGAACTAGCCATTGCCTCCCATGTATCATTTGTGGAGCCCCATTCTATCGCCCAAAACCAAGACGTCTTCTGTCTGGAAGATTTTCCTTCTGCTGTAGCCCTCGTTCAAAAAGCTGAGGGCGATAAATGCCAAAGGTGCTGGAAAATTTTACCCGAGGTCGTGGAGCACCCAGAAAAGCTGTGCGCAAGGTGTGACGAAGTGGTTAATGCATGACCTTTAAAAACTTTCGAAATCTTATTCCTTTTGCTTGGTTGATCATTGCTATTTTGCTGATTGACCAAGTCACGAAACTTTTAGTCATGGACTTTTTAGGGGTTGAGGGTAACTCACTAAAACTTCTCCCTATTTTTAATTTAACGTTGGTTTTTAATCCTGGTGTCAGCTTTGGTATGTTAGTGTCATTAGGGAAATGGGGGCCGTATATTTTAACCGCACTCTCAGTTACAATGGTCGTTTTTTTACTAGCCTGGCTAAAGAACACCGTTGTTTGTATTGAGCGTATTGCGTTATCCATCATTATTGGCGGGGCAATAGGTAATATTATCGATCGCCTGCGCTTGGGAAAAGTTGTTGATTTTATTGATTTTTACATCAACAACCATCACTGGCCTGCGTTTAATTTTGCTGATGCAATGATTTGCATTGGCGTTTTTCTTCTGCTATGGTCTCAACTATCAACACATAGGAGCGAGAAAAACAGTGCTTAAAGGATTCCTGATTGCAGCCCCATTGCTAACCGCTTTATTAGTCAGTGGATGCTCAAACGTTCGAAGCAAGCTTGGCTTAGACCCGGAAGCCCCTGATGAATTCACCGTTTACGATCGAGCACCTTTAAGTGTTCCACCACAATTTTCGCTGCGCCCTCCTCGCCCAGGTGAAGCACGCCCACAAGAAAGCACCATTTCAAATCAGGCCGAAAAAATCTTGACTAAAGGTGCTTTAGCAGCGCCAAAGCCAACTGATGCTACAGCCGGTAAAAATGCTCTTCTTGAAAAAGCAGGCACCCAAGATATGGACCCTAATATTCGCCAACAGGTGGATCAAGATCTTTCACTTGAACAAAATCCTACTGACAAAAAACTCCTAGACGATGTCCTTTTTTGGCAGAAAAAAACACCTAAAGGCGATCCCATTGATCCTCAAAAAGAGAAAAAACGCTTAGAAGGACTAAAAAAATCTTCACCACCGGCTGACGAATAAATATAGGATATAAAACAAAAACCATGATCCAAAAGATTGCCAAAATAACGCTAGTTATTTTATGCATTATCTTCGCTCCCCAATGGACAAATGCAAAAATCCTGAGCCCAAAGGTATTGAAACTACCTAACGGATTAACCGTTTACTTCATTGAAGATCATCGAACCCCTATTGTTAGTTTAAACGTTGGGTATCAAGTTGGCTCTGCAGATGATACCTACCGACGGTCAGGTATAGCACATTTCCTAGAACATATGATGTTCAAAGGTATTCCAGGTCTTGCAGAAAGTGAGTTTAGCCAGCGCATCAGCAATCTTGGCGGTGAAACAAATGCCTCTACATCGCTTGACTATACCCTTTATCAAATCACTCTTCCAAAAGAACACGCTGCGGTAGCCTTTGATCTTGAGTCTAAGAGAATGGCTAACTTGGTGATAACAGATGACCAAGTAGCCCGAGAAAAGCAAGTGATCCTAGAAGAAATATCCATGCGATATTCGGGCAATCCTTATTTTAAAATAAGACAGGAAGCCTTGGGGCAAATGTTCTTACGCCACACCTATCGAATGCCTGTTGGCGGGGACATTGGAGAGGTTCAATCCATTAGCCGCGAGGATATTCTTGACTTTCATCATCATTGGTATAGCCCTAGCAATGCTATCGTGGTCGTTTGCGCAGATCTATCGGAACGAGAGGCCTTTCAATTAGCAACGACCCATTTTGGCCCCATTCCGACACGAGGCATGCCTGAGAGAAATAGGCGGCAAGAACCTGACAGGCCAACCGACCTTATCTCACGAATGCAAGCATCGGATCCACGGATCAAGCTGCCCGTGCTAACTAAATCTATGCGGCTAAGCAATCTCTCCCCAATGGATTTAAAACGAACGATAGCACTGGACTTGATTACAAGTCGGCTGGACGCCCCTGGAACAGGTTATCTTTGGCTTGAGCTTGTGGAAAAAGCCAAAATGGCTGAAAGCGTGAATGTAGGCATCTCATCTTCATTTCGTGATCATGTAACAGCGGAAATATCTATAGCACTGGCACCAGGTATTACCATCGAAGCTATGGAAGCTAAACTTCAACAAACTTTAGAAGCGTTCCTTGCTCAGGCAAAAGTTGAACTTAATGATCAACAGACAGAGCGTTTAAAAAAGACTGTCATAAGCAGCCTTTCATATGCGCATGATAACATTCACGGCACAGCAGCTGCCCTTGCTATTCACTTATCAACTGGTTTTTTGCTACAACTATTCGAAGATACGCCAGAAACCTTAGCGACTATTCGCCCCTCAGATTTACAAAAAGAAGCGCAAACCTGGCTCACAAAACCTTTTCCAATCACAACTTTAATTTTACCATCAAACAATGCTGATCCTTCTTTAGGGCACTTAAACCCACCTCAAGATAGTGGGCATGTCATGCACCACCAAATGGAAGCTCAATGAGAATAGCGTTCATCCTCTTAGGTCTCCTTTTTAGCTGGCTCACACCTGACCTCGCACATGGGCTTTCGATACAAGAATCTACTATCGGAAAAACCAAGGTTTGGGCACTTCACCAACAGGGTGCTCAAATTATTGGTTTCTGCTTAATCTTTCCGCGAGGCACGAATATTGAACCCAATGGCCTTGAGAGTGTGGTGGCTCTTCATAATGAGATGTTATTCGAAGGAACCCGCAACTACTCCGCTCAAAAGCTAAGGGATTTTATGCGCGAAAATGGCATTACAATCTCTATTAGTCCTGAGCTTCATGCTACACGCCTTTTGGTTACTGTGCCCAAAGCTCACTTGGACCACGCCTTGAACCTTTTAGAAGAAATCCTTTCTTGCCCCTCTTTTGCCCCTGAAAGATTGGAGCATTTAAAGCGTTTAGCCATCATGAGCATTCAAACACTTGGTGAGTCACCTTCATATGCTATGTCTCGAGTTTTTGCAAAACTGGCCTGCCATGGCCATCCTTGCGAAAAGGATCATTTCGGAACGACTCAGACTATCCAGCGTATCAGCGCTCAAGACATCCAAAATATGCATCACGCACTTTTTAACCCCGAAGGAGTTAAAGTTTTGGTATGTGGGGATTTTGATAACAAAGTCCTCCAGGGATTAACCCTACGTACCATAAAGGCTCTCCCCAAAGTAGGCGCAGGAATTAATGAAAAGCTGCCCGTCGCCCCATTAGATGAGCCAGGCACGATTCATTATGTTCAGCACCCTTCCCCCCATGCATCAGTCTTCTTCTATAAAAAGGGGCTCCCCCTCTTTCATAAAGATTACTTTGCCCTCATGCTTGCCAATGAAATTCTAGGAGGCGGAGATCTTACATCCAAACTTTACCAAGATATTCGCATTAAAAAAGGGTTAGTATACTCAATTGGTCAAGGCTTGAGGTCTTATGATTATGCCCCCGCCATCGCTGGCAGCTCTTCGTGCAAAACAGATAACGTTGACCCACTTATTAAAGCCATTCGAGAGTCCTATGATCGATTAAGGAAAGAAACGATTTCTGACGAAGAGCTTGCATCGACAAAAAATGCACTCAAGGGGGAATTTGCGCGTAGGTTCCAAACCACAAGCGGCGCACTCAATACCGTCTCCATGTTTTTGCAAGAAGACTTCCCGAGTAATTATCTTGAAAAACGAAACCAGATCATTGAATCGATCACTAAGGAAGATGTCTGGAATGCCATTCAAATGTATTTTGACCCAGCTAAATTAACATTCATTGTCGCAGGAGAAAAATCACCTCCCAAAGCTATTCTTGAAACCATTCATTACCCAAAGTAAATCACATGAACCATCTCTTTTTGAATCCTTCTCTTCCTTTTGCCCAAACAGCATTAGAACAAGCCACATCTGTTTTGGCCCTCATCGCTGAAGATATTTCAAGCAACAATCTTCCTGCTTTAAGTATAGTATTGGATGATAGTGAATATGAGCGTGCTCGAACTGCTGCTTCACAATTGTCTAGCTTTGAAACTATCCTTGTCTTTGGAACTGGAGGATCAAGCCTTGGCGGACAAGCTTTATGCCAGCTTAACTTTAATAACAAAGTCAAATTTGTGGATAACATTGATCCTTCTGTCCTCGATCAACTGTTAGCATCGTGCATTCCCCAGAAAACTGGCGCTATTTTTATTTCAAAGTCTGGCATGACCTTAGAAACTCTTGCCCAGGCTTATGTGATCACCGAGCATTTTTTGCAAACTTTGGGCCACGATGCCCTGCCCCATCATCTTCTTGTATTATCTCAAAACAAACCGTCCCCACTTAAGGCCCTTGCTGAAAAATATTCTCTCTCTTTTTTAGAGCTCGATCCAAATATTGGAGGGCGTTTTTGTGTGTTCTCCCTCGTTGGCCTTTTACCTGGAATATTGAATGGTGTGGATATTAATCAATTCATCCATGGCGCACGTGATGTTTTGACAAAACTTTTGAACAACGATCCTGAACCCTACGCACAAAGTATTGCTTGGCAATATAGCCTCTTGAGCCAAGGCATCGCGCAACACGTTCTACTTCCTTACAGCGATGCCCTTTTCACTTTCTCCCAATGGGCATGCCAACTTATCGGCGAAAGTTTGGGGAAAAATGGCAAAGGGATTACCCCTATTGCGGCACGCGGTACCGTTGATCAGCATAGCCAATTACAGCTTTACATTGATGGTCCTAGAGATAAGTGGATTACGTTTATTACCTGTGCTGACAACGGGCTGGGGCCGACACTTTCCAGCTCGGCTATCGACTCTAGCTTGCATTACCTTCGCAACAAAACTATTGGGGACATCATGGCTGCCGAGCATCAGGCAACAATTACCTCCATGACTCAAAAAGGCTGTTATGTTCGACAAATCCAAATCGGCCAGCTTAATGCTCGTACGTTGGGTGAACTTATGATGCATTTTATGATTGAAGTCATTGGCCTTGCCGCTATGATGAATATTAACCCATTCGATCAACCTGCCGTAGAGCAGGGTAAAATTTTGACCAAACAGTTGTTAGAACATGACCATTCGACTCCTTCCATCCACACTGGTTAACCGCATTGCGGCCGGTGAAGTCATTGAGAGGCCAGCTTCGGTAGTCAAAGAACTTGTGGAAAACGCAATCGATGCCGGTGCCACACACATAGATGTAACCGTCGAGAATGGCGGAATAAACCGTATCACAGTTTCTGATAACGGGCTTGGCATGACTGCTGAAGATCTCGAGCTCTCCATCGAAAGACATGCAACATCTAAGCTTGTAGGCGAAGATTTACTTAACATTTCTTACCTCGGGTTTCGAGGTGAAGCACTGCCATCCATCGCATCTATCAGCCGCTTTCTTATCCAAAGCCGACATAAAGACGGTGATTCAGGGTGGAAACTTCTCATAGAAGCGGGAAGGAAAAATGGGCTGCAACCTACCTTTATGACCACCGGAACTCGTGTTGAAGTTAAAGATTTGTTTTACGCAACGCCAGCACGGCTCAAATTCCTAAAAACCCCTACCACTGAATTGGGGCAAATTGTGGGTACTTTGGAAAGACTTGCCATTTCCACCCCCCATATCCGATTAACTTTGACAACGGAAAAGCGAAAGGTTTTAGACTTTGCCGCACATACGGGTGACCTTTTTGAGCAACGGCTTAACCGCCTAGTAGAAATCCTCGGCAAAGACTTTGCGGCCAATGCTCTACCGATAGATGAGACGCGAGAAGGCATCCGCGTTTCAGGATACATAAGCCTGCCAACATTCAACAAATCCAATTCGCAGCATCAATACTTTTTCGTTAACGGCAGACCCGTTAAGGATCGCCTCCTTTTGGGAGCAATCCGAGGCGCTTACATGGATGTTCTAGCTCATGATCGGTATGCCGTTGTGGTTCTAGCCATTGATCTGCCTTGTGATGAAGTAGATGTCAATGTTCACCCGACTAAGGCTGAGGTGCGCTTTAAAGATAATGCTCTTGTACGTCACCTATGTGTTGGTAGCATTAAACGAGCCTTGGCTAATGCCGGACACAAAGCAGCCAGCACGGTATCTCATCGGATTATCCCTCACATGAGTGGAGCAACTCGCCCTCTTTTCCATACCGCAAATACCCATGCCTACACAACAATGCCTCAAGCAGCGGCCAATGTTTTTGTACGCGAATCAACGCCTGCTTTTCAGCTCTCTCAAAATAATCATTATCAGCCGCAACCTGTTGGTGTGGATAACCCACAAGCAGAAGATACTAACCACTTTCCGCTCGGCCTAGCTCGTGCACAAATTCATAATACCTATATCATTGCCCAATCCAGTGAGGGAATGGTTATTGTCGACCAGCATGCTGCTCACGAACGCATTGTTTATGAGCGCCTTAAAAGTGAATTTGCGCAAAATATTGAACGTGAAACCCTTCTCATCCCCGAGGTTGTCGGATTGACACCGAAACATTTTGCTCTCTTGCAGGATCATATCCAAACCTTTCACAATGTTGGGTTGCACATTGAAAATTTTGGCGATGGCGCCATTCTTGTCCGTGAAGTGCCGACCCTAATCAAAGGCACCTATATCCAAGAACTGATTGTGGAAATTTGTGAAGATATTTCTTTGGAAAATTCGGTCACTCGTGTGGAAGAAGCTTTACTCAAACGGCTATCCACACACGCCTGCCATCATAGCATCCGGGCAGGCAAACCACTCTCCCACGCTGAGATGGATACCCTATTGCGCCAAATGGAATCCACTCCCCTTTCAGGACAATGCAACCATGGCCGACCGACTCACGTTGTACTCTCCTTGAGCGATATTGAGCGGTTGTTTGGGCGGAAGTAAAAATTAGAATGACAATAAAAACAAAAACCCCCAGCATTTGAAGCCGAGGGTTTTGCTGTGGTATACTTATGGCCCTTAAGGGGTCTTCATCAGTCCATCTGATGATTTGTGTATAACAAAGATCTTGCACCGCCTGAAACAGAGCTGTTGAAATAACCACTATTCCAAAGTCTTTACGACCGCTCCCTTTGCCATCACTTAAACAACATGGGGATAATCAAGCTGTACTGCCAATAAGGTTATTATTATGGTTAAACTTTATTGTCAGCACTATTGATTTGGGGTTATAATTCTAATAGAAATGTATAAAGGGAATTGGAAAATGAAAATTCCAAGCTAATCCCTACCGTTAAGCTTTAAATGTCAATACCATACAAAGACATACGTTGGAGTGTGAGGCAAGATGGATAAATATCCTGGCTAAGATATAAAGTTAAATTTGGGTTGATAAAACAGACTGTTAGAAAGCATTTTTTATAATGAGGTTAATGATGCAAAAAATTCCTGGCTAAAATTCAATTATTACACTTCGATTTTAACCTAATTCTAGGCCTACTTTTCCCATAACTGTGAAATTACTGAGGCGTCTTGTTGCGAAACTTGTTTGATAAAGTCTATTAAAGTTCGCACGCGCATGTTAGATTTTAGTAAAGATTTATAAACGTAGTAAACACTACTTGTTAGCCCCATGCTTTGATCATATATTCCGAGAAGAACTGGGTGAAGCCCTTGGTTCTGGGTCAAAAATGGCGGCAACATGCCGATACCCAGCCCCCTTTCCACTAAGAGCCTACATGTTTCAATGTCATCTACCGTAACAATTGGTTTCCGTGGGTCTAATTCATCTCGCCCAATAAATAGCAATGGGTTGCTGGCTTCATGTGGAAGAAAAGTATAAGGCTCACTCCATTGGTAACCGATAATTCGATGTTGATCCAAGGCATCCCATGTTTTTGGCAAGCCAAATTTTTGGATATAGCTTGTATGCGCATAAGGATAAAAAGAAAACCCAGCAAACTTATTCCAAACCAAGGGAGTTGTTTTAAGAGGCGCCTTATCCGTTAAGCCGACATATGTTCCGGGTATATCAGCACCACGAATTAACTTCGGATAATCATCATAATTAATATGCAGCTCAATTTGTGGATAACAACTCATAAAATACTCAAAGTGCTTAGCAAGAGTATTAATCCCAAACCGTGACGAAATAACGGTGAGCTCTCCTTCCAGAGAATTCTTGTTATCCTTAATTTCTCTTTTGACGGAATCGTACATTTGCAAGGCGCTTCTGGCAAACTCGATGAATTTCTCGCCCTCTTCCGTTAGCGTGGCCCCCCTTGGGCTGGTGGCAATAAGCTTAGCGCCAACAACAGCCTCTAGCGTTTGGATATGCTTAGACACTGTTGGCTGGCTCAGGTTTAATTTTTCCGCTGCCTTGCTGATGTTTTGATTGTCCGCTACACATACTAATGTCTTGAGGTGTTCATGGTTGATGTAAGCCACCTGTCGCTCCTGTTTTTCCTGCCTATATACCGCCCCCAGTCAGATCAGAAAATTTGCCTCACTGACGAGAAACAGCCCAGCATACTTATTATGCAGTATTTTTGCAAACAAAAGCTTAAGAAGCGTTCACACAAAAGCGCCGATCCGCCCTAGGCACTCCCACCTTCAAGTGAGATCATATCAGCGTTAATGCGTACCATTGATTTCAGCGGGTATCTGTCTGTAATCCCACGACCGCTCCCTTTGCCATCACTTAAACAACTTGGGGATAATCAAGCTGTACTGCCAATAAGGTTATTATAATGGTTAAACTTTATTGTCAGCACTATTGATTTGGGGTAATAATTCTAATAGAAATGTATAAAGGGAATTGGAAAATGAAAATTCCAAGCTAATCCCTACCGTTAAGCTTTAAATGTCAATACCATGCTAAGCGCTGAATAAATTATTTAGAATTAATTATTTGATATGAGGGAAAAATGAGCATGTATCCGGGCTAAGAACTAAAATTTTTATATCAGCTAAAAGTTCAATTTTATTTCATAGGCTGTAGATAGGATGTGTGTTTGTATTGGTTAATCAATAGAAACAATTAGCCCTAATTTTTATCTGCCTCTTGAATCTTGATGATTGGCTTTCCCCATATGTTACTTATCGAATTCTCTTCAGTTTTAGCTGCGTTTTTAATGAATTCAACAAAGGATCTGACGCGCATATTCGATTTGAGATCAGGTTTAATTACGTAATGCACATTGCTAATAATCCCCCACAATGGATCATACTCTCCTGCGAATAGCGGCAAAAAACCATCTCCTTGAGCCAAAAATGGCGGTAACATCCCGATACCCAGCCCATTTTCAATCACAACGCGGCACACCTCAACATCATCGACCATCACATGGGCTGCACGAGGGTTACTTTCATCCCGCCCTAAGAATAATAAGGGATTGCTTTCTTTAAGCTGTAGATATGAAAAAGGCTCGCTCCATTTGTACCCTATGATTCTGTGATGATCTAAGTCAGCCCATGTTTTTGGCAAACCAAATTGCCTTACATACGATGTATGAGCATAGGGATAAAATCCATAACTTGCAAATTTTTGCCAAATTAGCGACGTTGATTTCAGTGGATATCTGTCTGTAATCCCAACATAAACTCCCGGTATATCAGAACCACGAATAAGCTTTGAGTAGTCGTCGTAATTAATATAAAGCTCAATTTCTGGATAAGCTTTTTTAAAGACATCCAGGTGTTTCGCCAACGTATGAATCCCAAACCGTGACGAAATAACGGTGAGCTCTCCTTCCAGAGAATTCTTGTTATCCTTAATTTCTCTTTTGACGGAATCGTACATTTGCAAGGCGCTTCTGGCAAACTCGATGAATTTCTCGCCCTCTTCCGTTAGCGTGGCCCCCCTTGGGCTGGTGGCAATAAGCTTAGCGCCAACAACAGCCTCTAGCGTTTGGATATGCTTAGACACTGTTGGCTGGCTCAGGTTTAATTTTTCCGCTGCCTTGCTGATGTTTTGATTGTCCGCTACACATACTAATGTCTTGAGGTGTTCATGGTTGATGTAAGCCACCTGTCGCTCCTGTTTTTCCTGCCTATATACCGCCCCCAGTCAGATCAGAAAATTTGCCTCACTGACGAGAAACAGCCCAGCATACTTATTGTGCAGTATTTTTGCAAACAAAAGATTAAGCGGATAATTTATCCTTTTCAATTTCGTAAAATTTCGCTAAAAGTTAAGAATGATTCTTAGAGTCAAAGGGGAATGGACATGGTTAAGAAATGCATTTTAGTAATCGCAGCACTCATTGGGTTGGGAGCAGGCTTTAGCGCTTCTGCCGATAACAGCGCAGCTGCACAAGCTTTTTGGGAACCCGTTTATGATGAACGCCGAGTGACGCCATGCGAGCAAGATGATTATACGGCAAGCCTCGTTTGGGGCGTTAAACCAGAAGATGAGCCACCTTATTCCTACATCGCCAATTTAACGGAAAGCGATCTTTCTACTGAAGAGTATGAAAAATTTTACATGACTGTCTCCAACATCTCAAAAAGCGGCAGCCTCTGTGATATCGTGGGAAGACTCTACTTAGCAAAGCTCTACCACCATTTTTGCCCAAGTTGGGATGGCCATTTGGGAACAAAAGCATTTGAAGAGGCAACTCCCCTAGGTAAAGAGCTAGTTGTTTTGTTTTTTGATATTAGAGTTGCCCATAAAAAAGAGACAATGCGCGCCACGGTTATCTCTGGCTGTGAGTACCCTCTGGACGATGGCAAGCCCGCGCCCACATCTGAGGATCCAAAAACCTGGCCTTGGTAAAGGCGATGTTATAAGTTTTTAATTTTTTCCCTCTAAATTTCTAAGGTGCTAAGTTGTTATTCCGGGCCATTCTTATTTTAACTTTTTTACTGGTAGACTGCTGGCAGACTGTCCATTCCGTTGAACCGACCATGCCTGGTTGCATGGATCCGATCGCTCAAGGAATTATTCATAGCTATACGAACGAAACACGCTACTCAGAAGCCGTGTGGCTCACCAGTCATAATGCCTTTGCCAACCTTCAAGATGGATGGAAATATGTTCAGCAAAGCTTGAATATCCCCAACCAATTTGCTATTGGCGTAAGATCATTTATGATTGATTTACACTGGTATACTCCCAATGATAAAAGCCCTCCTTACCTAGCTCTTTGCCATGATAAGTGTAAAAAACTTACCTTAAGAGCTTTGCCCGATTTCCATGGAATCACCTCTGTGTTTTTACCTACCCCTGCACTTAAATTATTTAAGGATATTCGATCGCTCTTGGAAGCTAACCCGCAGGATATCATCACCCTTCACATTGAAAGTTACGCTTATGAAAAACTAGACGAAGGCAGTGCTATATATGACTTGCTAGAAGAATCTGGGTTAAACCGATTCCTTTTGCCTGACTCCATCAACCCAAATTCACCTGAATGCACCATTGGAAAAATGCGCCATGATAACCAGCGATTAGTAGCGTTCACAGACCGCGATACTGATTTAAACCTCCATCATGCAAAAACTTTCACGCGAGAAAACGATTATAATTTAAAAGATAATAAAATGATGGTGTGCGGTGAGATGCGCGGAGATAGGGATGCTTCCGGGCAAAATCCTATATTTGTTTTCAACCACTTTTATCTTTTTTCCGAAGCAACAAAACTTAGGCCATTGGACCAAACCAATGATTATCACTGGATCATGAAACGCATTGAAGATTGTTATCAGCGTGAAGGCCTTTACCCCAACTTTATTGCCGGCAACTTTATTGAAACAGGCATCAATGGCGGGCTCAAAGCCGTAGTACTGGAGCTCAATCGGCGCCGCATGGGTTTGGGCTGCTCTAACAGTCATCCGGGTGTGGCTGATGTTGCGAGTGAAACCGCCACAACACTTGGCAGATTAAGAGGCAATTGCAATAACAACCCCACTCATTTTCTTCTAGCACGAGGAAAAAGCAATGTTTTTCCAACCTTCATGGGGGCAACATCCATTATTATTTGCGGTATAGGGTGTGTCAGTGCTTGTCAAGCGACTACACAACATCTTCGAGTTTCAATCCTACTCGCCTCAAGTGCTGTAATCGCCGCTCTTAGTGCGCCATGGTTCAGTGATGTTATTGCGGCTAACCTTCCGGAACGCTTTTGTCCGCTTTTTTATGCGGCTTATAGTGCTAGCATAACTCTTATACCCACATATTTATTTGAGTGCGTATTGAAAAATAGGGCGCCCGCTAGACACTCTCACGCAAGTTAGGCACTCCCACCTTCCAGGGAGATCATATCAGCGTTAATGCCAGCCAGAGCCAAAGCACGATCCCATTTTTCGTCAATGTGAACGCTAAACAACACATCTTCGGAAAAATCCGTCACGATCCAGCCATTGGCGACAATTTCCTTATCCAACTGGGCAGCGCCCCACCCTGAGTACCCCAATGCCAAGAGCATTTTACGTGGCCCTTTCCCATCCACAATAGCCCTTAAAATATCGGCTGTGGCGGTTAAAGACACATTATCGTTAATGCGCACCGTTGATTCATGATGATAATCATTCGAATGGATGACAAAACCTCGGCCCACTTCAACAGGGCCACCAAAATATAACTTGATATCGGCGAAATCTTGTTCAGATTTTATCTTCAGATTATCTAAAAGATCATTAAATGTTAAGGAGAGAAGGGAGCGATTGATCACCAGCCCCATCGCGCCATTTTCATCATGCCCACAAATGAGTATCAAGGCCTTCATGAAACGAGGGTCTGGCATATTTGCCATTGCAACAAGAAACTTGCCAGTTAAATAGTCGGAAGCCCCCTCCATACATTACCTCAACTCTTGATTATTATATGTTCTTTATTCAATACATTATGCATCACGAATAGTTAATAGATTATGATGTTTAAAATTGAAAAAAGAAGTAAAAAATTACTCCATCTCATTCTTGAATATCACAGACCCATTATTTTTTTGAACTTGAGATAGAAATGCATCTGGTAATTGCAACAAAGTTACAACCTCATGATTTAACTTTATCTCCATTTTTTGAGGTGAAACAACGGCAATATCTTGGGGATTTTTACCTTTAAGGAGCTGCGCAACAATTTTCCCAGTTTCATAGCCAATTGTGAATTCACTAACATACATTGCCACAAGGGCACCTTGATCAACAGCCTCACCAAAACAAGCAAAAGTCGGAATTTTATTTCGATTCATAACTGGCAGAAAACTCGATAAAGCTGAAGCCACCGTGTTATCTTGAATAAGAAACAGAAGGTCAATTTTTCCCACTAAAGATTCTGCCGCCGCCTTGGCATCCACAACGCTCGCCACAGGGGCTTCCACCACCGAAATATTATCTTCAGCAAAAGCGTCTTTAAGTTCTGCAAACATGGCTGCTGAATTAGATTCACTCAAATTAAGAAGGACACCAATTTTATTGACGTTTGGAAAAAGTTGCCTGACCTTGAGTACATATTTTTTAGCTAAAAAAGGATTTTTTGTGCCCGTAATATTGCCACCTGGATGCTCAAGTGATTCAACAAAATGAGAAGCCACTGGATCGGTTACGGATGCAAAGACAATTGGCGTGCTTTTCCCTTTAAAAGCATTCATAAGAGTTTGAGTTGAGGGAGTCGAAATGCCTACCACAACAGATGGGTCCTCAGAAGCAAACTTTTGAGCAATCTGAACCGCCACTGGCATTCGCCCCTGGGAATTTTCATATAATATTTCACAATTTTGTTGGTCAACATACCCCTCATCAGCAAGCCCTTGACGCAGGCCCGCATAAACTTGGTCTAAAGATGGGTGCGAAACAATTTGTGAGACAGCAATTTTAGCAATCCTAGCCTCTACGCTTGATGGGAAGGTTGCAAAAATAGATGCCGCAAAAAATAAGAAATGGCGCAATTTTAACATAGTAACTCTCCAAAAAATGGTCATAAAAAATAAAAAGATATGCTTAGCGGCGCCATCGCCAGGCTTTAGACCAAAATGCTATTTTGTAAGAGTGTACATTTTTCATAGAGCAAGAGTATCAAAAAAAATCTACGATTTCAATAATCAACGAAGGGAAACTTAAAAAATTTAGTTTTTTTCTTGACCGTATCTGTTAAGGTGTTCTATTGATTTAAAAACGTGTTAAAAAGCCATAGTTAACCACAGGAGAAATAAATGGGAGAGCACCTTGTTGCCCTTGAAAGAATTTCCCAGAAACGTTCACGACTAGCTATTTTTTTCACAATCCTTGTAGTCATTTCCTACGCCACCTTTATCGGCTTAGTTGCTTTTGATAAGGTTAACGTCTCCAAACTCGTCGCTCCAGGATTATCACTAGCCATTGTCCTTGGTATTGCGACTATTTTTGTGGTGTGGATAACAACGAGCCTATACATTTGTTGGGCAAACACATATTATGACGAAGCCGTTGGGCGTATACGTAAAATCTGCATTAGGAGGCCGCTCAATGACAGTTGAAGGTATCGAGCACCTCGGGAAACCAGGCCCGATCGCGATTACTCTTTTTTTGGTCTTCATTTCCATCACGATGCTCATAACCTATTGGGCTGCTAAGAAATCCAAAAGCACGGAAGATTTCTACACGGCCGGAGGAAATATTTCTGGCTTGCAAAACGGTTTTGCACTTGCCGGAGATTACATGAGCGCCGCAAGCTTTCTTGGTATTTGCGGCTTGGTAGCCCTAACAGGCTTTGATGGGTTGATTTATTTAGTCGGCTGGGTTGTTGGCTGGCCTCTTCTTCTTTTTTTCGTAGCTGAGCCCTTAAGGAATCTTGGAAAATACACCCTTGCGGACGCTGTTGCCTTTAGACTCAATGAACGCCCTGTTCGGATTGCTACTGCCTTCAGCTCACTTTTCATTGTGATTTTATATATGATCGCCCAGATGGTTGGCGGCGGAAAATTAATCGAAATGATGTTTGGCTTGCCCTATGATGCTGCCCTGGTTCTCGTTGGCTCGGCAATGATTTGCTACGTTTTGTTTGGGGGCATGCTCGCCACAACATGGGTGCAAATTATTAAGGCAGTCATGCTCTTAACTGGTGGCTTCATTTTGGCCCTCATGGCCTTAAGCCATTTCAATTATAATCCGCTTGAGTTATTTGCTGAAGGCGCACGAATTTATGGTGATAAAGTATTAGCGCCTGGACCGTTAACAAAGAACCCTTGGGATGTTGTCTCCCTTGCTCTAGCGCTTATTCTTGGAACAGCCGCCCTGCCACACATCCTCATGCGCTTTTACACCGTCCCCGATTCAAAGCAAGCCCGCGTATCTGTGCTTTATGCCTCTGGGATTGTTGGTACATTTTACATTTTGACCTTTATCATTGGTTTTGGCGCCATGGTATTGCTTGGACAAGAAGCGATCCAAAGCATTGATAAAGCTGGGAACGTTTCCGCCTTGCTTTTGGCTAACCATTTGGGTGGCGTGGGCTTTTTAGGACTGATTGCCGCCATAGCTTTTGCAACCATTTTAGCAGTTGTTGCGGGGTTAACCCTTTCTGGAGCAGCGACACTCTCACATGATTTTTGGGTTAAAATCATCAAAAAAGGCGTTGCATCACCAAAAGAACAAATCAATGTCGCGCGCTTAGCTACGCTGATATTAGGTGCGTTGTCCATCTTTTTGGGAATTGTATTTAAGAAACAGAATGTGGCCTTTATGGTCGGGTTGGCTTTTGCAGTAGCCGCCAGCTCAAACTTTCCAGCCCTAGTTTTAACAACATTTTGGCGCAGGTGCACCACAGCTGGCGTTGTGAGCAGCATGATCGTTGGCTCTGTTTCCGCACTTGTTCTCATCTATTTCTCGCCCACCGTCCAAATTGACATTTTAGGGCACACTACGGCTTTATTCCCGCTTAAAACACCAGGTCTTGTTTCTATTCCTCTTTCATTTATCACGGCTATTGTGGTTTCATTAGCTACGAACGATAAACATGCTGTGGATAGATTTTCCCTCGTCAAACGACAGATACACCTAGGTGAGTTTGTTGTTAAGCATCGAGAGCTCGCTCATGGTGAAAATATAGTCACTCAACACCCTCAAATGGTTCCCACTTCGGAAATTGGAGTTCAAACGCCACCCGAAGAAACTATTGATGAGGGCGCCAAAGCTTGATAAATCAAAAGTTTTTATTAAAACTTTGCTTCCCATTATGCTTGTTTCTTACATTCAGCTCACCGTCTCTTGCTGACAATCACACGTCACCCATTGCTAACCTGCTGAATCAGCTTAAGATTGAAGTGAAACCAAAATCGAGTTTTTTGAAGAAAGAGAGAGTCGAATGGCAATACTCAGCCTCAGCTAAGCCTTTATCTTTAAAGGCACTTCCAAGTATTCCACCTGCACTCCAACAGATCGATGCCCTACAAGCAAAGGTAACAGCGCCTGTTGCACTTGGTGATCTGCTTTCATCTGCCATCAAGCTTCAACCTGGCGACCAAGTGACAATTCATTCCTTTAATGTTCATCTGGGGCAAGCTCACCTTAAGGCCAATGGGAAAGTTAAATACTTTGCTGATGATGACTGGGTTGGAAAAATAACTATAGAAGCCCATAATGTGGATAAGTATCTTGATGAGCTCCTACAATCCGGTGCCATTCGGCAGCCTCATGCGATGACGCTAAAATTTATTCTATCGGGGTTTTCACTTGCAGGAGCTAAAACCCACTCAAAAAAGCAACCGCTAAAAGTGGTTGTGACACTGAAAGACAAAATGCTTTGGGTGCAGGAATTGCCTATTTGCCCCATTTCAGCACTCTTCAAACACCCGTCCGAAAAACCAGATGAACCTCAAGACATCCTGCCTTCCAAATGATCAATCATCCACGGCTTGGTCTTGACCTTCCACCACCATCCTAACTATGCACGCAATTGTTCACGAATGCCATTTTCAATTTCTTTAAAGCTGTCTTCTAGCTTATCAAGATCATTACCACCACCTTGGGCAAAATCTGGACGACCGCCACCTGTTCCACCTAAAATTTTAGAACTAGCTTGAATCAACGGAACAGCATTTACCCTAGATGCTAAATCACTTGTAATCCCAACCATAAGGGCAATTTTCTCATCCATTCGATTGGCCACCACAACGATGCCAGACTTAAGGTCATTTTTTAATTTATCCACAACTGACCGTAAATCTTTAGGGGCAACCCCTTCCAGTTGCTGAAATAGTACTTTATGCCCAAAAATATCTAAGGTTTCCTGATCTTTTGGCTGTGATGAACTACCGTTAAGCATTTTTTGCTTAAGATTTTTAATTTCCGTTTCAAGCTTCCTCTTATCATCAAAGAGTACTTTGATTTTTGGGACCATATCAGACTGAGATACCTTCAAAATAGCCATAGCCTCAAACAGATTATTCTGAATTTCATCCACATAATTGTCCACGGCTTCTCCAGCAACAGCCTCAATCCGTCTGACTCCAGACGCTACGCTAGCTTCTGAGATGATTCTTAAAGCCCCAATATCGCCTGTTTGTCTAGCGTGCGTCCCACCGCAAAGCTCAAGTGAAAAGGTCTGATCTTGTTCATCGGTTTGGCCCATACTTACAACGCGCACTTCATCTCCATATTTTTCACCAAACAACGCCATCGCCCCCATTTCAATAGCTTGCTCAGGAGGCAAGCAGCGGGTCGTGACAGACTTATTTGCGCGAATTTGAGCATTCACAATTTTCTCAATTTGACGAATCTCTTCTCTTGTCAGCGCCTGATGATGACTGAAATCAAACCGCAATCGATCTGGTGCCACCAGGGATCCTTTTTGGGTAACATGATCACCAAGAACACGACGCAATGCCGAATGGAGTAAATGCGTAGCTGAATGATGATTTCTTAAAGAAGACCGCCTTTGAGCATCAACGCTAAACTTAGCTGACTGCCCAACGGCAACTTCACCTTTAAGGACTTCGCCAACATGCACATGGATTTTCCCAAGTTTTTTAAGAGTATCAGTTATCTTGATCTGGCCTGACTCGCCAACAATGATACTCCCTGCATCACCCATTTGGCCACCTGACTCACCATAAAAAGGAGTCTGATTCGCAACCACATGCACTTTATCGCCAGCACATGCTTTTTCAATCGCCTGTCCATCTGCCAAAAGTGCGACTATTAACCCTTCAGCCTGTTCTAGCTCGTACCCAAGAAATTCTGTAGCCCCACATTTTTCCAAAATATCAAACCACACCACATCCGTTTTGGCATCACCAGAGCCGACCCAATGAGCTCTCGATTCAGCACGCTGCTTAGCCATCGCCTCTTCGAAACCAGACACATCCACGCTACGGTTAGATGCCTTAAGGGCATCTTGCGTTAGATCCAATGGAAAACCAAAGGTATCATAAAGTTTAAAGGCAACACTGCCCGGAAGAGGTGCTCTGTCAGATAAGCTCTTGGTCTCTTCCTGCAAGAGCTTCAGCCCACGCTCAAGCATACCGCGGAAACGCTCTTCTTCAAGCTTTAGTGTCTGGCTAATCAAGCTACAAGCTCGCGAAAGCTCAGGGCAAGCTGCTCCCATTTGCTCAATCAATGCACCTACCAATTGATGCATCAATGGCTGCTTAGCTCCCAAAATATGCGCATGGCGCATAGCCCGTCGCATGATACGGCGAAGCACATACCCACGCCCCTCGTTAGAAGGCAAAACGCCATCAGCAATAAGAAAACTTGAGGCTCTTAAATGGTCTGCAATAACTCGGAAAGAAGCAACATTAGCCTCTGTAGCTTTAAGGGATAAAATATCTTGGCAAGTTTCAATAATCGCCATAAAAAGATCGGTTTCATAGTTATTGTGAATGCCCTGCATCACCGTTGTAATACGCTCAAGCCCCATGCCTGTATCAATCGATGGCTTTGGCAAAGATATTCTCTCTCCATTAGCAAGCTGCTCAAATTGCATAAACACAAGGTTCCAAATTTCGATAAAACGATCACCATCCGCATCAGGGCTACCAGGAGGGCCACCAGGAATTTTATCCCCATGATCATAAAAGATTTCAGAGCATGGGCCACAAGGTCCTGTGTCCCCCATGGACCAAAAATTGTCGGATGTGTGGATGCGGATGATTCGCCCTTCATCAAGTCCAGCAATTTTCTTCCATAACGCTGCGGCATCATCATCTTCCGAGTAAACTGTAACCAGAAGCTTATCCTTAGGAAGGGCATATTCTTTTGTAATGCATTCCCAAGCAAAATGAATCGCATCTTCTTTAAAATAATCGCCAAAAGAGAAGTTCCCAAGCATTTCAAAGAAAGTATGGTGACGAGCAGTAAAGCCTACATTTTCTAGATCATTATGCTTACCACCAGCTCGCAAGCATTTTTGGCTCGTCGCCGCTCGCGTATATGATCTTTTCTCAAGCCCTGTAAATACATCCTTAAACTGAACCATCCCCGCATTTGTAAATAGCAAGGTTGGATCGTTATGAGGAACAAGAGGACTAGATGGCACATGAGTATGGCCATTCTTGACAAAAAAATCGATAAACGCAGAACGAATCTGAGCCGTTGTTTTCATTTTTACTCCCCGTCAGTGCCTGAAGCAGAAGCTTCAGAAAAACCAATCATTGATTCAGAAACTTGACCCACGTTTTCACGAATAGCTTTCTCGATTGCCTCAGCTGCCTTTGGATTATCTTTTAAATATAGACGAACGTTTTCACGACCCTGCCCAATGCGTTGTCCTTCATAGGAATACCAAGATCCTGATTTTTCCAAAATGCCAGCCTTTGTTCCAAGGTCAATCAACTCACCAGTCTTGGAAATACCTTCACCATACATAATATCAAACTCAACCACTTTAAAAGGAGGAGCAACTTTGTTTTTAACAACTTTGACGCGGGTTTGATTGCCAATCACTTGATCTTTATCTTTGATCGCGCCAATACGGCGAATATCAATACGCACGGACGCATAAAACTTTAATGCATTACCACCCGTTGTTGTTTCTGGATTCCCAAACATTACACCAATTTTCTGGCGGATTTGGTTGATGAAAATAACCATGCACTGAGACTTGGAAATAGACGCTGTCAACTTGCGCAATGCTTGACTCATCAACCTAGCTTGAAGCCCCACATGGGTATCACCCATTTCTCCTTCCAATTCAGCTTTAGGCACCAGCGCTGCTACGCTGTCAACCACCAGGACATCCACAGCACCTGAGCGAACCAGCGTATCTGCGATTTCAAGCGCTTGTTCACCCGCATCTGGCTGTGAAATCAAAAGCTCATCTGTTTTCACCCCGAGTTTGCGAGCATAGCTTGGGTCTAAGGCATGCTCAGCGTCAATAAACGCGCATGTGCCACCTGCCTTCTGAGCTTCCGCCACCACATGCAACGTCAAGGTGGTTTTACCAGAGCTTTCAGGACCGTAAATTTCGATGACACGCCCTTTTGGCAACCCACCAATGCCTAACGCAATATCAAGGCCTAGCGATCCTGTTGAGATGACCTCAATATCGCTGGCTTTATCTTGTTGGCCTAATTTCATCACTGAGCCTTTGCCATATGCCCGCTCGATTTGACTGAGAGCCACCTCTAACGCTTTTGCCTTATCCATCTTTAATACCTTTCCAATCCATATTCTTACATTTATTTCATAGACCGATGCCCAATGCAATTGCTGTTTTATCAAATTGTTGTCTAAAAAATGAGAGTTGCTATACCACGAGCTGAAGGAAGAAAACGCAAACAATTTTAAGTAAATTATTTGTATTTACTTTGCTTTTCATCATTGATACTTAAGGCGAGATATTGATAATATTTTTGACAAAAATATTCGGTCGATTTAATCTCGTTATAACGACAATTTGATAAAAATAATAATATGAAAATAACTCGCTTGCTGATAGCACTCATACCCCTTCTTCTCAACCACAAAAACGTTGTCGCAGGAGGGACAGATGGCATCTTTCTTAGACCATCCCCAGTCGTTTTGCTGACACCAACACCACCGGCTTTTCAAATGGCACCCTCAGCCCCTCTTCCTAGCCCAATTGCTTACCCTCCATGACCCCTTTGCCAACACCCACGGCAAAGGCCCTTAAGATGGTGGGAAGAAGGAGCACGATGGATTGAAGGATGGGAAACATGGTGGGAGAATAGAGACAGAGAATGGGACGCAATGATCACGACACGTGACGCAGCACTACATTACCCACTCGATGCAGCAGGCGAGCTAAATGTTTGGCCAACCCCTCGAAATAATTGGCAGGCTCTTGTTTTAGCCATACGCCACATATTCACTGGCGGTCATGCGCCTGGCATTACAAGAGCGACACGAGCTCGCCTAGCGGAAGAAGAAACAATTGTACGAAGGCTGGCAGCTGAAAGCGATATTTCACAGCTGCAAACCTATCTAGTTAGACAACAACGTTCCAAGAACTGCATTGTTGTTATCTGCCCAAGAGACCTGAGTGACCGAACCATGTCCCCACTAGTGGTCATAATGTTTTCAAAAGAAACCCTTGAGCTCTTGGGGCTTGAATTTCCCCCTGAACACCTCGAGACATGCTGGCCAACTCTCAAAATACTAGCTCGAGCAGCCATACCGGTTACCTTTATAAATACGGCTACTCCAGCATTAGATGAACTGGCAGATACCGACACTGACACTGAGGCAGCAGGAGCCGGCACAGGCATTGCAGCATTAGCCCAACGAAGGCCACTTCCTGTCACAACTGAACCACCTGCTACGGGTGGTGCAGGTGGAAAGCTACCCACTGAAAGAGAGACAGAAGGCACTCCCTTCGCTTCCAGTGTGTCACCATTGTTTAAACATGCGGCAGGATCAGAAGCAAGAAAACCCGGCGGCTTTGGCCCAACACAAGCCCGTTCAAGTAGGGTGCTTATTAAAAAGTAAATACGCTTATATTTCCCCTGCTGAATAGTCGCTCGACCAACCTGAAAACCAGTACATAAAGAATGTTACATCAAAAATAAATGCGTTATCTCAGATGATTTTTTGCCAATTCACAATCGGCACGTATTTGAGCCACTAACTGGTTCACACCAGCAAATTTCATTTCTGGCCGAATAAAAGCCTTAAATTGAACTTCTATCATATGCCCATAAATATCTTCAAAAAAGTCAAATATATGGACCTCCACAACCACATCCTGCTGATTGAATGTTGGCCTAATTCCGATATTTGCAACGCCATGAAATTGACTATTCCCCACCAAGGCCGAAACTGCATACACACCCATTTTGGGCAAGGCGAATTCCCCCACATACAAATTAGCAGTGGGAAAGCCAATGGTACGCCCACGTTGGTTTCCCTGAACAACAACGCCGGCGAGAGAATACGGCCTTCCGAGACACTCTTGAACTTCATTAATATTCCCATCACTCAGGGAGTCCAAAATACGCCGAGATGAAAGTTGCGCCCCCGCTCCATCATTTTGGATTTTGATAATGTTGATAGGCAGGCTGGGCTCTATGCTGACGAAAGACTCGGGCGAACCCAACCTTTCTCTACCAAAACGAAAATCTTCACCAACAACGATACCTTTAGCTTGGCAAAAACCAATCACAACTTTCGTAATAAACTCTTGGTAATCAAGCTGAGAAAATTTCTGATCGAAGGGAACAACGCATATATGGTCAACACCATAATTCTTCAACATTTTCATCTTCTGAGCAAAAGGTGTCAGCCGAAGCCGAGATCCTGACGGCGCCAAGACTAGCCGCGGATGAGGCTCAAATGTGATAACCCCAAACGGAAGCCCCTGCTTTTTGGCCATATTTCTTGCTGTTGTAAAAATTGCTTGATGCCCCAAATGAACACCATCAAAATTACCAATCGCATAAATAGCAGATGGCAAAAGTGTTTGAACAAATGGAGTATAAAAATTAACGTCTATCATGAGGACATACTTTGACCGAACTCTTAAGTGTTGTCAAAGCTATCAAGGAAAAATCTTAAATACCAGATACCTTTATGTATTTTTAAATAATCCTGATATGATACCATAAAGTTCTCATAAATGACCTTGGTAATCAAAACCATTCCCCTCATTGCGCTAGCAACACCTTGAGCCATAGCTTCCGCCAGTGCTCGTAATCATGGTGAGTCAACCCAGGCACAACATTGACAGTTACAGGGGCCATTGGGCTCATTTGCTTCATCTTTCGAAGATAGGTTTGAGCAATTTCTGGAAACACAATTTGATCACTTCCTCCAACCATATGCTCTTCTTTGACAAGGCGATTTAAGTCTATCCCCCCACTCACCAAATCAAAAGGAGCAGGTGGGTGTGTTTCAAAATGACGCCCAAAGAATACACCATGATCCAAGTTAGCAGCTAGTGTGGCTACCGATGTTACATCCGTGCGAGTACGTGCTAATCTGAGAGCAAAAGTGCCACCGCCGGAATACCCAACCAAACGAAAACCTGAGATTGCCTGCTTGGCTTTGAGAATATCAAGCGCATTAGATAAGCTAGCCAAAGCTTTGTCCCCATAGCGCTCCTTCAACCAGTCAAGTGACTCACACTTATCCTGCTTTGTTTGCAATGTGAACTGACAAGGCCTCGCAATGTAAGCCACTAAATGGTTAGGTTTAAGCCGGTGATGATCCGCAGCTAGCAGCAAAGGTAGCGGCGGCGTTGGGGTTGGATCACGTGATAAAAAAGCACCCGCCCTAGATGGGGTTTCCAAAACCCCATCCCCTTCAATATAAACTGTAGCCTCGCTCGCTGCAAGATCTGGTTGCCCCCATGCAGGCGACAAATAGCTCCAAATTTTGTTTGGGCTTGAGGGAATGACATAGCGTTTAAACCCCGCCGCTTGCGCAATCTGTTCTGCCTCTTGCACACGATCCTGTGGCAACAATTTTCCTGAGGATACGGCACAAGCTTGAAGGGCTAGCAGAAAAAACCAAATGTAAACATTTTTACCCATTGTTATCTCTCCACTGTTATTCTTGCTCTTTTCCCTACCACTCTCGCGCCTCTTCTACCATCCTTGCGCCTCTTCTGCTGTCACTCTCGTTTTCTTCCTTGTCATCCTCGCTCTTTTCCCTGTCGTCCTCGCGTATGCGGGGGGCCATATAAATCCTGGGTTCCCTACCATTCTGGTGCTCTTTTCCCTGTCGTCCTCGCCCCTCCACCTGTCACCCTCGCGAAAGCGGGGGGCCATATAAATCCTGGGTTCCCTACCATTCTGGTGCTCTTTTCCCTGTCGTCCTCGCCCCTCCACCTGTCGTCCTCGCGAAAGCGGGGAGCCATATAAATCCTGGGTTCCCGCATCAAGTGCGGGAATGACAAAAGGAGGTGTGCGGGAAGATAAAGAGTGGGCCCGGGAAGACAGAGAGTGGACCCGGGAAGACAAAGAGTAGGCCCGGGAAGACAAAGAGTGGGTGAGCTTGCTACTACTAAGCATACAACAGGGCGTTTTCCATCATTTGTTCGATAGATTTTGTTACTATCTCAGAGACTTCTTCCCGAGTGACTTCACCCAGTTTCACCTCTTTGCCATCCTTTTGCAATTTGATCTCACCAGTTGAAATATGTGTCATAACTTTATCAATGATAGCCTGCAGGTCATTCGTACCATCCATATATTGAATGATCAAACGGGGCACAATATCAATTGAAAGCCTTTGGTGACGGCTATTGGTGACCCACGTCTTGGATTTAGCTTGGTGGCGAGCCAACGGCAATGCAACAGGTTTTTCTGTAACTTTATCTGCGTTAACACCCCGCTCGCTTAGCAGCACCATGCCTCCAGATAAAAATACCCTCAAACTCAATTCATATAGGTTTGCTTTAATAACATCAGGTGCAGGCCTGAATTCTTCATCAAAACGCTCTAATGTAAGCTTCACAATCTCATCTACTTTGAGTGGCTTTTTATTATTCTCAAACAGAGTAAGGAAAATTGCCGTGGCAACACGGTTATGTGTGGTCAACGTAACGGGACCGCTGAACTTTTGCTGATCATCAAATTTAAGGTCAATTTCTGCCACAGGTTTTTCTGGCTTAAGATAGCTCACCAAGTAAAACTCATCAATTATTTGTGGCTGCAGATTGCGGCTTAATGCAACCCCTTGATGACACAAGATGCTATGGCGAAAACGACGATTCGTGATGAAATCTGTATATTGTTCTGTGCGCACAATATCATCGGATGTCGCTAGAACTGCCGCCGCTTTTTCAGGAAGATTGCCTGTAAACATAGAAGCTACAGCGGTATCACCCACATACTGCAGGCCCTGGTCGTTAGCCAATTTCATAAATTCATGGAAATAATATTGAATGTTGTTTTCTTCCAAGTGGTCATGCAAAAGATAACTATCTGCCTGGGTTTTGAGAAGTTCTACCTCATTGTTAACTAGCTCGGCGTAAGGAGAACCTTTTTGTGTTGTCTCACTAATAAACTGTAACAACGCTCTGCTTTGAGCCGCTTTCTCAGCTGGATTATCGAAACGCTGCGTATGATAAACCATCATATCACGAATGGTACGGACCATATTCCAGCCCGGCAAGGTATTATAGCTAATCACAGCTAATCCATTGACAGAAAGGTTGTTTTTGCAAACCTTCAAAATTCCCTCTTGCACAAACAAAGGCACCCAAGAAAAAACACCATGGCAGACAATGTAATCAAATAGGCCATCTTTTTCGCCAATATCCATAATGGATTTGGCTTCCAAAGTAATGTTCTTTAGGCCTAATTCCCTGACAGTTTTTTTACCCTCTTCAATTTGCACTGGCGATAAATCAACACAAACAAATTCAGAATCCGGATAGTTTATCGCATGAGGAATAATATTTCCCCCCGCTGCACCACCTAATTCTAACACTCGAGCCTTACGAAAATCGACAGGCTGCATACCGAAAATACGCCCCACTGTGTACAAGTGTTGTGGATGAGTCTGCTCATAAGGATAACTCTCATATGGCACTGCATCATAGGTGTTACCGGACATACTCCATCTCCATAGTCATTCATGAAAAACCAACCTGTGTACAAATTAAGACTTTCTCTTAACCTTTTGTCAACAGTGATTTATGTGTTTTCAAAGCTATTTGCAAAGGTGTCGCACCATACAAGATGCATCCTTTCAAAAATATCTTTATAGCCACCAGCTAGCGAGTTCTCTTATCTAAGAAATAATTGTTTTCCAATACCGCGCCAAATCAATCATGCGATTGGAAAAACCCCACTCGTTATCATACCAAGATAACACCCGCCCCATCTTGCCTTCAATAACTTGGGTCTGGTTTACATCGAAAATGGAGCTTGCGCAATGATGGTTAAAATCCGCCGAAACAAGCGGTTGATCATTGATAGCCAAAATCCCTTTTAACGGCCCATGCGTAGCTGCTTCCATCATAGCTTTGTTGATGGCATCTTTTGACAGCTCTTTTTGGCTTTCAAATACAAAGTCAATCATAGAAACATTGGCCACCGGAACACGAATAGCTGTTCCGTCACACTTGCCTTTTAGCTCTGGCAAGACTAAGCCCACAGCTTTAGCAGCGCCTGTTGTGGTTGGCACAATGGAAAGGGTAGCTGCCCGTGCGCGGGCTATATCTTTATGGGCTTTATCTTGAAGACTTTGATCACTTGTGAAGGCATGGATGGTCGTCATATACCCTCTTTCGATGCCAAAAGTTTTATGCAAAACAGAAGCCACAGGAGCAAAGCAATTTGTGGTACACGACGCATTAGAAACAACCATATGTTCATGGCCAAGCGTTGTATGGTTGACCCCATAGACAATGGTAAGGTCTGCGCCATCTGAAGGAGCTGAAACCATCACTCTTTTGGCTCCAGCTTGGATATGAGACATGGCTTTTTCTTTAGAAGTAAAAACACCCGAACACTCTAGAATGATATCAACATTCAGATCCCTCCAAGGCAGAGTTTCAGGATTTTTCTCAGACAACACTTTGGTTCTACCAAAGCCAAAATCCATCCAATCACCCCCGTACTCTACAGGTTCCCGCAACGGCCCATGAATGGAATCCCACTTGAGAAGATGAACATTTGTTTCCAAAGGTGCCAGATCGTTAATAGCAACGACCTCAAAATCGTTGGCCTTTGCTTCAATAAGAGCCCTTGCCACCATACGACCTATCCGGCCAAAACCATTTATAGCCACACGAATCATTTTTATGTCCTCTTTTCAATCTTGGAGAGAACCTTTAACACAACTTCTTCGCAGGTAATACCAAAATGTTTATAAAGATCTTGGGCTGGCGCCGATGCTCCAAATGATGTCATACCCACAAAGATCCCCTCCTCACCGATATATTTCTCCCAACCCTGGCTTATCGCGGCTTCAATCGCCACCTTAAGAACGGTTTTATCACCCAAAACAGCCGCCTTAAAATCTTGCGCTTGTTCATCAAATTTTTCAAAGCAAGGCATCGAGATAACCGCAACCCCTATCCCTAGTTCTTCAAGCTTTTGAGCCGCTTTTAAGGCGACACCTACTTCTGACCCTGTTGCCAAAAGGGACACTTTGCGTGTTGAAGATTCTGCCTCTTTGACAACATATCCGCCCTTTTTCACAAGGGCAGCCCTTTTTGCTGTGAATGGCCCGGCAGGCGACACCGCTTGCCTCGATAAAGCCAAAATCGACGGGTTATTTTTTGTCTTTAATGCACATTGCCAACTAATAATAGTTTCCAATGCATCTGCAGGCCGCCAAACCAATAAATTTGGGATGGCTCTAAGGCTTGCCAAATGTTCCACAGGTTGGTGCGTCGGCCCATCTTCGCCAAGACCTATTGAATCATGTGTCATAACCATGATGACGTGAACACCCATTAATGCTGCCAACCGTATAGCCGGTCGGCAATAATCTGCAAATGCCAAAAAGGTTCCCCCATAAGGAATAAGCCCACCATGAAGCGCGATTCCGTTCATAGCAGCCACCATCCCATGTTCACGAATGCCATAATGAACATAGGGCCTCTCGGGTTCTGAAGAGGTGTAAACACCCATGCCAGATGTTTTGGTATTGTTAGACGGCGTTAAGTCCGCTGAACCACCCATCAACTCTGGGCATTCACTAAATAGCGCTTCTAGTGCTGTCTGACTAGCTTGCCGGGTTGCCAGTTTAGGCGGTGATTCTTTCCAAGCCTCCATTTGTTTCGTTATGGACGCCTGAATTTTCTCCTCATTCAACGTGCCATCTATTCGCCGTTTAATCTCTGCAGGTGTCTTTTCATAAGCAGCTTGCCAGCTTAAATAGGCTTCATTATTGCGACTCCAAGCACCCCGCCATATATCCAAAATATCAGCGGGAATATCAAAACCTTCTGACTCCCATCCGAGGGCCTTCTTAGCCGCTATTATTTCCTCTTTGCCCAATGGGCTGCCATGGGCCACCGCTAAACCCGCCTTAGTTGGCGCGCCAAACCCAATTGTTGTCTTACAAGCAATAAGGCATGGCCGCTCATTTTGGTGAGCTTCAGCAATTGCTCCATATATTTGAGCGTAATCGTGACCATCCACTGTTAAAGTATGCCAATTTGAGGCTTGAAAACGCTTGATCATATCATCCTTGGTGCTCAAGGAAGTGGGCCCGTCAATGGTGACCTGATTGTCATCGAAAAGGACTATCAAGTTTTCCAGCTCCAAATACCCCGCCAGAGAGATGGCCTCTTGAGAAATTCCCTCCATCAAACAGCCATCCCCAACGATAGCATATGTCTTGTGGCCCACAAGATCGCGCCCCCATTCCTTGGCTAACCTTTTTTCAGCCATAGCCATACCTACAGCATTTGCCAGACCTTGCCCCAAAGGGCCCGTTGTGGTTTCCACGCCAGGGGTATGCCCATATTCAGGATGCCCCGGCGTTAGGCTACCGAGCTGACGAAAATTCTTGATCTCCTCCAAGCTCATTTTTGGGTACGCATTTAAGTACAATAAGCTATAGAGCAACATTGACCCATGCCCAGCCGAGAGCACGAAACGATCACGATTGAACCAATCTGGATCATTGGGATTAAATTTGAGGAAGCTGTCAAACAGGACCGTTACGACATCCGCCATACCCATGGGCATACCCGGATGCCCTGACTGAGCTTTCTCTACTGCCTCCATTGATAAAACCCGGATAGCATTGGCCATTGGCCGATACCGTTCGTCACCACCAAATGTTCGGATCATACTTTGCCCCTTATGTTCATCTTATCCACAAAAATGGAGCTGAATCCTAAAAAGGTCAACTGGGATAAGTGACTTCTTTGAGTGATGTGAGTTATTCCAAAACTGCAATCAGGTATTCTAAAAATGCAAGTTTACAGAAAACTATAATGCATTACCTTTTAAAAAAAGAATAAAACTAATGAAAAAATATCTGTATACAGCATTTATAGTGGCATTTGTTATATCTGCCCAAACCGAAGCCTTTGCTGCAAATGGAGGCTGCGGTGGCAATGGCGGAGATTGTTTTGCTGGTGGTGGAGGCCGCGGCGGGGATAGCTTCTTCGGAAAAGGTGGTAATGGTGGTGACGGAGGCAATGGCCTTAATGGTGGAGGTAAAGGTGGAGAAGGAGGATTTGGTTTAGGTGGTAGAGGTAGCTATGGTAGAGATGGAACACGTGGAACAGGCGGTGGAGGCCGCGGTGGTGATCGCGGTCATGGCCCACGGAAATAACTTATCAGCATAACATTCAGGAGCATCAAATGAAAACTTATACAAAGACGATGATTAAACTAAGCTTACTCATGGCCTTCTCAGCAACAGCAACTGCCAAGCCGGCATTATTATATGCTGATGATTTAACCTCAGGCCCAAACTCATCTCGTGCTAAAGACGGTGCTTCGGGAACGGCAGCCTCACCTGACGGCAAGAATGGTAAAGATGGCAAGCATGCCACAATTAAACAAGCCCAAGGACAGCATGGGGGCCATGGAGGCAGTAGCCAGTTCGGCGATGGGGGCCACGGTGGAAACGGTGCCAACAAGTTTAATGGCAACGGCGGCAACAGTTTCTCCGGAAAAGGTGGCGATGGTGGTGACGGCGGAGAAGCCGAATAAGGTCTAACAGCTTATCTAGAGGATTTTTTCACTACACCCACCTCATTATTAATTTCAAACTCTTCGCATCATATGAAATAGCATTTGGTATATTTTTTCGCTGAAAACAATAAAAAAGCCTGGAATCACGCCAGTTTTCATACCTTCAATTTACTCATTAGCCATAGCACTAAACATTTTACTTTAAGAAAATAATTTATCTAAAATTTTAAACTATTCCATTTGTGCAACTCACTATTCCATTTTGGCATTAGCATTTACCCCCAGGAAATGGTTTAATGATCGCGGACTTAGATGAAGGTATACACATGGACTTTGATAAACTTAGGACATTCTATTATGTTGTCCGCGAAGGGAGCGTGCAAGCTGCCGAACGCACCCTACATATTTCGGCCTCTTCAATCAGCAGACAAATTCATGCCGTTGAAACCCAAGTTGGCCTATTGCTATTTGAAAGAACACGCAAAGGTTTGAGAGTCAACGCATCTGGCCAGGCTTTGTATGAAGCTGTCAGCGCCATGATGGACAAAATGGCCACGGCCAAAAACATGCTGCTTAACTTCAAAAAGAAACCCTCTGGGCCAATTGCTTGCATTAGCAATCGGTCCATCGGTGAAGGCCTGCTAATGCCTGGCCTGCTTACTCGCCTGCCTCAGCACCCCGAGCTTGAGCTTAGCTGCCTTTGGGATGATATGGCAGTTTATCGCTTTGAGAGCGACATTGAAGCACCTGCACTTTATGTCTCGGGCCTTAACCAAAATGCTGACTGCACAATGCTCCAAGAGAAAATCTCCACATATACCTTGAAGGCTATGGCGAGCCAACACTATCTTGAGAGGCAAGGCTCTCCACTCGCGGCTAAAGACTTAAGCGCACATCAGTTGATTTCATATAATCAGCATGCTTGCGCCTACTTGCCAGAACGTTTAGAGGTCAACAAATTGTTAACATGGGGAACATCCAGCCCCCGCAATCCATTCTTAAAGGTGAGCAGCCAGCAGGCCGCCGTTACGGCTGTCAAAAGTGGCATCGGAATATGCTTGCTTCCTGAATATCTCATTGACGATGACATGGTAGAGGTTTTGGAAGACGAACCCTTTGTCCCATGGCGCAAATATTACGACATTTTTGCATTTTACAAAGAGGAATACCGCGGCTTTGAGCGCATCCATGTCATCAAGCAATTGATCCGAACGATTTTTCACGAACGCCACCAGCAAAAGCGGCTGCTTGTGATTCGCAATTTCGAGCGACAGCCGCTCATATCAGGGCAAGTAAAGAACATGTAACAATTGTATTTATAGGAATAGGGAGAATTCACTCATAATGACGAAAAAATGGCTAATATAAGATTTTTCGGCCTTAGAGACTTTTAAATGACACCAACGGCAGTAATTCAGAATTTAACAAGCAAAGAGCTGGAGCTCGCGGCTCTTTCGCATCTTTGAGTGACAAGGAGGTGTGCAAACAGAATTGGAGACTGTGTCCGTTATTTGATAACTATTACTTTAAATCAACGCAGCCACGCCTTATATTATTTTGTGGTATATACATAAATTTAGCCTTGGATAATCGACCATGAGCCGATTCCTTTCTGGAAAATTGCAAAAACAGTGCGACTTGTTTCGCATTTTCATGGCCTGCGTAAAGCACAGGAGCGTCACGCGCGCCGCTGAAGCCTTGGACATGGCTCAAAGCAATGTGAGCCGCAAACTGACAGAGCTGGAAGATCTTTCCAACACCCGCCTTTTCAAGCGTCAACAGCGCGGGCTTGATCTGACTTATGAAGGTGAGATTTTTTACAATAGCCTACATGACATTTTCGGCAAACTCGCCCTGCTGGAAGACACTCTCGACAAAACCAAAGACTTTGATCATGACGCCAAACCTATTCGTATTGCGACATCTTTGACTCTTTCAGAGATCATGTTTCCAGGTTTATTGAGAGAATTTGACAAAGAAGGGCTCTATAAATTTGAGTTTTATGTATGCGGCAAGTTGCCTTCTTTACTTTTAGATGACATTGACATCGTCATCTGGCCCTTTAATGAAGACAACCTTCAAGAAGTAAAGGGAAGTGAGCTAAAAAAAATCAAAGCATTAAGCTCTTGCTTGTATGCAAGCCAAGAATATTTAAACATGAACGGGACACCAAAAACCCTTAAAGACCTGGAAAACCATACGCTTATCGATTTTAAAGACTTCCCAAATATTGGGATAAACCCTAATTGGCACATTAATCTTTTAAAAACACATGGCATCTCATATAAAAGAAGATTTTCAGTAAATAATACTGCACTTAGCTTGAAGCTAGCCGAACAAGGTCATGGCATCATTACATATTCACCTGAAATGATGCGGCTTATCAAAAATCCACTTGTTAACATCTTACCCGAAATTAGAAACAAACCAATTGATGTTTACTTTATCACTTCAAACGAGTTTAAGCAGCACAAAACAAAGACACTTATTGATGTTTACAACATAATAGTTAAATTGTTTACCTAAATTCGAAATCATTAATTAGGATTTTTCATTATATAACTCTTTAAGTTACAAAACAAAACTACAAGTACTTTTTCATCTATTTCTTATTAAATATATAGCCTCCGAACACCCGTAACAAGCCTACATTTACAGCCGCCCTTCCTTATACTCACCATTCCGTATCTGCATAGCCCATTGCTTCTATAAGAATTCTTATCTTGGGATAGCTCTATATCAATTTTAGACCAATACTAGGAGAGTTTGACCTTCTTATGGTACTCAGAATCATAAGTTCCCCATCTGTTTACCACAGGCCTCCACAAAGGAGGAAAACACGATGGGCTTGGGAAAGAGGCACTCTCACATTAGAGCGCCTCTTTTTATTGGGTTTTTTTAGACTAGATACCTAACGCCCCACTAGCAAACATCACTATTTTCAACCTCAACCCCACATTTTTGCCATTGTGACTCCCCATGCATCATCCTGCCACCCCTGATGAAAATCAGGTATGAGACATAGACAAGAGACAAAAACGGCAAAAAAGCCACTCACCACCCCTTTAAACCGAAAAACCATGCCTTACCTGAAAAATGTAAAACCCCCATTTACAGGAAAAAAGCCATGAGAACTCTATTTCAAATTGCCCTAACCATCGGGATCACCACATCGGCACTTTGTCAGGCTTACGCACAAGATGACATGGCTAGCGAGATAGCAAGCCCCCAAGCTAAACACCAAGCTTACATCATGGTCGTCGGCCCCCATTTGGGGACAGATAACTCAGAAACAGTTGTCCGGCAGTCTAATGAATTAGCTCGCACACTTCGGAAAAATGATACTGGAGCCGAAATCATCGTTCATGATAATTTTTCCCTTCCCAACCTCCAGGACGAAGTCTCTCGACTTCAAAAGCTTCATGGAGAAAACCTGCACCTGACCTGCATCATTAATGCTCACGGCTATGATATACATGGCCAGTACAGAACGCTGACTCACGATGGTTTGGTCACGGATACTGATCTTAAAAGCGTTTTAGCTGGGTGCGACACATCACTAGCTTTGCTCACCTGTCACTCAGGGGCTTTTATTGATGATTCAGATAAACTCGAGGTATTCGGTGGATCAGCTAACACCACACTTTTATATGAACGCCACTTTAAGAATTGGCTAACCCAAGCCGTGGCCACGTGTTCATTGATTTCAGCCGAAGATTTTTCACGAACATGGGAAGCAGCCCTTAAAAAAGAAACACGATTCCCACAAGAACAATATCCATTTTGGCGCTCAACCATGGAAGGAAGCCACGTATTTGGAACCAAAATCAAAACAAAAGCAGGCTAAAATTAGCCTGCTTTCATAAAAGCGCTCACAATCAAAAGCTATGCTGCTTTGGGTTTGAGAGACTTCCAGCACATCCAAACATAAATGGGAAGTGTCATGAAAATAAAGAGGACCCCCATAAAGCCAATCTGCGCACCTGTTCCTGCCATTGCCCAAATGCAGTAGCTAAACGCGAAAATCCCGATCACGGTTGGCCGGACAAAATCACCTTTAGCAACATTATCACGGTCAGCCACCATCACAACGATTTCCGCTACGCTTGAATATGCATAAACAAACAATCCTAAGAAAGCAGCAATAAGGCAAACTTGGTTAAATTGTTCGGCAACGACTGGTGACGCTGTCATATAAACAAGCCCGCATGATCCAAGAGCACAAGTGATTAATCCAACCCATGGCGCACCCTTGTTGTTTTCACGCGCAAAAATCTTTGGAAACAAGCCATCTTGAGCAGCAGCTAAAGGCATTTTTCCTTGCAGAAGCAAGTACCCGTTCAAAGCGCCCAAGCAAGAAACAATGGCGCAAATGGTAATGAAAAGGCCAGCCGCACCACCCCACTCAGCACCAACAATCTTTTCCGCCGCCAAACTAAATGGCGCCTTGGATTGAGCCAGCATGTCTAACGGAACCACACCCAAAACAGCTGTTGCACTGGCAAGATAAAGAATAATCACACCAGATGTACCAAAAATTGTCGCCCTTGGAATGGTTTTACCTGGGTTTTCAACGTCATCGGACGGAATAGTTGCGGATTCCATTCCCATGAAAGAAAAGAATGTTACAGCCGCCGCAGCCATCAATGCCTCCATGTTGCCCAAATTGCTTACATTAAACGGAGTAAAATGATCTAAGTTAATATAGAAAATCCCCACAAATGCCATAAACACTAATGGTATAATCTTAACTGCCGAGGTAACAATTTGAAACACGCCCACTGGCTTAACCCCCAAGAGATTAACACCTGTAAGAGCAATAATCATCACCATCGCAGCATAGCTTCTAGCCAAAGGATCACCTAAAAATTCAGGCATTAAAGAAGATAAATAGCTAGAACAGGCAATGGAAATAGCTGCAAGGCTCACAATTCCACGCACCCAATAGGATGAGGCCACTTGAAACCCTATCAAATCACCAAAAGCACGACGGCTATATGCATACGGGCCGCCAATTTTCGGAAATTTTCTTGATAGCCGCGAAAAACACATAGCCAAAAACAAGGCGCCTAAACCGCTCATTGTCCATCCCATAATACCGATGCCACCATAGGCGGCCATAGATGCTGGAAGCATGAAGATACCTGAGCCTACAACTGTCCCTATCACAAGTGATGTTGCGGACCAAAATCCTAATTTCGGCTTTTGAGAATTTGACATATATTTTTCCTTATTCAAAATAACGACTTAGTGTTCCCTACTTCTTCTAATCAACGTGTAGATTGGAATCGAGGCAAGCAAAAACAGCATTCCAAATAAAACCACCGTTTCACCGGAACCTGCCATCGCCCATAGCGCATAACAAAATGCAATAAGGGCAATTACTATGCTGGTCTTCTGCTGGAATGGTGAAACTTTTATCTCCCCTTTCGCAATCAGAAGAACCTCAGCAACACTTGAATATAAATAGGGCACCAAAATTGTAAAGACCGAAATGATTGCAATTGTATTAAACTGCTCCACCAATGTTGGACTCATCGTAGCAAACAAAAACAATGTTATAAAAATGCTAGATGAAATCAGGCCAAATAAAGGAACACCTTTTGCATTGGCAGACCCAAATACTTTTGGAAACAAATTGTCTTTAGCAGCAGCATAGGGAACTTGCGCTTGCAAAAGGATCCACCCATTCGTCGCCCCTAGACATGATACCAATGCACTTACAATAATAAAATATTTTACCCAAGGCCCAAATGTGGCTGGGACCATTCTTTGTACAGCATCAACAAAAGGCGCCTTCGACGATGACAAAACATCAGGCGGCACGATCCCCATAACCGCTGCGGTTACCAGAACATAAAACACAGCACACACCACAGTCCCTATGATGGTAGCCCGAGGGATATTTACATGAGGTTTTTCCACGTCATTAGCAGGAATAGTAGCTGACTCAATCCCAATAAAAGCAAAAAGAGTCAAAGCTCCTGCTTGCGCTAAAGCAGAAAAAGGGGTTACCCTCTGAGGTTCCAACATCAGAAAGTTTTCAGTAGAAACAAAAAACCACCCCCCAATCCCAATAAGAATAATGGGTATCAACTTCAAAAGAGTCATCAAGATTTGTAACGCTCCAGCTGTATGCGCACCCCTAGCGTTAATGAGGGTAAAAAACCAAATAATGCCAACTGCTGTCATAGTCCCTGTTAAGGGATCACTCAACGGCGGGATAATCACGGCAGCATAGCTCACAGCTGTTATAACCAATGCGGCAGTACTAACCCAAACAGCAATCCAATATCCCCAGGCCACCTGAAAACCCACAAAATCCCCATACGCATATCGGCTAAACGCGTACGGCCCCCCAACCTTTGGGAATTTATGGCAAAGCCTTCCAAAAACCAGGGCCAACGCAATGGCACCTATACCTGTCAGCACCCAACTACTAATCCCATATATTCCAAATTGCACTAACGATGCAGGTAGCATAAAAATGCCTGACCCAATAACATTTCCAACCACCAAGGCAATTGCCATCCAAAGGCCCATTTTTTTTTGCTTCGAAACCAAAAGTTTGTTCTCCTAATGCCACACATTGCAATCTATATAAGATGCATTAAGTCTTTATGTCAAAACCTTAAGCCCATTTTTAATGCGAACTGCTTGCAACCAAATTAGGAAGCATGGCTTATTGTTGCCAGAAATTAACAGATATGCTATAAGAAAGCATAGTTTTAGCAAGAGGTACAATTCATGAGTCTTCAAAAATCGTCCGTTAGACAAAAAGCTGTTGGTTATTCAACCGACATTGATCTCGGCTTACGAAAATTTATGCTGCAAGTGTATAACTACATGACACTCGCTCTCATCCTAACTGGGGTTGTGGCATTTGGCGTTTCAACCAGCCAAACGCTCGTTAGCGCTCTTTATGCTTCCCCATTAAAGTGGGTCGTCATGTTGGCACCCTTGGGCATCGTGTTTTTCCTAAGCTTCCGAATTCATGCTTTGTCTTTAACAGCAGCGCAAACGACATTCTGGATATATGCCGGGGCGGTTGGCCTTTCATTGGGCTATATCTTCTTAATTTATACAGGAGCTAGCGTTGCTCGTGTTTTCTTCATCACAGCGGCCACATTCGGCGCAACCAGCCTTTATGGCTACACCACCCAAAGGGATCTTTCCAGCTTTGGTTCGTTCCTATTTATGGGTCTCATTGGCATTATTATTGCCTCGCTAGTGAACTTATTTTTAAAAAGCAATGCACTGACTTTTGCCATCAGCATTATCGGTGTTTTGGTCTTCGTTGGGTTGACTGCCTATGACACACAAAACATTCGCCAGGCTTATATGGAGCATGACGATCAAGAAACATCCGGCAAAAAGGCCATCTTTGGCGCTCTCCAATTGTATCTTGATTTCATTAATCTATTCGTTATGCTGCTCCGCCTCTTGGGCGATAGGCGCTAAGTGTGAAGGGCTTCTCATAGAGGAAGCCCTTTTTACGACTATGCGTAATGCCACTCACCTATTTGTATCAAAAAGACAGCTGCACATTGGCAACTTTACCTTTGATGTAGACATTGGAAAAAATGGTTTGGCTCTTAACAAGCAGGAAGGCGATTATAAGACCCCTGTGGGCACATTTCCTTTAAGACGTGTCTTTTACAACCTGGAGCGCGTTCAACTCCCCTCAATACAGCTAGCAACACACGCTATCACACGCGATGATGGTTGGTGCGACGACCCTGCCTCTCCTGATTACAATCGCCTTATTAAACTCCCTTACTCATTTAGCCACGAAATCCTTTTTCGAACGAATGATGTCTATGACGTTTTCATCGAGGTTGGGTATAACGATGACCCCATTATACCAGGAAAAGGCAGTGCAATTTTTATCCATAGTAAAAGCCCATCTGGCTATACCGCAGGGTGCATTGCGCTTGACAAAAAAGATTTATCGCTCATCTTACCTTTATTATCAAAGGATTCTGAGATAACAATTGATGAAGAGTAAATATGTGGCCCTTCCTAAAAAGCGTTTTTGGAAAATCTTTTTTCCAATCGTTATTATTTTACTCTTTATTTTAGGAGCCAGAGAGACCACCCTGCTCAGCCATAAGTATGGATTTGATCGCAACCACTTAAGCCAAAAAAAGGAGGGGCGACCTAAAGTTCTTGTGGTCACCTGCTCCTATATGTTTGGAGAACGTTTGGCAGCTAAGCGGTTTTTAGATAGCTTCGCAAGACTTAATATCCCCGCGACAGAAGTGATCATCCCTTCTATTGAAACCAATGGATTAGGATATAAATGGCATACAAATTTATTTTTAAAATTAGCACGAAAATGGGTAAAACCAGATCTTGTTTTATGCATCACTCCGTTATTCCTTCCCCATTTTGAAGACGTTCCTCAATTCAGCCTTGTAACTGGGCCAGACACAAACCCACCCTTACGGTTATTCCTTCATAACCATCTATTTTTAGCTAGCGAATCACACGACTACATAACAAACTATGCTCTTCAGCCCTGGCAAAAGCTCACACTGGAAATTTACCCTTCTGTGGGAAAAACTGATTTTGAAACCCCTCAATTTAAGTCCATTTTCTATTGCGGCGCCAATTGGGACCCGTTGCGCAACTCTGATAACTACAGATGGGTTTATCAACAGCTTGACCAGCAAGGAATTATCACCTTTTACGGGCCCAAAGAGGCTTGGCATATGTACCAAAACTATCGTGGATTGATCCCTATGGATTCAAACAAGTTTCATACTGCCATGCGCGAATGTGGCATTGGTCTTTGCCTTCACAGCCAGCTTCATCTTGATTCTGCAACCCCAACAGCGCGTATTTTTGAATTAGCTGCGGCTGGATCCATTATCATTTGCGACGATCACCCATTTGTACGAAAGCATTTTAAAGACTCTGTGCTTTACATAAACCATAGACTTGGGCGCGAAGAAATATTAGCTCAGATTCGTGCACATTATAATTGGATTATTACTAACCCTGAAAAAGCACATCAAAAAGCGCAACGTGCCCACCAAATTTTTTGCGAACACTTTACCTTAGAATCCATGATCAAAAGAATCATTGAGGCCTATGAAAAAAACTACACTCATACCAACTAAAGTTCCCCCTCTGTCGCGCAAAATTATTTTATTTGCTGCTCTTGCACTTTCTCTCCTATTTGGAATTCCCAAGGCTCATCGATTTTTTTCTGAAAGGGAGCTTTTTCTCTGCGATCAATTTCAAGAACTTCAAAAAACAGGCAAGCCTACATTTATGCTTGTTACCCATAAACCTTTTTTTGGTGAACGGGAATTTTTAAGGCGCTGTCAGAAAGCTTTACAAAATTTGGGCTATCCATCTTTTATCCAGCTTATGCCTGAGTATGCACAATCTGCCGAGGATTATTCGTTTGTCGCAAAAATCTATTATCGCTTCATTGAGTGGTTTTTAAAACCTAACGTTATTTTCTGCGCACCTGCCTTTTATGTGCACCCATTTGAGGCCGCACGCAAATACGCTTTCTTCACAGACTATGCCAACGTTGCTCATGTTTACCTCCATTCGTTTAATGTTATTATGATGGCAGCGCCAGATATGCGCTTATGTCCAGATTATGCACAAAAAGCAAATCAAACATTTATCTTTGATTTTTATCCAACCCACCCGCAAACAAGCTATCAAGAATCGATACCCACCAAAATTTATTTCGGGGGAAATTTATGGGATGAGAAACGGACTTCAAAAGCATATAAGCGTCTTTATAAAGCATTAGATGATTCAAACAACGTCACTTTCACAGGGCCTCCTAAAACATGGGCCGGATACAAAAATTACATTGGTGAAATTCCATTTGGTGGCGATAAATTTTTGGCTGTTTTAAAATCCTGCGGCATTGGTCTTTGTTTGCATAGCGGGCGACACCTTGAGTATGGAACTCCAACCGCACGCATATTTGAGCTTGCAGCCGCAGGTGTGGTCATTATCTGTGACAAGCATCCTTTTGTTGTGGAGCATTTTAAAGATAGTGTTTTATATATTGATACACAATCAACAGATACCACCCTTGAAGCTCAAGTGTTTCAGCACCTTGCATGGATTCAAAACAATCCAAAAGAAGCCCAAGAAAAGGCAAAGAAAGCTTATGATATCGTGACGCGTAAGTGGACACTTGAATACCAGCTTACACGCATCATTCAAGATTATACAAATTCCCAATCATAAAACTTAATGCCTGACTGGCTTCTTAGTGACCTGGCTGCCAATAAGAATGCATATGGTGGACAGGCCCATGACCACTACCAATTTTAACTTTGGCACCCGCATAAATAGCATCTGTTAAATAGCGTTTTGACTGATTGACGGCATCTTCTATCGAATATCCTTTTGCTAAAAATGCCGCGATGGCCGCTGAGTATGTACACCCTGTTCCATGAGTGTTTTGCGTCCGAACTCTTTTAGCTTGAAACCATCTAACAGTTTCACCACTCTCATCAGACATTACCAAACAATCATCAGACATATCATCCTCCAAGTGCCCGCCTTTTAAAACAACTGCCTTAGGTCCCATTGTTGTCAAATCTTTAGCAGCAAATTCCATTTCATCAGGAGAACGGATTTTCTTTTTGATGAGCTTTATCGCTTCAGGTATATTCGGTGTCAAAACTGTAACCAAAGGAAATAACAAGCTTTTTAATGCATCAACAGCTTCATCCAGCAGTAATTGTTCCCCACTTTTATCCATCATAACCGTATCGAGAACAATAGGAACGTTACCCACAATATCTTTATCTGAAATCATTTTATGGACGCTCTCAACAATTGCAGGTGTATGCAACATGCCAATTTTGATAGCATCCACACCGATATCACTGATAACACTCTTGATTTGATCTTCAACAATATCACTTGGTAATGGATAAACCTTATCCACACCTTTCGTATTTTGTGCCGTTATAGCGGTTAAGGCACTCATCCCAAAACAACCTAATGCCGAAAAAGTTTTTAAGTCTGCCTGAATGCCCGCTCCGCCTCCACTATCTGAGCCTGCAATAGTTAACACTCTTGTATAAGATAACTCACCATCAAACATTTATAACCTCGTCATGATCCACTTATTTGATAGTAGCACCCAAACAATCAATCCCCAAGATAACACCCACATACACACTGGGAAAATACTTTCAGTTTGACAATAAAACCAACGCAGTAAAGAAGGTGTATTACCTCCCACAATTGTGACGGCTAAGGTATATGTTGAGCCAACTGCTTGATATCTTAATTGTGGTGGAAATAAATTTAACATCAACGCATGAGATGGCCCAATAAATAACCCAGCAGCTATCGCAAGCAAGCTTTGCCCAATGATAAACCCCCAGATCTCGTTATTCATAACCAACGATAAAGCTAAGGGAGATAGGCATATGAGGGCAAGCGCACCCATTCTCATCGTTTGTTTGAGGCCCAATTTATCTGAAGCGATCCCTGAGGCCAACAATGCCAGCATATACACAACTAATGCTATGTTTGTGATAAGCAGAATACTTTCTTGCGGTAACTGCGAAATAGAAGGGATAAACTGCACCAAAAAAACAAAGGGCACGTAATATGCAACGCCAAACAACGCTGCAACGCCAAAGCAAACCATCAAAGAAATTGTTTGGATTTTTCGACTCTTTTGCCTATGAGTTTTTTTATAAATAGGAGTCTCATGAGCATACAGCATCAGTAAAAATGATATCACGAGGCTAAAAAATCCAACCCATATTAGATCCCAGCAACTTTGATTTAAATAAACAAAAATTGAGACACCACATGAGGCCATTAATATGCCCAGCACAGAAAAAAAACAAATGAAGCCACTGATTTTTCCTTGTGATAACTCCTTTGAATGCTCCAAAGAGAAAATGGCACCACCATTAATTTCTGCTCCTGACCCAAAATGAAAAAGCGACATAGCACTAAAGATCCAATAGGGTGTGTTATCCGATTTCTTGGGAGATAAAATAAAAAGTAAGAGTGCGATTTTCATAATGAAAAAAATAATTATGAGAGCAGTTCTACGGCCAAAACGATCTCCAAATTTACCAAAGATAAAACCGCCCAAAGGATAGCTCCACATGGATAAGCCAATCAAAAAGAGGTTGTTTAAGACCTCCTGGTTTTTTGTCGCATCAATGTAGATATCCTGCGCCAAAAATGGCAGAGAAAAAACCAACAGCGCGCCAACAAAACACTCTGTCATGTTGGCGATAATACCCGCTATATTTTGAAATTTAATAAAACGAACCATGCTTTCCTCCCTCCGCTGGAATTAACCAGATCAGGTTCAAAGGGTTGAACATCAAGCTCTCTCAGCAATAAATTGCACCCCTGGATAATGCCCAGGACTATAGAAGGCAAGCAGCTCTTTGTCTAGCTATTATTATTTTTCCAAGCTTAAGCGTAATGCATCGGCTTAAGGCCAATTTTAGCAAAAAGCGCATTGTCCTTCTCTGGAACAGGATTCTTAGCAGTCAGCAATTTCTCGCCATAAAAAATCGAGTTTGCTCCTGCATAGAAACACAACGCCTGAAGCTCGTCTGACATTTGCTCTCGCCCAGCCGAAAGCCTTACGAATGATTTTGGCAGTAAAATTCTGGCAACAGCAATGGTGCGTACAAAATCCAGTGGGTCAACATCGGTCACTCCCTCAAGTGGCGTACCAGGAATTTTAATCAATTTATTGATTGGAACGCTCGTTGGTGGATTTTCCATCACAGCTAAATAGTGCAGCATTTCAGCACGATCTTTGTTACTCTCACCCATGCCAATGATGCCACCGCAGCATGTTTTAATTCCCGCTTTCTCAACAAAACCCAACGTTTCAATGCGATCTGAGAAGGTACGGGTTGTGATAATTTTGTCATAATAATTTTCAGAAGTATCGATGTTGTGATTATAAAAATCCAACCCAGCTTCTTTGAGAGAAACGGCCTGATGTTCTTTTAACAAGCCTAAGGTCACACATGTTTCCATTCCCAAGGCTTTGACCTCACGAACCATTTGAGAAACAATTTCAACCTCTGCATCTTTTGGCCCACGCCAGGCAGCACCCATACAGAATCGTGACGCACCGGTTTCCTTGGCTTGTTTAGCAGCAGCTACCACTGTTTCCACAGACATCAACGGCTCTTTTTTTAAACCCGTATCATAATGGGCTGATTGAGGGCAATAGGAACAATTCTCTGGGCAACTACCGGTTTTAATATTCAGCAACGTGCTAATTTGAACAGCATTAGGGTCGAAATGTTTTCTGTATACTTGCCTTGCTATATCTAACAAATCACCCAATGGTAATGCGAGCAATGCTTCAGCATCTTCAACTGTCCCTAGGAACTTATCATTTGCATCATATTGTGGGAGCATGCTCGTCATCCTTTCACATCCAAACAAATCATTTGTGACTTACAATTTGCAAAAATTACGATATACAGGACTGTCATTGAATGCAAGTGTTGGAGTGCATCTTAAGTTGAACCCAAACCTAACCCCATATGAACAATTCATAGTGGAAAGACGGCAGAAGGGATTGCATCGCGAGCTGCCATCCGCATTATCCTCATACGCTGTTTCATTTAGCCATAGTGACTATCTTGGCTTGAGTCTCCACCCCGCTTTGATTGAGGCTGCTAAAAAAGCATTACGAATTTGGGGAACATCAGGACATGCCTCACGATTATTATTAAAATCTATTCCCGTTTATTCTGAACTTGAGCATCAAATCTCTTCGACACTTTCAACCGATAAAACCATTACTTTTGGGAGTGGCTATCAAGCGAATATCAGTACCTTATCGGCATTGCTCAATTCAAAAATATTAAAATGCAGCCCTCTGGTTTTTTGCGACAAGCTCGTACACGCTAGTATTTACCAAGGGCTTAAAACAGCGAGTATTTTACCTCATCGGTTTCATCATCAAAATCTAACACACCTTGAATCGCTTTTGGCATCCTTTCAAAATGACACCCGGCCAAAGTTTATTATTGCTGAAACACTTTACAGCATGGAAGGCACGAAGACTGATTTACCGCAATTAAATCAATTAGCAGAGCACCATAATGCGATTCTTTATTTAGATGAGGCACACGCCCTTGGTGTCTGCGGCAAGGGCGGATATGGCTTATCACACAGAACCATTGATCCCAATCGAACTATTGTAATGGGCACCTTTTCCAAAGGCTTAGGCGCTAGCGGAGGTTTTATCAGCGGCCCAGCGCTTCTCATTGATTACCTTATCAATGCCAGCCCAGGTTTTATTTATACGACAGCGGCTCCGCCTTCAACCATAGCTGCAGCAAAAGCCGCATGGGATCTTTCACTCACCTTTGATGCACAACGACAAACTATGTCATCGTTAGCCACCCAGCTATGGGAGGGATTTAAAGAATTGGGCTTTGCCACCTCGCCCTCACCAACACATATTATTCCTCTCATCTTAAAAACAGCCGAGCAAACGATGGCTGCCCAATCTGAGTTTAAAATGCATGGCATTGAAGTATCAGCCATACGCTATCCAACAGTTCCTATGGGGCAAGCTCGCCTGAGGTTTAGCATTCATGCAGGCCTTACTCAAGATGATGTGAGCCAAGCTTTGATGATTGCTAAAAACCATATTTTTCCTTTTATACAAAGAGAAAGCTAAGTGACAAGACAGCGCCATTTTATCCTCTGTCATGGATGGGGGTTTGGCCCATCATTTTGGGAACCTCTCATACCGCACCTTCAGCAGCTGGGACGAGTCACCACATGGAACTTAGGATATTTTGATGAAGCTGAATCCACGTTTTGTCATTCACCTCAATTTTGCCCTTCACCTCAATTTTGTCACCCACCTCAATTTTGTCATTCCCGCGAAAGCGGGAATCCATGGATCCCGGATCAAGTCCGGGATGACAACACGAAATATTGCTATGACCGGGATGACAACGCGAAATATTCCGATGACCGCGATGACAACGCGAGATATTGCGATGGCCGGGATGACAACACGAGATATTGTGACGACCGCGATGATGAAGAGCTTATCGGCATTGGGCATTCATTTGGCCTGTTACAGCTGCTTAAAAGCCAGCATAATTTTCAGCGTATCATAGGTATCGAAGGATTTCTTACTTTCCATGAGTATCGTCAAAATGCACTCCATTTGCTCGAGTTGATAAAATCCAACCCACAAAAAGGCCTTGAAGCATTTTATAAAATATGTGGTCTAGAGTCTTTCAAGCCTCCCTTCGAAAAGGCAAACTCAAACACATTGATCTTAGATCTTCACACGATGATTGAACCATTTGAGAAATTCAATGACCACAATCTCTTGTTTTTTTCGGATGTTATTCTCACAGAGCATGATCCCATTGTACCAATTGCAATGTCACAAAAACAATTTGCATTCATGGCTCCGCACGTTAAAGTACATCGACATCGTGGACATAGACATGGATACCTGCATGTATTTGCACCCATGTTGCTTGAACTTGTTACTGCGAGTAAACTTTGATGGCATACATGCAAGATAAAATCATTCGATCATTTAGCGCTTCTGCCGCTACGTATGATCAAGAGGCCTGGATCCAACATGAGGTATCGGATCTGTTATTCAATTTTACAGCTACCCACCTAACCTGGGAACCAGAAGTAATTCTTGACCTTGGATGTGGAACAGGGTGGCTAGCTAAAAGAGCACACCAGCATTTCCAAACAAGCACTATCCTTGCAGCCGATATTTCCCTTCAAATGCTGCAAGAGGTTCATCCCCTCTTCAAAATACACTGCGTAGCCATGGATGCTGAATTTCCCGCCATTGCGGCAGAACCATTATTAGTTATGTCAAACATGACGTTGCAATGGCTTCCTGATTTAGCAAAAACGTTAAATAGCTATAAGAAGATTTGCAAAGGTATTGGATTTAGCATCCCCTTAGCACCATCCTTTGATGAATGGCATCAATGGTGCGAGAAGAATGGCGCTCAAAGCATGACGAATAAACTCCACAGCGCTCAATCACTATCAACCATTTGCCAGTCTCTATCGCCCCACCGCTTTCATATTGAAACACATGATATGTTTGTGCCCCTTGCAAGGCCAGTTGACTTTCCTCTGTCACTCAAAAAAATTGGAGCGAATGTTTCCCTAGAACCCTACCCCCTCAATCCCTTTCAGCTATTAAATGCGCGTAAAATTGACCCAGCCTTTAAAGGGGTGACATATCATATTGGGCATATTTATATGGATTTTTAGAAATGAAAAACCAAAACCTGAGGTCGGTTTTTATTTTTGGAACGGATACAAATGTTGGGAAAACTCTTGTTTCTAGTTGGTTGATGGCTCATCTTCCCTATCGTTATTGGAAGCCGATCCAAAGCGGCGCCTCTTTAGATGACGACACCACAACAATCGAATCTTTAATCCCCTCTGCACAGCCTCGGTGCTTAGCTCCATTCATCCGTCTTCAAGCACCATTATCGCCCCATTTTGCTGCCGATGAAGAAGCCCTTACTATTGATCCTTTCACAATACCACTACCAACAGATTTATCGAATGGGCATATAGTTGAAGGAGCAGGAGGCCTTATGGTCCCTATTAATCATCAGGTTACTTTCTTAGATTGGGCTAAAAACATGAGCCTACCTGCGGTTATTGTTTCCAAGAACCACGTGGGTACGATCAATCATACTTGCCTCACAGCCATGGTTTTAAAGCAGTACCAAATTCCGATTGTGGGTGTAATCTTAAATACAACACCCGAATGTAGCCCTGACCCAAGACACGCTTCAGCTATCGAAGAATTTGCTAAGGTACCAGTGTTAGCATCCTTATCCTATTTCGATAAATTATCTCTAGAGGCACTCGCATCTTCCCCTATACCTGCTCTGCTATGTGAAAGGTTATCCATACCATGAAGCAACATATCTGGTATCCATTTACCCAAATGAAATCAGCGCCATCCCCCATACTTATAACTCGAGGGGAAGGAGCCCAGATATGGGATGAACATAATAAAAGTTATCTCGATCTCATCTCAAGCTGGTGGGTTAACATCCATGGTCATTGTCACCCTAAAATTGCGCAAGCTATCGCCGATCAAGCTCACACTCTTGAACATGTACTCTTGGCTGGCTTTACTCATAAACCAGCACAAGCTTTTTCCAATCTGTTATGCCAAAAACTTGACCCAAGTTTGAGCTATGTATTTTTTGGCGATAATGGTTCCACAGCCGTTGAAATCGCTCTTAAAATGGCCATACAATATTGGTCAAACCAAGGCCATCAAACCTCTGCTATTTTGCACTTGGACGGCGGATATCATGGTGACACTTTTGGAAGCATGGCCGTAGGAAAAACAGCCGGCCTTACACAACCATTTCACCCATTTCTTTTCAAAACGCTCTCCTTTCCAACCCCTCATACATGGGTGGATGATCCATCTGTTGACATGAAAGAAGCCGAATCTCTCGCAGCGCTACAAACCATACTGGATCAACATCACAATTCCATTGCCGCCATTATTGTTGAACCATTAATCCAAGGCGCTATTGGCATGCGCTATTACCGCCCCTCTTTCCTTGATGAAGTCATTAAACGCTGTAAGGATCGCAACATTCTTATCATCTTTGATGAAGTCATGACTGGTTTTGGACGTACAGGCCGTTTATTTGCTTATGAACATTTGGTAGAAAAACCAGATATTATTTGCCTTTCTAAAGCCATCACCGGTGGTTTTCTTCCTATGGCGGCAACTGTTTGCACAGATAGAATTTTCAATGCGTTCTTAGATGACTCTTTCCAAAAGGCTTTTGCTCATGGGCATTCTTTTACTGCAAACCCCTTGGGTTGCGCGGCAGCTATTGCATCCTTAAAGCTTTTTGAAGAAGAAGATACCCTTGAAAAAATTGCCCGCATCGAAAAGGTTCATAAATCTCAAACTCAGGCTTTACTTGATAAAAAAATCATTGAAAAAGTTCGCATTCTTGGGTCAATCGCTGCATTTGAAAGTAGCATTACTGCTGCTTACGGTTCAGCACAAAGCATCGCTTTGCGTCAGTTGTTTTTAGAGGAAGGACTCCTCATCAGGCCCCTTGGTGGTGTGATTTATCTGATACCACCTGCCTGTATTAGTGATGAGCAACTTGCTCGCTCTTATGAGATTATTGAGCGCGTTCTCACAAAACAAGCTACGAGCTAGCTCTCCACAATTTGCGCACCAAAAACATGTTCAAATTTTTTCACAAGCACGCAATCGACCTCTGGCATACTGATTGTTAGCCCTAAGTCAGCTAAAGAGGTCACGCCAAAACCTTTGAGGCCACATGGAACAATTCCGCCAAAATGCCTCAAATCGGGAGCCACATTGAATGCTATCCCGTGACTTGTTACCCATTTTTTTACCCGCACACCAATAGCAGCAATTTTAGCTTCACCTATTGGCGTGACAACCCACAGACCAATACGCCCATCACGGCGAAAAGCCTCTACACCAAGCTCTTTAATCGATAAAATAAGCCACTCTTCCAGATGCCAAACATACTTTCGCAAATCTTGCTCTCTCGTGCGCAAGTCCAGTAGTGAGTATGCTACTCGTTGGCCTGGCCCATGGTACGTCAGCTGCCCACCACGACCACTTTCATAGACAGGAAAAGGAAAGCGAGCCAAATGGTCTTCTTTTTTTCCACTTGTACCAGATGTATAAAGCGGAGGATGTTCCAAAAACCAAAGTCTTTGTGGGCTTTGACCCAGAATAATACTTTCAACCCAACTTTCCATCGTTGCCAATGCTTCAGGATATGGCACCAAATAAGAAGCGTGGGTCAAAGAAACAATGCCATGAGACTCAGGAAATAGCATTAGCCTACCGCTGATCAATCCGCAACTCAATGCGACGGTTACGGTTATAATCGCCATCTTGGTCTGTGGTATCCAAAGGTTGGAATTCACCAAAACCTGCTGCTGCTAAGCGTTTAGTTGGAATACCTTGTTGAGCCAAGAAATTAACCACGCTGATAGCTCTGGCAGCGGACAATTCCCAGTTCGAATTAAACTGCTTTGTGTGAATAGGTCGTTTATCTGTGTGCCCATCAACACGCAAAATCCAATTTAAATCTGCCGGGATGGATTTAGAAATTTTTTTCAGTGTTTGCGCCAAAATCTTGAGTTGCTCTTTCCCATTATCCTCAAGCTCTGCCGAAGCTGAATCAAACAAGACTTCTGATTGAAACATGAAACGATCACCAACCACAATTATATCTGTTTGATCAGCCAATGCTTCTTTTAATCGTCCAAAAAACTCAGACTTATAGTTGGCTAGTTTAATGGCTTCTGAGTTGAGGGCGCTTTTAAGTTTTTTGGTCAAAGAGGCCACTTCTTCTTCCAAAACTTGATTGTTACTTTTATGCTGATCTATGGCTATAGCTTTCAACTTAAGCTGCGACATTAGCTCCTGAATCTGACTTTGCAGATATGCCATTTTTTCTTCGAGAGACATTTTGGCCTTGGCAGCATTTGCCTTGTCACTCGTTAAGCTCTCTATTTTTGTTGATAAGGTCATGTTTTGAGATTGAAGCGATTCAATGGTTTCTTCAAAAGTTACAACTTGTTCAGATAACTGAGTTTTTTCAGCATCAAGCTGATTTATGTCCTGCTTAGCCCTCATGAGTAGCGCCGACAGCCGGTTCATTTCTTGGTTAAGTTCATCAACAGCCTTGTTCCGGCCGTTAAGCTCTGTCCCTAAAATGTATTGCGCAATCACAAACACCAGAACCACAAAAACCAACACCATGACCAACGCAGTCAACGCGTCAACAAATCCTGGCCAAATGTTAAGTGGCGAAAGCTTGTCCCGGTGAAATTTGAGCGACATGGTATCCACAAGTAGAACATTAAACTTAAGCTTATTTCACCACAATTCTAGCATCAAAACAAGCTTTGCACTTGAGCACAGCGTAAAAATTGTCGGGTGTTATCTAGTAAGTGCGCTTTAATGAATAAGAGAATAAAATTTTTGCACCAGCAAGAAGCGGATGCTATAGTGAACTTATAAGTTTGGATCGCTTAATGGAGAACATGGATGATATTTAAACGTGGGTTAAAAGTCCTCATTGCCGCATCAACAATGATCACTTCTTTTCAGCCAGCCTCAGCTGAGGTTGCTGCCCTTGATGCGCAAGGAAATATTATTCATGATGACATGATTACACGACAAGCCATTCCCCGACCTCTTTTGCCTTACACTGGAGCCAGCGACTTCTTAAAGGTATCCCAGGAAGGCGCGATCTTTATCGATAAATCATTATTGATAAGAGATATTCTTGCCCATCAAAGTGAGGTTTTCCTCTTCACCCGCCCACGCCGATGGGGTAAATCCACCAACCTCAACATGATGCAATATTTCTTTAACCCGGTTATGGATGAGCGAGGCAAGCCTGTAGATCCTCAACCTTACCGCAAGATGTTTAAGCAGATGCAGGTCGGTAATACTGCAGTGGAAACCCTAAAGAAAGGCAAATACCAAGAAGTCAACGTCGTGGATCATTATCAGGGCCAGCATCCTACCATCTTCATCTCCCTTAAAGATGTGAAATACCCCACCTTCTCCCGAATGCAAGCGGCTTTTGAAAAACAAATAATTTATGCATTTTCTGCGCACAAATATTTACCTGAACTATCAGGTCTTTGGACGACTGCCGGAAATGAGATGGATTTTCTATCTATACTCAAACGCAAAATAATTGAAGATTCGGAGATAGGACTTCACAATTCCCTCCTTATATTAAGCAGCTGGCTTTACAAACACCATGGCAAGAAGGCAATCATTCTTGTGGATGAATATGACACGCCTTTAAATGAGGCCTACCTAAATGGCTATGGCGATGAAGCCACAGCGCTTTTACGAGGCCTTTTTGGTGCCACCTTCAAAGACAATCCTTCCTTGGAAAAAGCCGTCCTCACTGGTATCCTCCGCATCGCTAAAGCCGGCCTGTTCTCCGCCCTGAACAACCTGCGGGAAGATACCGTTCTGGATAGTGATTTCTCACGCTACTACGGCTTTACGGAAAAAGAGGTCACAGACCTTTTGCGCATCTCTCAAGACCCTAACGGAGATGAAGTCAGAAGATGGTACAACGGCTATCGCATCGGCAATGAAACCATCTATAACCCTTGGTCCGTCATGAACTACATCTCTGCACGAAATGGAGGTAGTTCTAATGCCATTCAGACCTATTGGGTCAACAGTGGCGGCGTGGATTTCCTTAAACAAACAATCATGAGTAATACAGCCAGACAAATTTGGGAGAACTATCGCAGCGGCCAAGCCATGCCTTCTTTGGTCTCTAAACACCTAACAGCTATCGACTTCGAAACACCAGAAAGCCTTCACTCCATTTTGCTCCACACAGGCTATCTTACCTTGGCCGAGCCTTTATCAAAGCCAACCACATATACAGCCCAAGCCTTATTAAAAATTCCTAATTTCGAAGTTAGGCAAGAGTTTGAGGGCCTCTTGTCCAGTTTGTTCTTATCGAAGAGATTTTCTCAACCCCATTATATCAAACAAATGTTTGAAGCCATTTTGGATCAAGACGCCAAACAAGTTGTGTCTCTCTTTAAATATGACCAACGCATCAACTTCACCCCCTGGAATTTCAACTTCCTCCAGATCGCTGCGCTGGTCGGAAATAAGCCCATCTTCAACGCCATCGCCAATAAATATCCAGATCTCTTGGACTCTCAAAACCCTGAAGGCCTTGGCATTGCTGACTTTGCCGCCATGAACAACGTCTCCATGCCTAAAAAGCTGGAAGGATATCCCGTTATCATGAGATCACCTCATCTTTACGAACATGTTTGCCTCATTGTAGGCCCCATCGCCGGTGGCTTTGTTGGTGGATTCAAATGGATCTATGACCTCACTCACGCAGCTGACGCCGCTCCCCTTGGCCGAGGCAGGCAAGTCCTCAACTTTGCCGTTGATGCCCTTGCTGGCACTGCCGTTGGTAATGCAGCTGAAATAACTTTGGAAAAATTGTGCAAAACTTACTCCACATTCACCAATACCGACATCTCCAAACCCAAAACCATGAAAACCATGATGCAGCTTGGCAAGTATGTTCTAACCCACCCAGGCAGCTTTGTGACCGTTAACGAGCCTTGCCCCGTTGACACACATCATGCCGTTATCTCCCTCACCAAACCAGCCATAGAAGTCAATGATATCCCTTTCGCCATACTGAACTTTACCCTCTGCGATAGCGGCAATCCAACCATCAACCCCCAAGATGAAGACGAGCTATAAGAGAATAAAATTTTTGCACCAGCAAGAAGCGGATGCTATAGTGAACTTATAAGTTTGGATCGCTTAATGGAGAACATGGATGATATTTAAACGTGGGTTAAAAGTCCTCATTGCCGCATCAACAATGATCACTTCTTTTCAGCCAGCCTCAGCTGAGGTTGCTGCCCTTGATGCGCAAGGAAATATTATTCATGATGACATGATTACACGACAAGCCATTCCCCGACCTCTTTTGCCTTACACTGGAGCCAGCGACTTCTTAAAGGTATCCCAGGAAGGCGCGATCTTTATCGATAAATCATTATTGATAAGAGATATTCTTGCCCATCAAAGTGAGGTTTTCCTCTTCACCCGCCCACGCCGATGGGGTAAATCCACCAACCTCAACATGATGCAATATTTCTTTAACCCGGTTATGGATGAGCGAGGCAAGCCTGTAGATCCTCAACCTTACCGCAAGATGTTTAAGCAGATGCAGGTCGGTAATACTGCAGTGGAAACCCTAAAGAAAGGCAAATACCAAGAAGTCAACGTCGTGGATCATTATCAGGGCCAGCATCCTACCATCTTCATCTCCCTTAAAGATGTGAAATACCCCACCTTCTCCCGAATGCAAGCGGCTTTTGAAAAACAAATAATTTATGCATTTTCTGCGCACAAATATTTACCTGAACTATCAGGTCTTTGGACGACTGCCGGAAATGAGATGGATTTTCTATCTATACTCAAACGCAAAATAATTGAAGATTCGGAGATAGGACTTCACAATTCCCTCCTTATATTAAGCAGCTGGCTTTACAAACACCATGGCAAGAAGGCAATCATTCTTGTGGATGAATATGACACGCCTTTAAATGAGGCCTACCTAAATGGCTATGGCGATGAAGCCACAGCGCTTTTACGAGGCCTTTTTGGTGCCACCTTCAAAGACAATCCTTCCTTGGAAAAAGCCGTCCTCACTGGTATCCTCCGCATCGCTAAAGCCGGCCTGTTCTCCGCCCTGAACAACCTGCGGGAAGATACCGTTCTGGATAGTGATTTCTCACGCTACTACGGCTTTACGGAAAAAGAGGTCACAGACCTTTTGCGCATCTCTCAAGACCCTAACGGAGATGAAGTCAGAAGATGGTACAACGGCTATCGCATCGGCAATGAAACCATCTATAACCCTTGGTCCGTCATGAACTACATCTCTGCACGAAATGGAGGTAGTTCTAATGCCATTCAGACCTATTGGGTCAACAGTGGCGGCGTGGATTTCCTTAAACAAACAATCATGAGTAATACAGCCAGACAAATTTGGGAGAACTATCGCAGCGGCCAAGCCATGCCTTCTTTGGTCTCTAAACACCTAACAGCTATCGACTTCGAAACACCAGAAAGCCTTCACTCCATTTTGCTCCACACAGGCTATCTTACCTTGGCCGAGCCTTTATCAAAGCCAACCACATATACAGCCCAAGCCTTATTAAAAATTCCTAATTTCGAAGTTAGGCAAGAGTTTGAGGGCCTCTTGTCCAGTTTGTTCTTATCGAAGAGATTTTCTCAACCCCATTATATCAAACAAATGTTTGAAGCCATTTTGGATCAAGACGCCAAACAAGTTGTGTCTCTCTTTAAATATGACCAACGCATCAACTTCACCCCCTGGAATTTCAACTTCCTCCAGATCGCTGCGCTGGTCGGAAATAAGCCCATCTTCAACGCCATCGCCAATAAATATCCAGATCTCTTGGACTCTCAAAACCCTGAAGGCCTTGGCATTGCTGACTTTGCCGCCATGAACAACGTCTCCATGCCTAAAAAGCTGGAAGGATATCCCGTTATCATGAGATCACCTCATCTTTACGAACATGTTTGCCTCATTGTAGGCCCCATCGCCGGTGGCTTTGTTGGTGGATTCAAATGGATCTATGACCTCACTCACGCAGCTGACGCCGCTCCCCTTGGCCGAGGCAGGCAAGTCCTCAACTTTGCCGTTGATGCCCTTGCTGGCACTGCCGTTGGTAATGCAGCTGAAATAACTTTGGAAAAATTGTGCAAAACTTACTCCACATTCACCAATACCGACATCTCCAAACCCAAAACCATGAAAACCATGATGCAACTTGGCAAGTATGTTCTAACCCACCCAGGTAGCTTTGTGACCGTTAACAAGCCTTGCCCCGTTGACACACATCATGCCGTTATCTCCTTCACCAAACCCGCCATAGAAGTCAATGATATCCCTTTCGCCATACTGAACTTTACCCTCTGCGATAGCGGCAACAACAACACCAATCCCCAAGATGAAGACGAGCTGTAAGAGAAAAACCTGAAAGTTAAAAGTTATTAAAATTTGTCCACTTAAAGAGCCTAGGCAGGCGCAAAAATTAGTGGTGGCCGCACGCTTACTGGCTCTTGCAGACCAACAGGGCGGAATAGTTGTTTGCCAGACTCAACCATAATCACTCCAGCCATATTGCCAAGCCAGCGCCTGCCAAAATTTTCCATTGTTTGAAACATCTTGAGCCCAGCACGCGTATTGACAGGGGGCAAATACAATGCATGACGTGTTTGAAGAGGGGTAAAATGGTTTTTAACCAGAACGTTCGATAGTTGCCTGTGAGAGTATGGTTGCCCATATCCAAAGGGCGTCTTATCCATACGAGACCACATGCCTCGTCGATTGGGGACGCATGTAAGCAATCTGCCACCCTGTGCTAGCACCCGCCAACACTCTTTCAGCATAACATCCAAATGATCTGAAAACTCGACAGCATGGATCAAAATGATTTTGTCAAAAATCCGATCGGGAAAAGGAAGATTCTCCTCGTCAGCTAAAGTCACGACATTAGCCCCATCCAATGGCCACGTTGTCGCCCCTAGTGCCTTTGGCATCGCCAAACATAGATGCTCTACCTCTTGCCGATATGGCCTAACAAAGGGAAGAGCGTAACCTATCCCCAATAAATTTTCATTGGCTGCAGAGGGCCATAGGGCACGAATGGACGAGCGCAATGTTCTTCGGGTCATTTTCCCCAATGGAGAGCGATAAAACTCCATAACATCTTGGATGTCAGCCCACATAAATTTACCTTTTGCCGTCTCTAGCCTCTTGAGCTAAACTAGCTATACCATATCAATTACCTTAGGGCATGCAAATTTTTCAGCTTCATAAAGTAGGAGCGTTAGAAAATTGTATAAGGCGGGGTTTAGTCAATGATTAATCATACAAATGGATGGATCAGCCATCATGGGCAGCTTCAGTTTGAAAAGGTGGGCTTATCGCCCCTTGACGACACTCAGGTTCGTATCGATATTAAGGCTGCCGGGATCAATCGAGCCGATCTACTGCAACGAGATGGTCATTATCAAAACCCTTCCAATCCCATCGTAGGGCTTGAAGTTTCTGGTATTATTAGCCAGATCGGCGCTAGTGTGACCAACTTTCAACCAGGCGATCGGGTCATGGCTTTGCTTGATGGAGGAGGCTATGCATCCACTGTTAATGCCTATGCTTCTTTATGCATGCCTATCCCCGAGGGATTTACATTTGCTCAAGCAGCCGCCATCCCCGAAGCTGTTTTCACATGGTGGAACTGCTTGTATGACTCACATGTTTTATCCCGAGGCAATACGCTTCTCATTCATGGAGGGTCCAGTGGTATTGGGATAATCGGGATACAGCTTGCTCGATATTTTGGAGCAGATGTTTTTGTAACCGTTAGTAATCAAGAAAAAGCTGAGCTTTGCCAAAGCCTAGGATCCTTAGAGCCCGTTATTTATACCCAGGAAGATTTTATGGAACGCATCCTTGCCGCAACACAAAACCAAGGAGTGGACTACATTGTAGATTGCGTAGGCGGGGAATACCTACAACGAAATATCCAATGCCTTCGATCAAATGGAACACTTATTATGATTGCAGCTCAAAGAGGCACGACCAGCACCATTCCTCTGCTCCCATTGATAATTAAAAATGCATCAATAACCGGATCCACTCTTCGCGATAAGTCAATCGCACATAAGGCCAAACTTGCCAAAAAGATATCCACAGCACTTACAAACGCCTTCCTTGAGGATGCTATTAAGCCTGTTATTTTCAAAGAATTTACCCTCCAAGAAGCGGCAGAAGCCTTAAACCTTATGCAGTCGAGACAACATTACGGTAAAATTGTTTTGAATCTTGAATGAATTTGTGGCTTTATAATGGATTTCAACAGCGATCAATAATGATGGAGGATCAATGACCGCCCCACTCATGCCAAAGGCTACGGCCCTATGGCTAATTGAAAATACGTCTCTAACTTTTGAGCAAATAGCCAATTTTTGCCAACTGCACTCGTTAGAAGTTCAAGCCATTGCTGATGGGGAAGCATCGGTTAGTAGCTTTGGTTTTGACCCCATAGCTCACGGGCAAGTCACGCAAGAAGATATTGAAAAATGCAGTGCGGACCCAACTTTGCGACTCACATTAATTGTGCACGCAGATGTTCAGGCCAAAAAGAAAGGGGCAAAATATACCCCAATGGCCAGACGACAAGATCGTCCGGACGCTATTGCATGGCTTATCAAGAACTGCCCTGAGTTAAGCATTGCCCAAATCGCCGCATTGGTTGGAACGACAAAAAACACCATCCAATCCGTCCAGGAAAAAACCCATTGGAATGCTGTGAACATCAAACCTAGAAACCCTGTGACTCTAGGTATATGCACACAAAAGGACTTGGATTCCGCTTTAGAAAAGGCTCAAAAGGCTAGGCCTGGTCTTATACCAGACCAATCAAAATCAGAATGAGTAAATGCTTTTAAGCTAAAAGGCACGCGGTTGCATGACTTGCAGAACACATAAGCTTTTTGGTATAAATGACTAACCACTTTTAAATATGAGGTACATATATGGCACGCATTACTGTAGAAGATTCAGCTCTTATTATTCCCAACCGCTTTGAGTTGGTCATGGTAGCTGCTCAACGCGTCAGGCAAATTTTGGCTGGATCAGAATTGCGTGTTGAAAAAGATGGCGACAAGCACACTGTCGTCGCCTTAAGAGAAATCGCCGAACATAAAGTAGATGTTCCAGAAGCTTTCGAACAAATTGCTAAAGGTAAACAACTTTTTATCGAATCCGATGATCTTGATGAAGACATTGTAGACATGATGGATATGGAAGCTAGCTCGCATTGGATTGGCTTAGAGCAGAAAGATACCCACCTTTCAGAGGACGATTCTTTTGCTGACGCCCTCGAGGATGAGCTCAATGCTTTGGAGAACAACGACGAGCCCGAACCTTCAGATTCAGACGAAGAATAACCAGTACAGCGGGTTAGATATGATCTTGCTGGAAAGCCTCATTGAAAAAGTGAGATCATACAACCCTGGTGCTGACTTGAGCATCATCGAGAAAGCTTATAAATTTTCAGAAAAAGCACATATTAATCAAACTCGCGATTCAGGTGACCCTTATTTCTCGCATCCTGTAGGCGTAGCTTACATCTTAGCGCAATTTAACCTTGACCTAGACTCCATTGCCACCGCTCTTCTTCATGACACAATTGAAGATACATTGGTTACTTTAGAAGCTATAGAAGAAGAATTTGGCCCCAAAATCGCCAAGCTTGTCGATGGCATCACTAAGCTCTCGCGCATAGGTTTTCAATCAGCTGAATCAAAGCAGGCCGAGAATTTTCGCAAGCTGGTTGTTGCCATGTCGGAAGACATTCGTGTGCTGGTAGTTAAGCTTGCTGACCGATTGCACAACATGCAGACACTAGGCTTTATCCAGTCGATCGAAAAAAGAAAAAGAATAGCTCGCGAAACCCTTGAAATCTACGCTCCATTAGCGGACCGTATAGGTATGCAAGCTTTAAAGGATGAGCTAGAAGATAGATCCTTTGCAGAAATCAACTCAGAAGCACACTCATCAATTTTAACGCGCCTAAAGTTCTTAAGAAACCAAGAGGGACGTCTTGTTGAATCCGTCATTGATGAGCTTACGCACCTTTTTGCAAAGCACGGACTGAAAGTGGATATTTCAGGCCGCGAAAAATCTCCTTATTCCATTTGGCAAAAGATGCAGCGTAAAAACATTGGTTTTGAGCAACTTTCAGATATCATGGCTTTTCGAATTGTGGTTGAAGATCTTGCTGCCTGCTATCACTGCCTTGGGCTTATTCATAGTGCGTACCCAGTTATTCCAGGAAGGTTCAAAGATTACATCAGCACTCCCAAACCCAACAACTATCGGTCACTTCACACGTGTATTTTAGGCCCTTCGAAACAACGTATCGAGATTCAAATCCGCACGAATGATATGCACGAAATTGCCGAATATGGCGTTGCCGCTCATTGGCAATATAAACAAGATCACTCTACTGAAGGCAAAGAATTCAAATGGCTCAGAGGGCTTTTAGATATCCTTGAGAACACTTCTGGTGCTGAAGAGTTCTTAGAACACACTCGCTTGGAAATGTTCCACGACCAAGTCTTCTGCTTCACCCCCAAAGGGGACCTTATTGCACTACCACGAGGATCCACATGTGTTGATTTTGCTTACGCTGTTCACTCTGAAGTGGGAGATCGGTGCATTGGAGCTAAAATCAACGGGAGGATGATGCCTCTTCGCAGCATTTTAAGCAATGGTGACCAAGTCGAAGTCATCACTTCCAAAACACAAAATCCGTCACCATCATGGGATCGTTTTGTGGTTACTGGCAAAGCCCGAGCTTGCATCCGCCGATTTGTCAGGAGTCAACAGCGTAGTCAGTATTTGCTACTTGGAAAAACAATGCTGCAAAAGGCCTTTAAGCAACATGGTAAGGATCTATCAGATAAGCTCCTTGACCCTGCGGTTAAAGCGCTAAAATTTCCAACCTCAGAAGATCTTTACATTGCACTAGGAGAAGGTCAGATCACTGGCCGAGACGTATTTACAAGCGTCTTCCCTGATGAAAAACCAAATCCAGATGATTTTACAATCCCTACAGTCGTGCCAAGTAGAGAAAAAAACCAAGATAATTCTGTCCCTATTCATGGGCTCATTCCAGGCATGGCGATTCATTATGCCGGCTGTTGCCATCCCTTGCCAGGAGATCGTATTGTCGGCATTGTGACAACAGGAAAAGGCGTAACAATCCATACCTTTGATTGCGACAATTTAGCAAATTATCACGACAAGCCAGAACGATGGATTGATGTTTCCTGGAACTCTGATCAAGTTGGACAAGAGCATCATATTGGCCGCATGACTATGGTCACCCTTAATTCACCTGGGGGTCTTGCCAATATCTCCACAATTATTGTAAAGAATGCAGCTAACATTGTGAATTTAAAGATTATTCACCGAACAAGTGAATTTTGCGACATGACAATCGACATTGAGGTTAAAAATGGTCACCACTTGGACACAGTTATTGCGGCACTTAGAGCTTCGCCTTTTATCATTTCGATTGATCGCATGCGCAATTAGAACCTTACTTATCTGCTTTCTCGTTTTATCTTCAAATGTTTACTCTAAGGCATCTCTTGATGCCTCTTGCACGCAATTTGTCGAGGATATGAGACAAGTTCAACAAATTGTTGCTCCACATTGCAGTGGTAATTCAATGGACGAACTGAATGACTGTTTTCAAAAACACCTATTACGTGTTGGAGAACGTTTTGAACAAACAAACGAGGGCACCTCATCGCAAGAGTTTGCCGAGCTGGTTAAAAGTTTTATTTACCTGATTAATCCGGTTCCACCAAAACAAAGTGTTTATGATGTCACGGGAGTTTTAGGCAGCCTATTTTCTAACATGCAAACAAGGTTTACATTAGTTTTAAAGTTGCTTGATGAAGAGCATTATTTCACAAAAAGGATTGTCTTTTTAGGAAGCAATCGCAATTTGGATCCAAAGTGGGAATCAGAGGCCATGCTTGCCACCATCAAGGTAGGAGGGCTCATGAGAAAATGCCCCTCGAATGATATTCCTTTCCCCACAACCGAAACAGAAGCCATCCATTATATTCTTAGCTGTTCTGACCCTCTTCCAAACATGCCTTTGCACAAAGTGCTGGATACAACCGCTCCAGCAGGCAAAAAACGCGCAACAACAGAAGATACTCTCATTACCCTTGTTAATGATAAAGAGGTTTTTCATCCAGCCTACACATACTTGTTTGTTTCAAGTCAGCCCTTTGCTTTACTCCAAGAAGCAATCATCCGAGGAGTCCTTGGGCCTGATGTTCAGTTTGATATATGCGCCGACAATGAATACATAGTACATCATGGATTTGATTCTATTTTTGCCCAAAAAAACCTCAAAGACAATTTGGCTAGGCTGCTTTACCAAGTTAAGAAAAATCTTGACGAGGGACGTTCAAAATCTTGCCCTCTTTTAAGACCACTTGATATTCCACACACCGAAGAAGGGAGAAGTCTCGATGAGCTCTAGTTTTGGTCAGTTCCCCTTAAGTCGACTCCGACGGTTGCGTAGCACCCCATGGATGAGGCGCCTCAATCAAGAAACTTGTCTTTTGGTCGATGATTTGATTCAACCCATTTTTATTTGCGAAGGCAATGATACTGTCCCGATCCCTTCTATGCCTGGAATTGAACGACAACCATTGAATTTACTCTCAAATTATATCTTTCAACTTTACGATGAAAATATCCCAGCTATTGCCTTGTTTCCATGTATCCCCACTGACAAGAAGGATCTGGAAGGCAGCTTAGCCTATGATTCAAACAACTTAATCTGCCAAGCCGTTCGATTGATCAAATCTCAATTCCCAGATATAGGAATCATTGCTGATGTAGCGCTTGATCCTTATACATCTCATGGTCACGATGGCCTTTTCATTAATGGGGATGTGGATAACGACCAAACGTTGGAGGCGCTATCCAAACAAGCTCTTGCCTTAGCTCAAGCCGGTGTGGATGTTGTTGCCCCATCTGATATGATGGATGGACGAATTGGCTTTATCCGCGTGGCTTTGGATCATGCCGGGTATTCCCACGTGGCCATTTTAGCTTATAGCGCCAAGTATGCCTCTTCATTTTATGGCCCTTTTCGAGACGCCTTAGGTACAAAGGGTAATTTAAGTGGTAAAGATAAAAAATCCTATCAAATGAATCCTGCCAACGCTCGCGAAGCCATCCGAGAAGCCGGGCAAGATTTAGCCCAAGGCGCTGATATGATTATGGTCAAGCCAGGATTACCCTATCTGGATATTATCCGAAATTTGCACCAAGAATTTTCAGCACCAATCTTCGCCTACCAAGTCAGCGGGGAATACGCCATGATTCAGGCTGCACATGCTAACGGGTGGATTGATGGCCAAGCTGTTATGCTGGAAAGCTTGCTTGCCTTAAAGCGTGCGGGAACTGCCAGCATTCTCACTTATGCTGCCCTTGATGTAGCGCGAGAATTGAATCGCAAGAACTATTCAACGCAACGGCGTTAAAGCTATGCTCTGCTCACAGCAGATTACATTAAATCTTAACCTTTCCGCCCTAATCTTAAGCCAGCCGGGAGGTTATGTATGTCAGGCTTTTTAGGCAGCCCACTGCAGAAAATCAACATTGAGTTTTTACGCTCATTTTACGCTTGCGCTCATTTCAACAGTCGCAAGCGCGCTGCCAATTATTTGGGGATCACAGATAGCTCAGTCAGTCATCACGTTGCCATGGTTGAGGAAAAGCTGGAGGTGTTGCTCTTCAGCCGGCTCAACTCAGGCTACCAGCTCACCCCAGAAGGCGAAGTGCTCTTTAAATCCCTGGCCAAGGTTTTTCATGATTTGGATTCTACCCATACCAAAATGCTTTCTTTAAATAGCGAGCGAAGGCTTAAGCGGATTAATATATACACCACGATTCCTCTGGGTGTTCATTATTTGCCACAGGTGATCGTGGAGTTTCAAGCGGTTTACCCTGATACGGAAGTTAACCTGGTATCTTTCTCTGAAATGCCTGAGATTCGAACAGACCATATTGATGTTCTGATTTCCCAATTTAAGCCAGATTATCCCAACTTTCAGTCCATTGAGGTAGGGCAAATGACCATATTTCTCTATGCGAGCCCAGGCTATTTGGAAAAAAAGGGAGCCCGAAAACAATTAAAGATTTAAAGAATCATAGGTTTATAGATGTTAGGCAGGCGGGCAAAGCCCTCTATGGGGCCGATTGGTATGTGAAAGAGTTGGAAAAGCATAACGTTGAAGCTAGGTTTAGCGCGATTGCCACAAACTCTTTGACGTCCATTCAAATCGCTCAAGCTGGAGGAGGAATTTGCACATACTCTAAGGAAATGGTCAATGATATTAACTTAAAAGTCGTGCCAATTTTAAGTGATTACTTAAGTACAAAAATCCCAATCTATATTACTATCCAAAAGTTTATGGACGAAAGCACAATTATAAACTCATTTGTAAGTCTACTGATTAAGACGTTTAAGCATTTAGAATAAATTTGCAAAAACTTGCGTGCTAATGAGGCTGGGAGCTAACAAGGATCATTGTACATTCTCTTAAACTATACAGTTTAGGTCTATATGCCTTAAACTTAAGACAAACGCTTAGCGAGGTCAATTGTGGTATTATTATGGATACTATGGGGTTTAGGCGATCTCAATCCTTTAAGTGTTTATCTGAATTTCATAAGGATTTCTTTGAATATCTATTATTTTGGCCATAGGCCCTGCCCAAAAGATGTGGGCCTAAGATCACCCACATAATCACTATGTTCAGAATATTTCGACCGGGGGTTGGGCTCCATTAACACTCACTGGCATGTACCGTTTGATGGGTGGTACAAGGATCTTGATGAAGACCAAAACCTGTTAAAGGGCCATAATCATCAAACTATATACCACAGAAGACCTGAGATTGGACTTGGCCTCGGGTTTATTCTTTGTCTTGTTGAACCCTAAAGTGGCCTAAACTTGAGTTCCACCAACGGTCATGGATGAGATCAGAACACTGGGCTGCCCAACACCCACGGGAACCATTTGCCCATCTTTGCCACAAGAGCCCACACCTGGATCGAGGGTAAAATCATGACCCACCATCTTGATTTTCTTTAAGGCTTCTGGGCCATTTCCGATCAATGTAACACCTTTAATTGGATACGAAATGACACCATTTTCAATCATATAGGCTTCTGTAGTAGAAAAGACAAAATTCCCTGAAGCAATGTCCACCTCTCCACTGCCAAATTGTAAGGCCAAGACACCCTTTTGGATGGAAGCAATCATATCTTCCCTCACTTCCTGGCGAGGGCGCATGAAGGTATTGGTCATACGTACCATTGGGATACTGGCATAACTTTCACGGCGGCAATTGCCAGTAGAAGCCGTTTTCATCATTCGAGCGTTCATGCGATCTTGCATAAACCCAACCAAGCGCCCATTCTCAATAAGCACTGTTTCTTGGGTTTTTGTGCCTTCATCATCTATGTTCAAGGATCCGCGAGCCTCGTTAATAACACCGCTATCCACCACAGTCACACCCTCAGCCGCCACCATTTCTCCCATCAAACTATGGAAGCTGGAGGTTTTGCGGCGGTTTGAATCCCCCTCAAGACCATGTCCTACTGCCTCGTGCAGCAATATTCCCGTCCACCCATTCCCCAAAACCACGGGAAAATCACCGGCTGGCGCTGGCCTGGCTTCAAGATCAAAATTTGCCATCCTCATTGCTTCATCAACAAAATGCTTGATACTCTCAAACGTACCATAAGTATCTACCGTAAAACGACCACCGCCACCGCTCATACCCATCCCGCTTTTGCCTTTGTCCATCATTACAACCACCACGCGAAAACCAGCCATTGGCCTATGGTCACTTTGAGCTTGAGATCCTAAACGGTGGATTTCAATATGTTGAAATGATTTTGAAAACACAGCCTGAACTTGTTGAACGCGCGCGTCTTTGCCACGCACATATTGATCAACCTGAGATAAAAGAGCGACATACTTCTCTAACCCAAGTGGAATATCTTTAAAGGTATATAACCCATGCCTATCCGGCGTGGCTGAAATAGGTGAGGATTGACCAACAGCCGTTATGGTGTCCTTTGAAGAATAGCGCATAGCTTCAATAGCTTTTTCAAAAGATTTTTCATCCAAAAGTGGGGCATGAGCATACGTAACAAAGGGGTCATAAACAGCCCGCAAACCAAATCCTTGGGCTTGGTTAAAATTGGCACTCTTGATGAGGCCATTGTCCAAGACAACCATTTCGTTTTCCATGGATTCTAAGTATAATTCACCATCAATAGCTGCTTTAAGCGCATGGTTTAGCCCCGCCTCGATTTGATCTGACGTTAATACACAAGCCTTGTGATTAATCATATATTCCCCTTTTTCTGCGCTTGGAAGCGCATCCCTTATTATTTATAGGCCAAAGGTGCGCCAGTTAGAAAGCCCTATTTTTCTTGATTTGCCGGAACTTAACGGTCCTCATACCGATTTATGGTATATTATTAACCATAATCGGAAATAAAAAAAATTATACCATGGCAAAACCATCATTGGTCTCTTTAGGGATCTTTAGCCTCATCATCGTTATCTTCAGCCATATAAAATGGGCATAAAAACAAATTTTTGACTCATTAACATTCTATGATATATTCCTTGTAGTCACTATGCCAAACTTATGATAAGGATCCCTTGAATAGGCTCATTAAGGGAAGGGTGAATGTTACATCGTCTTGTAAAGATTATGCTGGCTGCGCTTGTTCATGTTTGCTTGAGCAGTGGTTCTTTTGCTGCCTTTCCAACCCCTTGGCAAATGGGGTTTCAAGAGTCAGCATCACCAATTATGGACCGAATCCTCTCTTTGCATAACAACCTTTTTATTGTGATCTGCATAATCGCAGTGGTTGTGAGTATGTTGATTATTTATGTTATGTTTCGCTTCAGCGCCAAACGACAAAAAGAAGCCTCCAAAACCACCCATCACACATTACTTGAAATCATATGGACAGCCATTCCCGCTATCATTGTTGTTTTCATTGCCATCCCTTCCGTAAAACTCATTTATTATACAGATACCGAACCTAAAGAAGCCCTCACCATTAAAGTTGTTGGCCACCAATGGTACTGGACCTATGAATACCCAGACCAAGAAATCAAATTTGACAGCTACATGATTGAGGATAAAGATCTTAAGCCTGGTCAAATTCGTCTACTTGAGGTGGATAATCGCATCATTGTGCCCGTAGGGAAGCCTATTTGTTTGCAGCTCACCTCGGCAGACGTTTTACATAGCTGGGCGGTACCGGCGCTGGGCATTAAAAAGGACACAGTCCCTGGCAGGCTCAATCAAACTTGGGTTCAGGTTAATAAGCCAGGAGTATATTTTGGTCAGTGCTCCGAACTATGCGGGATGAAGCATGGTTTTATGCCTATTGTCATTGAAGCTGTCTCCCAAGAACAATTTGATGCCTGGATTCAAGAAGCCAAGCAAAAATTTGCTTTCCTATCGCCTCAGAATCTTTTGGCGATGAAGCATCTTGTTTTATTCTCTCAAGCCCTACAAGTTTAGGTAAAATGAACATGTCTCAATCAAAAACATTATCACCACAGGACCATCCTCACGATACGCCTACCGGTTGGCGTCGCTGGCTTTTCTCAACAAACCATAAGGACATCGGCACCCTTTATATAATTTTTGCCATTGTGGCTGGGCTTATTGGAAGCGGTTTATCAATGGTTATGCGCCTTGAGCTCGCCGAACCAGGCATGCAGTTTCTTTCAGACAAATACCATCTGTATAACGTGATGATTACGGCCCATGGGCTTCTTATGATCTTTTTCATGGTTATGCCTGGCCTTATTGGCGGATTTGGAAACTGGTTCGTACCCCTTATGATTGGTGCGCCAGATATGGCTTTCCCAAGGCTTAACAACATTAGTTTTTGGCTCATGATACCATCGTTTGTCATGCTTATTCTTTCTGGCGTTGTCGGCGAAGGAGCTGGAACCGGATGGACATTTTATCCGCCTTTAAGCGCAGGTATTGGCCACTCTGGCTTGTCTGTTGATTTCATGCTTTTGAGCCTCCACATTGCCGGCGCTTCTTCAATTTTAGGTGCCATCAACTTTATCACCACCATTTTTAACATGCGAGCACCCGGCATGACGTTACATAAGATGCCTTTGTTTGTATGGGGAATGCTGGTAACTGCCTTTTTACTGCTACTTTCTGTTCCTGTTCTTGCTGGTGGTATCACTATGCTTCTCACGGATCGAAACTTTGGAACAACGTTTTTTGACCCAGCTGGCGGCGGTGATCCTATTCTTTTCCAACACCTCTTTTGGTTCTTTGGTCACCCTGAAGTTTACATTATGATTTTGCCTGCATTCGGCATCATTAGCCATGTAATATCTACTTTTTCCCGCAAGCCAATTTTTGGCTATTTGGGAATGGTTTACGCCATGGTTACCATTGGTGTCGTTGGGTTCGCAGTTTGGGCTCACCATATGTTCACCGTTGGATTCGATGCGAATATCCGGGTTTATTTTACCCTGGCAACCTTGATCATCGCAGTTCCTACAGGTGTCAAAGTTTTCAGCTGGATTGCCACCATGTGGGGTGGGCGCATAACGTTTGAAACCCCCATGTTGTTTGCCCTTGGGTTTATCATTTTATTCACAGTCGGAGGACTCACAGGGGTTGTCCTTGCCAATGGTGGCGTTGACGTTGTTTTGCATGACACATACTACGTCGTTGCCCACTTCCATTATGTGCTATCTATGGGTGCTCTTTTTGGAATTTTTGCTGGATTTTATTACTGGATCGGCAAAATGTCAGGCTATACCTACTGCGAAACTCTTGGGAAAATCCATTTCTGGCTCACATTCATTGGTGTAAACCTTTTGTTCTTCCCTATGCATTTTCTTGGGCTAGCGGGTATGCCAAGGCGCATTCCAGATTACCCAGACGCTTACGCGGGTTGGAACATGGTTGCTAGCTGGGGCGCTTACCTTTCAGGTTTTAGTGCGCTTTTCTTCCTTTATGTGGTTCTGAAAATTTTCATGGATAAAAAACAAGCAGACGCAAACCCTTGGGGCGAAGGCGCCAATACATTGGAATGGACAGTATCTTCCCCGCCACCCTTCCACACATTTGAAGAGCTACCCGAGGTTAAGTAGCCGAAAATGGAGCATGCCCCAACCTTGGATGTTCATTCCCACTTTGAAGCTACCGCACGTGATTATGTCGAGCTTCTGAAGCCCAGGGTCATGTCTCTTGTGGTTTTCACAAGTTGGGTTGGCATGTTTCTGGCGCCAGGTTACATTCATCCACTGATTGGGACGGTTGCCATCTTGTGTATTGCCTTAGGAGCCGGAGCAGCAGGTGCCATTAACATGTGGTACGATGCTGACATTGACGCCCTTATGAAACGTACGCAAAACCGCCCCATTCCATCTGGCAGAATTGAAGCCAACACAGCTCTTACCTTCGGTGTCAGTTTATCTTTAATGAGCGTATTGACTATGGCAGTCATAGTTGGCTTATTAACGGCTTGCTTGCTTGCCTTAAGCATTCTTTTTTATGTTCTTATTTACACTGCCTATTTAAAAAGGCGGACACCCCAAAACATTGTGATCGGAGGAGTCGCAGGAGCCATACCTCCCATGATTGGCTGGGCTGCCGTAACCAACGATGTATCGGTTTTCCCCTTGATCCTATTCATGATTATTTTCATGTGGACACCCTCACATTTTTGGGCTTTGGCCTTGTTCCGTCGAGAGGACTATTCAAATGCTCGAATTCCGATGCTCCCAATTACACATGGCATTCGTTCAACACAGATCCACATTTTGATTTATTCGTTAATGCTTGTCCCTATAACATTGTTACCATTTATCCTGGGGTATTTAGGAAATTTTTATGCATTCTCATCTTCATTAATGAGCCTTGTTTATGTTATTTTGAGCATCAAGACATTAAGCAAAGATTATCTTAAGCCCGCACAAAAGCTTTTTGCTTATTCAATATTTTATTTATTCTGCATTTTTTTATCTATGATTTTGGATAAGCTACTGTAAGGAAAACATATGAAGAATCACTCCCGTTTAACCAACGCTCTAAAATCTCGCAATCGTGGCCTGTTTGTCCTTTTGCTCGCCGCTGTTGGCATTTTTTACGCGGTTTCATATGTCAAAACAGGCATTAGCCTAAAGCAAGGGGCACCCTTAGGACGATCCCTACACCAATCATGAACGAGCGCGAGCAGCATACTGTTATTTTACTTGTTGCTATTGTAGCAACCATGACAGTTCTTGCCTTTGCGGCTGTTCCATTGTACCGCGTCTTTTGTCAAGCAACAGGATTTGGTGGTACGCCTAAAATCGCCGTTGAAGCCCCAGGTGCCAGCCTCGCAAGGCAGGTTAAGGTGCGCTTTAACACCGATATTTCACCTGACTTGCCCTGGCGATTTAAAGCTCTCCAACGCGAGATGGTCGTTAAAGTCGGAGAGTCGTCATTAGCGTTCTTCGAAGTTGAAAATCTCTCCACGAAAGATATTTCTGGATGGGCCACATATAATGTCACCCCCAATAAAGCGGGCCCACATTTTGCCAAGATGCTTTGCTTCTGTTTTAGCGAGCAAGTCATCCCCGCAGGCAAAAAATTAAACTTACCAGTTAGTTTTTTTATTGACCCAAAATTTATCGATGATACATCCTTAAAAAGTGTCGATACAATAACGCTCTCATACACTTTTTTTGAGTTTAAAGGACAAGCCAAATGACTGTTACCACCAAAGATGAGGCTAGTTGCTTTGCTATGTGAAAAAGTTTCACTTTCAAAATCACAAGCTGAATTGGCAAAGAATGTTCGATGCTTGGACAAAGTGTTGCTTTCAGGATATTATGTGATTCGTGTCAAACTTGACTTCAAGCGTTGGTAGATAACTAACTCAAAATAGACTGTTGCAAAGGAACATGTTGATGGCAAAAAACCAAGCTCATGAAATAAAAAAACATCCCTATCACCTTGTGAAGCCAAGCCCATGGCCTTTTGTTAGCTCCTTAGCGGTTTTGGTGGTGGGTATCGGTGCCGTGCTATTTATGCACGAACATGGGCCTTGGATTCTTGTTGCCGGCACTGCCCTTTTATTGGCTGCTATGATTGGTTGGTGGGTCGATGTTTTTAAAGAAGGAGATATCGATCACGAACACACACTTGAAGTACAACGTGGTTTGAAGATTGGCATGGCTTTGTTTATCATTTCTGAAGTAATGTTTTTTGTGGCATTTTTCTGGTCCTACTTTCATTCCAGTTTTAATCCAACTGAAGTGACAGGTGGCGTTTGGCCACCTAAAGGGCTAGCTCTTATTGATCCATTCAGTCTACCTTATCTTAATACACTTATCCTCTTGCTTTCAGGGACAACTGTCACTTGGGCTCATCACGCCTTAATTGAAGGAGACCGCAAAGGCCTTGTTCGTGGCTTAGGCATTACCATTTTGTTAGGATTGATTTTTACAACCATACAAATTTTTGAGTATGCCCATGCAACATTTGCTTTTAAAGGCGGTATTTACCCTTCAAACTTTTATATGGCAACTGGGTTTCATGGATTTCATGTGCTCATCGGAACCATCTTCTTGATTGTCTGTTGGGTGAGAGTCCTTAGAAACAAAATGACAACGTCTCATCATATCAGCTTTGAAGCAGCAGCCTGGTACTGGCATTTTGTTGACGTAGTCTGGTTGTTTTTATTCGTCTCTATTTATTGGTGGAGCTACAAATAAAACCGCCCTCATTTTTATTTCGTTTTTGGGGAGCTGTGTTTTTTAGCTTAGCGTGCGTTAGCATAACTTTGAGTCTTTCCATCTGGCAATTTAATCGTGCAACATGGAAAAACCAGATTCTGCAATCCATTGAACGCAATAAACATTTGCCATCACTAACGCTTGAAAGCCACTGCCTATCTCCACTCTTTATTCAAGAGAACCCTCACCGTTGCTTTATTAGCCAAGGAAATTTTGATCTAAACTCCCTTATTTACGTTGGCCCGAAAACATATAACGGCAAACCAGGTTATCACCTTTATGCTTTATTCTACCCTCAAGAAGCATCCTCTGCACCCATTTGGATCTTATGTGGCTGGTTAGAAAACCGCCATAGCCCAAGCCAAATTTTAAACAATAATGAACAGACTCTTACAATTTCACTGGAATTGCCTATTGCTAAGGGATTGTTTACACCAGATAACATCCCCGCAAAAAACCAATGGTATTGGCCAGACATTAAGGCCATGTCAGCACACCAAGGCGGCAGGAATGAGTGCTTTGGAAAGCTGCTCTCCTCCTTTACACCTTTATCTCCTCATCTCGTCACCATTGGCATAGCTAATTTGCCACCCAATCGACACCTAGAATACGCCCTTACATGGTTAGCATTATCGATTATACTGACCTTCTTAGGAACATATTTTTGCACTAAACAATGGAAAGCCATATATGCCCAACCTACTCGCCCTCTCTAATGGACTAAAGATTGTTGTCGATCCTATTAAAACGGTTGAGACCGCTAGTATAGGTGTCTGGGTTAAAATTGGCACACGAAATGAACCAGCTCATGTCAATGGGATCAGTCATTTTTTAGAACACATGGCCTTTAAAGGAACAAGCACGCGCTCAGCTCAGCAAATTGTCGAAGAAATAGAAGCGGTAGGTGGCTATATTAATGCTTTTACATCTCGAGAGATGACCGCCTATCAAGCGCGAGTTTTGAAAGATAATTTCCCGCTTGCACTTGATATTTTATCAGATATTTTGCTCAACTCCATTTTTGACGAATCTGAATTTCAACGCGAACGAGAGGTCATCCATCAAGAAATTCTTGAATCTTATGACGCCCCAGACGATATCGTATTTGATTACTTTCAAGAGCTGTTATTCCCCAATCAACCACTCGGAAAACCTGTTTTGGGCACACCTGAAACACTTTCATCCATTACCACGGATGAGTTGCGAAAATATATGAGCACCAAATATGCTCCCCACAATATGGTTATCTCCATCGCAGGCAATGTTGATCCAGATACAGTGTTTCATAAAGTTCAGAACGCCTTCTCCTGTCTAAATGACTTTGATACTTGTTTACCAGACAAAGGCTGTTACAAGGGTGGCATCCGCTCATACGTCAAACCGATAGAACAAACCCAATGGTTGCTCGGTTTTCCTGGAGTATCTAGCTGCGACCCAGATTTTTACACAAGCGCTGTTCTCACCACACTTATAGGGGGAGGCATGTCGTCCAGACTGTTTCAAGAAATCCGTGAAAACCTTGGGCTGGCATACTCAACTTATGCTTATCATTCTTGCTACCAAGATACGGGTGTGTTCGCTTTATATGGTAGCACCAGCCCAGAAAAAACCTTGGAGCTTGCCCAAAAAACTCTCCATCTTCTAAAAGGTCTCTCAACAAGCATAACCTATCAGGAAGTTGAACGAAGCAAAACCCAACTTAAAGCTGGAATTTTGATGGGGCTTGAGAGCACAACAGGCAGAGCCGATCGCGCTGCCCAACAATTGCTTATACACGAAAAGCTTACAAACAGTTCCGATATTATTGCCAAAATTACGGCCATTACTTTGGATGATGTTAGAACATTTTCTGAAAAAATTCTGCATGGCCCTATGACCTGCGTTACCTTAGGCCCAATGCCTCTTCAAGATGAATTAGCTAAGATCCTTAAAATGTAAAGGGGCTAGAATAATAAATCTAACCCCCTTTAGCATTTAGCCAATAAACCTATACGGTTATTGTGCTGCTGGCGCTGCTGGTGCTGCAGCAGCTTTCTTATGATGACCACCTTTGCGATGCTTACGATGCATCTTATGCTTATGGTGTTTAGCTTGTTGCGCTTTTGGATGAGCGGCATCAGCGGCTGGTGGTGCAACTTGTGTTTGTGCTGAAACGTGATTTGAGCACAATGAAACCGAAAGACAGATTGCGACAATAAAATAGCTTAGTTTTTTCATCCCTGATATTCCCTATAGTTAAAAATTAAAACTTAGCCTGTGATAGCTTTAAAGATACGGTAACGAATTCAGGGCTAAAACGCAAGTCAGAGAGTTTTACGATGAGCCAGAAAAATCAATTATTTTTTTTCTAGCTTTTTTAACCTTATATTCTCTCTAATCATCAACGCAGATGGTGTCACAAAAAGAGTCAGCATAGATGCAAACGCTACGCCAAAAACAATAGATATAGCAATTTGCTGCCACCACATAGTGGCTGGGCTGCCAATGTGTACGCTCATTAAGATATAATCGATATCGACTCGAAACATGATCGGAAGCAACCCTAATATCGCTGTTAACTTTGTTAGGATCACTGGCCTTAGCCGCTGAATACCCGTCCTCAATATCGCTTCTTTTTTGTCTGAAAACTGCTTTGATAACTGATCAAATGTATCAATAAGAATAATATTGTTTGATACAATGATCCCAGCCAATGCAATAACCCCAATGCCACACATAACAATACTAAACGGCGCCCTCATAACAATCAGCCCAATGAAAACACCAATAGTTGACATAACAACAGAGCTCAAAACCAACATCATGCTGAAAAAGCTGTTAAACTGAGTAACCAGGATGACAGCCATCATAAAAATAGCAGCTCCAAATGCACCAGCAAGAAAACCACTGGTTTCGCCTTTATCTGCCTCTTCACCTTTAAAACCAACTCGTACAGCTCCACCCGCCATGTTTGCATCGACCCAACCCTTGATGGATTGAACAGCATCATGCACAAGGAAGCCAGATTTAACATCCGCTTTCAACGTTAGCACACGGGTTCCATCGACCCTGTGAACCATGTTTAACCTTTGCTTTGGTTCTTTTTGCACAAAGACAGATACAGGAACAAGCCCATACGAAGTTTGAATTTTTAACCGATCCAAATCATTCAACGACCGATTTTTTGCATCATACCTGACAACAATATCGACTTCTTCGCGACTTTCATTGGGTCTGTATCTTGTGACCACAATGCCATTGGTCGCCAATTTTATAGCGTTACCTATAGTGGCAACGCTGGCTCCTAGGCGAGCAGCCTCAGCTCGATTAACAGTAAATTCCCACGTGATCCCAGGGGTAGGTAAGTTATCCTCAATGCTTGTTAGGCCTTGCAGCTCGTTCGCAAATTTTCTTAAACGCAAAAACTCTTTTTTAAGGACATCATAATCTGGGCCAGTCAGTTCAATGACAATCGGTTTTGTCCCCCCTGAGCCTCTTTGCTCTTTTTGAATCTCAATCGCAATGCCAGGAATATCTTGTAATTTACTTTCAAGCTCAGCTAACACAACTTTTGCTTTGCGTCTTTTCTGCCAATTGTCAAACTCAACATTTATGAATCCAATGGTATCTTCCGCAGATCTAGAATCAACGCTGGATTGAACCGTCGTTGTATAAGCACATGTGAAATCTGGGATGCTTAACACTCTCTCTTCCACCTGACGAACGATAACATCTTTTTGTTCGATAGAGGTATTGCCTGGATTGCGAATAATCACAACAGCTCTGTCTGGATCAACATCTGGGAAAAACTCAATCCCCTTCCCTAACTGTCCATAACCAATAATGGCCAATATCAAAAGCCCTACGGCACCACCAACAACCAAACCTGGCGATTCAAGAGCCTTTTTTAGTGCCCGGTGATAAACCGCTGGCAATCCTTCCAGTTTTTCTAAGTTTCCTTTTTCAGAAAGCAAAACCATTTCAATTGCACTTTTATGTTTGTCAGATAATTTTCCAAACATACTGCCTAATGTGGGAATAAAAATAAGAGCCATGACTAACGAGGCCGCTAGCGTTGCCAGCAACGTATATGGCAAATACTTCATAAACTCTCCAACCACGCCTGGCCAAAAAACAAGGGGGAAGAAAACGACGAGTATGGTTGTAATGGACGTAATAACTGGCCATAGCATACGCCCTGAAGCCATAGCATATGCTTCCCTTTTATCGTACCCTTCTGCCATTTTACGATCAGCATACTCAACCACGATAATGGCCCCATCCACCAACATACCCACGGACAAAATCAAACCAAAGAGGACAACCATGTTCATGGTAAAGCCCATGAGACCAATGATTAAAATACCCATTAAAAACGAACCAGGGATAGCAACACCGACTAATATTGTTGATCTTAAGCCAAGGCTCAACATAACAATCACCATGACCAAGATAACAGCCGTAATAAGATGGTTCTTCAGATCTTTTACCATATCTAAAATACGCTGCGAATCATCGTTACTGTAGCTTACTTTCAAAGTTGGCGGCCAACGTTTTTGCTCTTCAGAAACCACTTTGCGCACAGCTTGGATCGTATTGATCACATTTTCCCCCGTCCGCTTTGAGATTTCTAAGCTAACAGTTTTGATACCATTACTGCGTGCAAATGATTCTGGATCTTTAAAGTTTTTTCGAACCTGTGCAATGTCTTGTAATTTAACCGCAGCATCTCGTTCGCTTATGATTGGCATCATCATAATGTCTTGACTACTTTCAAGCAGACCTGGAACGCGCATTGTAAATGTACCAGATGGATTATTGAGCCTGCCAGCCGAGATCATTATGTTATTATGCATGAAATTTGCTAAAACTTGATCTAATGAAATGCCATACGTTTCTATCTTTTCCGGTGAAATGGTTATTTCAACCTGCTCAGATCGGTTACCAACAATTTTAGCTTCAAGAACTGCCGGCACCTGCCCTTCAATTGCATCCTTTAAACGCTCGGCTTCCTTAAATAACAAGCGATCTGAAACCTCTCCTGAGAGCATCACTATCAATACAGGCATCAGGCTCAAGTTAATCTCATTCACGCTCGGATCGCTCATATCTTTTGGCATATCAGCTTTAGCTTCATCCACCTTTTCTCTTACACGTTGACTTGCCTTATCAACATTGAAACCAGCCAAAAATTCGAGAATAACATAGCCGCCCCCCTCAAAACCATGTGCAGACATGGTCTTGACACCTTCAATGCTTCGAAGCCTTTGTTCTAACGGCCGCAAGATCAGCCGCTCAGCATCATAAGGCGAAATACCTTCATATGTTGCTGAAACATAAATCATTGGGATTTTGATATCAGGAGTAGATTCTTTTGGCACTTTATTATAGGTAATAGCGCCACTCACCATTATGAGCACTAAGATAAGAAGGACAGTCCGAACATGACGAAAGCACCAATCAATCCAAGGCAATATTTTCATTTATCTGATGTGCCCTCTTGTTGCGCTGTCGATGAAGCAGCCTTCTCCATGATCGCATGCACTTTTTGCCCTTCTGTCACCATATCTTGGCCTCTGGTAATGACCTGCATATTGCCATTGACACCCACGACAAGCGCACCCTTGATATCATGAGATAAAATCTGGACTGGAACAAACTCAACTTGATTTGCTGCATTCACAACTTTAACACCCATAATTCCCTCGTCATTTAAGGTAATGATGGCTGGTGGAATTGAGCAAATATTTTCAATCTTGAGCGGCAAAATCACTTTTGCAGATAAACCGGCGGGAATCTTATGCCCAGGATTGCTGATATCAAAGCGAACTTCAAATGTGTGGGTCTTATTTTGTGATACTGGTGATTTGTAGCTGACGGTAGCCATGTGTTTTGTTCCGTCTGAAAGCAACACTTCGCTTTGTTCTCCTTCGTTAACTTGATAGTATTCCTTCTCTGAAATGAATGTACTGACATACAATGGATCCAGAGCAACAAACTGCCCAATTGGGGCCGCTGGCTGGACAAAATCACCCGGTTTAACTAGTGTTTTCACAAATAAACCGTCAAACGGAGCCTTGATTTTTGTTCTTTCAATATCAATCTTAATGGCATGCTCTTCCGCTTCTGCTTGCCTTAAATCCGCTTCTGTTTTTGAAACTTGAACCGCCGCTTGGAATGATTTTTGAGCCAACGCTTTTGCTGCCTTGAAATCCATAACACATTGTTTCACCCGAGCTTCTGCTCGAGCCAATTCAAACTTTCTATTTTCGAGGCTGATCTGCACTATTGGGACTCCCTTTTTTAAGAAGGCCCCATCATGCGCAAAAATACCTTCAACCACCCCTTGCGTTTCAGACTTGAGAGAAACAAGATTCGAAGCCTCGGTTACGCCGTAAGCTTCAATCCCTTTATTCTCATTCTCCATTGAGAACGATTTGACATAAACAGTCATTTCTTTTGAAGGTGCGGAATTAATTTCAGGAGCTGCCTTTTTAAGGGAAGACCATAATAGTAAGATAGCAAACACAACCAGAAATGGTATCCAAAACCAGAATGAGTTTTTTTGTAATGAAAACCTTATCACTGATACCCCTTAAATGCAGCCCTAAAGCTTATCAAGAAATCTTAACTTTACAAGGAAAAAGAAAAATTTTCTTTTAAAAATTGCGCTCTTTTGTATGTGACTGATTCTTTTGAAACTAAATCTAGCCAGCGGCTAGCTTGCGGGACAAGAAAGCCTTGGCTCCCATATATTAAGCATTCAGCAGCCTTTACAAGCTCTACATCGCTCAAAGGCCGAATCCTTTCAATTTGAGCATAAACCCTTCCTGCCTCCAAATAGCGTTCTTCTTGAACCATAGATTCTTTTAGCTGTTCTAAAGATTTTTGGCAGAATGGGTCCAAAAGAACCTGTTTTTCAAGGCTAACAATGTGGGCATGATGCTCTCGCCGATCGTCCAGAAGTGACCTGTAAGGCTTATCTTCCATAAAGAAATATCGATCCCTTGCATCCAACACTCCTAAGGTTATCAGACAGGACACTATCCAGAAACCCAGTAGCTGTTTTTGATATAAGCCTTTGGAAGCATTCCATAAAACACCCGTGACAACGATGAGAATAATACCCGTTGTGATAGCGATCATGGTTAACATCTTATAAGTTAATAAGACAAATAATTCGCCTGAGCACAGTCATTAAGACTCTGCTTCGAGGCGACGCACGAGTGGCAAGATAATCTCATCAATTCTTTTTTCGGTGAGAGGGCCAGTATGGATAAAACGTACCTTTTTATGTTTATCTACCAAAAACATCTGGGGAATCCCTTGCACTCCCCAAGCCGCAGCCACACTACCTTGAGGGTCACTCCCGATGCTCGAATATGGGTTACCATTTTGCATCAACCATATTTGAGCCATAGCGGTTTGATCTCTTAAATTGATGCCCACAATATTCAGATTATATCTTTGAGCCATGATCTTGAGCATTCCATGATTCATATGGCAAGGCCCACACCAAGTGGCAAAAAAGGACACCAGCGTAACACGATTACCAAACGTATCTGGCCCAACACCAGAAACATTCGTATGAAGAGGTGGAGCTGTAACATCTGGAACAGCATACGAGACCTCACGAAAGGCTCTCATGGATTGAGGCTGAACAAATTGCAGCAAAATATATATCAAAGCGCCAGCTCCTACCACAATCAAGCTCATCCACACATACCATTTTTTCATGCTACATAGCCCTATAATAAGATTTACGATTCACAAAATTTTATCGCTTGCTAAAGGTTTTGGCCAGGCGTTTTTTCTGAACCCACGACATGATAGTCCCCAAAGCAATAATAAGAGCACTCAACCATATTCCCCACACCATTGGGTGAAAAGAAAACCGAAACGATAGAGCTCCATCATCATAGCTATCGCCCATTGTCACATAATACATTCCCCATGGATACGAGCACATAGCTGATTCGCTCGTCATCTTATGAGCTGGAATATAGGTTCTCTTTTCGGGCTTTAGAATGTGGCGGGATGACTTGTTATATACCTCTAGCTCTGCTGTTTCTGCCACATAGTTATCTTTGGCTCGTCGGTCAATATTTTTAAGGGTTATTTGAATATCTTGAACAAGCATTGATTGACCTGGCTTTAATGCAAAAATCTCTTCATTGGTCCACCCTTTTTCAAGGCCAATACATACAAGCAAAGCGGCCACACCACAATGAGCTATCCACATTCCATGTGACAATACCTGTTTTTGAGCACGTAATTTGATCAATCTCATAACTGTCATCACCAAGACCCACATGCCCGTCATCACACTTAAAAATGCCATATTCCGATAAAATGGTGCTTCTTGAATCCATAAAAACACAAGAATGCTTACAGCAACTAATAATATACCTGGCAAAGCAAAACGTTTTAGAAGATCGACATCCATCCCATCTTTACGCATGAAAGGAACAATACCTAAAAGAAATATAGCTGAAAGAAGGATTGGCAAAATCGTAGCCTGATAGAACTCTGCCCCCACTGTCACCGTTTTTTCCAAAATGACACTCGCTAAAAGAGGGTACGTGATTCCAAGCAATAAAACAGCCGCAGCTAATGTAAATATGATCGATTGCAACATAAGAAGCCACGGTTGATTCATACCACTGAGCAACCGACCTTTTTCAAGATCTTTAAATGATACAGCAAACAATGTAATGGCCGGGATGCAGATGCAGCTTACCAGCACCAGAAGCGCAAGCGCTCGTTCTTCATCTTGTGCAAATCCATGCACTGAGATTAAAAGGCCAGATCGAACCAGCAAAATCCCCATCAATACAGACACATAACCAATCAAAGCAAGAAATAGCGTCCATCTTTTTAAGCTAGCCTGTGCAATGTGAGCCTTGAGCGTATGAAGCAATGCGATAGCTGCAAGCCATGGCAACAGAGAGATATTTTCAACCGGATCCCAAAACCACCATCCACCCCAACCAAGCTCATAATAAGCCCAAAAACTTCCTAGACCAATGCCTATGGTTAGCAGGGCAATGCTTGCTAATGTCCACTTGCGCATAGCCTTTAGAATTTGGTCTTTTATGTGATGATGCGTCAAAATAATAGCTAAGCTAAATGAAAACACCACAGAAAGTGCCTGCAACCCAGCATATAAAATTGGAGGGTGAAAAATAACACTGTAGTCTTGGAGCAAGGGGTTAAGATCATGCCCATCCAACGCCACTGGTTCCAGCCTGCGAAAAGGATTGGATACCAGAGCTGTAAAAGCCACAAACAGAGCCGTCATAATTCCTTGAATTATCAGAACGAATCGCTTCTGCACCCATGGAAGTTTTTGCTTCCCCACTATAAAATTATAGGTCGTCATGAGGAGCAACCACAAAAGCATTGAGCCTTCATGATGACTCCACACAGCCGAGATCTTGTAAATCAAAGGAGTTGTAATCGCAGAATGAAGAACAACAGCCATAACCGAAAAATCAGATCTGATAAAGCTGACCATAAGGGCTAAAAAACTAACCATCGTCATGGTAAAGCTAAGGCTCAATACACACGAGACAACAGGTGCCTCTTGATCGCGGTAAAGCCAACTGGCCAGCACTAAAACCAAGGACAAAAAGCCCGCCATAAGAAGCGATAGGTAACCTGTTGCGACGATCATGGCTGCGCGCTTTGGCTTACCTTCCAAAGTCCTTTAGCTTTGATTTTCTGCGCAATTTCTAGTGGCAAATAATTTTCATCATGCTTAGCTAAAATTTGCCGAGCCTCAAAAACTCCATCATCCAACAGCTTGCCCTCAGCTATGATGCCCTGACCTTCGCGAAAAAGATCCGGCAACAGACCCTTATAGCGTACCATTATCTTTTGGTGATTTTCATCTTCAATGTTAAACTGTACATAGCGACTTTGCTCATGCGCAATCTTGATTAAAGATCCTTCAGAAACTAGTCCACCTAACCGAACCGTTCTATCCTTAGGAATCACGTCTGAAGGATAATAAAAGTAAGATATTTTTTTGGCTAAAGCATTTAACACAAGCCCCACTACCCCGGCTAATGACATGATAAGAATAGCCACTAACCAGAACCGTTGAAGCTTTCGTTTTTGCGCGAGTGTTGTCATGAATTCTTCAATATCTCTCGTCTTTTTTCAGAGCTCCATTTAATAAAAACAGTGAGAAAAAGTATGAAAAAAGTTAGGAATGTAACCGCGTAAGCACTCGTAATATAAACCATATTTTTATCATCAAAATCAATCATTGATATCTCGCAGCGCTTAAGACAATTTTTTTTAGTTTATTATAGTTTTTGCTTTTTCTAAAATCACATAAAAATTGCACCACAGGATCTGGTAAATAAGCTGGATCAGGCGGCAGATCATCAAAATAAGCCTGCCTTAAATCAGAGGCACTAAGCCCACCACAAAATTGCTCCGCACTGATAAAAGACCAATCTTTAAACAGCGATAAATAGTAAGATGTGACATCTTTATGATAGCCAACCAACCCAATTTTATTTGAATGCTCAAGTGCTTTTTGCGTCACTTCTTGAACATGTTGAATCCACGATTGATCATCATTAAAATCTGCGATCCCTATAAAGGTAAGTCTTTTAAGCTCTTGATTATTAAAGCACGGCCGAATCATTTGTAGTCTTTCGTCCGTTGTCCAAATATTTTTGGCTGTTCGAGGAGCTTGGTCGCTCCCCAAAAGAACAACTGTTTGCGGCGCTAACCCCATGGCTTTGCGAATGAGGCTCAAATGCCCTTTATGAAAAGGCTGAAAACGCCCAATAACGACTGTTGCATTTAACTTAGCAGCCATGTCCCTCACTTGCGGCAATGCGATCATTATACTTAAGCTTAAGGCTTTGTGATTTTAGCTGCCCACAGGCAGCCAAAATATCTTCACCTCGCGGGCTTCGAACGGGAGATGGATAACCCGCTTTCATCACAACTTCAGCAAACGCGTGGATTTGTTCATCTGTTGAACGCTCATAAATGGTACCAGGCCAAGGATTAAAGGGTATAAGATTGACCTTAGAAGGGATGCCTTGAATTAACTTGATTAGCGCCTTCGCGTCGGTCAATGAATCGTTGACGCCTTTGAGCATAACATATTCAAAAGTAATTCGACGCGCATTGTTCAAGCCTGGGTATGTACGGCAGGCTTCCATCAGTAACTCGATCGGGTATTTTTTATTTAATGGAACAATCTCGTTACGCAGTACATTGTTAGTAGCATGCAACGAAACAGCAAGGTTCACCCCTAGCTCTTCGCCACATTGATTCATCATGGGAACAACGCCAGAAGTTGACAGAGTAATCCGACGTTTTGAAATCGCTATACCCTCAGGATCCATTATAATTTTCAAGGCTTTTGCCATATTCTCATAATTGTAAAGCGGCTCCCCCATCCCCATCAAAACGATATTTGTAATTTTCCGTGGAATAGGTGGTGATGCCCAATCACCAAGCATATCTCGAGCCAAAATAACTTGCCCAACGATCTCTTCCGCCGTCAGGTTGCGGACCAATCTTTGAGTTCCAGTATGGCAAAACTTGCAGGTCAATGTACAACCTACTTGCGAAGAAATGCACAGTGTTCCTCGATCTACTTCTGGAATAAAAACCATCTCTGCTTCTTGACCATCAGCAAACCTCAGCAACCATTTACGGGTACCATCTGACGAAAGAAGATCCTTAACAATAAAAGGCCTTTTAAGAGTCGCCATGAGCGCAAGATTCTCGCGCATGTGCTTGGCAATGGATGTCATAGATGAAAAATCAACAGCCCCTTTCTGGTAAACCCATTGCCAAAGCTGCTTGGATCGAAACGCCTTTTCCCCCATGTTAGCCAAAAGGCCATCCATGTCGCTTCGATCCATACCAATCAAATGAATCGCATCCATTGGCATCATTTGTTTTGCTTTCCTTCCGTAACAGCACAGCTTTTATCTATCAGTTTTAAAGCGGCGCTAAATCCAGACAGAGAATACTGATCTTTAATCTCGTTACCACGCAAAGACGTCCCAACGACCTCCATACTTTTTCCTGCCTTGAGAGATTCCACTACCTTTGCATCCGATGTTGAGTTATCAACCCACGCCGTATCTTCTTTAGTAAAAAAGGTAAAAACATTATCTTGTATACGCGCTTCAACTTCTGATTGTAGTTTATACGTAAACCCAGCCACCACACTAACCACATATTGTGGCTTTTTTGATGCCTCTCGAGCCACCATTACATGAGGCTTCCCACGCTGACTAAAATTGCCAGTTTGTTCTTTAGGCTCTGAAACAAGAAAACATTTTCTTGGCTTGCTTTGTTCAGACACAAAAGCTTTCCAAGCACCTTCTTGGCCAAGATACTTAACCCCTTTAGCAGCTTGGGCATCCCAACTGAGAAGAATAGTCATAAGTAAAACCCATTTTTTCAATGAATTGCCTCCCATGAAAGTGTACTCATTCCCAAACGTTATCTACAAATCAAGCGCTCAACATAAAGTTCTTAGCCCTTATACATGAGTTCAGTATGCAGCTCAAGTTTTAAGCGTGAAAGTCTCAATTAAAAACTTTTCTTGCATTTCAAGTTCATCAGTGGCAACTTTTTAAAAACATCTGAAGGAAGCTGTCAGGCATTCTTACCACTTGCATGGCAATATTTAGGGAGGGGACATGAGGGCTTTTGAGCGCGACGTCATTTTCGAAATGCTGAGCCTTGGCAAAACCGTCAAGGTAAACGCTGTTGATGTTGAAACTGGCATGGAAATTTCTCTCATGGCTGCTGACGGCACTCCTACTTCCACCCTATATCAAGTCGCTTATGAGAAGCTTCTTTATAGGCTTGGTAAAATTGCTAAAAATAATTAGTTTTCCATAGAATTTTGATGATCTCACTCAACGACAAATACACTCTCCAGGATGGGCGCATAATTTTAAATGGCACCCAAGCCCTCGTAAGACTCTTGTTACTTCAAAAATGGCGTGATCAAGCCGCTGGCCATCAAACCTCAGCCCTCGTTTCAGGTTATCGTGGATCCCCTCTGGCTGGTTTAGATATGGCCTTATGGGCTGCCAAAAAGTTCCTAGAGCCTGAAAATATTCTCTTCAAGCCGGGGCTAAATGAGGAACTTGGCGCTACAGCAATTTGGGGTAGCCAACAAACCACCCTCTTCGAAAATGCACTTTATGACGGTGTTTTTGGGATGTGGTATGGAAAAGGCCCAGGCGTTGATCGCACAGGAGATGTATTCAAACATGCCAATGCTGCTGGCACCTCTAAACTCGGTGGAGTTTTAGCCCTAGCCGGAGATGATCATCTTTGCAAATCATCAAGCCTCCCCCATCAAAGTGAATTTGCCTTTGTTGATGCAATGATCCCTATCTTAAACCCATCGTCAATTGAGGATATCTTTCATTTTGGCCTATTAGGATGGGCGATGTCACGATTTAGCGGATGCTGGGTTGCTCTCAAACTCACTGGTGATACCGTTGATACAACCGCCAGCATCCATGTCGAGAACATATTCTTCCCAATTCACTTGCCTGTGCTGAATGTGAGCCCACCTGGAGGCTTGAATATTCGCTGGCCTGATCCCCCGCTAGAGCAAGAAAAAAGACTCATCAACTTTAAACTTCCAGCTGCTCAAGAGTTTGCATATGCCAACAATATTGATCGGATTCTTGTAAGTACTCCTCAAGATCGATGCGGGATTATGACAACTGGCAAAACCTATCTTGATCTCAAGCAAGCATTGGCTGATTTGAATTTAGACGACCAAACGCTGCAGAAACTTGGTGTGCGCATTTATAAGGTGGGTTTAACCTGGCCCATGGAACCCAAGCGACTCAAAGAATTTGCCGATGGACTTCAAACGATCTTAGTTGTGGAAGAAAAAAGATCTTTTATCGAAACCCAAGCCAAAGAGATTTTATTCAACGAAAAAGCTGTGCGCATTTTTGGGAAAACCAACTTAGATCAAACCCCCCTCCTACCCGCAACCTATGAGCTTGATCCTTCGCAGGTAGCGCAAGCCATTTTAGCGCTGTTCAATCACATGGGCCTCCCATTCCCATCTACACCAACCTCTACTAACGTTGGTTCAAATGACATGGCTGCTATCCCTGCTAACTTAAAGCGCTTGGCCTATTATTGCTCCGGGTGCCCACACAACACGTCGACTCAAACTATTGAGGGTAGTCGAACACTTGCAGGGATTGGTTGCCATTACATGGCCATGTGGATTGATCACTCAACCGCTACATTCAGTCAAATGGGTGGCGAGGGAGCCAGCTGGATCGGCCAATCTCCTTTTACAACAACATCACATGTTTTTGCCAATATGGGCGATGGCACTTATTTCCATTCAGGCGTCCTAGCTATTCGTGCCGCTATTGCGGCTGACGTCAATATCACATACAAAATCCTTCTTAATGATGCGGTAGCCATGACTGGCGGTCAAATGGTCGACGGTCAATTGACAGCAAGCTGTTTATCTCAACAGCTTTATGCTGAAGGCGTCAAATCCATTGCCGTTGTCACAGATGAACCAGATAAATACCCCATTGGCACAACCTTCGCGCCACATACATCCATTCATCATCGCCGTGATCTTAAATCTGTAGAAGAAACATTCCGCCAAATCGCTGGCGTAACGGCCATTGTTTATGATCAAACATGCGCAGCCGAAAAACGTCGTCGTCGCAAAAAGGGCTTAATGGAAGATCCATCCGTCCGTGTATTTATCAATGATGCTGTATGCGAAGGTTGCGGTGATTGTGGAAAGAAATCAAACTGCTTGTCAATCATCCCAAAAGAAACAGAGTTGGGACGCAAGCGGTCCATCGAACAATCCTCATGCAATAAAGATTTTTCTTGCGTGGAAGGGTTCTGCCCTAGCTTCATTACAGTTGAAGGTGGCACCTATCAGCCAAAGACTCAGACATTTACCCAAGACATGGAAATTCCAGACCCTGTCAGACCTGCATTGGCAAATGACACTTACAATATCCTGATGGCCGGCATAGGCGGAACAGGGGTGGTCACAGTCGGCGCACTCTTAGCTATGGCCGCTCACATCGAAGGCAAAGGTTGCAGCGTTTTAGACATGACAGGCCTTTCTCAAAAAGGTGGCGCTGTTACCAGCCACATTAAGATCGGATTATCTCCTGATCATATGTCTGCAGCACGCATCGCCCAAAGACGCACCCATGCCGTACTCGGTGCGGATGCATTGGTTATAGGCTCACAGGATGTTTTGCCGTTGATACATCAGGACCAGTCCAAAATTGTGTTGAACACGGCAGCTATCGCAACAGGTGAATTTACAAAGCAAGCAGACCAACAAATTCCTGTGGACTTGATTGTTCAAAGCTTACAAAAGGAAGGCCTTGATCTTCACACTTTTGATTTTTCACGAACTTGCGAACAACTTCTCGGGAATATGTTAGGCGTTAACATCATCATTCTAGGGTTTGCCTATCAAAAGGGTCTTATACCAGTTCATCATGATAGCCTCATTGAAGCTATGCATCTTAATAAATCTGGCCTAGAAATGAACTTAAAAGCCTTTTGGATTGGTCGTCGTATGGCTTTTGACCCACGCTGGATCCATGAAGTTATCAAGCAGAATGATCCAAAACCTCCCCTACTCAAGAATTTGGACGATAAAATTAAATTCCGCGAAGAATTTTTGACTAACTATCAAGATGCTGCTTATGCTCAAAGCTATCGTAGCTTTATCAACAAAGTCGCAGAAACAGATGCTGAGCTTGGACTTGGGAAAAAGCTGACCGAAGCTGTCTGTTTATATCTATTTAAGTTGATGGCATACAAAGACGAATATGAAGTTGCAAGGCTCTATACTCAAACGGATTTCCTTGCGTCTGTTGATTTACAAATTGAAGGCGAGCATACGGTTTATTTCCACCTGGCCCCGCCATTATTTGCCTCCAAAGATCCGAGCACAGGGCATTTACGTAAAATCAAATTTAAGCCCTGGATCCTCAAAGTTTTTTGGCTTCTTGCTAAGTTTAAATATTTACGTGGCACTGCTTTTGATATCTTTGGGTATACAAAAGAACGTAAAGTTGAACGCCAGCTTATCGTGGATTACAAAAAATTGATCCTTGATGTTATGGACAAGCTTAAAGCGCACCCTTCTTTATTAACCTATGATCACGCTGTTAAAATAGCGAGCTTCCCGGATACGATTCGCGGATTTGGCCATGTAAAGGAAGCCAGCATAGATCAAACTCTAGAGGCCTTAAAGAAGCTGGAACAGTCCTGGCCCTCAGCTTGAACCGGGAACCCCTGTGGTAGTAGAGTATTCAAAATGCCTGATTTCATCTGGAAAAACCCATTGCCGCAATGAATACGCCGCCCTCGCAGCCTCAGAAAAACCTGTTAAAATTAGCTTAAGCTTCCCTGGATAGGTTGCAATATCGCCAACCGCAAACACTCCGTCAATACTGGTCACAGCTGACTCAGGCTTAATGAGGATATGGCTATGATCCATGGCTAACCCCCATTCTGCGATCGGCCCTAAGTTCATTGACAATCCATAAAATGGCAAAAGTACATCTGCTTCCAAAGCTTTGTGTTCCCCATCAAAGCCTGAAACGATGACTTGTTCCAGCTTACCCGTACCATCTCCTTGGAGGCTTTCCAACTGATATGGAACAACAAGTTCAACTTTGCCAGCTTCTTCAAGTTTTTTAAGGCGCGAAATGCTTTGGGGAGCAGCTCTAAATTTTTCGCGACGATGCACAACCATAATGGAAGGGCAAATATCTGCTAAAGCTAATACCCAATCAACAGCTGAATCGCCACCACCTGCGATAACGACCCTTAATCCTTTTAAAGATTCTTTACGCAAGACTGAGTAGAACACACTCTTATTCTCATATAATTCAATATTCTCCAGCGGCGGACGATTGGGCCCAAATGCCCCAACACCAGCAGCAATGATAATTCCTTTGCATTCAATTTGGTTATCTTGGCTTGTTCGAACGCTAAACCCCTGAGGAGTTTTATCAAAAGCAATGACCTGTTGATCCAAATGATAAGTTGGATCAAATGGCTTAGCTTGAGCCTCTAGCTGGTACACCAAATCAGCTCCTGAAATTTTGGGATAAGCAGGGATATCATAAATTGGTTTTTCAGGATAAAGGGCCGCGCATTGCCCCCCCACATGTGTCAAAGAATCAATCACATGGCATTTTAGTCCTTGCATACCGCACTCAAAAACCGCGAATAATCCAACTGGGCCAGCCCCTATAACGACAACATCTGTGCTGTATTTCTGCATTGTTTCCTTCTTTCGACGGATTTAAACTAATTCATAAAGTTTATTATGAACAGGTAAAATATGAACTGGTACGATGACCATGATCCCTATTCGAGTTCTGGATTGGGCATCCTTATCGTCATCATCAGCGCTTGCTTTTTGAAAGATCAGAACAAACAGCGCCTTGGAAGAAATCCTTTATTTATCCATAAATATGTAATAAAAATTCTATAATGGTATTAAAATTAGATGATCAGAAAAAGCTTCTTCATCGCGCAACGGTAAGCGCCGTAGCTGTTGCAATTGTGCTTATTTTAATCAAATTATATGCCTGGCATATGAGCGGGTCTGTTGCCCTTCAAGCCACACTTGCCGATTCTGTTTTAGACGCTTTAGCCTCATTGATTAATTACTTTGCCGTCAAACACTCCTTAAAACCAGCTGACCACGATCATCGTTTCGGTCACGGAAAGATTGAGGCATTAGCTGGGCTAGGGCAATCCATGGTCATTTCAATCTCAGCGCTTTTCATCTTTAAAGAAGCCATTGAAAGATTTTTTAAACCTCAACCAATTTATCATATGGGCATCAGCATCTGGGTGCTTGTTATTTCAATTATTGCGACGCTTTGTTTGGTTCGCTATCAAAAATATGTGGTCTCCAAAACCAATTCTACCGCCGTAGCAGCTGATGCAACCCATTATCAAGGTGACTTGCTCATAAACTTAAGCGTACTTGCTTCATTATTGTGTTTTCATTGGATAAATATCCCTTTTCTTGATCCCCTTATTGGATCTGGCATTGCCTGCTATATTGTTTGGAGTGCGTTTCAAGTCTTTCGCGCTTCATTAGATATTTTAATGGATAAGGAGCTATCTGACTCTATTCGAAATTCCATTAAAGTCCTTGTGCTTTCACATCCTGACGTTAAAGGCCTTCACGATCTAAGGACACGATCAACAGGTATTAAGTTGTTTTTTCAGCTTCATTTAGAGCTTGATGAAACTATCTTTCTCGTGGAAGCTCACCGCATCGCGCTGGAGGTTGAAACAATCATAAAAAAAGAATATCCTTCATCAGAAATTATTATTCATCAAGACATTATTCGGAAGTTTGAGTCATGAACCAAAACACCCCTGCAGAGGTAAACATTTTTTGGAGACGGTTTTTTGCCTTTTTGATCGACCTGGTTTTTATGATGTTTATTGGCATTCTTTTAATGCTACCGCTCTCATTAGTGTCACAAAAAGAGACCCAAACCACCGGCCTTGCTATAATACTAGTCTTAATTCTATGGTTAGGCGTTGCTTTTAGCTATGACATGATTTTGACTAAGCTCTTAGGAGGAACACTAGGAAAAAAGATTCTTAAGATCAAAGTTGTTGACTTGGGCCAAAGCCCACTCAGTTGGGAACGTTCTGCAGGGCGTGCTTTTTCGAGAGTTCTTCATATGTTTTTATCAAATTTTATTATCAAGCTATTGCTTGAGGATAAAATCATGGAAAATCTCAAATTAGCACTAGACCCTCTGCAACTCGCCAGTCACGGCGCCGCTTCAGTCTTTTTAACAATTTCCTTTCTTTGGATTTTGAGCATATTGATACTTTATACAGGTTATTATTTTTACTTTTTCACACAAAACCGACAAACTCTTCACGACCTTATGGCAGGCACATTGGTGGTTCGTAAGCGTTAAAGGTTTATTAATATTAAGGCTGTATCAACGTTTTGTTTACTTTTATGAGCCTATGATCATTAAAATACTTTAGATAAGAGTGATTGTGATATGCAATATGTAGGGTTTTTCCGACGCACTTTAGCCAACTTTATAGATATTTTCATTATCACACTCGTGTTATTTATAAGTGTGGCATTTGCTAGCAATCTTAAAGGCTATACCTTTGAAGCCACTAAGGGCTTTATCGCTTATGGCATGGATAATGCCATTATATTGCTAGGTTATGTTGAAGGGTTTTTTGTGGCTCTTTTTTCTGGGACATCAACGCTTTCGCTTTATTGGCAAGAAGTAACTACAATTGTTCCGGGGGATGCTTTTCCAAGCTTTAAACACCTTATATGTCAATTCATTTTGGTTCTCATAAGCCTAAATCTATACCACGTAGTTTGTGAATGGACAGCCTTGCAAGGATCCATAGGTAAATTTATTTGCCGAATGGAAGTGATCCGCATAGACGGCAAAAAGCCAAGATTTTTTCAAGTAATTTTGCGCAATGTACTCAAACTGTTTTCTTCACTTATATTAGGGTTTGGCCATTTTTGGATTTTGTTTTCCAGAAAGAAGCAAGGGATCCATGATTATCTTACTGGAACGTTAGTTGTGGCCAAAGGTCGTCTGAAAGATGAGGACGTTTACCCACGTTGGTACTAATAAATTCCGGCTTTTCTTCATTCTTTTCTTGACTGGGAGCGCCTTATTGCGTTATAAGCGTGACGTGTTTAATTTGAAGAGTGTATATTGATATGGCAAATCATGCGTCTGCTAAAAAGAAAATTCGGCAAATTGCCCGCCAGACAGCTGTAAATCGTGATCGTTTGAGTCGCGTTAGGACTTTTATCAAGAAGGTGGAATCAGCCATTTCAGCCGGCGATAAAGCTGGCGCACAAGAAGCTTTGCGTGTTGCTCAACCTGAGGTTATGAAAGGCGCTCAAAAAGGCGTTCTGCATAAAAACACGGCCTCTAGAAAACTATCTCGCTTATCTTCAAGGATAAAATCACTTAAGGCCTAGCTCTTATGCCCTTAGGCATGTTTGGCTTTATTCCTTCTGCTTGACGCTTAAAACATTTTGATGTGTGGCGTCTAGTATCAGGATGCGTTTTTGTGGTACAATATTTTTCGGTTTGAAAAGTTTTGAGTGTTAAAGAACATGCTTTAACACGTATTTGTTTTCTTGGATTTTTATCATTTTGGACAAAATATTATCATGAATCAGGCGTTTGAAAACAAAACCCATAAGCCGTCATCCTCATTAGCGAAGGCCTGGGAAAACGTCTGCGCTAAACTGCAGGCCGAGTTTGGTGAAGATTCATTCAAAAGCTGGTTTAAAATACTAAATGTTGTCGATTTTGAAGGCAATAAAGTCACCTTATCAGCACCCAATCGTTTCACTCGTGATTGGATTTTGACCCATTACGCAAAGCGTATCTTAGCTTTATGGCAAAATGAATTCTCAGAACTCATGCACCTGGATATCAGCGTTATACCTCATTCTGCTTCAGTTTTAGCATCACGACCAACTGAAAGCTCAACACCCGTTTCGCCATTTATAGCAGAAACCGCTTCCAACAATGGAAGCGATGCAGATAAAGAAAACTTGGGCGCCAATTTAGACCCTCGATTCACCTTTGATAATTTTGTTGTTGGAAAAACGAACGAACTAGCACATGCAGCGGCTCGCCGAGTTGCTGAATCCTCAACAGTCCCCTTTAACCCTTTGTTTCTTTATGGTGGCGTTGGGCTGGGTAAAACACACCTTATGCATGCAATTGCTTGGCACATTCGTCTTCATCAACCTGAACGCCGCGTCATCTACTTGTCTGCGGAAAAATTCATGTATCAGTTTATCCGAGCGCTTCGATTTAAAGATACAATGGCCTTCAAAGAACAGTTTCGCTCCGTTGATGTTTTGATGATCGACGATGTGCAGTTTATAAGCGGCAAGGACTCGACTCAAGAAGAGTTTTTTCATACCTTTAACGCCCTGGTAGACCAAAATAAGCAGCTAATCATTTCTGCCGATAAATCCCCCTCGGATTTAGAAGGGATCGAAGAGCGAATGAAATCAAGGCTCGGCTGGGGCTTAGTAGCCGATATCCACCCGACAACGTATGAATTACGATTAGGGATTTTACAAGCAAAAGCAGATCAACTAAATGTACAAATCCCACAAAAAGTCCTGGAATTTTTGGCTCATAAAATCACCTCAAACATACGAGAACTTGAAGGGGCTTTGAATCGAATTGTTGCCCACGCCACCCTTGTTGGCAGAGACATTTCCATTGATTCGGCCCAAGATGTTTTAAGAGATCTTTTAAGAGCCAACGATCGCCGAACAACCATTGAAGAAATTCAGAAAAAGGTATCGGAGCATTATCAAATTCGCGTTTCAGACATGCACTCCCCCAAAAGAGTTCGCTCTGTAGCTCGCCCCAGGCAAGTAGCTATGTATCTGTCAAAGCTATTGACCACGAAATCATTACCTGAAATTGGCAGAAAATTTGGCGGCAGAGACCATACAACTGTCTTGCATGCCATCAGCAAAGTGGAAGAATTAATTCAATCTGATTCTTCTTTCTCAGAAGACATTGACCTTTTGCGCAGAATGCTTGAGAATTAGCTAACTGTTTTTCCGTAATTAGGCTTTGCAATGAAACTGAAAATTGATCGAGCTATTTTTTTAAAGTCCTTAACCCACGCACAAAGCATTGTTGAGCGCCGGACAACTGTTCCCATTTTGTCTCATGTTATGCTTAGCGCTAAGGACCAAACATTAACGTTAACCGCCACTGACTTGGATCTTTCGTTTACCCAAACCCTTGAAGCCCAAGTGGAAAAAGGTGGGGTTCTCACAGTCTCCGCCCATATGCTTTACGATATCGTAAGAAAGCTTTCGGCCAAAGAACCTCTATCACTAGCTCTTAACACGCAAAACCAACAGCTTACGCTGACCTCAGGGAAGTCTGAATTCATACTTTCCACTTTATCTCACGAAGAATTCCCAGTATTCCAACAAGACACCTTGCCTTATACCTTTGAGCTGCCTGCGGCTACCTTGCGTAAGCTAATTGACTCTACGCGATTTGCAATGGCTACGGAAGAAACACGGTATTATCTGAATGGATTATATTGGCATACGTGTGAAGAGACTCATAAATTGCGCATTGTAGCCACCGATGGACATCGCCTTGCTCGAGCGCAAACAGACTTACCCAAGCAAGCTACTGGGATGCCTGGCGTTATCTTGTCTAGGAAAACCGTTGGGGAACTTCGTAAAATTATTGACGAGTTAGAAATGGGCATTGCCGTTGGTCTCTCCGAATCACAAATGCGCTTTGCGTTTGGCAATACAATATTAACATCCCGGTTGATTGACGGAACATTCCCTGATTACCAAAAGGTTATTCCTGATGCTAACGATCGCGTCTTGTCTATGAACACAAAAGATTTTGCAGAAGCTGTAGACCGCGTATCCATTATCACAAGTGAACGTTCGCGTGCTATTAAGCTATCCTTAAAAGATAATCTTCTGATGCTTTCCGCTGTGAGCTCTGAAAATGGAAGCGCGCGTGAGGAGTTAGCTGTTAGTTATGATAACGAACAGCTAGAAATTGGCTTCAATGCCAAATATGTTTTGGATGTAACCAGCCATTTGGTAGGTGATGAGGTTAAATTCTTTTTATCTGATTCAACAGCGCCAGTCGTCATTTATGACCTGGGCGATATGGATAATCTATTCGTCCTCATGCCTATGCGTGTCTAATATGCGCCCTGGGGTTTATTCCCTAACTTTACAAAACTTTCGTAGTTATGAGAGTTTCTCTATTGAACCAATGGGCGAAAACGTTATCTTTTTTGGAGAAAATGGGGCTGGAAAAACAAACTTACTCGAAGCCCTTTCGCTTTTTGCTCCAGGTCGTGGATTAAGGCGTGCACGCCTTGCAGACATGCTCCATCACAAAGGCCATGCCCCCAAATGGCAGCTGGACATTAGCCTGTTTAATGGGCATGGTCTCATTAACTTATCCACTACTGGCCATATATCACCTCAAAAAGAACGACGCACTTGTGAAAGCTTTGGCAAGAGTGAAAAGACACTGAATGCACTAGCAAAATATACCGCACTGGGTTGGATTACACCGCAAATGGACCGCCTATTCTTTGAGGGAGCATCAGTCAGACGGCGCTTTATTGATCAGCTGGGAACTGCTTTGTTTACCGGTTATGCAGATATGCTAAGCCAATATGATAACTTGGTTGAAGAATGGTCAAAGGTCAGATCTGGCCCATTTGAACCTCAGTGGCTAAAAGCCATAGAAGTCCAGGTTGCAACATTAGGCCTAAACCTGACAGAAAAACGCCTGCAACTTTCTTATCTGCTTAACGATAAAATTGGCCAGAGAGCCTCAAATTTTCCCAAGGCGCAAATCCTGTTACAAGGCGAGTCTGAACAGCTGATTTCAACGTACCCTCAGGCACAAGCTGAGGAAATGTACCTTAAAACACTAGCCGGAACACTAGCAGCGCTGGATGAAACTTCCACCCCACCCATTGGCCCCCATAAAACCAATGTTCTGTTCCATCACGTGGATAAAAATATCCCGGCAAATTTATGCTCTACAGGCGAGCAAAAGTCCCTTTTACTCGCTATTGTTCTTGCATTTGCGGAGCTTATGAAGGAGTATGGTACGGGTGTGCCGGTCCTCTTATTGGATGAGGCCGTTGCTCATCTTGATACGACGCGACGCACGCATTTATTTGAGGAAATCAAGGACATTAACGTGCAAACTTGGTTAACAGGCACAGAGATGCTTTCCTTCAAAGAAGCACAAACGATGGCTCGATTTTTTCATGTTTTGCCTGGAAAAGCCGAGGAAGTGGAAGTTAAAAGAGGATTTTTATGAGCCAGCCTGCAGATGATCATCTCAACGATACTTATGGTGCCGACTCCATCAAGGTCTTGAAAGGACTTGATGCTGTACGTAAGCGACCTGGAATGTACATTGGGGATACAGATGATGGATCTGGTTTGCACCATATGGTCTACGAAGTTGTCGACAACGCAATCGATGAGGCGTTAGCTGGCCATTGTGATCGTGTGTATGTTTGCTTAAACGCTGATGGTTCTGTCACTGTTCGTGACAATGGTCGTGGCATTCCCGTGGAAATCCATAAAGAGGAAGGTATTTCAGCGGCAGAAGTCATCATGACACAATTACACGCAGGCGGAAAATTCGACCAGAATTCTTACAAAGTTTCTGGCGGACTACATGGTGTGGGTGTATCGGTTGTTAATGCTTTATCTGAGTGGCTCAAGCTGACCATTTGGCGCGATGGCCATGAACACACTATGATTTTTAGGCATGGCAATTCACAAGCGCCCCTCGCTATCGCTGGACCATCGAATGGCAAAAAGGGCACAGAAATCACATTCTTTCCCTCCAAAGAAACCTTCACGATGACACAGTTTGATCGCACCACGTTAGAGCATAGGTTTCGCGAGCTGGCTTTTTTGAACTCTGGCGTAACCATTGAACTTGTGGATGAAAGAGGCGTCGATCGCTTTGAAACAGTGATGCATTATGAAGGCGGCGTGAAAGCCTTCGTTCAATATTTAGATCGCAGCAAATCCCCTTTGCACACAACTATCTCATTTTCAGGACAAAGAGATCATATCACCATCGATTTGTCCCTGGAATGGAACGATAGCTATCATGAAACCATGTTATGCTTCACCAACAATATTCCTCAAAGGGATGGTGGAACCCACTTGGCAGGCTTTCGGGCAGCACTTACTCGGACCATTAACAACTATGTGATGGCCAGCGGCCTAGGAAAAAAAGAAAAAGTCAGCCTTTCTGGCGAAGATGCGCGCGAAGGTTTAACTTGCGTTCTTTCCATTAAGGTTCCTGACCCTAAATTTTCATCACAAACCAAGGATAAACTTGTTTCATCCGAGGTTAGGCCTGTCGTGGAAAGCATAGCATCTGAAGGCATTGAAAGATGGCTTGAAGAAAACCCCACAGATGCAAAAAAGCTTGTCTCAAAAGTCATTGAAGCAGCGGCAGCACGTGAAGCCGCCCGCAAAGCAAGAGAACTGACACGGCGCAAAGGCGTTTTGGATATGGCTTCGTTGCCCGGGAAACTCTCCGATTGCCAAGAAAGAGATCCTTCTTTAAGCGAGCTTTTTATTGTTGAGGGTATGGGCGCTGGAGGCTCAGCTAAAGGCGGCAGAAATCGAGCATTTCAGGCTATCTTGCCATTGAAAGGTAAAATCCTAAATGTGGAAAAAGCACGCTTTGATAAAATGCTCTCCTTTGCCGAAATTGGTACGCTCATCGCAGCCCTAGGAACTGGCATTGGGCCTGAAGATTTCAACATTTCTAAAATTCGTTACCACAAAATCATCTTGATGACTGACGCTGACGTAGATGGAAGCCATATTCGTACTCTGTTGCTCACCTTTTTCTACCGTCAAATGCGCGAACTCATTGAAAAGGGATATTTATATATTGCTCGCCCCCCTCTTTACCGCGTCAAAAAAGGAGCTTCACAGGTTTATCTTAAGGACGAAAAGGCCATGCAAGATTACCTAATTGATTCAGGAATTGATAAATGCAGCCTCCATTTAAAGAAAACCAAGGCGAGCATTATTGGCCAGGATCTGCGTCAAATTATTGAAACATGCGGAAAAATTAAAGAGCTGATTGAGCCATTGGGACGCAAGGCAGGTAGCGTGGAACCGCTCGAACAAATGCTTGTGTTAGGCATATTGAAGCCGACTCTTTTTGACGACCCTAGCTCTTGCCAGCAAGCTCTCTCATCCTTAATCAATCGCTTAAACCAAATTTACGAAGGTACTGAGTCCGTTTGGAGCGGCAAAATGAAGGATGATCAAAAAATATGGGAAATCGTTTGCATCACTCAAGGCCTTGAAGAACGGTTTACGGTTGATAGCAACATGGTTAACAACTCCGACGTCTTTCAACTATCTAACATAAACTCTGATTCCTTCGACATCTATGGTCAGACCCCGCAGTTTATTGTGAAAGACCAATCCATCGATGTGAAAGGCCCTATCGCCCTTCTTGAAGCTGTGATGGACCAAGGGCGCAAAGGCATAGAGATCCAGAGGTACAAAGGCTTGGGCGAAATGAACGCAGGCCAGCTTTGGGAAACAACACTTGACCCAGATGCTAGATCTCTCTTACAAGTTCGCGTTCATCACGCTGATGATGCTGAAGAAATTTTCTCAACATTGATGGGCGATGTGGTAGAACCTCGTCGCGAGTTTGTTCAAGAGAACGCTCTTAGGGTTAAATACGTCGACGCTTAACCGCTTACTACGCACTTTTCCACTGCTACCCTCGCTCTTTTCCCTGTCACCCTCGCTCTTTTTCTTGTCATCCTCGCGAAAGCAGGGGGCCATATAAATCCTGGATCCCGGATCTGCGTCCGGGAAGACAAAAGAGTGGCGCCAGGAAGACAATGAGTGGGGTGCGGGGCGACAAAAGGAGGTGCCTGTCATCTTCGCTCTCCTTTCCCTGTCACCCTCCTCCACAGTAGGGGGAGGTTTTTCGTTATGCAACGAAAAAGGCCCGACAAATAATCGGGCCTTTTTCAAAAGAATAGCTAAAAAGCTTACTTGCTTTCTTCAGCTTTCTTCTCGTCAGCTTTTTTAACTTCAAGAGCCTTAGCGCAAGCAGCAAAATCACCCTTCTCGAGAGCAGCTTTAGCAGCTGTTACTGCATCAGCGTGAGCAGCATCTGTACCAGCAGCTTTGATAGCAGCTTCACAAGCTTCTTTTGTTACAGCTGGAGCAGCAGCATCTGTGTTAGCTACAGCAGAAACTGAAACCAATAGAGCAGCAGCAAAAATCGTTTGCTTAATCATCTTAATGTTCTCCATTCAAAAAAATCCTCTTATTAAGGACACGAGTGTTATCTATGAAAAATTGTCATTTGACAAGTCTTTTTTTGATTCAAAAATTATCTTTATCATTGTTTTTTATCATAACGAACAGACGTTGCCGCTCTTTATCATATTAGGGCTATGAATTAATGCAATTTTATTAATAATACACACTCAAACACTCAGGAAACTCTAATGAAGAAAATCGATGCTTGATTTTCTCTGCACTTAATCGCATTGTCAGCGTAAAGTTTGTTTAAAATTATGTAACACTATGGAACAAGAAAACCTCAGCCTTGATGCCATCCTTGGAGGCCGCGTTCGTCTTTATCAGCCAACCCAAGGGTATCGTGTTGCAATCGACCCTATTTTTTTAAGCGCCTCTATTTTAGCAACAGAGCATGATACGGTTTTGGATTTAGGATCAGGTGTCGGAGCAGCTTCTTTCTGCTTAGCACAAAGGACGGGCTGTAGAGTTGTTGGGCTTGAGGTTCAAAGAGAAATGATCCGCCTTGCGGTTCAAAACGCTCAGCTCAATGAGCTCAGTGGACGAGTGGAGTTTTTGCATGGGAATCTCATGACCCCACCTCCACGTCTTGCCCCCAGCACTTTTTCTCATGTTATGGCTAATCCACCCTATTTTAACCGCCAAGCCAACACAGCTTCTTCAAGCATAAATAAATCCACGTCAAATATGCTTGATCAGGGGCCAAAAGATCTCAAAGCCTGGGTCCAATTCGCCTGCCTGATGGTAAGACCTCAAGGTACGGTTACATTTGTTTTTCCAGCAGAATCTATCGATTTGCTACTTCATTTGCTTCATGGGAAACTAGGCCACATTAAAATTTTCCCATTGTGGATATCCGATAACCGTTCTGCCAATCGTGTTATTATTCGTGGCATCAAAGGGCTGCAGGGATCATCACAGTTGTGCCATGGGCTTAATTTGCATGATTGCAGCGGGAAATTTACACAAGAAGCAGAAGCCATTTTAAGGCATGGACAGGCCCTAGAGTTTTAAAGATCTTTAGCTTTTTTCTTTCGTAGAAAATATAACCGGCCAGGCCCACACACGGTCTCTTTTGTGATATCCATCATGCCTTCAGGCAAACTCAAATACTCATCTAAAGCCATTTCCAAGGCAATAACATGCTCCTCAGCCAATGCACCTTGCTGGGTAATGTTAATAATGGTGGGCTCACTCATCCCTTTATAATAGGGAGGGTCAATGAGAACGACATCAAAAATCTGACCTGAAAGACGCACACTGCGCGTATCAGATCGAAGAAATGTTACCTGTTTTTCAACCCCTAAGCTTCGCGCATTATCTCGACAGCACTTCAGGCTCTCTTGGTCAGAATCAACAAATGTGACATGCTTAGCCCCGCGGGATAAAGCTTCAAACCCTAACGAACCGCTGCCTGCAAACAAATCCAAAACTGCGGCTCCTTCCAATGAAGGGTAGTCCACATTGTGCATAAGTACATTGAACATGGATTCTTTCACACGATCCAAAGTTGGCCTGGTTTTTCTATGATTATCAGGAACTTTGAGGCGCCTGCCTTTTAATTGACCGGCAATAATTCTAAGCATTGGTAAGTAACTTTTGTGGTAAAGCGTTTCTTAAAATCTTTAAAGGAACGCTTTGGACAGAGCCTGTGCCTAAATTACCTAAAACAAATGGGCCATAGCTTACTCTAATGAGGCGGTTGACTGTTAATCCAATATGCTCACAAATCCGTCTAATTTCACGGTTCTTTCCTTCAGTCAACTTGAACTGCACCCATGCATTTGTATTCTTTTGGATTTCCAAGCTTGCTTCTATGGATTTATAGCGCATCTCATCAATAGTCACACCTTGCTTTAATGATGCTAATGCCGCCTCATCCACTTTCCCATGAACTCGGACTTTATATGTACGAATCCAAGCTGTCTTTGGGCTTTCAAGCTCATGAGCTAGATGGCCACTGTTTGTGAGCAGCAGCAGCCCTTCCGAATCCATATCCAACCTTCCGATTGAAATAACACGGGGCATTTCTTTAGGAATTAAACTAAAAACGGTGGGCCTGCCTTGAGGGTCTTTATGAGTTGTGATATAGCCCTTTGGTTTATTCATAAGCCAAAGTTTAACGCCTTCCGGCTTAATGATGGGCCTATTATCCACACTAATAATATCAGATGAAGACACAGTAGTAGCTGGAGATGAAAGGACTATCCCGTTTAACTTGACACGACCTTCAAGAATTAACTTTTCTGCATCTCTTCTAGAGCAAATCCCCGCTGCAGCAATAACCTTGGCTATACGTTCTTTCATTGAATTTTTACTCGGCAAGCATCAACAAAAGATTGCATCAATTTTTGATCCAGATCCGATACCATAAATTCAGGATGCCACTGAACACCTACAAAAAATGGGTGCACTGGATCTTCAATGGCTTCAATAATTCCGTCATCAGCCAATGCAGATACAACCATTCCCTGGCCAACTTCTTTTACAGCTTGATGGTGGACGCTATTGACCAAAACACGCTCCTTGCCATCAGCAAGTTGAGCAAGCTTCGTTGCTCCTAAAATTGTAATTTCATGCGCAGGTTTATGACGGCAACCTTCTTGGGAATGTTGAACGGATGAAGAGGGAGAAAAGCTTGGAATATCCTGAATGAGGCCGCCCCCACGCAACACATTTAACAATTGCATCCCACCACAAATCCCCAAGCATGGCTTTTGAAAACGCATCATTTGACGCACAACCGATATTTCAAATAAAGATCTACGCTCATTGAGTTTGACCGTATCATGAACCTTTGGCTCACCATACAAATGAGGCGGAACATCAAAGCCCCCTCCAGTAATGAGTAATCCGTGAATTATCGTACCAAATTCTTCGCTCAAATCTTCATAATGTGTCAGGGGCAGAGGAATACCTCCACAAGCGGCAATGACATCCGCATAGTGTTCCCTAAGGGCATACCATTTGTATCTGGAATAACCACCTGGCTGCTGCGAATCTAATGTAATACCTATGATCGGTTTTGACATAAACGCTCTCTAAGTTTGGAGTTTCCAATCATTCATTCGCATAAAAATATTGAAGAATCAAGGATTCATCGCTTGAAACTTGAATATTATTTCACCATATCATTAATATTCTATTAATTACTGTTAATTTTGAATGAAATAGCACGGAGCGATTATCGCTACCAAGTCCATTGGTCACCTTATTTATCATAGTGCCAACAAAATGCGATAAATTTGAGCTATTATTTACTGCGTTTGAATCTTTTTCTGAAAAGATGTTAAGTATGGGGGAAATAATTAAAACTCTATTATCGGAACTAAAATGAACACCTTTAATACCCTAATTGCCCTAACATTTATTCTTATGGCCGTAACAAGCTGTGGCAAGAAAAACAATCCAGAATCCCCTGTGCCTAATGCGACTTACCCAGCTATTTACCCAAAATCTTCATCATGATGAAAACTCTTACGATCTGCTTAATAGTTATATTTGGAAGCTTGACCAGCAATTTGGCTGCAGAAGCGTCGCTCACGAATGAAGCAGCCATTCTATCAAAGATTGACACCTTACCCATAAGCCACGAAGATAAAGCTGACCTTTCACGTATTTATCAATCAGTTAACAATACCTTGATATGGCCATCTAGAAACCCTTTGCTTGCTGAGATTATAGAGCGTTTTAGCCATGCTGATTTTGATGGGTTAGATCCTGAAGTTTATAAGATAAGCCAAAGCTTGATAACCCAACCTATCCAAACAGATCAGGATATTTTGATCACACTTGCCTTACTAACCTACGCCAAAGATTTAAATGGTGGAAGGCAGCTCATCAAACCCACCAAGCTCATTGATGTCCATCCATTGCAGCGCGATGTGGTCGCTATTATTGTAGCCGGCCTTATCAATGGTAACACGCAATGGCTCGAATTTTTACCGCCACCTCACCCTCAGTACACTCGTCTTAAGGGCGCTTTGTGCCATTTCCATGCTCTTGAGCAAAAAGGCCCATGGCCACAAATTGATTCTGAACACACCCTAAAACCAGGCGATACGCATACTGACGTTCTTATTTTAAGGCACCAGCTTGCAATGCATGACCTTCTCGCTTTTGAAGAAAGTACTTATTTTGACGAGAAGCTTTCCCAAGCCGTTATCGCCTATCAAAACCTTCATCAACTTGAACCTGATGGCGTTGTTGGCACACTTACGCGCGTAAGCCTTAATATGAGCCCATATCAATGGAAACGACTTATAAGCCTTAATATGGAAAGATGGCGTCATTTCCCTGAATTTGAGAATGCACATCATATTCTGGTTAATATCCCAGGAAATTTCTTAAAAGTTATCCGCTCTGGTAGCGTTGTACTGACACTACCTGTAGTAGTCGGAAGACCCCAGCGCAAAACCCCTGAATTTATTGCCCCTATGCAGCAAGTCGTTTTGAACCCTTCTTGGAGCGTTCCACCTGGAATTTCCCGCGATATTTTAAGAAAAGCAAAGGAAAACCCAAGCTATTTAGTGTCCAAAGGTATTAGGGTTATTGATAAAACAACCCATGCCCATGTAGACCCTCTGAGCGTCAATTGGGCGCAATATCAAATTTCACCTTTTCGCTTTTGGCAGCCACCCGGCGCCCGCAATGCTTTGGGGAGCATAAAATTTGTTATCAAAAACCCTTATCATATTTATATTCATGGAACACCTGACACACATGTTTTTGTCAAGAAACGTCGTGACTTAAGCTCAGGATGCATTCGTCTGGAAAACCCTAAATTGCTTTTAGCAACACTTTTTCAAGGTACGAACGATGAAAATCCTTTAGATGTGGATAAGTTACTTAAAACCAAGCAGCAAAAAGCGATCCCACTGTCCCAAGAGTGGCCAACTGTTACCGCCTATTTTACTGTTTGGGTTGACAAAGAAGGACGCTTTCATTCACATCCTGACATTTATCATTATGATGCTATCGCATTAGAAAAATATCACGAATTTTGATAACTAGTTGGAGCCTTTGAATTTTTAAGCAACCCTTTGAAGACCCAAAATGGCCCAAATATCCTGAAGCCCTACAATCAGCTGATCGATCATCTCGTCCGTATGATGTGGCGTCACAGTAATCCGCAACCTTTCGGTGCCAACTGGTACTGTAGGATAATTAATGGGCTGAATGTATATCCCATGTTTGGTAAGCAAATGATGGCTCGCTTGCTTGCATAAGTGAGCCTCACCAATAATTATCGGAACAATATGGCTAGGCGTATCGAGGAAAGAGATTCCCGCCTTTATAAGAGCATCTTTAACTGCCGTGACTCTTTCTTGGTGTTTAGTACGCTCTTCTTCGCTATCCATGAGATGCTGGATGCTCGCTATCGCCCCTGCGCAAATCGCTGGCGGCAAAGCTGTTGTAAAAATAAAACCCGGCGCGAAACTGCGGATAAAATCAATAATATTTGTTGGCCCAGCGATATACCCACCCATCAAACCATAGGCCTTGCCAAAAGTGCCCTCAACAATAGTTGGGCGATGGGCCAAACCTTGCATTTGAGAAATACCTGCACCGCTTTCTCCATATAAACCAACAGCATGGACTTCATCAATATATGTCAAAGCACCATACTGATCCGCCAGATCACAGATTTCACGAATAGGAGCAAAATCTCCATCCATTGAATAAATAGACTGAAACACTATAAGCTTTGGCCTTGCTGGGTCCGCTTGCTGTAGGATTTGCTCCAAGTGCTCAAGATCATTATGGCGAAAAATTACCTTGTCTGAACGGCTACTTCGCACACCGTGGATAATAGACGCATGGTTATTTTCATCAGAAATTACCATACAATTTGGCAAGCGACTTGCTAACGTCGAAAGGGCCGCCTCATTGGCCACATAAGCCGACGAAAACAATAACGCACTTTCTTTTTGATGCAGCTTTCCCAAGAGCCCTTCTAGCATAACATGGTAATGATTTGTCCCACCAATATTGCGAGTGCCACCTGCTCCAGCGCCCATTTTGTCCAAAGCTTCATGCATAGCACTGAGAATTTTGGGGTGCTGGCCCATGCCTAAGTAATCATTACTGCACCACGAGACAATAGGGAACTTATCCCCATCAAAATACATGTTTGCAAAGGGGAACTTGCCTACACATCTCTCTAAATCTGCAAAAACTCGATATTTTCCCTCAGATTTAAGTTGCACCAAGGCGGCATTAAAGAAAGCTTCATAATTCATCTATAATTCGGTACTCGCTTGTAAATAAGACCATCTACGGTATAAAGTAGACCCATAACATATCCTTGTAAACCAAGTGCGACAGCGTGTCACGAAAAATAAAAAATCCAATGATCAACTTTTCTTACCAAAGAACCAATCCATTTTCTATGGAAATTTCACAATGAGCTTCTCATCCCATGAACTAAGTGTTTCAGAATTATCACTCATTATCAAAGGCTTGATCGAACAAAATTGTGGATATGTCTGCTTGAGGGGCGAAATCAGCGGTACGAAAAAACATTCTTCTGGCCATCTTTATTTTCGCCTCAAGGACCAAGATGCCGTCATTGATGCAGTAGCTTGGCGAGGGACAATGTCAAACTGGGCATTAAAACCTGAAGATGGCATGGAGGTTGTCTGTACAGGCAGGGTTACTACATACCCAGGGGGCTCACGTTATCAAATAATTGTGGATTCAATGCAGCTAGCCGGGCAAGGGGCTTTACTTAAGGTTCTTGAGGAAAGACGTAGAAAATTAGCCGCAGAAGGTCTTTTTGACGAATCACGAAAACTTCTCATACCTTTTTTACCTGAACGCATTGGCATCATCACCTCCCCTACTGGTGCCGTTATACGAGACATGCTTCATAGGTTGAACGATCGATTTCCTAGGCATGTACTACTTTGGCCTGCCGCTGTGCAAGGGCAGGGTGCTGCCGAACAAGTAGAGGCAGCAATCAAAGGTTTTCAAGCCCTTCCCGAAACAATCAAACCGGATCTTCTCATTATTGCCCGAGGTGGTGGCAGCCTCGAAGATTTGTGGGTCTTTAATGAGGAAGTTGTTATACGTGCCATAGCTGAATGTTCCATCCCTACCATTTCAGCTATTGGTCATGAAACCGACACTACGCTAGCGGATTTTGCTGCCAGCAAAAGAGCACCCACCCCCACCGCTGCTGCTGAAATGGCCGTGCCAGTAAGAACACAGCTCGTACTTAAACTTCAAGAAATAACGGCCAGATATTCCGTGGCCCTTAACAATAAACTGCAACATCTGCAACAAACCTTGAGCAACTCCTACGGGCAGCTCTCAAGGATTATCCATACCCTCGATGGGAAAATGATCAAACTTAGCGACTGGGGAGAGCGACTATCGCTTATAATTTCATCGATAATGTCGACTAAGGCACATATGCTTTCCATAGCTAGAAGCAAATTGATTCATCCCACCCATCGTTTGGACATTTTGCATCATAAGTTAGATATTTTAAACCGTGACATGATCACGTGCTTTGCTCAAAAGTATCTAATAAATCCAACAAATCGTATGGGCCTTTTAAGCCAATTGTTGGAAAGCCTGTCTTACAAAAAGGTTTTAGAAAGAGGGTTCGCCCATATCCTAAGCTCATCACAACAAACCATTAGCTCAGCAACAACATGCAAAATGCAGTCTTTTGTCACTATTAATTTTCACGATGGAAACTGCAAAGCTCAAATTTTAGCCCCTAAAAAACCTTCGGAGGCTTCAAATAAAAAATCTCAAGGTACGTTATTTGAAGAATGAGATCTGCTCGTTTAACAATAATTATTTAGACTTCAGCGAAACTATAGTCAGATCTTTTTATATGCTTTATCAGACTTTTTAATAGGAGTACCGTATAATTCAAGCCGATGTCCCACCAAGGCATATCCCAACTTCAGGGCAATAGCTTCTTTCAGTTTTTCAATTTCTTCATCAAAAAACTCTACTACCTTACCACTTTCAACATCTATCAGATGGTCATGATGCTCAAGTGGGACGCTTTCATAGCGAGAACGTCCATCACCAAAGTCATGCTTAGCTAAAATGTCAGCTTCTTGAAAAAGCCTGACAGTACGATAAACCGTTGCCAGACTAATTCGTGGATCAATCTGAGAGGCTCTTTGGAAAACACTTTCAACGTCTGGATGATCATCAGCTTCAGATAATACACGCGCGATAATTCGTCGCTGGTCGGTCATCTTTAAGCCTTTTTCAATACACAACCGTTCAAGATGGGTCATTTGTAACTCCACAAAAGGGTAAGCTTCATTTCTTTTTGCGGGTACGTGTTCCTAAGCCGATACTTTTTGCTAACTGGCTACGCTGCTTAGCGTAATCTGGAGCTACCATTGGATAGTCTCCACCCAGTCCCCATCGGTCCTTATATTCTTCTGGTGTCATATTATAGGCAGTTTTCAAATGTCTTTTCAACATTTTTAATTTCTTCCCATCTTCCAGGCAAATAATGTAGCCAGGTTTTACTGATTTATGGATGGGAACAGCTGGTTCTGGCCTTTCTTTTGTGATGCTGAAGTCCTTTTTCTCAATAGATGCCATCGTGGCAAATACTTGCTGGATTAGCCTTGGTAATTCATCAACATCGACTTGGTTATTTGAAACATGTGCGGAGACTATTTCCGCAGTCAATGCTAACAAATCCATCGCATCATTTCTAGGCTTGTTTTGATCAGTCATACATTTACTTCCTTTTTTACTTATGCTTTCAATTTATCGATAAAATTTTAGCTTAAAAAATCATTTACAATAAATATTATAAAACAACATCATATAAAAAAACCGAATTATTTCAATAAATTAAATACGATTTCTTTTTAACACCATCGCATCATTAGAACCAGCGTTATCCTTGTAATAATTTAATCGTTTACCAATTAGCATAAAATCAAGGCTGTAATAAAAATTAAGCGCATCAATATTACCTTGGTTTACTTCAATAAACACATCAGCTCCACGTTTTTTGTCAAATATGTGTTCCATCATTCTCTTACCAAGTTTCATACGGCGAAATGACGGATCAACACAAATATAAACAACATCAATATAGTCATCTATTCCTTGGAATAGAAGAAACCCCCTTAATACATCCTTGTCATCAATACAACCAACACCCTGCATTCTAGAAATTAGCTTTTCGTATTCATGAGATGACCAATACGTTTGATCACACATTGCATGCAACCTTGAGCAAGCTTCAGCCATTTCAATGGCTAGGTTTTTAATGATCAGCATTAGGTATATTCTTAAATTGGTGAAAATAAATGGGGGAGGTAAATGGTTCATAAGCATGCCCCAAAAACGCCTGGAAGGCACCCCACGCAGAAGAAGAGGCGACCTCCACCTTTCTTGCACTTAACCCATGATCTTCGAAGGCAAAAATACATTTCTGCCCACTTTCTAATAATGCCAGCATTTGTTCAATAGATAATTGCTCATATTGAGCTTGGCTTTCTCTGAAATGCTTTACATTAAACAATCCTGTTTGTGTAGGAACCACAATTGAAACGGGAGCCTGCCGCGCCTCAGGTTGCAGTTGATAAAAAATGGCATCAAAAGTTTGAACCCCAAAAACAGGAACCTGAAGCGCAATTGAAAGGCTTTTTGCGGCTGAACCAGCAATTCTAAGGCCTGTAAAAGACCCTGGCCCCACCACAACAATGATTTTTACAATGTCCGCAACCTCACATTGAGCTTCATCAAGGACCTTTTGGATTAGGCCAAAAAGCCATTGATCGTGCCCCCTTTTTGCATTGTGCTCAGCCTTATACGCTTGCCCACTTTCTTCACAAGTTAAGCATACAGAACAATTCGAACCAGATGTGTCCAGGGATAGAACAACCTTTTGAAAATTCAATTTTGGCTTTAATGGCATAGGGAAAAATTAAAACAACATTAAACAATTTGGCACGACTCATCAAAAGCTAATCGTAGATCTCGAGGTAATTAGGATTCATTGTCATGAATTTTCTGAATCCAGGATCGCACCGTCAAATTGCGTTAAATTGTTTTGCCTGATTATCTTTTGAACTTTTTTGACATAGGTCATTCCTAATTCAGAATATTTTGTCAACCCCACAGCCAACTGAAGGCCATTGGATTCAAGCCCCTGGCTTCTAAGCATATACCGTAAATTACGCAAATTTGCATATGCAGGATGGGTGTTAATATTGTGAATGTAGGCTTCTATAGCTTCATTTAGGCTCGTAAATTTTTTAAGCGTATAGCGATGCCTAATATTACCTTCTTTTGATTTTTCACGAACCATCACACGATGGCCAAAAGGTGAATTCTTCTTAGCCGCAATACCACTCAAACCCCATCCGCTTTCAGCAGCACTCTGCCCAAGGGCAAGAGAAGCCGGAACTATATCCAAGCGCTGCAACATAGCCTGGGAGTTTCTAAAGTCCACTTTGTACCTTTTGGACAGATCCAACAGCCACATACGATCACCCGCACTGAGTTGCCCTTTATGAGATAAAATATCTAGGTAACGCCTGCGATCTACCAAGATCTTCTCATTAACCTGCAAAATCATGGGCAGCATTGTCTTTAAAAAAGTGTCCTTTTGCTGGCTAGCCGTCAAGCGGACCGAATGTTTAACGGGGAAGTTATCCACACTAATTCTCGGCACAACCCCATCGCCTTGACGAACCTGATCAATACTATATTTCTTTGAGGCAAAAACAACAGGCACTTCTTGATGCTGAACAACCTTTGGGGCAGATATATAATACTTTTGAGCCCGAGGCTCATCACCAACGCCACCCAAAATGACGATCAAAAGCCCAAGCAAACCCGTGCTTGATTGCAGAATAGCCCTTGAACTTTGAGGGAGCCAATAGTGTTTCTTCATCTATATAGCCCTAACCTCATTAACTTCAGGCACATAGTGCTTAAGCATATTTTCAATGCCAGATTTAAGGGTAGCCGTTGAGCTTGGGCACCCCGAACAAGACCCTCTCATTTCAAGAAACACAATGCCATCTTCAAAGCGATTAAAAATAATATCGCCACCATCCATTGCAACCGCTGGCCGCACTCTGGTTTCGATCAGTTCCCTAATTTGGTTGACCACTGGGTCTGCATCATCAAACACCTGAGTTTGTGATGTTTTTTCAGATAGCACAGGTTGGCCAGAAATGAAGTGATCCATAATGCGTGTTAGAATATATGGCTTCAATGTAGACCATTGAAAATCAGTTTGCTTCGTAACCGTAATAAAATCATATCCGAAAAAAACCTGAGCGACGCCTTCTACAGCAAGCAAAGACTCTGCTAAGATGGATTCACAAGCTTTTTCGTTATGAGTAAAATTATATGTGCCGTTTTCAATCACAACCCTACCGGGCAAAAATTTGAGTGATTCTGGATTCGGCGTTTCTTCTGTCTGAATAAACATTATCTTTCCTTTTACCAGGGTCTCTTCATATAAGAAAATATCTAAAATTGCAAGCAAAATTAACTTGCGATAAACTTGTTGCTCAATAAGCAAGCAACAAATCAAGGTCGATCCTACAGTTTTTCTTTAAAATTCGATAGTAACCTTTGACCCTTCTTTTGGAACACCCACTTGCGGCGACTCAAAATGAATTTCACCCCTAGCCATAAGACGCTCTTCAGAAACTTTGAAAACCACAGGTTTTTTAGAACAATGACCTTTTTCACATGTTTCGTGAATCAGCATCTTGAGAAGCGGGATATTGACCGAACGATCGGAGGTATTTTTCAAAAGGCCTGTAACCATTAGTTTTTTGCCCCCTCCATCTTGCGTAAAATGGCAGTCCACCTGCTCGATAGAGAGGCTTGTATCGGCATTAAGTGGTTTATCGGCAAAAATCTCATAGAATTTTGTCATTGGCGGCCACTGCACAATTAAAAAATCTCGTCCAAATAAAAGCAGTGCACCAGTCATAACAACCGTAAAAGCATATGCTGCCCAACCGATGGGTAATTTTCTCGTCGTTTCCTCAAACGGCTCAACAACAACTTCTGTTGACGGCTCTTCAATACCAAGTCTTTTCCTACGCTGATTAAAGATATCTTCCTCTTCTTGTTCAAAAACATGCACCCACTCGTGACTGCAAACAGCGCACCTTAAGCCCATGGAGGGCCTTTCTTCCAGCAGCTTGTCCTCTATCATATACCTTCGCGTGCAATTCGGGCACGTAATAATCATCTTAAATCCTTTGTTTTTTGTTTCAATATACCTGGATAACGGGATTTGATCAAACCCCCAGCGCGCAAAAATTATTCTGCGACATAAATCTTGTTGTTAGAGAAAAGAAAATGTAAAACGAAAGAGAGAGATTTCGCAAATGTTTCACAGGTACGATCAAAGTGGCAAAAAATGAAAAAGACATCGTAAGGTTTCAAAATGTTGGATTGCGATATGATCGGGGCCCTGAAATTTTAAGCAACCTAACATTTAGGCTCGAAAAAGGATCTTTTCATTTTTTAACGGGCTCGAGCGGTGCAGGCAAAAGCTCCTTGTTGAAATTCTTGTACCTTGGCCACGAACCTTCTCGAGGAACAATTCATCTTTTTGGCCGAGACATCACCACTATTTTGCGAAGCGAGATACCTTTCTTCCGACAAAGGATAGGGGTTGTGTTTCAAGATTTCAACCTAATTAACCATCTTTCCGCCCTTGATAATGTTGCGTTGCCACTAAAGGTGGCCGGGTTTGACCCTCGCCGCGCACGCATTCATGCCGCCGAACTCCTCTCATGGGTTGGACTAGAAGACCACATCCTTTCTCTACCCTTAAGCTTGTCTGGCGGACAAAAGCAACGCGTCGCCATCGCCCGAGCTGTGATCGCTCAACCTGATCTCCTCCTAGCCGATGAACCGACCGGGAATGTCGATGATCAATTAGCCGTCAAGCTACTCTATTTGTTTGAAGAGCTAAACAAAATGGGAACGACTGTCGTCATCGCCACGCACAATCGTTATGTCTCGTCAGAGTTTGATCATCCAATTTTGCACTTGGAAAATGGTCGCTTGATCGCGCCTGGGGCCAATAAAAAAGAAAAGGTCAATCATGATGCTTAAGCAAAACCCATACGATATTCCATTTGATGAAGACTCTGCTTCTAAGTTTATTCCTTGGATCATCGCCCTCACTACATTCATCTCCACCATTTTTATTTTATGCACCTTAAGCCTTTCATCATTGGCTGGAAAATGGGGACAAGATCTTGGTGAACATATGACGATCCAAATCCCCACAAGCACACAACCAGAACAAGATCACACCACATTGAATGAAATCTTAAGCCATCTACGGCTTATTCCGAGCATTGCTAAGGCTGACGTTATGGAGTCGGAAGAGACCTATAAGCTATTAGAACCTTGGCTAGGCCAAAATGTACGCGATCTTGGTCTGCCTGTTCCAAAAATGATCACCGTGCAATTGCGTCACAAGCAATTCATTGATGCACAATCAATAAGCAATGACTTGAATAAGATTTCCCCCGGCATCACCATTACCCATCATCAGAATTGGCATAAGCATCTTATTAAGCTAATCAGCGCCACTCAGGTTGTGATTCAAATAATCGTCATCCTTATTGCTTTTGCAGCACTAGGAACACTCGTGTTTACCACTTATACAGGGCTTGTAGTCCACAAAGACATCATTCATACTTTACGCCTCATAGGTGCGCGTGCCCACTACATTGCGAAGCAGTTTCAGCGGCATACATTTAAACTAGCTCTCAAAGGTGTCTTCTATAATTTTTTAGCATTGGGATTAATTTTTCTAGCTTTAAAATTTTTCTTAGGGCAAATGGATGTTCATTTACCCATGATTACATTATCCATGCCCTTGTTATTGAGCGTATTATTTCTTGTACCATTGGTTGTAGTCATTGCAATGATATTTACATCCCGCATTACGGTTTCCTATGTCCTTCATCAGCACGTCTAGTTCTCATACGATCGGCATCCTTAAAAGCTTTTTAAAAATCACATACAATTCAATTTTATGCTTATCTGGTCTTTGGGCCATCGGCTTTTTAATTTTCGCTCAAGCCGCTCTTTCTCCAGAACCTTTTAATCCAAACAAAACCCAATTAATTGTTGTGTTAACTGGTGGCAATGAGAGAATTCAAGAAGGGTTACGGCTGCTGGATGATGGGTTAGGCGAAAGACTATTCATATCCGGCGTTAACAAAGCTGTATCTCTTGAGAGTTTGCTATCTGCTACTTATTCCAAATATGCTCACCTTAAAAGCAAGGTCGTTTTAGGCAAAGAGGCGCTCAACACACAAGGAAATGCTAAAGAAACACGCCAATGGATTCAAGCACACACCATTCATTCCATACGGCTTATTACGGCTAATTACCATATGCCAAGAAGCTTACTGCAGTTTAAACGGGAACTTCCAGGAATAACAATTATTCCACACGTTGTAATGCCAAAAGCCGTTCGTGCAGATGATTGGTGGTCTTGGCCAGGAACAACATGGTTGTTTTTTATTGAATACAATAAGATTTTACTCCTATATTTCAGCTATCTCATTTGATATTGTTTGCCATGGCCCGGTTGAAATCTCTTATTTTTAATATAACGTTTTTTATGTTCACAACGTTGGTTCTTACCGTTGGAACCATATGTTTTGTTTTTCCTAGAAACGTGGTTTTGCATGTCACAAGGATATGGTCTAAAACCGTTCTATGGCTGCTCAAGACGATCGTTGGGCTAGACTACCAAGTTAACGGCATCGAAAAACTAACATTTCCTTGCATTATAGCTTCAAAACATCAATCTTCTTGGGAGACCATTGTTTATCATGCTATTTTATGCGATCCATCCTATGTCCTCAAAAAGGAATTAGATCGATTGAGCTTTGGCGGGTATATTCGACGCTTACAAATGATCATTGTAGACCGCAAAGGTGGGCGAGGCGCGTTAGTGTCAATGCTCAATCAAGCCAAAGAAGTCGCTTCAAGCGGACGACCCATTGTTATTTTTCCCGAAGGAACAAGATCCAAAGCTGGGGAAAAAGGAAATTATCAAAAAGGAGTTGGCTTGCTATACAAAAGTCTTCAAATTCCTGTTTATCCAGTGGCGCTAAACTCAGGGTATTTTTGGGGCCGGCGATCGTTTGATAAAAAGCCTGGAACCATAACTTTAAACGTTCTGGACGCCATTGATCCAGGAATGGACGTAGATACTTTTATGGAAAAACTAGAAGAAAAGATTGAAAAAGAGTCCCTCCGTCTTGCAAAGAATTCTTAAAGGGTTAATTAAGCCTTATTGAATGATTTGCTAAAGATGTTTACACTAGCGACTGCAACTACTGTATGATCGGTCAAAGCTTAAATTGAAAGGCAAGAACATTGAATAATCTTGGAAGAAATGCTGCTTTATGGCTCGTCCTCGCCCTTCTCTTGATTGCGGCGTTTAACATGTTTAATTCGTCCTCTCAAAAAACCGGGCAGACAGATATTTCTTACAATGAGCTCATTGACCACGCCGAAAAGCAAAACATTGAAGAAGTTCTTTTACGCGGAAATATTATCACAGGCAAGTTGCGTAATGGTCAAATTTTCTCCATTCATATCCCTCAACAAACCACCGGCTTGGCCGATCGCTTGGTAGAAAAAGGTGTTCGGGTTAAAGTCGCCCCTGCCGATGAAAATTCGCCATCACTCATGCAAATATTGTTCTCGTGGTTTCCCATTATCCTCTTAATTGGCGGTTGGATTTTCCTCTTACGGCAAATGCAAAGTGGCAGTGGGAAAGCCATGGGTTTTGGCAAATCCAGAGCCAAGCTATTGTCTGAAAAGTCTGGCCGCATCACTTTTGAGGATGTCGCAGGCATTGATGAAGCAAAATTTGAGCTTGAAGAAATTGTTGATTTCTTAAAAGACCCTCAAAAGTTCCAACGACTAGGTGGCAAAATCCCGAAAGGTGTTTTGCTTGTAGGCCCTCCCGGCACCGGTAAAACTCTTCTTGCGAGAGCCATTGCTGGAGAAGCCAACGTCCCATTCTTTACCATTTCAGGTTCTGATTTCGTTGAAATGTTTGTGGGTGTGGGTGCCAGCCGTGTGCGTGACATGTTTGAGCAAGGGAAGAAAAATGCTCCATGCATTATCTTCATCGATGAAATTGATGCCGTTGGCCGCCATCGTGGTGCTGGCCTAGGAGGAGGCAACGATGAGCGCGAACAAACGCTGAACCAATTATTGGTAGAAATGGACGGGTTTGAATCCAATGAGGGAGTCATATTGATTGCGGCCACAAACCGTCCCGATGTTCTTGATCCTGCGCTTTTGCGTCCTGGCCGTTTCGACCGACAAGTAATTGTTCCCAATCCTGATGTGAGCGGCCGAGAGAAGATTTTAAGCGTTCATATGAAAAAAGTACCTTTAGCCCCAGATGTGGATGCAAAAGTACTAGCCAGAGGAACCCCAGGTTTTTCGGGCGCTGATCTTGCTAACCTTGTTAATGAGGCCGCACTCCTAGCCGCAAGGCGTGGTAAAAGGGCCGTTTCGATGGCCGAATTTGAAGAGGCTAAAGATAAGGTCATGATGGGCTCAGAAAGACGCTCCCTAGCCATGACGGATCAAGAGAAGCGCTTAACGGCCTATCATGAAGCTGGCCATGCTTTGGTTGCCATGCTCACACCAGCTTCCGACCCAATCCACAAAGCCACCATCATTCCTCGCGGCAGAGCCTTGGGCATGGTCGTACGTCTTCCTGAAGGAGATCGCATCAGCGTTGCTAAGGAAAAACTTCATGGCGATTTAGCTGTAGCGTTTGGAGGGCGCATAGCCGAAGAATTAATTTTTGGCTCAGATAAGGTAACAACGGGCGCATCATCCGATATTAAGATGGCGACAGAGATCTCTCGCCGGATGGTAACCGAGTGGGGTTTAAGCGCCAAAATGGGCCCCGTAGCTTATGGTGAAAATGGCCAGGAATTATTCTTAGGGCATTCAGTTACCCAACATAAAAATGTCTCTGAAGCCACAGCTCAAAAAATTGACGAGGAAGTCCGACAAATTATTGATGCTGCTTATGATAAGGCCAAAAAGCTTATTAAAGCCAATTTAAACAAGCTCCATGCCATCGCTGAGGCTTTACTTGAATACGAAACCTTGAGCGGAGAAGACATTGACATCCTTATGAAAGGGAGACGTTTACCTCGCCCAGAGGCAGTTGCTTCAACACCTGCTCGTAAACGTGGCTCAGTTCCCTCAAGCCAAACGAAAGGTAGGAGGCTTAAAGGAGACGGCCTTGAACCTCAAGGAGCTTAAAGTGTCTGAGGTTAACCTGTTCGGAACAGATGGAATACGTGGCGAAGTTTTTCAATGGCCTTTTTTGCCGACTGAGCTCGTTAGCTTAGGAGCTTCCATTGCGAAAATTCTTAAAGCTCGTCAGAAAAAGATGGTTATAGCTTGCGATACCCGTTCGTCTGGACAGATGATTACTTCCAGCCTTGGTTCAGGCATTATGGCAAAAGGCGTCGATGTCCTTGATTTAGGGGTCATGTCAACGCCAGCTTTGGCTTTTTTAACAAAGCACTATAATGCTGATTTTGGGCTGATGATCTCGGCTTCCCATAACCCCTATCAAGACAATGGTATTAAAATTTTTAATGCTTCTGGTGAAAAAATTTCTGTCGGTATTGAGCAGAAAATCTCAAGAACATATTTCGACCAGAATTTTTCATTTTCCGTTAATACGGTAGGCAAAATGATTGACATGAAGTCTATCGCCTTGCACCCATACCTTGATTTTTTGCGCTCACATTTTGCGAGCTTAAACCTTTATCAAACACGCATAGCTATCGATTGCGCAAATGGTGCACTTTCCGGTTGGGCAAAGGACTTCCTTCATGTATTAGGCGCAGACGTTATCGCCATTGCTGATGAGCCAGATGGCATGAACATCAATGCAAACTGTGGCGCAACTCACCCTACCTTAATTCAGAAAATGGTCACACAAAATCAGGCCGATATCGGGTTCACATTTGATGGTGACGGTGATCGTGTTATGGCTGTGAATAAAAACGGAGATCTTCTCGATGGCGATCAGATCCTGGCAATTTTGTCATTGGATCAACTACACACGAATACCTTTAAAATATTAAAAGTAGTAGGAACGGTTATGGCCAACTTAGGCCTACAAAAACTTCTTGAATCCCATGGGGTTCAGTTTTTCAAAACACAGGTTGGTGATAAATTTGTTGCCGACAAAATGATAGAGACAAAAGCGCAGATTGGTGGAGAAGCTTCTGGGCATGTCATTTTAGGTGACTATGCTATGATCGGCGATGGACTGTTGGTTGCTCTTAAGCTTCTATCCATTTATCAACATTCCAAATCGTTGCCATTGGCCTTTATCCCGACAAGCCAAAGGCTTGAAAATGTGTCTATTAAAAACAAGCGGCTCTTGAATTTACCTGAGTGGCAATCTTTTCTTGATACACTCATTCATGACCACGGCAATAGTTCCTACATTTTGGTTCGCCCTTCTGGCACAGAGCCCTTGATCCGCATCTTTGTTCAATGTGATAATGAGGCGCTTATTGAGCATATTATTTCAGCATGCAGACAGAAAATCACGGAACTAGACAATGATAAATATCTCATTTAGGCCGAAAGCAGAAAAGCCTGCGCACGTTAACAAATATAGCTGTTCATCTACTCTTGGAAAAATGAGCTTGTCGTTAACCGACGAGGGTGACTTAATTGAATTGCACCTTGACCCTGACTATGATTTCCCAACACTGCCGCAAGGATTAAAATCTCTTGTCAATTTTATTGAAGAGAAAAATTGGAGCCAGCTCCCATCCATTGTAGCGTTTGGCACACCTTTTCAAATTCAAGTTTGGAAAGCGCTGGCTAACTTACCACATGGTACATTAACCACTTATAAAGAACTGGCCAACAAGATAGGATACAACTCCGGATTTCAAGCTGTCGGCCAAGCTGTGGGAAAAAATCCTTTGGCTTGGATCATTCCCTGCCATAGGGTTATATCAACTTCAGGTGGATTGGGTGGCTTTAGCTGGGGACTCGATATAAAAAAGAACCTGTTAATAAAAGAAGGATATAAGATAAGTTAATGACTCATAAGCCAACCTTAAAACCTGCACGACCATTTTTTTCTTCAGGCCCCTGTGTCAAACACCCCGGGTGGTCATTATCAGCTTTGGAGTCAGCATATGTTGGTCGCTCACATCGTTCTTTTGATGCTAAAGCTAAACTAAAGCAAGTCATTGAACTTAACTCCCGCCTTTTGGGTATTCCAAAAGATTACAAAGTTGGCATCGTACCTGGCTCAGATACTGGCGCTGTTGAAATGGCATTATGGAGTTTATTGGGTGCAGGCCCTACAACTGTTTTAGCTTGGGATGTTTTTGGCAAAGAATGGCTTAAAGATGCAACGGATCAACTAAAATTAAATGATCTATTTTTTCGAGTTGGCGACGCGGGCGTATTACCTGATCTTTCCAATATTCCCCTTGATCATGATATCGTTTTTACATGGAATGGTACAACGTCTGGAACATGTTTGGAAAACGGAGATTGGATTTCAAAAGACAGAACCGGCCTTACTATTTGTGATGCTGTTTCAGCTATTTTCGCCATGGAACTACCATGGGATAAACTAGACGTTGTGACCTATTCATGGCAAAAAGGACTCGGAGGCGAATCTGCTCATGGAATGATCGTTTTAAGCCCAAGAGCTATCGAGAGGCTTAAAAACTATACCCCCTCCTGGCCCGTCCCCAAAGTCTTCCGTTTAGCTGAGCACGGCGGAATCAGAGAAGGAATATTCAACGGCGAAACCATCAACACCCCCTCTCTCTTAAGCGTTGAGGACTGCCTTGATGCCTTAAATTGGGCAGAGTCAATAGGTGGTTTGCCAGCGATGATCAAACGATCCCAAACTAATTTTTCCTGCGTTCGTGATTGGGTAGCCTCACGCACCCATTGGATTGATTTTATGGCCGATAAACCAGCCCATCGATCAACAACATCAATTTGCCTTAAATTAACAGATTCTTCCATCATGAGCCTGTCTCGCGAGAAGCAATGGCGTGTGATTGCCAATATAACAGACCGCATTGCCAAAGAAGGGGCTGGATATGATATCAAAGGCCATATTATGGATGCTCCTAATATCCGTATTTGGTGTGGCCCTACTGTGGAAACAGAATGTATCATGCGCCTTCTCCCCTGGATAGAATGGTCTTACCATATGACCCTTGAGACAATTGAAAAAAATGAGCTTTAAAGCGCAATTTGCTAGCCTACTGAACCTTAATATCCTATAAAGAAATGGTGTTGTTTTTTTCAAGGATCTAAATGTCATGTCAGGTAGTGTGAATAAAGTTATTTTGGTTGGGAATTTGGGCCGCGATCCAGAAGTTCGCTCTGCACAAGATGGTTCTAAAATTGTTAGCCTTTCTGTTGCCACTTCTGAAAACTGGAAAGATCGCATTTCGGGTGAAAGAAAAGACAGAACCGAATGGCATAGGGTCGTTATTTTTAATGATAGGCTGGCTGAAGTTGCAGAGAAATACCTTCGGAAAGGGTCAAAAATTTACCTCGAAGGACAACTGCAAACCCGCAAATGGACAGACAATACCGGGCAAGAAAAATATACAACCGAGGTTGTTTTAAGCAAATTCAGGGGGGAGCTAACTATGTTGGATAGTCGTCATGACGGCGGCAGCGAAGCCATAGATTACGATTCTGAACCCCAATCTTCACCCTCTTTGAAACCCTCATCTCGTTTCGATGATGAAATACCTTTTTAGTTTTTGATTCTTCATTAAGGCTCACATATTATGACCGGACAAAACGCCTCCGAAATTATTCAAGTTACCATTGAAGATGAGATGAAAACATCTTACTTGCAATACGCCATGAGCGTTATTGTAAGCCGCGCATTGCCTGATGTGCGCGATGGGTTAAAGCCAGTTCATCGCCGCATTTTGTTTGCCATGAAAGAGGCAAATAATGATTACAATAGAGCCTATCGCAAGTCAGCCAGGGCTGTTGGTGATGTTGTAGGCAAATACCATCCTCATGGTGAAATGGCCGTTTATGATGCCATGGTCAGAATGGCTCAAGATTTCTCCATGCGGGTACCATTAGTCGATGGCCAGGGTAACTTTGGATCAATGGATGGAGACCCTGCCGCTGCGTCTCGTTACACCGAAGTGCGCTTGTCTCACCCTGCTCACTTCTTGCTTGAGGACATTGACAAACAAACCGTTGATTTTGTTCCTAACTATGATGACAAAGAACAAGAACCTGTGGTTTTGCCAGCCCGCTATCCAAACCTACTTGTCAACGGAGCAGGTGGTATTGCTGTAGCTATGGCTACGAACATTCCGCCCCATAACCTTAAAGAAGTTATCGATGCATGCTGTGCCTACATAGACAATCCTGATGTCTCCATTGACGAACTCATGCAGCTTATTCTTGGGCCTGATTTCCCAACAGGCGGTATCATCCTCGGCAAAAGCGGTATCAAAGATGCTTATCGCACGGGCCGAGGGTCAATTATTATTCGTGGGAAAACCCACGTTGAAGTTGTTCGCAAAGAGCGGGAAGCTATTATTGTCACGGAAATTCCTTATCAAGTGAACAAAGCCCGCATGATTGAGCGGATGGCTGAAGTTGTTAAAGAAAAGCTCATTGAGGGGATTTCAGACCTACGTGATGAATCCGATCGAGATGGCGTTCGGGTGGTGATCGAACTCAAAAAAGATGCGGTTGCTGATGTCGTTCTCAATCAGCTCTATAAATTCACACCTCTTCAAGTTTCCTTTGGGGTTAATGCGCTGGCTCTTAATGGCCGCCAACCACAAATGATGAATCTTAAAGATATTATTTCGCTATTCATTGAGTTTAGAGAAGAAGTAACAGTTAAGCGCATTCAGTTTGATTTAATGAAAGCGCGGGAAAGGGCCCATATTTTAATTGGCCTTTCTGTGGCCGTTGCTAACATTGATGAGATCATCCGCATTATCCGCCAGTCCACTGATCCTGCCTCTGCCAAAGAACAACTGATGACCAGAGCCTGGCCTGTACACGATATCGAGTCATTGTTAAGGATGGTGAGTGAGCGCATTGTAATTGACAATGGAACATATATGCTCACGGAAACACAAGCCAAAGCAATCTTGGACTTAAGGTTGCATAGGCTCACAGGTTTAGAGCGCGATAAGATTGCTGGCGAGCTTACAGAGCTGGTTGAGAAAATCCAAGGGTTTTTGAAGATCCTAAATTCAAGGCCACTTCTGATGGAAATCATCCGTAATGAACTTGTTGAAGTATCCTCCAAGTTCCCTGATGCTCGGCGAACAGCCATTGATGAAGTCGAGTTTATGGCTGACATGGAAGATCTCATCCAACGCGAGGACATGGTTATCACCGTGAGCCACGGTGGATATATCAAGCGCGTTCCAGTAACTAGCTATCGCGCCCAGAAAAGAGGCGGCAAAGGCCGCTCTGGCATGGCAACACGAGAAGAAGACTTTGTCAGCGATATTTTTGTAGCGAATACCCATACGCCAGTTTTGTTCTTCTCATCATTAGGTAAAGTATATCAACTCAAGGTTTATAAGTTACCCCTTGGGAATCAGCAATCTCGTGGGAAGGCTATGATTAATCTTTTCCCATTGGAGCCAGGAGAAAACATTACCACTGTTATGCCGCTCCCTGAGGATGAATCAAGCTGGAAAGACCTCCACATAATGTTCGCAACTTCCGTGGGAACGGTACGTCGTAATGCCCTTTCTGATTTCTTAAATATCAGAACCAATGGTAAAATTGCTATGAAATTGGAGGATGGTGAAGAGTTAATTGGCGTGCAACCATGCAACCCTGATGATCACGTCTTTTTAACAACAAAAAATGGGCAATGCATTCGCTTTAGCGTAGATAACGTTCGCTTGTTTAGAGGGCGTGACTCCGTTGGTGTGCGTGGCATTAGACTTTCCAAGAAAGATAAGGTGATCTCTCTATCCATTCTTAAAAACGCTAACTTTACAATTGAAGAAAGAGACAGTTATATCCGTTACAGCAATGCTCTTCGTAAAACGCCGTCAGAAGAGGATGATACGCAAGTTAGTGAAAATCCTCAAACTTCATTATCTGAAGACCGCATCAAAGAACTTGCCCAAAACGAGCAATTCATTATCAGCATCACTCAAAAAGGCTTTGGAAAACGCACCTCGGCCTATGCTTATAGGATTACGAACCGCGGTGGACAAGGTATGGCCAATATTGATATATCTGAAAAAAATGGTTTGGTTGTAGCTTCATTCCCTGTCAGTGAAAATGATCATTTGGTACTGGTTACCAATGGTGGACAAGTCATTCGTTGCCCAGTTCATGACATCAGATTCACAGGACGCAAGACACAAGGTGTAACCATTTTCCGAGTTTCTGAAGACGAGCGAGTTGTTTCTGTAAGCCGTATACAAGAACCTGAAGAAGATGATGATGAAGAACTTGACTCAGAAGTATTAAACGAATCAGGTGATACAAGCGAATGAGCCAATCCATTGGGCTATATCCAGGGACATTTGACCCCATCACGAGAGGTCATCTTGATATCATTGCTCGGGCTGCTCAGTTAATGGATAAACTAATCATTGGGGTAGCAACAAATGGCCACAAAATCCCTTTGTTTGACCTTGAGACTCGTGTAGCAATGGTTCAAGAAGACATTACAACTCTTAAAGAAAAGCTATCACTCAGTGCCGACATAGTGATTGTACCATTTGATATGCTGCTGATTAAGTTTGCTGCCCAGAATAATGTTAGAGCCATTATCAGAGGGCTTAGGGCGGTATCCGATTTTGAGTATGAGTTTCAAATGGCAGCTATGAATTTACGACTTAATTCTCAAATTGAAACCATTTTTTTAATGGCTACCGATAAATATCAATTTATTTCTTCCAGTATGGTAAAAGAAATTGGTCGCTTAGGAGGCGATATTTCACAATTCGTTTCCCCTCACGTGGTTAGAAAAATACAAGAAATATATAATATCACCCCTTAGCTACCCCAGCGATTGTGTAGCCATAACCACTGCCCTGGTTCTTGCGTGATCCATTGTTCAAGATAAGAGTGCACTGTTATCATAAAGTTACGATGACCGTCTTCTGTAGCATCAACTGGGTATTGTATTGCCGGGTAAAAAATAACCCTCAATTTCCCACTTTCAAGCCGAACCACCTGTGCTGGCAAAACCGGGCACATGTATTTTTCAGCTAATCTAGCCAGCCCAGGAGGTGTCATGGCTTCTTTACCAAAAAATGGCACTGAAATACCATTGTTCATTTTTTGATCTATCAGCAATATAAGATGCTCCCCATTATTGAGAGATTTTAAGCTTTTTCTTCCACCAGCTGGCCCCTTGGGTATCAAATTTTCGGTTATCTTTAATTGAAGTTTTCGAATTAATCGATTGATATATTGATTATTAGCAGCTCGATATACTTGGCTTGTTTTAACACCGTAATCCCGGCAAACTACTGCTACCATTTCCCAGTTGGCTATGTGCCCGGCGAAAATAAGGCCAGGTTTATCATCATCCTTAAGCCGCAACAGATGCTCTAACCCTTCAACCTCTAAGTAGGGGCCACCAACTTTGATCCTGTCAATGTTAGCATATTCCGCAACAACAGACCCGAGATTGCGCCACATTTGACGAATAAAAGCATGGCTCTCTGATAATGATAGATTTGGGAAAAATTGCCTTAATCTGCTTACGGCTTTTTTATTTATTTTGGTTAAGCCGCCTACAAATCCTGCGAAAGCAGCGAGCGCTTTTCTTGATGCCGAAACACCAAACAGGCGGCACAGACCATAGACAATGTACGTAATACAAAACGCTACCATCATACTGAGCGAATGCAAATGTGATCCCTCACTTATTAAATGCCAGCGGGCATGTTATGCATAAAGAAAACTGTGCTCTCTTCTCTGGCCTAAAAGCATTGACAATAGTTGTGATATTGAGAGGTTCATGCATTGAATCAAATTGAGAGCTTGCAACGCCAGTCCAATACGGCTGCGTGTATCTGCTGGCGCTCGTCCAATGTGGCAATAATTTGACCGCACTGGCAAGAGAAGATCCTGGGATTGGCAAAACAACAATTTTATCAATTCCAAAATTACGCATGATTGTGTAAGTCAAAAGCATTGTAGCGAAATCATCAAGTGGTTTCTGAACGGAAGGATATCGTTCCTTTATTGCCTTTTCACCCAATTGAGACAATTGGAACAAGGCTGCATCTACCTCATTTATTGTAAAATGATCACCGTTAGGGTTAGCTAGTGGAAGCACACAAAATTGGTGTGCTCTTGCAACACCATAGGCGGTAGTTGAGTTTCCTAAGAAATCACTAGGTTTTTCCCCCTTGAGTTGAAGTAAGTTAGCAATTAGTGAGTATAAATAGTGTAAAACTCCAGAATCACGGCCAGCTACTCGAGGGAACGGGAATATTTGATTTTCGTGTAGGCCAAGCTCAGCATAAAATATGCTTTTAACTTTATCAGCCACCAGATGAGTTCCTATTTTTCCAAGGAACCTCTCGACTACCAGCTCATTTCCACCACGGATATTTATAACTTGGATGCTAGCTCCCCCTTGATCAACAAAAATAGCATTTTCTGGTGTTTCATTACCCATCGAAGCCATTAATGCATACGCTGTACCAACACCAAAATCAGCTTCTTCTGTATGGCTTAATACAGTTACAGAAACACCCCGTACTTGAGCAATAGCATCGAGAATTTGACGTTGATTTTTCGCATCTCTAATGGCTGCCGTGGCAATGACTGATAATTCTGTACGGCCGATTGCCGTGATTTTCTCTTGGACATCTTGAATTGTTCTAATAACTAACGTAATGCCATCATTTGTTAAATTGCCATTTTGATCCATATAATTGGCTAAGTTAAGCGGGTATTTTGCCAATTGCATAACAGATGTAGAATCAAAATTATTTGTGCAAACATTGTACCTTCCTGAGTAGAATTTTACATTTGAAGATCCTAGTTCGACGACAAACCTCGTTATATTGCAAGTTTTACTAGCCGTAGTATCCGTTATTGGATGTAACAACGACATGTTATCACGATGGGGCAATGTATCAGTAGTAGGAGTATTGACATCATATGAGAACAAAAACGCACCCACTGCAGGGGTTCTGGGAATCAAGAGAAAGTGATCGTCCTCATCATCGTATTCGATTGAAACTTCTGCAAAGGCAGGATGTCCAATACCTACTAAAAAACAAGTTATTATACCTAAAAGCAGTCTTAGTTTCATTGCCTATATCCCAACGCAAGGCCGATGAATTTTATCATGCACAAAATCATTTAACAACCACTTAAGGCCTTTTGAGAGCTTTATCACGTAAAAATACTTTGAGAGCTTTTTTTTGATCCACAAAGTTAACTCTTAGACTAACTATTTTAATTAGGGAAGCATATTTTTCTGGGATTTTAACAATATCTTTTTCGGTTGTAATCACCTGCAATTTTTTTAGTTTTGCAATCCTAATGATGTTTTCTATATCATTAGGACGGTATTTATGATGATCGGGAAACGTTAAGAATTCCACCAAATTGGTGTTATTTGCGATTAACATTTCTTCAAATTGTTTAGGATTACCAATACCGCAAAAAGCAAGGGTAGGCGCTTCCTTTTTAAAGTTTGTCTCAAAATCAATGACCCTTTTGTAATAAATAATGTCTTTTGATTGAGGCAAATCATGAGTGGTATATTTTTCATCAACAAAAAGAACATCCGCTCGCTTCAAGGCTGCATTAAGCGGCTCTCGCAATGGCCCAGCTGGAAAAACATGGCAAAGGTTAAGTAAAGGATCAAAAATAAGGCCACGAATATCAATATTGACAGAAAGATCCTGGAAACCATCGTCAAAAACGATTGTATCTGCACCAGCTTGATAGGCCTTCATCGCTGCTTCAAACCTAGAAGATCCAACCCAAGTAGGAATTCCTTTGTGCGCTACCATGCATGGTTCATCGCCAATATCCATTGCATTTTTTGAATTTTCGTTGACATAAATAGCCTGTTTTACTGGAGCTTGATAGGCTTTAAAAACAATCTGCGCATTTATGTTTTTGTTGCACAGGAGCTCAATAATAGCCAGAGTAATAGGTGTTTTCCCAGCACCCCCCATAATGACGTTGCCCACACATATACTTTTTATGGGAAGCTCACGTGGCTTTTTCCATCTTATGACAACAGAAACCACCCCGCCATAGAGGAGTGAACATGGATACAAAAGCCAGGTGAACAAGCCAGGTTTTTGCCAGAACTTTGGCTGCCGTAATTTAATAAGCATGCAACCTAATTTCTTTAGACAAATCAGAAACAAGTGTTTCTAAAGCCATATCATGGCTCAGTGCAATTTGCTGCGCTGCTTTGCTGATACGCTCATGAATTTCAGGGTTTTCAATCAGAAGCTTATATTGTGCTGCTATTTCTTCAGCCGAATGAACCATGATCATAGCCTGAGCACTCACAAACCGATCGGTTGTTTCTTGAAAATTTTGCCCATTGGGCCCATGAAGGATTACACAATCAAAATGTGCCGGCTCAATAACGTTGTGGCCACCTATTGGAACAAGTGACCCGCCTAAAAATACAACAGGCGCCACTTGATAAAACAGGCCCATTTCTCCTAACGTATCGCATATGAAGATATCTGTTTCCACGGAAGGTAACGGTTTATTCGTTCGCTTAGTAACAGTTAATCCATTCTGGTTAATCAAACCCTCAATAGAATCGGCACGATGTGGGTGCCGTGGTGCAATCAACGTTAAGATATTGGAAAAGTATTTTTTGAGAATCAGATGGGCTTTAATCGCGGCCTCTTCTTCACCTGCGTGTGTGCTAGCAGCCAAAAAAACTTTCCTGTTTGCCACACTTTCTCGAAATTTTTGAAGCCCTTCAGAGTTACACGCTAGAGGTGGCGCTGAAAATTTTAAATTCCCCAAAACAGAAACTCTCTTTGCACCTAAATATTCAAATCGACTAGCTTGGTCCACAGATTGCGCATAAATATGATAAAAAACGCTCAGCAAGGGCTGAGCAAAAAACTTAAAATAGCGCCATATTTTAAAGGATCTATCCGAAAGTCTCGCATTGATTAAAAAGGCTTTTATACCTCTTTTTTTAATGCCATCTAGAATATTTGGCCACAAATCCGATTCGATCCAAAGCACAAGGTCTGGTTGCCAATGATTTAAAAACCTTTGAACAGCATCTGGTAGATCAATGGGGATAAATTGATGAAAGCATCGCTCATTCATATGTTGGTGCATGATTTGCGCAGAGGATATTGTCCCAGTGGTTAGAAGAAAACATGCTTCAGGGAAATCCTGCTGGAGCCTTTTGATGAGCGGAAGCGAAGACAGAGCCTCCCCCACACTGGCAGCATGAAGCCAGATCAAAAATCCTTCCGGGCGAGGCTTGTTAATAATGCCAAACCGCTCTTGAATTCTTTCAGGATGCTCCTTACCCTTTTTTAACCTTTTGCCCATATGATACGTAATAAGCGGTTTCAAAAGCTTTGTTAAAACTCTATAAATCCATATCATCACTCAAATCTCCAACGAACGAAGCTTTAAGGCTGCTTCCTTTTGCAAGGCCTCCATTTCATGCTCCAACAATTGTTGAGCCTCTTCTAATTGCTTCTTCTTCGTGTTAAATGGCCTCCCCCATAGTATAATGCCTTTACCAAATGGTAGAGGAAATTTAAATTCATCCCAAGTGTTTAGTGTAATCTCATGTGTCATTGCGTAGGTGAAAGGTAAAATAGGAACATCGCTCATTTGTGCCATGGCAATCACTCCCGATTGAGCTTTTAACCTAGGTCCACGAGGGCCATCCGGTGTAATACCTACAACCTCCCCAGCCTTTAATCGACGAATAGCACTTTTGAGGGCCTGCACCCCACCTCTAGAAGTTGAGCCTGCTATCCATAAAATGCCAAAACGTTCAACGGTCTTTGCAATAAGTTGGCCATCATTATGCATTGAAATAATCATTGACAAAGGTGCCGGATAAACCCAACCACAAACAGCCATAAACAGCCTTTGATGCCACAAACTGACAATAAATCCCTCTTTTTCTTTAACCAAATCGGCCGGTATTTCACTATGAATCGTCACCCACCGTGTTGTCCTATAGACAAAGCGAATATATGCAGCAGCTAGCCATGTTAAACTGTTAAAAAACATCTCATGCCGTATAAGTTTTTTAACAAACTGCTTCACCTATTGCGGCTCCTGTTTATGGGCCAAACGAAAATATGTTCCTTTTAGTTTAAGCAGGTCGTCGTGCTTGCCTCTTTCGATGATTTTGCCCCCATCCACAACGAGGATTTCATCAGAAGTTTGTATGGTTGATAAACGATGTGCGATGACTAATACCGAGCGACCAATCATGAGCTTTTCAAGCGCCTCTTGGATAAGTCGCTCAGATTCAATATCCAAAGCCGAAGTGGCTTCATCCAACAATAAAATAGGCGCATCTTTGATCATGGCTCTTGCTATAGACAACCTTTGACGTTGCCCCCCAGATAGCTTAAACCCTCCTTCGCCAACTGGTGTTTGATATCCTTCAGGCAAGGCTTCGATAAAATCATGTGCAGCAGCTGCCTTTGCAGCCCAAATAATATCTTCCATTTGAGCATTGGGCTTACCATAGGCAATGTTAGCCGCAATGGTATCATCAAAAAGGGTTATCTCCTGACTTACCAAAGCAATATTTTCCCTTAATGATTTACGCGTTACCTCACGAATATCCATGCCATCAACCAAGATCTTCCCTACACCCACGTCATAAAAGCGCGGGATCAAATTCATGATGGTTGATTTGCCACCACCGCTTGGTCCGACGAGAGCAAGTTTTTTTCCAGGAGACATAACAAACGAAATGTTATTTAGAACAGGTTCACTGGAAGTTTCATAGCGGAATGAAACATTTTCAAATGCCACTTCCCCTTTTGATTTTCCCAAAACATGCGCGTCTAATTTATCCACGACCTGAGGGGGATGGTCCAAATCTTTAAACAAACGGATAGCCGCAGAAACACCTTCCTGCAAATTGTTATTCAGGTGGGCCAATCGTTTCATAGGTTCATAGGCTAACAGAAGAGCCGCAATAAACGAAACAAATGCTCCTGTCGTTTGTTGAGCCAAAATAACTTGATAGCCGCCATACAATATGACAGACACCACTGCCAACCCGCCTAATCCTTCCATAACAGGATGCGAGGCAGAGCGGATACGACAGCTTTTTTGATTGAGCCAAAACAATTGATCAATCATTTGATTGGCTCTCTTAATTTCATATTCCTCCATTCCATAAGCGCGGATAAGTCTCGCACCTTGAAACACTTGCTCCAGCATCGTTGTCCATTGCGCGTTTTCTTTTTGAGATGTCGTGGTAATGCGTCGCATACGGCGGCCAATACGAATGATTGGGAGTAAAGCTGTCGGAAATGCAAAAAAAGCAATGCAGGACAATTTCCAATCCTGGTAAAACATCACCGTTATTAAGAAAATGAGCGTTAGAGCATCTTTACCAATTCCTGTCAGCGTTGTGGAAACAGCATTACGCAATAACCACACATCGTTCGTAAATCTAGAAATCAGTTCCCCAGTTGGCATTTTCTGTATGTCACCAAAATCAGCATAGGTAAAATGCGCAAACAACCTTGCCTGTAAGTCAGCAATAATACGCTGCCCCACAAAATTCATAGTGATAGACTCACCATAACTTGAAAAACCTTTGAGGAAAAACACACCTAAGACCATAAACCCAACCGGAAAAAGGTATTCCATTTGCCGCTGCATAAAGATGTTATCAATAACTGGCTGTAGGAACTTTGCCATGGCTGCCGTTGAACCTGCTGCAAGCGCCATAAACAAAAAGGCCAGCAGCAATTTTGGCATATATGGCCTGATGTGCTCACGAATGAGTCTCTTGAGAATATATACGCTTCCATTATTCATTATTTTTGACATCTAACTTCCTGATGAACCGCTTATGGTGAGTTCATCAACCATTCCAGAAGGTGTAATGATAGCATGCCCGGTCTCACTATCATCCCACAATCTTATTTTGCTAAAAAGGTCTTTAATATTACCCGCTATGGTCATTTTGTGCACAGAGTGAGCAACAACCCCTTTTTCGATAAAATGGCCCGATACACCATAACTAAAATCACCTGTTACTGGGTTAAAACCACTGCCAATCAATTCTGAAACTAATAACCCCTTTTCAACTGACCTCATGGCTTTTTCTCTATTTTCACCCGAATGGACAATAACGTTGGAGGAAGTTGGGTAAGGAGCTGAGCCAATTGACCTTGAAGCATTTGCCTGTGGGCTTAATCCAAGCCGCCTTGCAGCGTGTCCATCTAGAAGCCAGCTTTGAATAACGCCTGATTTGATTAACACCAGAGGCTCTGTTTGTTGACCTTCGCAATCAAACAGTTTGGATTCCAAACCATCTTTTAGTAAAGGAACATCTGTCATCGTTAAGCTTGATGCGAAAATTTCTTGGCCCATTGCGTCCCATAAGAACGAAGATCGATTGGCAACCGCATTTCCTGATAAGGCGCTGACAATAATGGCCCAAAAGCGTCTCATAATTTTTGTGGTAAAAATTACAGGCAATACCTGGGGTTTAAGAGTTTGAGCCCCAAGCTTCGATGCGCTTATACGTGCTGCAGAAATGGCCACTTCTCTATGATCTCGCAGATGATTAAAATTAGTGGCCATTGAGTAATCATAGTCTCGTTCCATTTGGTCTTTATCAGCTGCTACCGTAACGACTGACCGGCCAAACATTGTTTTCCATTTTTGAGCCACCCATCCCTGTTGAGCATAGGTTGTAATTGTCGCCTGACATGAAGCTTCGACCGACCACGTTCTTTGGATCTGTGGAATTTCTAAAGCAGCCTGTTCCATTTCTTGAACATGCTTTTCTTGTTGCTTTAGGTTATCCAAATAGGGGTGCCATGAACAGTCGTCCTTTTCCTTTTTAAATGTGGGAGATAACAATCCTGTACAAGGATCCTCCGGCAACAGCTTAGCCATAGCAACAGCTTGAGCAGCCATTTTTTGCATAACTTCCAGATCAAGCTGCCCAAAACTGACAATAGCTTGCCTTTTCCCGACAAATACCCTTAGGCCAACAGCTTGATTCTCGGATTGTATTGTCCGCTCAAAATGGCCATTAGCCATGCGCGTTGAGGTTTCTACACCTCGTGAGATGACAACATCCGCTTCAAATGCTCCTTCCCGGCGCGCTAAATCCACTAGCTGTTCAGCTAACATGGTATCTTTTCTGCTTTTCTCTATAACCACTTCCACAGCTTTGACCCGATAAGTCCTACTAATACTAAAAGCCCAATGTAATGATTCGCCTTAAAGGCCGCAAGACAGTCTTGTGAATTTTCCAGATTCATTTTACTTAAAATAAACCAAACACCCAATCCCAACAGTGACACATAGACATAAAAAAGCCAATGCCAACCGAGAAATAAGACCCCTAAAGATAAAAAGAACCACATACACACATAACAAATCTGTATGAATATTTTGCTTTTGCTCGCAAAAAATACAGCCGTTGAACGAACACCTATTTTCAAGTCATCCTCAATGTCCTGTAATGCATAAATTGTGTCGTAAGCTAACGTCCAGAAAGCACCCGCACAATAGACAAATATGGGAGCCCATTTCAGGGTTGGTTGATACACCAGCCACCCTAATAAAACACCCCAGTTAAATGCCAAGCCCAGGATGAATTGTGGAAATGAACTAAAACGCTTAACCCAAGGATACAATCCCACAATTGGAAGAGAACCTAAAGCCCATATGATAATTTGAGAAGGAAGCGCTAATAAGATAATCAAGCTTAAGCCCAGCTGAACAAATATCCACGCTAGGGCTAAAGTACGGGATATCTTTTGCGCTGCCAATGGCCGATTAGCAGTTCTTTTGACCGACCGATCAAAAGGTGCATCTACCCAATCATTATAGGTGCATCCTGCTCCACGCATCAAAACAGAGCCTAGGAAAAACAGTGCAACATTAGAAAAATCTGGTAATAGATTATCACATCCAATCACCAACCCCCAAAAACAAGGATAAAAAAGTAATAAATAACCAATCGGTTTTTCAAACCGTGACAATTCAGACAACATTTTTACATGGGTTTTAAGGGCCATCATCGTTTTCCTTGACAAATACTAAGCGGAAATCCAAAAATTTTTTACCCCTCAACTAACGCTGGTTTTTATCCATGATTCGACTGTTCATACCAACCCCACTTTCTCAAGGACAATGCATCCTTTTGGATGAAGCAACAAACCACTATGTTGTCCACGTTATGCGTCGCAAGCATGGCGATATTATTCATGTTTTTAACCAAGAAAGTGGCGAATGGGAAGCATTCATTGAAACACATAAACGCAAAACAACTTTAACGATTCAAAAACAACGGCGTACTCCCTTGGCAGACGATAGACCAAGGTACCATGCGGTTTTATCTTTGATTAAGCCCAAAAATCTTGAATTTGCCATTGAAAAACTCACTGAACTAGGCATAACTGATATCCATATAGTCGCAGCAACACGCTCTAATTTCAGACACACTAACTTGCAGCGTCTTATGCTTATTGCAAAAGAAGCAACCGAACAATGTGAACGTCTCGATATGCCAAGGATTTATGATCCAATGCCATTGACCAAATGGGTTGATTCTCAGCTTAAAGCACCAACTATCTCAACTCTATTTGTTGCAGATGAGCGGTCAGACAATCCCAGCCTTGCTCATCATAAGATGGAGCCAGGCAATCTGGGATTTTTTATTGGCCCTGAAGGTGGCATCAGTGTAGAAGACAAAAAAATAATTTTATCCCTACCTTCATCCGTTCCCATTTCATTGGGACCCAACATTCTTAAGACTGAAACAGCTGCCATTGTTTGTGGGGGGCTTATTATTTTAGGTTCGATGAATCAATAGACTTTGTAAATACTCTTGGGATCTCTTCTCATCTCCAAAATCACCCCATAAAGTCGCATTTGGAAGCTTATTACGAATCCAAGTGAGTTGGCGCTTAGCATAATTACGTGATTTTTGCTGCCCAAGAGCTACGGCTTCTTCAAGACCAATTTTCCCCATCAAATAGGCATCTATTTCTTTTGCCCCAATGGCACGAAAAGCCGGTAAGCTCTCGTAATAATCAAGTTTTTTAAACGATTGAATTTCCTCAATCGCCCCATGTTTTATCATGCTAACAAAACGAGTATCAATACGTGCATAAAGTTCACTGCGAGGGCTTGGTGATAAAGCAAGTATCATAACATTGAAGTCATCCATTATGCCGCCCTGTTTGGGGCCATTTTGAAATGTCGAAAGAGGCGTCTGTGTGGCAACATAAACACACCATGCCCGAATAATACGACTTTGATCATTAGGCTTAAAGGTCGCATACAATGGTGGGTCAAATTTCTGCAAGTCCTCATACAACTTGCTTAAACCCAACCGCTGCTCAATTTCGTGACTTTTTTGTCGAACTTCATTCGGAACGTCCGGAATAAAGCTAATTCCTTCCAGGAGTGTATTGAGGTAAAATCCTGTTCCTCCCACAATAATAGGCAAGTCCTCATTTTCATGAGCCTTTCTAATTTCATCCTTCACCCATTGCGTCCAAGCAGCAACGTCACATTTTTGATGGGCTTCCAAAATGCCATATAGGCGATGTGGCTTTTGGCACATTTGCTCTACAGTTGGCAAAGCAGACAGGCATGGAAATGATTTATATAATTGTTGACTATCGCCATTGATGATGACGGAGTTTGTCTGAACACTCATGGCCAGATCGGTTTTACCAGATGCCGTTGGCCCTGCAATAACCAGAATGCTCTTTTTTATAGGGCCGGCCATTTTCTTCTATTTCTCCAAAATGAAAAATCATGTGATACTGATGGGGGTTTTTATAAAGAGAGTCAAGAATGACAAATGAATTGTTAGTGGAACAAATTGGTGTATGTGGCTGGATAACACTGCAACGGCCAAATGCTCTGAATGCCCTTTCAATGGATATGGTTCAAGGAATTCACGATGCTCTCACCCAATTTGAACACGCCTCACATATCCAAGCTATCGTGATGGACTCCAGCTGCGACAAAGCCTTTTGCGCAGGAGGCGATATCAAAGCAGCCTATGAACATCGGGATCAACCCATTTATTTAAACAACTATTTTGCCTTAGAATATAATCTTAATCTTCGTATTGGTAATTTGAAAAAACCTTATATTGCTCTGATTGATGGCATGTGTTTTGGTGGCGGAATGGGCATTTCTTGTCATGGCAGTCACCGCATTATGACACCATCAGGCTTAATGGCGATGCCAGAAACAGCCATTGGATTTTACCCAGATATTGGCGCCGGTTATTTCTACAATCAAATGCCAGGGTTCACGGGTCGTTATTTAGGATTAACAGGAGATCGTATTGATTTGGATGATGCTCTATTCCTAGGGCTTGCCACTCATGGGTTACACCATGAAAAATTAGATGACCTTAGATCTTTCCTCAAAACATCCACCTTGACCTTAGCAAGTGAGTTTTCCCAATCCTTAACATTCTGGCTCAAGCAAAATTCTTATTCTCCAAAAGTAGGCCCCATTGAAAGAAACCTGCATCGGATCAACACATGCTTTAGTCCCAACACTATGGAAGAAATCATGCATCTGCTGTCCCAAAGTTCTCAAGATAGTTTCTGTAAACAAATGTTTGAAACCCTTATGTTACGCTCGCCAACAAGCTTAAAAGTTACATTAAAGTATTTTGACATAACCAAAGGATTATCGCGCGCCGATGCTCTACAAAGAGACTTGAGGTTAAGTATAAGATTTTGTACCGGAGGTGAGTTTTTCGAAGGGATTCGAGCCATGGTTGTCGATAAGGATAAGAATCCTGTGTGGAACCCTTCGAGATTATCCGATGTTACGGATGATTTGGTTGAGAGCTTTGTGTTGGATCTTGAGGCTTCAACTCAAAAATCTTTCGCATAAACCCGGGCGCAAGCATAGACAATGGATTTACCCTTGTGACCGAATGCTCAAATGTGCCAGCAATAGTAAAACCTGCCGATACCAGTCCTTGCCCCTTGCCTCCTGCAATGGCTTGCCCTACTAAAGGAATTTTACCAATTAAACTATTGACAGCGTAAGCCGGGATAACATTTCCATGCATCGCGATAGTTTCCTTATCCATATCAATATGCCCTGAAAATGTAATGCCCAAGGCCAAACTTGTGGCTTCTGCATGAGATAAGTGAATTCGCTTGTCTTTGATTGAAACATCGGCATCGATATTGCCAAAAACAAGTCCCTTGCCGGATAGCATTTCCATTACGGCTACCGGAGATATTATGGACAGCACTTTCGCCAAAAGCGGCATATCTTTAACCCCAGCTTGAGACATATGCAAATGCCCTACCCAAGGGTCAATCTCTAAAGCCGATTGGGTAAGAGTTAGGGTTGTTTTTCCTGACATGATTTTATCACCATCCATCATGATTGCTAAAATCGTTGGTGTAGCTTCTGTCTTTAACCGGAAATCCCGACCTGTGGACTTTGTAGAGAGGCTGATCAATGTTTTGGGTTCAGCTGTTAATTCAACGCTATGCCAAATAGAGCCTCGCCGACTAAAGGTACCTTTAACTTTTTTCAGGTGTTTATGTTCACCAACTTTCAAGGTCTCTGCTTTAAGGGAAATGTCTCCAAACCACTCCGTTTCATTACGCGTATCTCGCAGTTGAGCAAGGTATGGCCGTACATCAAGAAGACGAGCATCCACGAATAACGTCCATCCACTTTCATTACGAAGCCAACTTCCAGTAAGCTGATTGCCGTTATAATTAACTTGAACATTTTTTAGTTCTTTTGGAACAAAATTTGGATCCATAACCAGAGTTGCCAAAATATTTCCTAGCCTATCCTCATAGGCAACTCCGACATCTTGAGCCAATCCTTTTCGTATATCTTCAATGATCAGCTTAAGAGAGGCCGGATCGTTTTCATTTTTGCGAAAAAATGTCCCCGCATCAACTATTGATGGCGTTAAATCCAAATTGATTGCTAACCGTTCTTTACCATCTAATTGCGTGGTGTGGATAAGTTCACAAGCATAATCTTTGGATATGCCTGGAATTTCAGGAATGCTCAGCTTTGCCCGTTGCTTTTCAGAAAGATTTCCAGAAAGAGACATTTCACGCTGGATTTTAGGTTTGCGATTAAACTTTTCAACCCACTTCAATTGAACAGGTATGTCCCAAGCTACAGCGTCACTTTCGATGATCATTTGATTATTATCAAGCGATAGTTTTCCTTTGCCATTTCGAATATCTAATATCTTTATAGGCTCAGACAAAGGTTTTGAAAAATGCAACTGCTGAATTGTAGATAAAATATTGACCTGGATATCCTTGGATGTAATGTTTTCCTGCAAGGGAAAGCGTAGCCCTAAATTGATAAGCGCTTCTCCTTTTACGTCTGCTGGATTTACCCCCAAAGAAGTTGGGTATTTAAGATTGCCCGCATCAGCAACTTGCAAGGCTTGTTGGAGAGGGCCATGAATTTTTAACTCTATTGAAGCAAGTCCGGATTTTTTGTCGAGATTGTAAAAATCGAGCTTGCCCCCCTCAACCACCAAATCATCCAATTTTCCACTCTTCGCATCAATGACAAAATGCTGTTTATTAAACTCAGCTTCCCCATCAACACTCTGAACTTTTGGAAGCCCATCCATATAATCCACTGTCATATTGGAAATTTTCATTGTGCCGTTCATATCGCCTAAAGCCCACTCTTCACCCTGCCTCTCAAACTCTAGGTGAATAGTCGCTAATGGCACCTCTCCCACAGATAAATTGCGAATAACCCAGCTGCGGGTATCGGTACCTAGTTTTTCTGGCCAGTACGTTGTGAATAATTTATGAGGCAAACGATGGACCTGCCCATCAATAGTGATTTTTCGAGCCAAAACACCTTGGTCGCTGATAACTTCGAACTGAAAATGTGCTTTAGGATGAACAGTGGCTACATCAATTGAGCCAACGAGATGACCTAACCTTCCATCTACTGAGCATTGAATATTCTGGCAAATTAGGCCCGTTGGATATAAATCACTGAGAAATAAATTTCCATTTTGTGTCGTCGATAACCGTCCTAAAATTTTTGTGGATAACCAATCTTGCCCCAGTATTATCTGTGCTTCTCCTGTTACAGGACTTCCCAGCTTTACCTTTTGCTCAAGGCCAAGAGCCTGAAACCACGAATCTAGATCAACTCCATCGAAAAGGACTGCTGCCTCATTTTTTTCCAGATCATAGTCAATCTTTACTTTTTCTTCGCGTGCGCCTTGCTTTTTAAGTCGCAGCTTAAATGTAGGTGTTTTGTTTTGACGATCGAGAGAGATTTTAGCTTTGTTCAAATGAATCAATCTATCATCGTTAAAAAGGGCTACCTTAGCATTTTTGAATTCCACCACATTCAACGACGAAGCAAGGACAACTTCTATTGCCGATCGAATAATCCCACTATCAAAATTGCGAGATGGTTCATTTTGAGTGTCACCAAGATTCAGATGCACCCCATCAATGGTAATACGTGAAGGAGCAGGTTTAAACAAATCCCAGAGGGTAAATCCCAAACTCAAATACTCACATGTTGCTAGGGTTTCATCGGATTTTTTCACCTTTGAGCACTGAACTTCAAATGGCTGAGCATTTAAAGCTAACTTAAATTTGCAAGCATCAGACTCAATACGATAACTGTCTAGAGTACTTTGAATCCATGTTTTTGGAAGAGGAAATCCAAATGAAAACGCAATGAATAAAATAGCTATAGTTATAGCCAAACCTATACGCATCATGTTTTTTATCAGTGGAGCCATCTTTTCGTCACTATTGCTTGGAAAGCATCTTAAAAGTTATATATAATGTAGTTATAAGCACAAAATTTTATCCAGCATTATGGAAGTTATTTATGTCAAAAGCTGATATCGAAGATCTTTTTACCCATTTCATTAACCCTGAAACAGGGGAATCTTATAATTTGCTTCCTTTCCTTCAATCCTTAGTCGTGGATAATAACAAGGTGACCTATATCCTAGAATCACCATCCAACCAAATAAAAAAGCTAGCCGAACTAAAACCATTCCTTGATCAGGCAATCCATAAAATCACAGGCATTGAAAGTGTGTCTGGTATTCTTACACACCACCGGTTACCTAACCAGAAGCAAGCCAATCCTGCTAAACATTTTATTGAGCTTAAAACCATTCGCAAAATTATAGCTGTTTCATCCGGAAAAGGTGGGGTTGGCAAATCCACAACAGCCATCAACCTTGCTGTTTCATTACAACAAATGGGGCTTAAGATAGGGCTTCTGGATGCCGACATTTATGGCCCTTCTCTTCCTCTATTGATTGGACAAAATCAGAAACCCGATGTGGATGATAATAAAAAAATGCTTCCTATTTTATGGAATGGGATAGCCTGCATGTCCATTGGTTTTATGGTACCCGAAAATGCGGCTATGGTTTGGCGAGGCCCAATGGTACAAGGCGCCATACACCAAATGTTACGGGATGTGATTTGGCCTCAGCTTGATATTCTTATCATCGATATGCCTCCAGGAACCGGTGACGCCCATCTTACTATAGCACAAAATATTGAGCTTTCTGGTGCGGTCATTGTATCCACACCGCAAGATATCGCATTGCTTGATGCTCGTCGATCTATTGAAATGTACAAAAAGGTTGATGTGCAAATTCTTGGCATAATCGAAAATATGCGCACCTTTGTTTGCCCAGAATGCGGCCATGAAAGCCATATTTTTGGAAGCGGAGGCGCTGAAGAAGAATCTAAAAAACTTCATATTCCCTTTTTAGGTCATATTCCTCTTAACTTAGACCTTCGCGTCACCAGTGATACTGGCAAACCTTTAACTCTCGATCAAACGCACCCTGTTTCACATATGTTTGAAAAAATATCAGCTAACTTACTGACCGCACTTTTTCATTAAGCGGTATAGAAGCACATTTCTTATGAAAATGATCGTGAATCAAACCACATAAGATTTCGTCTTGTAACGCATAAGCGAGTGCTGCACCGAGAATGATATTCTCAGGAAGAGGCTCTTGATGTGTTTCTGGTAATGATACTTCACATGTCCCATCGTTTTTTAAAATGATCGCGGCATCTGTCGACTCAAGGGTCAACATAATGGGTTGTCCTGGGCTGGGCATTACTTTTCTCCCCGTTTTTATTATAAGTTTTATTTAGTCTGACCATGGACCAATTTTTTCAATATAGCAAGGCTATTGTTCCAGCGTAGCCATCACTTCTCGCCATTCTCTTGGTGTCAAACCACTTTCAGTCTGCGTTACTTGCTCTCCCTTGATCAACCTTTTAATCACTTCAAGAGCTGTTTTGGAAAAATGAGTGCCATTCACCCGATATTCCATGAAGGCATTATAGGCATGTGGCACCCAAGCTTTTGTGGTCTCAAGCATAGCTCTGGCATATTCTTGGATTTCAAATTGAGCATGGGCATCTGCCCTTAATGACAGAAAGTGAAATAAATTGTGCAAATCTACTTTCCAGTACCATTGTGTATAAAAATTTAGTGTAATGTTCATGCGTGCAAGCTCACGAGCCAAGCCAGGACGATCCTTCTCACCGTCCTCATTGAGCATATTAGTGTAGCCTTGATAAGCATTTTCAGCATCTCTTTTGAGCAAATTAAGTATTTCTAGAGATTGCTCTTGGCTTAATACATCGCCCCTCCCCTGTTTATTAAGCTCTGACTGTGTCGCTAAATTCTCAGGATTTGGAACATAAAACTCATTATCCAATATTGAGTAGCGAGCTGAGTACTCGTTGACATTAGCTGTACGATGGCGTATCCACTGCCGGGCAATGAAAATAGGCAGTTTAACATGATACTTGATTTCGCACATTTCAAAAGGGGTGGTATGGCGATGGCGCATGAGGTAATTAATGAGCCCTCGATCCTCAGTCGTCTTTTTTGTCCCCTTACCATAAGAAACACGAGCGGCTTGAACAATGGCTTCATCATTACCCATATAGTCAATGACACGAATGAAACCATGATCTAAGACAGGGATGATGGAATACAACATTTCCTCAAGACCAGGCGCAACAAGCCTTCTTGTTTGGTAGCTTTGTGCACGGGCCTGCTCGATCTCTAAAAGCTGGTCTTGAGTGATCGTCATTTGTCGTTATCCTTTGCTATAACTGCCCGTTTAAGGTTTTTCATTTTGACTGAGGAATGATTTTTTGACAAGGCGCTCGAAGGATTCAAGCCCGTGGTAGTCTCTGTATATCCGGTTTCCAATAATAAAGGTTGGGACAGAATCAATTTTTAAAGCCGTTGCCAAACTTTTGCTTTCCTCAATTGAATGTTTAATTTTTTCCATAACTTCAGCAGAAGCATCTAACTGCATACCAACCTTCCTAGCTATCTCTTCTGCTTGGCTTTGATTGAGATTAGTGGTGACCGCAAAAAGTTCATTCAACAATTCAGGAAATCTTCCCTGCTGATAGGATAAGATATGCAACCGGGAAAGCAAGTCTGATAGGTCACCTAAAAATGGCATATCACGTACAACAATTTGCAGATTTGGGTGGCGAGCAATGATACCCAGCATATCCTTAATCATTTGATGACAATAAGCGCATTGTGGGTCAAAAAAAGCGATAACTTTTTGGTCACCTAATGGATTGCCAATTATCGGATACCCTTCTGTGGATAAGATGCGAGCCATGTGTTTTTTCACAAGTTGCTTCTCAAGCTTTTTGCTATTTCTAAAGTCAAGTTTCTTTTGAACATGATCTTTTGTATTTGCAATAAGTTCAGGATTTTCTTGGAGTACTTCAATCAAAATTTTCTTGAATTCTTCCTTAGAAATGCTCGAAGCCGGCTCTTGCGCCTCTGTGTTGAAGCTAACAAATGACAAAAATAAACTCAACGTTAGGGAACAAACTTGTCTCTTCATCTTGTGGTCTCCTCAGGTGTTATGATGTTTTTTATCGTTAAGTGTCTGTAAAATATCTTGAGCTTTTAAATATTCTTCAACTCCAGGCTGCAACAGTTTCGATGCTTTCATAGCCTGCACTTTCGCCATACTGGTATCACCAATGCGTATAGCTTTTTCGGCCAAGCAGGCTGCTGCACGCCCCATATCCCCTTTTTTCCCATAAGCTACACCTAGAAAATGCCAGGCCATAACCATATCGCTATCCTTTTGGACAACTTTTTTCAATAGGGCGACAGCAGCATCTAATGTTTCAGCCTTTCCCGCTTCAATAAATGCATGAGCCGCTTGAGTGGCTAAGATACTGGACTCTGGCCTTAAACTAACAGCTTTTCTATATAAAGGGAGGGATTCTTGAATTTTTTTTGTTTCAAATAATATTTGGGCCAAAAATTCATTAAAAAATGGATTGTTAGGCTCTTTTTCTATCAATATGCGGGAAATATTAATGGCTTCATTTAGTTTGAATTGACGGTAACAGGTCACTGCATTTCCATAGAGCCTTGCCACCTCACTTGCCGTTACTAGCTTAGGTTTAATGCTATTGGATGGTGTCAAAAATGCCAGAAGCTTTTGCTGGACTCGCTCCCATTTCTCTACCCAGTCTGCAGGAGGGTCAGAATCCTTAAAATTTGATGTTGAAAGGTGATGCTGAACAAATCGTACTCGTTCGGCATTCAATGGATGGGTTAGGCTATAAGCTTCAGCTTGAGAGATAATGCGAATCGTTTGAAATGTTAGTGTTTCAAAAAATGATGACATCCCTTTCGTGGAAATTTGCATACGATCCAAGATATCCACAGCAGCCTGATCAGCCGCAGATTCTTCTGAACGCCTATGGGCTAAGTATGTTTGCATGGCAACATGTTGCCCTCCCATAACTAATGCCATCCCAGCATCAGCTTGTCCTGCGGCCATAGCAATGCCGCCCATAAGCATTCCCATGATCATTGTTGCTGTTGATTTTTGTGCAGCCTGCTGAATGCGTGTATGATGCCCTCCCTTAAAGTGCCCGACTTCGTGAGCCAAGACAGCTAAAAGCTCGCCAAGGTTTTTGACTTTCAGCAACAGGCCTGTATTCACAGCGATAATGCCACCTGGCACTGCTGACGCATTAACAACCGGAGTGTTTACAATTACCAAGCGAACCTTATAGGGTGGAATACCTGCAATCTCCAGCATTGGATCGAGAAAAAGTCTAAGAGTTTCCTCAGTTTCGGCATCAACAATGATTCCAAAAGACTGAGGATCTTCTGCCTTACAAGAGTGCGCAACGCCAATAAAGCCCCATATCAATATGATTCCTAAAATGAATCTTGATGTAAAAAACCTTATGGCTGATTGTCTAATAACCTTTTCCACCATCCTCTTCTCTTTTGGCTTGATCTTATTTTATCACTCGAAACACGTGTTTCGTCTGATGCAGTTTTTTCTACATTCTCACTTTTGATCTGGGAGGATTTCTTTTTTGCGGTGCTACTTTTTGTTTTTTTAGGTGCTGAATCTTTTGCCTCTTTCACAGTAGCCTCCAGATTATCTTTCGATACTTGAACCTTTTCCTTAACAGACTGTTTCTTCACTGGCTTAGACTGGATCTCAGCAGTAGGTTCTTCAGCTTCTGGTTTTTTGTTCACCTTTTGTGGCCGAGGCTTACCTTTATTATGCCCTTTTTGCTTTTTACCTTCATCAAATGCTTTTTCAGATGGCATTGCAGGCTGCTGCTCTATAGCTATTACTACTGGCTCCGTAGTTACCTCAACAGTTGCTGATGTTTGATCCAAATTCTGAGGCCGGTCAGATCTACCACCGTTACGACGGCGGCGGCGACGACGACGGCGATTGTTCTCTCCCTCACCTTCAGCTACTAAAGATAAGGGTTTTTGGCTTGAGTTTGCCTGAACACTTGTTGTTGTTTCTTGAGCTTGCGCTTCATCTTCATCATTGCTTTGAACAACTTTAGCTTTAGGCTGATGCTTATCAAAATGTCTTTGACCACGTTTCCTTTGATCATTGCCCTGGCTGGCTTGTTCCTTTTTCTTCTTTTTAAGTAACTCTTGGCGACCTAAATAATCTAAGGTTAGCTGCGGTGCAATCAAAGATTGGTCAGACAAAATCAAAATCTTCAAATTGTATTTTGTTTCAAGAATCGAGATAGCCTGCCTTTTATGATTTAGCAGATAAAATGCAATCGCTTCTGGTACTTTAACGGTATATGTTAAATCTTGCGCCTGCTGAGCTTCATCTTCGATTGTACGCAAAACATGAAGAGCCGATGATTCTGTTGACCGTACATGCCCAGTTCCTTGGCAGTGTAAGCAAGTTTGTGTGCTAACTTCAATGATGCTTGGCCTCAACCTTTGCCTGGATAGCTCAAGCAACCCGAAAGGACTGATCCGCCCTATTTGGATACGTGCTCGATCCAATGACATTGCTTCTTTAAGCTTACGCTCAACGGTTAAAACATTTTTTTGCTCTTCCATATCGATAAAATCAATAACGATAAGCCCCGCTAAATCTCTTAGCCGCAACTGAAGAGCAATTTCCTCGGCAGCTTCTAAGTTGGTTTTATAGGCTGTTTCTTCAATGTGCCGCTCACGTGTTGCACGCCCTGAGTTAACATCAATCGCCACCAATGCTTCTGTGGGGTTGATAACAATGTAACCACCAGACCGTAACTGCACCGTCGGTCCATGGATCGCATCAATCATGCTTTCCACTTTGAATTTATGGAATATTGGCAGAGTCTCATTTTCATAAAGGCGAATTTTTTTTATGTGGCTTGGCATAAGAGTTTTCATAAACTGCTTTGCTGCTTTATATCCTTCCTCACCTTCCACAACGATTTCGTCAATGTCACGACTATACAAATCACGAATCGAGCGCTTAATCAGATCGCCTTCTTGGTAAATCAAAGAAGGCGCTGTAGACTGCATCGTTTTTTCGCGGATTTCATCCCACAAATGGATTAAATATTCGAAGTCTCTTCGAATTTCGATTTTACTTCTTTCCATCCCCGCAGTGCGAATGATGACACCCATATTATCTGGAATTTCAAGCCCCTCGATAACACTTTTAAGGCGTTTACGATCATTTGAATTGGTGATTTTTCTTGAGACACCACCTTCACGTTCAGCATTTGGCATAAGCACACAATAGCGTCCCGCAAGGGAAAGGAAAGTTGTTAAGGCCGCTCCTTTTGAATGCCTTTCTTCCTTAACTACCTGCACCAGCATAATCTGACGCCTTTTGATGACGTCCTGAATTTTGTAGCCTTTTTGTGGTTTCACGGTCCGATGAGGAACATTAAGCTCTTCCTCTTGGCCACCAATTTCCTCTACTTCAAAATCTTGCTCCTCAGAAGCATCTACTTCATCTGCTTCAGCTGATAGATCTGCCGGTAGCGGTTCACCTTCAACTTGGTCTGCAACGGGGATTTTATAGTAATCAGGATGAATTTCACTAAAAGCTAAGAAGCCGTGACGATTTCCACCATATTCAACAAAGGCCGCTTGCAGAGATGGCTCTACACGTATCACCTTTGCAAGGTAGATATTACCTTTAACTTGCTGCTTTGTGGATGTTTCAAAATCAAATTCTTCTAGTTTTTCTTCATTTACAATAGCCACTCTCTTTTCTTCGAAGTGGGTGGCATCGATAAGCATACGCTTCGTCATTTCTACTCCAATTCAAACCCATACGGGTATGTTTATGGAATAGCCTGGCACAAATAAAAATCACCCGAAAGACAGAGCCCTTCGAGAGCGATACAATATTTCAACTTGAATAAACCGCCAAAATTTTGGCAAATTCAATATCTGCACAAAAGCTATCCCTTTGATCACGTTCCCGGAGGCTTAAAGTGGGCCAAATGGCCAGAAGCTTCACAAGGAACCCAAAAACCTTTTGGGTAATATAACGTGAGTTATGAAAAACCTCAATAAAAAACAGACTTGGTTTCAATGCTCATAAAAGTACAGTTTTGGTTTTTTGTATGTAAGACTTAATTGTTTGCAAAAAACGCAAATAACTAACGCAAAACTGATGGTTGTTACGCCTTAAGATACCGTTATCACTCTTACTAAAGAGTAAGAGGAAAGAATGGCTAGAGTTAAAACAATTGCTTTTCAAGGGCTCCAAGTTTTGCCTATTGATGTCCAGGTTCAAATTGCTTCAGGCCTTCCATCTTTTAATATTGTTGGCTTGCCAGATAAGTCTATTGCTGAATCTCGCGAAAGAATTCGCTCGGCGCTAACCTCTATTGGATTAGGGCTTCCTTCTGAAAGAATCACCGTCAATTTATCCCCTGCTGACTTACTGAAAGAGGGGAGCCACTATGATCTTCCTATTGTTATGGGTATTTTATCGGCTATGCAAATTTTGCCAATAAAACATATTGAATCCTTCATTCTAGCTGGTGAGATTGCTTTAGATGGCAGCATCGCTAAAGTTTCTGGTGTGCTTGCCATAGCATTACACTGCGCAAAAAATGGCCTTGGATTAATTTGCCCTTTTGGAAATGGGGCAGAGGCTGCTTATGTTGAAAATCTGTCTGTGTTAGCTCCTCATGATCTTTTGTCTATTATCAATCATTTTAAAGGAACTTTTCAGCTCACACCACCAACCTGCCCTTCAACAATATGGCCATCAAACTTATCAGAAAATCTCTCAGAGATTCGAGGTCAAGCGCTCGCTAAACGCGCTTTATTCCTTGCTGCTTGTGGACACCATCATTTGCTTTTGTGCGGCCCTCCCGGTACAGGAAAGTCAATGCTGGCTAACCGATTACCCTTCTTGCTTCCTCCGCTTTCAAAAATGGAAGCCCTAGTGGTTACAGCCATTCATAGCATTTTTGGGCAACTAAAAGGTCGCGATTTTCTTTTTGAAAGGCCTTTTCGTTCTCCTCATCATTCTTGCTCTCAGGCCGCTCTTGTTGGAGGTGGTCCAAAGGCTCGACCAGGTGAAATCTCATTGGCACACTGCGGTGTCTTATTTTTGGATGAATTACCTGAGTTTTCACACCATACTCTTGAGGCTTTGAGACAACCTCTTGAAACGGGAGAAATTTCTGTTTCAAGAGCTAACGCACGCGCAATCTATCCTGCAAAATTCCATCTTGTTGCCGCTATGAACCCTTGTCCATGCGGTCATCTTGGGAATACAAGAAAGCAATGCCATAAGGCTCCTCTTTGTGGAGAACGATATCTTAAAAGGCTATCAGGCCCTTTGCTTGATCGTTTTGATATCCGTGTTGATGTCAAACCCGTGGAAGTTGAAGATCTTTTACGTCCTGTCATAAGCTCATCACCTGAACTATCCGTTGAACGAGTCATTGAAGTCCAGCGTATTCAGCGAAAACGACAAGGGGTATTAAATGGTGAATTGTCTTTAAAACAAATCGAAGAACACATAAGGATGCATAGCTCTGCCTTAAGTTTATTGGTTAGCGCTTCAGAGCGTTTTGGCTTATCGGCACGTAGCTTTCAGCGCATTCGTAAATTAGCGCGAACCATTGCGGACGTGGAAGAAAGCCAGGACGTTGAAAGGCATCATATGGCTGAAGCACTGGGGTTAAGAACTTATGAATATTAACGGCTCTGACTTTTTTATGAGAAAAGCTGCCTAATTAAATTGAAAATTTGACATAAAATAGATCATAAGGCCTGAGAGTTTCAAGCATATCACTATTTTTCATAATGATTTTTCTAAAATTTTTCGTGCATATTAAGTATCTTATTGAAAAAAATGCCTTAAGTTAAGCCTAAATTAATCAGACTTAGGTAGGCTATAAAGAAGGATAAAAAGAACGGACAAATACCATGAGATATGCATACTTTGAAACCATCATGTTGGTTGAGCGGCTTCATCGCTTGTACCTCGATGTTTTAAAATACGAGCTAGATTGTCTGAGAATTGAAGATATTAGTAATGTTCAATGTATGATTTTATACAATGTTGGATCTGGACAAGTTTCCGTAGGGGAACTGACGAACCGCGGATATTATCTAGGATCAAATGTGTCCTATAATTTGAAGAAAATGATTACCAATGGCTATGTGATTCAAGAACCCTCTCCACATGACCGCCGTTCTAGCCGTATACGCTTATCACCTAAAGGTCTTCAACTTTTCGACAGATTGGATGCCGTTATCAGCCGTCAAATCTCAGACATTGAGAAATATGGGATAAATGTAGATGATATGCGTCGGATTGTTAAAACACTTGGTGACTTGGAAACTTATTGGGAAAGCATCTCAGTCAAAGACCTTAGAATATAAGAACGAACATATACTTTTGACTACTTCCTTTGCACCCACTAGCAACGCCAAGAACAAAAGGGTGGCAGAGCATATAGTCTCTCAGTTTTTCAAAAGCTCTATTTTCAACCTGGCGCACTCTTTCTTTTGAAATTCCCAATTCCTGACTCAAAACATCAAGAGTTTCTGGAGGCTCAAATAATCTACGTTTTTTAAAAATGGCTAATTCACGTTCATTTAGAATAGTAAAAGACTCTTCCAAGAGCTGTTGCCGCTTACGAATTTCGTCTTGATATATGACCTCCCCTTCTTGGTCACGCGCATCGTCAACAATCAAATCCTGCCATTCCCCCTCACTCTCGCCATCTGAGGAAGTGGGAACATTCAAGGAGTGGTCTGGTAAAGATAATCGCTGGTTCATTTCCTCGACTTCTTCAGCTGTAACTTTCAACTGTTCAGCGATATGTTGCTTTATATGCTCATCAATATTATTGCTCTCACTAGCACCAAGTTTCAATTTTAGCTTTCTAAGATTAAAGAACAGCTTCCTCTGTTGCGGTGTGGTGCCTATTTTCACTAAGGACCAAGAATTCAATATATATTGCTGAATATGTGCTTTGATCCACCAAATGGCATATGTTGAAAGCCGAAACCCCTTATCAGGATCAAATTTCTTGAGGGCCTGCATAATCCCGACATGACCTTCTGAAATAAGTTCAGAAATAGGTAAGCCATACCCCTTGTAACCCTCAGCAATTTTATTCACTAGCCTTAAGTGTGAAGAAACCAATCTATGGAGAGCTTGCTTATCCATGCTCTCTCTCCATTTTTTAGCAAGAATATATTCCTCGTCACTTGCCAATAAATCGTGTTTTTTAATTTGCCTTAGATAAGAAGAACTGGCTCTTGATCTACTCTCAAACCCACTGTCAGACACTATTTAACCTCATTCCCATTTTATCTTTATTTTTCAATAAAATTATCATAAAAATATATACAAATCTAGTAAAAGCAAAATTGAGGTGTGAGTATGGGCAAAAAATTCCTAGTCTATGCATTGTGTGGGTTAAGCTTAGTCAGTCACCAGGCGCATGCTTTTATGCCTTCAGATGCGATTTTCTATGATTTAACGCAATCAGAACAATGTTTAAATGGAAGTAAAGAATTCCTTGTAACAAGGTTCGATCCAACAAATGCTGATCACCTTATACTTTATCAAGAATTTGCAGGCGAATTTATCTCAGCAAAGGAACGACAAGCAAAGGCGAGCACTAATAAGAATTTTTTTGAAAAAAAGAAGCAATATTGGACACCATTTGGTGCATATATCTTTCAAAATGTCCACAGCAATAAACCGTTCTGCATTGTTAGAATTTCTGAAATCCAAAAAAGAACCGGTCTGGTTTATTTTGAGATCTATCATGCTCAAGATAGTTTAGCTGGGCTTTTTTCTATCATTAAGCCTATTCAGCAATGCCTTTTGACTCCGCTGGAGAAAGCAAAAGGTAGTGCATTTTATTTGCTCGACAAAGATGCAGATATCTCACAGACATCATCGTCGCATACGACAATGGGACAAATCTCACGAGGGACTTTAAACGGTATTGTAGCACAATGTGACCCTACTAAAGGAAATTACAAGGCAGCACTTGACCTTTATGAAATGATGGGTTTTTCTAGACAGGACCCCCTAGAGACCACACCTACGATCTTATATTTAAATATGTTTAAATAACACCTGAAGGTAATCCTTAAAATCTTCAGGATAGTCCGATTCAAAAATCATCTCTTGTTCACTAATAGGGTGGATAAACCTTATCTTCTTAGCGTGCAGTGCTTGTCTTTGTGGGAAAGGACCTAATGCTTCGAATGCATTGAGAAGATCTTTTGATTTAACATTGCCAGATGATTTATATACTGGATCTGCGATTAAACCATGACCAATGTTACTCAGATGAACACGAATTTGATGTGTTCTTCCTGTCTCAAGCTTACACTCCAGCAAGCTGGCATTTCTGCCAAATGCTTCTAAAAGAGTATAATGAGTCACGGAAGGTTTCCCCATCCGAGCTTTAACAGCCATTTTTTTTCTATTTTGTGTATCCCGCGCAATTGGTAAATTGATAGTTCCAGTTTCCTGCTTGGGAATACCCCAAACAAGCGCGTGATAAATCCTATATATACTTTTATTCTTAAATTGCTCTGTAAGACTTATATGGGCAGCATCTCCTTTAGCTACCAACATTAATCCACTTGTTTCTTTATCTAAGCGATGCACAATGCCAGGGCGTAGCACGCCACCAATTCCCGACAATGAATCATGACAATAATTCAACAATGCATTAACTAATGTTCCATTATGATTTCCAGAACCTGGATGAACCACAAGCCCAGCAGGCTTATTAATGACAAGAAGATGTTCATCTTCATATACAACATTTAGGTTGATTTCTTCAGCTTTGGGCTTGCTTAAGATTGGATCGGGAATAGTCAAATCTAGATGAATTTGGCCAAAAATTTTTTTGGAAGGATCAACAATTATCTCATTGTTCACTCGCAAGGCACCTTGCTTGATTAATGCCTTAAGACGCTCTCTTGAAAACTGAGCAAAAGTGTTTTTCAGCACAACATCCAATCGCTCACTTGCCATAACCTCAACTATTTGCTTTATTTCATTTGGCATCTTAACCACTCGTGATTGGGAAAATGAAATATTTGCAAGCAATAGTAGTTTTAATGGGTGTACTCATCGTTGTAGGCCTGGCATTTGTTGTTTTCCTCATTTTTCGACAGGACACATCATCTACACATAATGTAACTGTTGAGCTTCCCACACCAGATAAACCACAGGCGCTATCCATAAGTGACAATGAAATTTCATTTCTAACTGAGAAACAGATCCTCATTTTTTCCAGGAAAAATGGTAAGTTACGTCAAAAAATAGCCCTATCTTACCCTTAAGCTCGTGCACTGCTGGAAAGCGCATTAATGAAGTCTTCCAGATCCCATGGATCCTGAAAGGAAAGTCCGACCTGGATTGCATTTTTTTTGATAGATACCACTACTTTTGCATTTACTAGGCTAGTAATCCGCTGAGTAATGTTTTCTTCATCAGCAACTGGCTTACTTGTGCGACCGCTACCCTTTTTCTTTTTAACACGCTTTTCAACTTCTCTCACATTAAGATTGTTGTGAATAATATCGCGAGCCGTTTCAATTGAGTTTTCGTCATTAAGAAGAGCCCTTGCATGCCCAGCACTCATTTGCCCATTTATTAAAAATTCCTTAATTTCATCTGGCAAATTGAGTAATCTCAAGGTGTTAGCAATATGGCTTCGGCTTTTTCCAACTTCAGATGCAACCATATCTTGCGTATAATTATGCTCTAATATCAATCTATTGTATGCTTCTGCTTCTTCAAGAACATTGAGGTCTTCTCTTTGCACATTTTCGATTATGGCTAACTTTAAGGCTTCACGATCAGCTATACTTTTAACAACAACTGGTACTGTTTCTAGCCCTGCTTCCTTTGCAGCTAGCCAGCGACGCTCACCCGCTATAATTTCATATATATTGTGTTCATTCGATGGTCTTACAACAATTGGTTGTATTAAACCCGCATCTCGGATGGAGACAGAAAGTTGTGAGATTTTTTCAGGATCAAAATGCCGCCGAGGCTGTGAATCGCCAGGCATAATTTGGATTATGGGTAATTCCCGAGGAGCTAAGGTTTCAATCTTAGATTCAAATAACTCGTCAAGCCCGCGCCCTAATATGCTCTTTTTCTCTTTCATCATCTCTCTCCAAAATTTCACGAGCAAGCTTCATATATGCAACTGAACCAGCGCATGTAAAATCATACAAAACCCCAGGCATTTTAAATGAAGGTGCTTCTGATAATTTCACGTTACGAGGAATGATTGTTTCAAAAACATCGCCACCAAAGTATTCTTTTACCTCATGAATGACGCGACGATTTAGCATATTCCTGCCATCAAACATGGTCATGAGGATTCCCTCAAGTTCTAACGCACTGTTAAGCCGATTTTTAATCCTGTCAATTGTGCGAACGAGCTGCGCAAGCCCTTCCAGGGCAAAATATTCACATTGGATAGGAATCAAAACTGATTGCGCTGCAACAAGGGCATTTACGGAAAGAAGCCCGTTAGACGGAGGGCAATCCATAATAATATAATCGAAATTTAGGGAAAGATCTCCCCACCGTTCCTTGAGCCACAACTCACGTTCTTTCTGGCTTACCAATTCTATTTCAGCAGCAGCTAAGTCTGTTTTTGATGGAATAATCACAAGCCCAGGGACTTGTGTTTCAAAGATACAGGTCTCAATTGATTTCATTCCCATTAAAACTTCATAAGCGGTCCTTTGCTCAATTGGCTGCTGAAGCTTAAAGGAAGATGTTGCATTTGCTTGCGGATCCAAATCAATAAGAAGCACAGTTTTACCGGCAGCAGCCAGCGAGGTAGATAAATTAACCGCAGTTGTGGTCTTACCAACTCCACCTTTTTGATTAACAATGGCTATAATTTTATCTAACATCTTTAACATTCCATAGTTCAAGAACTACCTTATTATTACTCTCAATTGGATGAACTTTAAAGGAAAATGTGTATTGAGTTTCAGCTTCTTGCAATTCTTCATGAAATTTTTCGCCCTTCAGTAAAAAAAATGTCGTTTCTTCATGACGAACGGAGTGGGTTAGATCGAGCGTTTTAACAACAGATGCAAATGCTTTTGAAACGATTTGCAAAAATGGTCTATTTACTTGTTGAATATTTTCAGCCAGAATCTCTGTTTCCAGTTCAAGTGAAGATGCAACAAATTTTAAAAAGCTTGCTTTTTTTTGTTTAATTTCAACCATTGTTATGGCATGTCCATCAATAGCAAGTGGGATACCTGGATAACCATTTCCGCTACCGATATCTAAAACAGGTCTCTGTTTATCCAACAGCCTCGAAAGTAATTGTGCTTCATCTATACTCTCTTGATGATATCCCCAAAAATCCCTTTTAGCACGGCTTGTCAAAGCTATGCTGCCATTCCATTTCTTCAGTAGATTACCAAACATCTCAAATTTCTGAGTCTTTTCTATACTCATGATCTTATATTATATTGTTTCCAGATTTGCACCGCGCCGTATAGGTGTCAGTTTGACTGCTAATCCTGTTTCACGTGAAACACTAATGGCAACACCACATAATGTCCCATCACCATCAGCCGTACGTAAACGATTCGGCATTTTGGTAATGAATCGGCTCATGGCAATTTCTTTATCCATACCCACAACGGAATCATAGTCACCACACATACCGACATCTGACATATACCCTGTGCCGTGTTTTAAAATCCTATGGTCAGCAGTTGGAACATGTGTGTGTGTCCCCAGGACGGCCGTTACATGGCCATCAAGAAAATGTCCCATAGACATTTTTTCAGAGGTAGCCTCCCCATGAAAATCAACTATAAAGGCATTGCATTGGTTTTTTAGAAGTCGTGATTCAATCAACTCCCTTGCATGGGCAAATGGGTCATCAAGTGGATCCATAAATAATCGCGCCATAAGATTAGCTACTCCAATTTTTAACCCTGACTTTGACTCATAAATTCCTTGACCTGTTCCCACAGTTGAGGGTGGATAATTTAATGGTCGTAAAACTCTATTATTATGATTTGCAAATGAAAATATTTCCTTTTGATCCCAAACATGATTACCAGTTGTAATAACATCAACACCAAGAGAAAAGAATTCTTCACAGATGGACGGTGTGATACCAAATCCTGCAGCAGCATTTTCCCCATTCACAATAATAAACTCAGGTTCATACTGATTTCTAACTGCCGGCAAATGTTTTGCTAAAGCTCCTCTACCGGCCCGACCAACCACATCACCAAAAAATATTATATTAAATGTCGACATTAACTTTCCTAAAAAATATTTATATTTACGTCGTCAATATATCCATTAAGTGGGACATCCTTCTTAGTGACATGAATTGATAACACTTTTTGGAATGAATATCCAACACCAATATACATCACCTTTTTAGAAATCCCACTAAGAGTTCTATCATAATATCCACCTCCATAACCCAACCTATTACCCATTTTATCAATCCCAACTAAGGGAGCTAAAATTAAATCAGGTACGAATTTTGTTTCACGTGAAACAGGAATACTTAATCCAACTTTATCAACTTGAAATTGACCTGGGGTATAAGGGAAAAAATCCAGAGGTCTTTTCTTTTGAGAAACAAATGGTAAAACAACTTTAATTCCTTGATTGTGGAGCCGTTTAATAACGGGTTGTATATCATATTCAGATTGAATAGGCCAATAGAGCGCGCAAGTATCTATGCCAGTATGCTTAATGTATTTGCATATATTTTTTGAAATTTGATTGTTTAGGTGCTGGATAGAATCCGGATAAAAAGTTAGGTAATGGTTTCTTAGAAGTAACAAAAACTTCCTTAAAGTTTCTTTTTCAACCATGCCTTGCAAAATAAAATGGTGGGGGGAATTCCCCCACCAATAGATGTTTAGAATGAGTACTTAGCAGACAACTGGAACAAGTGCACAGAACCCTTTGGCCGTGTATTTGCATTTGTTGTTACGGTTGTATTAACCTTCTCAACTTCACGGTGACCGAAAGCATACTCAACTCCAATATCAAAGTTTTGAACTGGGGTTTCAATCAAGTTAATGTGAATGTCACGCAGTGCTTTGTTGGTTTGGGCTTCTTTCATTTGCTTGCGATTATATACCTTATGATAACCAAGGCCTAATGTTGAACGCATGGTTTGTGTCCACTTATGCTGGAATGCAATCGACAAACCAAGGTTGTTTTGCAAGAAGAAGTCCCGCTTTGTTGGGTCATCATTATGGATATAAGAAGCAGTAGTACCACCCGTCATCCATTTTCCAAGGCCGTTACCATAGACTACATCATAGCAAACGGAATCTTTGTTATCAAATTCATAGCGACCCGTATGAGCTAAACCATAGCCCAAAGCACGCTTTTGGAACTGTCCATCATCATAACTTTGTTGTGTCACTAAGCCGCGGAAAGACATGTGTGCCTTATCGTCACCAACACGTAAGTGAAGAACCATATCAGGAATACGTTCCATTGTGTTTCCACTACCATGATCAAGCGTCTTTAATGAACCATCATCTTCTGTTTGGTTAGTAGCGCGGTAAGTTGTTTCAGGCTCTTCTGCTGAAATCATAACCTTAAATTTAGGATTGACATTAGCTGTATACCTCAACATTGGCGGGCGATGGCCTGGTGTACCCAAGATACCACCAAAGTCAAGTGTTTCGGAGCCTGCTGTACCACCAAAGTCAGCAAAGTTTGTACTTTGCATACCAGCCAAGAATTCATGAGTCTTGCCTTTAATATCAACATAGGCCTTGCGCATACGAAGGCCCGTGGTGCCTGAACCATATGCATCAAACTCAAGTCTGGAATCAACGACACCAAAGTTTTGAACTGTTTGCGTGTCAAAACCAAGTCTTGATTCCTTCAAAAGTGCGTTAAATTCCCCACCACGACGAGCTGTTTGAGAGCCATTTAGAGGGATAGCGGCAAAGTTAGAAGATTGGCTAGCTGAATTATCACCACCATAAAGCTTGGATGTGTATATACCATCAAACTTTACATAACCATAGAATTTGAGCGATGTATTTGTTCCGGGGACCAAAAATGATCCAGGCATGGAACCATTCTTAATGGTTGTTTTAGAAGCTAGCATTAATTCTTGGTTTTCAGCTTCGATCTTGTGTATTTTTTCAGCTAATTGAGCTTCTCTAGCTTCTTTGGCAGCATGATACTGTTCACGCTTTGCCTGTGATGCATGTTGCTTACTTTCAACAGACTGAATTTTTTTGTTTAACTGTTCAATTTGTTGTTTAAGAGCTGAAATTTCATCAGCACTTACAACAGATGACATTGCTGTAGACAATGCCATGAAGGAAACCATATAGGTTAGGGCTTTTTTAGACATAACAAACCTCAAAGATTTTAACTCGAAATTAATATAACCTTTATTAAATGTTTAGCAATGATTTTTTTGTAAAATAACATGTGGATAAATGCGCCTAGAAGGTGAAATAACTTTGCTTTGAAAAAAATACCCACTTACGAGATGAAATTATCAACTAGCTAACCACCTATTTAATTATTTTTATGATGTTATTCACGTTGGCATAAAATTGTGAGCGATTATGCGTAATTTGGCTGTGGAAAAATACAGGAAAACCTGTTAATTAAGTTGTATTAGATCACTTTTCCACATTATACAGACGACAACTACTAACCAAAACCTAATTATTTATTAATAGATATGAAGAAGAAAAATTTGATTAGTACCCTTCAAGGAAAGGGTTTTGATAAAATTCCAATCTGGCTTATGAGGCAAGCTGGCCGTTCGCTTCCTGAATATCGAAATTTCCGGAAAAATTTTTCTAATTTCATGGAAATGTGTCTTACGCCAGAAGCTATTTGTGAGATTACGCTTCAGCCTATTCGTCGCTATGATTATGATGGAGCGATTATTTTTAGTGATATCCTCGTCATTCCCTATGCGCTAGGTATGTCGGTTTCATTTGTGGAAAATGAAGGCCCTCGGTTAGGCCCATTGAATTTAGATTTATTAACTTTTGAAAACTTTGATGAAAATCTATCCAACATTCTGGTTGGCATCCAAAAAACCAAAAATAAACTTCCAGAAAACGTGACTTTGATAGGTTTTGTAGGTGCCCCATGGACATTGAGCACCTATATGATTGGGGGGAAAACCAAAAAAAACTTTGATGATGTGATTCAATTTTCTCTTAAGTTTCCACAAAAATATGAAACATTAATGGAGATATTAACAGATGCATGTATCCGGTTTCTTTGCATGCAAATTGAATCCGGGGTAGAAGCTGTTCAAATATTTGATTCTTGGGCTTCCTTCGTTCCAGATTGTTTTTTTGATACCTGGGTCATTAAGCCTATGGAAAAAATATCAAATCACTTGAAGAGGAAATACCCACACATTCCCATTATTTGTTTTCCAAAAGGGATAGAGGCTCACATCGATCAGCTTGTAACTTTAACGGATATCAACGCACTATCTTTTGGAAGTTCTGCGCCCATAAAGACTATTATTCAGGCACAGAAAACGCATATTACACAAGGAAACCTAGACCCGAATATTTTATGCTTGGGTGGAGAAATTCTTGAGAAACAAGTCATTCGTATCCAAAATGAACTTTTGGTTTCACAAAGACACATTTTTAACCTTGGGCACGGGATTTTGCCAGATACACCTCTTGAGAATGTGGATAAATTGTTTGCGTTGATCAGGTCTTGACACAGAAAGATCAATTCACTAGTTTGCAACAGGATTTAAGTGGGAAAAATGAAAAATCATTCAGGATTTAAGATTGGTTTAGATTTTTTCTCAGGCGTATTGGTTGGAGCGCTTGTGGGTTTTGGCCTGGATACGGTGTTTCAAACGAAACCCATAATGATATGTATTTTTATTGTTCTTGGTTTTGCTGCTGGTATAAATAACGTTCTGAAAGCAACACGGGTTAAAGATAAAGATGATTGATCCTCTTCATCAGTTTGAAATCAAAAAGTTTTTTGACTTTAACCTTATTGGATTAAAGATCCCTTTTACGAACTCTGCACTTTTTATGGTTTTAGCCGTTGTGAGTATTTTCACATTGTTTATGTTTGGTATCCGAAATCGTTTGATGATACCAAGTCGTCTACAAATGGCCATTGAATCGCTCTACAACTTTGTAAAAACGCTGGTTCAAGATAACATTGGTCCTGAAGGTATGCCCTACATAAGTTTGGTTCTTTCAGTATTTTTATTTGTCTTATTTGGTAACATTTTGGGAATGGTTCCCTATGCTTTTACCTTTACAAGCCATATCATTGTGACATTTACTCTTGCCCTATTTGTGTTTGCAATTGTGATCGGCGTTGGTTTGAAACATCATGGATTTCACTTTTTGTCCATTTTCATGCCCGAAGGTGCTCCAAAGATTATGGCGCCAATACTGATTCCTATTGAGGTTTTGTCATTTTTTTCAAGGCCCATTTCTCTTTCCGTTCGTCTTTTTGCAAATATGATGGCTGGGCACACCATACTCAAGGTTTTTGCAGGATTTACTGTCGCTTTAGGTATTTTTGGTATCGCCCCACTATTGGTTAACGCTGCATTAATGAGCCTTGAATTTTTGGTTGCTTTTTTGCAGGCGTATGTATTTACAATTTTAACTTGTCTTTATCTAAAAGACGCAATTCATCTTCACTAACACAAACACTAACATTATGAGGTAATTCAATGGATGTCGAAGCAGCAAAAATGATTGGAGCAGGTTTAGCTCTTTTCGCACTTTTTGGAGTGGGCCTTGGTATTGGAAATATATTTTCAACGCTGATTAGCTCAGTTGCCCGCAACCCATCAGCAAGAGATCAGGTTTTTCCAATTGGTATTTTGGGATTCGCCTTAACAGAAGCAGTTGCTCTGTTTGCTTTAGTTGTGTCCATTTTGATACTTTATAAATAATTTTATGCAACGCAATGCCACAGCTTGATCTTTCCACATTTCCGGCTCAAATTTTTTGGTTACTTTTTACCTTTTTGAGCCTTTTCTTGTTGGTTCGTTATATGATCGTTCCACGTATGCAACAAATTTTTGATGCACGATGGGAGAAACAAGATAACAACTTGCAACGGGCAAATGAGTTCAAAGCTGAGGCAGAGCAGTTGCTTTTAAAAACAGAGCAGTTGCTTGAAAAATCAAAAGAAGAAGCCGGCCAAATCATCAGGCAATGTGAGGTAGAGATTAAGGCAGAACAAGATAAAATTTTGGAAGAACTTCAGCAAGTTTTGCACCAGAAGGTTTCTAAAGCCGAGAAAGATATGCAATTGCTAAAACAAAAGATTATTGAGGAGCTTCCTAGTTTTTCTTCTGATTTGGCCCAGGCTTCATTAGCACATTTTGATTTGCAAGAAAAAAAGACAAAGGTGAAAAAGAATGTTCGCTGATCCTACTTTTTACGTTCTAGTAGCTTTTTTGATCTTTTTTGCTTTTGCTGGAAAGCCTATTTTCAAGGCGTTAACATTTAATCTTGATGTCGGTATATCTAAAATTGAATCGGAAATTGATCACGCGACCCTTCAAAAAGATCAAGCTCAGCAATTTTTGAATGATACAAAGCTTCGATATCATCAAGCTATTAAGCTATCGCAAGATACTGTACAGCAAGCTCAAGAACTAACTCAGGCTTGGCGGCAAGAGTCTAAAGAAAAAATAACAGCTCTTGTGGAGAAAAAGACTCTACTTGCTGAGCAAAGAATCGAACTAATCAAAAAATTAGCTGTAGACCAAATTAAATCTCAGTTGGCTGATTTGGTGACCCAAGATCTTCAATCTACGATTTTCGAACAAAACAAAAGCACAAATCTGCAACCTGTTCTTAAAGTTATTCAAAACACCTAAAAATTTTCATGATAATCTGTTTTTATCAGCTCAATATATGAGAACTTACCCTTGGTGGTGATTTTTATAAAAATCACTCATGCAAGTTTTCTACTACTGATTGACATTTTATTAATATAATATACTATATGTTGTATATACCCACGAAATTTAGTAGCATGAGTCTTAAATCAATGACTGAAACAAATAAATACACCATTGCCATCGACACTACCCGAAACGACAAGCTCACCGAGTTTGGAAAATTAACCCTATCTGACCGCTATTTGTTACCTGGAGAAGATTACCAGGATTTGTTTGCACGAGTGGCAGCAAGTTTTGCAGATAACCAAGATCATGCGCAACGATTGTATGATTACATTAGTAATCTTTGGTTTATGCCCGCCACGCCGGTTTTGAGCAATGGCGGTACCAGCCGAGGCCTGCCTATCTCATGCTTTTTAAATGAAGCAGATGATAGCCTGGACGGCATTGTGAACCTTTGGAATGAAAATGTTTGGTTGGCTGCACGCGGTGGTGGCATTGGAAGTTTTTGGGGAAACCTACGTTCTATAGGTGAGAGAGTTGGAGCTAATGGCAAAACATCTGGCATCATTCCTTTTATACGCGTTATGGATTCTTTAACCTTAGCCATCAGCCAAGGTAGCTTGAGGCGAGGTAGCGCTGCTGTTTACTTACCTGTAGATCATCCGGAAATTGAGGAATTCATTGAATTGCGACGTGTCACTGGAGGAGATCCAAATCGTAAAGCTCTATCATTACATCATGCCGTGGTTATCACTGATGCCTTTATGGAGGCCGTGGAGCACGATAGAACATGGGATTTAAAAAGCCCTAAAGATGGCTCGGTAATTCACACGATCACAGCTCGGTCTTTGTGGATAAAAATTTTGACAGCACGAATTGAAACAGGCGAGCCCTATATTATATTCATTGACCATGTCAACAAAAGCATTCCTGAACATCATAAAAGGAATAATCTCAAAGTTAAAATGTCTAACCTATGCAGTGAAATTACATTGCCAACGGGTACAGATCATCTGGGGAATGAAAGAACGGCTGTTTGTTGTCTTTCGTCTCTCAATCTAGATACATACGATGAGTGGAAAAATGATCCTCTTATTATCGAAGATGTAATGCGGTTTTTGGATAACGTTTTGCAAAATTTCATTGATACGGCTCCTGATAGCATGGCTAAAGCTCGTTATTCAGCTATGCGTGAAAGAAGTGTTGGCTTAGGGGTTATGGGTTTTCATTCTTTCCTTCAGGATAAGATGGTTCCTATTGAATCTGTGATGGCAAAATCATGGAATTTGAAAATCTTCAAGCACATAAAAGAGCAGGCGGATAAAGCTTCTGTAACTTTAGCTCATGAAAGAGGCGCATGCCCAGATGCAGCTGAGTTTGGCATCCAAGAGCGGTTTTCTAATAAAATTGCCATTGCTCCTACCGCATCAATTTCCATTATTTGTGGTGGCGCTTCACCAGGGATTGAACCTATTGCAGCCAATAGCTTTACGCATAAAACCCTTTCGGGATCCTATTTTGTGCGCAATCGTCACTTGAAAGAATTATTGCAGAAAAAAGGATATGACAATGAAGATGTGTGGACTTCCATCACCGTTCACGAAGGTTCAGTCCAGCATTTAGACTTTCTTTCTCAAGATGAAAAAGATGTATTCAAAACGGCTTTTGAAATCGATCAACGGTGGTTGATCGAGCATGCAGCCGATCGTACCCCTTACATTTGCCAAGCTCAATCACTTAATATATTTGCAGCACCTGATATCCATAAAAGAGATTTGCATCAGATGCATTTTCAAGCGTGGAAAAAAGGTGTTAAGTCGATGTATTATTTTCGTTCAAAATCCATACAACGAGCTGAAGTTGTTACGAATACAACCTTTGATGGGTCTTCTTCTATCAAAGCAGCCAACTCCGACAATCCTAGTAATTATGAAGAATGCCTTACTTGCCAATAAAAAGGAAATAAGAAATGTCCCTCTTGACCTCAAATCCCGTTTATAAACCCTTTAGATACCCATGGGCTTATGATGCCTGGCTAACTCAACAAAGGGTCCATTGGATGCCTGAAGAAGTGCCTATGGCTGATGATGTGAGGGATTGGCAGCGAACACTATCTCCAGTGGAAAAAAATTTGTTAACACAGATTTTCCGTTTTTTCGTCCAAGCAGACATTGAAGTGAACAATTGTTATATGAAGCACTACTCGCGTGTTTTCCAAGCCACCGAAGTGCAAATGATGCTGGCTGCCTTTTCCAACATGGAAACAATCCACATTGCTGGCTATGCACATTTGTTAGACACACTTGGCATACCTGAAGTCGAATATTCCGCCTTCCTACGATACAAGGAAATGAAGGATAAATACGATTATATGCAGCAATTTGGAACAGACACCAAAGAAGATATCGCTTTGACGCTGGCTGTTTTTGGGGCTTTTACCGAAGGTCTTCAGCTCTTTGCTAGCTTTGCAATTTTGATGAATTTTCCACGATTTAACAAAATGAAAGGAATGGGGCAAATCATCTCTTGGTCTGTTCGCGACGAAACTCTTCATACCATGTCCATTATTAAGTTATTCAAAACTTTTGTTGAAGAAAATAAAGAAATTTGGTCTCCACGGCTCATTTCGTTGATTCGGGACGCTTGCAAAACCATTGTATCCCATGAAGATGCGTTCATCGACCTGGCTTTTGAGTTGGGAGACGTGGAAGGACTGAAAGCAACCGAAGTTAAGGATTACATCCGTTTTATTGCGGATCGTAGGCTTACACAGCTTGGCCTTCAACCTATGTATAACACCCAAAATAACCCTCTCCCCTGGATGGATACGATGCTTAATGGTGTTGAACATACCAATTTTTTTGAAAATAGAGCCACGGAATATTCACGGGCTTCTACCAAAGGTACATGGGAGGAGGCTTTTGCTTCTTAAGCTAGAGAAGCAAAATTCATAATTCTCACTAGCATCTTGGCATAGCCTTTGGTATACACCAAAGAGATGGAACACCTATATCAATGAGATACCAATGCGCCTGTCAAAAGCTATACTGAAAATTTTGAAGAACTATGAAGGCGAGTCACCAGCTATTCGAACAAATATAGCTCGAATGTTTATGCATGGCCGTTTAGCTGGCACAGGCCATCTGATTATTTTGCCAGTAGACCAAGGGTTTGAACATGGACCTGGCCGTAGCTTTTTTATGAATGCAGAAGCTTATGACCCGCAGTATCACTATAAGCTTGCTGTTCAATCTGGGGTATCGGCTTTTGCAGCTCCGTTAGGAATGCTGGAAGCTGGTATTGATACTTTCATTGCTCAAGTGCCACTTATCTTGAAAATGAATAGCTCCAATACGCTTATTCACAAAGATTCAGTTCCAGATCAAGCCATGACCGCCACTGTGCAAGATGCTCTTAGGCTTGGTTGCATTGGGGTTGGGTTGACTATGTACCCTGGATCCGATGCTAATCTTAGTATGATACAAGACATCAAAGAGGTCATTGCTGAAGCACGTTCCTATGGGTTGATGGCGGTTATATGGTCTTATCCTAGAGGGAGGGGTATCAGTAAAGAAGGTGAAACAGCTTTAGATGTGGTAGCCTACGGAGCTCATATGTCAGCATTGTTAGGGGCACACGTGATCAAAGTGAAGCTTCCAACCGCTCATATTGAGCTAGAGGCTAACCAGAAACCATACTACGACATCCCAAAGAAGGATCTTAAAGATCGAGTGAATCATATTGTTCAATCCTGCTTTAACGGTCGTCGAGTGGTTGTTTTCTCAGGTGGTGAAGCCAAGACCCTTGAAGAGGTTTTGGACGAATCTAGAGCCATATACACTGGAGGTGGGTGTGGCTCAATCATTGGGAGAAATTGCTTTCAAAGGCCATATAACGAAGCCTTGGGCCTCCTTAAAGCCATGCAGGAAATTTATCTTGGAAAGGAAAGGTAATGAAAATCAACGGTAATGCGATCCGACCAGGGAATATCATTGAGCATCAAGGACGTTTGTGGCTAGCTGTCAAAATTCAACATACGCAGCCAGGTAAGGGCGGTGCATATCTCCAAGTGGAGTTGAAGGATATCCGCAGCGGCACGAAAATGAATGAACGCTTCCGTTCAAGTGAAACGGTGGAAAAAATCCGTTTGGACGAAGTGCAATACCAATTCCTTTATGGAACTGATGATGAATTGACCATGATGGATATGGAAACATTTGAACAAATTAATGTTTCTGCCAGTATGGTAGGAGATGCTCTTCCATTCTTGGCAGATGGGATGATGGTTACTGTGAACCTTTATGAAAATGAGCCAGTCAGTGTTACATTACCAGATACGGTTATTTTAGAAATCGTGGAGGCCGATCCTGTGGTGAAAGGCCAGACAGCTACTTCATCTTATAAGCCGGCCAAGCTGGCTAATGGCGTGAAAATCATGGTTCCGCCGCACATTGAAAGCGGAACCAGAGTGGTCGTGAATACGGCTGATGCCACCTATGTTGAACGCGCAAAAGATTAAAAAGGAATCATAATGGCTCAAATGTCAGCCAAATTTATCACAAGGTCCACCATCGTCAACGTTATGGCTAAAGCCATTGAAATGGCAACCAGGGGCTTAGTCCGGGATTTTAATGAAATTGATCGTCTCCAGATCTCCCAAAAAGGCCGAGGTGACTTTGTTTCTTCAGCTGACTTAAGAGTTGAAAAGGTCTTGCAGGAGCAACTAGCAAAGGCGCGTCCGGATTATGGTTTTATCATGGAAGAATCAGGCGTCATCGAAGGAGAGGATCAACGCCACTATTGGATTATTGATCCAATAGATGGAACCAGCAATTTCATCCATTCCATACCACATTTTGCCATTACAATTGCTCTTCAAAAAGATAATGAAATTGTGGCAGGCTGCACTTTTGACCCCATTAAGGATGAGTTCTTTTGGGCTGAAAAGGGCTTAGGGGCGTTTATGAACGATCGCAGACTTAGAGTATCTGAGCGTCAGAATTTAAATGAGTCCTTGGTCGTTACAGGTTTTCCTTTTGCTGGTCATGGAGACGCTGACTCATTCAAGGAAATTTTGGGTCGAGTGATGCCTGAGGTGGCAGGAGTTAGGCGTTTAGGCTCTGCTGCCCTTGATTTGGCTTATGTGGCTGCTGGACGGTTTGAGGCCTACTGGGAATCAGATATTTCTCCATGGGATATTGCGGCGGGTATACTGCTGGTTCAAGAAGCTGGAGGGTATGTTCGTGATTTGTCTGGTGGGCATAAAATGTTTAAACAAAAAAGCATCATAGCCTGTAACGCACATGTTGCCCAGCCGCTCTTAAATCTTATTAAGGGGCCGGCCTCTTAGATTACAGTGATAAAGCATTCAGCAGATCTTGCTCCCGCACAATTTCTGGAAGGATGACGCCATTTGTCTGAGTGGGAGTGAAAACGATTGTGAAGGGAATACCTGATCGGTCATATTGCTTTAGGAATCGTGAGATCTGATCGTCCTGCGTTGTCCAATCGCCCTTCATGAGATAGACATTCCGATCATTTAATTTTGCAACAACAGCATCACTTTTGCTTATAAGAGCAGCATTAATATGGCAAGTTAAACACCAACTGGCTGTGATATTAACAACAACAGATTTTCCTGATTTGAGGATCTGAGGTATTTTCTCAGGTTCAAAAGATTGCCAGCTGAGAGAGACTTTGCTTTCGGCAGGCATTCTATTAGAATGGTTAACATTCATGTATAAAACTACGCCAAGCCAGATAGCTGTTGCCATTAAGAAAGCACCGAGCGTGCATTTGATCCATATCATCCATTTTCCAGGTTTTGGATGTGGGATAAACTGAGGTGGCAAAATTAATAGCAACCAGTAGGGGAGAGAAAAACCAAGAGCGATAGCGCTAAATATCATGAAAATATCGCCCGTATCTTTTGTAAGCGCATACCCTACTGATATCCCTAAAAATGGAGCTGTGCAGGGCGTTGCTAGGAGAGTTGCAAAAATACCCGAGGCAAAACTGGAAGAAAGCTTAGAGCTTTCGGAAAATTGGAAACGATCAATGAAGCGGCGTATAAATTGTGGAAGAATAATCTCAAAAGCCCCAAAAAGGCTTAAACTGAAGAAGATCATAAGTGTAATCATAAAGATTAAGAAAAGTGGCTGCTGAAAATGCATTCCCCAGCCCACATGGGTGCCTAAGATTTTCAAAATAGATGCAACAAATCCAAACGACCAAAATGAAAAAAAGATCCCCAGGATTGTCATGAAATATCCAAGTTTGGGGGCAGTAGAGGATTTTGAAGACATGATACTCATGAATTTAAGCCCAAGAACGGGCAAAACGCATGGCATTAGGTTTAATATAACACCACCAAGGACTGCAAAGATAAGTATTTTGAGCAAATCCCCGCTTTGTGTCGATGGATTTTGGAGCGCTTGTTCAATAACTGCGGCTTCAGGATCTGCTTTTGGCATCCCGGAAGGAATGCTAAGATCAAATAGATACTCACCAGGTTCGCAGGTTTTTCCACAGCTAATATATGAAATTTTTCCTCTTACTCGTACGGGTAGGCCCGGTTTATCTATGTGAACGAGAACAGGTATGATGACTGGGTCAGCATAGACCTGAGTGTGCATGCCATAACTTTCATAGTCCTCCAAAGGTGGCCATCTGACAGAAATAGTTTTGATGTTTTCACCGTCACTCAGATTGATTTGAGGTGCTGTATTGCTCCCAGCTTGTATTTTTTCACCGCTATTGGATTTAAATTGAAAGGCGATCCAAAATTGAGTTTGAGTTTTATCTAAAACTGCTGCGGACTTTAAAGCGTTAACTTCCACGCCTTGCACGGGGCACACTAAAAGTGTAACCCAAAAAAATATCATGCCTAATATAAGGCTTTTCTTTGACATCATATCTTGCTCAAAGGAACGTTATGTAAATCATGCTATCATAAACAGCTTAATTGTCTAGGAACGATCATGTGTAAAATATATGGAGCCTTAAAAAAGGAGCCCCCAGTTCTGGAGGGAACTGGGGGATGGATCATGGATCTAGACAAGTTGAACTTAACCCCTAAATTATTAACAAATAGTTAATAAACTAAAATTTTTGAAAAATTTCGAAAAATTTTTTCAATCCTTAACAAATCATTACTGATATTATGGCAATTTATTGGTCATAACAAACAATTAAAGGTGTTTAAATGAGGATCCTCCTTTCCTTTATGCTCGTTTTCTCATTAGCAAGCAAAACATTAGCTATGCAGAGTAGCGGAGATGGCAGAGGTGTTATAGATGTTCCAGTTGCTGGCACTGGAGCGGTGGCACCAATGGCGAGTGGTGGGGCCGCAAGTAGAGAACCTTTTTTTGGCATCGTAGATAGTTTAACAGACCGTGAACATGATCCTGCTCAAGCAGCTCATGCGACAACGGCGTTAGGACAAAGGTTAGGTGAGGCTCGCGCCAATTGGTATTATTGCCTATATTTCATCCTCGATATACATCAAGGAATATGGGGGTTTCTAGCTGGGGCAAGCACACTTGCGGGTTCTATTATCTCAGGATTTACAAACGTATTCAAAAATGACCCAGAAACAGTTAACAAGCTAAGTTTGGCTTCAGGAATAACGTCGGGTGTAGCTGTTATCTTCACGGCACTAACTTACTATGCGTTTACAAGAAAGCAACAATTGGCTAGAGCAGGGTACGCCGTTTAAGTGGTAGGTGGCGCGTCCTGCAGGATTCGAACCTGCGACAACCGGCTTAGAAGGCCGATGCTCTATCCAGCTGAGCTAAGGACGCTTATACCTTGTGTTTAAAATTATCCCCATAATTTTTGGGCTTAATAGTATAAGTAGTAGTGGGCTCTATTTCGTAGGTTAACCCCTTTTTTTCAGCAAATGCAATAGCTTGCTCTTTTGTCTCAAAGGAAAGAAAAACCTGGCGGTTCATATCTGCAGAAGCAGTCCACCCAACTAATTGTTCATGATACAATGGTTTTTCAGGCATAAATTCGAGAATCCAAGAACGTGTGCGACTTTTCCCAGATTGGGTGGCGGTTTTAGACCGTTGATGAATACGAACACGTGGCACGAAATTTATCCTTAATAATGGTCGGGGCGATAGGATTTGAACCTACGACATCCTGCTCCCAAAGCAGGCGCGCTACCGGGCTGCGCTACGCCCCGAAAGAACATTACCCTATTCTCATACATGAAAGTTTTGCCATAGCCAAGACATTTTAACAGAAGAAACCACTGTTAATCTTGGATAGGAAATGCTGCGTGTTGGATTTTATCATTTTCTTGGATTCCCAACTTCTTTACTAATCCACCCTTAATTTCTAAAACTGCTCGCGTTTGCTCTTGAAGAGGAGAAGGAGGAGAGATCCCCTTTTCGGAAAGGGGAGTTGTGTTTTCAGCAATGAAAATAATGGATCCATTGCTATCTATAAAAAGCATATCTAATGAAATATATGTGTTTTTCATCCACATAGAAGCAATACGATCATTTGGAAAGACAAATAACATGGCCTGGTTTTCGTCTAAATCTTGACGAAACATTAGCCCTTTAGCTCGTTCAGCGTTATTTTGGGGAACTTCGCAACCAAAATGGCAAGTACCTTTTTGAGTAGTAATGGTCAAAGGCTGAAGGTTTTCCCCTGAGGCATTAGAATAAACGACAGTTTGGAGTAAAAACATTAGAAACAACAAATTACGCCATTTCGTTAATCTTCTATAAATCATTTTTCACCATATTAATAAAAAGATACGTGTTTTTACACATTAACAGGGATTTGGGCTTTTGCCCAGTTAAGGTAAGGAAGAGGGAAATGAAACGGATACTCATGTTGGTCCTGACGGCATTGACGTTCAGTGTTGCAAGTGGGGCTTACGCGCAGGATACAGATACGAAAAGTTCTGCAAGCCATGCATCTAAAACACATCGATTTGCCCATCTAACATCAGCTGTAGCAAGAGCTAAAGCAGCTGTTATGGGTAAAAAAGTTGCCGCTAAAGTGCTAAGCACTGAAGATGAAGCAGAAGATGACACAGTGGGTATAGCTTCTAAACCGACCGCTAAAGGTCATGCAAAGGCGGTTAAAGGCAAGGTCGCCGCTAAAGGTCATGCAAAGGCGGTTAAAGGCAAGGTCGCCGCTAAAGGTCATGCAAAGGCGGTTAAAGGTAAAGCCGCCGCTAAAGGCCACGCAAAGGCGGTTAAAGGTAAAGCCGCCGCTAAGGGCCATGCAAAGGCTGTTAAAGGTAAAGCCGCTGCCAAAGGCCACGCAAAAGCTGTTAAAGGTAAAGCCGCTGCCAAAGGCCACGCAAAGGCTGTTAAAGGTAAAGCCGCTGCCAAAGGCCATGCAAAAGCTGTTAAAGGTAAAGCCGCTGCCAAAGGCCATGCAAAAGCTGTTAAAGGCAAGGTCGCTGCTAAAGGTCATGCAAAGGCGGTTAAAGGCAAGGTCGCTGCCAAAGGCCATGTAAAGACGGTTAAAGGTAAAGCCACAAAAGGCAAAGGTTCTGTTAAAGGAAAAAATAAGAAAAGTAAAGCTAAGAGCAAGAAGACAAGCTTCTTTGGTTCCTTGTCCAGCATGGCTAAAAATTCTGGAAAAGGCACACACTCTTTAGCTCGCGCAACTTCAGAAGCATTAGACTTTGTGCCAGGGACAGAAGGGTTAAAGGAGAAGCTGGACACAGCTGATAGAGCCGTCTCTACAGCAGAAGAAAAAGCTGCTGCTGCGCAAAAGAGAGCAAAAAAAGTTAAAGCAAAAGTTACAGCTGCCGCAGAAGAACCAGCCGCTGCAGAAGAACCAGCTGCTGCTGCCACGGAAGAACCAGCTGCAGGCCATGATGCAGAGGCCGCTGCCACGGAAGAACCAGCCGCCGCAGAAGAACCAGCTGCTAAAGAAGAACCAGCTGCCGCAGAAGAACTAGCCGCTAAAGAAGAACCAGTTGCTGCTGCAGAAGAACTAGCTGCTGCAGAAGAACCAGCTGCTGCAGAAGAACCAGCTGCCGCAGAAGAACCAGTTGCTGCAGAAGAACTAGCTGCCGCAGAAGAACCAGCTGCTGCAGAAGAACCAGCTGCTGCAGAAGAACCAGTTGCAGGCCATGATGCAGAGGCCGCTGCCACGGAAGAACCAGCCGCCGCAGAAGAACCAGCTGCTGAAGAAGAACTAGCCGCTGCAGAAGAACCAGCTGCTGAAGAAGAACTAGCCGCTGCAGAAGAACCAGTTGCTGAAGAAGAACCAGCTGCTGAAGAAGAACCAGCTGCTAAAGAAGAACCAGTTGCTGAAGAAGAACCAGCTGCTGCAGAAGAACCAGTTGCTGCAGAAGAACTAGCCGCTAAAGAAGAACCAGTTGCTGCCGCAGAAGAACCAGCTGCTGCAGAAGAACCAGCTGTCGCAGAAGAACCAGTTGCCGCAGAAGAACCAGCTGCTGAAGAAGAACCAGCTGCTGAAGAAGTTGCTGAGTAATATTTATAGAAGATAGGGTGGGGGCAGATTAAAGTCTGTTCCTCACTTTTTTTTTGGTATAGTATCTCACTAAAATCTAATGTCCTGATGAGTATGGTATGAAGAAAATAACTTTCCTTGCGGCGTTTCAATTTTGTTTTGTTTTTACAGCCCAGGCAAGTAGTGCCGGGTTTTGTCTCAAAAAATGCACAGAAGAGTTTTGCGGGCAATCCCAGGAAAACTATCAACAATGTCAAGATAGTTGCCGTGGGATGTATGAAGGGTTGATTGCAAAATGCAAATTGGTTGCCAAAAAGGAAGGCTATCATGATGAAAAAATCAAAGAAGATGCCAAATTTAGCCCTTGTCTAACAAACCAAAATGACGATCCTTCTACGGTATCAGATGAACAGCCACCATCAAATGACGATAAAAAATCTGATGGCGAAAAATCTCTTGATAACAATGAAGATCAGAAAGATACGCCTGAAAAGGAATCCGATACAGCAGTGGATACAGAAGCAAAAGCTCAAGGGGACGATGAGCCAGACAATGCATCATCATCATCAGCTGCTGATGAATCTGATTCGAATGACAAAAGCGAAGCCTCGGAAGATTCATCTGATGAGACAGAAGCCTAGCTTTGTAAGTCTTTCTTAAACTGAAGCTTTAAGATGGCTATGCCAGCTAAGACAATGAAAAGCCCTCCTGTTGCTATGGTCAACTTAAAATGCTCATTAAACACCCATATTCCGATAGGAATAGCCATAATCAATCTTGAATATTCAAAGGGCGAAACAAAGGACGGATCCTTGTTCTTAAGAGCATTTAAGTAGCAATACTGCGATAAGATACCGAAGCTCCCAATACCAACAAGGAGGATGAGGTCCTTAAAGGCAATGTTTTGCCAGAAAAATATGCTGACAATAGCAGCCAAAACAAGCCCACCAGTGTTTCCGATCAGTAAAATTGATTCAGGAGAATCTGTTTTCAGCAATATTTTGCGGTTAATGATGGCAAGGCTAGCCAATACATTGGCCAGTAAAAGGATGAAAACAGCGTAATTGACGGTCACTTGAATGGGATGCAAAACGATCAATACACCTAAATACCCGATGCTTATCCACAGCCATTTTTGCCAGAGGACTTCGTCTTTAAGAAATAGAATGGATAAAACAGTTGTGATGAGTGGGCCTGAAAAACCTATAGACGTAGCAAACGCGAGGGGGAGGTGCCGGTAAGCATAATAAGTGCAAGCCATAGTACTCACAATGAGCACAGAATTAACAGCTTGCCTAAATGGCTGCTTTGTTTGAAAAACCCTGTCCTTCGTCAAGGATATCATAGGAAGCAATATAATAAATGCAAAAAGGTTGCGCATGAGGATGATCATGGCATTGCTGATATTTGGCGTAAGAAATTTGGCTGTCACCATCGCAAGATTGATGCAACAGGCCCAAGCAACCATCCATAAAACCCCAATGATGGAGTGCTGTACCTGTGGTGGTATTTTTAATTTTGTATCCATGTTCGATCCTAAGGTGGAAGTTAAATATTTTTTTAAATGCTTCTAAGGCTTTTTCCCTTGCTTAGAGTGCTCAACAGTATGTTTAGGGTAATCTTTTCCTAGCACTATAGAGTATTTACTCAAAAGGTTTTTTTGAGGCCTCCCAAGGGCTTTCCTGTGGAGCAAGCGTAATACAAACAGAGGTTATCTTGAATTCTAAGGTCTTGGCGAAACCATACAATAATAGGTTTTGTTACCGGGGACATTGAAAAGACTTCTCTTCGGGGCGCGATTTTTTTATAGTGCATGTATAAATCCTAATTAGATTGAGAAAAAGGTAAAGGTTTTTCATGGCGGGTCATTCGCAATTTAAAAATATTATGCACCGAAAAGGGGCACAGGATGCTAAGCGTGGCAAGATATTCACAAAAATTATCCGTGAAATAACGGTGGCAGTTAAAGAAGGTGGAAGCGATACTAATTCCAACCCTAGGTTAAGGTCAGCCCTTATTAGTGCTCGTGGAGCGAATATGCCCAAAGATAACGTTGACCGCGCTATCAAGCGTGGTGAGGGCAATGATGATTCTGCCAATTATTCCGAAGTTCGCTATGAAGGATATGGCCCTTCTGGCACGGCATTTATCGTGGAAGCTTTGACGGATAATCGCAATCGCACAGCATCTGAAGTAAGAGCAGCATTCAATAAATTTAATGGAAGCTTGGGTGAAAGTAATAGTGTCAGCTTTATGTTTGATCGTGTTGGTGTGGTGACTTATCCACAAACATCAGAAAGCGCAGACGCATTTTTTGAAGCAGGCATTGAATGTGGTGCTGACAATGTTGAATCCAATGAACATGGACATGAAATTATAACCACTGTGGAGATGTTTTCTGTCGTTCGTGATCATTTTATAAAAACTTTTGGTGACCCACAGTCCGCTCAACTTGCTTGGCGGCCCAAAACTTCCACCAAAGTCCCTGATGATGCGGCTGAAACCTTGTTCAAGCTGATCGATGTTTTGGAGGATAACGACGATGTTCAGTCAGTTTTTTCAAATTATGAGGTTTCTGATACTATTGCCCAAAAACTTGCATAATAATGATCAAAATCATTGGCATTGACCCAGGATTGAGAAACACTGGATGGGGTGTGATTGGTGTGAATGGCAATCATCTCCATCACATTGGCCATGGCGTGGTTCGCTCGACAGATAAAGGCACTACAGCGGCAAGGCTAGCTGAGTTATTCAAAGGGCTACAAAACATCATAGAAACCCATGAGCCACATGAAGCTGCTGTTGAAGAAACATTTGTAAACATGAATCCAACCTCAACGCTTAAGCTTGGCCTGGCCAGAGGAATGGCTATTGTTGTTCCAGCCCTTCGCGATATTCCTGTAGCGGAATATTCGGCTAACCGCATTAAAAAGGCGGTGGTGGGTGTTGGTCATGCAGATAAAAAGCAAATGGGTCATATGGTTCAAGTCTTGCTCCCCATGGCTGGGGAGGTTAAGCTGGATGCGGCTGATGCTTTGGCAGTTGCTATTTGCCATGCACACTTTCGGTTGAATGATATTTTGAGAGGTCAAAAATGATAGCCAGCCTTCGAGGAATACTGGAGTTATCAGGCCTCAATGATGTCCTCGTTGATGTGAACGGCGTTGGTTATTTGGTTCATATCAGCCAAAAAGCAAGGCAATCTTTATCGGGAAATGTGGGTGGAAATGTCAGCTTAATCATCCAAACACTCGTTCGTGAAGATAGCATCGATCTGTATGGGTTTACTCATGAAGATGAGCGTAGCATGTTTACGCTTTTACTCACTGTTCAAGGGGTTGGCGCAAAGGTAGCGCTTGCGATACTTTCCGCTTTGAGCTTGGATGAAATAGCTCATGCCTTGGCCATACAGGATAAAAATGCGTTTGTGCGAGCAGATGGCGTTGGCCCAAAACTTGGTGCCCGCATTGTCATGGAACTGAAGGATAAACTACCGGCACGAAGCCATTTTGATGTGTCTTTTCATAAGCAGCCAGAAACCGTTGTGGCAAATACGGATGCTGTGGCTGTCTTATGTCGTTTGGGGTATAAAAGGAGTGAAGCAGAATCTGCGGTTCGCTTGGCAACACAATCGCTTCCTAGTGCTTCTATGGAGGATTTCATCAAACATGCTCTTAACTCTCTTACCCAAGGGGTTAAATAATGGATAATCGTATCGTTCAGCAAGAGTTCCAAGATCAAGATTTGCTAGAAGCTAAAATCAGACCTCAATCCTTAACTGAATTTATAGGACAAAAAGAAGCCCGTTCTAACCTTGAAGTGTTTATTAAAGCAGCTCAGCAGCGCCAAGAGGCCTTAGATCATGTGTTGCTCTATGGGCCGCCTGGTTTAGGGAAAACAACCTTGGCGCAAATCATCGCCCAGGAAATGGGTGTTGGGTTTCGTTCCACATCCGGCCCAGTTATTGTGCGGGCAGGAGATTTAGCGGCGCAGCTGACTAACTTGCAGCCTCGTGATGTATTGTTCATTGATGAAATTCATCGCCTTAATCCGGCTGTAGAAGAAATTCTTTACCCAGCAATGGAAGATTTTCAGTTGGATCTCATGATCGGTGAAGGGCCAGCCGCTCGCTCCATCAAGATTGATCTGCCACCCTTTACCCTTGTGGGGGCAACGACTCGTTCGGGGCTTATCACATCTCCATTAAGGGATCGGTTTGGTATCCCTGTCAGGCTTAATTTTTATGATGTAGATGACCTTGAGAAAATTGTTGTCCGCGGGGCGCAAATTTTAGGATGCCAGATATCGCCAGATGGTGCGCGGGAAGTGGCCAGACGATCAAGAGGGACGCCGCGCATCGCGGGTAGGTTGCTCAGAAGAGTGAGAGACTTTGCGTTGGTAGAGGGCAAAGACTGCATTGACGCTGGCCTGGCTGACCGGGCTCTCAAGCGTTTAGATGTGGACGAAAAAGGGTTTGATGCCATGGATCGGCGCTATTTGTTAGCGATTATGGAGCATTACAATGGAGGCCCTGTTGGGTTGGAAACTTTGTCAGCCTATCTATCTGAGCAGAAGGATGTGTTGGAAGAAGTCATCGAGCCATATCTCATCCAGCAAGGGTTTTTGCAACGCACACCTCGTGGCCGGATCGCTACCCATGAGGCTTTCAAGCATTTAGGTCTTTCGGTACCACAAGGTTTTCAGCTCGATTTTGGTGGATAAAACTTATCATGATAATTGATAAATTAAAGGGGACCAAAGGGCCCCCTTTAAGAAAAACATATTCAAGATATGTTATTCTTCTTCAGCTTGAGCGGCTTCTTCCTCACCATCTTCTTCTTCAGCTTGAGCTTTTTTATGTGCGGCTGCGCACTTCGTTACCTGATCTTCAGGGCAGCTATGGATGCACTGTTGAGCAAGTGAAGGATTTTTTCCACAATTTTTAGCTGTGCACTTTAGCGTGCAGGTTGCGGCTGAAAGCTTGCCGCTTTTTGCAACTTTTTTAGCAGATGCTTTGCAGTTTTTAACCGTATCAGCTGGGCACTCTTTTTTGCATTTTGTAGCTAATTCTGGGTCATGCGCACAAGCGAGGCGGTTGCATTTCGTTTTACAGCTTAAGTTGCTCATTTCAGCTTCTGATGTTTCTGGCAATGAGAAAAGAGCAGCCACAAATAGTGCCGCTATGCTTAGTAATTTCGTGATTTTCATAGAAATATTCCTTTATTAATAAGAAATTGTCATATGAAAAACTCCCACAGAATCGTTAATGAAAAATTAATTCTTATTAAAAACACTAATAATTAAAAGTTGATAAACTTCGCATTTGTTTTCATTGATCATAAAATGCAATTAAGGCATAACATAAGGTCATGGAAATGAGGAGGAATTGATGCCTGAAAATGTGCTGCAAAAAGCTCAGGGAATGCCTACAACTGCCCCTGCTATTCAAACCGTGCAAACAGCTCCGGTTCAAACGGCTGAGTTAGCCGGACAAGCAACAGCTTCTGCCCCTGCAGTTGACGCTGCCACGACAACCACTGCGGCTACAATGCCTGTGGAAGGCGGTATGTCCATTTGGGATATGTTCTGGAAAGCTGATTTCATCGTGATGGTGGTGATGCTTTTGCTAATAGTGACATCTATTTGGTGTTGGACCATCATTATTAACAAATTCCGTAAGGTTCGTTATTTGAACAAGCAAGCAGAGTCCTTTGAGGAGGCTTTTTGGTCTGGTGGCTCATTGGATCAACTGTATGAGCGTGTCAGCAATCGCATTAAGGATCCGTTGACAGCTGTTTTCGCCTCAGCAATGCGCGAATGGCGCCGCTCGGTTTCTAAAGGGTTTGTAGCGTCAGAATTGAAAACAACCATGCAACAGCGCATTGATCGGGTCATGCAGGTAACGATTGGCCGTGAAATGGAGAAAATCGAGCGCCATATGGGTTTCTTAGCCTCTGTTGGTTCCACGGCACCATTTGTCGGGTTGTTCGGAACCGTTTGGGGAATCATGAACAGCTTTCAATCCATTGCCATGAGCCAAAACACAAGCTTGGCTGTTGTGGCGCCAGGTATTGCAGAAGCTTTGTTTGTGACGGCGCTTGGTCTTGTAGCAGCAATCCCAGCCGTGATTGCTTATAATAAGATATCCAATGATATTAATCGCTATGGCAATCGGTTGGATACTTTTTCCAATGAGTTTATGTCGATCATTTCAAGGCAACTTGAGGAAGAGGATTAATTTTTATGGGCGTATCCTTGCATAACTCAGGCTCTAGATCTATCGGTCGCTCTCGCCGTAAAAATCGCCCTATGAGCGATATCAATGTCACCCCCATGGTGGACGTGATGTTGGTTCTTTTGATTGTGTTCATGGTAACGGCACCGTTATTGACGGTAGGTGTTCCTGTGGATTTGCCCAAAATTCAGGCTAAATCCATTGAAACTAAAACAGAACCAATTGTAATCACGGTCAACAGAAGCGGTCAGCTTTTTTTGAAAGACCATGAAACCAACATGGATACGCTGTTGTCTCAGGTCAAAACCGTGCTTGAAGGAAAGCCAGAAACCCGTGTGTATGTTCGCGGTGACAAGGATATTTCCTACGGTGCAATTATGGCTGTTATGAGCAAACTCAACATGGGTGGTATTACGAAGGTTGCCTTGGTTGCTGAATTGCCACAGGCGGAAAAGCCTAAAAAATCAACTTCAGTCGACCCCCAATAGGGAGAGTTTGAGGTAGGCATGAAAAAAGAGCTCATTATCTCAATCGCACTCCATATCATTGTGGTAATGATCCTGGTATTTGGACGCTTGCCTTCGCGCTCATTTAAAGACGAAGAGCAAATTATTCCTGTGGACATCGTAAGCATTGACGATGTTACTCAATCCAATAAGCCAAGCCAAGCAGGGCCAAAAGTGGATGAGCCCAAGCCTCAACCCAAAGCTGAGGAGCCTCCCAAACCTGTGCCAGAAAGTGCTCCCGAAAAGCCTCAGCCCCCAAAGTCTGAAGGCATTGTCGAAAAGCCTGAAAATGAGAAACAGGAGGAAACTCGCGAGGAAGAGCCAGAAGAGAGTGAAGAGCCTGAAGAAGAGGAGCCAGAACCTGAGCATAATGAGGCTAAAGTTGAAGAAGATATTCTTGAACCAGAACCAGAAAAGGAAGAAAAGCCTAAGGAGCCTGAAAAACCTAAAGAGGTAACACCACCCTCTTTGCCAAAACTCAAACCGAAACCACCGGTCAAAAAGGATAAAAAACAAGCCAAAAAGGAAAAATTCCAAAATCTTTTGAAAAACCTTGTTGATTCAGGAAAAGCTTCAAGCCAAGAAGATGAGTCTAAAGAGGACGAAGCAACATCGTCGGCGGATGAAAGTGATGATCTCCCTAAAGGGGATAAGATGTCTGCTACGGAGCTAGCTTTGGTCAAAAGGCAGATTTCGCGGTGCTGGAAGGTGGATGTTGGGGCAAAGAATATTAAAAACCTTAAGGTGCCATTAAGAATCAAATTTAACCCAGATACGTCCGTTAAATCAGTGGAGGTACTTGATCAGGATCGTTACAATTCAGATCCATTTTATCAAGCTGCCGCCAGACGAGCTATTAGCGCTTTGAAAGCGCCCGATTGCACGCCTTTGAAACTTCCGCTGAAGAAATATGATCAATGGAAAGATATTAAGATGACTTTTGATCCAGAAGCAATGGCGGGGGAAAAGTAAATAACGCTGGCTGTCTGTGAGTAAGAGCTGTAATATCAAGAAATTCCAAAACAGAGGCTTTGATGATTCGAACGTTTATGTCTGTTCTTGCAACTTTTCTGATTGTGGCTATTACGGTCGCGGTCGGCGGGTTATGGGTTTTTTACAAATTTGGCCAAGATTTACCAGATTATAGACAGCTGTTGAATTATGAACCACCTGTCGTCTCTAGGCTTTATGCGGCTGATGGCAGATTGTTTGCAGAATATGCTGTAGAAAAACGGGTGTTTGTGCCTATTAATGCGATGCCCAAACGAGTGGTCCGTACTTTCCTTGCGGCGGAAGATAAGAATTTCTATGAGCATCCAGGCATTGACGCGTTGGGTATTGTGCGTGCTGCATTCAATAACGTTTTTAGTTCCAGGTCGCCGATGGGAGCTTCCACCATTACCCAGCAGGTTGCTAAGAACTTCTTTTTAAGCAATGAAAAATCTATTGTTCGCAAAATCAAGGAAGCAATTCTGGCTTTTCGTATTGAAAATACTCTTACGAAAGATCGTATTCTTGAACTTTATCTCAACCAAATTTATTTAGGCCAAGGATCCTATGGTGTTGCTAGCGCGGCATTGAATTACTTCAACAAGGCTTTAGATGAACTGACCATTGAAGAGGCTGCGTACCTAGCTGCCCTCCCAAAGGCTCCAAATAATTATCACCCTGAACGTAACCATCAAGCTGCTGTGGCTCGTCGTAATTATGTGATCAACCGAATGCTCGAACTGGGAATGATTTCCCTGGCAGAAGGAACAACTGCCAAAGAAAAGCCGATTGTTTTGCGTGCCCGTCACGAAGCAAGCGTGGTTCAAGCGGACTTTTTTGCTGAAGAAGTTCGAAGGGAAGTGATGGCTAAGTATGGCCCTGGGTCGCTCTATGAAGGTGGTCTTGTAATCAAAACAACCTTAAATCCTGTTTTTCAGCAAGCAGCTGATGAATCTTTGAAGAATGCTCTTATAGCTTATGACCGTCGACATGGTTGGCGTGGCTCTATTAAGTCTATTCAAAAATCGATCGACAAGACTTGGGTGGATGCTTTGAAGGAAGTGGAAAGCCCGAAAGGTCTTGGAAAATGGAAATTGGCTGTTGTGACTGCTATCACGGAAGATCAGGCCAGCATAACCACCCAAGCAGGAGATGAGGGCAAAATCTTGCTTGAAGAATTAAAATGGGCTCGTAAATGTCTGGAAGGCCAGCGTTTGGGCGCTGACATTAAAAAACCAAGAGATGTGCTTGCTGTTGGAGATGTGGTAGCCGTTGAGGCTATCAAAAATTCAGCTCATTTTAAGCTTTGCCAGATCCCAAATGTGGGGGGTGCCATTATTGTTTTGGACCCGCATACTGGGCGTGTTTTGGCCATGTCAGGCGGTTATAGCTTTGCTATGAGCGAATTTAATCGGGCAACTCAGGCGTTGCGTCAACCTGGTTCGGCATTCAAAACATTTGTTTATTTGGCAGCATTTGAAGCGGGTAGGCAACCTAATAACATCGTGGTGGATGCTCCTCTTACTATCGATTTAGGGCCAGGTCTTCCCCTATGGAAACCCAGGAACATTTCCAAAAGATTCTATGGGCCTGTTACACTGAGAACGGCCCTTGAGAATTCTTATAACATCTCTACCGTTCGTATTACTCAAGATATTGGAATCAAAAAAGTAGCTGAGGTAGTTGAAAGGCTAGGGGTTATTGACAATATGCCTCATCAGTTTGCCATGGTTTTGGGAGCAGGTGAAACGACTGTTAAGAAAATGGCTACAGCTTATGCCACCTTTATCAATGGAGGCAAAAAGGTCTCGATGACTATGATTGACCGTATACAAAACAGGCATGGTCAAACACTCTTTCGTCAAGATCAAAGGGGGTGTCATTCTTGCCAAAATCAAAATTGGGAAAATACGGACATGCCTGTTCTTTCTGATGAGCGAGAGCAAATCGTTAATCCGGTTAACGCTTATCAAACTCTCTCAATACTGGAAGGGGTTGTTAAAAGAGGGACAGGTCGTAAATTGGCAAAATTCAATAGACCTTTGGCTGGCAAAACGGGTTCGACCAATGATTACCGTGATGCGTGGTTTATTGGTTTGACGCCTGATCTAGTTGTGGCTGTTTATGTTGGCTTTGATAACCATAAACCGCTGGGTAACGGTGAGGTGGGTGGAAGAGCGGCTATTGTTGCATTTGAAGACTTTTTTGAAAAAGCCCTTGCGCAACAGAAACCCACCCCATTTCGAATACCTGCTGGTGCAAAACTTATGAGAGTTAACCTAAAAACAGGTCATCTAACTTCAGCCAAAGACCCACAAGCCATTTGGGAGTGTTTTGTACCGGGTAATGAGCCAAAATTTGAAGATTCTTCTCCTAAGCCAATTGGAGCTGATACAATTCTAGAAGAAAATAAAACTATGAGAACTGATCAAATTTATTGACAATATTTATCAAAGTATGCTGCCCATTAAAGATGGAGATAAAGGGGTAATTAGACTATGCGTGATGATCACATCAACATGATAAAATCTATCAAAGAGAGCGTCGACTTTCTTAGGAGGCGTCTTTGACTGGGATAAAGCTGTTAGCCGTTTAGAGGAAATCAATCACCTTTCGGAAGCTCAGAATTTTTGGGATCACGCCGAAGCTGCGCAAAAACTCATGCGTGAAAGAACTATCCTTGAGCAAGGCATTGGCCGGATTAAAGGGTTTACGTCAGAGTTGGATGATGTTGAGGTTATGTTTGAGTTGGCCGATGAAAGTGGTGATTCGGCCTTGCAACAAGAGACAGAATTGACGCTGGAAGCACTTCATCAGAAAATGGAGCGAGTAAGGCTTGAAGCTTACCTTTCAGGCGAAGCAGATCAAAACCATGCATTTTTGGAAATTAACGCGGGTGCGGGTGGGACAGAGGCCCAAGATTGGGCTCAAATGATGCTGCGTATGTACATTCGCTGGGCCGAGAGCAAAGGCTATAAAATTGAGTGGATCGAAGAAAACGCAGGCGAAGAAGCCGGCATTAAATCAACTACAATCAAAGTGAGTGGGCCTTATGCCTACGGATGGCTTAAAACAGAAAGTGGGGTACATCGTTTGGTACGCATTTCTCCCTATGATGCTAATGCCAGGCGCCATACAAGTTTTGCCTCAGTTTGGGTGTATCCTGAAATTGATGACAGTATCCAGATTGATATCCAGGATAAGGATTTGCGCATTGATACCTTCCGCGCTTCAGGGGCTGGTGGTCAGCATGTTAATAAAACCGAAAGCGCGATCCGAATCACACATATGCCTACTGGGATTGTGGTGCAATGCCAGAATGATCGCTCGCAGCATCGTAACCGTGCTCAAGCCTTTGATATGTTGCGATCTCGACTGTATGAGCTTGAAATGCGGAAACGGGAAGAGGCTGCCCAATCGCAAAATGCCTCCAAGACAGAGATTGGTTGGGGGCACCAAATCCGGTCTTATGTTTTGCAACCCTATCAGATGGTGAAAGATTTAAGAACGAGTGTTGAAAAAGGAAATGCTCAAGGCGTTTTAGATGGCGATATCGATGCATTCTTGGAAGCAGCATTAGCTCAAAGAGCCCAAGGAAATTAATACTGTTGAGGTAGTTGTGATGCCATTCCCGTTTTCTTTTCTGTCATCTTCGTGCTCTTTTCCCTGTCACCCTCGCTCTTTCCTTGTCACCCTCGCGAAAGCGGGGGGCCATAAAAAGCCTGGGTTCCCGCATCAAGTGCGGGAATGACTAAGAGGGGTGCGGGGTAGACAAAAGGAAGGGCCAGGGATGGCCAAAGAGGGTGCCAGGGAAGACAAAGGAGAGGCGCCAGAGATGGATAGGGGTGCGGGATGGGTAGCAGAAGAATCCGAGATGACGTTTGTAGTACGACAATGACAATAGGTGGATGGGTTAAGCGATGGTGGAAAAAAATCATGTTTATCTTGTGGATGGTTCAGGGTTTATTTTCAGGGCATACCACGCTCTTCCACCACTGACCAGGCCTGATGGAACGCCAGTGAATGCAGTACTGGGTTTTGTCAACATGCTGATCAAGCTAACCACAGATTTGGAAGCAACGCATTTGGCAGTGATTTTTGATGCGGCCAGACGCAATTTTAGGCATGATATTTTCCCAGCCTATAAAGCTAATCGCCAGGAAACGCCTCCAGAATTGATACCTCAGTTTGGACTTATTCGGGAGGCCTGCGAGGCATTTCAGGTTTGCAGTGTTGAACTGGAAGGTTTTGAAGCGGATGATTTGATCGCTAGTTATACACTTGCTGCTCAAAAGGAAGGGATGCAGGTTACGGTTGTTTCATCGGATAAAGATTTGATGCAGCTTCTCGCTCATGGTGCTTCTATTTTTGATCCCATGAAAAACAAATCTATCACTGTTGAGACATGTATGGAAAAGTTTGGTGTACCACCACACCTTGTCAAAGATGTTCAGGCTATGGCTGGAGATAGTTCTGACAATATTCCCGGTATACCAGGAATTGGTGTTAAGACAGCGGCTGAACTGATAGGTATCTACGGATCACTGGAAGGTGTTTTAATCCATGCTGGTGAAGTTAAGCAGCCCAAACGTCGGCAGCTACTGTTAGATCATGCGGATAGTGCGCGAATTTCCTATGAATTGGTTGCATTAAAGGGTGATGTCCCGCTGGCAGTTGGTTTTAGCGACATGAAGATTGGCGAAATTAGTTATGAACCTATCCAGGCGTTTTTGAAGACCCAAAACTTTCACTCTGTCCTCTCTCGTTTACAAAAGAAAATGCCTGTTGTGACCCAAGAGGCGAAGCAGCTTTCATTATTGCCAGATACTGAAGAACGTAAGGAGTCAAGGCATGTGGAGGATATCTCCTTTGAAGCTGGACTTGTAACCTGGATGAACAATTTTGCATGCCCTACTGGGAAGATATTTTTGGCTATGGATATATCTGGCAGTGGTTCACAAATCGTGCTTCATGGTCTGGTAATTGCGGCTGGGGGACAGTTTGCTTGTCTCAAGCTTGATCAACTGCCTTTGAAAAGCGTAGCTGCTATTTTATCTAATGAACATATCCTGAAAGTTGGGCATAACATTAAGCCATTTGTGGAGTGGGCTTTAAAGCAAGGTCATCAGGTGAAGCCAATAGATGATGTGATGGTGATCTCTTATGTTTTAGCTAATGGAAGGCATAAACATGATTTTTCCAGTTTGTCTCAAGTTTATGCGGGCACTCCATTTGATGCTAATCTAGAGTCTTTGAGGAAAAATGATCCTGAGAAATTGGTTCAAACTTTAGTGGAACAATGTGAGGTTTTGGCTAAGGTTGAACACGAGCTTAGAAAGGAGCTCATCCAACAACGGCTACTGGCCCTATATGAATCTTTGGAAAAACCGCTCATCTTTATATTAGCGGCTATGGAGCAACAAGGTGTTTTGGTTGATGTTGGTATCCTGGAGCGGTTAAGCCATGATTTTTCCAAAGAAATCTCATTGATAGAACAAGAAGTTTTCAAAATTGCGGGTAGGGAGTTTAACATTGGCTCACCTAAACAGTTGGGAGAAGTATTGTTTGATGAGCTTAAATTATCCCAAGGGAAAAAGGCTGCCAAAAGCTCAGGGTATGTCACCAACATTGATGTTTTGGAAGAGCTTTCCTCTAGTGGACACGCAATTGCTGATCACCTGATTCAATGGCGTCAGCTCACGAAATTAAAGAATACCTATACGGATGCCTTGGTTCAGCAAATTGATCCTGTTACAGGTCGTGTTCATACAAACTATGCTATGGCCACAACGGCTACGGGGCGCCTTTCATCGATAGATCCTAATTTGCAGAATATTCCTGTTCGCACGATGGAAGGCAAAAAAATCAGAGAAGCCTTTGTAGCTCCACCGGGCAAGCTTCTTGTATCATTCGATTATTCTCAAATTGAGCTGCGGCTTCTAGCGCATGTGGCAGACATTGAAGCACTTAAAATGGCTTTTCATGAAGATAAAGACATTCATGCCATGACAGCTTCCCAGGTTTTTGATGTGCCTTTGGACCTAATGACTCCTGAACTTAGACGACGTGCCAAGGCTATCAATTTTGGTATCATTTATGGAATTAGTGCGTTTGGGTTGGGACGACAGATTCATGAATCATCTAAAACAGCTGGGGAATACATCAAACGCTATTTTGAGCAGTATCCTGGCATCCGAAAGTACATGATCGAAACTATTGAGTATGCAAAAACCCATGGTTATGTTCTTACCCCCTGGGGGAGGCGATGCCATATATTGGGCTTAGGTGACTTAAACTTTACCAGGCGACAGTTTGCTGAACGGCAAGCTATCAATGCGCCCTTGCAAGGGGGTGCTGCAGATATCATTAAAAAAGCAATGGTCAAAATTGGTCAAAGCCAATTACCTTCAGCTTCTATGATCTTGCAAGTTCATGATGAACTGGTATTTGAGGTGGATCAAGAGAAAGCCGAAGAGCTTGTCAACATTATCAAACCAATTATGGAGAATGTGGTTTCTCTTAGTGTTCCTCTTAAAGTGGACACAACTTCCGGTGTTGCCTGGAGTTAAATAATTTTTTAGGAATTTTCAATTCTTTGTTAACTTTTGTGCATCTATAATAGCCCAAATGTGAATTTTAACGCCAGACAGTATGTTTGGTTAATAGGGGGATCAAAATGTCAAAAGTAAAAAAGGTTTCAAAAGCTATGGCTAAATTAGCGGCTAAATTGACCAAGAAAACAACAGCTGTCGCTTCTACTCAAGAGACAGCTAAGAAGGTTGCTAAAAAGGCTGTAGCCAAAAAGACTTTAGCTTCTTCTGCTAAGAAGCCTGCCGCGAAGAAGGCGCTCGCTAAAAATGCTATTAAAATATCTGTGAAAAAGGCAGTAGCAGCACCTGCAAAGCTTGCAAATTCTAAATCTTCCGCAAAGTCAAGCAGCAGAAAGAATACTCTTAAAAAAGCAACATTGGGTCTAACTGCTGCCGCTATGTTGGCGGGTGCGGGTTCCAATGCCGCTCAAGCTGGTAGTTTTACTGATACTGTCGGTGGTGCTTTAGGTGATTTTGGAACAGCGGCTTACAAAGGTATGACGGCAACATTGAAAGCTGCTGCATCGCCATTTGCTTTGATGAAAGATGTTGGTGGGTGGGCTGTGAAAAACCCTGCTCGTGCTGTCGGTGTCGCAGCTATTGCTGCTACCGCCACCGCTGCAGCCACTTGGTATGCCCTTTCTCAGGTAAGCACTAATGCAGATTCTGATGGCCCACTCTTGGGCGCTGCTAAGGCAGCGCGTGACTGGATGGCTCCAGCAGGGAAACGTATCGAGGAGTTTTTCGGTGGAAGTCAAGCTCATACAATCGCAAACCAAGCATTTGGGAAGTTGACTGCTGCAATGGGTGAGGGATTGAGATCCGGGGATTCAGCTTTAAGAAGCGCGGCAGGTTTTGTCCAAGGCAAAAATGCCGATGTCACACAGTGGTGGAATATTCCAGGAATAGGGTCTACTATAGCTCACGAAGCATCAGAAGCTTATGCAAAAGCAAAATCAGGGGCCGCAAGTACTTTTGATGCAGCAAAAAAAAGTTCTGATGCTTGGAAAGCCTGGGCACAACAAAGTGCAGATGCTTGGAAAGCTTGGGCCTCAGGCAATATCACTGCTGCGCAAGAGCATGTAACTGCAGCGATGAGTGCAACTAGAGAGGCTATGCATCATGGCCTAGCTGCCGGGCAAGCCGCAATGCATGATATAGTAGCCAAAGGAAGTGATGCTGCTACTACTGTTAGTCAAGCTGTAAGCCAATTTGGTCATGATGCCGCTGAGCTAGCAAAACAAGCTGGTAGCGCAGCAGCAGAAGCAGGTCGCACGGCTGCAGATACAGCTACAACTGTTGCGCAGCAACCAGCAGCCCAAGGTCTTGCAGGTGGATTAATGCCAACGGCCTATTCTATGGCTAGAGATGTTGTTGGGAGCGTGTTGGGAAGAAGTGACGCAAAGCCGACAAAAGGGTCGTAGTATCTTCAGCAACACGCTTAGGCCGCCGCTAAATATTATCGATTCAATAACGCAAAAACTCCCGTGGGAAACCAGGGGAGTTTTTTTATGTGTCATTTTTGAGTCGACAAAACGTCACGGCTATTTTAAGAACGGATACAGTATCTGGCGGAAGGAATTGTGGTGTGCTTGAAAATCATCCCCAACTATTCTCAAACTTAAAATCGGTCAATGTATTCTGCATGGGTGATATAATGCTGGATACTTATATCTTCGGCCATGTTGAACGTATCTCTCCAGAAGCGCCCGTGCCTGTTCTTAAAATTGATCATGTGAATCATGTTTTGGGTGGCGCAGGGAACGTGGTGCGCAATTTGTTAGAATTAGGTGTTCATGTTTCATTCATGGGCGTTATTGGCAATGACCAATCTGGTAACCATATCCGTATGCTGCTTTCCCAAGAAAATGATGTAACGCCTTATTTATACGTAGATCATGAGGATCGGATCACATCCCATAAAACACGCTTTATCGCTCAGCAACAATTGCTGAGAGCGGATGCTGAGGCCATCATGCCGGTGGTATGGTCTGAGGATATGGAGTGTGATTTGAAGGTTGCCCTTGAGTGGGCCAACGTGGTGGTCCTCTCTGACTACGCTAAAGGTATGCTGACGTCTGGGGTAATGGCAAGGATCGTTGATCTTTGCGCGCAAAAAGGCCTCCCCATTTTTGTGGATCCTAAGGGCCTGGATTGGGAGCGCTACAAGGGGGCGACGCTGTTAACGCCTAATAAGAAAGAATTATCGAGTTATGTTGGATATCCGCTAAATGACGAGGAAACTCTGTTAGAGGCAGCCTTACAAACTATTAAGCATCTGAACCTTCAAGGAATCCTTGTAACACGGGGCGCTGAAGGGATGACGCTGGTTATGAATGATAATTCGTCATTAACGGAGCGTACGAAAGCTGTAGAGGTTTTCGATGTCTCTGGCGCTGGGGATACGGTTATCAGCGCCCTAGTGGCATTTTATGGGGCTGGTGGCATAATCCAACAGTCAACACACATTGCTAATATTGCTGCTGGGATTGTAGTTGGGAAAATGGGTACTGCACCTATTACACTCGAAGAGCTGTATCATGCCATTGAGCTTGAGTCTTTTAATAACAAAGTTCTCTCCCTTTCTATGGCCAAAGAAAGAGTTCAAAAGCTACGCCATCGTTCGAAAATTATCGGTTTCACTAACGGCTGTTTTGACCTTTTGCATCAAGGGCACCTATCCTTGCTTTCTCAAGCGAAAAGCCAATGCGATCATCTGATTGTGGGCATTAACACTGATGCTTCAGTTCGCGCTCTTAAAGGAGAAGGAAGGCCCATCCAGGATGAAGAGACGCGAGCCTCTATTTTAGCAGCCCTCAGCATTGTGGATATGGTTATCCTTTTTGATAATGAAACTCCGTTTGAGCTTATTAATACACTGCAACCAGATGTTCTCATTAAAGGTGCTGATTACCAGGAAGACCAAGTAGTTGGTGCGGATGTTGTGAAAAAGCGTGGAGGCCGAGTTTTCTTGGCAGATTTACTTCCAGGAAACAGCACAACCCTCACCGTGAATAAGCTGAAGGGTTAGCTGTTCTTGATGCTCGCTCTCGAAGGGGGCTGTGTTTCCTTTGCTAGCCTGGCACCTCTCTTTGTCTCATTTGTGTTATCACAACATCCCTTTCATAATCCTGTGCGCCACATTTTTATAAGGATGGCAGCGGGTGACAGGGAAAAGAGCGAGGATGCACAACTTTCTCAGAACTTGAGCAACACTTTCCTCATACCTGACAAGGAAAATAGCGGGAATGACAAATATGAGCAGGATAACATCAGTGTATAATGATACTGAGCGTTAAAAAAACAGCCCGCCATCAATGCAAAGATATTGGAAGAAGATCGTGGGCAACTATAGCATTCAAAGCTGTGCCAAAGTCGTCCGCAAGGGCAATTTCTGTGCCATCAGCAGCATGGACAGAGAAGCCATCTTCGTGTGCCTTCACATACGCAAAATTCGCGAGCCCTAAAATGGCTAACTCATCGGTCGAAATATTTTTAATATTGCTCTGCATCGTTTAATACCCTCTTGTTAACTGGGTTTCCATCGATCACTGCGTGAGAAGACGTATTGTTTTCAGCATCACCTTGGATGCTAATTGTCTTAATCCGTCTTTCTATATTGGGACGAATTAGGTTAATATGAAGTAAACCATTGTTAAAATCTGCGCTATGAACTTCAATGCCCTCAGCTAATACAAAGCTTCGTTGGAATTGGCGAGTGGCAATGCCACGGTGCAGATATATCCGCTTGTCATCTTCATGGGATTGTTTGCCACGAATGGTTAGCTGGTTATCTTCCACCGTAACTGATAGATCTTCTTTTGCGAATCCAGCTACAGCAATGGTAATGCGCAGGCCACTTCCGCCAATCTGTTCGATGTTATAGGGTGGGTAACCTTCAGCTGTGTTTTTTGAGACGCGATCAATAACGCGCTCAAAATGGTCAAAACCAAGCAAAAGCGGACTATTAAATAAAGAAACTCTTGTCATTTTATTTCTCCTCATGTTGAGCAAGAACATTTCACTTTCAAAAAGGAGCCCGATTCATATGGCACTCCTTATAGTTTACATCTAGCATAAGCCCAATGTTTTGTCAAATTTTGGGTGAGTTTCTCAAGGCTTGAGCCAGCTGTCCCTTCATATTCTGGTTGAAAATCAGATGGTTACCGTTTTTCCATTCAAGAAATGAAGGGGCCAGTTTCTCTTCGCGGCTGATGGCCAAATCTTTCAAAGCTTGCCCAAATTCTTCATCAGATAAAGGGAATGTGTCAAAGTGGATGGGCAGACTCCACTTGCTTTTTAAATCCAGATGAGCCATGACGGCCTCTTCAGGATTCATGTGGCTGAATTGCATGATCCAACGAGGAAGGTAGGCGCCAATAGGCAGAAGCGAAACATCAATTGGCCCTATCCTTTTTCGAATCTCAACAAAATGTGGACCATACCCCGTATCCCCTGCGAAATAGACAGTGGGTGCATTTTTGCCAGCAATTGTTATCCCCATCCACAAGCTTTCGTTACGGTCGGTTAGTGTGCGCTTGGACCAGTGCTGTGCTGGGACAGCTGTGAATTTTAACTGACCGACATCAAATGTGTCCCACCAGATCATTTCTACCACGCGGTTAAACCCTTGAGCCTTTAGCTCATTACCCATACCTTCAGGGCATAGAATCAGGAAGTTGTGGTTAGCTTTGAGTCTTTCTAATGTTGGCCAATCCAAATGGTCATAATGATTGTGGGAAATGATGACCACATCGATGCGCGGGATATGCTCAAAACGAACCCCAGGTGTTTGTTGGCGACTTACCCCACCTATACCGAGCTTAGGAAATGGTCCCACACGTTCTGATAAGACAGGATCCGTTAAAATATTGAGTCCATTGAGTTGAATAAGGACAGTGGCATGATTGATAAAAGTTAGATGCAATCCTTGGGCAACATTAACAGACGGTTTGGCTAGTGGCGCTACTATTTGCCCATTGAAAGGTTCTGGTTTACGTGAAAGCTGCCACCAGAGGATTCGAAGAAAGTTTGGGGTTACCTCATTTTGGACCCAAGGATTTTGATACTGTCCATCGATTTTGGCAGTTTCAAAAGATGCGCAAACGGAGCTTACTATTGTTATGCATAAAAATAATACAAAAACAGTTCTGAGCATTTCAATCGCCTTTTAATATTTTGAGCAGGGCTTGAAGATCATTTTCGGTGGGGCGTTTAATCAAAAGAGTTTTTCGGCTTCCGCTTGTTCCGTTTATAATCTCAAGCCTCGAAGAAGGGATGCGTAAGGTGCCGGCTAATAGCTTAATAATTTGCTGGTTAGCTTTTCCCTTTTCAGGGGGGGCAGTCACATAAATTTTGAGCCTTTGCCAACCATCTGGGTCTTTGATCCAATCGCCCAGTCGCAAGGAGGAAGCTCCTGGTGAAGCTTTGATTTTAATGAGGATCCCATTCGATGTGTTTTGAAAATAAGGAGCCTCATTCATGAGTGGGGGCGGCCTCAACTTCCAACTCATTTTTCAAGCTTTGAAACTGTCTGGCGCTAAAGGGAATAAGGAAAAGATAAATGGTACATAGGGCAATCAGGGCTTTCCATGGGGCGCTGAGTGTAATGGCGATAACCACAGAAGCCAGGACCATTAAAGGAAGCATTTGTGATTGCGATAGCTTTATCTTTTTGAAAGCGAAAGTTGGTATGCGGCTGATCATAAGGCTAGAGACAACAATAGCAAATCCACCTACAAACCAAGGGTTCTTAGCAAAGATAAGTTTTTGATCGCACCACAGTATCACTGGAAACAGTCCCAGAATGCCTGCTGCTGGGGCTGGGATACCCGTAAAAAACAAGGATCGTAGCGAGGCCAACGGCGAAGGGGTTTCATCTTGTGTATTGAAGCGCGCAAGGCGCAATGCCATACATACCGCAAAAATAAGAGAGGCCGCCCAGCCATAACTGCATAAATTCTTAAGACTGAAATGATACAAGATGAATGCGGGTGCAATGCCAAAGCTGACAAAATCTGATAATGAATCAAGTTGCGCACCAAAGCGGCTTACGCTGCCCAGCATTCGTGCTAAGCGGCCATCCATTCCATCCAAAAGAGCCGCTACTAAAACGAGGGAAACAGCTGTCTCCCATTTCTCAACGAGAGCAAAGCGAACTGAACTCATACCAATGCACAATGCAGCAACGGTTGCAAGATTTGGAATAAGGCGGTGGAAAGAAACGCGATTAATAGAAGATTTAAGCTTCTTTCGTCGTGGTCGAGTCATTCAATGTCCAATTAATTGTTATGGCCATCCGCTACATTATCAGTTTCACTTTTTACAAGCAAGAGCTACCCTGTTGTTAAAAGTATATGTGAGGTTAGTTCTGCATTGTTTTCACTAACTAATCTTTGCTTGGCTCTAACGTTGCTTTTAGATAGGAAATGAGAGGATAAAGGGCCGCAAAGGTGGCGATGAGAAGGCCGTATTTTCCTTCTTTATACCCCTTGCGCATGACGTAACATTTGAAAAAGCGCGAGAATATCCGACGAAGGTTATGGCCTAAGGTTTCGGGAATTTGCTTGGCTCTTAGATCTGCAGCTCTCGATTGCGTGTATCGATCAAACCGTTGGATCATATCTGAGATGTTATCATCGACGTAGTGATCAAACCCTGGTTGTAAGCAGGGCCCTTGGAGTCCATGAAATGTGACAGAGGGGTGAACACGCTCGTTTCCCCAGGTTTTGGCTTCCTTTCTATAGAAGCGCACGGTTTGATTGGTGCCAAAGTGTGCCCCCCAGCCATGTTTGACAAGATGAGTCCCAACATAGTTGTTAATTCCAACGGGAAAGTAAGAATAAGGTGTTTCGTTGGATAGCTCAAAAAGTTGGGCAGCTAAGGCTTGAGGGACATGTTCATCTGCATCCACCTCAATCACCCACTCATAGCGGCAGTTTTCCAGACCAACTTGCCGACGTTCACCTTCGAGGGGCCAAGTACCTTCAATGACACGAGCTTTAAAAGCAATTGCAACTTCAGCACTGTTGTCTGTACACCGATCCAAAACAACCACAATTTCATCAGCAAACTCCAAACAGGCAAGGCAAGAAGCTAAGCGATGCCCCTCATTATGGGCCACAACCAAAGCGGAAATGCCCCTGTTAGAGGTCATTAGCGAATAACACCTTCACGGGCTGGCTCTTTGGAATTTAAGTCCGCCATCACGGTTTCACCGCCGATCATACGCTGTCCCACACTCACCAAAGGTGCAATATCTTCTGGTAAATAGATATCCATACGGCTGCCAAAGCGGATTAAACCATAGCGTTCACCGGCTTTGACGGTTTGGCCTTCGGTGATGTCGCAACGAATTCGGCGTGCGATGAGGCCCGCAATTTGCACAAAAGTAATTTCCAGCCCTGAATCATCTTTCACCACAACTGTCTGGCGCTCATTATGCTCACTGGCTTTATCCAACGAAGCATTAAAGAATAAGCCTTTGTTGTAGATAATTTTTTGGATAGTTCCATCCAATGGTACGCGGTTAATGTGAACATCAAATACATTCAAGAAGATACTGACGCGTGTGTAAAGTGCACCGCCACCCTCAAGCTCTTTTGGTAAGGGGGCTTGGGTAATAGCTTGAACGATACCATCTGCTGGGGCAATGATAAGCCCGGAACGGGAAGGAGTAACGCGGGTGGGATCACGGAAGAAGTAAGCGCACCAGGCCGTAAGAACGAAGGCAAGGCAGCCAATAAATGTTGACATGGACCATAATATCAAGGCGCCAAGGGCAAAGGCTCCAATAAATTTCCAGCCATCTTTATGGATTGGAGCAAAAAAACTTTGAATCACAGTTTGCCTCTCTCTCGTCAATTTCTATCCTAAGGGGATGGTAAAAGTATTTATCCCGCTTTGCAACACCGTTTCTTTAAGATGCATTCACATACAGTTACAAAAGGCTGCTTTATCTAGGCCCCAATATAGGCATGTGTCTGGATTATTCCTATAGCTCTTAATTCATGAAATACAAGGAGATGATGAAAGAAAGAATGGCTAAACAACAGGAAATTAAGGGTGACTATTTTTATAAGGTTTACGCTATTGAAAGTTTAAATTTAAGCCTTACCTGAAAAGTACGCAATACCTATTGGAGTCCTTGCAATGAAACAAAAAATTCAGACAGTAATTCTCGGAGTTATGTTATTGGTTTCAGGCGAATTGCACGCTGGGCCAGAGGATTGTTTTGAGCCATCTGAAACAATGATAGCCAGCATTGCGATGCCGATCCAACAGGCTTTTGAAGAAGCATTGAAAATCGAAGAATGCGTGGATGATGATGATATGATGCGAAGTGGTTTGGTAACCACTTTGGATGAAGTTGCAGCTGGTTACCTTGATTCTTTCGCGAAGAAAATGAGCATTACGCCACGACAGAGGCAATTTTTGTATGGTATCTTCGATTTGGCGCTAGCTGCAGCTTTTAAGGCCCTAGCAGGGATAGAGGTTTCTTATCCAGTCAAACCTTCAACTGTCATTAAAGCTGGTTGTAGGTCGGTCATCCAGCGATATCTTGATGAAAAAGTAAGCTCACTATTGAAGGGGTTCCTCTTGTCATGCTATGATAATCTTACCCAATCAATAGGTAGATAGATCATGGAAAAGATAAACGATAAGCTTCATAAATTCATAAAACTTGTTTCGGTTGTCGTATTATTATGGGCGCATCCATTAAAATCAGATGTGCCTCACTATATTTTAGCCCAGATGGCGGAAGTTTCCTATAATCTTCATAGAGCGCCCAAAGCGCTACCAACATGGCAAGCTATAGCTATTGAAGATAGTGACTACACCTACGGGGCTATATTTTATAAGGCTACCTCTCCAAGAGATACGGTTGTGGTGTTTCGAGGGACTTTTGTAACAGATGATTGGTTAACTAACGTTCAATTTAATATGGTACCTTGTGATGTTTGTTCTGGAAATCACCAAATATATTTTCATGAAGGGTATTATTCACGAGCTCAGCAAATGTTACCACTGCTGCTTGCGGCTATGAAACAGATTCCAACTAATTCACAACCATCGCTTTCGTTTGTCGGGCATAGCAAGGGTGGGGCTGTGGCTTCAATTTTGTCTGTATTATATGCGGACAAAAAGAAAATCAACTCGCTTGGGTTGCTTGTAACCTTTGGTGCACCTCAGTCAGGTAACATCAATGCTGTTCTTCGATTAGATAAACTGTTTGATAATAGGCAAACCCACTACGGTCTCGTTGGTGATATTGTGCCTGTTACTACGGCTTTGGCTGGTTTGCTGATGATGACATTTAATGAAGATGATGGTGACGTTCAAACCTATGCTCCCTATTCTTACCAAGTAGCATTACCGTCAATCTCCCAAGCGAAAGATAAAAAAAGAGGAAAAGGATCTGAAAGTAACGTTGCAGCTTTAAAAGCAATTATTGGCGCAATCCCTCATGCAATGCACGAGTATCGTGAAGGATTGGCACAAAGAAGGTAATTATTTGTGTGACTCTCTCTTGAAAACGACAAGGGGTTACTTATTTGAAAAGTAACCCCTAGTTATTTAAGAGAGAAAATCATGAAAAAAACATATACCCTTAGCGCTCTTGTGTTATTATCCTCCACCGCGTTGGCACAAGATGCCACCATGGTCGAAATGGCAACTGTTGTTGACATTACCGCTAATCCAGCTATTGCTTTTGAAGCCGCCACAGATGATGCTGTTTCTGTTAAAGTAAGCTCAGAAGAACGAGATTCAGACGCAATTGACGATAAAAAAGCAGCTCAAAGAGCTCATGCTGTCAATTTTTGGAAAATGTCGGATATGGCCTATATCGGCGATAAGGCAGCTGTAGAGCGGCAAATGGCTGACTACAATGTTCAGTCATTTATGGCCAAAACAGGTGTGGTAGATGGTGTCGAGACTCATTTTGGCTATGTTTTTTCCAAAATAGTGAATGGTAAGCTCCAAGTTTTTATTGCTACTCGTGGAACGGATACGGCTGAAGATGGGCTTACAGATGGTCAAGTTTCGCTATCAGCTCTTAATCCTTCATTCCATGGACCGATAGGGTCCCTTGTTCATACGGGGTTTCAAGACGCTTCATTGAGCGCGCAAGCCGGCATTCGCAGCTGCTTGGAAGGGCTCAAAACAACTTATGGCGAAGAAATTTATCGTTCAGCTGAGATCTCAATGTGTGGCCATAGTTTAGGTGCCGCAATGACGCTCCTGAACTCTGCATGGTTGAAGGCTCAAACCGATCTTGCTCCAAAAGGAATTGAAGAAATTGTAACATTCGGTATGCCAAGCTCTGGTGATCAGTCGCTAGTAAAGTATTTAGGCCTAACATCCACTCAGCAGTCACATTTTTATCAGCTTCAGGATCCAGTTGCGCGTCTGAAAGCAAATGACTGGTATGCATATCCGTTGAATGGGGTACAGCTGCCAAGTCAAGATGTAACCGTTGATCCTTTATCAACGCATACACTAGGTGGATATCTGCATTCTTTGGATGCATATTTTGGTTTGAAATCTCATACTGTTGGATATATTTCTGGTGCTTTGGACCACCCAGTTGTGAATGCTACGGTGATACCTTTAATTAATGCTCTTGGTAACACTGTGAGTGAAGCAATTCAAGATCCTGTAATGCAGACTGCTATCGTAAAATATTTATCAGATAATGCATCCGCAGCTGTTGAGTGGGTATTCTCTTGGTGGACGAGGGGTTCGTCAAAGTAAAGTTTAAAAACCTATTTTCAGAAATCATCCAGGAACTTGCGCAAGCTTTTCCTGGATTTTTTGTTGTGCTTTGTCCAAAGCCTCTTGAGCTGTGGATTGCCCGGATAGGGCCTCCTCAATGGCTTCGATGATCATCGTTCTTATCTGATAGAATTTCGGATGTTGAACACCATTTGATGCGACGGTTCTGGATGTATTTACCTGAAGAATTCCTTGATAACCTGCTGCGACAAGCGAGGAGGAAGATTTCGTGATTCTTTGCAGCGCTTCATTGGTTAAAGGAAGATAATTGGTCTTCAAAAACCAGTTTTCTTGAAATGTTGGTTCCAATAAATACTGCAAGAATGAGCGAATACTGGAGGTTTGAGTTTCAGTTAGGCCAGCTTTCACCCAAATAGATGCGCCGCCAATATTTAGCGCATATGGGGTGGTAACGCGAGAGTCATCAAAAGGCAAAGGGAATACCTGGGTGTTAAAGTTTGCACTCAGCGTCCCAAATCGGTTGGCTCCTTGTAGAAAGATAGCTACCTCACCACTTGTAAACAATTTTTCAGCATCGGAAAAACGGCCACCATAACGGTAAAGGCCTTTCTTGGCCATGCTTACAAATGTATCCAAGCGTTCGACAAATGCTGGGGTATTAATTTGAAAAATGCCATTTATCAAAAGTGGTGTTCCAATTTGAGCTGCAAAGTGCTCGAAAATATAAGCTGATGGCCAAGCCGTGGAAAATCCGCCTAAGTTACTTTCCTGAAGGCGGCCCAAGACTTGTTCCATCTGCGTCCACGTTTGAGGGACATCCTTTTTATCAAGTCCAGCTTTGAGCCATTTATCCCAATTGATAAACATGACGCCAGTAGAAATGTTAAGCGGTAGGCCGTATAGCCTGCCGTTTCGTTCATAAAAGGCCCGGGCATAAGGTGTCAACTTATCCATGTTAAGAGGCAAGATTTGGTCAATGGGTGTGAACGCGTGAATCTGGTTTGCCAATCGGTCATACTGATATTCAGCGACTTGGACGATATGAGGGCCATTGTTTTGGTCGTTTAAGGCCATGTCAGGAAGCTGGGAGTAGTTACCCATATGCACGGCTTTTACTCTAATGCCTGTTTTCTGATTAAATCCATCAATAGCTTCCTGAAGTGAAGATTCCACTGGGCCTGTGAAGCTATGCCAGAAAATAATATCTTCTCCATGGGACTCAGTGGCCCCTAATACCATGAAAAAAAATGTAAAAATTAATCGGAAAATATTTTTCATACGTCACCTAAAACACAGTGTTTAGGTAAGTTACTATTAAATAAGAAGGCAGGCTAGATGAAACGAAGGGTGCATATGAAAAAAGAGGTCAGCATTTCTGCTGACCTCTTTAGGAGTTCCCCCCCTGTTAAGGGCCATCTGTATACCACAGACCTTTTTTATAGTTGAGTTTTGGAGTAATGTCAATAATTTTTTCTGATAGGGGGGTGGTTGAGCTTGGGTACCAAATATTGACTATACATGAATATCTAGAATTTTGCCCAAGCCATTCTCACGGCGCTTGTAGTCAGTATTCCTAATGTGTGTTGAGGAGAAAGAGGCTCTGGGTGTCTTTTGATGACGACTACTGGTAGTAGTGTGACGCTGGTAGGCCATGGCCGCCGGCATAAAAAAATTATTATCCCAGCAAATTCTCTTTTGTCTAGTTTCCATTGTTCAAACTCACTGCTTGCTGAGTTATGGTATTCATGGAATGATAAGAAGTGCCTGTAATTTATAAGAAGGTAAAATAAAATGTCAGTGCTGAAAGATCGTGAAAAAGCCCTTGAAGAGCTTTATCACATAGATGAAGAAAAAAAATTTAAAGCTACGGTTAAAGCTGTGGAGTCTTTTGGAGCCTATATTTCCCAGTTGTTGAGTTTGTCTCCCGAGGCCGGACAAAGCCTGGTAGAGCGTTATGTCCAAAGTCATTTTGAATCAGGATCAATCGAGAGTATTTTGTTGTTGGCAGAGGCAGATCTAGATGCAGCAGCTTTTGATAAATCATCCTTGCATCTCAAGAAGGAATATGAAGAGTTTTTCAAAGAAGCACTCAGCAAGCTGAAAGAAAGAGAAGAGAAAGCTGGCGTCCCCTAGGGGATTCGAACCCCTGTTGCCGCCGTGAGAGGGCGGTGTCCTAGGCCTCTAGACGAAGGGGACTTTAGACATCTGCGAAAACTATCCGAATCTTGTTTAAATTGCAAGCTGTAAGTGAAATGCCCTCTCAAAATTGCGAAAAACTCTTGACATACACCGCTCACGTCAGCATCTAGTTGAAGTCTAAGGTGTTAGAGGCCTGTTGCATAAGGGGAGGTTTTCGTGAGATTTTTAAGAAAGTTGAAGATGAGCGCCCCAGAGTGCAAAAAAATATTTGAGGAGCAGAAGCTAGCCTTGACACAAGAATCACCGGAAAGAATCTTAATGCAAAGGTCTCTATTATTAAGTGGAATGGTTTGATGAATACTATCCAGTTTTTTGGAGCTTTTGAATTAGGCCTGATATATGGCCTTGTAGCGCTTGGGGTGTACCTTTCTTTTCGAGTATTAGATTTTCCAGATCTTACAGTGGACGGAAGCTTCCCCTTAGGGGCTGCTATTTCTGGTATACTTATTGTCTCAGGATATCCGCCACTTATTGCCACGTTGGCAGCGGTTGTGGGTGGGCTTATGGCGGGTGTTATAACAGGTTGGCTTACATTAAGATGGAAGATCCTTAATCTTTTGGCCAGTATTTTGACTATGACTGCCCTTTATTCTGTTAACTTAAGAATTATGGGACGACCCAATCTTTCCTTGCTTGGTGAAAAAACATTATTTAGCTTTGTTCCAGATTTGTGCTCTTCTTTAGATATTTCTCCGACTTTCATAATGCCAGCTATTATTTGTCTGATCGCACTTGCTTTATGGTTCATTCTATTTTGGTTTTTGAAAACATCATTTGGGCTGGCCATTCGGGCTACGGGGGCAAATCCCCGCATGTCTATGGCACAAGGTGTATGCACCAAAACCACAACCTATGCGGGCATTGCCGTTAGTAATGGTCTTGTGGCATTAGGAGGCTCTCTTTTTGCTCAGTCCCAAGGGTTTGCCGACGTTACTGTGGGAGCTGGAACCATCATTATCGGTTTGGCTTCAGTTATTATAGGAGAGGCATTATTTCATACGCGGTCAATTTTGATCGCTTTAGCCTCTTGTTTGGTTGGGTCAATTATCTTTAGGTTAATCGTGGCATTGGCGCTTAATGCGAGCGGCATTGGCTTGCAGGCATCTGACTTGAATCTCGTTACAAGTTTGTTGGTAGCTGTGGCCATGATCGTTCCTGAAGTGCGAAAGAAGTTATCCGTTCATAGGGCTAAAAAATGATTCAGCTCAAAAAGATCAATGTGAAGTTTAATACAGGAACTGCCCTTGAGAAATGGGCGTTGAGAAATTTATCCCTCGACATTTTTGAGGGTGAATTTGTGACTGTTATTGGTGGCAATGGTGCCGGTAAATCGACGCTTTTGGCTACGTTGTGTGGAGATGTAACGCCCCTTTCTGGCAAGGTTATGATTGATAACGTTGATGTAACGACAAGATCCTCTTGGGAAAGAGCCAAGTGGGTTGCTCGGGTATTCCAAGACCCTATGGCAGGGACATGTGCCCAATTATCAATTGAAGAGAACCTTGCTTTAGCAGGCAAGCGGGTGAGTGGGCGTGGGTTCTCAGCTGCCATTTTGAAGCAGGACAGGGAACGCTTTCGCGAGGCACTGTCAAAGCTGGGTCTCAATCTAGACAAACGGTTAAAGGATCCCATGGGCGCTTTGTCTGGTGGACAAAGGCAGGCAGTAAGTCTCATAATGTCAACATTACAGCCCATGAAAATTTTAGCTTTGGATGAACACACGGCGGCGTTGGATCCTAAAACAGCCCATTATGTTATGGACCTAACGAGGCAAATTGTTGAGGACAATAATCTAACGGCACTGATGGTAACGCACAGCATGCAGCAAGCTTTAAGTTATGGTACTCGGACTGTTATGCTCAATGATGGGCGGATAGCTTACGATGTTTCTGGCCAGCAAAGAGACAAACTAACGACGCAAGATTTGGTGGATCTTTTCCATAGCCAGCAGTTTAGTGGCGATGATTTTCTGCTAACCTAGTTTTCTATAGTTGCCATAACATCTTCAACATGGCCTTTGACCGATACCTTGCGCCATATTTTTAAAATATTACCATTTTCATCGATCAAAAATGTGGCCCGTTCAATCCCATGATAAGAGCGACCATACATGCTTTTTAAAACCCAAACTCCATACTTTTCGCAAATACCGCCATCAATATCACTGGCAAGGGTAAAAGGAAGCTGGTATTTAGCCTTAAAATTTTGATGGCTCTTCGGGCTATCTTTAGAGATACCGATAACATGAGCTTTTACGCAAAGGCGTGAATAAGCATCCCGAAAGTCACAAGCTTCTTGGGTGCAGCCACTTGTATTATCTTTAGGATAAAAATATACCACGACCTTCTTGCCATTAAGTGAAGATAGAGTTATTTCCCCTGTATCCGTTGGGAGTGTGAAATCGGGTGCTTTATCGCCAATTTTTAACATGTTGTGCCTTAACTTTTTGCCATGAGTTTTTGCGCTACAAACGGCAAGATGCCACCACTCTGGAAATATAAAATTTCATCAGCTGTATCAATCCTGCAAAGCAATGAAAGTGTTGTTTGTTTACCATCTGCATAGTGAATAGTAGCAGAAACAGTCATCTTTGGAGATAGGGTGGACAAGCCGATTAGGTCAATGGTCTCATCGCCTTTAAGGCCCAAGGTCAGTCGATTGACGCCATCTGGGAACATAAGAGGTAGAACGCCCATACCAACTAAGTTGGATCGATGGATTCTCTCAAAACTTTCGGCTATTACGGCCTTAACACCCAGAAGTCGGGTTCCTTTCGCGGCCCAATCTCTAGAAGAGCCTGTTCCGTATTCCTTGCCAGCGATGATTACCAAAGGAGTGTTTTGCTTAAGATACTCTTGGGCGGCATCAAAAATCGACATTTGAGTTCCCTGAGGCATCAATGATGTGTAACCGCCTGATGCACTAGGTAGCATTTCATTTTTGAGTCGTATATTGGCAAATGTTCCTCGTATCATGACTTCATGATTCCCACGCCTTGCGCCATAGGAGTTAAAATCTTCGACCGCAACTTGACGCTCAAGAAGGTACTTGCCGGCGGGGCCATCTTTTTTAATGGAACCGGCCGGTGATATATGATCAGTCGTAATGCTGTCTCCTAGAATGGCAAGAGGGCGTGCGCCATAAATATCACCATTCAGCTGAGTAGCTTTCATCTCATCCATAAAATAGGGTGGTAGCTTAACGTAGGTGCTCTGTGATTCCCAACCATAGGTTTGAGAAGCAGGAACATCAATCTCTTGCCAAAGGCTATCACCCTTGAAGGCAGCTTCGTAACGGCGCTTAAACATCTGGGGAGAAAGGCAGGCATTGATAGCTTGGTCAATTTCCGCTTTGGTTGGCCAAATGTCTTTCAGGTAAACCGGGTTTCCAGATTGATCAGTGCCGAGAGGGTCTTTGGTCAGATCCACAAGCATATTGCCAGCAATGGCATAGGCAACCACCAGCATGGGTGAGGCAAGATAATTCGACTTAACATGGGGGTTAACTCGGCCTTCAAAGTTTCGGTTGCCAGATAGAACGGCGCAGACGTTCAAATCCCCTTTGGTAACGGCTTCGGCTATAGGGCCTGGCAGAGGGCCAGAGTTGCCTATGCACGTGGTGCAACCATAGCCTACTAAGTTAAAGCCTAAAGCATCTAAATCTTTCTGAACATTGGCTTTAACCAGATAATCTGTCACGACTTGCGATCCTGGTGCTAAAGATGTTTTAACCCAAGGCTTAATGCGCAAGCCTTTTTGAACGGCTTTTTGAGCTATAAGCCCTGCTCCGATCATAACGGATGGGTTAGAAGTATTAGTGCAGCTTGTAATGGCAGCTATGACGATATCACCGTGCTTAAGGTCTGCATTCATCTGAAAAACAGGAATCTTAGTTTCAGGTGATGTTTCTGCGGATAAAACATCGTTTTTAAAGCTAGAAGCCGTGGTTGACAAAAGTATTTTGTCTTGCGGGCGCTTTGGTCCGGCTAAACAAGGTTCAACCGTTGATATATCGAGGGATAAGACATCATCAAAAGACATGTCTTCAGAAGAGCTTTTATCTCGCCACAAGCCTTGGGTCTTTGCGTAAGCTTCCACGAGAGCAATGCGCTGCTCATCGCGACCACTGAGGCGTAAATAAGCTAAAGTTTCATCGTCAATTGGAAAGAATCCACATGTTGCGCCATACTCAGGTGCCATGTTTGCAATCGTTGCTCGGTCGGCTAATGAAAGGACCTCAAGCCCATCACCGTAAAACTCAACAAATTTACCTACGACACCCTTAGCTCGGAGCATCTGAGTTACTGTAAGGACAAGGTCAGTTGCTGTGGCGCCTTCTTTAAGCGATCCAGAAAGTTTGAAGCCAACCACTGGGGGGATCAACATGGTGAGCGGCTGGCCAAGCATAACGGCTTCCGCTTCAATTCCACCAACTCCCCATCCCAATACTGAAAGTCCATTGATCATGGTGGTGTGGCTGTCAGTGCCAACTAAGGTGTCTGGATAAGCCAGGGGGGTTTCGCTTGAGTCATCTGTCCAAACAACTTGAGCTAAATACTCCAAATTGACTTGATGGCAAATGCCTGTACCTGGAGGAACAACGCGGAAATTCTTAAAGGCTTGTTGCCCCCACCTTAAAAAGGTATAGCGCTCTCGATTGCGCTCATATTCAAGCCTAACGTTTTCTTTAAATGAGGAGTCAGAAGCGAAATAATCAACCATCACGGAGTGGTCGATGACCAAATCAACGGCAGCGAGTGGGTTGACTAAGCTTGGGTCTCGGCCTTCTTTGGCAACCGCATCGCGCATGGCTGCTAAATCAACCACGGCCGGGACGCCTGTAAAATCCTGCATTAAGACACGTGCTGGCATAAAACTTATCTCGTGCTCTGCATTTTGACGTGAGGAAAGGACTTGGATGTCATTCAAAGATTGTGGCCGTTCAGCCGAATACCTCAGAAGGTTTTCAATGAGAACTTTTAAACTCTTAGGAAGTTTAGTGAATTCACCTAGCCCTGCTTCCTGAGCGGCTCCAAGTGAATAATACTCATAAGTTTGACCATTAACGGTAAGTTGCTTACGAAAGCGTTGATCGTTTGACATGTGTATTTCCTTTTTATTCTTCAAAGTTTATAACGCTCATTCGATTTTTTTGCAAATCGTTCTGGGGCCAACCGTTTGTAAAATTTTAACAATTATTAACACAAAACTAATCAATAAATGTCTATTTTATAGTCATCAAATAAAGTGCTTGTTAACGTCATTATGGGCCTAACGCAATGTCTAAAAATGATTTTCGCAAAGAGCTAGAAGACGCTTATCCTTCTAAAAGCAACCGGTTAAGCAAACAAAACATTGGTTTTGTTGGAGCCAATCGGAATAAACAAGTTGATGTAGGGATATGCGGTGTTTCTTTAGATTTTGAGACGGCGCGTCCTATTGGGCCTGAGGCGTCTAAAGCTACCAAGAACGCAACGCAACCAATTGCAAGTGATAAGGTTCCCGAAGATTTAAAAGAAAAAGCAGAACCCTTAGTGGAAGCAAAAGAAATTGCAGTTTCTGAGGCGTCTAGTAAAGATGATTAGCATGTCTTTTAGAACCGAGCATTTGATGCCTAAAAGGAGCGCCCGCCAAGCCATAACAAGGGATATACCTAAAAAAAGTGAGCAGGTTACAGTTAGGCTTGCGGGTTTGTTAAAAAGGATGTATAGGTTGCGGGTCTTGGACCTTGCTAAAGGATCTTTACCGATGACTAATCGTTTTGACATTGATAGTGGCGCTGTAAAAGCACTTGCTGAACTTCTGAATTCTACTGGCCTAAATGAAATCGAATATGAGGTCGAGGCAGGCAGGATTCGTGTGGTTAAAGGGGTACCTCACCAGCCAGCGATGGTATCTGCGCCTGTTCAGCCAATAGCCGCACAATCTGGATTGCGTGAGGATGGCCCTCCTTCGTCAGTTAGGCCAACTTCTGATCATCCCGGCGCAGTAAAGTCTCCAATGGTTGGAACAGCCTATCTGGCTTCTGCACCTGGGGCAGCCCTATTTATCAAAGAGGGTGACAGCGTAAATAAAGGTGATACTCTCTTAATTATCGAAGCCATGAAAGTTATGAACCCTATTCGTGCTCCACAATCCGGGCGCGTTGCGCAAGTACTTATTAAAGACACAGAGCCTGTCGAGTTTGGGACAGTGCTGGTTATTATAGAATAGGCTAAGAAGCCAATGTTTAAGAAAATTCTTATTGCTAATCGTGGTGAAATAGCTCTTCGCATTCATCGGGCATGCAAAGAAATGGAGATCCAAACTGTTGCTGTTTATTCCACAGCGGATACGGATGCTATGTATGTGCGTTTGGCGGATGAGAGTGTTTGTATTGGGCCAGCTCCATCCAAAGAAAGTTATTTGAATATTCCGGCTATTTTGTCTGCGGCCACTATTTCAGGTGCCGATGCCATTCATCCAGGAGTTGGATTTTTGGCTGAGAACGCTCAGTTCGCACAAATGGTGGAAGAGCACGGTTTTGTGTTTGTTGGGCCTTCACCCCAACATATTCGTGACATGGGGGACAAAATCCGCGCTAAAGAATTAGCCGAAGAATGTGGATTGCCTATTGTTCCAGGATCAAAAGGAGCCATTGAAAGTATAGATGATGCCCACGCTGTAGCCAGCACAATTGGGTATCCTGTACTGATCAAGGCTTCTGGCGGTGGTGGTGGCAAGGGGATGAAAATTGCCCGTAGTCAAGATGAGCTGGCAGATGCCTATAGCTTGGCGCGTGCTGAAGCAAAGGCTAACTTTGGTAACGACCAAGTCTATATGGAGCGATACTTAAGCAAGCCTCGCCATATAGAAGTACAAATTATTGCAGATCACTTTGGTAATGTTGTTCATTTGGGTGAACGTGATTGCTCGATTCAAAGGCGGCATCAGAAAGTTTGGGAAGAAGCTCCTTCTCCAGCGTTATCTTTAGAAGAGCGCGCAAAAATTGGTGAGGTTGCTGCCGATGCCATTCGTAAAATGGGCTACCGAAGTGTTGGCACCATCGAATTCCTGTATGAGAATGGTGAGTTCTTTTTCATTGAAATGAACACAAGGCTCCAGGTAGAGCACCCAATCACTGAAATGATCACAGGTATTGATCTGGTTGAAGAGCAAATCCGCGTGGCAAATGGTATGCCATTGAGCTTTAAGCAAGAGGATGTCAAATTCCTTGGGCATGCTATTGAGTGCCGCATTAATGCGGAGCATCATCATACGTTTATCCCTTCACCTGGTCAGATCACAAATTATCATGCGCCGGGAGGGTTAGGTGTTCGTGTGGATAGTGCGATGTATTCTGGTTATAAAGTCCCGCCCTATTACGACAGTTTAGTTGCTAAGCTTATTGTTCACGCTAAAGACCGCAGAGAGTGCCTTTTCCGTTTGAAAAGAGCTTTGGAAGAGTATGTGGTAGGTGGCATTGAAACCACCCTGCCATTGCATCGTCAGCTTGTTACTAATGAAGACATCATTAATGGCCAGTATGATATCCATTGGCTTGAAAAAGCCCTTGAAAAGCTTATAGACTCTTAAACGTTATGTATTAAATATCATGAGCATTGCCAAGTGGGTTGCGCATCATTTGCGCTTGTAGAGCAACGTGCCCTGCCACTACTGCTGCTGTTGCGGCAGCGGCTGTTGTTGTTGCCACAACAGTGGGAATAACATTAAGCAGTGGTTGTGCTAGTTTTGTCTTAGTAGACCGTGTTTTTTGTATGTATCTGTATACATCTTTAACCATCAAGAATGATTCAAAAACACTACGAATTGTATTGCATATCATGACGCCTATACCTATGCTTTCCGCAGCCTTGGAAAGAGATTCTTCAGTTTGTGTATAGTTGCCAGGAGTTGCCGTTGCACGCAAATATGACCCAATACTTAGGCTGCTTGTTTGAAGAAGTGATGTGCTACCAAAATAAACCTTATTAAATAAAGCTTCATGTGGACGAAGGGCTATCAATGTGGCGGAATAGGCTCCATAGAAAGCTGTTCCAGCATAAATAAGCGAGTTGCATGTTTGTGAAGGTTCAACGTTAAATCCATCTAGCAAACCTGAGCCTGTGCTCATTAACATTTCTACCCCCATAAACCATTGCATACCTTTTCTATAGTCTTTAAAGAAAAAACCATATTGATGTACGAAGGCATTTTTGGGATCACTCAAATCGAGCCAACGACCTTTTTTTAAGGAATACCCAAAATCAGCTAGCATTTGATCGTTTTTATTGACCCAGGTAGCCTTAAATTTTGATGAGCTCAAAAGGCTTGCTGTTATACCTGATGATATGACTTGAGCTCCAATAGAGAAGCCTGCAAGGATTTGATCGCCAAAACCGCCAAATCGAGCAATGTTTATCGCTGCTTCAGATGTAGGGGACATAAGAAATAAGGCTGGTAATATAAGTAAGCCAGGGTAGCGAAGATTGGCTGGAGACAGTTTTGGGGTCCACTCTCTTGACAAAGCAAGGTGTATGCCAGTTAACCCAATCATAATTGCCCAATTGCCAGTAACAGCACCTCGTGCATAACTTACGTTTCCAGTGCCTAAGTTCCACGGTATGGGGCTTTTTGACCATTCCATAGGTTCATTTTCAAAGGCATTGTTTTGGTAGCAGGTTAGAAGATTGAGACCAGTAATGGCACGAGATCCTTGAGTCACAGACCCTGGTGAGACCGCGACTATGCTAACAGCCGATGATACGGAAGCTGCGGTTGATACGCTTGCGGTTACAACCGTTGGAATGGGTGAGAGTGCTGGAGCGGCTGTTTTGTTAACAGGTTCAGGTAATCCAAGAGGAGTGGGTGTTTTAAGATTAAGGGCCTCCTGGGTATTTGAAAGTGTTAGAGTCATTGTTTGGCTAACAGATTGAGTTGGTGAAAGCTCATCCAGAATAAAAAAGAAACTACACGGGGCAGAAGGTTCGGTAATGTTGTGATTGTTTAATAAAAATTCGTCTAATGGACACGTTGCTACAGCTTCGCCGGAAAGCAAGACGCATGTTGATAGAAGTATCCGTAACCCTTGTGACAAAGTTTTCATTTAACGTGTCTCTCTTTCTGAATATGAAAAAACACGACAACTTATATAGGTTGTCTATTTTGGTTTTTAAAGAGCACGGCCTATGATTTTTTGGAATTTCTAATATTCATCTTTAATGGCGTTGAAAATAAGAAACATAGGATGATATTATCACCATATGCATTTTGATCCACTAAAAAAGCTACCTTAAGCCTAGCTCATAAAAAACGACATAGTTCTAATAGATTAGGTTTTTTTAAGTTAATATTCAGTGTATTAGTTCTTATTGAGAGTAATTTAATGCTATGACTTACAGTAATTCATCTGCTTTAAATATCAATGATATGGTTTTTCTTAAATCACTTGATAAAGGCTTGTCACTGGGGTTAGCACTCTGTTTGTTGCAAGTGCCAGGTTCTGTTTTGGCCCGCAGCCAAACGTCTCAAGATTTACTCAACATACCGCCTGAATATCGGTATCCGTCCTTAGTATGCGGCCATGTTGTGCCATCATACACCAATCAAACAATGTCTGAGCTTAATGATCATTTTAAGCAATGCCTCAAAACGAGCTGCTATGATCCTTCAACAAGCAGCTCTTCGCTTTTTGCAAATAACGCACTTAAAATGTTGTCTAATGTCACGGCTGCCAATGCCCGCAGCCATGTACTAGCCCAACACAACACCACAGCCTTCACATTGTTTTGTGCCTTTTTTGCGCAAGGAAGTAGTCATAGTTTGAAGCATGTGACCTGTACCTATCACCCAGCCGCTCATATGACCTATGGAACAGCCGATGCCTGCTTTGCACAAAAAGCGCCTCAGGCTTATGTTCTTGGCCCCAATACCGCGACGCTCAACCTTGAGATTCGAGAGGGCGCATTAAACATGTTCGATGAGGCTCAAGCCGCTTATGCCTCTCGAGGGCCACGGTTTTTAAGAAACACCCGCGCCCAGAATGTTAAGATTTATGGGAATCAAACTCAATTTGCCGGCTTGTTTGAGGGGAGCGAAAAAGACACGCTGCTGCAAAATCTGGATTGCAGCTGCTCAACCCATTCAAAAAGCAAAAGCGTGAGTTGGTCTGAGACCTTGTCGCAAACCCGTACGCCATCTCTTCAATCCAAAACACCTTCCATAACCCGCAGCCCTACTCTATCCCATACCAAGACTGCTACCCTAAAGCCACCTCCGCCCCCAACGCCTGCTCCAGCGGTTTTTCAGGCATGGGATTTGGAGGCTTATAAAGATTCAACAAATCAGAATGGACGATATGTTGAGAATACTCCTGGTGTTGTTACGGATACGCTAACGACCATAGAGTGGGAAAAAGCTGTAAACTCAGTAAAACTTAATTGGGCAAGTGCTCAAACGTACTGTCAAAACCTACAATTAGGAGGCTTTTCAGACTGGGTTATGCCGACTCCAAGCCAACTTCAATCATTGATGGACTATACGTTGAGTATGGTCAGTGGTGGCGCTCCTTTGATTAATACGGCTGCTTTTCCTAATACACCAGTGTACTGGTTTTGGACTGTTAATTCAGTCACGGGCTCGGTGGCTTATACTTGGGTGGTAGAGTTTACATGGGGTAACAGAGGGGCTACGAGTGGAGTTCAGCAAGTTTTGGCGCAGCTAGAGACCTCTACAGGCTATGTTCGTTGTATGCGACAAAAGAAAAATTATAGCGGCACTCGCTTTAAAGATGAGAATGAAGGCACGCTGACAAGTACCAGTGAGCAAGTCAAAGATATGACCACAGGGCTGATTTGGCAAAGATTGACCCCGACAACAGGACAGAATTGGAATGGAAATACGGCCTTAGCATCTGCTCAAAGCTACTGTAGTACCCTATCATTAGGGGCTAACGGACCAGGTAGCTGGCGTCATTCAACCATCAAGGAGCTCTTGACGTTAGCTGATTTTAATATGGTGCCCCCTAGTCAATTTGCTCCACGTCTGGATCAGACAGTATTCCAAAATATCAAAGGATCTTACTGCTCTTCGACGCTTATTAATGATGGCGCTTCCGAGAATAAAGTATGGGCTGTAAGGCCTGCTAGCACTACGTCGATTGTTTATGGTAATGCGCTAACTAATTGTTATGCTATATGCGTCAGATGAGGCTTGGGCTGCATCATGAAATATAATATGACTATAAGGCTGGTGGGCGCTAAAGGATTCGAACCTTTGACCTACTGATTAAGAGTCAGCTGCTCTACCAACTGAGCTAAGCGCCCAATAGTCATTGGGTTGTGGCGTCCCCAACGGGATTCGAACCCGTGTTGCCGCCTTGAAAGGGCGGTGTCCTAGGCCTCTAGACGATGGGGACAAACCGAGGCACCTCACATGTTTATATTTAACCTTAGTGAAAATCAAGGCAATTGTTACGTTTCTCAAAGAATTAAATACGCAATAGTTTTTGGCTAAAAAGATTCCATTGGCTTAACGATTTGGATCGCTTGACCTGCGGTAATCTTGTATATGCCGATTTTACGTTCATTAAGCCCGGTTTTAAGTAGCCTAAAGGGCCCATATACCCCCAAAAATCCATGAGTAGATCGAAGCACTTCCTGGATTGGCTTGCCCCCATCCGATACGGCTAAGCAAAGCCGAATTGCGTCATAGGCCAATCCTGAAACAGGATGTGGCTTTTTCCCATAATTTTGCTCATAGAGTGTTGCAAAGTTATCAAATCGTTCTTGAGAAACGCCAGCAAATTCGGCGCCTTGCAAAGCATCGTCTAGCAAAATAGTTGATTGCCCGCGCCATTGATCCAAGCCAAATACACGAGCGTTTACACCGTCTGATGTGAGCAAATGAATGATTTGGGCGAGAGCTGGGTTAAAATCAGCAATAATAAAATTTGTTAGACCTTGATTTTTGATATCGGTAATGAAAGAAGGATTTGCTAGATCTTCTGGCCCATAACGCACAATGAATAGGTCCATTCGTGATGTAAAAAGATTGACGACTATATCGCCATAAGCGCCTCTTGGGGCCATTAAGACGGCTTTTTGTATGTTATTTTGCTTTAAGTGTTCCGCTAAAAGGCCAACCTGGTCATCTGGAATAAGGCCAAAAATAAATGTTCTTTCATTGGCTACGGTGCGGTCATTGGAAAGGCTTAGGACAGGCCAGGTAGATAGAGTTTGTGTCGCACGGGTTTCAGCGGCAGTTAAAGGGCCGATGGAAAGATTGATGCCCATTTTAGAGGCTTTTTCGGCAGCCCTTAATGCTCCATCGGCTGTGCTTTGTGTGTCGAATGGGAACAGAGAGACAGCGGTGGTTGGGTTTTTGTAGTACCCCATTTCAATGGCGTTTAATAGGCTTTCACCAATATCTTTTTGCGCTCCACTAAGAGGCAGGAAAAGAGCAATTTTTAGATGCTTAAGGGGTGTTTGTGTCGATACGCTTGTAGGGATTGTTGATGGGGTAACCACATTTTGTTGGCCTTTAGAAGAAATATTTTGGGAAACTATTGGAGATTGTTGTTGGCAGGCTGCCAAAAACATCGTTAAGATTGTTCCCATTAATAAGGTCCAGATTTTATTTATTTGCATCCGCATGTTAAAGCCCCTACTGACAGATCTCTTGCAAGGTATCACCCTTGATCCAGGACTTTACATTGTCCCGACCCCAATCGGCAATACTTTTGATATCACTTTAAGAGGGTTAAGGACGCTCGCGCTAGTAGACTTCATTTTATGTGAAGATACGAGAAAAACAGCCCTTCTTCTTAATGAGTATGGTATCCAAAAGAAATTGTTTAGCTTTCATGACCATAATGAAAAAGCTAAACTGTCAACTGTGATGAATAAATTAAAACAAGGTGCGACAGTCGCATTGGTTTCCGATGCTGGTACGCCTCTTGTTTCCGATCCTGGGTTTCCGCTTATCCGAGAAGCTGTCAAAGAAAATTTAAAAATATACTCCCTCCCTGGCCCTTCATCCATTATGTGCGCGCTGGTGGCGTCTGGCCTTGCTGTAAACCGTTTTGCATTTATTGGTTTTTTGAAATCCAAATCAGCTGCTCGAAAAAAAGAGTTAAGCCCTTATAAAAATAGGCAAGAGACACTTATCTTTTTCGAAGCTGCTCATCGGCTAAATGAAACATTGCAAGATATCTATGATGTCCTTGGGTCTGGAAAAATTGTTATTGCTAGAGAGCTGACAAAAACTTACGAGGAATTTATTCGAGGTGAGCTGGTTGACATATTGCAGCATTTGCAAAAGGAAGCGTCTCTTAGAGGAGAAATTGTTGTGCTTTTCGAGGCTCATGAACAAAAGGTTGATAGGGCAGAAATCCAAAACAAACTGGCAGAGTATTTGGCTGTGCATCCGTTAAGGACAGCTGTCGATCTAGCTAGCGCTCAGCTTGGAGTCAGCCGTAAAGATGTTTATCAACTTGCATTGCAACTCAAAGATGGAAAAACCAAGTGACACCTTATCGTAAAGGTATTTTGTCAGAATGGTTATGCGGTCTTATTTTAAGAGCTAAGGGCTATCGGATTTTGGAGAAGCGATATAAGACCCCTTGCGGAGAAATTGACTTGATTGCCCTTAAAAAACAGGATCTGGTGTTTGTGGAGGTAAAATACCGAAAGATTAAGAATTCTGACCCCATTGTTTTTAAGCGGCAACTAAGGAGAATTGAAAAGTCAGCACAGTTTTACCTTAAAAAGGTGCAAGTTCCTCTTAACATTCGTTTCGATATCATGTTACTAATAAAGGGAAAGATGCCTCAACATTTTAAAGATGTGTATATAGAAAAGGAGCGAGGGCCGTGGATCTGAGAAATAATGGATTAATTTCATTAATGTTGGCAAGCTCTGTGATTTTGAATGGCTGTGCGCCAATTGTTGTTGGCGCAGCTGCGGGGGCTGGTGCTCTTATTGGATCGACGGCAGCTGAAGAAAGAGGAGTGGGTGTAACGATAACTGATACGGAAATTCGTACCCATATCGGGCAGCTTTGGTACAACCATAATCGTGATATGTACTCGAAGCTTTCTATCACCGTGCGTGAAGGCCGAGTGTTGCTTATGGGCTCTTTGCCAAATGACCAAATGCATTTGGATGCTGTGCGTCTAGCATGGCAGGCTAAGAGTGTTAAAGAGGTTATGGATGAAATTCGTGTGAACCCAAAAGAAGGGGAGATAGGTGATTACACACGAGATGCTTGGATTACGACAAAGCTCAAGAGCCAAATGCTTTTTGATAAAAACATTGCATCAAGAAATTATAATATAAAAACTGTTGGTGCCGTTGTATATATTATGGGTATTGCTCAAAATCAGCGGGAGCTAAATATGGTGACGGATTATGCCCGCAACATCACGGGTGTTGTGAGAGTCGTCAGTTATGCAAGGTTAATGAACGAAAAAATTTAAGTGGTGGTATTTTATAAGATGAGAGTTTGGTTTTTTGATAATAATCCTTGGGGGCAGCCTAAGCGAGAAAAGCCTTTGGATAGAGGTAGTCCATCCTTTGAAAGTGTCCTTGAAGATCTCAAGAATCGACTAAAAAGCAAATTCTCATCGGGTAATAAGCGAGGAAATGGCCCTGAACAGAAAGCCATGGTCATTGGGATGCTCGTTGTGGTTCTTCTGATTTACTTCGCCTCAGGTATCTATACTGTTAAGGAGGCTGAACAAGCCGTTGTCGTATGTTTGGGGCGGTATAAAGAAACAGTTGGTGCGGGTTTACGGTACCATTATCCATTTCCTTTTGAAGAAGTTTATGTGCGCAATGTTGCGGCAAATAACTATCTGTCCAGCGAGGACAGAACTAGCCAGATCCAGCGTGAACAAAATGATTTTTACATGCTTACTGGTGATGAAAATCTTGTGGAAATGGATAAGTATACCATCCACTGGCGGATTAAGGATTTAAAAAAGTTTTTATTTAATGTTCGTGCTCAAGAAGCGGTAATAGCGGCGACGGCGGACAGTGCATTGCGTGAGGTTATTGCTAAAACCCCAATCAATTTAATCATCACAGAGCGTAGAGCACAGGTCAATGAAGAGGTGACCGTACTTTTGCAGGAATTACTGGATAAATATGAAGCTGGGGTTCATATCGTTGAGTTTATTATGCAGAAGGCAGACCCACCTGAGCCTGTCATGGATGCTTTCATCGATGTGACGCGTGCGCAAGCTGATCGTGAGCGTAGCCAACATGAGGCGCGGGGATATCGTGATGAGATTCTCCCGAAAGCGCGCTCCATGGCTAAGAAAACGTTGTTGGAATCTGAAGCGTATGCCCAAGAAGTTATTGCTAGAAGTGAAGGTGAGGCAGGGCGGTTTGAGTTTTTGTGCTCAGAATATGGCCGTGCGCCCGATGGCCTGGCCACTCGGTTGTATCTTGAAACAATGGAGAATATCCTTAGTGGGGCAACAAAACTTCTCGTGGATCCATCAGCGGGTGTTCCGGTGCAATCTTATTTGCCGTTGCCTGCGCTTAGCCCAGCAAGAAAGCAAACGCAAACAGAAGGAGCTGGGTCATGAGTATTAGATTAACCGCTTACTTAATTTCTGCTCTTTTAGCGCTGATTGTTATCTTCAATACACTTTTCTTAATTGATGAGACGGAGCAAGCTTTAGTATTCCAGTTTGGGGAAATGCGACAAGTTTATCAAGAGCCAGGTCTTTATGCCAAAATCCCTTTAATTCAGGAAGTAAGGTTTGTTGAAAAACGTCTGATCGATTATGAAAAGCCAGCCTTTAACATCACTTTGCTAGACCAAAAGAGGATCGTGGTAGATGTTTATGCCTTATATCGCATTAAAGACCCCCTCAAGTTTTACAAAGCCGTTGGTGATGAAAATACAGCGCGACTCAGACTGGATGAGATCATTCCAGGTACATTGAAAGCTGTTTTTGGTGGTTTCAATTTGTCTCAAATTATCTCCGAAACACGGCGTATGACCATGGAAAAATTACTGCATGAAGTTAATAATTCCGTTGTTGAGCTGGGTATTGAAGTTGTTGATGCGCGAATTCGTCGCTCTGATTTGCCACCTAAAAATAGCGAAGCTATCTTTGAGAGGATGAGGGCAGAGCGTCAACGGGCGGCTAAAGAAATCAGAGCTCAGGGTGAAGAATTGGCGAGAGAAATACGATCTAATGCTGAAAAAGAAAGGGTTATACTTTTGGCTGAAGCCGAAAAGCAAGCTCAACTAATTCGCGGTGAGGCTGAAGGAAAAGCGATGAAGATCATGTCGCAAGCCATTCAAAAAGATCCAAAATTTTATTCATTTTATCGCTCCCTTGAGGCTTATAAAAAAGTTCTAACTAGCAAAGACACAACCTTTGTGTTATCGCCGAAAAGTGAGTTTTTAAATTATTTTCAAAACGGTAGTCGAAGATAGGAAGCTTAAAGAATGTACGCACAAAAGAAATCTTTATATGGAGCCTTAGTCATCATATGCTCGCTTGTTGCTTGCTTTCAAAATGTTTTTGCTACATCAGCTAGCAAGGCTGAACCCAAATCTTTATCAAAGGTAGCGCCTGAGAAATCCCCTTCTGACCAATCCACGAAGTCGGTATTTGGAAACTGGTTAAATCTTGGCGGGAAAAACAGTGTGGGCTTGCCATCTTTGGCGCCTATTGTGGAAAAACTATCGCCATCGGTTGTTAACATCTCAACTTCGCAAACGGTTATGCGTCGGCAGTTTGAGTTGCCACAATTTCCTGAAGGCTCGATTATTGACCATTTATTTAATAACCGCCTCCAAAAAAGGACTTCATTAGGATCCGGATTTATTATTGATGCTGAAGGTTACATCGTTACAAACAACCATGTGATTACGGATGCTGATGAAATTACTGTTGTTTTGGCAGATGACACAGAGCTAAAAGCCAAGATCATTGGTCGGGATCATAGAACTGACCTTGCTCTTCTCAAGGTTGACACGCCCTATAAGCTTCCTGCGGTCGAGTGGGGTGATTCAAGTGGTGTGAGACCCGGTGACTGGGTGATTGCTATAGGTAACCCATTTGGCTTAGGTGGATCTGTGACCGCGGGTATTATCTCCAAACACGCTCGGGATATTTCAAGGGCTAGGGCCGGTGGAGTTACAGAATATATAGATGATTTTATTCAAACAGATGCCTCTATCAATGGAGGGAACTCAGGGGGTCCTTTGTTTGACATGAATGGTCGTGTGATAGGTATTAATACAGCTATGCTTTCTGCAGATGGTACCAATATTGGCATTAGTTTTGCTATTCCATCTACTGTGGCTAAGCCCATAATTGATCAATTGAAGCAACATGGGCGTACCAAAAGGGGATGGATTGGCGTTCACATCTTGAGGGTGTCCTCAGACGTAGCAGATAACATCGGCCTAGGTAATCCACGTGGTGCTCTTGTCGGGAGGGTAACACCTGAAGGGCCTGCCGCTAAGGCTGGTCTTAAGACATGGGATGTTATCGTAAAATTTGATGGTGTCATTATCCCTGATCCACGTAAACTTACGCGCACAGTTGGTGATACCCCTGTGGGTAAAAAAGTGGATGTGGTTGTTTGGCACAATCAGAAGGAAGAAACATTACAGCTTGCAGTTGGACAATTGGAAGATCCTGAAGATACCGGATTTTCTCTTTCCAGCAAAAAGCTACCAAAGCAGCAAACTATTGAATCTTTAGGTCTGATTGTTGCTCCTTTAACGTCGGATATCCGGGCACAATTAGACATTAAGCAAGATATAGAAGGTGTTTTAGTATTGGATATCAAAACTCATGATTCAGCCATTGCAAAACAACTGCGTCCTGATGATATCATTGTTGAAATTGAGCATAAGCCTATTAAAAGCGTAGAGGATCTCAAGGCAGTTGTCGAAGAGGCCATAAGCGCTAAGAAGAAATCTGTCTTAGTGCAATTTTACAGGGATGATCAACCTGTTTTTGGTGCCTTGAAATTGGAGGGCATTTCTGCTGGAGAAATCAAAGTAGATAATGCGCTAAATCCAAAGCCAGCAACTGCTCCTGAGGATGCGGTCAAAAACTTGCCGCATCAACAGGTTGCTCCTTAATTGGGTTGTTTAATGATGAATCCAACTTCTCATGCGACAACACAGGATCTAGGCGACATTCGAACGGTGCTAGAAGAGGATGTTCTTGCTGTTAACGAGCTCATAATCAAGCGAATGGACAGCCCTATTGAGATGATCCCAAATCTTGCTAAGCACCTTGTAATGGCTGGCGGTAAGCGTGTGCGTCCGAAACTTGCATTGACTGTTTCACGCTTGCTTGGGCATAGCGCAGATGCTCATATAAAACTCGCAGCGTGCATTGAATTTATACATACTGCCACCTTACTGCATGATGATGTTGTGGATGGGAGTGCGTTAAGAAGGGGGCGTGCCACAGCAAATATCTTATGGGGAAACCAAGCCAGTATTTTGGTGGGTGATTTTCTATTTTCTCGAGCATTTGTTTTGATGGTTGAAATGGGATCCTTAGAGATTCTTAATGTTCTCTCGGTAGCAGCCTCTCGCATTGCGGAGGGTGAAGTCATGCAGCTAATGAATCAAGGGAATGTCGATGCTTCATTAGAGTCATATTTTGAGATGATCGAAGCCAAAACAGCTAAATTGTTTGAAGCGGCGGCTGAAGCAGGCGTTCTTATTGCCAAGCCTGCTGATGAGGCTCTACGACTCAAGTTTAAGGAGTTTGGACGTTGTTTGGGGCTCGCTTTTCAGATTGTGGATGATGTTTTGGATTATGATTACACCAATGTCGTAAGCGGTAAGAAAGCAGGGACGGATTTTGAAGAAGGAAAAATTACGTTACCGCTTATTTATGCTTATGAGAATGCCAGTATTAGCGAGCGTAATAGATTGCGGGAAATGTTTGAGCAGCCTGCAAGCTTAAGAGCCGAAGCCTTTACTGGTATGGCAGATTACATCAAGCAGAGCGGAGCCCTTCTAAGAGCTCATGATGTAGCCGTTGGTTATGCTAACAAGGCTTGTGAGATTCTAGCGGATCTTCCTCCTTCAGAGGGTAAGGAGTTGTTGCTGGAAATCGCATATGGGAGCGCTATGAGGCATGCTTAATAAGCCGCTAAAAACATAGGCTACGATTAAAAATTCGGAGTGTAGCTCAGCCCGGTAGAGCACCGCCTTCGGGAGGCGGGGGCCGGAGGTTCGAATCCTCTCACTCCGACCATAGTTTTGTTTCGCTTAGTTGGCTTGTGCCATTAGTTCTTGGAGCTGGCCAGATTGTTCAAGCTCAATAAGGTCATCGCATCCGCCAATGTGCTGATTATTGATAAAAATCTGAGGCACAGTTTTGCGGCCGCCTGCTCTGTCAACCAGCTGCAATCTTCCACTTGGATCGTCTGTTAAATCAATTTCAATAAAGTTAAGATGATGTTTTTTTAAGATTTCTTTAGCTCTTACGCAGTATGGGCAATAATTTGTTGTAAAAACTTCAATTTCTAACATATTTTTTCCCGCTGTTTATGGTTCGACATAGTGTAAGGACACTAACCTTTTTGACACCAAGCATTTTCAATGTGTTAGCGCACTCACTTAACGTTGCCCCTGTAGTTAACACGTCGTCGATCAGCGTGCAATGATTAAGATGTAGAGCTGGCATTGTTCCTTTAAAGGCTCCTTGGACATTTTTTTGTCGGCTTGTGGAAGATAGGCTGCCTTGTGATTGTGTGTGGCGACAGCGCCTCAGCGCCTGTAAAACAGGAACATTTGTACATTTTGAAAGATATTGTGCTATAAGGGCTGATTGATTAAATTGCCGCAACCATTCTTTGCGCCAATGCAAAGGGACAGGAACCAAAGCTTGAGTGTCAGCCAGAATATCTTGACCAGCTTTTAGAAGGAGCCGCGCAATAACATTCAGCATAAACGTTTTGTCGTGGTTTTTAAGATCTAAAACTAGCTTGCGGCTAAAATGATCATATACGAGCGCAGATGCAGCAAGGTCAAAATTTGGTGGGTTTATCAAGCATGCCGCGCATAGAGAGTGAACGGTTGCTTCTGGGATGGGTGTTGCGCAACTGGTGCAAGTAGATTCTGGCAGAAAAGGTAGCCTCTCCCAACATTCGGTGCAAAACCCATGATCTCCAATGATTGCTTTACAATAAAGGCAACGAATAGGAAGGACAGTATGCAAAAATGTCGAAAAAAATTGCTTGGCTATGTCAAACATATAATGTGTTAAAAATTAAAAAACTGTTCGGGCATTGTTTTCCCTTCCTGAATAAAGCTTGCTTTAAGGGTATTATACATAAGGCATGCGACTGTCATGGGCCCAATGCCTCCAGGAACCGGAGAGATAGCAGAGGCAACTTTAGAAACTGGCGTAAAATCAACGTCACCCACGACGCTCTGACCGTTATTTGCTTGTTGGTTAATTCGGTTGATGCCAACATCTAAAATCGCTACGTTCGGCTTAAGATGGTTGGTTCCAATAAGCTTAGGTTTTCCAACAGCAGAAACGATAATATCTGCTTCACTTAAAAGTTGAGGCAGGTTTGACGAGTGGGAGTGTGCCAGGGTGACTGTGGCATTCAAATGAGTTAGCAAGAAAGAGATTGGCAGGCCAACAATGCGTGATCGTCCAATGATCAAGGCACGTTTACCTTCTGGATTAATATTATAGTGTTTCAAAAGCCTAATACACCCTTGAGGTGTGCAAGGTGTGTAAATTGGCTCCCCAATCATGAGTTTGCCAAGGTTAAAAGGGTGAATGCCATCGACATCTTTGATCGGGTTGATTTTTTCAATCATTTGCGAAGTATGAATGCCTTTGGGTAAAGGCAGTTGCACAAGGATGCCGTGAATATCAGGGGCGGTATTGTACATTTGAATAGCCTCTAGGATTTGCTGTGGGCTTCCTTCTGGCATATGCAAAATTCGCCCTTTCATGCCTAGTGATAACGATTTTTCTTTTTTGCGTTCGACATAAACCTTACTGGCCTCATCATCGCCAACTAAAATTACAGCCAAGCCAGGCCTCACCTTATATTGGGCTATGATCTCGGTGATTTTGTTGCATAATTCATCTGCGACAGCTTTTCCGTTCAGGATGCGGGCAGTCATTTCATCATCTTGAAAATAAGTTGTGAGATAATCTCTTGAAAAAGCCATATAGCCAAAACAAGAGCCATGGGTGATAAATCAATTCCACCAATGTTGGGGATGAACCTGCGGATTATACGCAAGGGTGGTTCTGTAATTTTAAAAAGGAAAGCGGAGACCAAAAAAACAAAGCGATTGTAGCCATTTAAAATGTTAAAGGCAGTTAGCCAACTCATGATGATCATGATAAATACAGCCCAGCCATAAAGTGACAGGATGGTTGAAATTAGCTTAAGCAATGGAATGATAATAACGTCCATAGTGTCTCTTTCTGTTTGAACCCTCCGCTCTAAACATTATCGATAAGCATGTCATCTGACAAGGGGTATAGAAAAACCCACCGTTCGATTGATGGATGACGTGATGGGCTTGATATGGATCTCCTTTCTCATAGATTGGTTTGCCAAACTTATTCAACTTATCCGAATCCCGATCATATTTAGGCCACACTTGCCCCGTATGCTTTTCCCACTCTGAGATGAGTTTGTTGCGCTTTTTAGGCGTAAATTGATCCCGATGCTTTTGATATGGAGCTTTATCCAGCTTCTCAAAGTTATACCGTTGCAAGGTTTCTTTCAAGATGTGTCGTTGCTGTCCGGTGATGTGTGTTCCGGTTCGTGTTTCCATAT